>JAESFG010000049.1_pt1 | contig 535596 bp, 472 predicted proteins | sample 9269371 | NCBI WGS metagenome assembly JAESFG01 (sample SAMN14506227, study PRJNA617093) | algae metagenome | isolation source: Aetokthonos hydrillicola CCALA 1050 (B3-Florida) and co-occurring... | place: USA: South Carolina | collected 2013-01-01
TGGCGCCACCAGCCCGCCATCGTGAAAAGGCCGGGAAACTCTACCTTCCGGCGGTCCAGAGAATGGGACCGGAGCAGAAACGGTCGAGGCTCTAATCGCCGCTGGATGACAGTTCAGTGGCAGGTCACGGCTTATGTGGTCAGGCCTAAACGGCCGCTTTCACGACGTTGCTGAGGTTGTCGGAACGTCCGTGATGGCGGCGCAAAGCGGCTAGAGCGATAAGGCAACCTGTTGGGAGCGCTAAACATTTGTAGTTGTGCCCATCCGGCTCAATTTCTGGCCATCACCCGGCCTATCAGGCGCGCAAGCCTGTCCGAGAATGCTTTAGCATCGACCGGCTTGTCGCCGTCGAGCACGCGCGCCTCGTCGTAGAGAAGATGTGCGACGTCTTCCTTGAAGGCCCGTTCATCCTTTCCCAGTTTTGCCAGCGTTACGATGCGCTCATGGCGAGGATTGATTTCAAGGATGAGTTTGGCGGCCTTGTCGAGGCGACCGGCGGCATTGAGCAGGCGTTCGAACTGCCGATCGGGACCATGCTCCGGTGCCACCAGACAGACCGCGCTTTCCGTCAGCCTGTCGGAAGGTTTCACGTCGGATACAGCGTCACCGAGCGCTGTCTTGACAAAGGCCAGGAAAGTGGCGACCTCCGAGGAGGTTTCGGTGTCGGCCTTCGTCCCGGCGTCGAGCAGCGGAATGTTTGAAAGGTCCGCCGCGCCCTGCGTCACCGACTTGAACGGCTTTCCCTCAAAATCGGGGGCAATCGTTACCCAGAAGCTGTCGACCGGGTCGGTGAGCAGCAGGACTTCGATGCCGCGCGCCTTGAAGCCTTCGAGCTGCGGCGACGCCTGGAGCCGCGCGCGATCATCGCCCGCCATGAAGAAGATGGCTTTCTGTCCCTCCTTCATCGAAGATGTGTAGTCGGAAAGACTGCGCAGCTCCTCGCCTGAAGCAGTCGACCTGAACCGGGCCAGCTTGAGCAACTGTTCGCGCCGTTCGTAGTCCTCGTAGAGTCCCTCTTTCAGGACACCCCCGAAATTCTCCCAGACCTTCGCATAGGCTTGCGCGTCATTCTCGGCCAGTTTGGTAAGGTCGCCAAGAATGCGCTTAGTGACGCCCTTGCGGATCGTGGCCAGCAGCGGGCTTTCCTGGATCATCTCGCGCGAGAGATTGAGCGGCAGGTCGGCGGAATCGACCAACCCGCGGACGAAGCGGAGATAGCGCGGCAGCAGATCGGCGTCGTCGGTGATAAAGACGCGTCGCACATAGAGCTTCATCCGCCCCTTGCGGTCCTGATCGAACAGATCGAACGGACGCGAGCCGGGAACGAAGGCCAACGCGCTGTACTCTTGCCGGCCCTCTGCGCGGAAATGGATCGTCGCTGCCGGTTCGTCATACTGGCCGGCGATGCTGCGATAGAAATCCGTGTATTCTTCGGGCTTGATCTCGCTCTTAGGCCTTGTCCACAACGCGGTGCCATCCGCGATGTCGCGGGCTTCGGCGCCGGGCTTCTCGATGAACGATATCGGCACGGGCACGTGGCCGGATCGCGACTTCACCAGCCGTTCGAGCTCAAAGGATTCGGTATAGGAGGCGGCGTCCTCCATGAGGTGAAGAACGACGCGGGTGCCGCGTCTGGGCGCTTCGCCGGGTGCGGCCGGGCCGATCTCAAAGGAACCCTTGCCGTCGGAGGACCAGCGCCAGGCTTCCTCGCCTCCCGCCTGGCGGCTGAGCACGTCCACCCTGTCAGCCACCATGAAGGCCGAATAGAACCCGACGCCGAACTGGCCGATCAGCTGCGCGTCGTCGCCTGACTTGCCGGCTTCGATGCGCTCCATGAAGGCGCGGGTGCCCGAGCGAGCGATGGTGCCCAGTGCCTCCGTCATCTCCTCGCGGCTCATGCCGATGCCATTGTCCTCCACGACAAGCTGCTTCGTGGCCGGATCTGCGGCGATAGTGATACGCGGCCTGGGATCGTCGCCAAGCAGTTCGGGACGGCCGATCGCCTCGTAGCGAAGCTTCTCACAGGCGTCTGCGGCATTTGAGATCAGTTCGCGCAGGAAGACGTCGTGGTCGGAATAGACCGAATGCACCATCATGTGGAGCAGCCGGGAAACGTCCGCCTCGAACGTTCTGGTTTCCGTTGCCGTGGTCTCTGTCGCCATCTCGAAATTCCTGCCGGTCTTGCAAGAAGGCCAGCAATGCCAAAAAGCTCATGATTTGCAATGGGCCGACCGATCGACGGACGACGACGGCCGACCCAGACGCTTAGGTCCTGACATCCGGGCTGAAAGACGTTGCGGTCGATACGCTCGGCATCAGCAAGTCCATGTCCGGAACGGGTCTGTCGTTGCCGCGATCAGGGGCAAGGAGGTTGGTCGCACCGTCTGCGCATCGATCTCGCCGGCAATGCTGGCTTTGCACGCTTTGAGAGCGACGGCATGACAGCTGCTGCGGCCCGCAGATGCCATCACGGTCCGCTGCCCGCTGGCGTCGCCGATGCCGACACGTGCTGCGCGGCGAGGTACATCAGCGTCGAGGCAGCGGTGTGGCGGTCCAACCGGCCGACTCGGCCATGTCGAGCAGCCCATCCAGATGCGGCTTCAGCGCGCTTCTGCACTCCATTTCCTATGCCAGAAAATCCTTTGCCGGATGTGTCGGAGACGGAACTGTTGCAGTAGCCGTCCTCATATTCATGTCACCCTCCGAAATCGGTCTCACAGTTGCCCGCTCCCGGTCGGGAGCGGGCAACTTCATCGATATCTCAGAAGTCCATGCCGGCGCCGGCAGGAATCGCGGGCGCGGCGTCCTTCTTCGGCTTCTCGGCCACCATGGCTTCGGTGGTGACGAGCAGGCCGGCGACGGAGGCAGCGTCCTGCAGCGCAGTACGCACCACCTTGGCCGGATCGATCACGCCCTGCTTGTAGAGATCGCCGAATTCGTTGGTCTGGGCGTTCCAGCCCCAGCCGAACTCGGCCTTTTCGCGCAGCTTGCCGACGATTATCGAGCCCTCGGCGCCGGCGTTTTCGGCGATCTGGCGCACCGGCGTTTCGATGGCGCGGCGCACGATATCGACGCCGGTCTTCTGGTCGGGATTGTCGACCTGAACGGCATCAAGCGCCTTTGCTGCCCTCAGCAGGGCGACGCCGCCACCCGGCAGCACGCCTTCCTCGACTGCAGCGCGGGTCGCATGCAGCGCGTCGTCGACGCGGTCTTTGCGCTCCTTGACTTCCACCTCGGTCGAGCCTCCGACACGGATGACGGCGACACCGCCGGCAAGCTTGGCCAGCCGCTCCTGCAGCTTCTCGCGGTCGTAGTCGGAGGTTGTCTCCTCGATCTGGGCCTTGATCTGGGCGACGCGACCCTGAATCTCCTCCTTCTTGCCGACGCCTTCGACAATCGTGGTGTTTTCCTTCTCGATCACCACCTTCTTGGCGCGGCCAAGCATCTGGAGGGTCACATTCTCCAGCTTGATGCCGAGATCTTCCGAGATCGCCGTGCCGCCGGTGAGGATGGCGATATCCTCCAGCATGGCCTTGCGGCGGTCACCGAAGCCGGGCGCCTTGACGGCTGCGACCTTCAGGCCGCCGCGCAGCTTGTTGACGACCAGGGTGGCCAGTGCCTCGCCTTCGACGTCCTCGGCAATAATCAGCAGTGGCTTGCCAGACTGTACGACGGCTTCGAGCACGGGAAGCATGGCCTGAAGATTGCCGAGCTTCTTCTCGTGGATCAGAACGTAGGGCTCTTCGAGCTCGACGCGCATCTTGTCCTGGTTGGTGATGAAGTAGGGGCTGAGGTAGCCGCGGTCGAACTGCATGCCCTCGACGACTTCCAGTTCGGTCTCGGCGGTCTTGGCCTCCTCGACCGTGATCACGCCCTCGTTGCCGACCTTCTGCATCGCCTCGGCGAGAAAGCGGCCGATTTCGGCGTCGCCATTGGCAGAGATGGTGCCGACCTGGGCGATCTCGTCGTTCTTCGTTACCTTGCGCGCCTTGGACTTCAGTTCGGCGACGATCGCATCCACCGCCTTGTCGATGCCGCGCTTCAGGTCCATCGGGTTCATGCCCGAGGCCACGGCCTTGGCGCCTTCGCGGACGATGGCCTGGGCGAGAACGGTCGCGGTCGTGGTGCCGTCGCCTGCAAGGTCGTTGGTCTTCGAAGCCACTTCGCGCACCATCTGGGCGCCCATGTTCTCGAACTTGTCTTCGAGCTCGATTTCCTTCGCGACGGTGACGCCGTCCTTGGTGATGCGCGGCGCCCCGAACGACTTGTCGATGACGACGTTGCGGCCCTTGGGGCCAAGCGTGACCTTCACCGCGTCGGCGAGGATGTTGACGCCACGCAACATCTTTTCGCGGGCCTCGGTATGAAACTTCACCTCTTTGGCAGCCATTGGATCACTCCTTCTACTAGGCAGCTTTCGTTGACTGGTTGATGGCCAAAGAAGCCGTCAGGCGGCCTTCTTCAGCGTGGCGGACTGTTCGATCACGCCCATCACGTCGCTTTCCTTCATGATGATCAGGTCCTCGCCGTCGAGCTTGATCTCGGTGCCGGACCATTTGCCGAACAGGATGCGGTCGCCCGCCGTGACGTCGAGCGGCTGAAGCTGGCCGGCTTCGTTGCGGGCGCCTGGGCCGACGGCGATGACTTCGCCTTCCTGCGGCTTCTCCTTGGCTGTGTCGGGTATGATGATGCCGCCGGCCGTCTTTTCGTCCGCTTCGATTCGGCGGACCAGGATACGGTCGTGCAGTGGACGGAACGTCATGTCGTTCTCCTCATGGACAAACAGATTTTGAGGTTCCTCAGCATCCGGACCGGCAAATCGGTTCGGTGCGGGGTGCGCCGACCCCTCACAGGCATCGCGCGCATATCGAGCTAGTTTTGCGTTTTTTCGGTTTCAAGAGGTCGGCGAAAAATTGTTGGCACTCGCCATACAGGAGTGCCAACAGCCTGATATCATGCAGCTATTTCGCTTAGGTGCAGGATTTTCCCGCTTGAATTTTCGCGGCGATCCAACAAAATCATCCAGACTTGGCTCGCACCCGCAGCCGGGACCTGAATGCAATCCAAGGAGTTTCTTGCAGACGGAGGCCATCGATGAACCGACAGACGCCCTCGCCCATCATTCCCTCACTCGTCCTCCAAACATCCGACCTTTCATTGGGCCGCCTGCTTTCGCCGGCCAGGTACTTCAGGCGTCCCGAGGACGTGCTGAGCGACGACACGCTCGACGTTCAGGAGAAAAGCGCCATCCTTTCGTCCTGGGCTTCGGATGCCTGCGCGGTGGAATCCATGCCGGCGCTGCGCCAGCCGCCCGGTGTCGAGCAGCCGGTGTCTCTCGACCAGATCATGGACGCGCTGTGTCGGCTCGACGGCGATGCATCGGCGCGCCCGCCGCAATCAAGGAAGTCGCGCCAAAGCTTCGCAAGATTGAATGCCTGAAGGGTTGCGAAAGGAGAAACACATGGTGACGACGGTCAGCAGGGAATTCCGGCTGCGCATGGACGGTTACGGCCTGACCACGGCCGAGATCCACTATCATCTTCCGGACCATCCCAGCCTTCTGCAGCTCTACGTCTGGCAGGATTATGATCTCGCACCTCAGTTTCCTGAGCTGAAGGGCTTCCTCGACTACTGGGGGCGCGAGCTCGACGGGGCGCTCCATTCCGTGCGCGTGGCCCATCATCGCCTCATCAGGCCATCGGAGTGGCGCGCCGTTGACGGTATTTTGGCAATGCACTGACGAAAGCCTATTCCTCCTCGTCCTGATCGAGCAGGTCGATCATGGCGGCAATACGGGTCCCGGGCAGCGGTCGGCCTTGACCCATCAACGCCTCGTCCTCGTTGCCCAAAGCCCGGGCCCCTCGCAGTTCCGCGGCGCAAGCGCCGCTCGCAACGATCTCCGCGATCATGCCTCATCGACCGGGCAGACCACCGAAACCACCTCGTCGCGCAGCATCGTTATCACCCGCCGTCGATTCTTGCGGATGGTCCATTGACGTTGGCAAACAGCGCGCCGTCCCACCATCAAACAGCTCTTGACGTGCTGGAAGACAACTCCCAGATCGATGCTGCCGACGCCCGACGGGGTCGGCAAAGTCAAGGGGCGCTGCTTCCTTGGCGCTCCTCGTATCTATGTTGCTCAATGGAGGATGTAGCTATGAGAACCGCATTCGACTTCTCTCCCCTCTACCGGTCTAGCATCGGCTTCGACCGCATCGCCGACCTGCTTGAGAATGCGAGCCGGGTGACGACCATCGACAACTGGCCGCCATACGACATCGCCCGGGCCGGCGAGGATACCTACCGAATCACCATGGCGGTGGCCGGCTTTTCCCAGGAAGAACTCTCGGTCACGTATGAGCCCAACATCCTTGTGGTGGTGGGCGAGAGAGCCGGCGAGGACGACGGCGTCTACCTGCATCGCGGCATCGCCGGGCGACCTTTCCAGCGCCGTTTCGAGCTGGCGGATCATGTCAAGGTCGTCGGGGCCAACCTTGCCAACGGCCTGCTGACCATCGACCTCAAGCGTGAGATTCCCGAGGAGATGAAGCCGCACCGGATCGAAATCGGCAACGGCACGCGAGCGCCACGGATCGAGGCTACGAAGACAACGATCGCTCCGGAAAAACAGGCCGCCTGATTGGCAATGCTGGAAGTTCCAGAGGCGCCCCCTTTCTTCCGGGCGCTACTAGGAACCACTTTGAAGAGGAGTGAAGACTATGAGCGTACGTGATCTCATCCCTTGGGGACGGGGCCGCAGCCCGGTCCCGAGCCTCTTCCGCGAGGACGAGCGAGACCCATTCCTGTCCGTGCATCGTGAAGTGAACCGTCTTTTTGACGATACATTCCGCGGCTTCGGCGGCGGGTTACCCTCGTTTGGCCGGTTCTCGTCAAACGGGGCAGGCTGGCCGAACGTGGAAATCTCCGATGGCAAAACGGAGATAAGGGTGACTGCGGAGGTGCCCGGCCTTGAGGAAGAGGATATCGAGGTCCTGCTCGACGACGGCATGCTGACGCTGAAGGGTGAAAAGCGTTCCGAGACGGAGGACAAGGATCGTCAGTTTTCCGAGCGATTCTACGGTCGCTTTGAGCGCCACATCCCGCTCGGCCATGAGATCGATGAGGAAAGGATAGACGCGCGTTTCCGGAATGGTGTGCTGACCGTGACCTTGCCGAAAACCGCGAGGGCACAGTCGCAGGCCAAACGTATCGCCATCAAGAGCTGAGGTAGAGCGGGAGGTCGGCTGGTTCAGCCACCTTCCGTTTCTCGAAGCGGCGCATCAATCCCCCTTTAAGCCTTCACGCCGGTTCGAGAGTCGATGGGCGGACCGTTGTCCAAAAGAGGCCAAGGAATAACCCACAGGCTCTGGCAACGGTCTGCTCGTCACTTAAGGATGGTGGCCGCGCTTGGGTTTCGCTGAACGGCAGCTTTCAGAATCACGGTCATGCATGTCAAATGACGAGATGGGGGGCGCTAAGCTGACGGTTAACTGAGACCCAAAGCGCTGACGGAGCCGTATACTGATTCCCACAGCTCTGGAGCCGCGGTGCACTTCGCGCTGGATTGGTTGCCCAATGGCGGAATCGAACCACCGACAAGCGAATTGGATGTCCGCCGCCGTGCCGGCAGATATCGCGATCAGAACAAGATTCTCAACCGCGCCGCTGGGCAATCGCCCACGCTTCAGTTCATCGAGTCCCTGGAGCGTCCTTGCATGGCATTTGAACTTCGATCGCCAATCCTCATTCCCGGGAATCAGCATCCACGCGCCGACTGTGCCAACGGCAACTCGCGAGATCAGGGTGCCGGGATCAAGGGGCAGCGTCGGCGGATTCACGGCTAGGCCTTTCGCCCAATGGCGACGACATTTCCAACCGGGTTCCCGGCAACAAGGCCGGCAAGGCGCGCACTCCAAAGGTCGAGCGCCTCCCTCTTTTCCTTGGCGTAGTCGTACCGCGCGTAAACGCGCGAGGTGATCGTAGCTTTCGTTGCCGAGAATTGGTTCAGCAAGTGAGCAATAATAAAGGGCGAGACACCCAGTTCTTCCATGTGCGTGGCGGCGGATCGCCGGAGATCGTGCGGTGTAAACGGCGCAACGCCCAGAATAGTGGCAACGCCGCCCTTCGTTGATTCCGCCTTCTTCAGGGCCTTCGCAGCAGCGGCGCCGGCCATGGAGTCACGAGCGCCACGAGGTGCAGGGAAAACGCATTGCGATTGCGGGCGCCCTTTCCGCCTGGCTTGTGCATCGCTGGCGCCGATTTGCTCGCCGATGATTTCCAACGCCATGCTTGACAACGGAACAACATGCTCACGGCCGTTCTTCGCCCTTTCCGGCGGGATGGTCCAAAGCTTGTGCTCAAGGTCCAGTTCGGCATGGGTCATGCCGGCGACTTCGCCAACGCGCTGGGCGGTCACCAGGCAGAGCCGGATAACCCGCCGGGTGGAGTCCCTCATGTCCGCTGTGGGCAGCGCGTCCCAAACTGTCTTGATTTCGTCGGCCGAGAGCACCGGTCCCGCTCTGTCGTTGTCGACGTCAGCCAGGAAGATCTGGCCGCGATGGCAAACCTGTCCAGGGGAACGGCCAACGCGATGTTGCGAAAGCTGGAAGAAGCCGGCGAAATCAAGATCTCCTATCGACAGCACACGATCCTAAAGCCCGATGTCCTGCGCCGTCGCTTGAGCGACTGAGGCGCAGTTCAGCAAACGTCCGCTATCGCTTCCAACCGCCCGTTGGCAGACCGACTGCTTCCGGCCCCATTCCAGGACTGTCTAGAACGCGGACAATTCAGCCCTGTTGGCACCCCCCATGAAGTAAGCAGCGCGCGCGTCAGAGCTAGAACTTGTCCCCTCGCACCACTCCGACCCGGGTCGTCATGACGATCAAGCCGTGGGGTCTCCAGAAGAGGTTCGTAGTGCGCGGCTATCGCTGCCGCGTCGGTCGCAGATTGACGCCCCAGCCAGCGAACCAGCCAGAAGGCAGGGAGCGGCAGGACGACCGACACGACGAGCCCGAGGATTGCCGCCGTGGCAAGATCTGTGGTGAACCCTTCAGCCGTGACGGCGACGCCGCCCTTCAGGCCGATGGCGACCATCAGATAGATCGCCATCGCCTTGGCGGCCGCTTCCGGAATGGTCAGGTCCGAGCGGGCGAAGGCGGCGAGCGCGCCCAGTCCGAAGAACATCAGCATCGGTGAGAGCAGAGTTGCACTCACGCGGCAATCTCTGTCTTCCGGGTCCGCCACAGCGAATAGAAGATGCCAGCCGCAATGATCGAGAGCGTCAGGCCGAGCGAGATAGCGGCCGGGAATTTCTCAAGCCCCAAGAGGTCGGCGACGAAGATCTTCGAGCCTATGAAGATCAGCACGATCGCCAGCGCCGGCTTGAGGTAGTGGAAGCGGTGGATCATTGCGGCTAGCGCAAAATAGAGCGCGCGCAGGCCGAGGATGGCAAAGATGTTCGACGTGTAGACGATAAACGGATCGGTGGTGATCGCGAAGATCGCAGGCACCGAGTCCACCGCGAAGATGACGTCGGCGATCTCGACCATGACCAGCGCCATGAACAGAGGCGTCATGAACCAGACCATACGGCCGGTTTGCGGGTCGGGCTTCTTCACAAAGAAGTGCTGGCCGTGGTGCTCGTCGGTGACGTTGAACCGGCGGCGCATGAAGCGGATTAACGGGTTTTGGCCGATCTCCGGTTCCTTCTCGCCCATCGCCAGCATCTTGATCCCGGTGAAGAACAGGAAGGCGGCAAAGATGTAGAGTACAAAGGAGAACTCGGAGACGAGCGTGGTGCCCAGACCGATCATGATGGCGCGCAGCACGATGACGCCGAGGATGCCCCAGAACAGGACCCGGTGCTGGTAGATGCGCGGGACGGCAAAGAAGGAAAAGATGAGCGCGATGACGAAGACGTTGTCCAGCGCAAGCGTTTTCTCAACCACAAAGCCGGTTAGGTAGTTCATGCCGGGCTCGGCGCCGAGCTGCCACCAGACCCAGCCGCCGAAGGCGACGCCGAGGCCGATATACATGGCCGAGAGCAGCAGGCTCTCGCGCACCTCGATCTCCCGGTTTTCGCGGTGAAGAACGCCGAGGTCGAAGGCCAACAATGCCGCCACGATGGCGAGGAAGGACAGCCACATCCAGGCTGGCTTGCCCATCCATTCGATGAAGAGAAACGCAAGATCCATGATCGGAAAACTCCAGCCGGCACGCGATAAGGATCGCGTCCGACATCGCGAGAGGACCGGCGTCTCTCGCCAGAGGGGCCCGGACTTTCAGTGGAAAAAACCAAGTCCGCCGACCGGTTCAACCGGCGGGCGGCCCTGATCAGACGATCAGGCTGCGAGACGCCGCATGACGGCCATCGCGCCGAGGATCGCGAGTATGCCGACGACATTTACGATGCCGATTGCAGATCCGCCGGCCTGGCCAAGGAGTGCGCCGGTCCATGCGACCCATCCGTCGAGTGTCGAAAGCGACGCCATAAAGTCACCAATGGTAGCAAGGACGGCGTAGCCGGCGATCGCAAGCAGCGACCACGCTGCAATCAGTGCGACGGCGCCGTATCGGACGGGCGAGCAAGCTTGCCACTGCCGCGAGCGTCGGGATTCATGGCTCTTTCCTCCCCCGGCCGCCGAGCTTTGTCAGCGTCGACTTGTTGGCAGCGCTTCTCCGTTTCCTCTCTTCACGACGCAGCCGCAGATCTGCGCGGATCTTCTGGCGCATCCTGCCGATATCCTGAGAGAGCGCGGTGAGCGAGGCGTAGTCACGATCGCCGCGAATGAGCATCTCGGCAAGGCGCCTCTTCATGGTCCGGTAGCGGCCGGCGATGTCGCCGAACAGGCGCTGACCGACTGCGCGCAAACGCTGTCCGCGCTCCGGCCGATCCATTCCCTCGACGGAGGTCATTTCAGGATCTCCCGGAGAGAAGCGGGCGATGGGAGCGGCGGCGAACGACTGGGATCGGGGTCGTCTCTCCGCGCCGATCCATGCGCTCGATAAACTCGATCTGGTCGCGGAACCGGAGCTTCAGGCGCTTGAGAGCGCTTAGGCGCAATTGGTCTGGCACAGGTCGAGCCTGCTCATCTTCGATTTGCGCCTGGACAGTGGCCCTGCGATGACGAAGCGACTTGATGAACGGATCCATGGGATTGCCTCCTGGCTGTCGATGCGCTGGAGGTGGGAAATCACAGGCTATAGTGCAAATTGATTGTTTTAATCACTATAATAGCTGATAACTAATATCCATGCCCTTTCGCCCGACCTTCCGCCAACTCGAATATGTCGTGGCCCTGCACGACCTGAGGCACTTCGCCCGGGCCGCGCGTCACTGCAATGTGTCGCAGCCGACGCTCTCGATTCAAATCGCCTTGGTCGAGCAGGGCCTCAAGACGCCGTTGTTCGACCGCACGTCGTCACAGCTCACCGCAACGCCGGCCGGCGCGAGGCTCGCGCGGGGAGCGCGTCTGCTGCTCGCGTCCATGGATGAACTACTCAACGACCTATCCTCCGAGGCCAATGCCCTCGGCGGCACGATCCGGCTCGGCACGCCCCCGACCTTTGGTCCCTACTTCCTGTCGAGATTGCTGCCGAAGCTGCACGAGCAATACCCAGCCCTGCAGGTCTATATCCGGGAGGACAATCCGAGCGCGATCGAAGGTCTGGTTCTAGATGGCAGTCTCGACTGTGGTCTCGGTCCATCTCCGGAGCGAGCTGGTCTCGCCTTCTCCCGCATCGGCCGGGAGAAGCTCTATCTGGGCGTTCCCGCCGAGCACGACCTCGCGGAGAAATCGACCGTCAGCCTGCACTCCCTTGCCGGCGAGAAGCTGCTCGCCCTTGGGCGGGGTCACCGCCTGCTGGAGAATGTCCGGCATCTCGCCGAGGCATCGGGCGCCAGGATCGTCGACGACTTCGAGGGCACAAGCCTCGATGCGATCCGACAGATGGTGTCGATCGGCATGGGGCTGTCGGTTTTCCCGGAGCTGTACGCCCGTGCCGAATTCCGTCCGCAGGATGACGTCAGGCTGATCGAGTTCGACGACTGGAACGAGCAGCGTGAGGTCGGTCTGTACTGGCGCGACGGCAGCGGGAGGGAACGGCACTACCACGCGCTGGCGGAGGCCGCCGACCGGGTGGGTGCCATGCTCGGGCTCCGGTGACGGTAGGACCACCGGTTGGGCGCGCGAGGGGACGCGACCGGTCCAGGCGATCAGCGTCATCCGATCTTCGCACGGACGTAGGTGCAATGGCCAATTGCGTAATGTCCGAAAAAAACGATTGGCTGCGGCACAGACCGACCGTCTGCAGTCGTTCCCGTTCAAGCCAAAACCCCGATGCCTTACGAGTGGCGGCTTTCGGGTGTGAATCAGCACGGATGGTTGACCCCCTAATGGGTTGAGCGCAACGTACTGATACAGCAACACAATTTGGATAGGACAGGGATCACGATCGGCGCCGGTGGTGACCCCCTTGATATTGTGAATTTGCCAGACAAATCATGCACTTGATGCCGATCGGCACGGGGTCAGCCTTCCGCGCTGACTCACAGCCAGCCCTGCTTTACTCACCTAGCCACTATCTCCAAGGGTTTGTCGGCGGTGGCCCGTCATTGCCGTCCATAGCCACTCATCTCAAGATAGCCTTTGCCGGAGTGAGTGCCGGTCACTCGGACTGGGCCTTCCCAATAGGGAATGCTGAGACCCATCCAGGCCTGGGGGTTGAGAGCGTCGACAGTCACGTCCAGTCCCCGGTCGGGCAACATAAGCCTCCACCGCGTGGGGACGTTGAATCCCGCGACGTTGCTCGTGTCCAGCGGGGTCGCGACGAGCCTGCCATCGCCATACGGAGTCGCAGCGCCATTCGGTGCGACCCATGTCGCGGAGGTAAAGTCGCCACCGGCGGCATCCCGCAGACGGAATACCATCAGTTTCTCCCCCGTGTCGAAGGAGAGCGAAAACCAGTCCCACCCCGTCTGGTCTCGCGCCAGCGGTTGCGATGACCATTCGCGATCGAGCCACGCAGTGCCTCGCACAGGAACGTCACCGCCGGGAAGGGTGATGGTGCCTTCCACCAGGAAGGACGGTTGCGAATAGTAGTAACTTGCCTGCTGCTGTGCCGACTTCACCGAGTAGCCCCTGTCGCCGTGAAGGACGAGCGGGCCTTTCGCATGCATGGCGATGTCGTAGGCGAAGTCCTTGCCGGTCGCCGTAAGCCGCAGGTTGTCGAAGCTGTCGCCTTCCATTCGCCAGTCGTCGATCCAGGCTGCGAACGGCTCGGCCGTCACCCCGGCCTGGCTGGTGCCGCCCCGCGCAAAGCGCTCGGTCGCGAGGTGGATTCTGGCACTGGTCACTGCCGCATGGCCAAACCACACCTGCGGGCTTTCCCATCCGGGCGTCTCGCCGGGGGCAAGTGCCGAGCGGAACAGCGTCCATTGCAGGCCGTAGTCCGCACCGTCGGGCCCAGTGAGATTTGAAGTCACGTACCACCACTCGATCCGATAGTCCGTGTGAGCTCCATGATCCCGGGGGAAGGCGAACTCGTGTCCTGGCTGGGGTACAGCGAAGCCCTCGGCATCCGAGCCAAGTCCCGCGAAACCCTGCGCAAAGGCTTTGCCGACACCGAGCAGCAGGAAAAAGAGGGCCCTAACGCTCATTCGCAAAGATCTTCAGGAGCGCCGCCGGTTCCATACGCGCGAGGCGCCAAGCCGGCCAGGATGCGGCGAGCAGCGCGGCGACGAGCGCAAACAGCAACAACCAAGCGTACTCAGCGGGGAAGAGATACATTGGTAGCCGCCAGCCGAAGGCCTCCACATTGACGAAGACGAGCAGGACCCAGGCGAGCGCCAGCCCCAGCGGAAGGGCGAGGAGGGCTGTAACCGCGGCAAGCAGAATGGAGCGAAGGATCTCCTGCATTGCAAGCTGACGCTGGGTCGTGCCCATTGCCCAGACCGGCGCCATCTGCGGCAGCCGCATCGCCGCGAGCGTCAGTAGGCTCATCAGCATGGCAAAGCCAGCCACCCCCAACGTCAGCACGTTCAGTGCGGCGGTCACCGAGAAGGTGCGCTCGAACACCGAGAGGGAAAACGCCTTCAGCGCCGCCTGGTCGATGATACGCGTCAGCGAAACATCGAATGTCTCCGTCAGGGCACGGCGCAGTCCCTGTGGGTCGCCGGTTCGCAGGCCGTAGCGGGTCGGCACAACATCCGGGAATTTGTGGTGGAACAGCCCCTCACTCACGATGGCCTGCCCAATAGGGTTTCCATAATCACCGACAATGCCGGCAATCGGCAGTGAAGGCAGAGGACCGAGCGCGAGCATGTTGCCGACGCGCAAGCCCGCCCGCCGGGACAGCTGTTCGTTGACGATGACTGCCTCTCCCCGCTCAACCTTATCCCAGACCCCTGGTGTCGAGTCGAGAAAGCGCCAATTCTCACGGTATGTATTGCCCACACGCGCGCCGTAGATTTGCGCTGGTTGTCCGGCGAGCGTGGCATCGACCGACATGATCGGCAACACGGCGTCGGCGTGGGTTTCGAGGAAGCTTTCGAAGGCGGCCCGGTCCGCGACCGCTTCGGCATCCACGTAAAGTTCGGCCGACAACCGCTGATCTAGGAAGCCGACAAACGTCACCCGGAAACTCCCCACCATGGTCGACACCCCGACATTCGTGGCCATCGCCAGCAGCAGCGCCATGAGTGCGAGCCCGAGACCTGGGAGTTGATGCCGCGTGTCGGCGAAGAACCATCGCTCCATGGCTCCGCGGGCTACGGCCTCACCGAGGCGCAGGATTGCCGCGAGGCCGGACGGCAGCGCGAGCGCCGCGCCAAGCAGCAGGCTGGCGAGCAGCGCGAAACCTGCGGCCAAGCCGTTCGCCAAAATGGCCAGCAAGCCTGCCGTACCCAGCAGCAGCACCGCCGCTGCAGCTTGCATGTTTCGTGTTCGACCCGAGGCCAGGGCCCAGGCGCGCCCGCCAGCGCTGGCAAGGATCGGCATCCGTGCCAGCCGCCAGAAGGCGCTGGCCGCTGCCAGAAGCGCGCCGCCGAGCGCCATGGATAGCCCCGAGATCCACCACGCCGGACGTAGCTGCAACGTACCTGCGACGTCGGCGCCATAGAGGCCTCTTATCGTGGCGGCGACATCCGGCAGCAACAGTGCTGCAATCAGGTACCCGAGGGCGATGCCGAGCGCGCCGGCGAGCAAAGCCAGCGCGACAATTTCCAGCACCATCAGAACGACCAGTCGGACGAGCGGCACGCCCAGAGCGCGCAGAGTGCGGACCACACCACGGCGCTGCTCGAAGGCGAGGCCGATCGCGCCATGGACGACAAAGGTGCCCACTGCGAAACTCAGGAAGCCGAAGGCCGTAAGGTTTAGGTGGAAGCTATCAGTGAGCCGGCCGACATCGGTTGCTCGATCGGCGCGCTGCAATATGAGGTCCGGCGCGATCTCTGACAGAGGTCGCTGGTTCAGCGGCTGGTCGGGCAGGACGATCATCCGGCTGATACGCCCCTCAAGTCCGAGCAGCCTTTGGGCGACGCCGATATCGGAGAGCACGGTACCCGGTGCAACCGCAGGATCGATCAGTACCGGGCTGGGCAGATTCGCTCTCAGGAGTGCAGCGGTCTCCGTGCCGGCGATGAGCGTGTCGGCACGCAAAAACCGGTCGAGATCGGCCCGGGCCGACGCCGTACCCGCAGCTGTGCCCGGCGGCAGGGTCAGCGGTTCGATGCCGACAAGCCGCGCAGACATGGTTCCGACGCGAAGTCGTCCTTCTACCACGGGGCTGACCAGCCACCCGGCGCGGCGGAGGGCGACGAAACGCTCCTGTGCCAGCGAATCCCCGTCGCGCGAGAGAAGCTGATCGAACCGGCCTTCGGCCAGCGTTGCTGCAGCTGCATCGTAGCTCGCCCGCGCCTCGGCGTTGATTGCCTGCACGCCGGACCAGAGGGCGGTCGCTAGCGCCAGGCCGAAAACCAGCGTCAGAAGCTGGAGTCTGTTGCGTCGCCAGTGCGAAGCTAGTGCCGACATAATCGCGCCCGTCACGCGAGGCGACCCTGGCTGAGATGCGCCCGCCGGCCAAGCCGCGCGGCAAGTCGGGGAGAGTGCGTGACCATCAGCAGCGCCGAGCCGGTCTCCGCCACGAGCGCGAGGAACTGATCCATCACTTCATCTGCCGTCGCCTCGTCGAGGTTGCCCGTCGGCTCATCGGCGAGCAGGAGCTTCGGACGCACCGCCAGCGCACGAGCGATCGCCACGCGCTGCTGCTGGCCGCCTGAAAGCTGCTCCGGATACTTCCGAAGATGAGGATCGAGGCCGAGGGCATCGGCCAGGCGTTTCAGGTCCCGAGGGTTGGGCGTGCCGCACAAGCGTGCCTGGAACGCGATGTTGGCAGCCACATCGAGGGAAGGAATGAGGTTGAACTGCTGGAAGACGATGCTGACCGTACTCCGCCTCAGCCGGGCACGGCCATTGTCGTCGAGCCCAGTCACGTCCTGGCCGTCGAGGATCACGCGGCCATTGTCGACGGCGTCGAGCCCCGCGACGAGATGCAGCAAAGTGCTCTTGCCTGATCCCGATTCGCCGGTCAGAGCCAACGTTTCGCCAACGTCCAGCGACAACGTTACGCCGCGCAGGACGGGCACCGACCCTTCCGGGCTGGGATAGGACTTCCGCAGGTCTTCGATGGTAAGGAGCATGCACCACAGCTACCGTCTGCCGCGGAAATGGAAAGCACTCCACTGAGAAATAGCTACGCAACATAAAGGTAGCTGCCGACCGTTGACCGAGGACTCTCATTCGCCCGGACGACGTATACAACGCTGCTCGCCCGCTGGGCGCTGCTAGCGGATGCCCACCTGAAGAGAAGAAGAGCGGCGGCGGGGCACGGAACGGAGCCAGCTTTCATGGCCTGCAAGAGTAATTGGAAGTTTTAAGTACCGCAGAATGTCTGCAAGACGCGCTCTTCGTGAGCGGGTGGCCGCGCGTATTCCTCCATCTCGTGCTGCTCGTCGAACGGACGGGATACTACGCTAAGCAAACTCTGGAAGGGACCAAAATCGCCTTCATTGGTGGCAGCGGAAATGGCAGCCTCGACACGGTGATTGCGCGCTATGTATTTCGGATTGACCGTGCGCATTCGAGCGGAGCGGTCGGCTGCATTTTCCGGGTCGCCAGCCAGCCTTTCACGCCACCGCGTCGCCCAGCCGTCAAAAGCAGTTGAGTCGATGAAGTGGTTACGAACCGGCCCAGAACCGCCGGTTTCGTAGGATAGATCACGAAATGTAAGGGTGAAATCGGCACCGTTGCGAGCCATCAGTTCGAGCAGTTCGGCGGCGAGATCAAGATCGCCCGGCTGCGAGGAAAACAGCCCAATTTTGTGGTGGATGCCTTCGTGAAACGCCGTCTCAAACCGCGCCTGGAATGACCCGATCATCGCTTTAGCCTGCTCGAATCCGTCCTCTTCTCCGCTCGCACCATCGCTCAGGATTGGCAGCAGCGCTTCGGCCAATCGTGCAAGGTTCCAAGCTGTGATGCCGGGCTGGTTGACATAGGCGTAGCGGCCCTGACGGTCGATGGAGCTAAACACGGTGGCTGGATGATAGGCGTCGAGGAACGCGCATGGACCATAATCGATCGTCTCGCCGGAAATCGCAACGTTGTCGGTATTGAGGACGCCATGGATGAAGCCGACCAGCATCCAACGTGCGACCAGCTCAGCCTGCGCCGTGACAACAGCGTCGAGGAACCCAAGGTACTGGTTCGGGGCGGCTGCCAGATGCGGGTAATGCCGTGCAATTGCATAGTCGGCTAAGGCCCTTAGACCATCCGTGTCATCCCGTGCCGCAAGGTACTGGAACGTCCCGACGCGGATATGGCTGGCGGCAATGCGCGCGATGAGCGCGCCTGGAAGCCTAGTTTGGCGGTAGACCTGCTCACCAGTGGCGACCAGCGACAGGGTCCGCGTGGTTGGAATGCCGAGTGCGTGCATCGCCTCGCTGACGATGTACTCGCGCATCATCGGGCCGAGCGCTGCGCGGCCGTCGCCGTTGCGCGAAAAGCGGGTTGGACCAGATCCCTTCAATTGAAGGTCACGTAGTTGGCCGCTGGCATCGAGCAGCTCTCCCACGAGGAGCGCACGACCGTCTCCGAGCTGCGGCACGAAGTTGCCGAATTGGTGACCCGCGTAAGCTTGCGCGATGGGATGCGCGCCAGCGGGGAAGCGGTTGCCAGACAGCATTTCGATGCCTTCGGCACTGCGCAGCCAGTCTACGTCTAGGCCGAGTTCAATCGCCAGGGTTTCATTCAACGCGAGAAGACGCGGTGCTGAAACCGGAGAGAGAGCCGGGCGCGCATATAGCCGTTCGGGGAGATCCGAGGCATAAGTGTGCTGAAATCGGGGGCTGCGCATAGCATCCTAAGCTGGTTCGGAATAGCCACTACATAGGATGCCGCAGGTCGGCTACCAGGAATTCCTTTCAACAAATCTGGCGCGGCGGTATGCCCGGCTCGACCAGAGAAACCTAGGTAGTGAACCGCCCCGGGTTTGCCGGAGGCTCCAACTCCTGAGAAGGTGGAGCCATTGTGCGCAAGACGACGAACAAGTTTTCCGCGGAAGTGCGCCCGCGTGCCGTGCGGCTGCCATTCCGTCTTGTTCGCCTGAGAAATGGCATAGTTCGCCGGCGGTCATCGCCACCTGCCACCAAGGCGACAATCCTGAGATCGCCCGCTGCCATCGAGCGCCCCACGAGTTGGCTCGGCAGTCGCTCTTCCTGTATTGCGGCCGACTGGGCTAGTATGATCTTCGCGGCACCGCAGGAGCAGAAATGTCTATCGACCGCGTCCAGCGAAAAGTGGCAGCCATCCTCGCGGCCGACGTGGTTGGGTTCAGTCGTCTTGTCGGAAAAGACGAAGAAGCGACACTTGCGGTACTGAAGCTGCATCGACACACGATCGATGCCTCTATTTCCGGCCACGGTGGACGCATCTTCGGCAGCGCCGGCGACAGTGTCATCGCCGAATTTGCGAGCGCAGTGGACGCGGTTCGGTGTGCCATCGATATTCAGCTTTCGGCGGATCGGCTCAATGCCGACCTGCCTGGTCCCCGCAAGATGCGATTTAGGGTCGGCATCAATCTAGGGGACGTCGTCGTAGATGGCGACAATCTCATGGGCGACGGCGTCAATGTCGCCGCGCGCCTTGAAGGGTTGGCGCAACCGGGCGGCATTTGCGTCTCGGATTCGATCCAGGCGCAGGTTCGCGACCGCCTGCCCGTGAATCTCGTTGATCTCGGTGAGCAACTGCTGAAGAACATTGCGCGGCCCGTCCGCGCTTTCCGTGTACCCGTGACGTCGGAAGAACGTGCAAGATCGCCGTTTCGCGGTCTCGACGCGTTCGATTTCGATCATGCCGATCTCTTCTGCGGCCGCAGCCGTGCGATCACGATCTGCACAGAGCGGCTGGAGCAGCTTGCGGTCGCCGGCAAGTCCTTTCTCCTCATCTACGGGATGAGCGGCTCGGGCAAATCCTCGCTGGTGCGCGCCGGGCTTATTCCGGCCATTACGCAACGGGGCGCGGTTCCGGGAATCTCTCTGTGGCGTCGCTGTGTGATGCGCCCGTCCCAGGGACCGGATGCGGTATTTTCGCTTGCAGCGGCGCTGCTTCGTTCCGAAGCGTTGCCCGAGCTCGCAGCACACGGGTCCGCGGGTGAGTTGGCGGCGACATTTCGGAGCAATCCCGATCGAGCCGTGGTGCATATCCGCTCGATCCTCGGCTCGATATCACCAAACGGCGACCCTTCCAGATCGCGTCTTGTCCTGGCGGTCGATCAGATGGAGGAGCTGTTTACGACTGACGCGGAACCGGCGTCGCTGGCTATATGGGTGCGACTGCTTTCGTCGCTCGCTTCCAGTGGTTTTGTTTGGGTGATCGCAACGATTCGCGGCGACTTTTTTCATCGCTGCGGCGAGGTTCCGGGATTCTCGGCGTTGAAGGACGGTCTTAGCAACTACGAACTCCTACCCCCGACCGCTTCCGAAATTTCACAGATCATACGCGAGCCCGCAAGCGCCGCCGGTCTGCGCTACGAGGTGAGCCAAGAACACGGCCGTCTGGAAGACGTGCTCCAGGAGGCGACTGCGGCGGATCCTAGCTCCCTGCCGCTGCTCGAATTTGTCCTTGAATCGCTTTACCAGGCCGGGCAGGCCGATCGGCTACTTACGTTCGCCGCCTATAGAGCACTCGGTGGCCTCGAAGGCGCCATCGCACGCCGGGCCGACGAAGTCGTCGATGAATTGTCGCTGGCCGTGCAGGCTGCGCTACCGATTATCGTGCGCGCTCTCGCCACGGTCCGCCCAGGGGACAACGTGGTCACCGCAACCCCGGCGGCCCGCGACAGCATAGGACGAACACCTGAACAATCTGCGCTTCTCGACGCGTTGATCGAGGCTCGGCTTCTGGTTTCCGATGAGAGTGCCGAAGGGCAAGCAATTGTCCGCGTCGCCCACGAGGCGCTTTTGAGTCGTTGGCCTCGTGCACGCGAGATCATCAACGCCGATCGCAGCTTTCTCGAAGCCCGCGCGCGGCTGAGAACCGATGCCAGCCGCTGGCGCGCGGACAACGAGAACCCCGATCTGCTCCTGCCCGCCGGCAAGCGACTGACCGAAGGCGGGGAATTACTGGTGTCGCGCCGGGAGGACGTTGACGATGAGATAGCCCGATATGTCGAAGCGTCGTCATTGGCCCAGCAGGCGGCAGCGGAAAAGGAACGACAGGCGGATCGCGCACGCATCGAAGCTGAAGAGTCGGCAAAGCGTGAACGCGTCGAGAGGGAGGCGGAACGCCGCAGCCTGGTAGCCGAAGCTGCAACGCGTCTAGCGCGGCGAACGCGTTACGCCGCTATCATAGCCACGGCATTGGCGGTTGTGGCCGGTGCCGGGGCGATCGCCGGATTCTGGGGGCAGCATGAGGCGAACCTACAGGCACAACGCGCCGACGAAAACACTCGGGAAGCAATAGCGGCAAGAGATCTTGCGCTTCGCAACCAGTCCCGATCGCTCTCGTCGATCTCGCTGCAACTGTCGTCCACCGGCGACAACGAGCTTGCGATCCTTCTGGCGCTAGAGGCCCTTCCGAAGATCGGGGAAGCGAACAAGCGGCCCGAAGTGGCCGAGGCTGAAACCGCCCTGTTCAGAGCACTTTCAGGGTATCACGAGCTTGCCGTTCTTCCACATCAGGGGGCCGTGACCCACGGCGCATTCAGTCCCGACGGAAGCCGCGTCGTGACGTCGTCATTCGATCAAACCGCGCGCGTCTGGAACACGGCCGACGGAAGGATGGTAGCTGTCGCCACTGGTCACAAAGGGGTGCTGAAATCGGCTGTATTTAGCCCTGACGGAAGCCGAATTCTTACGGGCTCGGTCGACGGCACCGCAAGGGTCTTCGAGGCGGCAACCGGGCGAGAACTCTTTGTCCTGGATCAGACCGCTGACGTTCACGCCGCCATTTTCAGCCCCGACGGATCGCGTATCTTTACGGCGTCCGAGTTTGCGGCGCCGACCATCTGGAATGCCCAAAACGGTAATGAGATAGCCAAGTTGCCGGGGAAGAGTTGGGAATCCACCATTCTTGCCGTGAGTGCCGATGGCCAGAAGCTTGCTTCCCTCCAAGACCACGGGGACGTTCAGATCTGGGATGCGAATGACGGCACGCCGATAGCCACGGTTCCGGCTCGCGCAGACAATGTTACCGGCATCGAATTTAGTCCGGACGGAACGAAGCTGTTGGCCGTTGCCTGGACTGGCACGTCTCGACTTTGGAGGTTGGCGGATATGTCGCCGCTCGCCGCCCTCCCCGGATCACCGACTGCCGGCCACCAAGGAACCTTTAGTCACGATGGCCGCGTCGTGGCAGTTGTTGCTGTCGACGGATCCGCGCGTCTTTGGAATACAAGAACAGGTGAATTGATTCGGATATTAGGCCAGGAAACCGCTGCCAGCGCGCTCAATGTTGGGATCTCATCTGAATATCTTGACGTCAATGGAGCGTTTAGTCCTGACGACCAACTCTTCGCGACCGCGTCGGTAAACGGCGTTTCCCGAATCTGGGACGTTAGGAGCGGCGTACAGGTTTCAATCCTTCGTGGGCACAGCGCCCTCATCGAAACGGTCGCCTTCAGCCCCGATGCACGTCGACTTCTCACAGCGTCGCACGACGGAACGGCGCGTATCTGGGATGTCGACGGTGTGCTGACCACCACAGTGCAGCAGGAAACCCCGCGCAGGTTCGCGGCTTTCAGCGCTGATGGGGCAAGGGTCGTGACGGGAGGCGGCGCTGTCGGTCACGTTTGGGATGTCGCAAGCGGGAATTTGCTTTCGACGCTCAAGTTTGGCGCCGTCGGGTTCACGCAGCTGGCGACGTTCAGCCCTGACGGTCATCGTATTGCGACAGCTGCCAGCGACGGCGTGGTTCAGCTATGGGAGGCTGACGACGGTCGCCACGCAGCAACATTGGAGGGTCACGGCCTCAAGGTCACCCAGCTTCAGTTCAATTCCGACGGATCGCTGCTTGAGTCCGCCTCAGTCGATGGAACGGTGCGGCTCTGGGATGCCTCGACCGGCGCAGCCGGGACGGTATTTGAAACACAACCCAATTTGCGGGATGCGCTGTTCAGCCCTGATGGCAAGCTGGTTCTCGCGACGTTTGACGACAGCACGGCTAGGCTTTGGAAGACGACTGGCGGCGAGATAACGGGGACCCCGGGACGCGAAACTCGTCTCAGCGCGGCGGCTTTCAGTCCAGACAGCCGCCTGCTCGCAATCGGGTCTTCTGATGGGTATACGCGAATCTGGTCAGTCGCTCAGGGTCGAGTTACCACCACTCTGAAGGGGCATGTCGGGCCAATAGCCAGTGTTGCGTTTAGTGCCGATGGCAGCACGCTTGCGACCGCATCACGAGAGGGAACCGTTCGCGTCTGGCGCGTCAGCGACGGAGGGGAAAGATCGGTCCTCACAGGTGGCAGTGTTCCTTACGACAGTGTCGCATTGAGTCCCAACGGGCGCTATGCGGTAACGGCGTCATTCCGTGAGCGCTCGGTCACACTATGGTCCGTCGACTCGGGTCGACAACTTGCGCTCCTCGTTGGCCAGCCCGACATCGGCACGATCGTGCCGGCTGTCACCAGGGCCATGTTCAATTCGGATGGCACAAAAGTCGCGGTTGTCTCGGGCGGGGATATCGCGCGGTTGTTCCATGTATTCCGTTCGCCAGCCGAACTCGTCGCCTACGCTCAAAACCTGGTGCACCGAAAACTCACTTTATGCGAGCGCAGCCGTTTCTTCCTGTCTGTGAAGGACGACGCCGTAGACTGCAGCCCTGAAGCTGGCCCCAGCTAACGACGATGCTCTCGGCTGGAATGGCCGCTCCGACATTGTGGTCGGCCAGAAGTCAGCGATTGACAGAAATTTATTGACTATAATTTTTGATCCAATCTTCATATAAGGTTGGATACCCCTCATGCCCGCAGCCTTCGGCGTCCACTCCGAGTATGGGAAGCCGAATACGGTCGTGGTCGGGTAGGTAGACGATTTCGCCTATCCGCCCTTTCTGCCCCAACATCCGCTACCTGACGGGCGAGAAACGGCGGATGCTGGAATCGACCGGCGGCCGCCCGACTGAAGGACGAAATGCCGGCGCTCTATGACGTCAACCTGATCGGCCAGCATTACTGCGTGCTCGCCGCGCTGCCCCATATGACGCGCGGCGCCAGCATCCTCTTCACCGCCTCGATCTGGGGCAGGATCGGCATCGCCCATTACGCCGCCTACTGCGCATCGAAGCATGGCGTCATCGGCTACATGCTATCGCTCTCGCGCGAACTCGGCCCGCGCGGGATAGCGGTCAACGCGGTCTGCCCGGGACAGGTGTTGACGCAGTCGGTGCTTTCCGCTTTCGAGGACGAGGCCGCGCTGACCGGCAAGCCGGCCGGCACGCTGATCGCCTCCGCACGCGCCGAGCAGGCCTTCGACGCCGACCTTTCGGCCGCCGAGGTCGCTCGTGCCTACGTCTTCCTGTCGCGGCAGAGCGCGTCTATGACGGGGCAGGCGATCACGGTCGATATGGGAGGACTGCAGGCATGACCGACTGGATCAGGAATCCTCCGCCATGGCCGGGCGGCGCGCGCTGCGCGGTCGCCGTCACCTTCGATGTCGACACCGACAGCCTGATCCACCTGGAGCACCACCAGCGTGCGCCGGACCTCGTCGCGACCACATCCTGGCTGCGCTACGACGAGGTCGCCGTGCCGCGCATCCTCGATCTCTATCGCCGGCTGGGCATCCGCCAGACCTTCTTTTACCCGGCCTGGTGCATGGAGACCTATCCGGAGCTGGTCGAGGCCATCCTGAGGGACGGGCACGAGATCGGCCATCACGGCTATATCCACGAGAACTACAACCAGCTTCCGGCCGACGAGCAGGAAGCCTTCTTCGTGCGCGCGATCGAGACGATCGAGCGCATGACCGGTGCGCGGCCGCGCGGCTTCCGCGCCCCGGTCTACAATTTCTCTCGCGAGACGGCTGGGCTGCTGGCGAAATACGGCTTCCTCTACGACAGCTCGCTCATGACGGACGACGTGCCGCACGTGGTCGACGCCGACGGCGGCAGCTTCGTCGAAATTCCCGGGCACTGGCCGCTGGACGACTGGCCGCAATTCGTCCACGCGCCCGACTTCGGCTACCAGATGACGGTGCGCTCGCCGGACGAGGCCTGCGCGGTCTACCGCGCCGAGTTCGACGCGGCCTACGAGGCCGGTGGCATGTGGATGGGTGTGTGGCACCCATGGGTCAGCGCGCGCCCGGCGCGGCTGAAGGCGATCGAAAACATGCTGCTCGAGTTCCGCGCGCGCGGCGATGTCTGGTTCGCCACGCTGGAGGAGATCGCCACCCATTTCCGAGGCCTGGAGGCGGGAGGCACCTACACCCCGCGGCGCATTCGCTTGCCTTACTATCGCCAGCCGATCGACCCGAGTTTCTTGCCGAGGAAGGCGTAGGCGGCAGCCAGGCAGCACCGAAAAAGACAAAAAAAGCGAGGAGACGCCATGTCTGGTCTGCGGGAGCGCCACGAACGAGGCGCTGCTGGCCCGGCTCGGCCGGATGCCGGCGCGACGCAATACCGAACCAGTGCCCGCGCTGGCGAGCTTCTTCACCGCGATCGTCGAAGAATCCCTGCGCAATGTCGACAAGAATTCGTGGCGGCAGGTGATCGCCACCTCGGTGACCATGGCCGAGTCGGAGTTCGGCGTCGCCTACGCCAATCTGCGCGACGAACTGAAGGGCAGCCTGCGCACGCTGCTCGACCGGCTGGTGGTCAACGGTCAGCTCGCCGGTGGCGACGAACTCGATGCGCTCGCCGAGCTTTGCTACACGCTCCACTACGCGCTCTTCACGCGATTCGTGTCGATCCAGGAGATGTCGCTGCAGGCCTACCGGCGCGAACTCGAGGCCGGCCTGCTCTTCCTCGTCGGCAGCGGCTCGCGCCGCTTGCGCGACGAACTGCTCTTTGCATCGGATGCCTCGGTGGTTCGAGGCACCGTGGGCTGACGCCAGGCAGGGAAATCACTTCGGGGTCAGCTTGCCGATGCCCATCGCCTGCCAGGGTGTTCGTAGAATGGCTCGGATTGGCCGGACCGGACCTTGTGCAGGAAGTATTTGCCAGAATCGCTGGATTCGGCGAGGCACACGGCATTCCAGCATTAAGCTATCTCCAGCCGAAAGCGGATGGCGTGGCATTTCGCTGCGGCAGGTTGACGGGCGGCGCAACGATGCGGCAAGGTCCGGCTGGCCGATCGAAGAAACCGCCTATAACGATCGGGCTGCAATAGCCCTGGGGAGACGATGCGCTACATACGTCCACTGTCCATGGAAGACGCCGTCGGGCTGATGGCCGGATCGGCAGGCACCGCCGCGATTCTTGCCGGAGGGAGCGACCTTTTGGTGCGAATGAAGGGTGGCTTCGTCGAGCCCGACCTGATCGTCGACATCAAGGCAATCGACGGCCTGAGCGATATCCGCGAAACGGCCGAGGGCTTTCGCATCGGCGCCGCAGTGCCTTGCGCCGTGCTCGGCGAGAACGCCGCGCTGCGGACGGCGTGGCCGGGCGTGGTCGAGGCGGCCAAACTGATCGGCTCCAAGCAGGTACAGGGACGCTGCACCATCGTCGGCAATCTCTGCAATGCATCGCCCGCGGCCGATAGCGTGCCCGCGCTTGTGGCAGCGGGCGCGAAGGCGTCGATCGCCGGACCCAAAGGCAGGCGGACCATCCCCGTCGAAACCGTTCCGACCGGCCCCGGCAAGACGTCGCTCGCCAAGGGCGAGATCATCGAGGCTATCCTTCTCGACAAGCGCCCGCCGCATGCCGGCGATGCCTATCAGCGCTTCATTCCGCGCACCGAAATGGACATCGCCGTCGTCAGCGCCGGGGTGAACCTGACGCTCGACACAAAGGGCGCGATCGCATCTGCCCGCGTGGCGCTGGGCGCTGTCGCGGCGACGGTGCTGCTTGTCGAGGATGCCGCAAAAATTCTCGTCGGCACCACGCTGGACGAAACCACGCTCGACAGCCTGGCCGAGGCCTGCTCGCGCGCCTGCCGTCCGATTGACGACAAGCGCGGTACGATCGAGTTCAGAAAAAAGGTCGCGGGGGTGCTGGCCAGGCGTGTCGCCGCCACCGCCTACACCCGCGCGGGAGGGAAGTGATGGCCGGAATTGCAGTCTCGACGACGATCAACGGCGATACCGTCGAATATCTGTGCCAGCCGGATGAGACGCTGCTGGATGTCCTGCGCGACCGGCTCGGGCTCACGGGTGCCAAGGAAGGCTGCGGCACCGGCGACTGCGGCGCCTGCAGTGTGATCGTCGACGACCGGCTGGTCTGCTCCTGCTTGGTGCTCGGCGCCGAGCTCGAAGGGCGCCGCGTCGAGACCATCGAGGGCATGGCTGATGGCGATAAGCTACACCCATTGCAGCAGAAGTTCATCGAGCACGCGGCGCTGCAGTGCGGAATCTGCACCCCGGGTTTTCTGATTGCGGCAAGGGATCTGCTGGCCAGGAATCCCGACCCGACGGAAGAGGAAATCCGCTTCGGCCTTGCCGGCAACCTTTGCCGTTGCACCGGCTATGACAAGATCGTCCGCGCCGTCCAGGACGCCGCCAGCGTGATGAGGGCATCATGACCATCGGCTTCGATCCGCGTTATCTCAAGCGTGACTTCAGCTCCGTCGGCACGCGCCCGCCGCGGCCGGACGGCGTCGACAAGGTGACCGGGCGGGCGCGCTATGGCGCGGACTTCAACATGGCCGGCCAACTGGTCGGGCGCATCCTGAGAAGCCCGCACGCCCATGCCGCGATCCGCAAGATCGATACGTCTAAGGCGGAGAAGCTCGCCGGCGTCAAGGCCGTCATCACCGCGGCCGATCTGCCCGACCTCACCAACGGCGATGCCGCCATGTACGACACGCTCGACAACTGCATGGCGCGCAAGAAGGCGTTTTATGACGGCCACGCGGTGGCTGCGGTCGCCGCGATCGATGCGCGCACGGCCAGACAGGCGCTGAAGCTGATCGAAGTCGACTATGAGGTGCTGCCGCATGTGACCGATGTCGACGCGGCGATGAAGGCCTCGGCGCCGGTGCTGCACAACCACGTGTTCACTGAAGGCGTCGAGCCGAAGCCGGCCAAGCCGTCCAACATCGCCAAGCGCACGCAGTATGGCCACGGCGACATCGAGGCGGGCTTCGGCCAGGCCGATTTCGTCGTCGAGCGCTCGTTCAAGACCGAGCAGACGCATCAGGGCTATATCGAGCCGCATGCCTGCGTGGCAAACTTCAGCTCGGACGGCACTGCGGATCTGTGGGTCTGCACGCAGGGGCATTTCGTCTATCGCCAGCACTGCGCCCAACTGCTCGGCATGGAGGCCTCGAAGCTTCGTGTCACCTCCTCGGAGATCGGCGGCGGGTTTGGCGGTAAGACCCACGTCTGGGCCGAGCCCATCGCGCTGGCGCTGTCGCGCAAGGCCGGCCGGCCGGTTAAGCTGGTGATGACGCGCGACGAAGTGTTCCGCGCATCTGGGCCGACAAGCGCAACCTCGATCGACGTCAAGATCGGCGCCCGCAAGGATGGCACCATCACGGCGGCCGAGGCGACCCTGCGCTATTCCAGCGGCGCCTATGGCGGCATGTGGGCCGAACTCGGCGCCATGACCGCATTCGCCTGCTATCGTCTGGAGAACGTCAGGACGGTCGGCTACGAGGTGCTGGTCAACCGGCCGAAGACCGCGGCCTATCGCGCGCCGTCGGCCCCGATGGCGGCTTTCGCGGTAGAAAGCGTGATCGACGAGCTGGCCGCGCGGATCGGCGTCGACGCGGTCGAGTTCCGCATCAAGAACGCCGCACAGGAAGGCACCCGCTCCTCCTACGGCCCGACCTATGGCCCGATCGGCATCGGACCGACGCTGGAGGCGGCCAAGAGCCATCCGCACATGAAAGCGCCGCTCGGCAAGAACCAGGGCCGCGGCATGGCCTGCGGCTTCTGGTTCAATTTCGGCGGCCAGACCTGCACCGACCTCAACATCGGCATGGACGGTTCCGTGTCGCTTGCGGTCGGAACCGTGGACGTAGGTGGTTCGCGCGCCTCGCTGTCGCTGGTAGCGGCCGAGGAACTCGGCATCGACTACAGCCAGGTCAAGGCGGTTGTCGCTGACACGTCGAGCCTTGGCTACAACGACATGACCGACGGCAGCCGCGGCACCTTCTCCAGTTCCATGGCGACGATCTCGGCGGCCCGCAACGCCATCAAGACGCTGCGCGAACGCGCCGCTCAGATGTGGGACATCCCGGTCGAGTCGGTGGTGTGGGAGCGCGGCCACGCGGTTGCGATCGGCGAGAAGCACGGCAATCTTGGCCGGCTCTCGCTGAAGGAGATCGCGGCCGAATCGGGCAAGACCGGCGGGCCGATCGCCGGCCACAGCGAACTCGTCGCCGATGGCGCCGGCGTCTCGTTCGCCACTCATATCTGCGACATCGAAGTGGACCCGCAGACCGGCGCCACGCGCGTGTTGCGCTACACCGTCATCCAGGATGCCGGCAAGGCGGTGCACCCGACCTATGTCGAGGGTCAGTACCAGGGCGGCGCGGCGCAAGGCATCGGCTGGGCACTCAACGAGGAATACATCTACGGCAAGGACGGTCGGCTCCAGAATGCGGGCTTCCTCGACTACCGCATCCCGGTCTGCTCGGACTTGCCGATGATCGACACACAGATCCTCGAGATCCCGAACCCAAACCACCCCTACGGGGTACGCGGCGTCGGCGAGACGTCGATCGTGCCGCCGCTGGCGGCGATTGCCAACGCTGTATCTAATGCCGTCGGCGTGCGGATGACGCACATTCCGATGTCGCCGCCGCGCATCCTCGCCGCACTCGAGGCCGAAGGAAAGGCGTGATGGTCGAAGTGACGCTCTGGGGATCGCTCAGGGCGACAGTCGGCGGCAAGAGCAAGGTCGAGATCGAGGCCAAGGACATCAGGGAACTGTTCAGGAAGCTGTCCGAACAGTTCCCCGCCATCGAGCCGTGGATCGACCGCGGCATTGCCGTCTCCATCGACGGCACTATTTACCGCGACACGTGGTCGAAAGAGCTTCCGCAGGATGCGGAGATATTCCTCCTGCCGCGTCTCGCAGGCGGTTAGATCGAGCGGACCGGGGCACGGCCGCCGAGGCGACCGGTTCCCCGTCGCAGAGCGCGGGCGACCGCCCAGCCGCGAAGGAATCTATATGAGATTCCTATAAAGGCGCGTCCGTCCCCGCATCGAAAAGAAATGCGCCTGCTGATACTTACCCCTCACATAGCTTGATCACGCGGACTGCCGGTTCGCAGTTCATGCTTTCGGGGAGCGCTGTGAACAACTGCGCTTGCCGGCTGTTGTCTGCTGTGACCGAACGGAGCGCGACAATGTTTGACTTATTCATGACGGCGATCGGTTTCGGCCTGTTCGCGCTGTCGGTGGTCTACGCCTACGCGTGCGACCGGCTCTAGGAGGCCGAAAGTGATCTTCGATTACCCGCTCGCAGCAATCGTGGCCTTCGGGCTGCTGGTCTACCTGACCTACGCCCTTCTGCGGCCAGAGCAGTTCTGAGGGCCTCACCATGACACTTGTCGGCTGGACTCAGATCCTGATCTTCTGCGCGATCATCGCCGCGCTCGCCAAGCCCTTGGGCTGGTACATGACGCGCGTCTTCAATGGCGAGCGCACGTTTCTGTCGCCGGTGCTGCGACCCGTCGAGGCCGCGCTCTACCGGGCAGGCGGCGTCGATGCCGCGCAGGAGCAGCACTGGGTGACTTACACGATAGCCATGCTGTTCTTTCATGTCGGCGGGTTCGTTTTCCTGTACCTGCTGATGCGCCTGCAAGGCGTGCTGCCGTTCAATCCGGCCGGCATGCAGGCGGTGGCGCCGGACCTGGCTTTCAACACGGCGGTAAGCTTCATCACCAACACCAACTGGCAGAACTACGGCGGCGAAAGCACGATGTCCTACCTCGTGCAGATGCTGGGGCTCACGCACCAGAATTTTCTGTCGGCGGCGACCGGCATCGTGCTCGGGGTGGCGCTCATCCGCGGCTTCTCGCGGGCGTCGATGAAAACCGTCGGCAACTTCTGGGTCGATGTGACTCGTTGCACGCTCTACGTGCTGCTGCCGATCTGCGTTGTCTACACGCTGTTCCTGGTCTGGCAGGGCATGCCGCAGACGCTTGGCGCTTATGTCGATGCCACCACGCTGGAAGGCGGCCGGCAGACGATCGCCGTCGGCCCGGTGGCGTCGCAGGTCGCCATCAAGATGCTCGGCACCAATGGCGGCGGCTTCTTCAACGCCAATGCAGCGCATCCTTTTGAGAACCCTACTGCCCTCTCCAATTTCGTGCAGATGATCTCCATCTTCGCGCTGGGCGCGGGGCTGACCAACGTGTTCGGCCGCATGGTCGGAGATCAGCGCCAGGGTTGGGCGATCCTCGCCGTCATGGGCGTGCTGTTCGTCGCGGGCGTGGCGGTGACCTACTGGGCCGAGGCGCACGGCAATGATGCCCTGACCGCCATGGGCCTGACCGGCGGCAACATGGAAGGCAAGGAGGTCCGCTTCGGCATCGTGGCCTCCGCGCTGTTTGCCGTCGTCACGACCGCGGCCTCCTGCGGCGCAGTCAACGCCATGCACGACTCCTTTACCGCGCTGGGAGGCATGATCCCGCTGATCAACATCCAGCTTGGCGAAATCATCGTCGGCGGTGTCGGCGCCGGCATCTATGGCATGCTGCTGTTCGTCATCCTGGCGATCTTCGTCGCCGGCCTGATGGTCGGCCGCACGCCGGAATATGTCGGCAAGAAGATCGAAGGGCGGGAGGTGAAGATGGCGATGCTCGCCATCCTGATCCTGCCGCTGATGATTCTCGGCTGGACGGCGGTGGCGGCGGTCAACCCGCAGGCGCTTACCCAGATCGGCAATCCGGGTCCGCACGGCTTCTCGGAAATGCTCTACCTCTACACGTCCAGTGCCGGCAACAACGGATCGGCCTTCGGGGGTATCACCGCCAACACGGCGTTCTTCAACGTCACCGGCGCGATCGCGATGTTCGTCGGCCGCTTCTGGATGATCATCCCGGCCATGGCGATCGCGGGTTCGCTTGCGCTCAAGAAGTCCGTGCCGCCGTCCGTCGGGACCTTGCCGACCACCGGCGGTCTGTTCGTCGGCCTGGTGGTCGGCGTCATCCTAATCATGGGCGGCCTGACCTTTTTCCCCGCGTTGGCGCTCGGACCCGTCGTCGAGCATCTGGCGATGGCGGCAGGCACGCTCTTTCCGCTGAATTGACTGGAGCAGTCTCCATGGAAGCTTCCCAAACCCGCAGGCGGGTGCCGGCGTCGGCCCTGTTCGATGGCAGGATCGTCGGTCCGGCGATCCGTTCGGCCTTCGCCAAGCTCGACCCGCGCACCCTGATCAAGAACCCGGTGATGTTCGTGGTGGAGGTCGTCGCCGCATTGACGACCGTCATCTTCATTCGCGACCTGGCAACCGGCGGAGAGAACCTCGGCTTCACCTTCCAGATCATCTTCTGGCTCTGGTTCACCGTGCTGTTCGCAAATTTCGCCGAGGCCATTGCCGAGGGGCGCGGCAAGGCGCAGGCGGATTCGCTGCGCCGCCAACGCACCGAGACCCATGCGAAGCTGCTGTCGGCGCCGGATTTCAAGACGCATCAGCTGGTTCCCGGAACCAGCCTGAAGGTCGGCGACGTCGTGCTGGTCGAGCCCGGCGACGCCATTCCGTCCGACGGTGAGGTGATCGAGGGTGTCGCCTCTGTCAACGAAGCCGCGATCACCGGTGAATCCGCCCCGGTGATCCGTGAATCGGGTGGCGATCGCTCGGCGGTGACCGGCGGCACGCAGGTGCTGTCGGACTGGATCCGGGTGCGCATTACCGCGGCGCCCGGCTCCACTTTTCTCGACCGCATGATTCGGCTGGTCGAAGGCGCGGAGCGCCAGAAGACGCCGAACGAGATCGCGCTCAACATCCTCCTGATCGGGCTCACGATCATCTTCGTGTTCGCGACCGTAACTATCCCGAGTTATGCGGATTACGCAGGTGGCTCGATCCCGGTGGTCCTGCTGGTCGCGCTGTTCGTGACGCTGATCCCGACGACGATCGGTGCGCTGCTGTCGGCGATCGGCATTGCGGGAATGGACCGGCTCGTGCGCTTCAACGTGCTGGCCACGTCGGGCCGCGCTGTCGAGGCGGCCGGCGATGTCGACACACTGCTCCTGGACAAGACCGGCACCATCACGCTCGGCAACCGGCAGGCGACCGAGTTCCGCCCGATCCGCGGTGTGACGGCACAGGAACTCGCCGATGCGGCGCAGCTCGCTTCGCTGGCCGACGAGACCCCGGAAGGGCGCTCGATCGTCGTGCTCGCCAAGGAGCGCTACGGCCTGCGCGGCCGTGACGTCGGCGAAAGCCACGCCCGGTTCATTCCGTTCACGGCGCAGAGCCGCATGAGCGGCGTCGAGATCGGTGAGTCCTGGGTCCGCAAGGGGGCGGTGGATTCGATCCTGAAGTATCTCGGGTCATTGCCCGGCGGTACGGCCGGCGCACCGCGCCAGGGCAGCGCGCCCAGCCAGGAGGCGATCCGCGAGATCAACGCAATCGCGGAGGAAGTGGCGAAATCAGGCGGAACACCGCTCGCGGTTGCCCGCGACGGGAAGCTGCTCGGCGTCGTCCAGTTGAAGGACATCGTCAAGGGTGGCATTCGCGAGCGCTTCGAGGAACTGCGGCGGATGGGCATCCGCACCGTCATGATCACGGGCGACAACCCGATGACGGCTGCCGCCATTGCCGCCGAGGCCGGTGTCGACGATTTCCTCGCCCAAGCGACTCCGGAGGACAAACTCAAGCTGATCCGCGACGAGCAGGCTAAGGGCAAGCTCGTCGCCATGTGCGGCGACGGCACCAACGACGCCCCCGCGCTCGCCCAGGCGGATGTCGGCGTCGCCATGAACACCGGCACGCAGGCCGCCCGCGAGGCCGGCAACATGGTCGATCTCGATTCCAACCCGACAAAGCTCATCGAGGTCGTCGAGATCGGCAAGCAGCTGCTGATGACGCGTGGCGCGCTGACTACCTTCTCGATCGCCAACGACGTGGCGAAATACTTCGCCATCATCCCGGCAATGTTCGCCTCGTATTACCTGGCGCCGGCCGCGGCCAGCGGCCCGCTGCAGGCGCTCAACATCATGAACCTCGCAAGCCCGCAAAGCGCGATCCTGTCGGCGATCATCTTCAACGCGCTGATTATCATCGCGCTCATTCCGCTGTCGCTGCGGGGCGTTGCCTTCAAGGCCATCGGCGCAGGGCCGCTGCTGCGGCGCAACCTGCTCATCTACGGTCTTGGCGGCGTCGTTATCCCGTTCGTCGGCATCAAGGCGATTGACCTGCTGGTCACCGCGCTTCACCTCGCCTGAGGAGAAAGACAATGCTCAAAGAAGTCCGCCCCGCAATCGTTCTCCTCGTGGCTCTCACGCTGATCACCGGCCTCGCCTATCCGCTGGCGATGACCGGTATCGCCGGCGCGCTCTTCCCTTCGCAGGCGGCCGGCAGCCTGATCGAGCGGGATGGAAAGGTCGTCGGCTCGGCCCTGATCGGACAACAGTTCACCAGCGACCGCTACTTCCATGGCCGCCCGTCGGCGACGTTGGGGCCCGACCCCGCCGATCCGGACAAGACGGCCTCCGTTCCCTACAATGCCGTCAACTCGATGGGGTCCAACCTCGGCCCGACGAATCGGGCGCTGGTCGAACGCGTCCAGGGCGATGTCGACCGGTTGCGGCAGGAAAATCCTGCGGCGCCCATAACCGTCGATCAGGTCACCACCTCCGGCAGCGGACTCGATCCCGACATCACGCCGCAGGATGCGCTCTTCCAGGCACCGCGGGTCGCCAAGGCGCGCAACCTGCCCGAAAACGAGGTTCGAAAGCTGGTCGAGGTGCATGTCCAGGACAGGATGCTCGGGATACTGGGCGAGCCGCGGGTCAACGTGCTGGAACTGAACATGGCGCTCGACAAGGTCGTTGCCGACCTATGATTGAAGGCGCCGCGTCGGGCTGCCCAGGCTGCGCGGTGCTTTTTCACGGACATGCCGATACTATCTGAACGCAATGGCTGAAGAGCGACGCAACCATGACAAGCGGCCTTCACCCGAGGCGCTGCTCGAAGCCGCGCACCGGGAGGAAGGCCGCGTCGGCAGGCTTCGCATCTTCGTCGGCGCGGCGCCCGGCGTCGGCAAGACCTACGAGATGCTGCAGACGGCCCGGTCGCGTCGGCGGGACGGTTACGACGTCATCGTCGGCGTTGTCGAAACACATGGCCGCAAGGAAACGGAAGCCTTGCTCGAAGGCCTGGAGATCGTGCCGCGGCGGCGGATCGACTACAAGGGCCAGTCGCTGGAGGAGATGGACCTCGACGCCATCCTGGCGCGCCGGCCGCAGATCGTGCTCGTCGACGAACTCGCCCATACAAACGCTTCCGGAAGCCGGCATCCCAAGCGATACCTGGATGTTCAGGAAATCCTCGGCAACGGGATCGACGTCTACACCACGGTCAACATCCAGCACATCGAAAGTCTGAACGACGTCATCTCCCAGATCACGGGGGTGCGCGTCCGCGAGACCGTGCCGGACTCGGTTTTCGATCGGGCCGATTCCGTGGAACTGGTTGACCTGACCCCGGAAGATCTCATCGCGCGGATTAAGGAGGGCAAGGTCTATGTGCCCGGTCAGGCTGCTCGGGCGCTGGAGAACTTCTTCTCTCGTGCAAATCTGACGGCGCTTCGCGAGCTTGCACTGCGACGCACAGCGGAGCGCGTGGACGAGCAGTTGCTGACGCAGATGCGCTCGCGCGCCATTGCCGGCCCATGGCCGGCCGGCGAACGCGTGCTCGTCTGCATCAGCGAGGATCCGCGCGCGGTCGGGCTGGTCCGCTATGCCAAGCGCCTCGCGGACCGGCTGCATGCGCCCTGGACTGCACTCTACATCGAGTCGCCGCGCGACCTTCGTCTCAGCGAGGAGCAGCGTGACCGCGTCGCCGAGACGCTTCGCCTGGTCCAAAGCCTGGAGGGAGAGGCGCTCACCATGCCTGGCGGAGGGCGCCGCATAGCCGACGACGTCATCGCCTATGCGCAGGCAAACAACATCACCCACATTATCATCGGCAAGTCCAGCCGATCGCGCTGGTTCGAGATCCTGCACGGCTCGGTTGTGCACGAACTGGTGCGCGGCAGCGGCAACATCAGCGTGCATGTCATCGCAGGCGATGACCCTGCGGGGGAGGCGATTCCCAGGCGAGCAACACGGTCGACCGGCCTGCCGGAAAAGTCCGTGGCCGCGCCGCTTCTCGGCGCAGCCGCCGCCGTCGCGATTGCGCTCGGCATCAGCGTCCTCATCCGTCCCTGGCTGGGTGTGGAGACGATCGACCTGCTGTTCCTGACGGCCATCGTCGCGGTCGCCTTGCGCTTCGGGCTTTGGCCTTCGCTGTCGGCCAGCGTCATTGCCACTCTTTGCTACAACTTCTTTTTCCTGCCGCCCACATACACGTTCACCATCGCCGATCCAAAGAACGTCGCCGCTTTCGTGTTCTTTGCGCTCATCGCGACACTGGTGTCGAATATCGCCGCCCGCGTGCGTTCCCAGGCACTGGTGGCGACCGGCCGCGCGCGCACCACCGAGGCGCTCTATTCGTTCAGCAGCAAGCTTGCCGGCATCGGGACACTGGACGACCTCTTGTGGGCGACTGCCTATCAGATTGCGCTCATGCTGAAGGTGCGGGTCGTGCTGCTGCTTCCGGAGGACGGCTCCATCGCGGTGAAGGCCGGCTACCCGCCCGAGGACACCCTGGGCGATGCCGATCTCGCCGCTGCCAAGTGGGCCTGGGAAAGCGATCGCCCCGCCGGCCGCGGCTCGGAGAATCTGCCGGGTGCAAAGCGCCTCTTCCTGCCCATGCGGACTGGGCGCGGCGCGGTCGGCGTGGTCGGCATCGATGCCGACAAGGCGGGGCCTTTGCTGACGCCGGACCAGCGACGGCTGCTCGACGCGCTGATGGATCAGACGGCGCTGGCGATCGAACGGGTGCATCTGGTGGAGGATGTGGAACGCGTCAGGCGCACGGTGGAGACAGAGCGCCTGCGATCTGCGCTGCTGACCTCGATCTCGCACGATCTGAAGACGCCGCTTGCGGCGGTGCTTGGCGCGGCCGGCACCCTGCGTGACCTGTCGAGCGACCTCAGCGACGAGCAGAAGGTCGACCTGCTGGCGACCATCATCGACGAAGCCGAGCGGCTCAACCGCTTCATCGCCAATCTTCTCGACATGACCCGGCTCGAGGCCGGCGCGATCGCCCCCACTCTGTCCCTGCACGATGTCGGCGAGATTGTCGGCAGCGCGCTGCGCCGAGCCGGGAGGATCCTCGCCCAGCACGACGTCGTGGTCGACATTGCCGCGGACCTGCCGATGCTGGCGCTCGACGCCGTGCTGTTCGAGCAGGTTCTGTTCAATCTCCTCGACAACGCCGCGAAGTATGCCCCGGTCGGTACCGCCATTCGGGTGGAGGCGTGGCGAGACCGGAATGCGGTCTACCTTCAGGTCATCGACGAGGGGGATGGTATCCCGCCGGGCGATCTGGAGCACATATTCGACAAGTTCTATCGCGCCCAGAAAGGTGACCGGGTGCGGGCCGGGACCGGTCTCGGACTTGCCATCTCGCGCGGCTTCGTCGACGCTATGGAAGGGACTATCTCCGCCGCCAACCGATCCGACCGCAGCGGCGCGGTATTCACCATCAGGCTGCCGATCCCGGCCCAGCCGCAGCAGATGGATACGGCTGCATGAGTTCGCCTGCAGTCCGGGTTCTGGTCATCGACGACGAGCCGCCGATCCGCAGGCTTCTGCGTATGGGTCTCTCCAGCCAGGGCTACGAGATCATCGAGGCCGCGAACGGAAAGGCAGGGCTGGAGCAACTGGCCAATGGTCCGGGCCTGGTCATTCTCGACCTCGGGCTTCCCGACATGCAGGGCCTCGACCTGCTGAGGACGATCCGGACGAGGAACGAAGGCATTCCGATTGTCGTGCTGTCCAGCCGCGACGACGAGGCCGGAAAGGTCCAGGCGCTGGATTTAGGTGCCGACGACTACGTCACCAAGCCGTTCGGAATGGAGGAGCTGCTTGCCAGGATGCGCGCGGCGCTCCGGCACCAGCTTCAGGTGCAGGGGGAGCGGCCGCTCTTTCGGGTCGGCGACCTGTCCGTCGACCTCGTGCGGCGCATCGTCCGGCTTGGCGACAGGGAAGTGAAGCTGTCGCCCAAGGAGTACGACCTGCTTCGCATCATGGTGCAGCACGCGGGCAAGGTTCTCACCCATCGCTTCCTGCTGCGCGAGCTGTGGAATGACCTCACCGACGCGCAATATCTGCGCGTGTACGTCCGTCAACTCCGTCAGAAGATCGAGCCTGACCCCGAGCGGCCCCAGTACATCCTGACCGAGACAGGCATCGGCTACCGCCTGCGACCGCCCGACTGAGGAGCCGCAGCCGGGTTGCTTCCTCGTCAGCGGCCCGCTGGCTGCCGCTGCCCTTTTCGGCTCTGCGATATGTATACTTCTGGTGTCGTGGCGTAAGGTGACGGCATGTGAACTCTAGGCAGCCATCTTAATGGAGCGCAGGCTTTCCGCGATTCTCGCCGCCGATGTCGTAGGTTACTCGGCACTGATGGAGCGTGACGAGGCCGGCACCTTCGATCGCCTCCGAACACGTCGCAACGAGTTCTTAGAACCCGAGATCGCCCGTTACCACGGGCGCATTTTCAAGCTGCTCGGCGACGGCTTGCTGGCCGAGTTCGGAAGTGTGGTCGAGGCGGTCGAATGTGCGGTATCGCTCCAGCAGGGCATGGCCGAGCGTAACGCGGCTGCTCGGGAACAGGACCGGTTCAACGTTCGGATCGGAATCAACCTTGGCGAGGTCATCGTCGATGGTGACGACCTCTACGGTGAGGACGTGAACCTCGCCGCCAGGCTTGAGCAACTTGCCTCTCCGGGCGGGATATGCGTCTCGGGCAAGGTTGCCAAGGCCGTTGAGAAGAAGCTTGCCTTCGGCTTCGAAGCGGCTGGCCAGCACAAGGTCAAGAACATTGCCGAGCCGGTGGATGTCTATCATGTCCGCACCGCAGGAGAGGCCAGACGCCGCCTGGGCTCGGCGAAGCGGCGACGCTCTCCCCAAATTGTCTGGGCACTCACGGGGCTTTTTGCGGCCATGGTGTTGGCGACGGGCACATGGTTCGCAGTGTCGCACCGTGCGCCGGTATCCACCGCCGTGTCGACCAGCATCCCGTCGATCGCGATACTTCCGTTCAAGGACCTGAGCCCGAGCCAGAGCCTGGAATATATTGGAGACGGTATGGCCAGCGATATCATAGCCGGGCTTTCGCGTTTCGCCGATATCGCCGTCGTCTCGAGAACATCTTCGTTCGCGTACAAGGACAAGGCCGACGACATCCGCAAGGTAGGTCGCGAACTGGGGGTGGACTACGTCCTGGAGGGAAGCGTCCGCAAAGAAGACGACCAGCTTCGCGTCGTCGCCGAGCTAATCGACGCAAAGACAGGGAAGAACGTCTGGGCAAGCAGCCTGGACAAGACCGGTGCCGAGCCGTTGGCGATCCAGGACTACATGACCGGGCAGATCATCGGCGCCATGACCGGGGAATGGGGTGCGATCCGCAAGGCGGACTATTCGGATGCGTGGGGCAAGGACAGCACGAGCCTTGCCGAATATGACTACTATCTCCGTGCCGAGAGCCAGCTCAATCTGTATACCCAGGATGGCATGGAGCGTTCGGCGGACGTTTCCCGAGAAGGCTTGAAGGCCTTTCCGGGATCCCCGCTTCTAACCGTCGAACTGGCGTGGTCGCGCTTTCTCAACGTTTCATTGTTCTTCAGCTCCGACCCGGCTGCCGACCTGAATGAGGCCAACCGGCTCGTGGATGAGGTCTTGGCCAGCGAGAGCCTCAGTCCCCAGGTGGCACGACTGGCACACTGGTTGCGAGCCTGGCTTCTCACCCTGCGGCACGATCACGACGGGGCCGTCCTCGAGGTGGACAAGGCCATAGCCGGTGCGCCGTACAACGCCTTTACGCTGACCGATGCAGGCATCATCATCCTCGAGGCGGGAGATGCAAAGAAGGCGCTCGAGTTGATCGACGCCGCGGCGGCACGGGATCCAAGCCTCGCCTGGTTCACCAACTACGCCCGCGGTTTCACACTCTTGGTGATGGGCCGGAACGAGGAGGCTGTTGCAGCCCTGAAGCAGACGGATTTTGCTGACGCTTCGTTGCTGCAAGCTGCCGCCCACATCAGGCTCGGACAGGATGCGGAGGCCCGTGCGGCTGTAGAACGCATGCTGAAAGCCAGCCCGACGGTAACCGTTTCGTCCTGGCGGCAGACAGGAAGCTTCAGAGATCCGTCGATCCTCGATGCGATGGCGGCGGATATCGCACGCGCGGGCCTCCCCGGCAGCTGAGCCAATCTACCCTTCGTGCACCATGGTGCGGAGGGCGTGCAGCGTTGCCCCGATGTCCGCCTGCTCGAACACGTTGCGGCCGAACATCAGTCCGCTGGCACCCGCGGCGACCACCTTGCGCGCATAGTCGCCGACCGCCTGGATGCCGGCGCGCGCCGGCCCGCCGGCGATTGCGATCGGGGCCAGAGACTGCGCGGCGATGGCGGCGAAACGGCCTTCGTCCGGGCAGAAGTCGGTCTTGATGACGTCGGCGCCGAGCTCGCCCGCCATCCGGCAGTTGAGCGCGATGATGTCCGGGTCGTCGTGGCGGGCGAAGCCGCCGCGCGCCGCCATCGCCTCGATGACGTGGACGATGCCCCAGCGTCGGCAGGCAGTGGCAACCGCCCCGCAGATCTCGAAGGAGCGCGTCTCTTCCTCGGGCCGGCCGTTGCAGGTGAAGAGATAGGTGATGACGGCTTCGGCGCCGAGCGACACGGCGTCCTCGACACTCGCCACCAGCCGCTGGTGCGTGTCCGGATAGCCCGAATTGGTGCCTTGGCGCCACATGTCGGTCTGGTCGATGCGCAGGATCACCGCCGGGCCGCCGGCGAGCCGCTGACCATGGCGCGCCATCATGCCGGGATTGACGATGACCGCGTCGACGCCAGCCTCCGCGGCCGCATCCAATACGCGCGCGGGATCCTCGGTGCCGGGCACCGTGCCGACCTGCATGCCGTGGTCGAAGGCCAGGCACAGCATGCGCCCGGACCGCGTGTTGAACATGCGCGCCAGCCGGCGCGCCTTACCAGTTTCGGACATGGTCCTTCCTCGGGATTGCAGTGGATGACTACGTTTCCTGATTGAGCACGTCTTGTCTCCCAAAACCGGTTCCCAATTTCAGGAGACATGCCCTAGACAAGCTGCAGCTTGATGCCGCCGTCGCGCATATGCCGGATGATCGACGGCTCGACCGAGCCGGAGATCAGCACCACGTCGAAGATCGAGAGATCGGCCACGTGGTTGAGCGCGGAGAAGTGGAACTTGCTTTCGTCGACGAGCAGGATGCGCTTGCGGGCGATCTCGATCATCGCCTGCTTGGCGCGCAGCACGGCCTCGTCCTGCGTGAACATCGACAGGCCCTGCACGGTGGTGGTCGACATCAACGCCACGTCGACCCGGTAGGAGCGGATAGCCCGCTCGCAGGCCAGGCCGAAGAAGCCGTTGTAGGCTCGGTGATATTTGCCCCCGAGCGCGATCAGGTCGATTTCCGGCGCGTCGCGCAGCTTTTCCAGCACCGGCAGCGCATTGGTAATGATGGTGACCGGCGCGACCTGCTCGATGAATTCGGTGACGTGGAAGGTAGTGGAGCTGTCGTCCCAGACGATGGCGTTGCCGGGCTCGATATGGGCGATCGCTGCCCGCGCGAGTTTGCGCTTCTCGCTGACGTGCTGGCGGGCACGATAGAGATAGCTGCTCTCGAACAGCATCGACTTTTCCGCCGAGACCGAGCCGCGCAAGCGGCGCACCAACCCCTGGTTCTGCAGGTCGTTGAGGTCGCGGTGGATGGTCATCAGGCTGACGTCGAGCCGCGTCGCCAGGTCTTTGATCTGCAGCGACGGGCTCTCCATCAGCAGGCGGATGATCTCGGCGCGGCGCTGGTCGGCCTTCGACAGGTGCTGCATGTCGCCGTCCGGCTCGAACATAGCGGCCACGCTCTCCTCGTCGATCATTGTTCACAACCTTTAACATGCTGTATCGTTGTTTGAAAGAAAAATGTTAAGTTATCAAAATCCTCGTTGTGCAGTGCGAAACCGCGCCTGCGAAGACCGTTGCCATGATCTGGCGCAAGCCTCTGTTCTATATGCACTGTCGCTGATTTCAGAGGTAATTTAAGGGTTTCTAACATATGCTCATTCTATGCTGCGTGGCCAATGCCACCCCTCACAGCTAACAAAAAAAATGAGAAATTATAAGATTTTGGTTGATATTTTTAACGGCGCTCAATAGCGTTAAGGGAGGGCAGGAGAAGGGCGGAGGAAATCGGTCGTCAGCTCGATTGCCCACAAAAACCGCTGGAGGAACATCATGAACAAGGCAACGCGTACGCGTTTGCTTGCGTCCGCCGCCGTCGCCGCATCGGCGATGGCCCTGTCGGCCGGCATCGCCCGCGCCGAAACCACGCTCACCTTTGTCTGGCATGCCGGCACGTGTGCCGACGCGCTCGTCGCCATCGCCAATGATTATCCCGACAAGTCCGTGAAGATCGTGCCGGCGCTGGTGCCCTACGGCCCCGAATGGCACAACAAGATCGCATCGGAATTCGCGATCCAGGGTGACGCCTTCGACTTCGCCATGTGGGACAGCCAGTCGACCGCCGAGTTCGCCGCGCACGCGGTCAATCTCAACGATGTCTTTGCCAAGTCCGATTACCTCAAGGCCGACATCTTCCCGGCAGCCTCGCTGTCGCGCTACGGCGAGTATCCGGACGGATCGGGCAGCTTTTTCGGCCTGCCCGCCAACCAGGACGCCTACGGACTGACCTACCGCAAGGACCTGTTCGAGGACCCGAAGGAGCAGGAGGCCTTCAAGGCCAAGTACGGTCGCGACCTCGCGGTGCCGCAGACCTACCAGGAAGCGAAGGAAGTCGCCGAGTTCTTCACCCGTCCCGACCAGGGGCTCTACGGCTGGGGCCAGATGGGCGGCCGCGACTATGACTTCGCGACCACCGCGTCCAATTCGTTCCTCTGGTCGTTCGGCGGCGAGCTTTACAACCCGGCGACCTTCGAAGTTAAGGGCTACCTCGATTCACCCGCTTCTGTGGACGGCGTCCAGGCCTACGTCGACATGTTCAAGTTCGGGCCTCCGGGCTCCGGCAACTGGGGCTGGGACGAGGTCAACGCCGCCTTCCAGCAGGGCCAGCTCGCCATGGCCATGCAGTGGTTCTACTTCAACGGCTCCAACGCCGACCCGAAGGTGAACAAGTTCGCCGACAAGACCGCCTTCGCCGTTCTTCCGGGCGCGGTCGGCCGCGACGGCAAGTTCCGCCGCCAGTTTTCCGTCGGCGGTCAGGGCATGGGCATCAACAAATACTCCAAGAAGCTGCCCGAATTGACCAAGTTCATGGAGTGGTACTTCCAGCCCGAACAGCAGAAGCGCTACGCCGCGGTCTGCCAGACCGGCCTGAAGGCGGTGCTCGAAAGCCCCGACTGGCAGGGCCTCAATTCCTACAACCGTCAGTTCTCGACGGCGCTGCAGTATTTGAACGACTACTGGCACCTGCCGGAATACCCGGTGTTGCTCGACCAGCTGCAGGAAGAGGTCTCCAACGCCATTTCCGGCAGCAAGACCGTGCAGCAGGCCCTGTCCGACGCCGCCGAGAAGAACGAGCGCACGCTCGAGCGCGCCGGCTACGAAATCAAGCGCGGTGAAAAGACGCCCGAGGTTCCCGACCAGGTGATCTCGCCGGTGGGTGTCGACGGAGTCGTTGTCGTCAACTGACGGCATCCTCCCGGGGCCGGCGCGCGGGCACTCCCCGCGTGCCGGCTTGCCTTATCGGGATGGACATTCCGCCGGCCGGACAGCAATCCTACCCGATCATCGCGGGCAGCCCGCCCGCCGCATCCGCAGGGCCGACATGACGCGCTCCAAGACATCGGCGATCGACCATGCCGGCCGCTGGCTGCTGTTCGGCCTGCTGGTCGCCTACACGATCTACAACCTCGGCCCGATCTTCTGGCTGGTCATCTCGTCGCTGAAGAGCCGCATGGACCTGTTCTCCATGCCGCCGAAACTGTTCTTCACGCCCGACTTCTCGGGCTACCAGAGCGTGTTTGGCGTCGGTGCCGCGGCCGGCAGCGCCTCGGCCGTCGGCGTCTTCGATTCGCTGGTCAACAGCGTGCTCGTCTCGGTCACCGGGACGGCGCTTGCCGTCGTGCTGGGTACGCTCGCCGGCTACGTCTGCTCGCGCTTCAACTTTCTCGGCAAGGGCGACTTCATGTTCTTCGTCCTGTCGACGCGCATGCTGCCGCCGGTCGCGGTGCTGGTCTTCTACCATCTGATGTTCGCGCGCCTCGGCCTCGCAGACACCCGCACCGGCCTGATCCTGGTTGCCATCTTCGCCAATGTCGGCCTCGCCACCTGGATCATGAAGGGTTTCTTCGACGGCGTGCCGAAGGAGGTCGAGCAGATCGCCATCGTCAACGGCTATACGCGCATGTACGCGTTCACCAGGCTGGTGCTGCCGATGGTGAAAGGCGGCATCGCGGCGACCGCCGGCTTCTGCTTCATCTTCGCCTGGAACGAGTTCGCCTTCGCCTCCATCCTCACCACGACCGCGGCCAAGACGCTGCCGGTGAAAATCTCGGCGGCTTCGGGCGCCACCGGCATCGAATGGACGCAGATCTGCGCCGCCGGCGTGGTGCTGATCGTGCCGGTGCTGGTGTTCTTCTACCTGATCAGAAAACACCTGCTGATGGGCATGACCTTCGGCGTGCTGGGGAGGCGCTGACGATGGCCGTTTCCGCCACCGCATCCCACGACACCAGGCAGGCCGAGCTGAAGAAGCGTTCGTCCGGCAGGCTGATGATCTTCGGCTTCCTGTCGCCGACGCTCGCCATCCTGCTGTTCATGGTCGCCTATCCGTTCTTTTCGCTGGTCTACTATTCCTTCTTCAATTTCTCGGCGCTGCGGCCGGCCGCCGGCATGAAGCCGATCGGCTTCAAGAATTATTCCTTCCTGCTGTCCGACCCGGAGCTGTGGGACCGCTTCGTCTTCACCGGCAAGTTCGTGTTCCTGTGCGTGGCGTTGCAGATGCTGATCGGCATCTTCGTCGGCTACCAGCTGCAGAAGAACTTTCGCGGCCGCGACCTCGTCTTCACGCTGCTGATGATGCCGATGATGCTGTCGCCGGTCGTGGTCGGCTTCCTCTGGCGCTACATGTTCAACTCGGAATGGGGCGTCATCAACTTCCTGCTCACGACGGTCGGGCTGGAGAAGATCGACTGGCTCGGCCAGACCAACGCGGCGCTGTGGGCCGCGGTGATCGCCGACACCTGGATGTGGGCGCCGTTCATCATCCTGCTCGCAACCGCTGCCTTCCGCGGCATCCCGGAGACGATCTACGAATCCGCGGAGGTGGACGGGGCAAGCCCGGCCTACACCTTTTTCCGCATCACCCTGCCGATGTCGGCGCCGGTGCTGTTCATCGCGCTGATCCTGCGCCTGATCGACAGCTTCAAGCAGTACGACCTGTTCTTCGCGCTGACCGGCGGCGGGCCGGGTTCCAGCACTATGACCGTGTCCTTCGCTGTGGCCAAGACCGCCTTCAGCTACTTCTACACGGGCGAGGCCTCTGCGCTGGCGGTTATCCTGCTGGTCATCATCATCGGCCTGTCGATGATCCTGGTGCGCCATCTCGGCAAGATGGGCGAGAAATACTGATGGCCGAGATCGTTCTGAAAAACCTGTCGGTCGAGTTCGGCTCGTTCAAGGCCGTCGACGACGTCAGCCTGACCGTGAAGAACGGCGAGTTCGTCGTCTATCTCGGGCCTTCCGGCTGCGGCAAGACGACGACGCTGCGCTGCATCGCCGGCCTGGTGAAGGCGACGTCGGGCGAGGTGCTGTTCGACGGCGCGCGCGTCAACGAACTGTCTGCCAGCGAACGCAACATCGCCATGGTGTTCCAGTTCGTCTCGCTCTATCCGCACCTCAAGATCCGCGAGAACATCGTCTTCCCGCTAAAGGCGCGCGGCGTCGGCCGCTCCGAGATCGCCAGGAAGCTCGACTGGGTGACCGAAATCTTCAGGCTGGGGGACGAACTCGATCGCTACCCTTCCGCGCTGCCGCCCGGTGCGCGGCAGAAGGTGGCGCTGGCGCGCGCGGTGATCCGCGACCCGGCCGTGCTGCTGCTCGACGAGCCCCTTTCGGCGATCGACGAGCAGTTCCGCGAGGAGATGCGCTGGGAGCTAGGCCATCTGCAGCGGCAACTTGGCGTAACCACCATCTACGTCACCCACGACCAGCGCGAGGCGATGAGCCTCGCCGACCGCATCGTACTGATGAACAACAGCCGCATCGTCCAGGTCGGTGATCCCGATTCGATCTTCCTGGAGCCGGTCGACGTGTTTGCCGGGCAGTTCATCGGCTCGCCGTCGATGAACCTGATCGATCTCGTGCCGGTCGACGGGGGCCTGCGGCTCGGCGACAGCGGTGTGGTGCTGACTCCCGCTCAGCACGAGCTGCCGGGCTGGGCCATGAAGAGCCGCCGGCCGCTCAAGCTCGGGGTTCGCCCCCTCAACGTGCACCTGGTCGAGAGCGCCGCGACTGGCATCGACATCGCGGTCGATGACCTCTTCGCCGTGGGGCGTGAACGCTTCTTCACCTTCCGCATCGGCGACTCCATCTACCAGGGCGTCGACAAGCGCGGCAAGAGCGCCGACGGGCGCCCGCGCGTGCATTTCGACCCGGGCGGACTGCTGTTCTTCGACGCCGAGACCGGCCGCCGCGTCGGCGCGGAGGCGCGGCCATGAGCGCGATGCTTCGCCTCGAAGGCGTGAAGAAATCCTACCGCGGCAAGCGCGCACTGCGCGGCATCGACCTCGAAGTGCGCGACGACGAGATTTTTGCCCTGCTCGGCCCGACCGGCGCCGGCAAAAGCTCGACGTTGCTCGCCTCCGCCGGGCTGATCGACCTCGACGCCGGCCGCGTCCATCTCGGCGGCCGCGACGTGACCGACATCGACCCGGCGAGCCGCGACGTCGCCATCGTGTTCGAGGGCTTCAACCTTCTGCCGGTGCTCGACGTGAAGGACAACATATCCTTTGCGCTGCGCTCGCCGGCCTATCGCGAGCCGGAGAACGAGATCGCAGCGCGTGTCGGCCGCACCGCCGAGCTGTTGCGCATCTCGCACCTGCTCGACCGCGATGTCGGCACGCTGTCGGGCGGCGAACGCCAGCGCGTGGCGATCGCAAGGGCCTTGGTGCGACGGCCAAAACTGTTCCTGCTCGACGAGCCGCTGTCGGCGCTCGACCTGAAACTGCGCGAGGGACTGCGGGCGGAACTGCGCCAGATCCACCGCCAGCACCATTCGACGATGCTCTACGCCACGCACGATTACCATGGGGCGATCGCGATTGCCGACCGCATCGGCATCATCGACGGCGGCGTGCTGCAGCAGGCCGGCACGATCGAGGAGATTTTTGCGTTGCCGGCGAATGTACTGGTCGGCCGCCTGATCGGCAGCCCCTCCATGGCCTTCTTCGACGCGGCCGTCTCGGACGGGCATGTCGCCGCAAGGGAGGGTGCACAGCGCCTTCCGCTCGCCGGTTTTGGCAAGCTGGCGACGACCAGCGCCGAAGGCGTGCTGCTCGGCGTTTGGCCGGAGGACATCGAGATAGTGGCAGCCGATGCCCCCGGCGCCAATGCCGGCACCGTCTATGCGCTCGACAATCGCGGCTTCGAACGCGCCGTTCAGATCGAGACGCCGGCGGGATCGTTCCGCAAGGTGGTGCCGCATGCGACAAGCTTGCGGCAGGGCGACGCCTGCGGCTTCGTATTGCCTGAGGCCGGCGGCTTCCTGTTCGACCGCGCCAGCGGCAAGCGGCTGTCGCAGCAGGCCGGGAGGACCGCCGCATGAGCCTCGCCGTCGCGAACTGGGGCTACCGCACCGCCAGCGCGCTGATCCTGATCGGCTTCGCCATGCTCTGCCAGCCCTTCACGCACGACGTCTTCGTCTACGGCTTTCCCGTGCTGCTTGCCGGCGTCGTGGTGTTCATGGTGATCGACCACGTGCCCGAACGGTTGGTCGATGAGGAGGATAGGAATGGCTAAAGCCGCCAAGAAGATCATCAACGATCCCAAGAAGGTCGTGGCCGAGATGCTGGACGGGCTGGTGCTCGCCAATGACGGCCGCATCCGCAAGCTGCCCAACCACGCGGCGATCGTGCGCACCGACCTGCCCGACAGCAAGGTGGCCCTGCTGATCGGCGGCGGCAGCGGCCATGAGCCGCTGTTTCACGGCTTCGTCGGCAGGAACATGGGCGACGGCGCCGCCTGCGGCCAGGTGTTCGCCGCGCCGTCGCCCGATATCGTCTACGAGACCGGCAAGGCGATCCACCGCGGCAAGGGCATCCTGTTCCTCTACGGCAACTACGCCGGCGACGTCATGAATTTCGACATGGGTGCCGAGATGCTGGAGGACGACGGCATCGAGGTGCGCACGGTGCGCGTCACCGACGACGTCGCCGCCGCGCCGCCGGATCGGACCTATGACCGGCGCGGCATTGCCGGCGACATCTACATGATCAAGATCGTCGGCGGCGCGGCCTCCGAACTCGACACGCTGGCCGAGGTCGAGCGGGTTGCGAAGAAGGCCGTGGCCAACGTCCGCTCGATCGGCGTGGCGGTCGCGGCGGGCTCCATTCCCGAGACCGGCAAGCCGACCTTCGAGCTTGCCGACGACGAGATCGAGGTCGGCATGGGTGCGCATGGCGAAGCGGGCGTCGCCCGCCAGAAGCTGGCGCCCGCCGACGCGGTCGCCGACCAACTCATGCAGAAGATCCTGGATGACCTGCCGTTTTCGCGCGGCGACGAGGTGGCGCTGCTGATCAACAATCTCGGCGCCACCACCATGATGGAGATGCTGATCGTCAACCGACGCATCCGCCAGATTCTCGACGAGCGCGGGATCAAGGTGCACCGCACCGATGTCGGCACATGGCTGACGGTGCAGGAAATGGCCGGCTTCTCGGTGACGCTGATGAAGCTCGACGAAGAGCTTAAGCGCTATCTGGACATGCCGGCGGAATCGCTCGGCTATTCGCGGATGTGAGGACGTAAATGGCGGATACACTCGATACGGCGCAATCCGTCGCGATGCTGAAGGCGGTGTCGCAGGCGCTGGTCGACCAGACCGACGTGCTGACCGACGCCGACCTCGCCATCGGCGACGGCGACCACGGCATCGGCATGCGCCGCGGCTTCGAGGCGGCACTTGCCGTGCTGGACACGACGCCACCGGACAACATCGAGGCCGCCTTCAAGGCAGTGGGAACGGCGATTCTGTCGAATACCGGCGGAGCGGCAGGCGCGGTGTTCGGCACCCTCTTCCGCTCCGGCGCCAAGGCCTTCGCTGGCCGCGGGGCGATCGATGGCGAAAGCTTTGCCGGCTTTTTGGAAGCCGGCCTCGAAGCCGTGCTGAAGCGTGGCGGCGTCACCGAAGGCCAGAAGACGATGATCGACGCGGTCGCTCCGGCGGCCCGCGCAGCGAAGGCGGCGGCCGGCAGCGGGCTAGCAGCGGCCACGGCCGCGGCGGCGGATGCCGCGCTCGCCGGCGTCGAGGCGACCAAGGCCATGGTCGCCACCACCGGCAAGGCGCGCTCACTCGGCGAGCGCAGCCTCGGCCATCCCGACCCCGGCGCGATCTCGATCTCGCTGATCCTCGGCGCGATGCGAGATTTCGCCGCCAAGGACCAGGCCTGATCATCGGGCCCCAGCGGGTCGTTTCAAGGACGATTGAAGGACAAAAAGATGGCTGATCTCGACGACATCAAGGACGGCAAGGACTGGGGCCAGGGCCGGCCGGCCGACACCAGCCGCTTCTACCTGAAAGGCGCGGCGAACCACGACTGGGGCATGAAGGCGCGGCTCGCGCGCATCTTCAATCCGGCGAGCGGCCGCACCGTGATGCTCGCCTTCGACCACGGCTATTTCCAGGGGCCGACCACCGGCCTCGAGCGCATGGACCTGACCATCGCCCCGCTCGCCGAATATGCCGACGTGCTGATGTGCACGCGCGGCGCCCTGCGCGCAACCATTAACCCGGAGGTCAACAAGCCGGTGGTGCTGCGTTGCTCCGGCGGCAATTCGATCCTGACCGAACTCTCGAACGAGCTGGTCGCGGTCGATATCGACGATGCGATCAGGCTCGGCGCCGTCGCCATGGCCGCGCAGATCTATGTGGGCGCCGAATACGAGCACAAGTCGATCGGCAACGTCGTGAAGTTGATCGACACCGGCACGCGCTATGGCATCCCGACCATGGCTGTCACCGGCGTCGGCAAGGACATGGTGCGCGACGCGCGCTATTTCGGCCTGGCAACCCGCATTGCCGCCGAGATCGGCGCGCAGTTCGTCAAGTCCTATTATGTCGACCAGGGCTTCGAGAAGATCGTGCTCGGCTGTCCGGTTCCGATCGTTATCGCCGGCGGCAAGAAGCTGCCGGAGCGTGAGGCTCTCGAAATGGCCTACCAGGCGGTCGACCAGGGCGCGGCCGGCGTGGACATGGGCCGCAATGTCTTCCAGTCCTCGGATCCGGCCGCCATGCTGCAGGCGCTGGGGGCGATCGTCCATCGCGGCGAGACGGCCGAGCGCGCCTACGGCCTGTTCCGCGACCTGGAGCGGAAGAAGGCCGCCTGACATGAATGTCATCGAGACAGACCCGCTGTCGCGGGCCGTGCATCCTCTTGCCGGCCGGGCGGTTGCCGTGACCGGCGCGGCGAGCGGCATTGGCCGCGCGGTGGCCCGGGCCTTCGCGCGCGCCGGCGGTGCGGTGGCCGCGCTCGACATCAACGAGGCGGCGCTGGCGGCGCTGAGCGACGAAATCGGGTGCACGGCGCTGGTCTGCGACGTCACCAGCCAGGATTCGGTCGAAGCCGCGCTGGAGGCGGCGGCAAGCGTGCTTGGCGGCCTCGACATCCTGGTCAGCAATGCAGGCTCGGCCGAGCAGGGCCCGATCGGCGATGTGCCGATGGAGGTGCTGCGCAAGAGCTTCGAGCTGAATTTCTTCGGCCATCAGCACGCCTGCCAGGCGGCGGTGAGGATCTTCCGCCGCCAGGGCCGCGGCGGCAGCATCCTGTTCAACATCTCCAACCAGTCGGTGAACCCCGGCAAGGATTTCGGCCCCTACGGCATTCCGAAGGCCGCCGCCATGGCGCTGATGAAGCAGTACGCCGTCGACCATGGGCGCGAGGGCATCCGCGCCAACGGCGTCAATGCCGGGCGCATCCGCACCGGGCTGATGACCGACCAGATGATCGAGGAGCGCGCCAGGGCGCGCGGCATGACCCCGCAGGACTACATGTCCGGCAATCTTCTCGGCGTCGAGGTCACCGCCGAGGATATCGCCGACGCCTTCCTGCACCTTGCCCAGATGGACAAGGTCAATGCGGCGGTGCTGACCGTCGACGGCGGCGTGATCGCTACCTCGCTGCGGTAACCCAGCCCCGCCGCAGCTCGGTCGGTCCTGCGCAACAGACGTCGCGCGAAGGCCGACCGGGCGGCGTGCTTCCTACTTCTTCTGCGACTTCACGTAGCCGATATAGCCACGCACGTCCGCCGCCGGTTCGGAATAGGCTTTGCCGAGCTTCTTCTCCATCGCGCCCATGTAGGTAGTCGCCCACTGCGGCAGCGCGTAGTCGATGGCCGCCAGGAACTCGAGCGTGGCCGCCAGCCTGATGTCGGCGATCGACGGCTTGGAGCCGCCGATGAACGGCGTGCCGTTCATGTAGAACTTGTGGAAGACTTCCAGCGGCTCCGCGATGGCCGCAGCCGCTGCCTTGGAGGCTTCGTTCTTCTTGCCGTCGTCGGCATCGCTGGCGCCGACCTCGCCCGCATATTGCGGGAAGCCGAGCGTAGGATAAGTGGCGCGCGCAACATAGGGATAGAGCGTGCCGATCAGGTAGAACATGGCGCTATCCACCATCGCGCGCTTGGCCGGCGCCTTCGGGTAGAATTTCTCCAGGCCATGCTTGTTGGAGAGGTACTGCATGATCGCGCAGCTCTCCCAGATCGCGCCGTTGGGCAGGCCCTTGTCTTCCAGCATCGGCGTCATGTGCGCGGGGTTCTTGGCGAGGAACTCCGGCGTGCGCGTGCTGCCGTAGACGTCGTTCTCTTCGAAATCGAGGCCGGCAGCGCGCACGAAGACGCGCACCGTCATGTTGTTGACGCTGGGCTTCAGGACATTGAGCTGGAGCTTCGGCTTCTTGGTGGGCTTCGCCGCCTTGGCGGCAGCCGGCTTTGCTGCCTTCGCGGCAGCCGGCTTGGCGGCTGCTGCCTTGGCCGGCTTGGCAGCGGGTTTGCTTGCGGGTTTTGCGGCGGCTTTCTTTGCCATGTTTGTCCTCCCTCTGGTTTCTGCTTCTAGTACGGATGCTTCGGCGAACGGTCTTCGGAAAGGCTCGGGCGCGAGCGTTCCACAAGATTCTGGATCGCATCGGCGAGATGGATCTCGGCAATCGCATAGTCGCCGCGCGCGACGCGGATCCGGTGCGCCTCCATCAGAACATCGGAATGGGTGAAGCCGTGCGGCGGCTCGAACCGATAGCTCGCGAGTTCGACCAGCAGGCCGAGCGGATCCTGGAAATAGATGGAGTCCATGAAGCCGCGGTCCTTGACCCCGCTGTGCTTGATCTTGCGTTCGTCCAGCCGCGCCACCGCCTGGAGAAACGTCACGCGCGAGACCGAGAAAGCGATATGGTGCACACAGCCGATGTCGGTTGGCGTGCGCTTCGGATCGGGTGCGCGGCCCTCGTCGGTGAAAATGGTGATCAGCCTGCCGTCGCCGGGATCGAAATAGAGGTGGCTTTCGCTCGCCTTGTCGAGATTGGGCTGCTCGAAGACGAACGGCATGCCGAGCACCCCTTCCCAGAAGTCGATCGAGGTTTGCCTGTCGGCGCCGACCAGCGTGATGTGATGGACGCCCTGGGACTGAAGTTTCTGCATTTTCTCCTCCGATCGTCCGGCCTAGTGTCTCGCCAGCTTCGACTTGTATTCGCTGCGTTCAAGCGTCCCGAACGGCACCAGCTCTACCGCGGCGGTGAACACGAGCGCGGCCCGCAGGCGATCCCTGATGCGCGCCGCCAGTTCGGTTTCCGGGTCGGCGCCCCTCGCCAGCTCCACCACCACCGGCAACGGTGGTTCCTGCTTCACGCCTGCCGCGCCCGGCCGCACCTGGATGGCGCCGCTGACGGTGGGTGCGAAGGCGCCGACGATCTCGCGAATGGCCGATGGAAACACGTTGACGCCGCGCACAATCAGCATGTCGTCGGTGCGGCCGACGCAGCGGACGCGCAGAGCAGTGCGCCCGCACGGGCAGGGCGAGGTCCACACCTCGACGTGGTCGCGGGTGCGGAAGCGCAGCAGCGGAGCGGCCTGGTGCCTGAGATGGGTCAGCACGAGTTCGCCGTGCGCGCCGTCGGCCATAGCGATTGCCGCGCCGGTCTCCGGGTCGATCAGTTCCGCATGGACGAAGCCGCGGCCGCCAAGGTGCATGCCGTGCTGCTCCTCGCACTCGCCCCACAGCGAGACGCCGATGTCGCCGATGCCCATGGCCTCGGTGACCTTTGCACCCCAGCCGTCTTCCAGCCTTGCGCGCATCGCCGGTTCGCCGCCGCCGGGCTCGCCCGCCACCAGCACGCGCCGAACGCTCGAACCCTTAAGGTCGAAGCCGTGCTCCTGCGCCCACTCAATCAGGTAGGACGCGTAGGACGGCGTCATCACGGCCGCGCTCGGCTTCAGCAGCCGGATCGCGGTCATCAGCCGCTCCGTATTGCCGGTGCCGAAGGGAATGTGGCAGAGCCCGAGCCGATCGAAGGCGCCGAGCGCGGCACCGGCGGCAAACGGACCGATATTATACGTCGACACGATAGCATCGGCGGCGGTGATGCCGGAGGTGGCATAGCTGCGTGCCGAGGTCGTCACCCAGTTGTCGAGGTCCTGGCTGGTGAGCGGAATGTAGCTCGGCATGCCGGTGGTGCCGCTGGTCGAATGGATGCGCGCGATCTTTTCGCGTGAAACGCAAAGATGCGTTCCGATAGGATTTTCGGGCGTGCAGCTTGCGCGGATTTCCGACTTTTCGGTGAGGGGCAGGCTAGCGACCGCGTCGAGCCCGCCGATCGAGCCGACGGTTGCAAATCCCGCCTCGCCGAGTTTCTTCCGGTAGAAGGCCGAGTTTTCCAGCAGATATGCTGTCTGCCGGCGGAAGGCGGCATCGTCGAGCCTGAACTGCTCTTCGGGCGAGCGGGTCTCGACCTCCGGCTCAAGCATGGCCGGTGTCCTCGCGCTCATAGGCGATCGCCGCCTCGGCCTTGCCGGCCATCAGGAAGCCGATCGGATTCACCTGCTCCTCGGCGAGGTGCGCGAGAAGGCTGGCCGTGCGCGCCAAAAGCGGGATCGCCTTGATCATCGCCCCCGGAAAATCGAGGTCAAGCAGGACCGCGGCGATCGGCATCGACACGTTCATCACCAGCGGCTTGCCCCACACCTCGGCTACGGCGCGGTCGATGCGCCGCGCCATTTCGACATGCCGCCCGGTCACACCCTGTTCGTCGGCAAGTGCCAAGATGCGCACGGAGCGCGGATCGACGGGCTTGTGGATCGGGTGGCCGAAGCCGGGCGCCTTGCCGCCTGCCGCGCGGATCTCCTGCACCAGCGCGAGGGCCACCGCATCCGGCGCGCCGCCGGCGTCTACCCGCGCAGCGGCTTCGGTCAGCAGTCTGCCGCAAAGTTCGGAGGTGCCGAGGATCACCGGGCCGGCGCCCAGAATTCCTGCCGCGACCGCGCCTTGCAGCGAGCCCGGATCGGCGGCGAGCGTCATGCGCGCCGCCTGCACCGTCGGCACCAGCCCGTGTTCGGCGATCGCGACGAGCAGCAGGTCGAGGAAGAATCGCTGCTTTTCGTCCGGCTCGCTGCCGGACAGAAGGAGAAAAAAGTAGTCGACGAACCCGATCCGGCCCATGAGGTCGGCGGTCAAGTCGCGGCCGCGAACCTCGATGCGGTCGGCGCGCGCATCGCAGATCGCCGAGACTGCGCGCCCACCCTTGCCGATCTGCATCGTTTCCCCTTGACCGCGTTCCCAGGGCGGCTTGCCGCCGCTTCTGGCTGTCACGTTAGATCAACTGAAGCCTGGCTTCTAGACGGAAGCGAACACGATGAAGGATGAAAAAGGCGATTGCCTCGGCTGGTTTTGCTCGCCGGCACTCGCCGCATGATACTCGCCTTTGCAAGCGGGATCAGGCCGACGCAGCCGGAAGCGGGTTATGGCAGGCGAAGGCGTGACTGCCTTCAGGCGCAGACAATAGCGGCTCGACCGCAGCGCAAATCTCGAGTGGGCGAAAGCAGCGGGTGTGGAAGCGGCAGCCGGGCGGCGGGTTGGCGGGGCTGGGCACGTCGCCGGCAAGGAGGATGCGGCGCCGCGCCTTTTCCTGCTCCGGGTCATGCAGGGGCACGGCCGACAGCAGCGCCCTCGTGTAGGGATGGCGCGGATTCTCGTAAAGGTTTTCCCGAGGGGCGATTTCGGCAATCCGGCCGAGATACATGACCGCGACGCGGTCGCACAGATGACGAACCACCGACAGATCGTGCGAGATGAACAGGTAGGAGACCCCGGTCTTCTCCTGGATTTCGCGCAAGAGGTTCAGAATGCCGGCCTGGATCGATACGTCCAGCGCCGAAACGGGTTCGTCGAGGATGACGAGTTCCGGATTCACGGCCAGCGCCCGGGCGATGCCGATGCGCTGGCGCTGTCCGCCGGAGAATTCGTGCGGATAGCGCGACGCATGCTCGGGGTCGAGCTTGACCATGGCAAGCAGTTCGGCCACGCGTTTGCGCGTCGCCGCTCTGTCGAGCGCAAGCAGGCGCAAAGGCTCGGCGATGATGTCGCCCGCGGTCATGTTCGGGTGCAGCGAGGCATGCGGGTTCTGGAATACGAACTGGATATGCCTGCGCAGCGGCCGCATCTCGGCTTCGGAAAGCCCCGCAATGTCGGTGCCGCGGTAAAGGATGCGGCCGCTGGTGGGACGAATGAGGCGCGCCAGGCACCGCGCGAGCGTCGACTTCCCGCAGCCGGATTCGCCGACCAGGCCCAGCGTCTCGCCCTGCCGCAGGTCGAATGATACGTCCGACACGGCCTGGATATGCTGGCGGCTGCCGGAAAAGATCAGATTGCCGCCGGTCGTGAACTCCTTCACCAGCGAGCACACTTCAAGGATGGCTTCGCCCCGTCGCAGTGGCTCGCCGAGTTTCGGTGGCGAAGCCGCGGTCACGACGGGATCCCTTCCATCTGAGGCGTCGACAGCACCTCCTCCGCGCGATGGCAGGCAACCTCCGACGTCCCCAACCGTCGCAGCGGCGGATCCGCGAGGCGGCAGGGATCGATCGCGAAACGGCAGCGCGGATGGAAGGCGCAGCCTTCCGGCAGGGCGGCAAGCGAGGGCGGCGCTCCAGGGATCGCATTAAGCCGCGCCACCCGGCGCTCGATCCGTGGCAGGCCTTCAAGCAGCGCCCGCGTATAGGGGTGCCGCGGCGAACGGAACGTGTCGGCGACGCCGCCGTGCTCGACGATGCGGCCGGCGTACATGACCGCGATGCGGTTTGCGACGCTGGCGACGACGCCGAGGTCATGGGTGACGAGGACCAGGCCCATCCGGCGTTCCGAGCAAAGGCGCTGCAGGAGCTCCATGATCTGCGCCTGAATGGTCACGTCCAGCGCCGTTGTTGGTTCGTCGGCGATCAGCAGCTGTGGATCATTGGCAACGGCCATCGCGATCACGGCACGCTGGCGCATGCCGCCGGAGAATTCGTGCGGATACTGCGTAGCGCGTTGGCGCGGGGAGGGGATTGCGACGAGTTCCAGCAGTTCGATAGCGCGCTGGCGGGCCGTCTCCGCGCCGGCCGTGCGATCGTGGATGCGCACGGCCTCGGCGATCTGCGCGCCGACCGTCAGCAGGGGGTTCAGCGTGGTCATCGGATCCTGGAAGATCATGCCGATGCGCGCGCCGCGATAGGCTTGTAGGAACCGCTCGGAGCGTCCGAGCAGTTCCTCGCCGCGAAATTTCACCGAGCCCGAGAGGCGCGCATTGGGCGGCAGCAGGCCCATGACCGCCATCATGGTCGCGCTCTTGCCCGATCCGGATTCGCCGACCAGCCCCATGACCTCGCCGTCGCCGATCGCGAAGGAAACATGGCGCACTGCCGGCAGGTATCCATGCGTGCGTGCTGCGAACGCGACATTCAGGCGTTCGACGGCGAGCAGCTCGCCGCTCATCGCGACCTCGGGTCCAGCAGGTCGCGCAAGCCGTCGCCCAGGAAGTTGAAGCCGAGCACGATGCTGAGGATCGCGATGCCGGGCCCGGCGGCGATCCACCAGCGGTAGAAGTGCAGCGCGCCTTCCGAGATCATCTGCCCCCATTCCGGGGTCGGCGGAACCGCGCCCAGGCCTATGAAGCTCAGGCTGGCGGCGAGCAGGACGATCTGGCCGAAATCCATGGTCGCGTTGACGATGATCGGGCTCCAGCACAGCGGCAGTATATGCTTGAACAGGATGCGCCGCGGTGTCGCTCCCGCCGCTACCGCGGCTTCGACGTGTTCGCGCTCGCGCATCGACAATACCTGCGCGCGCATCAGCCGCGCATAGATCGGCCACCACACAATCACCATGGCGATGGCCGCATTGCGCAGGCCGGGTCCCAGCGCCGCGGTGACGGCCATGGCGAGCAGGATCGGCGGGAACGAGAGCGTGACGTCGACGATGCGCATGATGATCTCGTCGATCAGCCCGCCAATGAAGCCGGCCACCGCGCCGAGCGCCGAACCGATCAGGACGGACAGCGCGATGACCGCAAGCGCGATCGGCAGGGATTGGCGGACGCCGTAGAGCGTGCGCGAGAAGACGTCGCGGCCGAGCGCGTCGGTGCCGAGCCAGTTGGCGGCGGTAGGCGGCGAGAAGCGCGGGCCGGCGAGCATGGTCGGATCGTAAGGTGCCCACCACGGCACGGTCAGAGCGATCACCACCCAGGCGGCTACGATCGCACCGCCAGCGATGACTGGCGCCGTCGCCCAGCGCGGCAGTCGCATCGATGCGGCCGGCTGGTGAGGAACGACGCTCATGCGGTCCGCCGCGCGCCGAGCTTCACGCGCGGGTCCACCAGGAGGTAGGCAAGGTCGGTCACGAGGTTGGTGAGCAGGAAGGCCGCACCGCCGACGATGGTGACGCCGATGATCGCCGGATAGTCGAGCCCGCGTGCCGCGGCCACCGCGTAGGAGCCGATGCCCGGCCAGGAGAAGATCGTCTCGGTCAGGATGGCTCCGGTGATCAGGTAGGCGAAGGAGAAGCCAAGGATGGTCAGCGTCGGTAGGATCGCATTGCGCAGCGCGTGGTTCAGGAGCACGCGAAGCCGGCCTGCGCCCTTGGCGCGCGCCGCCAGGATGAACTCCTGGCCGAGCACGTCTAGCATCGAGCCGCGCACCATGCGCGAGACGATGCCGGTGACGGTCCAGCCGAGCGCCAGCGCGGGGAGAACCAGGTGGGCAATCGCGTCGCGGAACTTGGCCGGGTCGCCGGCGATGAGGGAATCGATCGTGTACATGCCGGTTACGAAAGGCGGCGGCTCGACGCGCGCATCGAGCCGTCCGGGGCCGGGCAGCCAGCCTAGCTGCACGGAGAAGATGAAGAGCAGCAAGAGGCCCGACCAGAAGACCGGGATTGAGGCGCCAAGCAGCGCAAAGAGGCGCGCCAGATGGTCGGTGGGACGGTCGCGGAAGTTTGCCGCCACAACGCCCAGCGTGATGCCGCTGATGCTGCCGACCAGCATGGCCGCGATCACAAGCTCGAGCGTTGCCGGGAGTCGAGTCAGGAGATCCTGGAGAACCGGCTGCCGGCTCCGGAACGAAACGCCGAGGTCGCCGGTCAGCAGGTTGCCGAGGTAGACGAGGTATTGTTCCGGCAGCGACTTGTCGAGGCCCCAGCGCGCCTTCGCCGCGTCGACGACCGCCTGGTTGTGCATCTGCCGTTCGCCGATCAGCGACACCAGCGGATCGGCATTGGTGAAATGCGACAGCAGGAACGCCAGCGTGACGACGCCGAGCAGCAGGAGCGGCATCGCGATCAGTCGTCTTGCTATATAGCCGACCATCGCGATGCCCCTGTCATGCGCCTATTTGCGGCTGATCTCCGCAAGCGGAAGGTTGCAGCAGGCGCTGTAGCGTACCCCGTCGATATTGCTGCGATAGGCTAGCACCAGGTTGGGGCTGACGACAGGCACGATGATGCGATCCTCGATCATCTGCAGCGCGATCTCGTGGTAGACGCCGTCGCGTTCGGCGTCGTTCGCCGCCATCGCCTTCTTGAACAGGTCGGTCTCCTTCTGGTTGAGCAGGTCGACCTTGCCCTTCTGGCCGGCGCGGGTCAGCCAGAACGAGTCCGGGATCATGCCGAAGAACTGCACGTACTGAGCCGAACCGAAGTAGTCGGGTGCGTAAAAGCGTGCGGAGAAAGGAATGCCTGGGCTGGCGGCCTGCTGGCGCCAGACCGCGGATTCGACCGGCTGGATGTTGAGCTTCACGTTCACCCGGGCCAGATCCTGCTGGATCTTCTGCATAAGCAGGACCAGGTCCACGCCGTAAACGTTCAGCTGGGCGACCGAGAGGTCGATCTCGAAGCCGTCGGCGAGGCCGGCGGCGGCGAGCATCGACTTGGCCTTCTCCAGATCCTGCACCGGCATCGGCAGGTCGCTCGTGCCGGGGAAGCCATTCGGGATCGGTGAAGCTTGTGGCTTGCCCTCGCCGCCGACGGTGAACTGAATGATGCCGTCATAGTCGAGAGCGTAGGCCAGCGCCTGGCGCACCTCCTTGGTCAGCGGCACCTTGTTGCCTTCGGCCCCGGGCATGAACATCACGTAGATGAAATTGTAGGAGGGAACCGTCTTCAGCGTGACGTCGGGCGAATTGATCGTCTTGGACGTGTCCGGATCGATCTGCATCGCGATGTCGGCGGCGCCGCTCTGCAGCATCTGCGCCTGCGAGACAGCCTCGGCCGTCTCGTCGATCACCACCTCGCCGATGGCCGGAGCCTTGCCCCAGAACTTGTCGTTACGGGCGAAGCGCAGTTCGTCGTCCGGTGCATAGCTCTTCAGCACATAAGGCCCGCTACCGGCGGAGTTGGCCAGGAACCAGGCCTCGCCCGTGTCGGTCGTCGCCGCGTCGGCGTCGGCCTTGGCGCCGTTTGCCGCCGCCACGTCGCTGTTGACGATGCCGGTATAGGGCGCCGTCAGCACGCCGATGAATTCGGAGTTAGGGCTCTCCATGGTGATGACGACGGTCTTCGGATCCGGCGTATCGATCGACTTGACCAGCTGCATCATGAAGGACGGATCGGCCTTGAGGTTCTTCAGCCGTTCGTAGCTCCACTTGACGTCCTTCGATTCGACCGGGCTGCCGTCGGAAAACACTGCGTTCGGCGCCAGGTGGAAGGTGAAGACCGTCTGGTCGCCGTTGACCTCCCACTTCTCGGCCAGCAGCGGTTCGATGCTCTTGTTGTCGGCACCGAGCGAGACGAGGCCCTGGTAGGTCGAGCTCAGGTAGATCTGGCAGGTGTCGCAGAAGGCACGATGCGGATCGAGCGAATTGATCTCGAGATGGCGTGCGATGACGAGCGGCTGCTCCTGGGCAGCGAGTGGGCCGGTGTAAAGCGCGGTCGCGGCGGCGAGGGCGAGTGCCGAGCGCCTGTATGCAGTCGGAGGATGCAGTGCCATCGATGTCTCCCATTCATGATGCGATATTGTTCGGCCACCGGCGATCCGGAGGTCGTCATGCGGCTGTCCGGCGGGTTTTCCCGCTCTGTTCAAACCGTTCCCGTTCCCGCCAGAAACTCGCGGGCCACGGCGGTAATGCCTGCGGCATCGAGTTTATAGTGGGCATAAAGCGCTGCCGGTGGACCGATCAGCGAATACTGGTCTACGACGCCGTGGCGGCGGAAGCGGATGGCGGGGCCGCCCGCGATGACCTCAGCCACCGCGCTGCCCAGCCCGCCGATGATGTTGTGCTCTTCCACCGTCAGGATCGCAGCCGTCTCCGCCGCGGCACGCTGTATCGCCTCGACGTCCAGCGGCTTGATCGTGTGCATGTCGATCACCCGCACGTTCTTGCCATCCGCCGCCAGCGCGTCCGCCGCCGCGAGCGAGGCGTGCACCTGCGAGCCCGTGGTGATGATCGTCAGGTCGCGGCCGTCGCGCAGCGTCTTGGCCTGTCCGATGCGAAAATCCGCCGGCACCTCGCCATACACCTCGGCGTCGCGCCCGCGTCCAAGCCTGATATACATCGCGCCGGGATGGTCCACCGAAGCGCGCAGGATGGCGCGCAACTGGTTGGCGTCCGCCGCGCAGACGACCGTCAACTCGGCGATCGTGCGCATCATGCCGATGTCTTCGAGCGAATGGTGGCTGGTGCCGTAGAAGCCCATCGAAATGCCGGAGTGGTGGCCGATGATGCGTACGGGCATGCGCGGGTAGGCGCAGTCGGTGCGGATCGGCTCGGCGCACAGGATGGCGCAGAACGAAGCGAAGGTAGCTACGTACGGGACCATGCCGCACGAGGCCATCCCGGCGGCAGCGGTGATCATGTTGCGCTCGGCGATGCCGAAGTCGAGGAAGCGGCCGGGGTGGCGGGCTGCAAAGTCGCGCGTTCGGCTCGAATTGGCGAGGTCCGCCGTGGCGACGACGATGCGGTCGTCGTGGTCGGCGATGTCGGCCAGTTCCTCGCCGAGGATGAAGGCCGGCATCTGCTTGGCCGGCGTGCCGCGTACGGACTTCTCGTCCTTGAGCGCGATGTCGGTGTCGTTGCCGCGGAAGAGCGTGCTCTGGTCCTGCCCGGTATTGGCGGTGGTGGCGCTCATCACGCGGGCTCCCGCTGGTATGGCTTGAGGCCCTCGGAAATCTCGGCCCATGCGTCGTCGTAGTCGGCCCCGACCAGGTTGCCGACATGCCAGTTCAGCGACAGCTCCATGTGCTTGACGCCGCGCCCCTTGATGGTGTCGGCAACGATCATCTGCGGCTTGCCGGTGCCGGCCGGCGCCAATGCGTCGAGCGCGCCGAGGATGGCGCCGAAGTCGTGGCCGTCGATGCGCCGCACGTCCCAGCCGAACGCCTCGAAGCGGCCGTGGATGGGTTCGACCGACATCACGGCCTCGGTGTGGCCGTCGATGCAGAGCTGGTTACGGTCGACGATCGCGACAAGGCCGCTCAGCTTGTGATGACCGGCTGCCATCGCCGCTTCCCAGATCTGGCCCTCGTTGAGCTCGCCGTCGCCGAGCATGACGTAGCTTCGGTAGCTCCGCCCCTGCATCCGGCCGGCGAGCGCCATGCCGACCCCGATCGACAGACCGTGGCCCAGCGACCCGGACGAGAAGTCGATGCCGGGGATCTTCTTCATGTCGGGGTGGTCGCCAAAGGGGCTGCCGAGCCGGGTGAAACTGTCCAGCAGCTTCGGATCGAAAAAGCCGAGGTCGGCGAGGATCGGGTAGAGGCCGATGGCGGCGTGGCCCTTGCTCAGCACGAAACGGTCGCGATCGGGCCATTTCGGGTTGGTCGGATCGTAGCGCAGATGCGCATAGTAGAGCGCGGCGAAGAGTTCGGCGGCGGAAAAGGTGCTCGAATAGTGGCCAGCGCCGGCAATCCGCGTCAGGCGCAGCGTCTCCAGCCGAACGAACTTGGCGCGATCGGCGAGGAACTCCTCTGAGACGTTTCGGCCTCGGTCGGATCGATGTTCGGATCCCAAGGTTCAGCTCCTCGACTGATACATGATATATCAAATCATACGCATACGGCATCGTCAATCCGATGCCGGCCGCATATCCCTAAAGACGGGCGACCACCGCCAGCGCCTCGTCGGCTGCAGCGAGCGCCGAATCGATGTCGCTCGGCCGGTGGGCGGCCGAGAGGAACATCGTATGCGTCGGGTGCATGTATACTCCGCGGGCCAGCATCTCGAGGCAGAAAGTGTTGCCGCGCCGCCGGTCGGCGTCGTCTTCGAACAGGACGACCGGCATCTGGACGGGGCCGCTCTGGCGCAACGCCACGCCGTGGCGTGCGGCCAGCACGTCCAGGCCGTCGCGCAGCCGCTGGCCCATCGCCCTCATCGTGCCGACGGCATCGACTCGCTTCAGCTTCTCGATCGTGGCGATCGCGGCAGCCATCGACACCGAAGCGGTCCAGAAGGATCCCGTCGTGAAGATCTTCGTCGCCCCCTCGCGAAAGCGGTCGTTGCCGGTGACGGCGGCGAGCGCACGCCCGTTGGCGATGGCCTTGCTCCAGGCCGCGAGGTCGGGCCGCACGCCGACCAGTTCCCAACTGCCGCCGAGGTCGAGCCGAAACCCGGCCCGCACGTCATCGACGATGAGCGCCGCCCCGGTACGGTCTGCGAGTTCGCGGGCGCGGGTGGCGAAGCCTCGCGTCGGCAGGGCGTGATCCTTGCCGAGGTCGTGCTTGAAGGCCGAGACCAGGATCGCTGCAAGGTCGTTGCCGGCCTGATCCACGGCGGCATCGAGGCTGGCCTCGTCGTTGTAGTCGTAGTGAATGAGGTGGGCGCGATCCTCCTCGGTGACGCCGGCGACCGAGGGCGTGCACCAGGGGATGGCGCCATGGTAGGCACCTCGTGCCACCAGGACCTTGCGGCGCCCGGTGCCAGCGCGGGCGATGGTGACGCAAGCCGTGGTGGCGTCGGTGCCGTTCTTGGAGAACATGGCCCAGTCGGCGTGAGGCACGGTGTCCACCACCAGTTCGGCCAGTTCGACCAGACGCTCGCTGGGTCCGTTCATGGCGTCGCCGCGGGCGCGCTGGTCGGCGGCGGCGGCCTCGACGTCGGCGTCGTTGTAACCGAGGATCATCGGACCCCATCCGCAGATGAAGTCGATGTACTCGCGGCCGTTGGCATCCCAGGTGCGGCATCCTTCCGCCCGGCTGAAGTACTGCGGATAGCCCTCGGGGAGGCGGGCGGCGTTCTGGTGACCCCACATCGCGCCGGGAATGACGCGACTAGCCCGCTCGCGCAGCGCCCGGTCGGAGTTCGCAGCCTTCTGGTCCATCCGCATCAACCTCCTGAAGCCGGGGTTCCTCGCCGATTCCCGCAGCTTCCGTCGCAAAAATGGAATTGTCAATTTTGATATATCATGTATCACTTGCTGGCAAGGCCGGCTGCTCCCCTGCCGGGCGCGCATGTCTCCGAGGTACGATGAAACCGATATTGGGCGTAGTCGCCGACGACCTCACGGGCGGCATGGAGACGGCCTCGATGCTGGTCGCCGTAGGCGTCGGGGTCGGGTTCGTGACGCGCCCGGAAACGGTTGCCGAAATCGCGCCCGAAACGGCGCTTGTGGTGGCCCAGAAGACGCGGGTCGTACCCGCCGGGGAAGCCGTGCGCAAGTCGGACGCAGCCGCCCGCGCCCTGCTTGCCGCAGGCGTGCGCCAGCTCTTCTTCAAGTATTGCGCGACCTTCGATTCGACTGACGAGGGCAATATCGGACCGGTGGCCGATCGCCTGCTCGAGATCACGGGTGCCGCCGCAACTGCCTATTGCCCGACTGCGCCCGAGCTTGCGCGAACGGTCTATAACGGCCACCTTTTCGTCGGCACGCAGCTGGTTTCGGAGTCGCCGAAACGCTTCGATCCGCTGACCCCGATGACCGACCCCGATCTCGTCCGCGTGTTGCAGCGGCAGACCCGTGGCCGGGTCGGGCTGCTGCCGCATCGACTGGTCCGGGAAGGCGGCGAGACGCTGCGGCGCCATGCAACAGACCTGCAGGCGCGAGGCGTTCGCCACCTGATCGCGGATGCCATCTACGACGATGATCTCGAAGCTGTCGCCCAACTCACGGTCGACTGGAAGGTGATGACCGGCAATTCCCCGATCGTGCCCCGCTACCCGGCGCTCTGGCGCCGGTTGGGCTGGCTCAACGGCGAGCGACGCGAGCAGACGTTGCCCGCGGTCGGCGGCGCCGGCGTGGTGCTCTCCGGCAGCTGCGCCGAGCGTACGCTGGAGCAGCTCGCGGTTTTCGAGAGAGAGCGGCCGGTTCGTCGCATCGACCTTTCTGCTGTTTCGTCCGCCGAGGCGACGATCGGCGAGGCGCTGGCCTGGGCCGCCGGAAGGCTGGACGCCGGCCCGGTGGCGATCGCAACATCGGCCTCGCCTGCCGACGTAAAGATCGCGCAGGACCGGTTCGGGCGCGATGGCGCGGCCAAACTGGCCGAAGACATCCTCGGTGGGCTGGCGGCAGCTCTGCGAGATCTAGGCGTCCGTCGATTCCTCGTGGCTGGTGGCGAGACGTCGGGGGCCATTGTCGAACGCCTCGGAATAGACCGATTGCGGATCGGCGCCTACCGCGGCCCGGGCGTCGCGATCGCCACGACCGAGGAGGCCAAGCCGGCCGCCTTCTGCCTGAAGTCCGGCAAGCTCGGCCCGGAAGGAATGTTCCTGCCCACCCTGGCGTCCATGCAGCGGGCGGAGGCCTGAGCGCGATGCCGACCAGCGACGACCTGCGCCGTTCCATCCTGTCAGTGGTGGCACGCCTGGAAGAGAAGGGGTTCAACCACGGCTCGACCGGCAATGTCAGCTGCCGCGACGGCGACGCCGTGCTGATAACCCCAACGGGCGGAAACAGCGGCAACACCACGCCGGAACGTATCGTCCGGATCGGCTACGACGGCGCCGTCGACGGCGCGGGGGTGCCTTCCAGCGAATGGCACATGCACACACAAATCCTGCGCGCATTTCCGGCCGGGAATGCTGTCGTGCATACCCATGCCGATGCCTGCGTGGCGCTTTCCTGCCAGCGAAGGGCGATCCCCGCCTTTCACTACATGATCGCCGGCTTTGGCGGCGAGGATGTTCGCTGCGCCCGCTACGCAACCTTCGGCACGTCCGATCTCGCCGCGTCTGCCGTCGAGGCGCTGGAGGGCCGTACCGCCTGCCTCCTCGCCAATCACGGGATGGTCGCCATCGGCCGGACGCTCGAGGCCGCGTTCAACACGACTGTCAAGTTGGAAACGCTGGCGCGACAATATCTTATGGCGCTGCAGGCGGGCGGCCCCGTGCTGCTGCCGCCCGACGAGATGGCACGGGTCGGTGCGCGCTACGGCAACTACGGGGTGGGGCTGCTGCCCGGCTGAGTTTTATGAGCTGACCGACGGCGCGTGCGGCGCATGGCCGGAGCGGTCAGGTTAAGGGACCATCGATGCAGGACGAATTGCAAGGCATCCAGACCACCAGCCTGTCGTCGCAAATCTACCTGCGCCTGCGCCGGCAGCTGATGTCAGCCCGCTTTCAGCCCGGCGAGCGCCTGAAGATCCGCGACCTGGCGCAGCGCCTCGGCACCAGCGAGACGCCGGTTCGCGAGGCTCTGTTCCAACTCGTCAAGGACGGTGCGCTCGAGATGAAACCCGGCTACTACATCCGGGTGCGCCGGGTGAATTTGAAGGAATATCTCGAGCTCCGCGACATCCGGCTTCTACTTGAACCGCACGCCGCCTTGCAGGCGCTGCCGCACATCGACGATGCCTTTATCGATAATCTCTCGGCAATGCATGATCGTCTTGTCGAGGCCGAGCGGACCAAGGATTACCCGGCCGCACTTCAGGCGAACTATGATTTCCATTTCTCCGTTTATCGCAAGTCGGAGATGCCGCACTTGATCGAAATCCTGGAGCGCCTGTGGATCCAGGTGGGTCCGCTGCTCAGCTTCCTCTACCCCCATGGTCATCCGAGTTACGACGGACTGCACCAGCACGTGAACGTGTTGTCCGCGTTGCGGGCGCGCGACAAGAAGGCCGTGCGCAAGGCATTCGAGCAGGATCTCATCGAAGGCGGCCGCAACTTCGTCCGCTACCTCACCGAAATCGAAGGCAAGGAACTACCGGAACGCGAGGAGCCCGCGCCGCCCGTCAAAAAGGGACGGGCGGTACCGCGCACGAAAGGCGCGGTGTCGTGAACGCCGAGGCAGCGGCTCAGACGACGGCGACCGGCGGGCGTGCCCCCAGATAGGCGAGGATGCCTTCGCCGCCACGAACGATGTCGCCCACCAGCGCCTCGCGCGCAGCGATGCCGTCGCGGCGCTCGAGGGCCTTCATGACGTTCACGTGCTCCTCGGCGCCGAGATAGTGATCGTCCGCCTCGCGATAGTAGACCTTGAGGATCGGGCCCATCGAAACCCACAGGTTCTCGATCTGGCTGAGCAGCATCTTCATGCCGGAAAGCCTGTAGACGCCGAAATGAAACTCGCGGTTCAGACGAATCGAGTTGAAGTTGTCGCGTGCGTGGCTGACCTTCACGAAGCGCGTGTGGCAGTCGGCTAGCCGTTCTAAGTCCCGCGGCGTTGCATGTGCCGCGCCTTCCTCGGTCGCCAGCCCCTCGAGGGCAATCCGCATCTTGCGAATCTCGAGGTAGCGGCCGAGATCGAGGTCCGGAACGGTGAGAAATCGGCCGGACCGGATTTCAAGCCCCTGCTCGCTGACCAGCCGCAGGCATGCCTCGCGAACCGGCGTGACGCTCGTTCCGAGTCGATCGGCTATGTCGTAGATGACAAGGCGCTCGCCCGGAGCGAAGTCACCATCGATCAAAGCGTTGCGCAGCGAATTGTAGGCGCGCGTCGAAAGATTGTCGGTGGCCAGTGGCTTGATGCTCACGAAGGTCCCCGTTTCGTCAGCAGTCTGGGCATGATTCTTGATCCCCAGTATCGGCGTGCGAGCGCTCAAAGGGAAGCGGGACCGGGCTCCGGCAATCACCGCTACCCGGCGCGAAACGATCGCTTTTCAACGCTAAGTCTGGCCGGTGCCTTGGCAATGGCAGGGTCTCTCCGGTGACCCCGCATCGCGATTCCGTCCGCGAGATCGTTTACAGCTCCATCATATATGATATATGTCAGCCAGTGCCAAGTCTGGCCAAATCATTCACTAGGAGGGGTAAACGATGAAGATGCTCTCTCGCACCAGCACCAGCCTGCTCGCGCTCCTGGCTTCAACGATGGTCGCACCCGCGGCCTTCGCACAGGACGCCTCGACATTCGTCTACGCGGACGCCGGCGAGCCCAGCACGATCGATCCAGCCAAGGCGAACGTGAACTGGGAATTCACGGTAACCCGCAACATCTATGACCGCCTTGTCGACTTCGACCTCGACGATCCGTCCAAACTGCTGCCTGCGCTGGCGACCGAGTGGAGCCAGGACGGCACGACCTGGACCTTCACCCTTCGCGAAGGCGTGACCTTCCACGACGGCAGCCCTTTCACTGCCGACGACGTGAAGGCGACGCTCGACAGGCTGCTCAAGATCGGCCAGGGCCAGAGCTACCTCGTCGGCGACATCACCAATGTCGAGGTCGTCGATCCGAAGACCGTGAAGATCACCACCAAGGCGCCGACGGTGTTCCTTGCGTCGAACCTCAGCCGCATCGAGATGATGGCCGACGAGGATATTGCCAAGCATGCATCGGACGCCGACGGCGGCGAAGCCTGGTTCGGCGAGAATGCCAACGGCACCGGGCCCTACGCTTTCGTTGCGTGGACGCGCGGCACGCAGATCGAGTTGAAGCGCAATGACAAATGGTGGGGCAAGTTCCCGGAGAAGCCGTTCGACCGCGTGCTCGACCGTTTCGTCACCGACGGTGCCAATCGCGCCCGCGGCCTCGAGGGCGGGGAGTTCGACCTTGGAAACTTCGTGCCGCTCGACGAAGCGCTGCGCATCGGTGGCACGTCGGGCTTCCACATCGTGGAAGGTAACAATCTGTGGGCCTGGCCGGCGATCTACCTCAACATGGACATCGCCCCGACCAACAACAAGGATTTCCGCAACGCGCTGGTGAAGGCGTTCGACTACAACGCCATGGTCCAGTCCTTCCAGGGCCGCGCGGTCGTGCCTCGCGGGCCGATCCCCGCCTGGTTCCCCGGCAGCCCCGAGAAGGACGCCGCCGAGATCAAGACGGATCTCGAGGCGGCAAAGGCTGCGCTCGCAGCCTCCGGGCTCGCCAATGCGACGATGAAATGCTCGGTGCCGGCCGGCTTCCCCGAATTCCGCTTCGCCGCGACCGTACTGCAGTCGTCGGCCGCGCAGATCGGGGTTACCGTCGAGATCGAGGAACTTCCCTTCGTCGAGGCGATCACCGCCATCAAGTCCGACAAGAGCAACTGCTTCGTGCTCGGCAACGCCAATCTGAGCCCTCAGGACGCCACCAAGTTCTTCTCGGCGCACTACCTCAAGGGCGGCTTCTTCAACTCCGGCAAGTTCTACGACGAGACCCTGGAAGGGATCGTGGCCAAGCTGCCGGCGATAGCCGATCCCGCCGAACGCGCCGCGCTGCTGAAGCAGGCGGCCGAGATCGTGGTGGACTCGCACTACATCATCTGGGCGGCCCGTCCGACCACCGTCGTGCCGGAGCCCGACCGCATCGGCGGCTATCGCATCGACCCCGCCGAATACATCAACGTCCGCTTCTGGGAGATGCATTCCAACTGACGGCGCGGTAGGCTGGACCAACCGGACGGAGCGACGCGGACGTGGCGGGTTTTCTGGTGAAGCGACTGGCGTGGGGAGTGCTCGTGCTCCTGCTGGTCGCGGTCATCACCTTCTTCCTGAGTCGCGTCGTCCCGGCCGACCCCGCCGCCTTCCTGGCCGGCCAGAACGCATCCGAGGAGACCGTGCAGCGCATCCGTGTCGAGCACGGTCTCGACCGGCCGCTCTCCGAGCAGTTTCTCACCTACATGGCCGGCCTCGCCCGCGGCGATCTCGGCGATTCTATCCGCACCCGTCGCAGCGTCTCGCAGGATCTGGCGCAGTATCTGCCCGCCACCCTCGAACTCCTCTTCGTCAGCTTCGTCGTCTATCTCGTCACCAGCTTTTCGCTGGCCGTCCTGGCCGCGAGGCACCCGGGCGGGGCCGTCGATGGCTTCATCCGCGTGCTCACCATGGTGGGCACCGGCATCCCGGTCTTCTGGCTCGGAATGGCCCTGCAATTTCTGTTCTTCTACAAGCTGCACTGGCTGCCGATCGGCGCCCGATTTCCGATCCGCGATGTCGCGCCGCCGGCGATAACCGGCTTCCTGCTCATCGATTCCATCCTGGCCGGCAGTCCATCCGCCTTTTTCGGCAGCCTGAGGCACATGGTGCTGCCAATGCTGACCATCGTCATCAACCTGCTTGCGGTCGGCACGCGGCTGTCGCGGGCGGCACTGATCCAGGAGCAGGGCCGGCTCTACGTGCGTACGGCGCGCGGAAAGGGGCTCGGCCCGCGCACGATCCTCTACAAGCACATGCTGCGCAATGCGCTGAGCCCGATCCTGACCGCCACCACGATGCAGTTCGGCTACATGATAAGCTGGGTTATCCTCGTGGAGGTCATCTTCGACTGGCCCGGCATCGGCCTCTACGCCTACCAGTCGTTCCAGGTATTCGATTATTCGCCGGTGATCGCGCTGGCGATCGTCTCGACGGCCGGCTTCGTCATCATCAATCTGGTGATGGACGTGCTTTATCCAATCATTGACCCGCGCGTCCAGGATGCGGGCGCGTGAGCATGGCCGCCTACCGGTCCCGGTTCCGGCTGGCCCGTCCCCGTGGCGTGCTGACCCCTCTGGCGCTGCTGGTGCTCCTCATTCTGGCGGCCTTCACGCTGTTTCCGGGCCTTATCGCGCCGCATGATCCGATCGCGCTGGCGATGAGCGATCGCCTCAAGCCGCCCAGCACCACGCATCTGTTCGGGACCGACGAGGGCGGGCGCGACATCTTCTCCCGTGTCGTCTACGGCACGCGCTATTCGCTCGGGGTGGCGATCGTGATCGTCTTCTCCTCGGCCATCTTCGGCGTCGTCTACGGGGCGGTCTCCGGCATGGCGCGAGGCTGGGTCGACGATGTCATGATGCGCATCGTCGACCTCTTCTTCGGCTTCCCCGCCCTGGTGCTGGCGCTCGCGGTCGCCGCCTCGATCGGACGAGGGCTGGACAGCGTGGCGCTGTCGCTGTCGATCATTTGGTGGCCGGGATACGCGCGGCTGGTGCGGGGCGAGGTGTTGCGCCTGCGCGAGCGGCCGCACGTGGAGGCGGCGCGGGCACTCGGCGTGTCGGCGCTGACAATCCTTCGCCGGCACATCATCCCCTTCGTTGCCCAGGAGGTGAACGTGCGCGTCACCACCGACATCGGCTATGCGCTTGTCGCCGTCACCGCGCTCTCGTTCCTAGGCCTCGGCGCCAATTCCCCGACGCCCGAATGGGGGCTGCTGATCCGCGACTCCCGGCCCTATTTCGGTTCGGCCTGGTGGTATCTCGTCTTTCCCGGCACCATGATCATGCTGACGGCGACGGCGTTTTCCCTCATCGGCGACGCGCTGGCAGCGAGGCGCGGCGGATGATCCTGTCGGTGCGCGACCTTGCCATCGGCTTTCGCCGCCCCGGCCGCGACCTGGTCGCCGTCGACCACATCTCCTTCGATGTGGCGCAGGGGGAAACATTCGTCATCATCGGCGAGTCCGGATCGGGCAAGTCGCTGACCGGCATGTCGATTGCCGGCCTGCAGCCGCAGGCGGCCTTCGCCACCGGTTCCATCCGCTTCAAGGACCGGGAACTGCTCAACCGCCCGGACGCCGAACTGCGCAGGATACGCGGCCGCGAGATCGGGCTGATCTACCAGGATCCGCTCGGCTCGCTCAATCCGGTCTGGCCCGTCGGCAACCAGATCGCCGAGGCGCTGACGGCACACGGCCTGGCGAGCGGCGCCGAGGCTGACAGGCGTGCCGTTGAGATGCTCGATCGGGTACGCATCCCCGACCCGCAACGCGTCGCGCGAGCCTATCCGCACGAGATCAGCGGCGGCATGCGCCAGCGTGCGATGATCGCGATGGCGCTGGCCGCCGGGCCGAGCCTGCTGATCGCCGACGAACCGACCACCGCGCTCGACGTCACCATAAAGGCGCAGATGCTGGAACTGCTCGCCGAACTTCGGCGTGAGCTCTCGCTGACGATCGTCCTGATCACGCACGACATGGGCGTCGTCGCCGAGATCGCGGACCGCATTCTGGTCATGTACGCGGGCCGGATCGCCGAAATCGGACCGGCCGACGCCATTATGCGACGGCCCTCGCATCCCTATACGGCGGCGCTGATGACCAGCGCCATGATCTCCGAGGCCACGCCGAAACACGACCTCAACGCCATTGTCGGCGTAGCACCTGGGCTCGGCGCATTCCCGCCCGCCTGCCGGTTCCATCCGCGCTGCCCGAAGGTCCAGGCCGACTGCCGTACCGTCGAACCGCTCCAACGCGCGCTTGGCGAAGTGGAGCTGGCCTGCCACCATCCCGTGACGGCCGCCGACGCCGCATTGCTGGTGGAGGCCTGAGGTGGGAGCGCTGCTCGAACTCGATCGCGTCGCCAAAAGCTTCACGCAGAAGCGCGGCGGCAAACGCCAGGTGCAGGCCGTCGCCGGCGTGTCGCTCGCGGTCGGCCGCGGCGAGACCGTCGGCCTGGTCGGCGAAAGCGGCTGCGGCAAGTCCACCCTGGCGCGCCTGGCGCTGAAACTGCTCGACCCGACCGCCGGACGCATCCTCTTTGACGGGGCGGATATCACTGCGCATGGGAGCAGGCAGCTCCTGCCGGTGCGGCGGCGGCTGCAGGCCGTGTTCCAGGACCCGCTGGCCTCTCTCAACCCGCGCATGACGATCGCCGAGGTGATGCGCGAGCCGTTCGACACGCACGGCATCCGGCTCGGCGCCCAACTGCCTGCAAGGATTCGCGAACTGCTGTCTTTCGTCGGCCTGGAGAACATCGACACCCAAAAGCTGCCGCCGCAGTTTTCCGGCGGACAGCTGCAGCGCGTCGCGATTGCCCGCGCGCTGGCTCTGGAGCCAGACATCATCGTCGCCGACGAGCCGACTTCGGCGCTGGACCCCTCGATCCAGGCGCAGATCGTCAACCTTCTGCTGTTCATCCAGCGCCGGCGCAAGATCGCCTACCTGATCATCTCCCATGACCTCGATGTGATCGGCCATGTCGCCGACCGCATCGCGGTGATGTATCTCGGCGTCATCATCGAGCAGGGGCCGGCGGCCGAGATCATGGCCGTGCCGATGCATCCCTACACCCAGGCGCTGCTTTCTGCCGCGCCGACGCTCGCGGCACGGCGCAAGCGCGACTGGAAGCGCATCGTGCTCAGCGGCGATCCGCCCAACCCAGCGAACGTGCCCGCGGGCTGCCGCTTCCATCCGCGCTGTCCGCTCGCCCGGGACGTCTGCCGCGAGACGGTCCCGCCGCTGCGGCCGCTGACGCAGGGCGGCCGCATGGTCGCCTGCCATTTCGCGCCGGACGAGACGGCGGCGATTGGCTCCGGCATAGGCCGCGCGCGTGTCGGCAAGGATGCCGCGTGACCAATTCGAGGAAGGGTGAGGCCATGGCGTGGACGCCGGAAGTGCATGTTACGGGGCTGGGTTTTCCGGAAGGACCGGTGGCATTGCCGGACGGCTCGATCGCGTTCGTCGATCTCCTGCACGCCAAGGTGCGGGCCTACCGCGACGGCGCCGTCCGCGAGATCGTGGCCCTGCCGGGCGCGCCGAACGGCATGCGCCTCGGCGCCGACGGGGAGCTGTACGTCGCAAACAATGGCGGCATCGCGCCCCGGTCGTTGGAGGTACTCAATTTCGCGGAGCCCCAGATTTCCGGGCGAGTCCAGCGCCTGTCGGTCACGGGCGACGTCGAGGATTTCGCGACGGACCTGCCGGGCGCAAAACCGTCGCGGCCCAACGATCTCGTGTTCTCGCCAGAGGGCGAACTCGTCTTCACCGACCCGCAGAATTGGGAAGTGCTGGGCGCCGATCCGGCCGCATACCACGGGGGCCAGCTGCTGGTGGCGGATGCGCGCGGAAAGGTGCGCCAACTCGCCACCGTGACCGGCTTTCCGAACGGCCTCGTTTTCCATCCCGACGGGTCGCTGCTGGTCGGCATCACGATGGAGCATCGTCTTCTTCGCTTCGAGTGGCGCGGCGGCGGCGTCGGGCAGGTGCGGGAGTGGTGCCGGCTGGACGATGCCTTCAATCCCGACGGCATGGTCATCCACCAGGACCGGATCTTCGTCACCGGCAGCACCGGTGACCGGATCGCCATTCTCGCCCTGGACGGACGTTTGGTCGAGATGATTGACACCGGGCCTGGCAGCGACCCGACCAATTGCTGCGTCCACGCCGGACGCCTGTGGGTCACGCTCGGCCTGCCCGGCCAACTCATCTCCTATCGCCTCTAACCGCTCCGGCCAGCACCAGTCAGGTTTTGCACCGATGTCGCAGAAGTCCTTTGTTCCACCCGAACTCGGCCCCCTCAACATCGCGCCCCGCCTCGTGGGCCCGATGCATGCCGACACGCACTGGCAGACCAAACCCTGGTATGAGGCGCCGCGCGGCGATCCCGCGTGGCCGGAAGTCTACACCTATACGGGCGCGATCTCCTACGATCCCGGCGACGAGGTCGTCTTCCACTCCTCCACCACCGCACGGGAGTGGGCGCTGGAAATCTATCGCGACGGGCATGCGCCGGAAACCGTCCACAAGGTGGAAGCGCTTGCCGGCCAGTTCGCGCCGACGCCCGCGGACGCCTACCGCAATGGCTGCGGCTGGCCGGTCAGCCATCGCTGGCGGCTGCCGGACGATCTGCGCTCCGGCTTCTACCGCGTCGTCTCCACCTGCGCGCGGCCGAATGGCGGCAAGTTCGTACAGCACCATTTCTTCGTGGTGCGGCCGACGGAAAAAACCCGCAACGGCAAAATACTGATGGTGCTGCCGACCGGCACCTGGACTGCCTACAACGACTTCGGCGGCGCCAATCACTATTTCGGCGTCGTCGGACCGGAGCGCAACCTTCCGTCGCCGGTGCTCAGCCTGCTTCGGCCATGGACGCGCGGCATCGTCTGGCTCCCCGCCGGCGCGCCGCGCATCTGCGCCGACCCCGCGCCGGAATTTGGCGACGCGCCGCGCTATCCGATGAAGGAGTGGGCCTTCGCGAACGGCTTCGGGCAATACTACGCCGCCGCCGGCTGGGCGCAGTACGACCGCCATTTCGTGGTGTGGGCCGAAAAGGAAGGCTACGACCTCGATTTCATCACCCAGACCGACCTGCACTACCGGCCCGAACTGCTCGACGCCTATCCGTGCCTGACCGTCGTCGGCCACGACGAATACTGGACATACGAGATGCGGCAGGCAATCGAGGCCTATGTCGAGCGTGGCGGGCGCCTGGCCCGGTTCGGCGCGAATTTCCTGTGGCAGATCCGGCTCGAGGACGAGGGCCGCACCCAGGTCTGCCACAAATTCAGGGCGATCGACGAGGATCCGGTCGCGGGAACGGAAAAGGCGCACCTACTGACTTCCGCCTGGGAGGACAAGGATGTCCGCTGGCCGGGAGCCTCCACCGTCGGCGTCAACGGGATCCACGGCGTCTACGCCTCGTGGGGGGGCTTTGCGCCGCACGGCCAAAGGGGGTTCACCGTCTACCGCCCCGGCCACTGGGCGTTCGCCGGCACCGGACTCCACTACGCCGACATCTTCGGCGACAAGGCGCGCATCTTCGCCTACGAGGTCGACGGGCTGGACTATACGTTCCGCCACGGCCTGCCTTATCCGGTTCCCGTGGAGGGGCAACCCGACACGATCGAGATTCTCGCCATGGCCCCGGCGGTACTCGCCGAGGATGAGCCGGACGGCGAGGGATTTCGCTACTACGTGCGCAGCAGCGATCACGAGGGCATCGTGAAATGCGTCACCGGCGACATCACGCCCGAGGGCCTTGCGCGCTACAAATACGGCTCCGGCATGATGGTGCACATGCCGCGCGGCAAGGGCGAGGTGCTGACCGCCGCCACCTGCGAATGGGTGATGGGTCTGAAGCGCGGCGATCAGTTCACGCAGCGCATCACACGAAACGTGCTGGACCGGTTTATCGCGTAGGTGAATCCGGTTTCAACGGTCTGTCGCGAATCTTTGCCGGATTCGACTGTTGCCCGCCACCGTATAGGCTTGATAATCTTATCCGCATTCTAGCTCGGGGGGATAAGTTGATCGACAAGCCAATCTCTGTCTACTTTGTGACTGTCACCGCTGAAGATGAAAATAGCGGGGAGAGCATAATTTCAGCGTACTTCAGGGCTCATATGCCTGATGGTTCCAAATCGGAACCCATGCCGATGTACAATGAAAAAAAGCCGATTCAGCATACTTTTGCTATCGATACAAATTTGAGATGTTGGAACATCTGGACTATAGAGGGGTATAATTTGAAGAAATCCCCAATATTTACAGCAAAATGCGAAATAGATCTTACGAAGAATAGATCGGTACGCTTCGTGGTTCCTAAGCACAGCGATTAGACGAAGTATGGCCTTGGCATACTTCTGCTCCAGGGTCAGATACCCAGTTCCGTGTGAACCTCGTCGAGCGCGCGGCCAAGGCGCGCGAAGAGAAAATCGACGTCATCGTCGGTGACGATGAACGGCGGGCACAGCGCGATCACGTCGGCGAGGTTGCGCACGATCAGCCCGTGCCGGCGCGTCGCCCGCTCGACCATGGCTCCGACCTTCATCTCGGGCGGAAACGATGCCCGGGCAGCACGATCGGCAACAAGCTCAACTCCGCCTATGAAGCCCACGGACCGCACATTTCCGACGAGCGGGTGGGCGGCGAGCTGTTCCAGTCCCTTCGCCAGCCGGCGGCCGAGCCGCGTGGCGACGGCCGGCAGGTCCATCTCCTGATATATGCGCAGCGTCTCGCTGGCGATCGCGGCTGAAACGGGATGTCCGGAATAGGTGAAGCCGTGGCTGAACAGGCCGTTGCGGCCGCTTTCTTCGGCGAGTGCCTCGTATACGTCCGCGGAGACCACGACGCCGCCGATCGGCGCATAGCCGGACGACAGGCCCTTGGCGATCGACATCATGTCCGGCCGGAACCCGAAGGTCTGGCAGCCGAACCAGCTGCCGGTGCGGCCGAAGCCGCAGATGACCTCATCGGAAAGTACGAGGATGCCGTTCCGCCGGGCGACCTCGGCCATCGCGGGGAGGTAGCCCTCCGGCGGTACGACGACGCCCCCGGCGCCCATGACGGGCTCGGCGATGAAGGCCGCGATCGTTTCGGCGCCTTCTGCTGCCACCAGCGCCTCGAACTCCGCCGTCAGCCGCGCGACGAACTGCGCCTCGCTCTCCCCATCGCGGGCATCGCGGTAGAAATGCGGCCGGGACAGGTGCAGGACGTTGCAGTCGGGCAGGTTGAAGGAGCGGTGCATGGCCGGCAAACCAGAAAGGCGCGCCGCCATCACCGTCGAGCCGTGAAACGCACCGGTGCGCGCCACGATCTTGCGCCGGGACGGTTCGCCTCGCGCCGAGTGATAATACCAGGCCATTTTCACCATGCTGTCCACGGATTCCGAGCCGCCGTCGGTGAAGAAGACGCGCCCGTCCGGCATCGGCGTCAGCGGAACGAGTATCGCCGCCAGTTCGGCGACGAACGGGTTCGAGCGGTGATTGAATGTGTGGTAGACCGGCAGCGTCTCAAGCGCCCTTGCGCCCGCCGCGGCCAGGCGCGCCTCGCTGAAGCCCAGGCTTGCGCACCAGAGCGATGACACGGCGTCGAGATACCGGTTGCCTTCGATGTCGACGACGCGGGGGCCGTCGCCGCGGGCGATGATCAAAGGGCCGGCCTCTTCGTGCCGCGACGCGTCCGTCTGGGAATGAAAGTGAAAGCGCCGATCGGCTTCGCCCAGGTCAGCGGACGCGTTGGACAGGGTCAATCATGCCTCCCATGCTATACGATATAGCATATATCGCAAATTGGGAGGCGGCTCAACGGCCGCGGACCGGCCAAGTCCAACCGGATCCCGCATGTCCTCGGCACGCACCCGCCCAGATCGGGCCGTCAATGAAGGATGTTCTCGCTCGGCGGCCGGGGTCTATCATGACCGCCGTCGTGTAAGAGAGGGCACGGTCTTATTGCCCGGCTTCAGTCGGCAGGCACGCGCGGAAGCTCGAACGAGTCGCGGGTGCGGGTATAGAAATTGGCCTGCATCCTACCGATAAGGTGCAGTTTCTGGGTGTCGATATGGCACCGCGCGGCATCGCGCACCATGTCGTCGCGCACATGCATGTAGGACACCTTGCCGAGGAACAGCGAGTGGCTGCCTCCGAGCGGCACCACCTGCATCAGCGTGCACTCGAACGAAACCGGGCTTTCGGCGATGCGCGGACAGTCGATCGTCACCGACGGCGCGGCCGTAAGTCCGGCGCGCGCGAATTCGTCCACCTGGGGTTCAAACTCGGCCGCCGTGATGTTCATCTGGTCGAGCCGAGCCTCGTCGACCAGGTTGACCACGAAGCATGACTTGGCGCGCACGTTCGCGCCGGTGTCCTTGTGCACGCCCGACGGCCGAGTGTTGCAGCTGAAGCCGAGGACCGGCGGATCGTCCGAAAATACGTTGAAGAAGGAGAATGGCGCTGCGTTCATCACGCCATCCGGGGCGACCGTCGACACCCAGGCGATCGGCCTCGGCGTGACCGTCGAGATCAGCAGCTTGTATCGGTCCCTCGGTTGGAGCCGTGCGAAGTCGAATTCCATCTGCCGGTTCCCGATGTCGTCTTGCCCAAGACGTTTTGCAAGCGCGTTTGCGTTTGGCAATGGCCGGCATCGACAGGACGGTCCATCGGCTCGCCGTCCGCCACTTCGCCGCGAGAGGCCGGCAATTGCCACGCATGCGCGACCTCAGGCAGAATCCGAGGTGGAGCGACTTCAGCCGCGATTCGTGGCAGCCGGCAACGTCGCGGCAGGTGTTTTCACGGCTGCGGCGTCATTGCGTCTGGGGGAGCCCCCTGCTTTCAAAGCGCTGCCAGGATCCGTGCCCAGGACCGGATTCCCTTGTGGAAACTCGTCAGGCTGTATTTTTCGTTCGGGCTGTGGATGCGGTCGTCGGCGAGCCCGAAGCCAGCCATCACCACGTCCAGCCCGAGCTTCTCCTTGATCAGCGTAGCGACCGGGATCGAACCGCCGCCGCCGATGAAGGCGGCCTCCTTGCCCCATTCCTCGCTCAGCGCCTTCAGCGTCTTCTGGAATGCCGGCCCGGAGACCGCGAAGGTGACGGCCCGGCCGGAGCCCATGTCGGTGAACTCTACCCGGCAATCTGCCGGCACGCGCTGCCGGACGAACTCCCGAAACGCGGCGCGAATCTTGTGCGGGTCCTGGTCGAAGACCAGCCTGAACGAGATTTTTGCCGTGGCGACCGCCGGGATGACGGTCTTGAAGCCGTCGCCTATATAGCCCCCGAACATGCCGTTGACCTCGCAGGTCGGGCGCGACCATGTCTGCTCCAGCACCGAGCGTCCCTTTTCGCCGGCCGGCACCGAGAGCCCGACCTCGCCAAGGAATTCCTTCTCGGAGAAGCCCAGCTTCGCCCAGCCATCGAGCAGTTCCTTCGATGGTTCGGGCACGCCGTCGTAAAAGCCCGGGATCTGCACGCGCCCGTCCGCGTCGCGCAAATCGGCAATGATGCGGGCAAGCACGTGGTTTGGGTTGGCCGCGGCCGAGCCGTACATCCCAGAATGCAGGTCGCGGCTCGCCGCATGCACGCTGATCTCGTCGGCGCACAGCCCGCGCAGGCTGGTGGTGATCGCCGGCGTGTGCTTGTCCCACATGCCGGTGTCGCAGATCATCGCGACGTCGGCCTCGAGCTCGTCCTTCGTCTCGTCGAGGAAGCCGGGCAGGTTGTGGCCGCCGGATTCCTCCTCGCCCTCGAGCAGGATGGTCACCGGGATTGGCAGCTTGCCGGTCACCGCCTTCCAGGCGCGGCAGGCCTCGACGAAGGTCAGCAGCTGCCCCTTGTCGTCGGCGGTCCCGCGTCCGAGGATCACCTTGCTTCCGTCGGGCTGCGTGGCAATCGACGGCTCGAAGGGATCGTGGCTCCAGAGTGCGAGCGGATCGGCCGGCTGCACGTCGTAGTGGCCGTAGAACAGCACTTTCGTGCCGGAGGCCTCATGATCGGTCGCCAGCACCAAGGGATGCCCCGCCGTGTCGCGAACCGACGACGCGAAGCCGATCGAGGCGAGGTCCCTCGCATGCCATTCGGCGCAGGCGCGGGTCTCGGCCGCGTAGGCCGGATCGGTCGAGATCGACTTCATCCGCACGGTCTCGAACAGGCGCGCGAGCGCGTTGTCGAGGTTGGCGTCGATATGCGCCAGCACCTTCTCGAGATCGGACATGGCGAACCTTCCCTTCCTTTCGCACGCCTTGCCGGCGCGGTCTCTGTAGCGCTGCAGTCCGGCCCTGTTAGAACGGCCAGATCATCGGAACGTAAAAGACCGAGATAATGAAAAACCAGATCAGCATCGGCAAGCCAAGCTTCCAGTAGTCGCCGAACTTGTAGGCGCCCGGCTCCATCACCATCAGGTTGGTTGGTGTCGCGACCGGCGTCAGGAACGCGCCGGCGCAGGCGATGCACACGCACATCAGAACCGGCTGCACGGAAATGCCGAGTTGCCCGGCGGCCACGACCGAAATGGGAATAACGATCAGCGACGTCGCCGTGTTGGAGATCACCTGTCCCATCACCGCCGACAGGATGAAGAGGCCAGCAAGCAGCGCATAGGGGCCGGCGTCGCCGACGATGCCGATCAGGCCTTCGGCCAATAGCTTGGCCGCCCCCGTTACCTCCATCGCGGTGGAGAGAGGTGTCAGCGCCGCAACGAGGATGACTGTCGTCCAGCCGATCGAGCGGTAGACCTGCTCCGTGGTGAGCACGCCCGATATCAGGATGATGCCAGCGGCGATCACGCCCGCCACTGCCGCCGGCACGGCGCCGGTCGCCAGCAGCAGCACCATGATCGCCACGGCGGCGAGCACGGTCTTGGCGCCGGCGCCCATCGGCACCGCCTGGCGTCGCACGAGGTCCGGCGAGTCGACCACCAGCACCTCGGCCTGGTCGAGCCGAAGGTCGAGCGCGCTCCACGTGCCTTGCAGCAGAAGGTGATCGCCGGCTGCCAGCGGCACGCCGGGCTTGAGGTCGGTGCCGGCTCGCTGGATCGCCAGAACGATGAGATCGCCGCTCGGCGTCACCATGCCCGGGAAGCAGTTCTGGCCGATCAGCGACGAGCGCGGCGGGATCAGCACCTCGGCGAGGCCCGAATCGCGGTTGAAGAGCTGGCCCGAGATGCCGCCGTCCGGCAGGTCGTCGCGGAAGGACAGGCCCAGTTCGGTCGCCATGTCGGCGGCCCGGTCGGCCGGCCCGCGGATCACCAGGATGTCGCCTTCGCGGATGGTGTCGGAGCGGTTGGCCTGGCCCGCGCTGTCGCCCAGCGTGACGAAGGATAGGCCGCCGCGCTCCGCCTGGCCGAGTGTGGAGCGCTTCGTCCCGATCAACGACGAGCCAGGTCGCACCCGCAACTGGTGGACGTCGCTAGACAGGCGATACTGCTCGATCAGCGTCAAGGCATGCTTCGAAAGGTCCGGCGGCAGGGTCTTGCTGGTGCGGGTCGGCAGCAGCTTCTCGCCGAAAAACACCACGATGGCGATGCAGCCCGCCATCAGCGGCAGGCCGACCAGCACGAATTCGAAATAGCCGAATCCGCGTCCGCCTGCGTTTTCGGAGGCCTCGACCACCAGTACGTTGACCGGCGTGCCGGTGAGCAGCAATTGCGACCCGGCATGCGCACCGAACACCAGGGGCATCAGCAGCTGCGACGGCGCTCGGCCAAGCTGGATGGCGATCACCACGACGACGGGGATCAGCGAGGCGACCGCGCCGTTGACGCTGATCAGGCCGGAGAGGACGCCGACGAAGGCCATCATCAGCACGATCAGCCGGGTCCGGTTCTGGCCGGCCTGGCGAATCAGGAGCTGCCCCGCCCAGGCGGTGATGCCGCCCACCTCCAGGCCCGCCGAGACCACAAACAGCGACGCGATGAAGATCGCGGCGGGGTCGCCGAAGCCAGCGAAAGTCTGCTGCAGGGTGAGGATACCGCTCGCCCACAACGCCAGGCCCGCGCCCATGCATACGGCGATCACAGGCAGCCTGTCCCACGCGAACAGCACGATGATGGCGCCGATGATGCCGAATACGATCCAGATATCGGTCACGATGTGCGGTCCGTTCCCTCGTGGTTCCGATCATTGGCCAATCGCGCAAGGCGCGGCAACCCATGAGTCGTGCAGCCGGGTGCGGCCTTTTCGAACGCAGCAGGGGGCCGCATGGCACTCTTGCTGTGCGCTGAAAAGCCTTTGTTGGCCGAACGGAAGTTTCTTCCGCGCCACGCAAAAGCAGATAGACTTGGAGTAGCGGACCGTCCGCGAGAAGACGGCCGCGCCGGACGCGCGCCCTGCGCCGGCCCCGGCCGAACCGAGGGGAAACGGGACTTGGCACCGAAGAGCGACAAAACGGACGCGCCTGACCCGGCAGCGTCTAGCGGGTTCCTGGCGGCGGTCGAGCGGATCGGCAACAAGGTGCCGCATCCGGCGATCATCTTCTTCATCCTGATTGCCATCGTGATCGTGCTTTCGGTCATCTTCGCGGCATTCGGCACGACCGTCACCTATGAGGGGTACGACGAAGCGGCCGGCGACATCATCGAGCAGACCAGCACGGTGCGCAGCCTGCTCTCGGCCGACGGCATCCGCTTCATGGTCACCTCGCCGGTGGCGAATTTTCTCGGCTTCACCGGTGTCGGCGTGATCCTGGTGGCGATGATCGGCGTCGGCCTCGCCGAGGAATCCGGCCTGATCGCGACGCTGGTGCGCAAGCTGGTGGCGATCGCGCCGCGCTCCGTGTTCACCTTCATGATCGTCATGGTCGGCGTGCTCTCCTCGATCGCGGCGGATGCCGGCTACCTCGTGCTCGTGCCGCTGGCCGCGGCGGCCTTCCACAGCATGGGCAGGCACCCGCTGGCGGGGCTCGCCGCCGGTTTTTCCGGCGTCGCCGCGGTGTTCCTTGTCAACGTCTTCGTCACGCCCACCGACGCCCTGCTCACCGAGGTAACGAACGACGCCATCCGAGCGGTGAACCCGGACGCGCAGATCACCATCGTCGGCAACCTCTACTTCATGATCGTCTCGTCCATCCTGATGGCGATCATTTGCACCATCGTGACAGAGTATTTCGTCGAGCCGCGGCTCGGCCCCTACACCGGCGGCGTGCCGGTCGAAGCCTCGACCGGCCTCTCCGGCACCGAGCAGCAGGGGCTGAAATATGCCGGCCGGGCGCTGCTCGGCTTTGCGATCGTTCTCGGACTGCTCACCCTGCCGCCAGTTCCGTGGGGCATCCTGCGCAACCAGGAAACCGGGGGCATCATGGCCGGCTCGCCGTTCATGAGCGGCCTCATCTTCCTCATCAGCCTGCTCTTCCTGGCGGTCGGCTACGCCTATGGCCGCGGCGCCGGCACCATCGCAAATGTCACTGCGGCGATCGGGCTGATCGTCAAGACGTGGAGCAATCTGGCCGGAATGATCTTCCTGCTGTTTGTCATCTCGAACTTCATCGCCTTCTTCAACTACACCAACCTCGCCACGGTCACGGCGGTCACGCTCGCCGATTTCCTCCAGACCGTGCCCATCGGCGCCGTCGGCTACATCATCCTGTTCGTGCTGGTGGTGGCGTTGATCGACATGGTGCTCACCTTCGCGCTCGCCAAATGGGCGATCCTGGCGCCGGTGTTCGTGCCGCTGTTCATGCGGCTCGGCGGCGATCCGAACCTGGTGCTGGCGGCCTATCGCGTGGGCGACAGCCCGATGAACGTGATCACGCCGATGAATGTCTACCTGGCGGTGATGGTGGGATTTGCGCAGAAATACCAGAAGGATGCCGGCGTCGGCACGGTCGTCGCGCTGATGATCCCCTATACGGTCACGTTGATGATCGCATGGACGCTGCTCCTGATCGCCTGGTACCTTCTCGGCATCCCACTCGGGCCTGCTTGACGCAGACGATCAGACGAAGCCGGCTTCTTCTTCACCGAGGGCGCGCAGAACTTCCGCCACCACCTCGGCGGCCGGCCGGCCCGCATCGACTTGCAGCCACTCGACGTTCGGCGCGCGCTGCAGTTGCCGGGAGAGGACTTCCAGGTCAGCGTCGGACGCGCCGCTCCTGCGTGCGGCGACGCGCCGGCGCAACGTCTCGGAGTCCGCCTGTAGCCAGATACCGGCGAACGGAGCGGTCTGCTCGTCCGCGACGCGCGCGATGCGCTCGCGGTCCCCGCGCCGGTCGAACACGGCGTCGGCAACCACCGTACCCTCGGCCGCCAAAATCAGTCCGGCGCGCCGCGCCATTTCCGCATACACATGCTCCGAGACTTCCGCCTGATACGCGGTTGCGGGCAGCCGCGTCTCGGCCGAGACGCCGTGCAGGGCCTTGCGAACGCGGTCGCTCTCGATGATGCGGGCGCCGGGGGGCGCGCCGACATGGGGCGCGAGCGCCTCGGCGATGGTCGACTTGCCCGAGCCGCTGAGGCCGCCAATGGCGATCAGGCGGGGAGCGCCGGGGTCGAGAAGGCTTCTTGCGAGATCGAAATAGGACCGCGCCTCGGCGACCAGTCCTTCGCTGCGCGCAGACGCCTCTGCGACCTGCGTGGCGGTCACGTGCGCCCGGACAGCCGCCCGCACCGCCATGAAGATCGGTAGCAACGCGAAGCCATCCTCGTCGTCAGCCTCATCGAGGTATCGGTTCACGACCAGGTTGGCGAGGTCGCGAAAGCCGCGGTGCCAAAGGTCCATCAGCAGGAAGGCGAGGTCGTAAAGGACGTCTGTCGTGGCGATCTGCTCATTGAACTCAATGCAGTCGAACAGCCGTGGCTCGCCGTCGAGCAGGCAGATGTTGCGCAGATGGAGGTCGCCATGGCAGCGCCGGACCTTGCCCTCCATCTCGCGGCGATCGAGCAGTGCTGCGTGACGGGCGATCGCAGCGCGGAAGCGGGAGGCGAGGTCGCCAATTTCGGCGGGCGAAAACACGCTGCCGGTGGCAAAGCCAGCCTCGTTGATGTCGAGCACAGCGGCAATGTTGGCGCTGCCGGTCGATGCATGGACGACCGGTGCCTGCCGGTGGAACGCGACGACCATGCGGGCGACGGCCGTCATCAGCGCGGGCGTCAGCTTGCCATCGACGGCCATGCGGTCGAAAAGTGCTGCCTGGTCGAAGCGCGTCATTTCGATGACGGCGTCCACCGGTTCCCCGCTGCCGTCGAAGGCAAGCGCTCCGGAGGGCTGCCGCGTGATCCGCTTTACGCCCAGATAAAGGCCGGGCGCGGTCGAGGAATTCATCCTCACCTCCTCTAGGCACGTTGCGAGCCGCAGTTGCGGCGTGGAAAAGTCGACATAGGGCAGCTTGACCGCGCGCTTCAGCTTGTAGGCGCGGTTGCCCACCAGGAAGATCCTTGAAATATGCGTCTCGATGGCCTCAACGGGGCCTGCCGCGCCGTAGGTGGCGGGATCGGCGAGGAAGCGTTGAACCGCCTGCTGGTCTTCCACGATCATCGTCGTCTTCGGCCTTCGAGCACACTTACGGCGGCGTTCGCGCGGTCGCACGGAGTGCCGCCAACGAACGCCACGGCCTGCCTGCGCGGTTCTGCTGCGACAGTCATTGACACGCGTCAAGCGACTGCGCGCGAATTCACAGAGGGCGACATATTCGCCAGTCGGGCCGGGTTGCGCTCACACCCTGGGTGGTGGAGGCTTGAGCCATGTCAATGCGCAGCGGACCTGTGCGTGTTCGTTTCGATCTCAGCGGCGAGTCGGAAAGCGCCCGCCGAATCCCAGGATGGAGCCTTTATGAAACACGAACTTCAGGCCAAGTGCGTCGATATCCTGTCCCGCTGCGCCGACATGACGATTGCGACCGTGCGGCCGGACGGGGCGCCGCACGCCACGGTGGTCTCCTTTGTTCACGACGGGCTGCTGGTATACTTCGGCTGCGGCGTCGGTTCGCAGAAGGCTGCAAACATCGCTGCGGACCCCAGGGTGTCGGTGACCATCACCGAGCCATACAAGGACTGGCAGTCGATACGTGGTATTTCGATGGGTGGTACGGCCGCGGAGGTAACCGATAGCCGGGAACTTGCCAGGGTCGGCAAGCTGATGGTCGACCGCTTTCCAGAACTTGCATCGGCGCTTCCGGCGGAGCGCGGCTTGGTCAAGGTGTTCAGGGTGACACCTGCGGTCGTGTCCGTCCTGGATTACACGATGGGCTTCGGACACACCGACAGCGCCACGGTCGAGGCCGGCGACATCGCCGAGTTGGCGGACAGCCGCCGCCACCGGTGGCTGGCTTTGGCCGCCGGCTGACGCGGTTCGCCAGGCCGTGGTTCGTTCTCGCGCGCGGCCCAAGACATCGGGGATCGGCATGAGAGCAATGGTGCTCGAACAAATCAGGACGCCGCTGGTGTTGGCGCAGCGGGCGACCCCGGAGCCCGCCAGCGGCGAGATTCGCATCAAGGTTGAGGCCTGTGCGGTCTGCCGGACGGATCTGCATGTTGTCGACGGTGACTTGCATGACCCGAGACTGCCCCTGGTACCCGGGCATGAAATCGTGGGGATCGTCGAGGCCGTGGGAGCAGGGGTGAGCCCGGATCGTATCGGCCGGCGCGTGGGCGTGCCGTGGCTGGCCCACACCTGCGGCGTCTGCCCCTACTGCCGCGGCGACGCCGAAAACCTATGCGACGAGCCGTTGTTCGCCGGCTACACGCGTGATGGCGGATTCGCCACTCACACGATTGCCGATGCGCGGTTCGCGTTCGACCTCGACGCCAGCGCCGACCCTGTGTCGCTGGCGCCGCTGCTCTGCGCCGGCCTGATCGGCTGGCGCTCCCTCAAGAAGGCCGGCAGCGGAGGGCGCATAGGTCTCTATGGATTCGGGGCTGCCGCGCACATCGTCGCACAGGTATGCGAACGGCAAGGGCGGGAAGTCTACGCCTTCACGCGCCCGGGGGACCTGCAGGCGCAACGCTTTGCCCTCGACCTCCGGGTGGCCTGGGCAGGCAGCTCCGAGGACACTGCGCCGGTGGAGCTGGACGCTGCGGTCATCTTTGCGCCGGTGGGTGAACTGGTTCCAGCGGCCTTGCGGGCAGTTCGCAAGGGCGGTCGCGTCGTGTGCGGCGGCATTCACATGAGCGACCTGCCATCCATGCCCTATTCCCTGCTCTGGGAAGAGCGCGAACTCGTCTCGGTCGCCAATCTGACGCGGGCGGATGCCGGGGAATTCTTCCCGGTTGCACGCGAGGCCGGCGTCAAGACACACACCACGATCTATCCGCTCGAACGCGCGAACGAGGCGCTCGAAGATCTCCGCCAGGGCAAACTGAGCGGTGCCGCGGTGCTGGTGCCCTGACGCCGTTGCTGTGCCGTAACGGGGAATCGGGTCGCGAATGACGAAAATGTGAATATATAGTAAATTGGTAAACCCGCTGCGACGGGAGCTTCTCATCATGCCCTTAGCGGTCTGCAAAGGCATTTTACCCGTTGAGGTTTTATTTCCGATATCGGCGCATTTTTTCTGGCGCCCTCACCAGTTTATACTCTTGTTCAAATGGAGATCTCTAGACATCCGCCAGCCGTATAGTCGGCTCCTTGGCACTTCGAAGAAGGTCCGTCAAGGAGCCGTTCGGTTGCGGTGCGCGGCGGTCTGCTGAAATTCGGTCGCTTCCGGCATGTAGAGGGGAATGTCGAACGGGCGCGGCGCCGGCTTCAGGCCGGGCTATCGTCTTGTCTGGCAAGGCTTTTCGTGTGATCACTTCAGGCGGGTAGGGCGTTTTGCGTTGTGTGCGCCGGGTTCGACATCGTGGACGGCCAGGGCATAGGGGCTAAAGGATTGCGTGTGGGCTGGCGCCAGGGCGCCAGCCGGCTCGCGTGGCTTGTCGGCACCTTCGCCGTCGCCGGTGTCATCATTGCCACTCAGCCCGCGTTGCCGCAGGCGGGTGCGACCGCGGCCAAGAACGCCGAGGACTTCGTCAAGGTTCGCTACGAGGCGGGCACCAGCCTGCGCAGCCTGGCGCAGAAATACCTCAACGACCCGGACCTCTGGCCGATCATCCTGCGGCTGAACAGCATCGACGATATTTCGGACCTGCAGGAGGGTCAGGAATTTCTCCTGCCGGCCAATCAGGTCAAGCTGTCCGCATCCGCTCTCGATGCGTCGCTCGTGGAGATTCAGAAGGCGAACGAAGCGGGGGCGCAGCTTTTTGCTCCGGTTCTGATCAAGAACGCGATCGACTATCGCGACCGCGCGGTGGTCGAGAACAACAATGGAATCTACGCGGAAAGCATCTCGCTGTCCTCGAAGTCGATCGCTTCCGCGGGCGAAGCGCGCACCACGAGCGAGCAGCGCCGCGATGTCGAGGCCGAAGCGCGCCTCAGTGACCGCCAGGGATGGGTCGAGGGACAGAAGATCCAGGAAAACAGCTGGTCCGACCGCGAGCTGAACTCCGTCCTCAACGAACAGGAGAAGTTGCGCACGCTCTCGGACTCCACTGCCCAGGTGGTGTTTCGTGATGCCAGTCGTCTGCGGCTCAATCCCAATTCCCAGGCGGTGATCCAGCGCATGCGCGACGATCCGCTGAGCCGCCGTAAGGAAGCCCAGATCAGCCTTGTCGAGGGCGACTTCTACGCTTTGCTTGCACCCGAAAGCGAACGCAGCAAGCTCGAGGTCAGCCTTAAAAACGTCGACGCCAAGATCGACTCCGGCAATTTCTGGGTCAGTCAGGACAAGGACACGGCGAAGTTCTCCAACTACGACAATGCGCCGGTCGCAATCGTTTCGGGCGGTGAGACCATGACGCTGGGCCGCAACGAGGGCGCCGTGGTTCGCTCCGGCGAAGCGCCGGAAGAAAAGGTGGATGTTTTTGGCCGGCCGACGCTGACCGCCCCACAGGACAACTCCATCATCTACGGCTCCACCGCGCGGCTGGCCTGGGAGGAGATGCCCGGCCAGCACGGCTATTGGGTCGAGATTGCCTTCGATCCGCGGTTCGACAGCATGGTCGACAGCAAATGGGGCATTGCCGAGAACCATACCGACGATCTGGCGCTCGCGCCGGGCGCCTACTACTGGCGCGTGGCTGCGCTCGATTCGCTTGGCCTGCCCGGCCAGATGAGCACGGTGCGCAAGTTTGAGCTGATCAACGACAGCGCGCCACCCTTCCTGCGTATCCGGACGCCGGGACCTGCGGCGGTCCTGCGCGAAGCCGCCGTGTCCGTCTCGGGCGAGACCGAGGCCGGTTCGGCCGTGTTCGTCCAGGGCGAGGTCGCGAGCGTCGACCAGAATGGCCGCTTCTTCTTCACGCTGCAGGCGACCGAGGGCCAGAACGACGTTGCAGTGGTGGCTCGCGATCCGGCTGGCAATGAAACCAAGCGCCAGCTGCAGTTCATCTATTTGAAGGACGAAAAGCGCGCGATCCTCTACGATTCCACCGTCCTGCGCGACGGTGGGGGCCGGTTCCTGACCTCGGGGCGCCAGCTCAGCCTTGCAGGCGTCGTGGCCGAGGGTGCCAAGGTGACTATCGTCGATTCGCTTGGCGGTGCGCGCTCCGAAACCTACGCGGACCAATCCGGCCATTTCGCCATCAATGTTCCGCTGACTGCGGATGCAGAAACGCTGAAGGTCAGCGTCACCACGGTGTCCGGCTACGCCTACGAAGAGCCGATCGAGGCGATCGTTTCTGACCAGCCGCCCAAGTTCAAGCTGCGCAAGCCGCTCCGCCCGATTACCTCGCAGGCAGAACTCGAGATCGACATCGATGTCCAGAATGCGGCCACATTGACGGTGAGCGGCGAGCCTGCGGAGATGCGCGATGGCGTCGCCCATGCCCGGTTGACGCTCAAGCCGGGGCCTAACCTTGTCGAGGTGGTTGCCACCAACGCGGTCGGCCTCGTCACCATCGAGAAGCACACGGTGGTGTTCGACGACCAGAAGCCGGAGATGACCGACAAGGAGGTCGTCGCCAAGCGCCTTGGCGAGACCGAGATGCTGTCAATCCGCATCGGGGCCAGCGACGCGTCGGGCCTGGCGCTCACGTCGCGCTTCCGTGTCGCGACGCCCGGCGGAGAACGCTCGGGCGTGCTTCGTTTCAATAAAGCCAACAGTTCGTACCAGGGTTCCATCGAAGTGCCCGTCCGGCCTGACGGAAGCCCGCTCGACATCGTCGTCGAGCTTACCGACATGGCCGGTAATGTGAGTGAAGTGAGGCTCCAATGAGGGAAACGACGCGGCGCCACAGGCTGTCTGTCGCACTCGCCGTATTTGCGGGCGTTGCCGGGCTCGGCCATGCGCCTGCCCGGGCGGCCGACACGGCCGATCCGCGCCTGGTGGCCTTCGGCCCGCTGGCTCTGGTCAACGAGGGCGACCACGATTTCCGCCAGGTGGTGCGCATTTCGGTGCCGGAAGGGGCTGGGCGGCTGCATGTGCGCCTCTTCGATCCCGACACCGGCGGCGGGTTCGACGAGCCCAAGGGCGGCTTCGACACCGAGACCCGCTTCAGCCTTTTCGGCGATGGCGTCTCGACGCGCCTCTACCGCGACGGTCGCGGCGTGGTGCAGGAGAGCGTCGAGGGCAAGCCGCTGGCGAGCGCCAGCTTCCGCTCGGACGCAGAACTCGACGGCCGCTGGATGACGCTTGCTTCGGCCGAGGCCTCGGCCGGCATGGCGGCAAGCGGCGGGCGGCGCGAGTTCGTGCTGTTGATCGAAGGCCGCGCCGGCAATGACGGCAACGTCTTCGACGTGGCGGTGAGCACCTCCGCCGACGAGAACCTGCCGCCGGCGGGTCTGCGGCTCTATTCCTACCTGCCGACCTTCCAGGTGCCGCATGGCGGCATGCTGGCCGAACTCGGCTTCGACGTGCCGGAAGGCGCCAGCGCGCTGGCGGTGGAGAATTTCGACGCCGCCGGCGGACGACTGTCGCTCGCAGGCCGTTTCCGTTCGGCCTCGCTGGCGCCGTCGGCAAAGAGCCAGTGGCGGCGCGACGAGGTCGCCCTGGAGGCCAAGGAGGCGGGCGGCCGCGCGTCGCTGACGGCGACGGAGGGCAGCGAGAACCCCAACGACATGACGATGTTCGTCGGCGAGAAGAAGGCCGGCGTCGACCCGGTCGAGCATCCGGTGGCGATCGACCTGCCGGTGCGCTCGGTGCGGCCGTCGCGGCGGCCGGAACTGGCGCTGGCGGTGACGCCGAAGGCCTGCGGGACGGTTGCGTTCGACGCGGCCGGTTCCCGCGACCCGGAGGGCAGCGCGCTCAGCTATGGCTGGGGCTTCGACGGCGAGACGCCGGCGGCCGGCGAGGCGGCGTTCGAGCGCCGCTTCGAGACGACCGGCATGCATGACGGCCGGCTGGAGGTGTTCGACGCCTCCGGCCTGGTCGCCAACGGCAGCGCGCGCGACTTTTCTTTCCTGGTGAAAGCGCCGCCGGTGGCCGCGTTCAGCGCCCCAGCGCTGGTGGCTGAAGGCGCGGAGTTCACGCTCGACGGCACCGCCTCGACGGCGCCGGACCTGCCGGCGGGCAACCACGTTGCTGAATACCGCTGGTCGCTGGGCGACGGGCAGGAGATCGTGCAGCATTCCGGCGAGGCCGCCTTCGGCAAGCTCGCCTACCGCTATGCCAAGCATGGCGTCTACACCGTCACGCTGACGGTGGTCGACAGCGCGGGCAACCCATGCAACAGCGCCACCGCCACCCACAGCGTCACCGTCAACGCCCCGCCCGTCGCCAATGCAGGCGGGCCGCGGTCGCTGATCGCCGGCACGATCTCTGATTTCGACGCGAAGCTCTCCAGCGACGCCGACGGCTCGATCGTCTCGTATGTCTGGGATTTCGGCGACGGCACGCGCGCGGAAGGCTCGGCCGTCAGCCATACATTCCACAAGCCCGGCACCTACGCGGTGAAGCTGACAGTACTCGACGACTCCCCGTTCGAGAGCGGCCGCGGCGTCGACACCATCAATGTCGAGGTCAGGGCGCCCCACAATGCGCGGCCCGTCGCCAACGCAGGCCCGGACCGCACGGTGGCAATCGGCGAGCCGGTCCGGTTCGACGGCAACCAGTCGAGCGACGCTGACGGCGCAATCCTGTTCTACAGCTGGGATTTCGGCGACGGCGCCGGCGCGGACACGCCGGTGGTCGACCACACCTACTGGCAGCCGGGCACCTATTCCGTGAGCCTCAACGTCACCGGCAATGGCGAGGTCGAGACCGACAAGGCGATCGATTCCGCGACCATCACCGTCACGCCGCGCGAAAACCGCCCGCCGGTCGCAACCTTCCCCAAGGATTTTGCGATCACCACGTTCCGGCCGCTTGAGTTCGAGGCGACGAAGGCCAACGACCGCGACGGCTCGATCGTGACCTATGACTGGGATTTCGGCGACGGCACAACCGGCTTCGGACCCGTCGTCAGCCACATCTATTCAAAGCCCGGCACCTATGCGGCGAGGCTCACGCTCGGCGACGACGGCTATCCGGAGCCGGCGACGACCGTGTTCGACTTCAGCGTGCTGGTGGCGAACCGTCCGAACCTTGCGCCAGTGGCGGCGGCGGGGGACGACGTCGCCGCCAATGTCGGCCAGGAGATCGTGCTCGACGCCTCGAAGACGACCGACGCGGACGGCTCGATCCTGAACTACGCCTGGGATCTCGGCGACGGCAACAAGACCTCCGGGATCGTCAATCGCCACGTCTATCAGTTTCCTGGCACGTACCAGGTGAAGCTGGTGGTTGGAGATGATGGCCCCGCAGACCGCCTTTCGGCCAATGATAGTCTTCTCGTGACGGTCTCGGCGGTGCCCAACAAGGCGCCATCCGCCGCCATCGAAGGCCCGGTCAGCGTCGAGAAGAACACGATCGTGCGCTTCGACGGTTCCGGCTCCGGCGATCCTGATGGCAACATCCTCGCCTACAGTTGGGATTTCGGCGATGGGGGCGCTTCCAGCGACGCCGTGCCGCCCCATGCCTTTCATGATGCGGGCAAGTACAAGGTGCGGTTGGTCGTCACCGACGACGGCTCGCCGCCGCTGACGGCCGAGCGCGAGATCGAGGTGACGGTCACCGACGCGCAGGCAGGGAGTGCGCAGTGATGGGTTGGCTCGCACGAACCTTGGGCACGCAGGCCGGCCGCAGCGTCGCGCTGTTCTCGGCCGGACTGGCCGTCGTGGTCGCTCCGACGGTGGCCTACCTCAACGACGAGACGCTCCTCTCATATATTCCGGGCATGTCGGCCAGCGCCGCCGACACGGCCGATCCGCGCCTGGTGGCCTTCGGTCCGCTGGCTCTGGTCAACGAGGGCGATCACGATTTCCGCCAGGTGGTGCGCATTTCGGTGCCGGAAGGGGCTGGGCGGCTGCATGTGCGCCTCTTCGATCCCGACACCGGCGGCGGGTTCGACGAGCCGAAGGGCGGCTTCGACACCGAGACCCGCTTCAGCCTTTTCGGCGATGGCGTCTCGACGCGCCTCTACCGCGACGGTCGCGGCGTGGTGCGGGAGAGCGTCGAGGGCAAGCCGCTGGCGAGCGCCAGCTTCCGCTCGGACGCAGAACTCGACGGCCGCTGGATGACGCTTGCTTCGGCCGAGGCCTCGGCCGGCATGGCGGCGAGCGGCGGGCGGCGCGAGTTCGTGCTGTTGATCGAAGGCCGCGCCGGCAATGACGGCAACGTCTTCGACGTGGCGGTGAGCACCTCCGCCGACGAGAACCTGCCGCCGGCGGGTCTGCGGCTCTATTCCTACCTGCCGACCTTCCAGGTGCCGCATGGCGGCATGCTGGCCGAACTCGGCTTCGACGTGCCGGAAGGCGCCAGCGCGCTGGCGGTGGAGAATTTCGACGCCGCCGGCGGACGACTGTCGCTCGCAGGCCGTTTCCGTTCGGCCTCGCTGGCGCCGTCGGCAAAGAGCCAGTGGCGGCGCGACGAGGTCGCCCTGGAGGCCAAGGAGGCGGGCGGCCGCGCGTCGCTGACGGCGACGGAGGGCAGCGAGAACCCCAACGACATGACGATGTTCGTCGGCGAGAAGAAGGCCGGCGTCGACCCGGTCGAGCATCCGGTGGCGATCGACCTGCCGGTGCGCTCGGTGCGGCCGTCGCGGCGGCCGGAACTGGCGCTGGCGGTGACGCCGAAGGCCTGCGGGACGGTTGCGTTCGACGCGGCCGGTTCCCGCGACCCGGAGGGCAGCGCGCTCAGCTATGGCTGGGGCTTCGACGGCGAGACGCCGGCGGCCGGCGAGGCGGCGTTCGAGCGCCGCTTCGAGACGACCGGCATGCATGACGGCCGGCTGGAGGTGTTCGACGCCTCCGGCCTGGTCGCCAACGGCAGCGCGCGCGACTTTTCTTTCCTGGTGAAAGCGCCGCCGGTGGCCGCGTTCAGCGCCCCAGCGCTGGTGGCTGAAGGCGCGGAGTTCACGCTCGACGGCACCGCCTCGACGGCGCCGGACCTGCCGGCGGGCAACCACGTTGCTGAATACCGCTGGTCGCTGGGCGACGGGCAGGAGATCGTGCAGCATTCCGGCGAGGCCGCCTTCGGCAAGCTCGCCTACCGCTATGCCAAGCATGGCGTCTACACCGTCACGCTGACGGTGGTCGACAGCGCGGGCAACCCATGCAACAGCGCCACCGCCACCCACAGCGTCACCGTCAACGCCCCGCCCGTCGCCAATGCAGGCGGGCCGCGGTCGCAGGCGCTGGAACAGGACCTGGCGTTCGACGCAGGTGCCGCGACCGACGTCGACGGCGACCGGCTAACTTTCCACTGGGATTTCGGCGACGGCAGCACCGACACCGCCGCCAAGGGCACGCACCGCTATACGAAGCCAGGCAGCTATAGGCTGACGCTCAGCGTCGACGACGGCAAGGGCGCGTCGAACAGCGTCACCAGCGACAGCGCGACGATCTTCGTTAACGCCCCGCCGATGGCCTCCGACCTGCGCGTGCCCGAATGGCTGGTGGTCGGGGTGCCCGGCCTCTTCGACGCCTCGCAGGCGAAGGACCCGGACGGCGCGATCGCCTCCGTCGCGTGGGATTTCGGCGACGGCACCAGGAGCGACAAGGCCACCACCAGGCATTCCTACGCGACGCCCGGCGAGTACGTCGTGACGCTTGCGCTGACCGACGATTCCGGCCTTGCCAATGCCACTACGATCACCAGCGGCAAGGTGAAGATCGTGCCGGCCGACAATGTTCCGCCCGTCGCCGAAGCCGGCGGCAATCGCGAGGCGATCGTCGACGCCGTGGTCGCCTTCGACGGCAGCCGCTCGACCGATCCCGATGGCTCGATCCTCACTTACGAGTGGGATTTCGGCGACGGCGTGAGCGCCAGGGGCATCGACGCCAAACACGCCTATCGCGCGGCCGGGACCTATCGCGCCACGCTGAAGGTCACCGACGATTCCGGCAAGGAGAACGCTTCCTCGAGCGTCGCCTTCGACGTCATCATCGCCAACAAGGAAAATGTCCCGCCGGCGGTGCGCGTCGGCGGCGACCGCGCCGCGTTCGTCAACGAGGTGATCGACTTCGACGCGACCGGCACGGCCGACAGCGACGGCAGCATCGTCGCCATCGACTGGGACTTCGGCGACGGCGCGCGTGCGTCTGGCTACTTCGCGCGCCACGCCTACCGCAAGCCCGGCGTGTACAAGGTGAATGTACTGGCGAGCGACGATTCCGGGCGCCGCGGTGCGACCAGCGAGGCCGGCTTCACGGTCACCGTCACGGATCCTTACAACAAGGCTCCTGACGTGGCGATGGCGAACGAACTGCAGCTTGCCGCCGGCGTTCCGCAGACCTTCGATGCAAGTGCCGCTGCCGATCCGGACGGCAAGATCACCCGCTACCGCTGGGAGTTCGGCGATGGCGCCGGCACCGACGAGCCTGTCATCGACCACACCTATGCGCGCCCCGGCACCTATTTCGGCACGCTGACGCTGGTCGACGATTCCGGACTCGAAAACGGCAAGACCGTGAAGAAGTTCGTCGCCTTCGTAGAGGAGCGCCGCAACGTCCAGCCGGTCGCCGAGGCAGGCGCCGACCAGACCGCCATTGTCGGCCAGCGGGTCGATTTCGACGGCGGCAAGTCGAGCGACAGCGACGGCAGCCTGATCGGCTATCACTGGGATTTCGGCAACGGCAAGCAGGCGGAGGGCCAGCAGCGCTCGATCGCCTATTTCGCCCCCGGCCGGTATGAGGTGAAGCTCACGGTCACCGACAATTCCGGCCAGAACAACGCTACCGCCTCCGATACGCTGGTGGTTACCGTCGCCGACAAGCCGAACGAGACGCCGGTGGCCGTGGTCGAGCCGGACCGGCCGGCCGCGATCGACGAGCCGGTCAGTTTCTCCGGCGCGGCATCGTCCGACAAGGGCGGCAATATCCTTTCCTATGACTGGGATATGGGCGATGGCACCAGGCTGTCCGGCCGCGAGGTTGTGCACGCCTACGCCAAGTCCGGCACGTACCGGCCACGGCTCACCGTGACCGACGATTCCGGCCTCGCCAACCAGAGCGCGTCGGCCGAGCGTGTGATCAAGGTGAACCAGCCGCCGGTCGCGGAAGCCGGCGACGACCAATACGTCACTGCCTCCGTGGTCGATTTCGACGGATCGAAATCTTCCGATTCGGACGGGGCCATCGCCACCTACACATGGGATTTCGGCGACGGCGAGACCGCGACCGGGGCACGTATCGCGCACACCTACAGCAGCCCCGGCACCTATCAAGTCACGCTGCTCGTCGCTGACGATTCCGGCACCATCCGCAACACCGCCGAGGATGGCATGACGGTGCAGATAAACGCGCCGCCGGTTGCCGACGCCGGTTTCGCCCAGGTGGCGGCGCCCGGCGAGAACCTCACATTCGACGGTAGCCGCTCGATCGATCCCGACGGCGCCATCACCAGCTATCACTGGGATTTCCGCGACGGCGAGACCGCCGAGGGCGACCTCGTGACCCATGCCTTCGCGAAGCCCGGCCGCTACACCGTCGAGCTCACCGTGACCGACGACAGCGGCCATCCGAACGCGACCGACTTCAGCCAGATCGTGGTCACCGTCAACCAGCAGCCCGTGGCCGACGCGGGCCACGATCTCAGCGTCGCGCCGGGCCAGAAGTTCGCGCTCTCCGGCATCGGTTCCGGCGATGCCGACGGCAAGATCACCAACTGGCGCTGGGACGTGCACGGCACGAATCAAACCTTGGAAGGGCCCACCCCCGAACTGAGTTTCGCCGAGCCCGGCGTCTATCCGATCACGCTGACGGTGACCGACGACAGCAGCGCGGCGAACCGCACCGCGCAGGCCAACGTAACCATCAGCGTAAACCACCAGCCGGTGGCCGAGGCTGGCAACGACATCTTCAACGACACGCTGCGCGTCGTCCTGAATGCCAGCGCATCCGCCGACGCCGACAATGACGGGCTGTCGTACCGCTGGGACTTCGGCGACGACACCTTCGGCGAGGGCGCCGTGGTTGAGCACACCTATGCAAATGGCGGCATCTACCCGGTGGTGCTGACCGTTGACGACGGCCGCGGCCTGTCGAATTCGCGTGACAGCGACGCCATCAGCGTCCGCGTCAACCGCCCGCCGGTCGCCATGGCCGGCGGCAACAAGCAGGCCTGCATCGGCGATGTGGTGGTGTTCGACGGCTCCTCGTCGTCCGACCCCGACAACGGGTTGCTGCGCTATGCCTGGAATTTCGGCGACGGCGAGAAGGCGACGATCGTCAACCCGACCAAGACCTATGCCGAGCCGGGAACCTACAGGCTTCGGCTGCAGGTGACCGACGAATCCGGGCTTTCCAATGCGACCAGCACCGACGAGTCGCTGATCACGATCCTGCCCGCGCCGGTCGCCCATGCCGGCGACGACATGAAGGTCTGCGCCAACACTGCCGTGCGGTTCGATGGCACCAAGTCCATCGACCTCGACGGCGTGGTCAATCGCTTCAGCTGGGATTTCGGCGACGGCCAGGCCGGGGGTGGCGACCAGCCCGAGCACACTTACCTCGACCCCGGCACGTATCGCGCCACTCTGCAGATCGAGGGCGACAATCTCGGCATCTGCTCGCCGATCTCGAGTGACGAGCTCACCGTGACGGTCATCGATTCGCCGAAAGCAGCCATCAAGGCGCCGGCGGCTGCTGCCACCGCGCAGGAAATTGCCTTCGACGGAACCGGCTCTACGATCGGCAACAAGACCGCGCTCAACTTCGCGTGGGATTTTGGAGACGGGACCACCGGTACGGGCGCCGTCGCCAAGCATGCCTTCGCTGAACCGGGCGTCTATCGGGTGCAGTTGCAGGCGACGGCGGCGGCCGAAGCCGGCGGCTGTTCGAGCACCAAGGCGATCCACGTGATCACCGTCAATGCGGCGCCGATCGCCGATCCTGGCAATGACCGCACCGTGGAAGTGGGCCGTACGCTGCTCCTGTCCGGCGCGGCGTCCAGCGATCCGGACGGCGGCATCTCCAAGTACCTCTGGGACTTCGCCGACGGCGAGTCCGCGACCGGCGTCGAAGTCCGCCACGTCTGGCGGAAAGCCGGACCACATCAGGTGACGCTGACGGTCGACGATGGCACCGGTCTCCCGAACGCGACCAACAAGAAGACCTTCCTGGTCGATGTGCTCGATCTTCCCAACGTCGAGATCGCTTCGATCCCGGTTGCGTGCGTCGCCCGACCGGTGGAGTTCGGCCTGGTCAACCTGCCGGCCGACGCCGACCCGGGTGCGCTCACCTGGAGCTTTGGCGACGGGATCGGCGACAAGGGCGCGAAGGTCACGCATCCATACACCAAGCCGGGCACCTATACCGTCGAGGTCGGCGGCCCGCTTGACCGCGCCGGCACCGTCGAGACGACCACTATCGCCAAGAAGCTCGTGGTGAACCAGCCGCCGGTCGCGGTGATCGAGGCCGAGCGCAAGACCTGCCCCGGCACCGAGGTGCGTTTCAGCGGCGCCAAGTCGTTCGATCCCGACGGCAAGATCGCAGCCTTCCACTGGGATTTCGGCGACGGTTCGGCGGGCGAGGGCGTGGAGGTCACTCATCGCTTCGATAAGCCGGGCACCTATCCGGTGCAGCTCACCGTCACCGACCCGACCGGCTCGGCCTGCGATGCCGGCACGGCGACGCTCAGCGTCTTCGTCGATGCTCCGCCGGTGGCGGACGCAGGGCCGGACGCCAACATCTTCATCGGTGGTGCGCAGGACAGCTATGTGCTCGACGCTGGGCGCTCGAAGGATGCCGACGGCGACCCGCTGAGCTTCAGCTGGGTGCTCTCCAACGGCATGAACCTGGAAGGCGAGCGCGCACGCATCCTGCTTTCGGAACCCGGAACCGTCACCGCAACCGTCACGGCGACCGATCCACATGGGCTTTCCTGTGGCGTTGCGTCGGACACAGTTGAAATAAATGCGACTCTTCGGCCGAAATCCGCCTTGCTCTCCGATTAATCCGCCGTTTCATAGGCGGCATGCGTCTGAGACTTCGGACCAAGTTGATGCTGTTCGCCGCGGCAATCGCGGTGCTGCCACTGGGCGTGTCAGGGCAGTCGCTGATCCGCGTCACCCAGGATGAGCTGAAGAGCGCGGCCAACGAGCAGTTGGCCGCGACCGCCAACCGGCTGACGCGCGAGTTCAACGACTTCTTCGAGTTCTCGCTGATGACGCCGCTCGATCTCGTGCGCAACACGATCGGCGGCGACAAGCTGGCGCCCGAGCAGAAGATCGTGGTGCTGCGGCAGGCGATTGCCGACCTGCCGGACGTCGTCGCCCTGCAGGTCAGCGTCGACGGCGTGCCGAAGCCGATCGTGGTGGCGCAGGAAAGCTACTTCGACCGTCTGAAGCCGTTCTTTCCCGACCCGCTCAGCGTCCTGCGTGTGGATGGAACCGGGCTTGAGGGAAGCGCGCTGCGGGCTGCGGAGGTCAGGCACATCGCCGAGACCGACGACTGGCTGGCGACGGCCAACCTCTCCATCCCTGGCGGCATTGCAGGGCGCAACGCTACGCTCTACGCGCGCATCGACCTCAGCCGCCTGCGCAGCACCATCCTGCGCGACCCGTTCGCCGCGACCGGCACCATCAACGTGCTCGACAAGGAGCGCAACGTGGTGTTCGCTACGGCGCCCGGGGCCCTGGAGCGCAAGAGCGTGATCGACAAGGCGGTCGACATGCTCGACAACAACACTGCGACCGTCGCCGTCGAGCCGTTTCCGCTCGCCGACGGCTCGATTTCTCTGGGCGCGGTCGCGCTGACGCGAGCCTTCCCCTGGGCGATCGTCGTGGAGAAGTCGGAGAGCGATGCCTACCGCACCATCGCCGATATGATCCACACGCTGCTGCGCTGGCTGGGCATCGGCCTGGCCGCCGCCGTCGCAGGCGCTGCGCTGTTCGCGCTCGGCATTTCGCGGCCGATCCTGCGCGTGACCCAGACTGCGCTGAGGGTAGCGGGCGGCGACCTTCATGCCCGTGTCGGCGAGGTGCGCTCTAGGGACGAGATCGGCGAACTGGCGACCCGCTTCGACGAGATGATCGTGCAACTCAACGAGCGCTTCGAACTGCAGAAATTCGTCTCGCGCGAAACGATGAAGGCGATCCAGGGCAGCGAGAGCCGCATCGTCAACCTGGGCGGCGACCGCCGCCACGCGGCCGTGCTGTTCGCCGACATCCGCGGCTACACTGCCTTTTCGGAGAACCGCGACCCGACCGAGGTGGTGACAGTGCTGAACGACTATTTCCAGCACCTGTCGGACATCGTGGTTGCCAACCACGGCGACATCGACAAGTTCGTCGGCGACCAGATCATGGCGGTGTTCGATGGTGCGCGGATGGCCAAGCACGCCGTGCAATGCGCGATCGACATGATGCGCGCCATGCCGGGTCTCGGCGAGCAGTCCGGCGCCAAGCTCGATATCGGCATCGGCATCCATGTCGGCGAGGTGGTGGCGGGCGCCATGGGCAGCAACCACCGCAAGGATTTCACCGTGCTGGGCGATACGGTGAACCTCGCAGCCCGGCTCTGCTCGCGTGCCGAAGGGGGCCAGACCCTGGTGTCGACGCAGGTGATTCACGAACTGCCGAAGAAATTCGCACACCAGGCGCGGGACCCGCAGTCGATCACCGTCAAGGGCAAGCAGCAGCCGATCAGCGTCATGGCCTTCTACAAGGAGTGAGCCGGGGGACGGGCTTTGGCTGGACGGCCAGGGCTGATGCGATCCGCCGTCGGCGCCTATGGCCGAGGCCTGCGAAGACGGCTAGAGCTTTGCGGCCTGCACGGGGGCTGTCACCCGCCGGCCGGCTTCGCCTGAGGAGGGATCATGCGCTCGAACCGACCGACAGTTGCCGATTTGCTGGCCATGAAGGGCAAACGGCAGCTGACAAAAATCCGCGTCTTCACCATGGAAGAGGTAGAAGCGGCCGCGCGGGCCGGCGTCGAGATGCTGTCGGTCACGCCGGAGCTCATCCTCAACCCGGAGTTTCGCGACGCGGCGCCTGATTGCTTCGTTATTCCCGGGAGCCTGAACAGTTCCTATGCGCTGAAGGACGACGTGCTGCGCGACGCCTTCCAGTTCATCCGGGCGAGCGCCGACGCGGTCTATTGCGCCGCCAGCCTGGAGATCATCCGCGCCCTGCGTGCGGAAGGAGTGCCCGTCTGCGGGCATTCCGGCCTGATCCCGGCGCGCGCCACATGGACCGGCGGCTATCGCGCCGTCGGCCGCACGGCGGAATCGGCGAAGCTGGTGTGGGACCAGGTCAAGGCGCTGGAGGAGGCGGGCGCCTTCGCCGCCGAGATCGAAGTCGTGCCGCCTGAAGTCGCCAGCGCGATTTCGAAACGCACATCCCTGTTCATGATCTCGATGGGTGCCGGCGGCGGCTGCGACGCGCAATATCTCTTCTCCATCGACATCCTTGGCAGCCATCGCGGCCACTATCCGCGCCATTCCAAGGTTTATCGCGACTTTGCCGCAGAGTACGACCGGTTGCAGCAGGAGCGCATCGCCGCCTTCGGCGAGTTTCGCGACGATGTGCGCTCCGGCGCATATCCGGAACAAAGGCACGTCGTCGGCATCGAGCCGGCAGAACTGCAGAAATTCCTGGGCGAACTCCCGGACTAGCGGCGACTCTTCCGCGCTATCACAAACACGTCACGGGCCGAGCTCACGGCCGCGGTCTCCGCTTAGTCAACGGTACAAAAGCTTGCTTCGATTCTGCCTTCCGATTGTCTGCCTGATTTCCTTTCCGGCCCTGGCCGGCGAGTGGAAGGCAAACGAGGTCGAGCAGAGCTACGCGATCACCGGCACGACGGGTGTGGAGCTTTACCGGTCGATCGGCGAGCGCGGTCCCAAGGTCGGCGACAGCCGGGTGATCGCGCACACGACCTTCAAGCTCACCTGGACGCGCAAATACGAGCCGCGCGACGGCGCCTGCGTGCTGGCCTCGGCGAAGCCAAAGCTCACGATCACCTACACGCTGCCAAAACCTTCGCAGAAGCTGCCGGCGGATGTCCAGGGCAAGTGGCAGGCCTTCATCGACGGCGTGCGGGCCCACGAGCACATCCATGGCGACTTCATCAAGGAAATGGTGGCCGGCATCGAGGCCGAAACCGTTGGCCTGACCGTGCCGGACGACCCCGGCTGCACCAAGATCAAGGCCGAGATGGCCAGCCGGCTTTCGCGCCTGTCGCTCGAGCAGCGCCGGCGCAGCCGCGACTTCGACCGGGTGGAGCTTGGCGACGGCGGCAATGTCCACCAGCTGATCCTTGCCCTGGTGAACTAGAACCGCTTTAGCCGTCTGGCGCCAGCAACAGGATGACAAGGCCGACTGTGGAAATGACGGCGCCCACAGCGACGATGCCGGCGGTCCAGCCGTGCCCAAGGACAGCCTCGATCACGATCACGAAGCTCGGGATGAGGTAGCCGTAGGGAAACACCTTGGCGGCGGGCAGGTGCATGGAGCCGTACTGCAGCAGGAAGAACGAGATGGCGGTGGAGGCGACCGTGAGATAGGCGATCGCCAGCCAGACCACCGCGCCGAGTCCGGCCCAGTCGACCTCGCCGATCTGTGGAATTGCGAACACCGATACGCAGATTGTGCAGGCCGCGAGGGTCCACACCGTGAAAATGAGCACACTCTCGCCCCGGTTGAGCAGGCGCACGAATGGCGCGTACAGCGCCTGGCAGACGCAGCCGACGAAGAAGATCGCCTCGCCCTCGCCGATCTCGAACGCCAGCGCCCGCGCAAGATCGGCGCGAAAGATGACCCACAGCGCGCCAAAGGCCGCGATCACCAGGCCGGCCCACACGACGGGACGCGTGCGCTGGCCGAGGATGAGCAAGCCGAAGACCGCGGCGAGCAGAGGTATCAGCGTGAAGACGGCGCTGGTCGAAACCGGGTCCGTGAGACGCAGAGCCACGAACATCAACACGAAGTAGGCGCCCATCAGCCCCCCGAGCAGGAGGAAGCGCCATGGCGCCTTCGGCACGGCAAGCCTGCCTCCGGAAAGGACGAGCGCGCCGCCCATCAGCATCGTCGCCGCGACGAAGCGCACCATGGTGAGGACGGCCGGAGGAATATGCGGTGCCGCCAGCGAGCCGAACGAAAACGAACCGGCAATGAGGAGCGCGTAGCCGAGCATCGCCGCATGCGCGATCGCCCTGGTGCGCACGCTCTCCGCCACCTGCTCCTCCCATGTTTTCCGCCTGGTGCGAAAACGCTGGACCAAGCTCGCGGAAGCATCCCCAAGCCGCTTGCCTGTGCTCACCAAACGGATATAAAGTTCAATATATGGATACGCGGAGACGGGCAAGTCCGCCCCGTTTTCCGCGATCGGTCCACTGCGGCGAAGCGACTCGAGGCGAGGATATACGATGTCCTTTCTGGGCGACATGCTGGCTGCCATTTCCGAGCGCGGCCGCGCGCTGGTCGATTTCACCGCCATCCCCCAGGCGGCGTCGCCGGTCGAGCAGATCGCGGTGCTTTGCCGCCGCCTGCTCTCCTCGCGCGGCGAGGCCAGCGCGCTGGCAACGGCGGGCGAGATCCTCCAGCGCTACGAACGGCTCGACGAAAGGGCACGGCTCGAGTTCTTCCGTGCCCTGCTCAACGATTTCGGCCCCGACATGGACCCGCTGACCGCGGCCGCGCGCGCTTTCGCGGCTGAGCCAAACGCCCGCGCGGCCGAGGCCCTGCACCAGCTTTCCGAACCGCGCCGCCAGAACCTCCTTCGCCTGCTCAACCAGTCGGTGGACGGCACGGCGCACCTCATCCGCATGCGCGCCGACCTGCTCGAATGCTTGGCCGACGACCCCGGCCTGATGCCGGTGGACAAGGACTTCCAGCACCTCTTCCGCTCCTGGTTCAACCGCGGCTTCCTGGAGCTGCGGCGCATCGACTGGCGCACGCCGGCCGTCATCCTGGAGCACATCATCCGCTACGAGGCGGTGCACGAGATTGCCGACTGGGAGGATCTGCGCCGGCGCATCGACCCGCCCGATCGTCGGCTCTATGCGTTCTTCCATCCGCGTCTGCGCGACGAACCGCTGATCTTCGTCGAAGTAGCGCTCGCCGGCGACATGGTCTCCTCGATCGGCGCAATCCTTGACGCCGATCACGTTCCCCTCGACGCGGCGGCGGCCAACACGGCCGTGTTCTACTCCATCTCCGATTGCCAGCCGGGGCTGCGCGGCATCTCCTTCGGCAATTTCCTGATCAAGCAGGTGGTCGAGGAACTGCGCGCCGAGCTGCCGCATATCGGCCGCTTCGTCACCCTCTCGCCCCTGCCGCTGTTCTCGCGCTGGCTGGCGCGGCAGTCGTTTGCGCGCAAGGCAGAGATCGAGGCCGTGCTGGCGAAACCCGACTGGTGGAAGGACCCGAAGCTGGTGGCCGAGGTTCAGCCATCGCTGACCGCACTCGCGGCCTGGTACCTCACCGGCCCACGCGACCAGTCCGGGCGTCTTCCTGATCCGGTAGCGCGGTTCCATCTCGGCAACGGCGCAAGGCTGGAGCGAATCAACTTTCTCGCCAACACGGGGCCTGCCGGCATGGAGTCCTCGCATGGCGTCATGGTCAACTACCTCTACAGACTGGGCGAGATCGAGCGGAACCACGAGGCTTACGCGTCGGGCCAGGCGGTGGCCGCCGCCGGCGGCGTGCGCCGGCTTGCCAGCGCCGGGCAGCGCATGCTCGATGCACCGGCCGGCCAGACGGGAGGAAGGTGATGGGCGGAAACCTGTTTTCGACGATCGAAAGCCGGGTCGCTGATCCAGGCAGGCCTTTCCTCCTGACGACGGACGGCGCGATCTTCAGCTACCGCGACATGCTGGCCTGGTCCGGCCGCTTCGCCAATGCGCTCGCAGCACTCGGCGTGAAGCCGGGCGACCGCGTCGCCGTGCAGACCGGCAAGCATGTCGACAGCGTCTGGCTCTATCTCGCCTGCCTGCGCGCCGGCGCCATCTACCTGCCGCTCAACCCCGCCTATACGCCGGCCGAGGTCAGCTATTTCGTCGGCGACGCGGAGCCGGCGCTGATCGCGTGCGAGCCGGCCGGCCTTGCCGTGCTGCGCACGGGGCTTGCCGACAAGGCGCCGCACATGGAGACGCTCGACGCCTCTGGCGTCGGCACGCTGCAAAAGGTGGCGGCGACGCAGGCGGATGCCTTCGCCACGGTCGAGGCGGACGCCGACGACCTGGCGGCGATCCTCTACACTTCGGGCACCACCGGGCGCTCCAAGGGCGCGATGATCACGCACGAGAATTTGCGCTCCAACGCGCTGGCACTTGTCGATATCTGGCGCTTCACCAGGGACGACGTTCTTCTGCATGCGCTGCCGATCTTCCACACGCACGGGCTGTTCGTGGCGATCAACACGGTGATGCTGTCCGGCGCGTCAATGATCTACCTGCCGAAGTTCGAACTCGACGCCGTGATGGCTGCGCTGCCCGCTTCCACCTCCATGATGGGCGTGCCGACGTTCTACACGCGGCTGCTATCGGAAATGCGCTTCGATCGCGCAGCGGCAGCCCACATGCGCGTCTTCATTTCGGGCTCCGCGCCGCTGTCGGCCGAGACGCACCGCGCCTTCACCGAGCGCACCGGCCACGCCATCCTCGAGCGCTACGGCATGACCGAGACCAACATGATCACCTCGAACCCCTATGATGGCGAGCGCCGGCCCGGCGCCGTTGGCTTCCCGCTGCCGAAGGTCGAGGTGCGCATCGCCGAGCCGGATACCGGCAAGCCGCTGCCGCAGGGCGGTATCGGCGTGATCGAGCTGAAAGGCCCGAACGTGTTCAAGGGCTACTGGCGCATGCCGGAGAAGACGGCGCAGGAGTTCCGGCCGGACGGCTGGTTCATCACCGGCGACCTCGGCTATGTCGATCCGGACGGCTATTTCACCATTTCCGGCCGCGCCAAGGACCTCATCATCTCTGGCGGCTTCAACGTCTATCCGGCCGAGATCGAGAATGCGCTCGACGCGTTGCCGGCGATCGGCGAATCGGCCGTCATCGGACTGCCGCACGCCGATTTCGGCGAGGCGGTGACGGCGGTGGTGACGCCTCGTCCCGGCACGACGGTCGACGAGGCGGCGGTGCGCTCGGCGCTGGAGAGCGTGCTCGCCAAGTTCAAGATACCCAAGCGCGTGCTGGTCAAGGACGCGCTGCCGCGCAACGCCATGGGCAAGGTGCAGAAGAACGCCCTGCGCGAGGAGTTTGCTCGGCTGTATCAGGGGTGAGCGGCGCCTCTGCAGTCGTTCTTCTCCCCGTCCTTGCGGGAGAAGATGCCGGCTGGCAGATGAGGGGCGGCGTCAATCTTCGAGGCTGGGCGCTGCCCCTCACCCTCTCTCTCCGTGAATGGGGAGAGGGAAGACGCAAGCGTTGCGGCAGTTCTCGGCATCCACCGCTTTTTCCCGAGTCGAGAAGTCGCGCTCAGCCGAAAACCCCCTTGCCACCTTCCGTAGAATATGCGCAAAATGAACGTCATATCCGCATAGTGGATATTTTGGAGGCGCAGATGACTGTCAGGGTGGCCATCGACACCGGCGGCACTTTCACCGACGTGGTGGCGATCGACCAGCGCTCCGGAGCAATCACGGCGATCAAGACGCCGTCGACGCCGAGCGATCCCAGCGTCGGCTTGCTCGACGGCGTGCGCAAGGTGCTGGAAAAGGTCGGCGCCGAGCCGAAGGACCTTGGCATGCTGCTGCATGGTTCGACCGTCGCCACCAACGCCGTGCTGGAGCACAAGTTCGCCGGCCTCGGCCTGCTGGTCACCCGCGGCTTCCGCCACATGATCGAGATCGCCCGCCAGTCGGTGCCCGACGGCTACGGCAATTCCTTCTTCTGGGTGAAGCCGCCGCGTCTCGTTCCGCTCGACCTGGTGCGCGAGGTGCCGGGCCGGCTGAAGTTCGACGGTTCGGAACTGGAGCCGATCGACGAGGCGGCGACGCTGCAGGCGGTGCGCGAACTGGTCGAGGACGGCGTCAAGTGCATCGGCGTCTGTCTGCTCCATTCCTATGCCAATGGCGAGCACGAGCGCCGCGTCGGCGAGCTGATCGAGAAGAACTTTCCGGGCGTGTTCGTGTCGCTGTCGTCGATCGTGCTGCCCGAATACCGCGAGTACGAGCGCGCCATGACCACGCTGGTCGACGTGCTGGTGAAACCCTACTGCAAGACGTACCTGCAGAGCGCCGCCGACCGGCTCCGCTCGCAGTCCGGCGACATTCCGTTCCTGATCATGCAGTCCAACGGCGGGGTGGTGAAGCACTCCACAGCCGGCGAAAGGCCGGTCACGATGCTGCTCTCCGGGCCGGCCGCCGGCATTCTGGGCGCTATCCACATGGCGACGCTGGCCGGCTACGACAACATCCTGACCTCGGACGTCGGCGGCACCTCGACCGACATCGCCATCATCGAGAACCAGATGCCGATGTACACGTCGGAATCGATGATCGAGCACTATCCGGTGAAGACGCCGATGCTCGACATCGTCACTGTCGGCTCGGGTGGCGGCTCGATCGCCTGGACCGATCCCTATGGCAGCCTGAAGGTCGGGCCGCAGAGCGCCGGCGCCGATCCGGGGCCGATCTGCTACGGCCGCGGCGGCACCAATCCGACCGTGACGGACGCCGCGATCGTGCTCGGGCGCCTGCCGACCGCGCTGATCGGCGGCGAGATCAAGCTCGACCTCGCGGCCGCCCAGCGCGCCTATGACGAACTCGGCCGGCAGCACGACATGAAGCCGGAAGAGGTCGCGGCCGGCGTGCTGGAAATCGCGGCGGTCAACCAGGTGTTCGGCATCCGCAAGGTTACCACGTCGCGCGGCCGCGATCCCGGCAACTACGCCATGGTCGCCTTCGGCGGCGCTGGCGGCCTGTTTGCCACCGAAGTCGCCGACTTCCTCGGCATCACCACCGTCATTTCGCCGCCCGATCCGGGCAATCTGTGCGCGCTCGGCCTGCACGTTTCCGACGTTCGCCGCGACTATATCCGCACCATGGTGCGCCGGCAGTCGGCGGCCGACGTCGCCGAGATCGTCGCTGCGTGGACCGCGCTTGCCCAGGAGGGCAGGCGCGACATCCGCGCCGAGGGCATCGCCGACAAGGACATCAAGATCGAATACGTCGCCGACGTGCGCTATTTCGGCGAAGGCCACGAGGTCCAGGTGACCGCGCCCGAGGGCGTCTCCGGCGAGGATGCCGTCGCACACATGTGGAAGGATTTCCATCGCGTCCACGACCAGTCCTTCGGCTTCCACTACGAGGGCAAGCAGGACGTGGAACTGGTCAATCTGCGCGTGTGGGCCGTCGGCATCCAGAACCGGCCGCAGATCAATGCGGTCGAAGGCAAGGGCCAGGCCGCAAGACCGTTCGGCACGCGCAAGGTCTACTGGAAGGGTGCCGGCTGGGTGGAAAGCCCGCTCTATGAGCGCACCGAGATCGTTTCGGGCCAGATCATTCCCGGACCCGCGATCATCCAGGAATACGGCTCGACCATGGTCGTGCCATGTGGCTGGACCTGCAAGGCCGACCGCTACCGCAACCTCATCCTGACCGCCGGGGAGAAGCAGTCGTGACAGCCAGGAAGGGCAAGCTCGGTCCGATCGAGCTCGAGGTCATCCACGGCACAATCCGCGCGGCCGAACTGGAGATCGAAGCGGCAGTCGAGCGCACCGCGCGCTCGCCGATGATCCGCGACCAGCACGACTATCGCGTGGCGCTCTTCGACGCCAAGGGGCGCAAGCTCACCGGCCGTTCCTATTCGGCGATCGTGGAGCCAGTGTTCGAATACTTTGGCGCCGACAACATCTTTCCCGGCGACGTGTTTTTCTGGAACGACCCGTACAATTCCTGCGGCGGCATCGGCCACGTGCCGGACCTCTGCACCACCGTGCCGATCTTCCATGACGAACGTCTGATCGGTTTCAGCCAGGTGTTCGGCCACCATGACGACATCGGTGGCGCGGTGCCGGGCAGCCTGCCTGTGCACGCCACCGACAGCTGGATGGAAGGCGTGCTTATCCCGCCGATCAAGCTCTACGATCGCGGCGTGCTCAACGAGGCGGCCTTTCGCATCATCACCCGCAACTCGCGGCTGGAGGATCACCTCGCCGGTGACCTGGACGCCGAGATCGGCGCCTGCAAGGTGGGTTCGCGGCGCATCGTGTCGCTCGCCGAACGCTATGGCGTCGAGACGCTGGAGGCCGCCTTCGAGCAGATCCTGAAAAACGCGGCGGAGATCTTCCGCCGCGAGATCCTCCCCAAGATCAAGGACGGTGTCTATCACTACGAGGACTACATCGAGGCCGACGGCGTCGAGGATGGCAAGCTGCACGCGCTGCGCGTCACCATGACCAAGACGCCGGACAAGATCGTGCTCGACTTCAACGGCACCGATCCGGAGGCCAAGGGCCCGATCAACTGGGCGCTCGACGAGGTCGAGGGGCGATACTTCCGCAAGTGGCTGGCGCCGGTTCTGCGCTCGCTTGCCGCCTCGCCGGAGCGCGCCGCCGAGATCGACTCCAACGAGGGCGTTCTGGAGGTGATCGACGTGGTGTTCCCGAAGAAGGGCACGCTGATCACGCCGACCTTCGGCAAGCCCACGGGCATGCGCTTCTTCCTGATGCTGCGCTCGCTCGGCGTCTTCGCGGCCTGCCTTTCCAAGGCAACCGACGGCCGCATGCCGGCCGACCATGAGACCATCCGCATCTGGGGTCTCACCGGGGGGCGCAACCGCGACGACTTCTTCCTGTTCCGCGAGGTGCTTGGCGGCGGCGGCCCTGGCCGGCCGTGGGCGGACGGCTCCGATGTCGTCCACATCGTGCCGAACTCGCGCAACCTGCCGGCGGAGTTTTCCGAGACGCGCTACCCGATCATGATCGAGCAGCTTGCGCTGAAGCAGGATTCCGGCGGCGCCGGCTACCGTCGCGGCGGCTTCGGTTACGACAAGAAGATCCGCGCGCTCGACGAGTGCAAGCTGATCTCCAACGCCGACCGCTCGATCCTGGGCTGCTATGGCGTCAACGGGGGCAAGATCGGCCAGAACTACCAGGTTTCGGTGATCGGCAAGGACGGCAGCGAAACCGTCTATCCGGGCATGTCCGACACCGTCGTGGTGAAGCCCGGTTCGACCGTGCGCGTCGTCACCACGGGCGGCGGCGGCTGGGGCGACCCCTTAGCGCGCGAGGCGGAAAAGGTCGTCTACGATTTGCAGTGCGGACTGATCGGCGAAGCGAGCGCGCGCGACCTCTATGGTGTCGCCGTTGTGCTCAAGGGCCGCAAGTGGACCCACGACGCGGCAAAGACCCAGGCGCTGCGGGAAAAACTGCGCAAGGAACGCGGCACGCCGCCGATGTTCGACCGCGGCGCGGCGTTCCAGGCGATGAAGGCAAAGGGGATGGTGCAATATCCGCAGGGCTGGACCGATCCCGACCAGGGATGGGAAGCCGTCGGCGAAGGCGCTTCCTTCTCGCAGGCGGCGGAATAGGCGCAGGCGGGCGAACGGGAACCGGCAACTATGCAGATCAAGCAGTCCGTCCTGGTCAGTCGCCCTCGCGAAGAAGTCTGGGCACTGTTCCAGGACATTCCGGCAATCGCCCGCTGCATGCCCGGCGCAGACCTGACGCGCGACAATGGCGACGGCAGCTATGCCGGCACAGTCTCGATCAAGCTCGGACCCTTCAAGGCGTCCTTCGAGGGCGAGGTGACCCACCAGCCGGATCGGGCGAATTTCTCCGGCAAGGCAGAAGGCCGGGGCATCGACAAGAAAGGCGGCAGCCGCTCGCGTATGACGATGACTTACGCGCTGGCCGAACAAGGCGAGGCGACGGAGCTTTCGCTCGACGCCGAGGTGCAGCTCAGCGGCCCGGTGGCGCAGTTCGGCCGGCCGGGCATCGTCAGCGAGACGGCCAAGCTCCTGATCCAGCAGTTCGTCGCCAACGTCGAAGCAAAGCTGAACGGCAACGAGGCGGCCGAGGGCGCCAGCGAACTCAGCGCGCTCAAGCTCGGCGGCAAGGTGGTCGGCGCGTCGGTGAAGCGCTGGCTCGGCAAGGAAGGCTGACCGGCTGGTGCCGGTTTAGGAGGCGATCGTGGAACACCGCATGTCCTACATGACGCAGATGGAGATCGCCGACGCGATCGCCGCCGGCCGCGCCGTGATCGTGCCGACAGGCGCGACCGAGGCGCATGGCCCGCACATGCCGATCGACACCGATACGCATCAGGCGGAATACATCTCGGTGAAGCTTGCCGAGCGGATCGGCGCGCTGGTGGCGCCGCCGGTCGCCTACGGCGTGTCGATGACCTTCGAGCATTTTCCCGGCACGATCTCGCTGTCGATCCCGACCTACCAGCTGATGCTGTTCGAGATCGGCGCGGCGCTGGTCAAGCAGGGTTTTACCCACATCATCCTGCTCAACGGCAACCGACCGAGCGGCACTGCAAACGACCAGGTCGCCCGCCACATGGTCGACCAGCTCGATAACGCGCACAATTTCAAGGTGTCGGCGGTGAGCTACTGGGAGCCGGCGGCGGACAAGATCCATGCCATGCGCAAGTCGGTGGTCGGCGGCATGGGCCATGGCTGCGAGCTCGAGGCGTCATTCCAGCTGGCAACGCGGCCGAAACTGGTCAAGATGGACCGCCTAAAGGGTGCCAAGTACGGCCCGGTCGGCTGGGACCTCGTCGCGCCCACCAACCCGACACGCACCTATACTCGCCGGCCGCGGCCCGAGGCCGGGCACGCCGCGATCTTCGGTGATCCGACGGTGGCTAGTGCCGAGATGGGCCAAAAATCGATCGACATCATCGTCGACGTGCTGGTGGAGACGTTCACCAACCTGCAGGGATCGTACACCGACCGTCAGTCGCCGGTCCCTGGCAAGAGCCGCTGAGGCTCAGGCCTGTCCCGGATGCCAGCCGAGTTCGACCGACAGCGAGTGCGTCATCAGGAGCAACGCTTCCTTGAGCTCGTCCATCAACGCCTGGTCGCGCGCGATCTTCTTCATGTAGACGAAGCAGATGCAGCCGACCACGGCGCCCTTTCCGCCGAACACCGGCGCGGCGATCGAGCCCGTGAAGGCCTGCACGTCGCCCTCGGTCTGGGCGAAGCCATCGGCGCGCACCTCGGCAAGCCGCGCAGCGAGCGCCGCCGGCTCGGTGATCGTCGTCGGGGTGAGCTGCTCCATGGACTGCGCCAGATAGCTGGAGACAAAGGCGTCCGATTCGTAGGCCAGCAGCACCTGCCCCTTCGACCCGGCGTGCAGCGGTATGTGGTAGCCGTACTGCGCCTTGGAAATCTCCTGCACCTGCCGTTTTTCCGCGTGGATGACGACCGAATAGCTACCGATGCGCTCGACCACCTGGACGTCGACGCCGCGGATGTCGCGGTCCTTCGCGAGGTACGAGATCGCCGCCTTCAGCATCTTGTTGTTGGCGAGGTAGGACGAGCCGAGGTGCCACATGCGCGGCCCGATCTCGTAGTGCGAGGTGTCGGGGTTGAGCATCAGGAACTGGGCTTTTTCAAGCTTCTTGACCGTGCGGTGGGCGGTCGCCCAGGGCAGGCCCATGTCGCGCATCACGTCGACTACCCGGCAGGGGCGCGCCGCGATCAGGTCGAGTACGGCAAAGGATCGCTCCAGGCCCTGCTTCGCTTCGCCCGACTGGCCGTCCATGGCGGTCGGCTTGGCGCGGCCAATATCCACCGCCGCATCCTCGCTGGGCCGCCGCGCCGTCCCTGGTGTTTTCCCCATCGCAAATCTTCTGCCGTTTGTTCGCTGGTTAGATATAGTATCCACTATTTCGATACTTTGCCAGCGGGTGGCGAGCGGACCGCGAGGTGGCTTCCATGAGCGAGCCGCTATGGTCGGTTGACGCCGTCACCCTGCGTAACCTTCTACGCAAGGGCGACATCGACCCGCAAGATGGGCTGGATTCGTTTGCCGCACGCGTCGACGCGGTCAACCCGGCGGTCAACGCCCTGCCGACGCTTTGTTTCGGCCGCGCTCGGGCGGCGCTGGCTAAGGCAAAACCGGCTTCGCAAACGCTGCTCGGCGGCATGCCGGTACCGATCAAGGATTCCTATCCGGTTGCCGGTGTGCGCACGACGTTCGGTTCGCGCGTCTACGAGAACCATGTCCCCGACCGTTCGGATTTCCTCGTCGAGGCGATCGAGGCGGCGGGCGGCGTGGTCTTTGCCAAATCGAACACGCCGGAGTTCGAGGCCGGCGCCAACACCTTCAACGAAGTGTTCGGGCGCACGCTGAACCCGTGGGATACGCGCCTTTCGCCGGCCGGCTCCTCTGGCGGCGCCGCCGTCGCGGTCGCGACCGGCATGGCGCCGATCGCGCAGGGCTCGGATTTCGCATGTTCGCTGCGCTATCCGGCCGCCTTCTGCGGGATCGTCGGGCTGAGGCCAAGTCCCGGTATCGTGCCTCAGGGGCCGGGCGGCGTGCCTGGGCAGACGCTCTCGGTCATCGGCCCGCTGGCCCGCAACGTCGCCGATACCGGCCTGGCGCTCGCGGCGTTGGCGCGCTTCGATGCGCGCGATCCGCTGTCGCGGCCGCGGGCAGGCGAAGACTATGAGGCGGCGGCCGCGCAGCCCAAAAGACCGGCGCGGATGGCGTTTTCGGTCGACCTCGGCATTGCCGATATCGACCCCGAAGTCCGCGACGTGGTCGCCGCGGCTTTGGCGAAGCTGGAAGGTGCGGGAGCGACGCTCGCCGCCGCCACTCCCGATTTTTCCGGCGCCGACCATGCGTTCCGGCCGCTGCGTGCCTTCCAGTTCGCATCCGCACGAGCGTCCCTGCTCGAGGGTCCCGAGCGCGAACTGCTCAAGCCCGAAGTGGTATGGAACATCGAGCAGGGGCTTCGGCTGACGGCCGCCGAGCTCGCCGCTGCCGAGCGCGAGCGGGCACGAACCCGCGCCGGTCTGCTCGGCTTCCTCGACGAGCACCTATTCCTGCTCAGCGCGGCGGCACCGGTCGAACCTTATCCGGTCGAGCAGCGTTTCGTGTCGCGCATCGCCGGCCGAGAACTGCCGACCTATCTCGACTGGCTGGTGCTCGGCTACGCTGTCACCGTCACCGGCTGCCCTGCGATCTCCATCCCCTGCGGCCTCACCGCCGCGGGCCTCCCCGTCGGCCTGCAGATCATCGGCAAGCCCTACGGCGAGGCGAACCTGCTGTCGGTCGCGGCCTGGTGCGAAGCCATTCTCGGATGCCGCCTGGCGCGACCGATCGACCCGAAAATCCGGCCGGCGCCGGCCTAGAAACCGCGCTTCAGGGGGCGTTCCAAAAAGCTTGTTGACACCCCGCGAACCGTGAACCTATAGTCAAAAAGTCGATATAATATCCACTATCAGGATATGAACGACGGGGAACGAAGAAGGGCCGATCGCCAAATCGGACCGCTGAGGAACAGTTTTGCGCAGCTTGCGCACCCTTGCGGCGGCATGGCAGAATTCGGCTCCGGCAATGGGGTAAGACGGTGAAGCCACCGCTCTTCGACTATCTAGTCGCGCGCTCCACGGACGATGCCGTCCGCATGCTCTCCGAGCATCCTGGCGCGATGATCCTGGCGGGTGGGCAAAGCCTCATCCCGGCCATGAATTTCCGGCTGGCGTCGCCGGCAGCCCTGATCGACATCAACCGCATTGCAGAACTGCGCACCATCGACATCGTCGACGGCAATGTTCGCGTCGGCGCGGCCGTGCGCCACCGCGACCTCGAGCAGAGCGAGGCGGCGTTCAAGGCCAATCCGCTCATCCGCGCGGCCCTTCGCCATGTCGCGCATGTGCCGATCCGCAATCGCGGCACCACGGTCGGCAGCCTTTGCCATGCCGATGCCGCCGCCGAGATGCCGATGCTGCTGGTGCTGACCGGCGGCTGGGTCACCGCGGCGGGCAGCGCCGGCCTGCGCGACATTCCGGCCGAGGATTTCTTCCAGTTCCACATGACGACGTCGCGCGAGCCCGACGAGGTGATCGTCAGCGCGACCTTCCCCGGCCTGCCGGCCGGCGCCGGCTACGCTTTCGCGGAGTTCGCCCGCCGCAAGGGCGACTATGCCATCGCTGCGGTCGGCGCCATCGTCGATCTGGCGGCCGACGGGCGGGTCAAGTCGGCGCGGCTCGCGGCCTGCGGGATTGCCAGCCGGCCCTTGCGCCTTGACGGCGCCGAGGCGGCTATCGCCGGCGGTTCGGTGTCCGACGCTGATATCGCGGCGGCCGGCGAAGCCGCTAAGGAGGCTGTGACGGCACCCGACGACCAGAACGCAACCACGGCCTACCGGCAGCATTTGCTCGCGGCATTGACGCGACGGGTGATCTCGGAAGCGGCGGCCAAGGCGCGAGGACGCTGATCGATGAGCAGGCATGAGCACCTCGAGCGCTCGATACCCACCTCGTCTGCCGATCCGAAGGCGACGGTGACCCTGACGGTAAACGGCACCAGCGTGACGCGCGAGGTCAGCACGCGCATGCTGCTCTCCGACTTCATCCGGCACGGCCTCGGCCTTACCGGCACCCATGTCGGCTGCGAGCACGGCGTCTGCGGCGCCTGCACGGTGTTGATCGACGGTCGCTCCGGCCGGTCCTGCCTGACGCTCGCCGTGCAGGCCGACGGGGCCGACATCCGCACCATCGAGAGCGAGGCATCCGAGGACGGCACGCTGAGCAACCTGCAGCAGGCCTTCCAGGACTGCCACGGCCTGCAGTGCGGCTATTGCACGCCGGGCATGATCATGAACATCCGCTCGCATTTCGAGTCCGGCGAGGAGCTGGACCTGACGGATGCCGGCATCCGCGAGCTGATCGCCGGCAATCTCTGCCGCTGCACCGGCTACGCCAACATCGTCAAGGCCGTCCGCCGCGCGGCGGAACTCGACGGTCGGATCTGAGGGGGCGACCATGTCGACACGCCAGTTCGGCGCGCCCGTCAAGCGCAACATCGACCCCAAGCTTCTGACGGGCAAGGGCTCCTTCACCGACGACATAAACCTGCCGGGCGTCCTGCACGCGGCGTTCGTGCGCAGCCCGTTCGCGCGGGCGCATATCCGCGGCATCGACACCTCCGCGGCGAAGGCGGCCGAGGGCGTCGTCGCGGTCTACACCTGCGACGACATCGGCCATCTCGACATGGACCTGCCGCTGCTCATTCCGCATCCCTCGATGAAGGATGCGCGCACGCAGCGCCCGCTCGCCCGCGGCGATGTCTACTATGTCGGCCAGACGGTGGCGATGGTCGTGGCGGTCGATCGCTACGTCGCCGAAGACGCCGCGATGCTGGTCGATGTCGACTACGATCCGCTGCCGGTCGAACTCGACCTCGAAAAGGCGATCCTCGACGGCGCTCCGCTCGTCCACCCGACGCATCCGAACAACATCGCCGCCGACTTCACTCAGGTGTGCGGCAACCCGGAAGCGGCCTTCGCGCAGGCCGAGCATGTTACCCGCATCAAGGTGAAGGTGGAGCGCTCGACCGCGGCGGCGATGGAGTGCCGGACCGTGGCGGCGCGCTACGATTCCGTGCGCGGCGAGCTTACCGTGTGGGACGGCACGCAGGCGCCGCTCGGCGTGCGCGGGGGCCTCGCCTCGATCTTCGGCTTCGACGAGGACAAGGTGCGCGTGATCGCGCCCGACGTCGGCGGTGGTTTCGGTCAGAAGGTGATGTTCCCGTATCCGGACGAACTCTTGGTGCCGTTCGCGGCCATCCAGCTCGGCCGGCCGGTCAAATACATTGAAGATCGGCGGGAGAACTTCATCGGCTCCAACCAGGAGCGCACGCAGATCCACGAGATCGAGCTGTTCGCCAAGAAAAATGGCGAGGTGATCGCGCTGCGGGACTATTTCCTGCACGACACCGGGGCTTTCATACCGTACGGCATCGCGATTGCGCAGGTGGCGTCGACCTCGATCGCCGGTCCTTATCGCATCCCCAACATCCACGTGCGCTTCCGCGCGGTCTACACGCCGACGATCACGGTGACCCCCTATCGCGGCTGCGGCCGACCGCAGTCCTGCTTTGCCATCGAGCGAGCCATGGACCAGCTCGCCGAGGAGCTCGGCCTCGACCGCTTCGAGGTGCGCCGCCGCAACCTCCTGCGCGACGACGATTTTCCCTACACGCGCGAGGGCCTGCTGTTTGCCGACGGCCTGCGGGTCAAGCTCGACAGCGGCCAGTACCACAAGGCGCTCGAAATGGCGCGCGAGGCGATCGGCTGGGACGGTTTCGCTGCCGAGCAGGAAGCAGCCCGCAGCGAAGGCAAGTCGATCGGCCTTGGCCTGGCCTATTATGTCGAGGGCACCGGCCTCGGTCCGTACGAGGGCGGCCACGTCAAGATCCACCCGATCACCGGCAAGGTCTATGTCAACACCGGCCTCACCTCGCAGGGGCAGGGCCACGACACGGTGTTCGCCCAGATCGTCGCCGACCAGCTCGGCGTCAAGGTTGAGGACGTCATCGTCGTGGAGGGCGACACCGGAACCTACGAATGGGGCGTCGCCACCTTCGCCAGCCGCGCCGCGGTGGTGTCGGGCAACGCCATCCACAAAACGGCGATCAAGGTGCGCGAGCAGACCATCAAGGCCGCCGCCAACATGCTGGAGGCCGATCCGGCCGACATCGAACTGCAAGACGGCCACGCGAAGGTGGCGGGCACCGACCGCAAGGTGCCGCTGGCGGCGATCGCCACCGCCACCAACCCGCTGCGCTACGCCTTCAACAGGGCAGCACAGGCGGCGACCCAGTTTGCGCCCGCCAGCCGCCACGACGGGCCGCCGCTCGCCGACGGCCAGCATCCCGGCCTGGAAGCGACGGACTATTTCAGCCCCGAATGCGCGACCTGGGCCTATGGCGTCCACGCCGCGATCGTGGAGGTCGACACCGACACCTGCAGCGTCGCCGTGCGCAAGTACCTGTGCATCCACGACTGTGGGAATATGATCAACCCGGTGATTGTCGATGGCCAGGTGATGGGCGGACTGGCACAGGGTATCGGCGGCGCGCTCTACGAGCGTATCGAATACGATGCCGACGGCAACCCGACCAACGCCAATTTCGTCGACTTCCTGATCCCCTACGCAACCGAGATTCCGGAGGTGGAAATCGCCCATCTGGAAACGCCGTCGCCGCTCAATCCGCTGGGCGTCAAGGGCGTCGGCGAGGCGGGCTGTATCGCGGTGGGCGCAACGCTGGCATCGGCCATCGAGGATGCGTTGAAGCCGCTCGGCGCTGGAAAGTTCCACCAGGTTCCGATCACGCCGAGCATGATCCACGCGGCGATAGCAAACGCATGAACGAGGCTCCGATCGAGTGGCCATCGGAACCGAAAAGAAAACGGGCCGGCTACGGGTTATCGAATTCAAACACAAGGAGCATGAAATGGGCATGACTCGACTTTCCGCCCTTGCAATCGGGATGGCCGTATCGGCCATTCCCGCTGCCATCCACGCCGAACCCTTCAAGCTGAACGGCGAGCCGAGCGCCGCGCTCGTCATCTTCTCCCAGAAGAATGACGGTGGCTGGTCACAGGCGCTCGACGAAGCGCGCGCCAAGGTGGAGGCCGCGACCGGCATGAAGATCCCCGTCGTCGAGAACGTCCCCGAGAACGCCACGGCGATTCGCCCCGCCGTCGAACTCTTCATCGACCGCGGCGCCAATATCATCCTGGGTTCCGCCTTCGGGTATTCGGACACCTTCCTCGAACTCGCCAAGCAGTATCCGAACGTGGCCTTCATCAATCCGGCCGGCACGACCAATGCCGCCAATCTGGAATCGATCTACGGCCGCACCTATGAGAGCCAGTATCTGTGCGGCATGGCGGCCGGCGCGCTCAGCAAGAGCGGCAAGATCGGGTTCGTCGCCGCCAACCCGTTCGGCCTGGTCAACTGGACCGTCAACGCCTATGCGCTCGGCGCCCAGCAGATCAACCCGAATGCAACGGTCACGGTCGTCTTCACCGGCGCCTGGAACGATCCGGTCAAGGAGCGCGCCGCCACCGAGGCCCTCATCGAGCAGGGCATCGACGTGGTCGGCCAGCACGTCGACTCGCCGACGCCGCAGATCGTCGCCCAGGAAAAGGGCATCTATGGCACAGGCCACCACCGCGACCTGTCAGAATTCAGCACCGCCACGCAGTGCTCGTCGGTCTGGGTGTGGGACAAGTATCTCATTCCGACCATCGAGAAGATCAAGGCGGGCACCTGGGAGCCGGGTCCGTATGGCGCATTCCTGTCGATCAAGGACGGTGGTACGGATATTGCCTGCTGCGGCCCGGCCGTGCCCGAGGACGTGAAGAAGAAGATCATGGACGAGCGCCAGGCGATCATCGACGGCACCAAGCAGGTCTATGCCGGGCCGCTGAAGGACCGCGACGGCAAGGAGCGCGTTGCGGCGGGTGCCGTGCTCTCCGATGGCGACCTGTGGTCCATGGACTGGTTCGTTCCCGGAGTGATCAGCCAGCAATGAATGCCGTACCGGGCCATATGCGGACGATCCGCCGTGGCCCGGATGGCGCCGATACCCCGCCGGCGCTGACGCTGGCGGGCATCTCCAAGACCTTCGGCGGCTTCGCGGCGCTGGACGGCGTGGATTTCGACATAAGATCGGGCGAGATCCACGCGCTGCTCGGCGAAAACGGTGCCGGCAAGTCGACGCTGATGAACATCGTCGCCGGCATCTACACGCCGGACAGCGGCACGATCGCGGTAGCCGGACGGCCGGTGGTGATCCAAGGACCGCTCGACGCACAGCGGCTCGGGATCGGCATGGTCCACCAGCACTACAAGCTGGTGCGGCCCTTCACCGGGCTTGAGAACATCCTTCTCGCACGTGCCTCCGGCTCCTACCGGCAAGCAAAAACCGCCATGCGGGCCGCCGCAGCCGAGGCGCTGCGCAAGGTCGGCTTCGAGGTCGATCTCGACCGCCCGGTCGAAACGCTGTCGGTCTCCGAGCAGCAGCGCATCGAGATCCTCAAGGTGCTGGTCGCCGGCGCTTCCGTCATCATCCTCGACGAGCCGACGGCGGTGCTTACCGACGAGGAGGCGACGCGGCTCTTCGGCGCCATGCAGACCCTGGCGCGCGAGGGCCATTCGGTGGTGCTGGTCACGCACAAGCTTCGCGAGGCGCTGACTTTCGCCGACCGCATCACCGTAATGCGCGGCGGCAAGGTGCTGCGCACGGTCGTGCCGGCCGACGTTTCGGAGGCCGAACTCACCGCCATGATCGTCGGCAGCACCGTCGACCGCTACGAGCCGCGCTCGGGCGCGGCTGGCCAGCCCGTTCTCAAGGTGCAGGACGTGGCGAGACGCGGCGAGCGCGGCGTCGACGTGCTGCGCAACCTGACCTTCGAGGTGCGCGCCGGGGAGATCTACGGTATCGCGGGCGTTGGCGGCAACGGACAGGATGCGCTCGTCGAGACGCTGACCGGGCTTGCGCCTGCGACCTCCGGCAGCGTCGTCATCGATGGGGCCGGCGACGTCACTGCCGAGCCGCCCGGACGCATGCGCGGCTTCGGCATTGCCTGCATCCCCTCCGACCGGCAGTCCGATGCGCTCGCCGGCGACCTGCGCATATCCGACAACTACGCCATCGGCGGTGTCCTGGAGGGGCGATACGGCTCGGCGTTCAAGGTGGACCGCAGGCGGATCCGAAAGGAAGCGAGCGAGGCGGTGCGCCGCTTCGAGGTGATGGGCGTGCGCGGGCCGCAGCAGAAGGCGGGGCTGCTGTCCGGCGGCAACGCGCAGAAGCTGGTCATCGCGCGCGAGTTTTCCGGCCAGCCGTCGCTGATCGTGGCGCATTCGCCCAGCCGCGGCCTCGACATTCGCGCCGCCGCCGCCGTGCACGACCACCTGCGCTCGGCGCGCGACCGCGGCGCCGGCGTGATCCTGATCAGCGAGGATCTCGACGAGATCCTGCTCCTCTCCGACCGCATCGGGGTTATGAGCCGCGGCACCATCGTGGCCGAGTTCGAGGCGCCAGGCGACCGCCAGGCGATCGGGAAGGCGATGATCGGCCATGGCTGAAATCGCGCCTGCCGTCGCGCCGCGCGCGCGCCGAAACCTGTTCGGCCGCTTCAACCTCGAGATTCGCGGGCACATGCCGGCCGCCCAGCAGGCGATGGTGGTGGCCGCCGGCATCGTGTTCGGGCTGTTCCTCTCCTCGCTTCTGCTGATGGTCTCCGGCGTCGGCCTATCCGGACTGTTGAACGAATTCGTCGTCGCCATCTTCGGCAGTCCGCGCAACATCGCCGCGGTGCTTTCTTACGCGGCGCCGCTGACGATCGTCGGCCTCTCGGCGGCGCTGGCGTTCAAGGCGCGCTTCTGGAACATCGGCGTCGAGGGCCAGGTGATCTTCGGGGCGATCGCGGCAACGCTTGTCGCCAACCACGATTTCGGCCCGCCGGCCACCCGACTCGTGCTGATGGCGCTGTTTGCGGCCGGCGCCGGCATGCTGTGGATCGCGCTGCCGGTCTTTCTCAGGCTACGGCTGAACGTGAACGAGATCATTAGCACGCTGCTGATGAACTACATCGCGTTCAACCTTCTACTGCACCTGCTCTACGGACCGTGGAAGGATCCGCAGAGCGCCTTTCCCAATTCCAAGCTGTTCGACGATTTCGAAAGGCTGACGCCGATCGGCTGGCAGAACCTGAACCTGTCGGTCCCGATCGCCGTGGTGCTGGTGCTGCTTGCGGGCTGGCTGCTGTCGATGAGCCGCTACGGCTTTTTGCTCAACTTCGTCTACGCCAATGCGCGCATGGCGAAGGCGCAAGGCGTCCGTATCGTACAGCTCACGCTGCTGTTCGCGCTGGCGTCGGGGGCATTGTCGGGCTTCGCCGGCTTCGTGATCAGCACCGGTATCGAGAGCCGGCTGACGCAGTCCTTCTTCGTGGGCTACGGCTTTTCCGGCATCCTGATCGCGTTCCTGGCCCGCAACAACCCGTTCGCCGTGGCGGCATTCGCGCTGCTGATCGCCGTGCTGATGGTGGCGGGGCAGAGCCTGCAGGTGTTTTACCAGATCCCCTTCGCAATGGTGCAACTCATCCAGGCGATCATCGTCATCTGCGTGGCCGCTTCGGAATTCTTCGTCCACTACCGTATCCGGCTGGTCGAATAGGGCGCGGGATGGATTTCATCGTCAACTGGCTGGCCAACGTACCAGGGTTCGCGGTGCCCTTCGCCCTTGCCGCGCTCGGGCTGATCATCTGCGAGAAGTCCGGCGTGCTCAATCTCGGCGCGGAGGGCTACATGCTGGTCGGCGCCATGGCGGGCGCCGGCGCCATGCTGTCGCTAGGTGCGTATCCGCTGCTGGCCCTGCTGATTGCCGCGCTGGCGGCGGCGGTGCTGTCGCTGCTGTTTGCGCTTCTGGTGATTGCGCTGAGGGTCAACCAGGTGATCTCGGGCCTGGTGATCGTGTTCTTCGCGCAGGGTCTGACCGCCCTGATCGCCACGAACCAGGGCTGGACCAACCGCGCATTCGTCGGGCTGGGTGACGTCAATCTCGGCCCGCTGTCGCGCATTCCCGTGCTCGGCAAGATCCTGTTCCAGCAGGACCTGATCGTCTACCTGACGATCGTCATTTTCGCGGTGGCCGTGCATGTGCTCTATGCGACCCACGTCGGCATGCGGCTGCGCGCGGTCGGCGAAAATCCTGAAGCGGCCGACGCTGCGGGCATTTCGGTCGCCAAGTATCGCCTTGCCGCGGTGATCGCCGGTTCGATGCTGATCGGGCTGGCGGGCGGCTATCTGACGGTGGCGGTCTCGAAGGTGTGGGTTGACGGCATGTCCGGCGGCCGCGGCTGGATCGCGATAGCGCTAGTCATCTTTGCGCGATGGCAGCCCTGGCCGGCGCTCGCCGGCGCGCTGCTGTTCGGCTGCATCGAAGCGCTCATTCCGCGCATGGCCGCCGTCGGACTGCAACTGCCGCAGTATTTCGTGCTGATGTTGCCTTATGTGGCGACGCTCGCCGTCATGGTATGGACGAGCCTCGCCAGCAACCGCCGCAGCGGCCAGCCCGGCGCGCTCGGCCAGCCCTTCGTGCGGGAAGAGCGCCGGTAGCGCGGCCGGCGTCGACCTTTCCGCTCCGGAAAGCCGCTGCCATCATTGCTTGCTTCGGCCGCCCGGCTCCCTTACCTTTGCGGGCATCGTCCCGCAGGCATCGCCTGGCCGCAACGGGTTGCTGCGGGCAAACCCCAAAGGTGCCGGATGTTGAACGTTTCAGCGATGGCCGCCGAAGCTCTGGGCCGGTCCCTGGCGGACACCTATCGCTACTATTTCGGCGAACGGGAGCCGGAGTTCCCGACGATGATCGAGGCCGCCACGCGGCTATTGATCGAGCGCATCGGATGCAGCGACGCGCTCTATCATGATTATGAGCACACCATCCACGTCGCCCAGGTTGGCCAGGAGATCATCCGCGGCAAGCTCATGGTGCACAGTGTGGAGCCGGTCGACTGGCTTCATTTCATCTTCGCGCTGCTCTGCCACGACATCGGCTTCGTCCGGGGTGCGTGCGCCGGCGACGACGCCACCAGCGTGGTGATCGACGAGGAAGGCAACCGCTTCGACTGGCCGCGCGGGGCTAGCGACGCCGTGCTGGCTCCCTATCACGTGACGCGCGGAAAAATCGCGGTGAAGGAGCGCTTCCTCGGGCATCGCGTCATCAACTGTCAACGTTTGGCCCGGGCGATCGAACTCACGCGCTTCCCGGTACCGAACGACGACGACCACAAGGAGACCGACACGGAGGCCGGGCTGGTGCGGGCCGCCGACCTCATCGGCCAGCTTTCCGACCCGAACTACCTGACCAAGCTCAACGCTCTTTTCTACGAGTTGCAGGAAACTGGTTCGACGCAAAAGATGAAGGTCGCCAATCCGGCAGACCTTCTCGACTGCTATCCGGGCTTTTTCTGGAACGCAGTCGAACCCTATATCGGCGACGGGCTGCGCTACCTGAATATGACGGCCGAGGGGAAGCGCTGGGTGACCAGCCTCTACGGCAACGTCTTCGTGGCCGAGCACCACGAGACCGGACCGATGCGGCCGGTACGGCGCGGCATCGGCTAAAAGTGCACGCTGGCCGGCCGCGACCTTTGACGATCGGGATCAGGCGTTCTTCTGCAACCGATGAAAGCGCTTGAACAGGCGGTCGCGCCTCAGCTGTGACAGCCGGCGCGTCCAGATAATGCCGTCGAGCTGGTCGATTTCGTGCTGGTGGCAGACCGCCAGAAAACCATCGGCTTCCTCCGACTGTTTTTCGCCCGCGAGATCCTGGTACTCGACCCCGACCCGCGCATGGCGCTCGACCTCCTCGGTGACGCCCGGCATCGACACGCTGCCTTCCTGGTGCCGCTGCCTTTCCTCCGAGGCCCATACGATCGCCGGATTCACATAGACGCGGGGGCCGTCCGTTCCTGGCAGCTGCAGCACGACCACACGCTTCGCAACGCCGATATGCGGGGCGGTGATGCCGATCGCCGGAGCGGCGCGCAGCGTGTCGACGAGGTCATCGGCGAGCGCGCGCAACCCGGCGCCAAAGTCGGTGACCTGTGCGGCCACGGCGGCTAGGGCCGGGTCCGGATATCTCTTGATCTGCCTCACCGCCACCGCGCCGCTCCCCCAAATGCGCGATTGCCGCTTATGCGCAAAGCATCGCTTCGTCCAGCCGGGATTCACCCGGCCTAAACGCACTCGCCCTATCGTGCCCGGCAATCCTCTTCGCTCAAGCCAGGCGGGACAGACGTGCACGCCCTACAGATCCGTGACCTGCACAAGCGCTTCGACCGCCCCGCCGTCGACGGGCTGGACCTCGAAGTCCGTGCCGGCGAGTTCTATGCGCTGCTCGGCCCCAACGGCGCCGGCAAGACGACGACGCTGCGCATGGTGGCCGGCCTGCTGCCGCCGGACCGCGGCTCGATCTCGGTGTTCGGCATCGACGCGCGCCGCGACCCTGTCTCGGCCAAGGCGGTGATGGCCTGGGTGTCGGACGAGCCGATGATCTACGACAAGCTCACCCCGTTGGAATATCTCGAGTTCGTTGCCGGCCTGTGGGGCGTCGATGCGCCCGCCGCCGAGAAGCGTGCGCGCGAACTGGTCGAGTGGCTCGGCCTGGCGTCGCATGCCGACACGCGCTGCGAAGGCTTTTCCAAGGGCATGCGCCAGAAGGTGGCGCTGGCCGGCGCGCTGGTGCACGACCCCCGGCTGATCATCCTCGACGAGCCGCTGACCGGTCTCGACGCCGGCTCGGCCCGTCTGGTCAAGACCGTGCTGCTGGAGCGGGTGCGCCAGGGCTGCACGGTCATCATGACGACCCACATTCTGGAAGTTGCGGAGCGCATGGCCGAGCGCATCGGAGTGATCGCGGCCGGCCGCCTGATCGCCGAAGGCACGCTGGAGGAATTGCGGCTGCGCGCCGGCAAGGGCAATTCCAGCCTGGAGGACATCTTCCTCGGCCTGGTGGAAGCGCCGGAAGCGGCCGCATGAGCCGAACGCTTTGGCACGCGCGGCACGAATTCCGCCTCGCCTGGCGCGACTTCATCGGCATGGTCACGGCCGGGAAGCCACGCCGCGGGCGCATCGCCATTGCGGTCATCCTCGGCTTTGCGGCATTCATGCATCTCATCGCCTGGAAGATGGTCGGGCGCTATGCCGACATCACATTTCCGCCGGATCGCGAGACGCTGGTCGCACTGACCGGCAGTGCGCTGCTGTCCTGCACGGTGATGGTCTCGCAGGCGATGGAGTCAGTGACGCGCGCCTTCTATTCGCGTGCTGACCTCGACCTTTTGATGTCCTCGCCGGCGCCCACGCGGCCGATCTTCATGCTGCGGACGGCGGCGAGCGGCGTCGCCGCCTCGGTGCTGGCGCTGGTGCTGATCGGGCCGTTCATCAACGCGCTGGCGCTGGCCGGCGGCGCCCGCTGGCTCTCGGCCTATGGCGTGTTGCTGGCGCTCGCCGCGGCGTCTACCGCGTTCGCCGTCGGGCTCACGGTCCTGCTCTTTCGCATGCTGGGTGCGCGGCGCACGCGTTTCGTGGCGCAGGTGGTGGCGGCGATCGTCGGAGCCGTCTTCGTGATCGGGGTGCAGGTCGTGTCTATCTACGCCTACGGCAATCTCTCCCGGGTGGACGCCTTCCATTCCGAACTCGCGCTGCGGCTTGCGCCCGACCCCACCAGCCTGTTCTGGCTGCCGGCACGCGCGGCGATGGGCGATCCGGCGTCCCTCGTCATTGTCATCGCGGCCGGCGCGCTGATGTTCACCCTTGCCGTCTCCGTCGCGTCGCGCCGTTTCGGCGAGTTCTCGCTGGCTGCCGCCGGGGTTGGCATGGGCAGCGTGCGCCAAAAGGCCGGCCGGCCGTTCCGCCGGGCGTCGGCGGCAGCCGCGCTGCGGCGCAAGGAATGGACGCTGCTCGCCCGCGATCCGTGGCTGATGTCGCAGACGCTGATGCAGATCCTCTACCTCATTCCGCCGGCGCTGCTGCTCTGGCACAATTACGGCGCCGCCGGCGGCGCGCTGGTGGTGACGGTGCCGGTGCTGGTGATGGCGGCCGGCCAGCTTGCCGGCGGCCTCGCCTGGCTCGCGATCTCCGGCGAGGACGCGCCCGACCTCGTCTCCACCGCGCCGGTCAGGCGCAATGCCGTGCTGCGCGCCAAGGTCGAGGCGGTCATCGGGCTGGTCGCCATCGTGCTCGGGCCGATCGTGCTGGCGCTCGCCACCGCCTCGCCCTGGACAGCGATAGTCGCGGCGGTCGGCGTGCTGTGCGCAGCGGCATCCGCCACGGCGATCCAGCTTTTCTTCCGCGCACAGGCCAAGCGCAGCCATTTCCGCCGGCGCCAGACATCCTCGCGCATCGCCACCTTCGCCGAGGCGTTTTCCTCCGTCGGCTGGGCCGCCACCGCCGGCCTGGCCGCGGCCGGCAGCCCGCTCGCCGCTCTCACCGCCGCAAGCGCCCTCGCGATCATCGCAGCGGCAGCCGCGTTCCGGCCGCGCCGCGCAATCGCCTGATCTTCAGACCGGCGAGTCGAAGAGCGCCGGTGTCCATGTGCCGCCCGCCGCATTCGACTCCACTGCCGCGGCGACGAATTTCACGCCGCGTGCGCCGTCCACCACGTCCGGCACGAATTTTTCCCGCGCGGCGTCGGGCGTCGAGCCGGTACGGTGCGCACGGATGATGTCGGCCGCGTCGCGATAGAGATTGGCGAAAGCCTCGATGTAGCCCTCCGGGTGCATGGCCGGCATGCGCGAGACGTTGCGGCTTTCGCCGGTCGAGCCGTGGCCGCCGCGCACCAGCGTCTGTGCCTCCCCGCCGTAGCGGGCGAAGCGCAACTCCTCGGGCCGCGTGCCCGACCATTCCAGCCCGGCCTTCTCGCCGTACACACGCACGGACAGGTCGTTGTAGTGGCCGGGCGAGGTCTGGCTGGCGAGGATTGTGCCGCGCGCGCCCCCGGTCCAGCGCACCAGCACGTTGGCGTTGTCGTCCAGCCGGCGGCCGGGGACAGCGGTGTAGAGGTCGGCGGCCACCGCCTCCGCCTCGCAGCCGGATATGAAGCAGGCCAGGTTGAAGGCATGCACTCCGATGTCGGCCAGCACTGCCGACTGGCCGGCGCGCGCCGGGTCGGTGCGCCATTCGGCCTGCTTCTGGCCGTCGGCATCTATCGGCAGCGTAAGCCAGTCCTGGATGTAGGAGGCGTGGACGGCGACCAGCCGGCCGAGTTCGCCCGCAGCCACCATCTCGCGCGCCTGGCGCACCATCGCGTAACCGGTGTTGTTGAGCGTGACGATGAACTTTCGCCCGCGTGCGGCGGCAAGCTTCACCAGCGCCTCGGCCTCAGGCAGGGTCGTCGACAGCGGCTTGTCGCAGATGACGTCTATGCCGGCTTCAAGGAAAGCGGTGGCGATCGGGGCGTGCAGGTGGTTGGGCGTCACGATGACCACCGCCTCGATCCCGTCCGGGCGCGCCGCCTCGGCTCGCGCCATCTCTCGATAGTCGGCATAGCTGCGGTCGGGCGCGATCCCCAGTTCGGCGGCCGATGCCGCCGCGTTGGCGGGGTCGGACGACAGCGCGCCGGCGACCAGCGCTATGCGGTCGTCGAGCCGCATGGCCAGCCGGTGCACCGCGCCGATGAATGCGTTGCGCCCGCCGCCCACCATGCCGGCGCGCAGCCTTGCCTGCGCCACGCCGTCCGAAGTCGCGTAAACCATGCCTGTCCTCCACCCGTGGGCCGTCGCCGATAGCCCGCGACTATAGCGAAGCGTCGGCAAAATCGAAGCGGATTTCCATTTTTTTGATTGTGAAATTCACATGCGGCGCTACCCTACGGCCAAGACGGCGGAGGCGCGCCGCGAACACGGGAGGTAGGGCTTGGCGAGACACGGCGTCCTCGGCATCAGCTTCGATCACATGCACATGGGCGACCTGCTGCGGCAGGTTCACGAGCACCCGGATGCCGAAATCGCGGGCATTTTCGACCCGGATCCGAAGCGCATGGCGGCCGCCATCGCCACCTTCGGCATTCCGCAGGACCGCGTCTTCACCGATCTCGAAGCCTGCCTGACGAGGACGAAGGCCGATCTGGCGATCGTCTGCTCGGCGACGGCCGAGCACGCCAACACGGTGGAAAAGATCGCGCCGCACGGCCTCAACGTGATGATCGAGAAGCCGTTCGCGGCGAGCGTTGCGGATGCGCGCCGCATCATCAAGGCGATGGAGGGTACCGGCAGGCACCTCGCGGTCAACTGGCCGCTCGCCTGGTATCCGTCGCACAACACTGCCAAGCGGCTGATCGACGAGGGCCACATCGGCGACCTCATCGAGGTGCATTTCTACGACGGCAATCGCGGCCCGCTGTTCCACCTCGCCGACAAGGTCGAGGTGTCGCCGGAGGAAGTGGAAGCGCAGAAGCCGGGCTCCTGGTGGTACAAGAAGGTGAGCGGCGGCGGCAGCCTGCTCGATTATCTCGGCTACGGCACCACGCTCGGAAGCTGGTTCATGAACGGCCAGGCGCCGCTGGAGGTGACTTCGATCATCGACGAGACACCCGGTATCGAGGTCGACCAGCATTCGATCACGGTCTGCCGCTACGCGCGCGGCCTGTCGAAGTTCGAAACGCGGTGGGGTACGCTCACCGACCCCTGGACGCAGCAGCCGCAGCCGAAATGCGGCTTCGTGCTGGTCGGCACCGACGGCAGCATATCGAGCTACGACTACGACGCCTTCGTGACGCTGCAGACGCGCAGGGACACTGCGCACCGCGAGGTTCCGGTCGATACGCTTCCATCCGGCCGGCGCGCGGTGATCGAATACATGCTGGCGCGCATCAAGGACGGCAAGCCGATCACGGGACCGCTCGATCCGGCGCTCTGCCTGGTCGGCCAGCGCATGATCGACAGCGCGGTTCTTTCCGCGCAGACCAAGCGCTCGGTGGCGCTGGTGCCATGACCGAGACACCCGACCTCGACGCCTATGCGCTGAAGAGCGGAGCCGTGGCAGAAGTGCCTGCGCCGGACCTCTCCTACCAGCCGCCGCTGCCGAAAAACTACCGTCCGCGCATCGCGCTGGTGGGTGCCGGCGGCATCTCCGCCGCCCACCTCGCCGCCTACAAGGCGGCTGGCTTCGATGTCGCGGTGATCTGCAACCGCACGCTCGCCAAGGCAGTGGCGCGGCGCGACGAGTATTTTCCGGGCGCCGAGGCGACCGACGACATCCAGCGCACGCTGACGCGCGACGACATCGCCGTGGTCGACATCACGCCGCATCCGGCCGAGCGCCGCGCCATGATCGAGACCGCGCTGAAGTCCGGCAAGCACGTGCTGTCGCAGAAGCCGTTCGTGCTCGATCTCGACGTCGGCGCGGGCCTGTGCGACCTCGCCGACGAGCATGGCGTTTTGCTCGCGGTCAACCAGAATGGCCGCTGGGCGCCGCATCTCTCCTGGATGCGGGAGGCCGTGCGCGCCGGGCTGATCGGCACGCTGCATTCGTGCGACGTAAGCATCCACTGGAACCACGGCTGGATCGCCGGGACCGCCTTCGAGGACATCGACGACCTCGTGATCTACGATTTCGCCGTCCACTGGTTCGACTTTTTGGCGAGTGTTGCCGGGGCGAAGGCAAACTCGGTCTACGCGGTTAAGGCGCGCGCCGGCGGCCAGACCGTGCGGCCGCCGCTACTGGCCGGCGCCATCGTTGCCTTCGACGGTGCGCAGGCGTCCATGGTGTTCGACGGCGCGACGCGTTTCGGCGCCGAGGACCGTACGGTCATCACCGGCAGCGCCGGGACTCTGAACAGCCGCGGCCCGGACCTCACCAACCAGGCGGTGACGCTCACCACCGAAGCCGGCGTCAGCCGGCCGAAGCTTGAGGGAACCTGGTTCAAGGAGGGCTTTCTGGGCACGATGGGCGCGCTGCTCAGGGCGATCGAGGACGGAACCCGGCCGCTCAACGATGCACGCGGCAACCTGGATGCCGTGGCGATGGTGTTCGCGGCTGTCGCTTCCGCGCGTCGCGGCGTGCCCGTTGCGCCTGGCAGCGTGCGCAGCCTAGACGCGGCGCAGCGATAGAGGGAGGGGCGGAGCCGGCATGGGCGTCGCTGACCGCAATGAGACGGACAGGCCGCGGGGGCGGCGCCCGAGGCAGCCGGCGCCGATCGACGCGGAAGCGCCGGAGCAGCCGCCCAGCACCAGCAAGGAGCGCGGTCGCGCCGGGCTGGGCTACACCGCGCCGCGCACCTACGAGGAATTGCGCGCGGTCCTGTCGTCGGGCACCATCCACTTTCCCAAGCGGCTGCGCCAAGTGGCGATCTTCCTCTGGCAGCACCCGAGCGAGGTCGCGCTGGGGACCATCAGCAAGGTGGCTGAGCAGGCGGGCGTGCAGCCGTCCACCCTGGTCCGCTTCGCCCAGATCCTGGGCTATTCGGGCTTTTCCGACTTCCAGGGCATCGTCAAGGAGCACATCAAGGGCTCCTGGCCGGAGGGGCGCGCCGGGCAGGGCGGTGGACGCGCCGAGCGGCCAAATGCCAGCGCCGACCTGCACTTCATGAACGGCATGGTCGCCGCCTCGCAGGCCTCGCTCGCCCGCCTGCACGACGGTTTTGACGTCGCAAGCTTCGACCGCATGGTGGATCTGCTTGCGGCCGCCGACCTCGTCTATGTCATCGGCAGCAAGCGCGCCTTTCCGGTCACCACCTATGTCTCGCTGACGCTATCGCAGCAGGGCGTGCGAAACGTGCTCGTCGACAATGTTGGCTCGACGGCGCTCGACCAGGTCGGCTGCGTCGGCAAGGGCGATGCCGTACTCGCCGTCAGCTTCAGCCCCTACAACTCGATCACGCCGGATCTCGTCGCGGTTGCGCATGAGCGCGGTGCCCGCGTCGTCACCATCACCGACAGCACCTTCAGCCCCCTGATCCCGCTGTCGCATTCCTGGGTCGAGGTGGTCGAATCGAACTTTGCCGGTTTCCGCTCGCTGGCGGCGTCGCTGGCGGTGGGCATGGCGCTGGTGCACGGGGTGGTGGCTCGGCGCAGCGGGTTGAGCGGTGCCGACGAGGCGGATTGACCGTCTGGAAATTTCGTTCCATATTCGAAAAATAGAAAAGCACGTCGGGAGGATGGTTGGAAGCGCGGGTCGACGGCAAGGTGGCTCTGGTCACCGGCTCCACGCAGGGTATTGGCAAGGCTATCGCCCATGGTCTGGCGCGGGCCGGCGCGGCCGGCCTCGTGGTCACCGGGCGCGACCGGGCTCGCGGCGAGGCGGTTGCCCGCGACCTCGAGGCTGCGGGCACGCCGACGGCGTTCGTGGCGGCCGACCTTGGCAATGCGGGGGCGCCCGAGAAGCTCGCGGAGGAATGCCTGCGCCGCTTCGGCCGCGTCGACCTCCTGGTCAACGCCGCCGCGCTGACCGACCGATCCAGCTTCCTCGACGCCGACCTCGAAAATTGGGGCCGGCTCTTCGACGTAAACGCGCGGGCGCCGTTCTTCCTGATGCAGGCCGCGATCCGTGCCATGCGCGAGCGAGGGCAGGGCGGCGCGATCGTCAACATCCTGTCGATCAACACGCATTGCGGCGCGCCGGAACTCGCCGTCTACTCGGCAACCAAGGGGGCGTTGGCGGTGCTCACCCGCAACGCCGCCAACGCGCACCGCTTCGACCGCATCCGCGTCAACGGCATCAATGTCGGCTGGACCGATACGCCGGCCGAGCGCCTGATGCAGTCGCAGACGCTTGGCCTCGGGGAGGGCTGGCTCGAAAAGGCGAATGCCGCGCAGCCTTTCGGCCGGCTGCTGCAGGTCGAGGAGGTCGCCAACCTCGCCGTGTTCCTGCTCAGCGATGCCGCCGGGCCGATGACCGGCGCGCTGATCGACCAGGAGCAGTGGGTGCCGGGGTCCGGCCGATGAGTGCAGGCGAGCTCAAACTGCTCGGCCCGGCTCTGCTCGGCAGATTGCCGAAGTCCGTGCGGTTGCCCCGCTACGACCGTTCCGGCCTGACCGCAGGCATGGCCCATATCGGCGTCGGCGCCTTTCACCGCAGCCACCAGGCCGAATACACCGACGATCTCCTGGCGGAAAAGTTCGACCGCTGGGGCGTGGTCGGCATCAATATCCGCGATCCGCGCCTTTCGGGTACGCTCGGCAGTCAAAGCGGGCTCTACACACGGCTGATCCGGGATGACGACCGCGTCGAAGCGCGCGTGATCGGCAGCATCGTGTCGGTGGTCGACAGCCAGGCGAGTGCCGAGCCGGCGCTGGAGGTGCTGGCCTCGCCGGATATCGACCTCGTGACGCTCACCGTCACGGAAAAAGGCTATTGCCATCGCCCGGCCAGCGGCGCGCTCGACGTCACCCTTCCGGACGTAGTGCACGACCTCGCCAATCCGGAAGCGCCGCGGAGCCTGCCGGGCATCGTCGTGCGGGCGCTCGCAATGCGCATGCGCACCCACGGCCGGCCGCTGACCGTAATGAGTTGCGACAACATCCCGTCAAACGGCGCGATCCTGAAAAGCGTCGTCGGGGCGATGGCCGATCGCCGCGATGCGCACCTCGCGGCATGGATCGAGGCCAACGCCGCCTTTCCGTCGACGATGGTGGACCGGATCGCACCGGCGCCTACCGCGGCCGATTCCGAAACCGTCGAGCGCGAGTTCGGCTATCGCGACGCGGCCGTGGTGGTGGGCGAGCCGTTCCGCCAGTGGGTCATCGAAAATCGCTTTGCTGGCCGGGCGCCCGAGTGGAATCGCGTCGGCGCCACGCTGGTCGACGACGTGACGGCGTTCGAACACCTCAAGATGCGCGTGCTCAACGGTGCGCAGTCGACGCTAGCCTATCTCGGCGTGCTCGGCGGCTTCGAGTTCTCGTTCCAGTCGGTCGCCGACCCGCTGCTGTCGGCCTTCGTGCGCCGCATGCTCGTCGAGGAAACCCTGCCGACGCTCGAGCCGGTGCCCGGCATGGATGCCGGCCGCTATGTCGGCCAGAGCCTTGCGCGGCTGCGCAACACGGCAATCCACCATCGCAGCCACCAGATCGCCACCGACGGGTCCCAGAAAATCGTCCAACGGGTGCTCAATCCGATCGCCGAGCGGCTCGGCCGGGACGAGGACATCGCGCTGCTCGCGGTGCCGGTCGCCGGATGGATGGCGTATCTCACGCTGGCGTCCGAGCGTTTCGGACGACGCTGGCCGGTCGAGGACCCGTATGCCGGGCACGTGGCTGCGATCGCCGACCGCATCGGCCGCGATCCGGTCCGGTTGGTGGAGGAAGTCGTCGCAATCGACACGATCTTCAGCCGCGAACTGGCGGCGAGCGCGGTGTTCCGTAGTGCCGTGGCGGAAGCGCTAGACGGGTTGCTCTCCGCCGATCCGCTCGCCTATGTCCGGATCGTGATGGACCGGTCGGCGCCCGGCCGGTTGAATCGCCGGCGGCAAACGGGATAGCTTCGGATGACTGGGGAGGAAAGATGAAGCTTGGAATTCTCACCGCGCCGTTTCCGGACACCCCGCTCGCCGCGGTGGCGGACTGGGCGACCTCTTCCGGCTTCGAGGCGCTGGAGATCGCGTGCTGGCCGAAGGCCACCGGCCCGACCCGCCGCTATGCCGGCACCACCCACATCGACGTCGCCCGCCTGTCGGCTTCGAAGGCGAAGGAGATCGTCGCCGAACTGGCCGAGAAGAATCTCGTCGTTTCCGGCCTCGGCTACTATCCGAACCCGCTCCACCCGGACCCGGCGCACCGCAGTACCGTCATCGAGCACCTGAAGACGGTGATCGTGGCTTCCGGTCGGATGGGCGTCGGCCTCGTCAACACGTTCTGCGGCGGCGACGCCTCCAAGACGGTCGACGACAACTGGAAGGACGCGCTGAAGGTGTGGCCCGACATCGTCGCCTTTGCGCGCGACAACGGCGTCAAGCTGGCCTTCGAGAACTGCCCGATGATCTTCAGCTACGACGAGTGGCCGGGCGGGCACAACATCGCCTATTCGCCCTATGTCTGGCGCCGCATCCTGGAGGCCTGGGGCGGCGATGTCGGGATGAATTTCGACCCCTCGCACCTCGTCTGGCAGATGATCGACCAGGCGCGCTTCATCAAGGAATTCGGTCCCCACATGCTGCATGCGCATGCCAAGGACCTGATGATCGATCCCGACGGGCTCTACGAGCGCGGCATCATGTCGGCCGGCATTGGCTGGCAAATTCCGCGCATGCCGGGCCTCGGCGAGGTCGACTGGAATGTGATCTTCTCCGGTCTCTACCGGGCGGGCTACGATGGACCGATGATCATCGAGCACGAGGATCGCAGGTTCGAGGGCAGCGACGACAGGGTCAAGCGCGGGTTCCTGCTTGCGCGCGACGTGCTTCGCCCCCTCGTCAAGTGACGTACAACGACGTTCGACTTTTACATTGGGAGGAAAGGAAACCCATGCGTACGAAATATCTGACAATGCTGCCGTTGCTCGCCGGCGCGGCCTTCTTGACTTCGGCGGTCGCATCGAGCGCCGACGGCTACACCATCGGCGTTTCCAACACCGTTCAGGGCAATGGCTGGCGGGAGGAGATGATCTGCGCGATCAAGGCGCAGGCGCTGGCCTCCGGCAAGGTCGCCAAGCTCAACATCGCCCACCGCAACACCGACGCCGCCGGTCAGTCGGAAGACATCCGCAACCTGATCAGCGCCGGCGTCAACGCCATCGTCGTCAATCCGGCCGACCCGGCCGGCATCCAGGCAGCACTCGCCGAGGCCACCAAGGCCGGCATCGTGGTGGTGGCCGTCGACCAGGCGGTGACCGAGCCGTCCGCCTACATCATCTCCAACAACCAGGAAGAATACGCCTATCTCGGCGCCAAGTGGCTGTTCGAGACGCTGGGCGGCAAGGGTAGCGTCGTCTACATGCGCGGCGCGGCCGGAGCTTCCGCCGACAGCGACCGCGACAAGGGTTTCAAGCGCGCGCTGGCGGAATTCCCGGACATCAAGGTCGCGCAGGAAGTCTTCACCGGCTGGCAACAGGACCAGGGCAAGCAGCAGATCCTCGACTACATCGCAACCGGCGTGCCGTTCGACGGCATCTGGACTAGCGGCATCGACAACGTGATCGTGGATGCGCTGGTGGAGTCGCAGGCGACGCTGGTGCCGGTCGTCGGCGCCGACAATGCAGGCTTCGTCGGCCAGCTGAACTCGGTCGCAGGCCTCAAGGGCGCGGCTGTCACCAACCCCGGCTCGATCGGCGGCGCCGGCGTGACGCTCGCCCTGCAGATCCTCGAAGGCAAGAAGCCGGCCCAGCAGACCGTGCTGGTGCAGCCGGAACTGTGGGAAAACGTGACGGACGTCGGCAAGGAGAAACTGAAGGGCGCGGCTGATCCGTCGCTCTCGCCGGAATGGCCGGTGTCGATCTCGATTCCCGAGTGGACGACCTACACCAAGGACCAGATCGTGGCCTGCAAGGGCCCCGGCGAGTAAGCTGGACCCGTTCTTGCGCCCCTTTCACCGCCTTTGGCGGTCCTCCTCCCCCGCCTTGCGGGGGAGGATCATCTGCGCTGCGGGCATCTGCTCGATCCTCCCCCGTTTGCGGGGAAGGGTGGAGGGAGCGTAGTCATGACTCCGCTGCTCGAAGCGACGGGGGTAGCGAAACGCTACGGCGCGGTGGCGGCGCTGAAGAACGCGTCGCTGTCGGTGCTGCCCGGCGAGGTGCATGCCCTGATGGGCGCCAACGGCGCCGGCAAGTCCACGCTCGTGAAAATCCTGACGGGGGCGATCACTGCAAATGCCGGCCGCATCACGGTGCGCGGCCAGGCGCACGAGGTGCGCTCGCCGGCCGATGCACGCCGCGCCGGCCTGCTGTCTGTCTATCAGGAGCCGTCGCTGATCCCCGATCTCGACGTGTTGTCCAACCTGAGGCTGACGCAGACGCCTGTTGAACCCTTCCGCGAGTGGGTGCGCGAACTCGGCGTGCCGGACCTCGATTTGCGCGACACAGCTCGCGACATTCCGCTTGCCATCCAGCGCGTGCTCGATCTTGCGCGCGCGCTGGCGATCGGGCCCAATATCCTTTTGCTCGACGAGATGACCGCGGCGCTGCCGGCCAACCTCGCCGAGCGCGTGCTGGACGTGGTGCGGCGGCAGAGCCGCACCGGCAAATCCGTGATCTTCATCTCGCACCGCTTCGTCGAGATCGCCGCGCTTTGCGACCGCGCCACCGTGCTTCGCGACGGCGAGACCGTCGGCGTGGTCGACATCGGCCCGGGCGTGGAGGAGCGTATCGTCGAACTGATGCTCGGCGCGAAGATCGAGAAGACGCACCGTGGCATGCAGGCTCGCGGCGAGCGTGCCGGCCAGGCGGAAGGTGCAACCCGCATCGCCGTCACAAACCTGCGTGTCGGCACCAAGCTGCAGGACGTATCATTCGACCTGAAGAACGGCGAGGTGGCCGGCGTCGTTGCGCTGGAAGGACAGGGCCAGGACGAGCTTTTTGCGGCACTCGCGGGCTCGATGCGGCCGGCGGGCGGCACGATCGAGGTGGACGGACAGGCGGTGATGTTCTCCCACCCGGTCGACGCGATCGGCCACGGCATTGCCTATGTGCCCGGCGACCGCTCCGAGGCGCTCGCGATGAAGCAGTCGGTGCGCGAGAACATCGCACTTCCCTTTTCGGCGGCCTTCCGCAATTGGGGGCCGATCAGCCGCCGCGCGGAAGGCGCGAAGGTGCAGGCCGCCATCGAGCGCCTGCAGATTGATACGCGCGCGCAGCGCGAGGTGCAGCGGCTGTCGGGCGGCAACCAGCAGAAGGTGACGATCGCGCGCTGGATCGCCGCCGATGCGCGCACGATTCTCTGTTTCGATCCGACGCGCGGGATCGACGTGCGGACCAAGCAGGAGATTTACAGGCTGCTGCGGGAACTGGCCGACCAGGGCAAGTCGATCCTGTTCTACACATCGGAACTCGAAGAGATTCAGCTTGTTTGCGACCGCGTCATCGTCATCTTCGGCGGCCGGGTCGTTGACGTGCTGCCGGTGGAGATCGCCGACGAGCCGGCACTGACGCGCGCGGCGTACGGCCTGCCGCGCAATGCAAGCGCCGATGTCGGCATCCTGGCCGGCACACACACCAACGCCGCGGGTGCGCCGTGAACCGGTTCCTCCGTCGCAACGGTTGGGTCATCGGCCTGTCCGCGCTTTTCGTCGTGTTGTTCATCGCCACGCGAATCATCCAGCCCGGCTACGGCGCCGGCGATTTCGGCTCGCTGGTGCGCGCCGTGCTGCCCTATGCCTTCGCGGTGGCCGCGCAGACTGTCGTGGTGATCGCCGGCGGCATCGACCTGTCCGTCGCCGCGATGATGGCGCTGACCAGCGTGACGGCCGCCTCGATGATGGCGGGCGCGCCGGAGGAGCACGCGCTGCTGGTCGTGCCCTTCGTGCTGGCCATGGGCTTCGTGCTCGGCGCGGTCAACGGCATTTTGATCGTGGTGACGCGCGTGCCCGACATCGTGGTGACGCTGGCGACGCTCTTCATCCTGCAGGGCGCGGCGCTGCTGGTGCTCGAGGCGCCGGGCGGCGGCGTTGCCGAATGGCTGAAGAACCTGATCGTCGGCACCGTGCCCATCCCCGCAATCCCGGACGCGGTCGACGCCTGGATCCCCAAGGCGCTGTTGCTGCTCGTCGTGCTGCTCTGCATCGTCTGGATACCGCTCAAGCGCTCGCGGCTCGGCCTGTCGATCTATGCCATCGGGTCCAGCGAACTGGCAGCGTTCCGCAGCGGCGTGCCGGTGGCGCGCACCAAGATCGCCGCCTATGCGCTCGCTGGTCTGTTCGCGGCAATGGGCGGCCTCTCGCTTACCATGAGCACCGGCATCGGCGCGCCGATCCCCGGCCCGTATCTGCTGGCCAGCGTCGCCGCCGTCGTTCTCGGCGGCGTGGCACTCGGCGGCGGCCGCGGCGGGCTGCTCGGCCCGATCATCGCGGTGTTCGTGCTGCGGCTGGTGCGCACCGACCTTACGCTGCTTGCCATCGACCCGAACGTGACAGCGATCGTGGAAGGCTCGATCATGGTCGCCGTCGTCATGTTCGGCGCCTACATCACCATCCGGAGCCGTGCGTCATGAGCATCAGCGCGACAGCCCCCGAGTCAGTTCCGTTCGGCAGGCGCGTACGGCGCTTCATGAGCGACTATCCGCTGGTGCCGCTCATCATCCTGTTGATCCTGCTTGTGCTTCTGCTGCAGACGCTCAGCCCGGGCATCGTCAATCAGCGCTGGATCGCCAATTCGGTGAAGTTCGCGATCCCGCTGGCGCTGCTCGCGGGCTGCCAGACCATGACCATGCTGACCGGCGGCATCGACCTTTCGGTCGGCACGGTGGCCACCATGGCGGCCTTCATCGTCGCCACCCAGGGCGTGGACAATCCGGCGCCGGTGGCCATGGCGATCGCGCTGATACCGGCGCTGGTGATCGGTTTCGCCAACGGCATCGGCGTCGGGGTGTTCCGCGTCCACCCGCTGATCATGACCCTCGGCACCAGCCTGATCGGCGTCGGCTGCCTGCAGGTCTACCAGCGCACGGTGATCGCCTCCGGCGCCAAGGTTCCCGAATTCCTGACCTGGCTGGGCACCGGGCTGACCTGGGGTTTTCCGAACGCGCTCCTGCTGTTCGTGCCGGTAGCGGCGCTGCTGATCTTCATCCAGCGCCGCACCGGCTTCGGCCGGCTGCTCTACGCGACCGGCGACAATGAGCGCGCGACGCGGCTCTCAGGCGTCAAGTACTGGCAGGTCATACTGGCGCTGTACATGCTCTCCAGCGTGCTCGCCGGCATCATGGGCCTGCTCTACATCGGCCTGATCAAGGCGCCGTCGCTGTCGTTGGCCGAGCCGCTGGTGCTGCCTTCGGTGGCGGCGGCCGTGATCGGCGGCACCTCGATCTTCGGCGGGCGCGGCGGCTATGCCGGCACGATCCTCGGCGCGCTGATCCTGACAGTGCTAACCACGCTGCTGACGATCCTGCAGATGCCGGAAGGCGCGCGCCGCATCCTGTTCGGCGCGATCGTGCTTTTGGTCACCGCCGCCTATCTGCGCATCATCGAGGACCGCTGAGGCGGGTCAGGCCGCGACCGAGACGGTCTTCAAATAGGCGCGCCAGCCGCCGTGGCTGGAGATGTCGGTAGCGCCGGCGAGCCCCGCCGGCTCGACCAGAAAGCCCTTGCAAACGGAGCCGTCCTCCAGTTCCACCGAACCGATCGCCATCGGCGCCGGCACCGCGGCGACGAAGCGCCCGAACGCGGCCGGGTCGAGGCTCCAGATCTCAACCTCGATCGATGCGCCGGGTGCGTCGTCGAGGCGCACCAAGCCGGGTTTCGGCACCGACTGGCCGGCAAGCGCGTAGAGGCGATACGCCGGCGAGGTTCGCGTCGCGCGGCAGAAACGCGCCTTCAGCGCCTTCAGCTGGCCGTTGAGCGGCATGCCGGAAAGGTGCGCACCCACGACGGCGAGTTCGATTGCCTCCCCGTCCGGCGCGGGAGCTTCGACGTGTTCGACGGGCAGCGGCCAGCCGGTGGCGCCGAGCGAGACGCCCGCCGCCGCGTGTATCTTGCGAGCCAAAGCCGCGGCGAGGGCGTCGCGGCTGGCTGGGGCGAGCAGCGTTACGCTCATCGGCAGGCCGTCGGCGCGTATGCCGGTCGGAACGGCGATGCCGCACAGATCCAGCAGGTTGACGAAGTTGGTGTAGGTGCCGAGCCGGCTGTTTGTGACGATCGGCTCGGCGAGCACGGCGTCGAGCGTGTAGTGCGTCGGCGCGGTCGGCAGGCAGAAAAGGTCGACCGAGGCGATGACTGGCGCGAGCTTGGCACGGTACGCCTGCAGGGCGTAGACCCCGCGAAATGCGTCGGCGGCGGAGAGTTTTCGGGCGCCGCCGATGATCTTTGCCGTGACCGGGTGCATGTCCGCCTCATGCGCATCTATGAACGGCTGGATGGCGGCATAACGCTCGGCGACCCACGCGCCTTCATAGAGCAGGTCGGCTGTCGCATAGAAATCGGCGAACGGGATCTCGACCAGCCTGCAGCTGAGCCCAATCAGGGTTTCCAGCGCGGCTTCGTAGCCCGCCTGCATCGCCGCGTCGCCGAAGAATTTTCGATCCGCCTTCGCCGGAACGCCGACGGTGAGAACGGGCGGCGGCTCTGTGAGCGCATCGACGAGAACGGCGCGCGAATAAGGATCGGTCGGGTCCGGGGCCGCTGCCACCGCGAAGGCCGCGTAGGCATCCGCAACGGTCAGCGCAAAGACGGAGACGCAGTCAAGCGTGCGGCAGGCGGGCACCACGCCGGCGGTCGACAGCGCGCCGACCGTCGGCTTCAGCCCGACGATATTGTTCAGCCCGGCCGGTACGCGGCCCGAGCCGGCCGTGTCGGTGCCGAGCGCGAAGCTGACGATGCCCTGCGCCACCGCCACCGCCGAGCCTGACGACGACCCGCCCGGCACGAGGCGCGCGTCGATCGCATTTTTCGGAATGGGATAGGGCGAGCGCACGCCGACCAGCCCGGTCGCAAACTGGTCGAGGTTTGTCTTGCCGATCACCAGCGCTCCCGCGGCTCTGAGTCGCGCTACCACAGTCGCATCCTTCTCGGCGACATAGGCGAAGGCGGGGCAGGCGGCCGTGGTCGGCATGCCGGCGACGTCGATGTTGTCCTTGACCGCAAATGGCACGCCCCACAGCGGTTTGCTGGCCAGGTCGAAGGGAGCGAGCGCCTCGGCCTGTGCCAACACCGCCGCTCTGTCGGCGAGGTGAATGAAGATGCCGGGGTCGGCCACTGCCTCGATACGCGCGTACACTGCTTCGACGACTGCGCCTGCCGGCAGGCCGGCAGCATAGGCGCGGTGCAGGTTGCCGATGTCCAGGCGGATGTCGCTCATGTCGTCGCCTCGACGAAAACCACCGGCAGGTCCCACTGGATCAGCACGACACATCCGCTTTCGGTCCACACGGAATGCTCGCTGCCCACCGGGTTGAGCACAAGCGTGCCGGCGGGATAGTCGCCGTTCTCGTCGGACTGCGTTCCCTCCAGCACCACGATCGTCTCCAGCCCAGCGTGGCGATGGCGCGGCACGCCGGCGCCGGCCTCGTATTTCAGCAAAGCCACCGAAGGCTCGCCGGGCTCGCCGCGTACGAGCCAGCATACGGTCACGCCCGGCCGGAACGGTTCGAAATCCAGCTCGCGCCAGCCGCCGGAGACCAACGCGGGGATGCTGATGTTGGGCATGCGAGGCTTCACGCGGGGTGCATCCAGCGGTTCCTTCTTCGTTGGGCGCTGCGCTCCGTCCCACCCCCCTCTGTCCTACCGGACATCTCCCCCTCAAGGGGGGAGATTGCGCCCTCATGCTGGCTTTCGCCAATCACTGGCGTTGACGAAAGGGCAGCTGGGTCGAAGCCGACAATCTCCCCCCTTGAGGGGGAGATGTCCGGCAGGACAGAGGGGGGTGCGAAGGAGCGCTGCCGGTTGTCGCCCGGGGCGCGGGCGCGACCGAACAAACTCGCTTGTGGCAGAAAGTCACCCATGCGCCAGGCCCTCGAGCACCTGGTCGGTGGTGGCGGCCCAGCCGACGATCGCCCCCTGCGCGGTTATCATGGCGATCGCCGCCTCCTTGAACTGCGGGAAATAGCTTTCGGTGGCGTCGACGGCAAGCAGGCACTCGTAGCCGCGGTCGTTGGCCTCGCGCATCGTCGTCTGCACGCAGACCTCGGTGGTGACGCCGGCAAACACCAGCTGTTCGGTGCCGAGCCGCTTCAGGTCGGCGCCGAAGCTGGTGGCGTAGAACGCGCCCTTGCCCGGCTTTTCGATGACGATCTCGCCCGGCAGCGGCGCGACCTCGTCCAGGATCGCCGTGCCCGGCTCGCCGGCGATCAGCACCTTGCCCATCGGGCCGACATCGCCGATGCGGATCGTCGGGTTGCCGCGATTGCGCTTGGCCCGCGGCAGGTCGGAGAAATCAGGCCGGTGGCATTCCATGGTGTGGATCACCGGCAGGCCGGCGGCGCGAAACCCTTCGATCAGCTTCTTCACCGTCGGCACGATCGCCTGGACGCGCGACACGTCGTTGCCGAGGCTGGCGCCAAAACCGCCGGGCTCGGCGAAATCGCGCTGCATGTCGATGACGACCAGCGCCACGGCGTCCTTGCGCAGCGGGAAGGCGAAGGGCTGGGCTGCGATTTCCGCCATCAGTGATGGCCCGCCATGTGTTCGCCGATCACCTGCACGCTGGCTGTCGCGATCGGCGTCTCGTAGACCAGCGCGCCATCGGACATCACCAGGATGCGGTCCGACAGTTCAAGCAGTTCGTCGAGGTCCTCCGACATCAAGAGCACGGCGGTGCCGGCGTTGCGCGCCTTCATGATGCGCGCGCGGATCTCCGCAACGGCCGAGAAGTCGAGGCCGAAGCATGGATTGGAGACGATCAGCAGGTCGACGTCGCCCGTCAGTTCGCGGGCTAGCACCGCGCGCTGCACGTTGCCGCCGGACAGCGACTGGATCGGCGAGGCGAGCGAAGCGGTCTTGACCTTGAACTGCTGCACCAGCCGCGCCGCGAAGGCGGTGATGGCGCTCATCGAGATCCAACTCACCGGCCTGCCCGTGGCATCGAGGTCGAAGGTGCGGAAGGCCATGTTCTCGGCGACAGTCATCTTCGGCGCACAGGCGTTGCGCAGCGGCTCCTCCGGAATGAAGCGCACGTTGAGCGTGCGCGCCTCTGTGCGGCTCGCCGAATAGGGCGCGGACTTCACCAGCACCTCGCCGGTGTCGCGCTGGCGCTGGCCGGCCAGCACTTCGAGAAATTCCTTCTGCCCGTTGCCGGAAATGCCTGCGATGCCGACGATCTCGCCGGACTTCACGTCGAGCCGGTCGATGCGGATTGTCTTCAGGCCGGTGCGGTCGGGCGCCTTGAGCGCCTTTACGGCCAGGATTGGCTGCGCGTCGGGCGCCACGATTGCACGCGAATCCAGCGTTGCGATCGGCTGGTCGCCGATCATCATCGCCGCCATCGACGAGCGGTCGTGCTCGGCCACCTTGCCGGTGCCGGTCAGCTTGCCCTTGCGCAGCACGGAAAAATCATCCGCGAAGGCGGTGACCTCGTGGAACTTGTGGCTGATCATCAGCACGGTGAGGTTGCCGGCCTCGGTCATGCCGCGTACCAGCCCGAGCACCTCCTCGGCCTCGCCGGGGGTGAGCACCGAGGTCGGCTCGTCGAGCACCAGGAACGAGCGGCCGAGATAGAGCTGCTTGATGATCTCGAGCTTCTGCTTCTCGCCGGCGGCGAGCTCGCGCACCGGTACGTCGAGCGACAGCTTGAACGGCATGGTCTCCATGAACGCGGCGAGCGCCTTGCGTTCCTTGCGCCAGTCGACGATGCCGGGCACGTCCTCGCGCGAGATCACCAGGTTTTCCGCGCCGGTGAGCGAGGAGACGAGGGTGAAATGCTGGTAGACCATGCCGAGCCCGAGCGCGGAGGCGTCTTTCGGACTGTCTATCGTCGCCTCGCGCCCGTCGACCATGATCTGGCCGGAGGTGGGATGGTAGAACCCCATCATGCACTTGACCAGCGTGGACTTGCCGGCGCCGTTTTCGCCGAGCAGAGCGTGGAAGGAGCCGGGCGTCACTTTGATGGAAACGTTGTCGAGCGCTGTAAAAGCGCCGAAGCGCATGGTCATCCCGACGGTGGAGACGCCGACCGCCTTCCTCGGATCGCGCTCGGGGGAGGGCGGGATCAGCATGATGCGTCTCCGAAAAGCCGGGGAGAGGGGGTCGAAGAGAAGGCTTGCCTGAACAGCATCACGGCAGCTGCTCCACGAACGCCTTCGAACTGGAGACGGCGCCGAACACGCCGCCCTGCATCTTGATCATCTTGATCGCGGCGAGGTGGTTGCCGTAGTCGGTGGCGCCGCAGCAATCTTCCAGCATCACGCATTCGAAGCCGCGGTCGTTGGCCTCGCGCATGGTGGTGTGGACGCACACGTCGGTGGTGATGCCGGTGAGCACGATGTTGTCGATGCCGCGCTGGTTGAGGATCAGCTCCAGGTCGGTGGCGCAGAACGAGCCTTTGCCGGGTTTGTCGATGATCGGCTCTCCCTCGATAGGGTAGAGGTCCGGGATGATGTCCCAGCCCGGCTCGCCGCGCACCAGAATACGCCCGCAGGGTCCCGGATCGCCGATGCCGGCATTGATGCGGCGCGAGCGCCAGCGCTTGTTGGCGGGCAGGTCGGCCAGATCCGGGCGATGGCCCTCGCGCGTATGGATGATGTGGTAGCCCTTGGCGCGCATAGCGGCGAGTACCGACTTAAGCGGCTCGATCGGCGCGCGCACCAGCGACAGGTCGTAGCCCATGTGATCGACATAGCCGCCCGGCCCGCAGAAGTCGGTCTGCATGTCGATGATGATCAGCGCGGTGTTGTCCGGCCGCAGCGCGCCGTTGTACGGCCAAGGATAGGGATCGGCATCGATGAAATGCTGCTTGATGTCGGCGTGCGCGTTCATCCGGAGAATCCCGTCATTTGGTGATGGAAAGCTCGCCCGGCGCACCGGCCATAGAGCGGCCGGGCGACGACGTCATGATCATGATGGCGAGCGTAAGGATGTAGGGGGCGGCGTAGAACAGATAGTAGCCCTGGGTGACACCGACCGACTGGAGCGCGGGCCCGAGCGCACCGGCCCCGCCGAAGAGCAGCGCGGCGGCGAAGCAGCCGAGCGGGTTCCAGCGCGCGAAGATGACCAGCGCGACCGCCATCAGGCCTTGGCCGGAGGACACGCCCTCGCTCCATGAGCCGGGGTAGTAGAGGGAGAGGTAGGCGCCGCCGATGGCGGCCAGCGCCCCGCCCACTCCGGTGGCGAGGAGGCGCACCGTGTCTGGATTGAGGCCCATGGCGCGCGCGGCGTCGGAACTGTCCCCCACCACGCGCACGATCAGGCCGGCGCGGGTGTTCTTGAACGCCCACCACAGGAACACCGCGAGGGCCGCGCCGATGATGAACAGCGCGTTGATGTTGAGTGCAGCCTGAACCTGCGGAATGTCCGACCACCAGCCAAGCGGGATCGCCGGCAGGTCGGGCGCCGACGGCTGGATGAACGGCTTGCCGAAGAAGAAGGCCAGCCCGCTGCCGAACAGCATCAGCGCGATGCCGATGGCGATGTCGTTGACGCGCGGGAACTTGCAGATCCAGCCGTGGAACAGGCCAAACATCGCACCGAAGATTGCCGCCACCAGGACGCCCTGCCAGGGCGAGCCGGTCAGCACCGCGGTGCCGTAGGCCGACATCGCGCCGAAGACGAGGATGCCTTCCAGGCCAAGGTTGATACGGCCGGAGCGCTCTGTGATCGCTTCGCCGAGGGAAACGAAGATGAACGGCGTCGAGACGCGGATGGCGCCGCCGAGTATCGCGAGAGGCACGCCCCAAAGGCCGATGTCGACCGGTTCCATCAGGCGCTCCTCTTCCACAGGTCGGGATTGAAGGCCTTGAAGCGGCCGTAGTAGGTCTCGCTGAACAGGATCACGAGGAAGATCATGCCCTGCAGCACCTGCACGGTGGCGTCGGGCAACTCCATCCGCCGCTGCAGCAGGCCGCCTGAGGCGTCAATGCCGCCGAGCAGAATGGCGACCGGGATGATCGCCAGCGGGTTGTGACGGGCGAGGAAGGCGACGAGGATGCCGGTGTAGCCGTAGCCGGCGGCGAGCGAGCCATTGGCGTTGCCCTGCACGGCGGCGACCTCGATCATCCCGGCCAGTCCCGCGAAACTACCGGCCAGCGCGCAGAAACCGACGATCAGCGGACCGACGGCCAGTCCCTGGATCTGGGCGGCGCGGATGTTGCCGCCGGCAATGCGGGCGGAAAATCCCCATCTCGTCTTTTCGATCAGCACCCAAGACAGGATGCAGGCGACGATGCCGACGGCGAGCCCCCAGTGCACGTCCATGCCGGGCATCGTGCCGATGGCGAAGGCCGGATCGATCGGGTGGGTCGAGGGCTTGTTGAGCGAGGCGGGGTCGCGCAGCGGGCCTTCGACCAGATGGTTCATCAGCGCTATCGCGATGTAGGCCATCAGCAGCGACGATATCGTCTCGTTGACGGCGCGGTAGTGGCGCAGCGCGCCGACCGCGCCGATCCAGATCGCGCCGGCGAGCATTCCGGCAATGCCCATGCCGACGATGCCGACCAAGGATGGCGCACCATGCAGCAGGTCAGCGAGGGCTGCGGCCGCCACGCCTCCGAGCACGATCGCGCCTTCGCCGCCGATCACTACCAGTCCGATGCGGGCGGGCAGCGCCACGCAGAGTGCGGCAAGCAGGAGCGGTGCGGCGCGCGACAGCGTGTTCTGGATCGAGAACCAGGAGCCGAAGCCGCCGCGCCACATCAGTTCGAAGAGTTGCAGCGGCGACTTGCCGAGCAGCGCAATGAAGATGCTGAACAAAGCCATGCCGACGATCAGCGCGGCGACCGGGATGACGAAGTTTTCGGCCCGCCGCGCGATCCATTCGACCGCGCGGGAATCTGCAGGTGACCAGGGCGAAGGCCCGGCTGCGATGTCGGTCATGGGAGGCTCCGCCTTGGCTTCATGCATCGCCGGTTGCAGTCGGGCACAATCACTCGGGTGCCTTCGATCCTACGACGTCGAGCCGACCACGCCCTCAACCAGATAGTCCATGCTTTCCAACTCTATCGCTGTCTCGACGAAAGCCTGGCCTTCGGTTGCAACGACGTCGCCCTTGTTGTTCTTGAGCGGGCCCTTGATGACGGCGAAGCCGCCCTTCAGGATTTCGGCAAGCGTGTCGTCGAACTGCTTCTTGGCCGGTTCGCTGACGGCCGGGCCGAGCGGGCTCATCTTGACGAAGCCGTCAGCGAGGCCGCCGCGGGTGAAGTTCGGCAATTCCTCGCCGGCGAGCAGTTTCTCGACATACATCTTGTAGACGTTCGCCCAGTTCCATTCGGCGCCGGTGAGGTATTTTTCCGGGGCGAGCGGGGCCTGGTTGGCATGATAGCCGCAGATGTAGGCGCCACGGCCGGCGGCGGTCTCGACCACCACCTTCGGGCTGTCGACGTGGCAGGTGACGACGTCGACACCCTGGTCGATCAGCGCGTTGGTGGCTTCCGCTTCCTTGACCGCCAGCGACCATTCGCCGGTGAAGATCACCTGGCAAGTGATCGCCGGGTCGACGGCGCGGGCGCCGAGCAAGAAGGAGTTGATGTTGAGCAGCACCTGCGGGATCGGCTTGGCAGCCACGAAGCCGATTTTTTTCGTCTTGGTGGTATTGCCGGCGACGATGCCGTTGAGATACTGGCCCTGGCCGATATAGCCGAAATAGGAGCCGGTGTTTTTCGGGTGCTTGCCCTCGGTCCACATGCCGCCGCAATGCCGGAACTGGATGTCTGGAAACTTCGCGGCCATGGCCAGCATGTGCGGGTCGAAATAGCCGAAGGAGGTCGGAAAGAGCAGCGTGGCGCCGTCGAGGTTGATCATCGACTCCATCGTCTTCTGGACGTCGACGGTCTCGGGCACATTCTCTTCCTCGACGATGGTGACGCCCTCTATTGCCTTCAACCCGGCAGCGCCCTCGGCATGCGCCTGGTTGTAGCCGTAGTCGTCTTTCGGCCCGACATAGATGAAGCCGATCGTGGCCGTGGCGGCGAAGGCGCGGCTGAGCGGCAGGCCGCCGCCGATCACGCCGAGCGCTGCGCCGGTGGCCGACCCTTGGAGGAAGCGGCGGCGATTGATCATGAAACGTTGATTCATGGAGTTGCTCCGGATGCGCTTGGGTTGCGATTTCAGTTCTGTTACCAATGTGAATGCAATCCCCGTGCCACCCGAATTTTTGCAATGAAAACATATGATCGCCGGGAACCTTGGTGGGCGCGCCGGGGTTGATAGGACAAAGTGCATGCACATGGTGGCTAATATTTAGCCATATTGACATATCGCATAATATGCAGGCATAGCGGCTGGGGTCCGACGCACACCGTGTGACGCTTGGAAGCCCTCGAATGACAACAATCGGGAGCAGCGGTGCGCAATCCAGGACGAAAGCTGGTCAGAACCGGCACCACGGTGGACGATATGGTCCGCGCGATCTCCGACCGCATCGTTACCGGCGTGCTGCTGCCGGGCACCAAGCTCGACGAGCCGGCACTCGCCGAGCGCTACCTGGTTTCGCGCACGCCAGTGCGCGAGGCGCTGCAGCAGCTGAGCGCGATGGGTCTGGTCGAGCGTCGGCCGAACCGTGGCGCGATCGTCGCGATCGTGACGCCGGACTATCTGGCATCTATGTTCGAGGGCATGGCCGAGCTTGAGGGCATCTGTGCGCGGCTTGCTGCACAGCGGATGACGGTCGGGGAGCGGCGTTCGCTCGAGCGCGCCCATGAAGACGCCGCGCGGCTCGTGCGCCTCGGCGCCGAGGAGGACTACGAGCGCTTCAATACAGAGTTCCACACCCGGCTATATGTCGGTGCACACAGCCCCCACATCGCTGAAATGACAACGCAGACGCGCGACCGGCTTTCACCCTTCCGGCGCGCGCAGTTCCGCATCGTCGGGCGGCTGTCGAAATCATGGCATGAGCACGACGGCATCGTTGCCGCCATCATGCGCGCCGACGGCGAGGCGGCGGAGCGCGCGGCGCGCTCCCATGTCGAGATCGTCAGCGAGGTGAGCGCGCAGTTTGCCGGGGCCGGCGAACGGCCTGAACCGGCCACCGCGCGCGACCGCGACCTCGCGTCGATCTAAGCTACCCGCAGGCGGTCAGGAGGCGGCGCGGCCGGCGAGCTGCCAGTCGTGCGGGCGGTTGCGGTCGAGCATGACCGCGACCAGGAATATGCCGAAGCCGAGCATCGCGAGTATTGCGCCGACCCAGCCGGTCGAGCTCCAGCCGAAGCCCGCCGCGATCGACAGGCCGCCGAGATAGGCGCCGAGGGCGTTGGCAAGGTTGAACGCGGCGTGCATCAGCGTGGCGGCCAGCGCCTGGCCGTGCACAGCGACATCCATCAGGCGAGTCTGCAAGGCAGCGGCGATGGCGCAGGTGAAGCCGACCAGGAAGATGCTGACCGAAATGCCGGTCACGCTCGCCGCCGTGAGCGGCAGGGTGGCGAGGATGATGGCGTTGAGCAGCAGCATGCCGCCGACCGTCGGCATCAGCGCCTTGTCGGCCATGAAGGCGCCGGCGCTGTTGCCGACCGTCATGCCGATGCCGAACAGGGTCAGCACGAAAGGCACGTAGGCCGGCGCGATCTGCGTCTCCTCGGTGAGCAGCGGCACGATGTAGGTGATGACGGCGAACATGCCGCCGCAGCCGATCGCGGCGATGCCCAAGGTCAGCCAGACCTGCGCGTTGCGCAACGCCGAAAGCTCGCGCCTGGCGCTGGCGCGATGATCGGCCGGCACCTTTGGCACAAACACAAAAATCAGCGCGACGGCCAAAACGCCGATCGCGCCGACGGTCGCGAAGGCCGGGCGCCAGCCGAGCGTCTGGCCGATCCAGGCGGCGAGCGGCATGCCGAGCAGCGTTGCCACCGTCAGGCCCATCATCAGCCGGCCGACGGCGCGGGCGCGGTGCGTGGAGGGCACCAGCGAAGCGGCGACCAGAGCGGCGAGGCCAAAGTAGGCGCCGTGGGGCAGGCCGGAGAGGAAGCGCAGAGCAATCAGCGAATGATAGCCCGGCGCCAGTGCGCTGGCGAAGTTGGCGGCTGCGAACACCGCCATCAGTCCCAGCAGCACCATGCGGCGCGGCCGCCTCGCCAGCGAAATGGAAAACAGCGGCGCCCCGACCACGACCCCGAGCGCATAGGCGCTGATGACGTGGCCGGCCTGCGGCTCCGTGATGGCGAGGTCGGAGGCGAGCGTGGGCAGCAGGCCCATCACCGAGAATTCGCCGCTGCCAATGCCGAACGAGCCGATCGCCATGGCCAGAATCGCCAGGCCGACGTGCGTCGACGCATTCGCCTTCGCTGGCGCGGAAGATGACATGCGAAGAAAAATCTCCGGGCGACGCGGGTTCTGAGGGAGGCCGTCGATCCGGAACCCCGGGGTACGGCACGCCGCCGGCGCAGGCCGACGCAGTGCAGCATTTATGATGCGCGCGCGTTCGGCAACGCACGAAATCAGTTGGGTGCCATGCAAAAACACAGGCGCGAGGTTCACTGCCGTAAAAATGGGCAAACGCGTCGGAATGCAGCGGGGCGATCGACTCAAACTGAATTTTAATAATTCATTTGATTGACTTATTCATTCAAATGAATTAATCAACTCGGCATGGATACGTTGAGCGCGCCTCCCGCTGCCGCCGACCCCCCGACCCGCAATCCGCCGGATCGCGGCGAGATCGCGCGCCAGAAACTGCTGGCCGCTGCCATCGACGTGTTCGGCCGCCTGGGTTTCGACGGCACGACGACGCGCGTCATCGCCGCCCAGGCGGGCGTTAACCAGCAGGCGATCCCGTATTATTTCGGCGGCAAGGAGGGGCTCTACGTGGCCGCCGCCGACCACATCTCCGGCAAGGTAAGCGAGCGGCTGTCGTCGGCGCGCGAAACGGTCCAGGCGCGGATCTCGCGCATGGGTGGCCAGCCGATCGGGCCGGACGAGGCGCGGGCGCTGCTGACCGCGATCCTGCAGCCGCTGGCCGACCTTCTGGCGAGCGACGAGTCGGCCGAGTGGGCGCGCTTCATGGTGCGCGAGCAGATGACCCCGACCGAGGCCTTCTCGCGCATGTACGGGCGCACGATGGGACCGCTGCTCGGGATCGTCACGACACTGGTCGGCATAACCCTGGAAGAGCCCGCCGATTCCGAACGGGTACGGCTGCGGACGGCTTCGCTGATCGGCGGCATCCTGGTGTTCCGCGTGGCCAATACCGCCGCCATGCGGCTGCTCGGCTGGAAGAATGTGGGTGAGCAGGAGCGGCAGGCGATCCATGCCCATGTCGCCGACCTGGTGGCATCCGTCCGCTATGGAAACCGGCCATGAACAAGAAGCGCGCAGTCCTTGCAGTCGTCATCGTTCTGGCTGCCGCCGGAGCGATGGCATGGTGGTACGACGTGCCCGAGCGGATGGGCTGGGTACGGCCGCGCACCGAAGGCGGCAACCTGACGCTCTACGGCAATGTCGACATCCGCCAGGTGCAGCTCGGCTTCCGGGTCGGCGGGCGGCTGGTGGAATCGCTGGTCGACGAAGGCGATCCGGTGAAGGCCGGCGATGCGCTCGCCCATCTCGACGCACAGCCCTACCGCTACGCGGTGGACGCGGCGCAGGCGCGCGTCGCGTCCGCGCGCGCCGTGCTCGAGAAGCTGGAAACCGGCCCACGCGAGTCTGAGATCGCCAGGGCGAAGGCCGACCACAACGAGCGCTTGGCCGACCTGCAGAACGCGCAGCAGGTCTACGAGCGCGTCACCCGGCTGCAGCCAGGCGGCACCGTATCCGAGGCGCGCCTCGACCAGGCGAGGGCCGAGCGCGACATGGCGGCGGCCCGCTCTGCCTCCGCGCTGCAGGCGCTTCAACTGCTGGAGGAAGGCACGCGCGCCGAGGATGTCGCCGCAGCGCGCGCCGATCTGCAGGGCGCGGAAGCCAACCTGTCCGCCGCCAACACCTCGCTGCGCGACAACACGCTGCTTGCTCCCTCGGACGGCGTGATCCTGTCACGGGTTCGCGAACCCGGCGCCATCGTTTCGCCGAGCGACATCGTCTATGTGCTGTCGCTGACGCGGCCGGTCTGGGTGCGCACCTACATCTCCGAGGTGGACCTTGGCCGCATCCATCCGGGCATGGAGGTGACGGTCACCACCGACACCGTGCCGGACCACCCTTACAAGGGCAAGGTCGGCTTCATCTCGCCGGTGGCGGAATTCACGCCAAAATCGGTCGAGACGCCGGAACTCAGGACCGACCTGGTCTATCGCCTGCGCGTGCTGATCGACGAGCCGGACGAGGCGCTGCGCCAGGGCATGCCGGTGACCGTGCATCTCGACACGCGGGCCGGGAGCGGATCGTGAGCCCCGCCGACGCCTATGCCGAAATGATAAGGCTGGATGGCGTGGTCAAGCGCTTCGGCGAAGCGCCGCCGGCGCTGGACAAGGTGTCGGCGTCGATCCGCGGCGGCGAGATCACCGGCCTGGTCGGGCCGGACGGGGCCGGCAAGACCACGCTGATCCGCCTGATGACCGGCCTGATGCAGCCGGAAGAAGGCAGCCTGACCGTCCTCGGCTTCGATACCAAAAGCCAGGCGCCCGCGATACAGGCGTCGATCGGCTACATGCCGCAGCGCTTCGGCCTCTACGAGGACCTGACGGTGCAGGAAAACCTCGATCTCTACGCCGATTTGCGCAGCGTGCCGCTGTCGCAGCGCCCCGCGACCTTCGACGAGCTGCTCACCTTCACCGATCTCAAGCGGTTCACCACCCGGCTGGCAGGCAAGCTCTCCGGTGGCATGAAGCAGAAGCTCGGGCTCGCCTGCGCGCTCCTGAAGAAGCCGCGGCTGCTGTTGCTCGACGAGCCGGGCGTCGGCGTCGATCCGATCTCGCGGCGCGACCTCTGGAAAATGGTAGAGGACCTTACCAAGGAAGGCATCGGCGTTGTCTGGTCGACCGCCTATCTCGACGAGGCGGAAGCCTGTGACCGCGTGCTCCTGCTGAACGAGGGCCGTCTGCTATTCGCGGGGCTGCCATCCGAGCTGACGCACCGGGTAGCTGGCCGCGTCTTTCGCCTCTCTGGCACCACCGGACGCCGCCGCATGGTGCTGTCGCAGGCGCTCGAACGCGACTGCGTGGTCGACGGGCTGATCCAGGGCGAATCGATCCGCCTCGTGCTGAGCCCACAAACTCCGCCCGCCGAGGCCGTGCCCGAAGCCGCGGGGCCGCAGGCGAGGATCGAGCCGGCGCCGCCGCGTTTCGAGGACGCCTTCATCGACATGCTGGGCGGCGGGCCAGGCGGCAGGTCGAAGCTTGCGGAAGCGGCGAAGCCGCTGCCAACCGACGACGGCCGACCGGTGATCCAGGCGCACAGCCTCACCAAGTGCTTTGGCGATTTCACCGCAGCCGACGACATCACCTTCGATATTCCACGCGGCCAGATTTTCGGCCTGCTCGGTCCCAACGGCGCCGGCAAGTCGACCACCTTCAAGATGCTCTGCGGCCTGCTCAAGCCGACCAGCGGAGAAGGGCACGTGGCCGGCTTCGACCTTCGCCGTGACGGTGCCGAGGCGCGCAACCGGCTGGGCTACATGGCCCAAAAATTCTCGCTCTACGGCGACCTCAACGTCGCGCAGAATCTTTCCTTCTTCGCTGGCGTCTACGGGCTTTCGGGCGCCCGCCGGCGTGAGCGTATAGCGCTGATGACCGAGATCTTCGACTTTGCCCGCCACGCCGGCATGTCGGCCAAGGACCTGCCGCTCGGCCTCAAGCAGCGGCTGGCGCTCGCCTGCGCCGTCATGCACGAGCCCCAGGCGCTGTTTCTCGACGAGCCGACATCCGGCGTCGATCCCATCACCCGGCGCGAGTTCTGGACGCACATCAACGGGCTGGTAGAGAAGGGCGTCACCGTGCTCGTGACCACCCACTTCATGGACGAGGCGGAATATTGCGACCGTATCTCGCTGATCTATCGCGGCCGCTCGATCGCGCTCGGCTCGCCGGACGAACTCAAGGCAAGCGTCGCCACTCGCCAAAACCCCGACCCGACCATGGAAGACGCCTTCGTTTCACTGGTGCAGGCAAGCGAGATGAAGGCCGCGGCATGAACGCGAACGCGCCCGGGCAGGCGGGGGCGGGGCGGCTCGACCGGCTGCGCCGCTTCGTCGCGCTGGTGCGCAAGGAAACCTTCCAGGTGGTGCGCGATCCAAGCAGCATCCTCATCGCCTTCTTCCTGCCGGCGGTGCTCCTGTTCCTGTTCGGCTACGGCGTGTCGCTCGACACCACGGTTACCCGCGTCGGGCTGGTCGTTGAGGCGTCGACGCCGCTCACCCAGGAACTCGCCGACAGCTTTCGCGCCTCGCGCTATTTTTCCGTCGCCTTCGGCAAGGACCGGCGCGAGTTCGAGGAAGACCTCGTGCTCGGCCATATCAAGGGCATCGTCGTCATCCCCGCGACCTTCGCTTCGGATTTCGCCGCCGGCAGCCACCCCTCCGTCCAGGTCATCGTCGACGGCTCGGAGCCCAACACGGCGAACTTCGTGCAGAACTACACGCAGGGCGTCGTCGCCAACTGGACGGCGATGCGCGGCGCCGAGGCGGCGGCACGTACGCCGGCGATCTCGGTCGAGCAGCGCGTCTGGTTCAACCCGGAACTCACCAGCCGCTATTTTCTCGTGCCCGGCTCGATCGCCATCGTCATGACGCTGGTCGGCACGCTGCTCACCTCGCTGGTGGTGGCGCGCGAATGGGAGCGCGGCACCATGGAAGCGATCATGGCGACGCCGGTGACCGCTGCCGAACTGCTGCTCGGCAAGATCATTCCCTATTTCGTGCTGGGCCTCACCTCGCTGACGCTTTGCGTGCTGCTGGCCGTGTTCGTTTTCGGCGTGCCGCTGCGCGGCTCGCTGCTGGCGCTCTACGCGCTTTGTGCCACCTTCCTGATCCCGGCGCTTGGGCAGGGCCTGCTTATCTCGGCGGCAACGAAGAACCAGTTCCTCGCCTCGCAACTGGCGCTGATCTCGGCCTTCCTGCCGGCCTTCCTGCTTTCGGGCTTCCTGTTCGAGATCAATTCGATGCCGACCGTCATCCAGTGGATCACGGTGATCGTTCCGGCGCGCTACCTGATCCCCAGCCTGCAGACGGTGTTCCTGGCCGGCGACATCTGGCCGATGTTCATCCGCGCGATAGCCGTGATGCTGCTGATCGGCGTGATCCTGTTCGTGCTCGCCGCCCGCAGCACCCGCAAGAGGATCGCCTGAGATGTGGTGGACGAGGCTGAAGGCGCTGATCGTCAAGGAACTGCTGGCAGTTCTGCGCGACCCGAAGAGCCGTCTGATCCTGATCGGCCCGCCGATCATCCAGCTGATGGTGTTCTCCTATGCCGCGACGCTGGAGGTGAAGAACGTCGACGTGGTGGTGTGGAACCAGGACGCCGGGCACTGGGGCTATGAGCTGGTGCAGCGGATCGAGGGCTCGCCGACGTTCCGCGACGTGTCGTTCGCCAGCTCGCCGGCGGCGCTGCGCGAGGCGATGGACCGCCAGCGCGTGATCGCCGCGGTCGGCATCGGTCCAGGCTTTTCGCGCGACATCGAGGCCGGCCGTCCGGCCGAGGTGCAGGTCGTCCTCGACGGCCGCCGCTCCAACGCCTCGCAGATCGTCGGCGGCTACCTGACCGAGATCGTTGCCGGCCTTGGCGCCGCGACGCCGGCCGGCCAGCGGGCGATGCCCTCGGCGGTGAAGGTGGTGCCGCGCAACTGGTTCAACCCGAACCTCATCTTCCAGTGGTTCATGGTGCCGAACCTGGTGGCGAGCATCGCCCTGCTGATAGGGCTAACCGTCACCTCGCTGTCGGTAGCGCGCGAGCGCGAACTGGGCACCTTCGACCAGCTCATGGTCTCGCCGCTGCGCACGCACGAAATCCTCATCGGCAAGCTGACGCCGCCGATGATGATCGGCCTGTTCCACATCACGCTCTACATAGTGGCGGCGATCGTCGTCTTCGGCATCCCGCTGCGCGGCTCGCTGTTCCTGCTCTACGGCAGTTCGCTGTTCTTCCTGGGGTCGGTGGTCGGGCTCGGGCTGTTCATCTCGGCGCTGTCCCTGACCCAGCAGCAGGCAATCCTCGGCGCCTTCCTTTTCCTGGTGCCGGCGATGCTGCTGTCCGGCTTCGCCACGCCAATCGAGAACATGCCGACCTGGCTGCAGCCGGTGACCTACGCCAATCCGCTGCGCTACTTCCTCGTCATCGTGAAGGGCGTGTTCCTGAAGGACATTCCGGCTATGGAGGTGCTCCGACAGACGATTCCGCTGGCGATCATCGCCGTGGTCACGCTCAGCGTTGCGGCGTGGCTGTTCCGCCAGCGCGTCGAATAGGTGCAACCCACCCAACCGGCAGTGCCAGAAACTGATCTGCGCGCTGGAAAATGCTGCGGTTGTTGCTAGGGTCGCCTGCGGGAGAGCAGGAGGAGGGCGCGCATGGCCGCGACCGGAGAGATGCGCGTCGAGGAGGTGGCGACCGGCCTCGGCTGGCCCGAGGGGCCGACCGTGCTGCCCGACGGCCGCATCGTGCTGGTCGAGAGTTATCGCAGCCAGCTCACCGCGATCGATCGGTTGGGCAAAGCGAGCCGCTTTGCGTATGTCGCCGGCGCGCCGAATTCCTGCGTGCTCGGCTCGGACGGGCTGCTCTACGTCTGCCAGAATGGCGGCACGACCGGGCCGTGGCGGGCCGACGAGATGACGACGCCGTCGATCCAGCGCGTGGCCGAGGGCGGCAGGGCCGAGTTCCAGCTCACCGAGGTGGCGGGGATCAGGCTCAACGGACCGAACGACCTCGTGTTCGCCGCCGACGGCAGGTTGATCTTCACCGATCCGGGCACCTACAACCCGGCCAACCCCGACCCAAGCTACATTTTCGCCGTCAATCCCGACGGTTCGGCGCGGGTCGCCGTCGATTTTCCCCGGCCGACCTTTCCCAACGGGCTGGCGGTGGAGGCGGACGGCTCGATCGTTTGGGCCGAATCGTATACCGGCCATGTCGGGCGCCGCCGCCCTGACGGCGCGATCGAGGATCTCGGCCGCCTGCCCGGCGACAATCCTATCCCCGACGGCATGAAGGTGGGCGCCGACGGCCGCCTCTACGTGACCGACATCGCCGCCAGCGGCATCCACATCCTGCGGCCGGACGGCACAGCCGAGGGTTTTTTCGCCTGCGGCCGGGCGACGACCAACTGCGTGTTCGACGGCGAGACGTTGTGGGTCACCAATGCCGGCGTGCTGGCGACCGGCAGCGACGCGTCGTTCGGCGGCACGCTCTGCAAGGTTCGGGTACCGGGCGGCGGCGCGCCCACCTTTTACGGCAGCATCGCCGCCAGGACGGACGCGTGAGTGGCGAGCAATCGGTCGGCCGGGAGGCTGCGCCCTATGTGGCGCCGGCCGCGGTGAAGCCGCTCTACAGCATTGCCGCCGTGCGCGAGCGCGCCGGCAAGGTGCTGCCGAAGCCTGTGTTCGACTTTGCCGACGGAGGCGCCGAGGACGAACGCACGTTGCGCCGCAACGAGCAGGCCTTCGACGATCTCTGGTTCCTGCCGCGACCGCTGGAAGGTGCCACGACGCGCGACCTCTCGTTGACGCTGTTCGGTTCGCGGCTGTCGATGCCGCTTGGTATCGGGCCGACGGGCCTGGCGGGCCTGTTCTGGCCGGACGGCGAACTGGCCGCGATGCGCGCGGCAAGCGCTGCCGGCACCTTCTACTGCGCCAGCCACGGTTCGGTGTGCAGGCTGGAAGACATCGCCGCGATCGGGGCGCATCCGCGCTGGATGCAGGTCTTCGTCTACAAGGACAGGGGCTTTACCCGTGAGATGGTCGAGCGCGCACAGGCGGCCGGCTTCGACGTGCTGGTGCTGACCGTCGACAACCAGCTGCTCGGCAATCGCGAACGGGACGTGCGCAACGGCTTTGCGATCCCGCCGCGCTTCGGGATTGCCGGCACGCTCGCGGCCGCCACCAAGGCGGCATGGCTGATGCGCATGCGTACGACGCTGCCGAAACTCACCTTCGGCAACTATGTGCGACCCGGCGACAAGGCCGAGATCGGCGCGCTGGCGGGCCGCATGGCGAGCCTGCTCGATCCTGGCCTCTCCTGGGCCGATGTCGACCAGCTGCGTGCCTTCTGGAAGGGGCCGTTCCTGCTCAAGGGCATATTGCATCCGGCCGAGGCGGCGGAGGCGGTGGCGCGCGGCGTCGACGGCATCATCGTGTCGAACCATGGCGGGCGCCAGCTCGACGGAGCGGCCGGCTCGCTCGACGCGCTGCCGGGCGTCGCCGATGCCGTTGCCGGACGCGTGCCGCTGGTGGTCGACGGAGGCATCCGCCGCGGCGCCGATGTCGTCAAGGCGCTGGCGCTCGGCGCAAGATGCTGCCTTATCGGGCGGCCGCAGCTCTGGGGCCTTGCCGTCGGCGGGGAGGCGGGCGTTCGCCACGTGCTGGAGCTTTATCGCAGGGAGATCGACCGAGTGATGGGTCTGCTGGGTGTGACGAAACTCGACGGGCTCGGCCCACAGCATCTCCTGCGGCGGGGCCGGACATGATCAAGGATCCGCCGCAGCTCACCATCAGGCGCAATTTCGCGCGCGCCCCAGCCGCGCTGGTGGATGCCTTTCGCGGCGTGCCGACCGGCTATCTGGTCGACGCCATGGGCGGGCGCGGCTGCCTCCACCACGCCATCCAGGCGCTGCTGCACGACCGCGCCTCGTTCGCGGGGCCCGCGCTGACGTGCCATGCCGGCCCGGCCGACAATCTCGCGGTGTTCGGCGCGCTGTCGATCGCCGAGGCCGGCGATGTCATCGTTGCGGCGACGGATGCCTTCCGCGGCACCTCGGTGACCGGCGACCTGCTGCTCGGCATGGCTCGCAACAAGGGCGTCGCCGGTTTCGTGACCGACGGGCTGGTGCGCGACATCGCCGGCATCGAGGCGGTAGGCCTGCCGGTCTATTGCGCGGGCGTCACCGCCAATTCGCCGGCCCGCAACGGTCCCGGCACTGTCGGCTTCGCGGTGGTGCTGGGCGATGTGACGGTGCAGCCCGGCGACATTTTGGTCGGCGACCGCGACGGCGTCGTCGCGGTGCCCCGCGTCGAAGCCGAGGCCGTGCTCGCGCGGCTGCCGGCCATCAAGGCTGCCGAAAGCGAGCTGGAGGCAAAGGTCCGCGACGGTTTGCAGGTGCCCGATTTCATGCGCCCGATCCTCGATACGGAGCGCACCCGCTACGTCGATTGACCGGCCGGCGCGGGCGGGCTGCGACGATCCGCAGCACGCCATATTGGCCCATAGTGGTATGGTGGCGACCGGCCGGAATGGATAGGTCTCCGGCAATCGAATCCGGGGTACGGCTCCCGGGTGCATTCAATGTTGAGCGCGAACTAAGCCGGGTCTAATGTTGAGGCATGGTGCGCAAGGACATCCATACGGAAGGCGTTCCGGTGCTGTGCGCTTCATGCGAGGCGAGGCATCGCGGCCTCTGCGGTGCGCTCGAGCCTGAGCAACTGGTCAAGCTCGCCAGGTCGTCAGTAAAACACGTTGCTCACGAAGGCTCGGAGCTCGTCGGCGATGCCGAACGCATCGAACGTTACTCGAACGTATTGTCGGGCGTGGTGAAGCTCACCAAGACGATGTCCGACGGGCGCCAACAAATCGTCGGCTTGCAATTCGCGCCAGACTTTCTTGGTCGCCCCTTCAAGGCCGAGAGCGATGTCAACGCCGAGGCCGCCACCAACGTTTCGCTATGCTCCTTTCCGCGCGCGGCGGTCGAGCGCATGATGCATGAGCAGCCCGAACTGGAGCACCGGCTGCTGCAGCAGACGTTGCGCGAGCTCGACGAGGCGCGCGAGTGGATGCTGATGCTGGGGCGCAAGACCGCAGCCGAAAAGGTCGCGAGCTTTCTGGTGCTGATCGCGCGCAACGCCGATCCCACCGCGCCCAAGGGCCGCCAGAAAGCGACGTTCGAATTGCCGCTGACGCGCGCCGACATCGCCGATTTCCTTGGCCTCACCATCGAGACCGTCAGTCGCCAGCTCACCAAGCTGCGCTCCGAGGGCGTGATCCGAATCGAGAACAACCGCCACGTCATCGTCGACAACATGGCGCGCCTTGAGGCACGCGCGGCGATCGGCTAGTCAAACGACTGGTGGCTTCCCGTCAGCGTCGGCAGCACGTATTCGCGCTCGAATGCGATATGACGCCGGAGAGCCTCGAAAAAGGCGCGCAGCATGAAGCCGAGCGCCTCGGGATTGGCGACCGTTCCGCCGTGGCCGATCACCAGAAGTTCGTCCGTCAGATCCTGTGCCGAGCATTCGTCCTCGACGTGCTCGGCCTTCAGGCGCCTTATGGAATTCGCCCGGGCGGTCGCGTTGGCGCCGTCGGTCTCGAAGATCGGAAACACCACCTGTTCCTCGTGCAGATGGCTCTGGCGCAGCAAGGGCACAAGCTCGCTGGCAAGTTGCAGGCAGAGGAGCCGGTCAAGCGCCGACGGGAGCGTGTCGGCCAGATGTTCCAACGCATCGCACAGAGCGAGCTTCCGGCTATGGCTGCGCGACATTTCCAGGCAGGATTGAAAGGCGCCCTCGCTGCAGGCGACCGAAACCGGACAGGATTCGGCCTGCGTGCAGGGGACTGCGTCCCGCGTCTTGACCACGCAATCCTCCATGTTCCGAAAGCGGCGAAACTGAGCAAAAAAAGTGGCTCGCGGCGAGCGCCGTTGCCTTGATTTGAATCAAGGCGCGTATGTGAATGGCTGGTCTAGGGGTCAATCACAAATCCAGCCTGTCCGGGGAGACATCAGATGCGGTACGGGAGCGCGATCATAGGCGTCGGGGTGTTTGCCTTGCTGGCGCTGCTTGGCGCGGGCTTTGCGACGGACGATCTCTTCCGCCAGCACATGTGGGTACTGTTCTTCGTTCTCGTGGTCACGACGGCGATTCTGCTTCGCAACACCAGCCTCAGCTCCGGGCCGGCGGTCGACCAGTCGACCTACATGGATGGGCCGGTGCGCTACGGCGCCATTGCCACTGTGTTCTGGGCGGTCGTCGGCCTGCTCGTAGGTGTGGTCATCGCACTTCAGCTTGCCTACCCCGACCTCAATATAGAGCCCTGGTTCAACTTCGGCCGCCTGCGGCCGCTGCACACCTCGGCTGTCATCTTCGCCTTTGGCGGCAACGCCCTGCTGTCGACTTCGATGTATGTCGTGCAGCGCACCAGCCGAGCGCGCCTGTTCGGCGGCAACCTCGCGTGGTTCGTGTTCTGGGGCTACCAGCTGTTTATCGTGATGGCGGCGACCGGCTACCTGCTCGGCATAACGCAGAGCCGTGAATACGCCGAACCCGAATGGTACGTGGACCTGTGGCTTACCATCGTCTGGGTTGCCTACCTCGTGCTTTTCTTGGGCACGATCCTGAAGCGCAAGGAACCACACATCTACGTCGCCAACTGGTTCTACCTCGCGTTCATCGTGACTATCGCGTTGCTGCATGTGGTGAACAACCTGGCCGTACCGGTGTCGCTCACCGGCTCGCGCAGCTATTCGGTCTTCTCGGGCGTGCAGGATGCGCTGACCCAGTGGTGGTACGGCCACAACGCCGTCGGCTTCTTCCTGACCGCGGGTTTCCTCGGCATGATGTACTATTTCGTGCCCAAGCAGGCGGATCGGCCGGTCTACTCATACCGGCTGTCGATCGTGCACTTCTGGGCGCTGATCTTCCTCTACATCTGGGCCGGGCCGCACCATCTCCATTATACCGCGCTGCCCGACTGGGCCCAGACGCTCGGCATGGTGTTTTCGATCATGCTGTGGATGCCTTCCTGGGGCGGCATGATCAACGGCCTGATGACGCTTTCGGGCGCCTGGGACAAGATCCGCACCGATCCCATCATCCGCATGATGGTGGCGGCAATAGCCTTCTACGGCATGTCGACCTTCGAGGGGCCGGTGATGTCGATCAAGGCGGTGAACTCGCTCAGCCACTACACCGACTGGACCATCGGCCACGTCCATTCGGGCGCGCTCGGCTGGGTCGGCCTGATATCGTTCGCGGCCGTCTACCACATGGTGCCAAAACTGTGGCATCGCGAGCGGCTCTATTCGGTGCGGATGGTGACCTGGCACTTCTGGCTGGCCACGCTCGGCATCGTGATCTACGCCGCCGTGATGTGGGTGTCGGGCATCATGCAAGGCCTCATGTGGCGCGAGTACGACGAGCAGGGCTTCCTGGTCTATTCGTTCGTCGAGACCGTGCAGGCAATGCACCCATACTACGTCATGCGAGCCCTGGGCGGTACGCTCTACCTGCTGGGCGCGTTGGTGATGGCCTACAACATCGCCATGACGATCCTTGGCCACCAGCGTGAGGAAGCTCCCGTCGACGGTACCGCGCCGAGTGGCCGGCCCACGTTGCATCCCGCCGAATAAGGACGACCGACATGTCGATAATGGACAAGCACGTATTGTTCGAGCGGAACGCGACGCTGCTGCTGGTCGGCTCGCTTCTGGTGGTGACGGTAGGCGGCATCGTGGAGATCGCCCCGCTCTTCTATCTCGAGAACACGATCGAGAAGGTGGAAGGCATGCGACCCTACACGCCGCTGGAACTGGCTGGGCGCGACATCTACATTCGCGAGGGCTGCTATGTCTGCCATTCGCAGATGATCCGCCCCTTCCGCGACGAGGTCGAACGCTACGGTCACTACAGCCTGGCGGCGGAATCGATGTATGATCACCCGTTCCAGTGGGGCTCGAAGCGCACCGGGCCTGATCTTGCGCGCGTCGGCGACCGGTATTCGAACGAATGGCATGTCCAGCACCTGATCGAGCCGCGCTCGGTAGTGCCGGAATCGATCATGCCCAGCTACTCGTTCCTCAAGGAAAACCGGATCGACCCGAAGGGTTTCTCCACCCATCTGGTCGCCAACGCCCGGGTGGGCGTACCCTACACCGAAGAGATGATCGCCAACGCCGAGGCGGATTTCGCTGCCCAGGCGGATCCGAACGCCGACACGTCCGGCCTTGAGGCGCGCTATCCCAAGATCAAGGTCGGCGATTTCGACGGAGACCCGCAGACGCTGACGGAAATGGACGCGCTGGTCGCCTACCTGCAGATGCTCGGCACGCTGGTGGATTTCTCGACCTACGACGAAGCGACCGGATTCCGGTGAGCGCTATGGATACCTACACCCAAATGCGTCATTTTGCCGACAGCTGGGGCCTGCTCGCCATGCTGGTCTTCTTCGTCGGCGTGATCCTGTTCATTTTCAGGCCGGGCGCCAGGAAGTCGGCCAACGAAGCCGCCCGCATCCCACTCAAGGACGACTAAGATGAGCGACAAGCAGATCGACGAGATCTCGGGCGTCTCGACCACCGGCCACGAATGGGACGGGATCAGGGAGCTCAACAACCCGCTGCCGCGCTGGTGGGTTTGGACGTTCTACGCGACCATCGTGTGGGCGCTCGCCTATACGATCGCCTATCCGGCCTGGCCGCTGATCAGCTCGGCGACCGGCGGGCTTCTCGGCTTCTCGAGCCGCCAGGATATCCGCACCGAGCTGGCCGCCGCGGAAGCCGCCAAGGCGGACTATGTCGCGGCGGTATCGTCCAAGCCGGTGCAGGAAATTCTCGCCGACGAGAAGCTGCGCACATTCGCAACCGCGGCGGGCGCGGCCGCCTTCAAGGTCAACTGCGTGCAGTGCCACGGCTCCGGCGCGCAGGGCGGGCCGGGCTTCCCCAACCTCAACGACGACGACTGGCTGTGGGGCGGCGACATCGCCCAGATCCAGCAGACGATCGCGCACGGCATTCGCTTCTCGGCCGATCCCGATACGCGCGTTTCGGAAATGCCGGCCTTTGGCGAGATTCTGACGCCCGACCAGATCAGGGACGTCGCAAGCTTCGCGGCTTCGCTCTCAGGCAAAGCGACCGACGCCACTCACGCCGAGGCGGGCAAGGCGGTGTTTGCCGAAAACTGCGCCGCCTGTCACGGCGAGGACGGCAAGGGCAACAAGGAACTCGGCGCCCCGAACCTCACGGACGCCATTTCGCTCTACGCCAACGACGAGGCGGCGATCGCCCAGCAGATAAGGGCGCCACGGCACGGCGTGATGCCAGCCTGGGCCGGCCGGCTCGGCGACGTCAAGGTCAAGGAACTTGCGGTCTACGTCTACTCGCTGGGAGGCGGGCAGTAGCGATGCGATGCGCAGGACACCGGTCGCGGGGCGCCGCTTCAGGTCGGCTTCCGGACGCCGTCGGTTGCATCGATCCGATCGAGGATCGCGAGCGCGGACGAGACATCCGCGCTCGCCGCCATCGCACGAAACCGGGTTTCCGTGTCGAACGAAGCGATCGCCTCGTAAGTCATGCGCTCTATGAGCTTGTTCACGCTGAGCCCTCGCGCCTTGGCAAGGCTCTTCAGGCGGTCGGCGGCGTCTTCGGGGAGACGGATGGTAAGGGTGCTCATTCCAGATGCTCCAGCAATTGACCCGGCGTCATCACGCGGAGATGCCTCCACACCAGTTCGCCGCGGGCTATGTCCTTGACGTTGTGCGTGACGATAACCGACGCATTGCCCGCTATCGCGAGTTCGATGAGGTGATTGTCGCCTTCGACCGGGAGGTTCGGACGCCAGCCGAACCGAATCGTGACCCAGCGCCCCGCATGGGCGAGCGCCGCAAGTATGATGCGCCTTTCTTCATCCGACGTGTCGAGTGTCCACACGTCACGGCCCATGATATCCTCGTATCGAGCCAAAGCGCGTTGGCGAACCGCGGCCGTATCTGCCCTCGCAGGATGCGCCTCAACACTTCGCGATACGCGCCACCGTCCGAGCGCAACGCCAACACTAAAACGCTTGTGTCAAGCACGACATCCATGCCCGTGTGATGGCACATATGCGTCATATTGAAAGCTCAAGGGCCGGCTCGTGATATGAAAGCCTGGCTGCCTTGACCCAGGACAAGGCGGGCGGGCCGACAGCGTCGCATCAAGGGTGACATGAACGCGAAGGTTCACATCGCTCCCCAGGAGGAGATAGAGCGGCTGGATGCCGAGGCGGTCAACTCCGCCCGCGTGCGTCAGCCGCTCTATGCGCCGCGCAAGAAAATCTTTCCCCAGCGCGCCAGCGGAAACTACCGGAATTTCAAGTGGCTGGTGATGCTGGTCACGCTCGGCATCTACTATCTGACGCCTTGGATCCGATGGGACCGCGGGCCGTTCGCGCCCGACCAGGCCGTGCTGGTCGACCTCGCCAACCGGCGCTTCTATTTCTTCTTCATCGAGATCTGGCCGCAGGAGTTCTATTTCGTCGCCGGTCTGCTGGTCATGGCCGGTTTCGGCCTTTTCCTGATCACCTCGACGGTGGGGCGTGCCTGGTGCGGCTACACCTGCCCGCAGACGGTCTGGGTGGACCTCTTCGTTGCTGTCGAGCGCGCGATCGAAGGCGACCGCAACGCGCGAATCAAGCTCGACAAGGGGCCGTGGACCGCGCGCAAGATCGGCCTGCGCGCCGTGACCCACACGATCTGGATCGTCATTGCGGTGGCCACCGGCGGTGCCTGGATCTTCTACTTCGCCGACGCGCCGACGCTTTTGCGCGATGTCGTGACCGGCGCGGCCGCGCCGATCGCCTACATCACCATCGCCGTGCTGACCGCTACGACTTACGTCTTCGGCGGCCTGATGCGCGAGCAGGTGTGCACCTACATGTGCCCGTGGCCGCGCATCCAGGCGGCGATGCTGGACGAGAACTCGCTCACCGTCACCTACAATGACTGGCGCGGCGAGCCGCGCTCGCGCCACGCCAAGAAGGCGGCCGCCGCCGGCCAGTCCGTCGGCGACTGCGTCGACTGCAATGCCTGCGTGGCGGTGTGCCCGATGGGCATCGACATACGCGATGGCCAGCAGCTCGAATGCATCACCTGCGCGCTATGCATCGACGCCTGCGACAGCGTGATGGACAAGATCGGCAAGGAACGCGGGCTGATCTCTTACGCCACGCTGACCGACTACAACACCAACATGACGCTTGCCACCGCCGGCGCCACTCAGCCGATCACCCCGACGCTCGTTCGGCCTGACGGCAAGAGCTTTGCCCCCGGACTGGCGCATTTCCATCTGCGCAAGCTGTTTCGCCCGCGTACCTTCGTCTATTTCGCCGCCTGGTCATTGGTCGGGCTGGTGATCCTCTACGGCCTGCTCACCCGCGACCGGCTGAGCGTCAACGTGCTGCGCGACCGCAATCCGCAATATGTCGTGCTGTCGGACGGCTCGATCCGCAACGGCTTCACGGTGAAGCTGCTCAACATGATCCCGGAACCGCGCACGATCATCGTGACGCTGCAGGGTCTGCGAGGCGCCAACATGAGCGTCGTCGGCATCGACCAGCCGGAGGACCGTTCGTTCGCCGTGCAAGTGGAGCCCGACCGGCTGAAGACTCTCAAGGTCTACGTGCGGCAGCCTGCGGACACGATTACCCGGCCATCCGAGACGTTCAAGTTCGTGATCGAGGACAAGTCGAGTTTCGAAACCGACAGCTACACTGCAACCTTCGAGTCGCCGGGAGCATCCAAATGAGTGTCGATCAGGGTCGGCAGCGAGAGTTCACCGGCTACCACATGCTGTTTGCGATGGTGGCCTTCTTCGGCGTCGTCATCGCCGTCAACATCACGCTCGCATTTGTGGCAAACTCGAGCTGGACCGGCTTCGTGGTCGAGAACTCGTATGTCGCGAGCCAGCATTTCAACGAGAAGCTGGTCGAGGGACGCGAGCAAGCGGCGCTCGGCTGGATTTCGAAACTCACCGTCGGCGACGGAAGGATCACGTTCTCGGTCGCCGACGAAAAGGGCCGCAAGGTGTGGGCCAAGGGAGGCGAGGTCGTGCTGCGCCGGCCCGCCTATGCTTCCGAGGACGAAACCGTCCAGCTGGTCGCTGCGAAGGACGGGTCGCTTTACGCCGAGCACGTCGTGCGCGACGGTCTGTGGATCATCGATGTGTCGGCCGACGTCGGGCGCGACCGCCCCTATCGCGACGGCCGCCGAATCACGGTGGTCGGGGGGAAGCAGCAATGACCTGCTGCCCGCCGGGCTCCGAGTTCGACGGTGCAGGCCTGCCTACCGACGACGAGATCCGCCTGTCCAGCCGCGACCTCGGCAACGGTCGGCGCCAGATCGATCTGTCGGTGCCGGCTGTCCACTGCGCGGCCTGCATACAGACGGTCGAACGGGCGCTCTCGCGGCTGCCCGAAGTCGAAGCCGCGCGGGTCAACCTATCCACCCGCCGCGTCAGTGTGCGCTGGTCCGGCAATGCCGTGCCGGCCATCGTGCCGGCGCTTGCCGGCCTGGGCTACCCGCCCAACCTTTTTTCCAGCGAGGCGGCGGGCAGGGACGGCACTCTCTCAGAACTGCTGCGCGCCGTGGCGGTCTCGGGCTTCGCCGCAGGCAACATCATGCTTTTATCGGTCTCGGTGTGGTCGGGGGCGGAAGGCGCGACGCGCGACCTATTCCACTGGATCTCGGCACTGATAGCGCTGCCCGCGCTCGCGTTTGCGGGCCGCATTTACTACCGGTCTGCCTGGGCGGCGCTGCGCCACGGCCGCATGAACATGGACGTGCCGATCGCCATCGGCGTCTCGCTCGCCTATGCGATGAGCCTCTACGAGACGGTCACCCACGGGCCGCACGCCTATTTCGACGCGTCGGTGACGCTGTTGTTCTTCCTGCTGATCGGCAGAACGCTCGATCACGTCATGCGCGACCGCGCGCGGGCCGCCGTGATCGGGTTGGCGCGTGTCTCTCCGCGCGGCGCAACCGTGATCGAAGCCGACGGTGCGCGGACCTATCGCCCGGTCGAGGAGATAGAGCCTGGCACCCGGCTGCTGGTCGCGGCGGGCGAGCGCATTCCGGTCGATGCCGCCGTGCTTTCCGGCCGGTCGGACGTCGACGCCTCGATCATCACCGGCGAGAGCCGGCCCGCGCCGGTCGCAGAGGGCGACACGGTCCGCGCCGGCATGCTGAACCTGACCGGTCCGCTGACGCTGACCGCGGTGGCCGCGGCGTCGGCATCCTTCCTCGCGGAGATGGTACGCATGATGGAGGCGGCAGAGGGCGGCCGCACTCGCTACCGGCGGATCGCGGAGCGCGTCTCGGCGCTTTACGCGCCTGTCGTTCACCTGACGGCGCTGGTGACCTTTATCGGCTGGATCGTAGCCGGCGCCGGCTGGCACCAGGCGATGACGATCGCGATCGCGGTCCTGATCATCACCTGCCCGTGCGCGCTGGGCCTCGCGGTGCCGATCGTGCAGGTGATGGCGGCCCGCCGACTTTTCGAGAACGGGATCATGGTGAAGGACGGTTCGGCGATGGAGCGGTTGGCCGAAGCGGATGTCGTGGCGTCCGACAAGACCGGCACGCTGACATTCGGCCAGCCGCGGCTTGCCAATGCGGCGGCAATCGAGCCTCGCCTGCTGCGGGTCGCCGCCGAACTCGGCGCGTATTCACGCCACCCCTATTCGCGCGCGATCGCCGTGCATGCCGGCGGGCCCGGCGAGGTGGCGTTCGAGCAAGTGGCCGAGTATCCCGGTCTGGGCATCGAAGGCCGCCATGACGGCAGCGTCTGGCGGCTCGGCCGCGGTGCCTGGGCTACAAGCGTGTCTGGGCACGGGGCCGATGCCGCGGCCACGACGCTCTCCCGCGACGGCAGGCCATTCGCGACCTTCGCCTTCATCGATCCCCCGCGCGCTGGTGCACGCGAGGCGCTTGCCGAACTTGCCCGCACCGTTGGCCCTGTGGAGATGCTGTCCGGCGACAACGCCGCCGCATGTGCTGCGACCGCCGATGCCGTCGGCGTGAGCCTGTTTTCCGCCAGCCTGCTGCCGGCGGAGAAGGTCGCGCGTATCGAGGACCTGTCCGACGAGGGCCGCAAGGTGCTGATGATCGGCGACGGGCTGAACGACGCACCGGCGCTGGCTGCGGCGCATGTGTCGTTCGCACCGGCGACCGCCGCGGATGTCGGCCGCAATGCCGCCGATTTCGTCTTCCTGCGCGACAGCCTGCTTGCTGTGCCGATCGCGGTCGAGATTTCGCGCAAGGCGGGGCGGCTGATCCGCGAGAATCTGGCGATCGCGATCGCCTATAACGCGACCGCGGTGCCGATCGCCATCCTCGGCCACGTCACGCCACTGGTCGCGGCGATCGCGATGTCGCTGTCGTCTCTGCTCGTCATCGGCAATGCGCTGCGGCTCGGCGTTTCCCGGCGCGTGCCGGAAAATGTGATCGAGGCACAGCCCATGCCGACCGCGCTGCCGGCGCTGCAATGAGCATCCTCGTCTACCTCATTCCGTTCGCGCTTTTCCTGGGCGGGCTGAGCCTCGTGGCGTTCATCTGGGCATTGCGCAGCGGCCAGTATGAGGACCTCGACGGTGCCGCCGTCCGGATCCTTCTCGATGACGACGAGGAGAAGGCGCCGCCGACCGCAGGCCCGCCGGTCGGGTAGGTCGGTCGTTTCGCGGCGCCCGGAATCTCACTCCGCCCACCCATCAACAACAGAAGAGGCCGGCTGAACCTGTCAGCCGGCCTCAAGATTCCATTGCCGTTAGGAAAGGCCTCGCGGGTGCAGCCGCCCTACTGGGCGGCGGCCTTCATCGCTGCCTCGAGCTTTGCCTTGTCCGCTTCGGACAACTGGGGACGGTCGACGGTGAGCGTCAGTCTGTCCAGCGTCCCGTTGAAGCTGAATGGCACCTGGTAGGCGGAGTCGTCGACCGGAGTGCCCGTGTCCGAGCCGATATCCATATTCTCGTCCCAGGCCAGGATCAGCGGGATCGTATGATCCATCTTCTCCGTGGCTACCACCGTGCCATCGACCTTCAGCGTACCGGTGCCACTCTGGCCGATGCCGCTCATGTTGTTGAAGGCAATCGTTGCGGCGCCGAGACCGTCATACTTGAAGTCGAACTCGATCGTGTGCTTGCCGGCGCTCAACGCGTCCGACGCAGTCCAGGTCACGTGCTTAAGGCCGACGAGGTTCCAAGTGAAGGTCGGCTTGCCCTTGTTGATGAACAGGCCGTAGCCGGCGAAGCGCCCACCCTGCGTGACGATCATACCATCGCCGCCGCCGTCCGGCACGGTCACGTCGGCGGTGAACGTGTATGAGGAGTTGAGCAAGGTCGGCGCGACGCCGTTCGAGATGCCGGTCATACGTGGCAGATCGAAGCTAGTCCTGCCCGCCATGATGCTCGGCCGCGGAACGACAAGCCGGGTCGCCACCGAGGAATCCAGCGGCAGGACCTGATACTTTTCGGCCTGCTGCCAGAACATCGCCTCAAGCTCTTTCAGCTTGTCTGGGTACTTGGCGGCGACGTCGTCGTTCTGCGTCCAGTCGTTCGCCACGTCGTAGAGTTCCCACTTCGCGCTGCCGGCCGGATCCGGGTTGGTGGCCCCGCCGGTCACCCAGGAAGGACGCTCAACCTTGGTCGTTGCCATCCAACCTTCGTGATAAAGCGCAAACTCGCCGAACATCTCGAAATACTGGGTGCGATGGTGGGACGGCTCGTCCTTGTTGGCGGCGTCGAAAGTGTAGACGAGGCTGGTGCCCTCCATCGGGCTCTGCGGAATTCCATCGACGACCGACGGTTCGCGGATTCCGGCAGCCTCGAGGATCGTCGGCGCGATATCGATGACGTGGGCAAACTGGTTGCGGACGCCGCCCTTGTCGGTGATGTGGCCGGGCCAGGATATTGCCATGCCCTGGCGCGTGCCGCCGAAATAGCCGGCGATCTGCTTGGTCCACTTGAACGGCGTGTCGAAGGCCCAGGTCCACGGCACCGCCATGTGGTTGTAGGTGAACTCAGTGCCCCAGATGTCATAGAAATACTTGAGCTGGTCCGCGACCGGCACGTCGACACCATTAAACATGGCGACTTCGTTGGGCGTTCCAATCAGCGTGCCTTCCGCCGACGAGCCGTTGTCGCCAGAAATATAGATGATCAGCGTGTCATCGAGCTTGCCCATATCCTCCACGGCCTGGATCACGCGGCCGATCTCGTGGTCGGTGTACGCGAGGTAGGCGCCGTAGACGTTCGCCTGGCGGATGAACATCTTCTTCTCGTCGTCCGTGAGCTGGTCCCAGTTCTTCAGGAGATCCGAGGGCCAGGGCGTGAGCTGGGCATTCTGCGGAATCACACCCAGTTTCTTCTGGTTGGCGAAGATGGTGTCGCGCAGATTATTCCAGCCCCCGTCGAACAGGTGCATGTCGCTGATCTTGTCGACCCACTCCTTCGTAGGGTGGTGAGGCGCATGAGTGCCGCCCGGTGCGTAATACACCAGCCACGGCTGCGTCGGGGCGAGCGCGTTCAGCTGCTTCATGTAGCCGATGGCTTCGTCGGCCATCGCGGTGATCAGATTGTATCCCTTCTGGTTCTCGAAAGGGTAAATCTGGGTGGTGTTGCGAAACAGGTTACCGGGCGTCCACTGGCTCGTATCGCCGCCCATGAAGCCGTAGAAATAGTCGAACCCCATGCCGGTCGGCCATTGGTCGAAGGGACCGGCCATGCTGATCTGGTAGCCGGGCGTATTGTGGTTCTTGCCGAACCACGACGTGTTGTAGCCGTTCTGCTTCAGGATCGTGCCGACCGTGGCCTTGTCCTTGGTGATGATGCTGTCATAGCCCGGGAAGCCGGTGGCCTGCTCGGCGACGACACCGAAGCCGGCGGAGTGATGGTTGCGCCCGGTGATCAGCGCCGCCCGCGTCGGCGAACACAGGGCGGTGGAGTGCATGTTGGTGTAGCGCAGGCCTGCCTGCGCGATGCGGTCCAGCGACGGGGTCGGGATGACTCCGCCGAAGGTCGACGGTGCGCCGAAGCCGACATCGTCCGTGATGATCAGCAGCACATTGGGCGCGCCGGCCGGCGGAACGATGCGCGGCTGCCAGAACGGCGTCGACTGCAGCGCGTTGCGTTCGATCTTGCCACCGAACGACTCATCCGGGGCGGGCAATTGGAGGCCGGAAATCGTTCGTGTCGCCGCCGGCGACCCCGGAGGCGGGGCTTCCTGCGCGAATGCGGTTCCCGCGCCCACCTGCATGCCGGCGGCCACGAGCGCGATGGCGCCGGCGGCAAGCGAATTGATTTTCATCATGCTGCGATCTCCCTCACCGATTCAGCGGCGATTGAACGTTCAGTAATAGGCGCGCCGGAATGACCGGCGTGCGACACCGGCGTAGGACACAGGCGTCAAAGGCATGCCGATGACGTCGATGAATACCGACACGTCGGCGCCCGAGGCTGGCAGGTCGCCTTGGATGATCTTGATGGCATAGGTGAGCGTGTCGCCATCGAGCTTCGGCTCGCTGAGCACGACCACCGTCTGAATCAGCTTGTCACCGTCGACGACGGAAATATCGGCGTTTGGCGGATCAGACAGGAAGCTGTCCTTGCCGGTGCTCCAGAAAGGCACGAATTTCTTCGTCGACATGTTGCCGGCGATGCGCTCGGGACGGTCGGTAAAGAATAGCGTCACAGGCGAGACACCCTTGAGCACGAGGTGCTCGCCGTCATGGCTCAACTCGCGTGCGGTCTGCACGAAAAGGAAATCGGCCTGCTTGGCATCTTCGGCGCGCCCTTCGCGGACGGTGGAGGCGCCGGCGACCAGGGCGGTCGCGCCGAGCAGCAGGCTGCGGCGCGGCAGCGCGAACGCGCCATGTTCGGTTTCAGAATTGGGCAGCTTGATGGGCATTAAAGATCTCCTTCCCTGCGGGGGGGGGCCCGGCATAGGCGTTAAAACTCTATTTTCGAATACGGCTATCGCCTGGCTAACGAGTCGGGCGCGCCGAGGTGATGATGATCGTGCTGCGATCGACCCTCCCCGTTCGGGTTAGAACTTGAACACCGCGCCGAAGATCGGGCCAGATTGAACGACGTTGAATTCGAAGCCGTCGTCATTGTAGTCGACGCCAAGCGCGCGGTAGCCGGCGACGGCGGAGAACCAGTCGTTGAACTTGTAGCCGATGGCGCCGGCCACGTCCCAGTCGAGATCAGCGCCGCCGGCGCCGACCAGTCCCCAGCCGGTGAAATAGACTTTCGGGGTGAACGAATAGTCGCCGCGAAGGCCGACCAGCCCGTCGACCCAGGTCGCGCTGTCGCTGCGCGAGACGCCGTCTAGGAAGCGCCCGCTGAATGAAATCTCGGTGTCGACGTTCCAGATGCGACCGGCTCCGACCACATCGAGATGGCCGACATCCGTCTGGAAAAGGGTGTAGCCACCGCCGAAGGTTCCGGCGAACGTGGAACTGGTGACACTGGCGGTGTCCGCGAGTTCACCGCGCGGCGTCGCCGATTCGGCCCCCAACTTCACGTAGATGATGTCACCGAAGAAGCTGTAGCGGTCTTTCCTCGCTTCGCCGATCATCATCGCCGCGAAATCGAGATTGTTCCAGATATCGTCGAAATTGGCATCGACACTCACCTGCGGCAGGCCGAACTGCGCGATGTCGCCATTGATGCCGGCAGCCCAGAAGTAGGGCGCCAGGGTAAAGGTCCAACCGTCGTCGGTAACGATCTGTTCGGCGTTTGGCGTGACCGGATTGACGGCATCGGCGGCCAACACACCGGTTGCGAAGATCGGGCTTCCGGCGAGAATGATGGCGGCAGCTGCGAATTTCATGGCACCCCTCTATTGCATTGCTTGCGACGCCGTAGGTAGCGCCAGTTATGCGACAATACTCTGAAGCCGCGCCGTTTTTCGCGCAAGCCGCAGCGTGCCGTGCCGAGTGGGCTGCAATGCCGAAATTCGGGCGGTGTTGCCTGCAAGAGCCAATCGTCTCCCTCGCCAGGCAGATCGGACAGCATTTGATAGTCCATGACGACGCGGGGCGCTTGTCTTTTCGTGCCAGGATGCGATGGCGACCGGAGCCTCACGGCAGCTTCGCGCGCGCGTCTTTTTCGGCCAGTCGTGCGAGCAGGAAGTCAATCTCCTGGCGAGCGGTGGCCGAAAGCGCGCCGCCCGGCTTGCGCTGGACGTCCCAGGCAATGGCGCCGCGCTTCATCATGACGTATTTGCGGACGGCGAGCCCAACGCCGAGTTGCTGTTCATAGCGCATGTAGGGCAGATGGGCATCGAACAGGTCGTGCGCGGCATCGCGCTGCCCGTTCGAGGCGAAGCGCACGACGTCGACGAGCATCTCGGGAAACGCGTAGCCGGTCATGGCACCGTCCGCGCCGCGCGACATTTCGAAGTCGAGGAACAGGCCGCCATTGCCGCACAATATCGACAGCGGCCGCATCGAGCCGTCGCGCTGGTAGCCGCGAAGCGTGGAGATCTTTTCAAGTCCCGGCCAATCCTCGTGCTTGAGCATGAAGCAGGCCGGGTTCTCCTCGACGATGCGCCGAATGACGGGAGGCGTCATGACCACCGTCAGGGTCAACGGGTAGTCCTGCAGGACGAAGGGAACGTCCTCGCCGATCGCCTCCGACGCCTGGCGAAAATAGGCGACGATCTGATCGTCGGTGCGCAGATGGGGTGGCGGCGCGATCATCACCGCCTGTGCGCCTGCGTCCATTGCGGCGCGTGCGAGGCTACGCATCGGCGCGAAACCCGGTGACGACACGCCGACGATAACTGGCAGCCCGGTTCGCGTGATGATGCTGTTGACGACATCGAGCGCCTCAACGGCGTCCAGCTTTGGCGCCTCGCCCATGATGCCAAGCACGGTGAGGCCATCGACGCCGGACCGTTCGTAGAATTCGACCATGCTTTCGATCGAGCCGAAATCAACCCGTCCGCTCGGGTCGAACGGGGTCGGCGCAATGGCGTAGACGCCCTTGGCATTGATGTTTGCCCGCACGATGCCGCCCTCCGCTTGCGCAGACAAGCAGCGAACACGATGCGAATGGTCAGTGCAAGGCCGGGCTTACGGACGCAGCGTCAGGGCTTGAGCGCTGGTTGCGCCGCCGCGCCAAATCCCTGTGGAATGCGCCGGACATGGCGCTATTTCGCAATCAGAGGCCCTGAAGATCCCACGGACTGGCTGCGTCCGATGATCTCGTCTGTATTGGCGAGCAAGCGGTGAACCGCCTTGCGCGCCGCTGCCGGCCGCTGCAGGCGGACATATTTCTCGATGTCTTCGTGCAACTCCTGGGCATAGGCGAGATCGTTCACCTCGCGGGTGACGAACACGAAAAGATTGTCGAGGGCCGATTCGATCAGCACGCCGAGCGGCACCAGCAGTTCGTTGCCGGCCGCGCGCAGGATGGCCGCGTGGAAGCGGGTATCCGCCTGGGTGCGCTCGGACTGAGTGCGCGCAGTGCCCATATCGCGGCAGGCCTGCGTGATCTCCGCCATCTGCTCGGGCGACCGGCGCTCCGCTGCAAGGGCTGTTGCTTCCGGTTCGATGATGTACCGAAACTCCTGCACGGTGCGCAGGAAAGCCAGCCGATTGGGCGAGGAGGCGTACCAGCCGAGCACGTCCCGATCGAGCAGGTTCCAATTTTCGCGCGGCTCGACCCTGCTACCGACCTTCGGCCGCGAGACGAGCAAATTCTTTGCCATGAGCATCTTGATCGCTTCGCGCACCGCAGAGCGGCTGACGTCGAAGGTCTGTGCCCACTTCTGTTCGTTGGGGAGGACCGAACCTGGCGGATAGTCGCCGCGAACGATTCTCAATCCGATTTCGCTGGCTACCGACGCGTGGACGCTTTTGCCCGAGAACTGCGTTCGAGCTGGCTTTTTGCTATCGCCCAGCATTGGTCATGTCTAATCTCGGCATCGGCGGCCGGCCTTGTTCGGCGGCGAGAGGGAAGGGAGCGCCCGTGACCGGGCACTCCCGATGCCGTTATCACTTCTGAATGCAGGTGTCAGCCGTGTCCTTCGTGCACTCATCGAGGCCCGTGAAGACCGGATCGGCCACTTCCTTGCCGGAGATCAGGTCGATCATGACCGTCGGAGCCTTGTAGCCCATCTCGAACGGACGCTGTCCGACCAGCGCGGTTACGAGGCCTTCCTTGGCGATGGCAACTTCGTCGCCGATCGTGTCGGCGGCGCCGATGACGAACTGGTTCGCTGCGATCTTGTCGGCCAGCGGCTTGAACAAGTCGCGGTAGGGCTGCGGCGCGCCAAACAGCGGCCAGCCGCCCATGATTCCGAAGCCGACGAGATCCGGGTTGGCGGCGAGGATGTCGGTCATCGCCTGAACGCCTTTGGCGCCGTCGTCATTGGTGAAGACTGGGCAGCCGGCGACTTCGGTCCAGCCGCCTTCGCCCTTCAGTTCCTTCAGGCCTTCCTGGCCGGACAGGGAATCACGCCAGCCCTGGGCGCGGCGCAGGATGTTGTCGGCGCCCGGATTGCCCTGGATCGAGCATACCTTGCCGCCGGCAGGCAGAGCCTGCTTCATGTAGTCGCCGATGCGCTTGCCCATCAAATAGTTGTCGGTTCCGAGATAGGTCTTGCGCAGCGCCGCGTCCTCGACCGTCAGGTCGGCGTCGAGCGTCATCACCGGGATGGTCGGCGCTGCCGTCTTGATGGTCTGGGCAATCAGCTTGGCGTTGGACGGCGAAATCGCGATCGCCGCGGTGCTCGGCTTGCCGAGCATGTCCTGCACGATCTGCGCTTCGCCGGCCTCGTCCGAGGTCGACGCCGGGCCGGTGTAGAAGCACTCGTACTCCGAGCCGGCGTTTTCCTTGTTCCACTTCTGGCAGCCCTGGTTGATCGCCTCGAAGAAGGGGTTGTCGAGACCCTTCACCACGATCACGAGCTGCTTTTTCTCCTGGGCCAGCGCGTGGCCCGCGCCGAGCGCCATCGCCGCGGATGCGGCGAGCAATAGAAGTTTCCTCATTTCGTTCCTCCCATGAAACGGCGGACACGTGCCGCGTGCCGCCTGGCATCGTCTAACCGGTAATGGAATGCTTTCCCGGACGCAGGTTTCCCCTCGTAGCAGAGCGACCATTTGACCCCTGAGCGCCTATCCCGCGCGGCGGGCTGTCTCAGCCCCGACCCTGCCTCTCGCGCCTGCTGCCAAGTTCGATATTCCTTCCTCCGGCGCAGCAAAGGCTAATCGCGGAGGCGGTTCCTCGTCAACGGGTATTGTCTTATTTGTCATACAAAAGTAGGTTCCGCCCCGATTGCGCCGGCGCTCGATTGACGCCTGTGCGCCGGTTTGCCTAAATGTGGGCGCCGGAAGGAGGCAGGGTAGGAAATCGTTGGATTTGAGGGCGTGCGCCGGCCTGGCCGGGCAACGTCCGCGTCCGGCGACGGGAGGCAGGAAACGGGTGGCGGTTCTCGAACTCATCAATATTTCCAAGCATTTCGGGGCGATCCACGCGGTGAACGACGTGTCGTTTTCGCTCAATGCCGGCGAGGTCGTCGGGCTGATGGGCGACAACGGGGCCGGCAAGTCCACGCTGGTCAAGATGATCGCGGGCAATTTCGCCCCGACCCACGGCACGATGCGGATGGACGGGGCCGAACTGCATCTGCACAAGCCAGTCGACGCGCGTCGGCACGGCATCGAGATCGTCCACCAGGATCTCGCGCTCTGCAACAACCTTACGGCCGCCGCCAACGTCTTTCTCGGACGCGAATTGCGGAAGGGCATCGGCCCCTTCGGCGTACTCGATTATGCCAGCATGTACCGGCGCGCGGGCGAGATTTTCAAGGAACTCAAGTCGGAAACCAGGCCGCGCGACCTCGTCAAGCAGATGTCTGGCGGCCAGCGCCAGGCAGTCGCGATCGCCCGCACGATGCTTTCGCAGGCCAAGATCGTGCTGATGGACGAACCAACGGCGGCGATCTCGGTTCGGCAGGTGGCCGAGGTGCTGCATCTCATCCGCAACCTCCGTGGCCAGGGGATCGCCGTGGTGTTGATCAGCCACCGCATGCCGGACGTGTTCACGGTTGCCGACCGTGTGATCGTGATGCGCCGTGGTCGCAAGGTTGCCGACAAGCCGATCGCCCAGAGTTCGCCCGAAGAAGTGACCGGGCTGATAACCGGGGCTATTGAACAGGCGGCCTGACACGGTCGTCAACAACGGGAAGAAGTGAAGGCCGGCCGATGGCTGTTACACTGGACCAGACAATCGCTCACAAGCAGCATACCTGGCTGCAGGCCAAGTTCAGCAGCCAGACTTTCTGGGTGCTGCTGGCGGTCATCGCCGCATGCATCTTCCTGTCCTTCGCAACCGATTCCTTCGCCACGGGCAAGAACCTCTACAATATCACTCGCAATGTCACTTTCGTCGCGATTATCGCGCTCGGCATGACCTTGGTGATCATCACCGGCGGCATCGACCTGTCGGTCGGTTCGGTGCTGTGCCTGTGTTCCATGGTGCTCGGCGTCACAATGCACGCCGGTTACGGCATCGAAGTCGGCATCGCTGCTTCACTGGCGACTGCTCTTATTGTCGGCGCGTTTAACGGGGTGCTGATTGCGTATCTCGGGTTTCCACCCTTCGTGGTGACGCTGGGCATGCTGTCGATTGCACGCAGCCTGGCGATGGTCGCCTCCGGCAACACGGTGGTCTTCGAGTTCGGGCCGGATCACGACCTGCTTCTCGCACTCGGCGGCGGCGCCTGGCTGTTCGGGATCGCCAATCCGGTCCTCTACATGATCGTGCTGGCACTGCTCACCGGCTTCGTGCTGCGCTGGACGAAATTCGGCCGGCACGTCTACGCAATCGGCGGCAACGAGCATGCGGCGATCCTCACGGGCGTGCCGGTGAAGCAAATCAAGGTCGCGGTCTACATGATTTCGGCGCTGTCGGCAGGCATTGCCGGTATCATCCAGACCGGCTGGCTGGGCGCCATCACCACCAACATCGGGGCAGGGCTCGAACTGCAGGTGATCGCCGCCGCGGTTATCGGAGGCGCGAATCTCGCCGGCGGCGTCGGCACCGCCTTCGGCGCCATCGTCGGCGCAGCGCTGATCGAGATCATCCGCAACAGCCTCGGTCTGCTCGGCATCAACGCCTTCTGGCAGGGCACATTCATCGGCAGCGCGATCATCCTTGCCGTGCTGTTCGACCGGATCCGCAACTTCCGCCAGAGCGAATAGGCATTTCTGTTGCCCGGTGGAGGGCGCCGCGCCACCCACATTCACCGTCGCAGGCTTGCGCGAAGGGTGCGCTGGCGTGCGCCTGTGAGCCGGCAGAAGTTCCGTGCGTAACAACTATTATCTGATTTGTCGGACAATATTGACACGTCTTTCAGGGTGCGCTTAGCTTGCGGTGGAAGCCGGATCGTCGGCGAAAGCGGAACGGCGCAGTGGGAGGCTGCATTCCGCAAAGCGGTGCGCGGTGAGGGCGCGAGCGTTCGATCTCGAACCGTCGGCCGGTGTTCCGATAGTCATCACCCAGGGAGGAATTCATGAGAATCGCATTGGCAAGTGCACTGTTGCTGACGGCCGTGTTCGCGGCGTCGGGAGCGGTGGCTGACGACAAGAAACAGCTCGCCTTCGTTGTCAACGGCGCATCGGACTTCTGGAAGCTGGCGGAAGCCGGCGTCAGGAAGGCGCAGGAGGAACTGCCGAACTACGAGCTTTCGCTGAAATATCCGGAGCAGGCCGCCGCTGCCGTCCAGCAGCGCCTGATGGAGGATCTCGTAGCCGCCGGCGTCTCGGCGATCATGGTCAGCGCGGTCGACCCGAAGTCGTCGACGGACGCGCTGAACAAGATCGGCGCTCAAGTGCCGCTCTTCACGACCGACTCGGATGCGCCCGCCACCAACCGCATCGCCTATATCGGCTCGTCGAACACCGACGCGGGCAAGCAGGCCGGCGAGATTGCGCTTAAGGCGCTGCCCGACGGCGGCAAGTGCATCGGCTTCGTCGGCCTGCCCGGCGCCGACAACGCGCGCGAGCGCATCGAGGGCATGAAATCGACGATCGCGGGGTCGAAGGTGGAACTCATCGACGTTCGCGGCGACGACATCGACATGACCCGCGCCAAGCGCAATGTCGAGGACGCGCTGGCCGCCAACCCCGACATCACCTGCATGGTGGGCTTCTATTCCTACAATCCGCCGCGCATCTACGAGGTGCTGAAGGAATCCGGCAAGCTCGGCCAGATCACGGTCATCGCCTTCGACGAGGACCCGATCACGCTGGGCGGCGTGCGTGAAGGCACGATCGCCGGCACGGTGGTGCAGCAGCCCTACGAGTGGGGCTACCAGGGCATGAAGCTGATGGCCAAGTACCTCGAGGGCGACAAGTCGGTCGTTCCCGAAAACAAGCTGATCATCGTGCCTACCAAGATCATCGACAAGGCCAATGTCGACGCGTTCGAGGCCGAACTGAAGTCGCGCATCGGCGGCTGATGCCTCGGAGCAGCAGGCCGGCGACTTTCTCCCCACCGGCCTGCCTTGCATCACTTGCCACGCCGCATTGACCACGGGCATGATCCGCAGATGGCCGCGCCGTTCCTGACTGTGACGGACATCTCGAAGCAGTATCCCGGCGTCAAGGCGCTGGAGCGGGTCAGCCTGTCGGTCAGCGCGGGCGAGGTCATCGGGCTTGTCGGCGAAAACGGCGCCGGCAAGTCCACCCTGATGAAAATCCTCGGCGGCGTTACCGAGCCGACCAGCGGCGCCATCGTCATCGATGGGGCCGCAGTCGAGCGGCTGTCCGTAAACGGGTCGATGCGCGCCGGCATCGCTTTCGTCCACCAGGAACTCAACCTGTTCGACAACCTCACGGTCGCGGCCAACATCTTCATCGGCCGCGAGCCGATGCGCGGCGGTTTCCTGCGGCTGATCGACCACGAGACGCTCGACCGCCAGACCAAGCCGCTGCTAGACCAACTCGGCGCCGACTTCTCGCCCGGCACGCTGGTCGCCGACCTGTCGCTGGCCGAACGGCAGATGGTCGAGATCGCCAAGGCGTTGTCGCTGAAGGCCCGGCTGGTGATCATGGACGAGCCGACCTCCAGCCTGACCGCTTCGGAGACGGAGCGGCTGCTCTCAATCGTCCACAAGCTCAAGACCGAAGGCGTCGGCGTCATCTTCATATCGCACCGCCTGCACGAGATCGAGCGCATCGCCGACCGCGTGGTGGTGCTGCGCGACGGCCGGACCGTGGCCGAACTAAGCCGTGGCGAGATCGAGCCGGCGACGATGATCCGGCACATGATCGGACGCGAACTGAAGACGCTCTACCGGCCGCCGGCCGGGGCGCCCGGCGAAGCCATCATCGAGATTGCCGACGTGCGCACGACGCACCGGCCCGACCAAGCCGTGACGCTGTCGGTGCGGCGCGGGGAAATTCTCGGGCTGGCCGGGCTGGTCGGATCGGGCCGGACGGAACTGGCGCGCACGGTCTTCGGCCTCGACCCGGTGCTGGGCGGCGAAATCCGCATCGGCGGGGACGCCGCCGCGATCGGCTCGCCACGCGACGCCATCGACCGCGGCATCTATCTGGTCCCGGAGGATCGGAAGCGCTCCGGTCTCATCCTCGACTTTTCGATCGCCGACAACGTCACGCTGGCGAACCTCGCGGCCTATTCCAGGCTCGGCCTCGTCAATGCCGGCGAGGAGACAACGCAGGCGGAAGCGCAGCGGGCCAGGCTCGAGATCCGGAGCCCGGACACGGCGATGCGGGCGGGGCTGCTTTCCGGCGGCAACCAGCAGAAAGTGGTGCTGGCGAAATGGCTGTCGATGACGCCGCGACTGCTGATCTTCGACGAGCCGACTCGCGGCATCGATGTCGGCGCCAAGAACGAAATCTACCGGCTGATGCGCGAGTTTTCCGACAGTGGCGTCGGCATCCTCATGATATCGAGCGACATGGAGGAGGTCATCGGCGTCAGCGACCGGGTGGCGGTAATGCATGAAGGGCGCATCGCCGGCTTTTTGGAGCGCGGCGAACTCAGCGAGGCGGCAATCCTTTCGCTCGCCGTCGGACGAAGCAACGACTGATCCGTTGGGAGGCGGGGCGGAGGATGATCAATCGCAAGGACCTGTGGCTGCTCGTCCTCATCATCGTGGTCGGCGCGGTGGTCGCCATTATCAATCCGCGTTTCCTGTCGCCGGTCAATCTGTCGAACACTGCAAACCTCGTCGGCCTATTTGGCATCTTTGCTATCGGGCAGGCCTTCGTGATCATCTCCGGCGGCATCGAGCTGTCGGTCGGCTCGATCATCGCGCTGCTCGGCGTGATCTTCGTCGACCTGATCGCGCACGGCACCCTCGATCCGCTTTCGACCTTCGTCGTGGTCATCGTGCTCGGCTGCCTGATCGGACTGGTGCATGGCCTGCTGATCGCGCGTGTCGGGTTGCAGCCATTTGTCGTCACGCTCTGCGGGCTTTTGATCTATCGGGGTGTGGCGCGGTGGTACACCGACGAGGCGACCGCGGGCTTCCCGTTCGGCGCCAGCTTCCCGGTGCTCGAATGGCTGACCGCGGGCCGCGTCTTCGGAATCCCGCACAGCCTGATCGCCTTCGTGGTGATTGCGGTGGCCGCCGGCATCCTGCTGCACGGCTCTGTATACGGGCGCTACCTCTACGCGGTCGGCAAGAACGAAGAGGCCGCGCGCTACAGCGGCATCCGCACCTCCCGCATCATCATCGCCGCCTATGTCATCTGCGCCGGGCTGACAGCGGTCGCGGCGGTGTTCATCGCCATGTACACGCGCTCGATCTCGCCATCCTCGCACGGCAACTTCTATGAGCTGTACGCGATCGCGGCGGCCGTGCTCGGCGGCTGCTCGCTACGCGGCGGCGAGGGCTCGATCGTCGGTGTCGTGCTAGGCGTGATCCTGCTGCAGGTGCTGCAGAACCTGGTCAACCTGCTCGGCATACCGAGTTCGCTGAACTTCGCGGTGATGGGCTCAGTGATCCTGATCGGTGTGCTCGCCGACAACGAATTGTCTCGGCGGCGCCAGCACGCGCTGGCAAAGGGGAAGCCCGCCTAAGTCAGGCGTTTTTGGCGATGCGCGGGCCGGCCGGGAGGCCGCCGACTTCCAACAGCTCAGATATCTCGTCTGGCGGCAGCGGCCGCGCCAGCAAGAATCCCTGCAGTTCGTCGCAGCCGATGGTCTTCAGGTAGTCGCTCTGGAAGGCGGTCTCAACGCCTTCGGCCGTCGTCTTCAGCCCGGTGGCGCGGGCGAGGTCGACGATCGCCTGCACGATGGCCTCGTCACCGTTCTGCTTGCCGAAACCCTGGACGAAGCTGCGGTCGATCTTGATACGGTCGACCTCCAGTTGGTGAAGGCGCCCGAGCGAGGAGAAACCCGTGCCGAAATCGTCGAGCGCGAAGCGCACGCCGAGTTCGCGCAGCGCCGCGACGTTGCGCTCGCATTCGCCGCCCTTGTCTGACAGCGCGCTTTCCGTGACCTCGAGTTCGAGCCGGCGAGGATTGAGGCCCGAGGCAAGCAACTCGTTGGCAACCTGCATCGCGTAGGCCGGATTGCGCAGTTCAAGCGCCGACACGTTGACGGCGATGGTGTCGACCGTCCAGCCGGCGGCGGCCTTGCAGGCGTTGCGCAGCACGCGCATGCCGAGCCGCGAAATCAGCCCCGTTTCCTCCGCGATCGGGATGAAAACATCCGGTGCGATCAGGCCGCGCTGAGGATGGCGCCAGCGAACGAGCGCCTCGACGCCGGTGACACGCCCGGCGGTCGCGGAATACAGGGGCTGATAGTGGACCACGATCTGGTCGGCGTCGTCGATCGCGACGCGAAGGTCGCGCTCCATATCGCGGCGCGCATTGATGCTGCGGTCCATCGCTTCGGTGTAGACGGCGAACGCGCTGCGCCCGGCGCGCTTGCAATGGTACAGCGCGACATCGGCCTTGCGGGTCAGTTCGACGCGATCGGCGCCATCGCGCGGCGAGAGCGCCACGCCGATGCTGACGCCGATGAACACCTGCGTTCCGGCGATGTCGTAGGGGTGGCGGGCCATCTCGACGATGCGCTGGCACAGCGCCTCGACCTGTTCCTGCGCCTCGACCCGGCGCAGCAGGATGGTGAACTCGTCGCCGCCCATGCGCGCGACGATCTCGGCCTGGTGCGCGAGGCTCTTCAGGCGAACGGAGAATTCGCGCAGCAGTTCGTCTCCCGACGGATGGCCGAATGTATCGTTGACCTCCTTGAAGCCGTCGAGGTCGAGATAGAGGATCGCAATCGTCTCGTCGGAGTTGACGAGGCTGGCGAGCGCGTTGTCCAGCCGGTCGTTGAACGTGCCGCGGTTGGGCAACCCGGTGAGCAGATCGTGATGGGCCAGGTGCCTGACCGTCGCCTCGCTCTGGCTGAGGTTGAGCGAGCGGCGGCGCAGCGCGGTGATCAGCAGGCCGATGGCCGTCATGGCGGCCAGCGCCACCGCCACCATCAGCGGCGCAACCTGCACCAGCACGGCGGTGCCGGGGCGGTCGGGCTGCCAGATGAAATGGCCGACGGTCTCGCCACGCGACGACACCAGCGGGCTGGAGATCTCGCTGCTCGACCTCAGATCTGCCCAAGAGAAACGCAAACCGGTCAGCAAGTAGTCCCGCTTGAGATCGGCGATGAAGCTGCTGTCGAGGTAGCGCAGCGCGATGTGGACGTACTCCTCGCCCGCGGCCTGCTCGATCTCGCCGGTGTCGGAGACGATAGGCTTGACGCTGATCACGGCGGGATGCCCGGCGATGACGACGAAATCGGCCACGCCATGGGTCAGTACGCGTTCGCTCAGGCCTTCGGTGTCGCCGCTGCGCTCCTTGGCGCGCAGAGCCTGCACCAGGGGCAGGGCGCCACTCATCATTTCGCTGAAACCCTGATCCTGCGCGCCGTCGATCGGCGGATAGGAATAGACGCGGGCATTGTGAGGATCGAGCACGTATGAGCCGTCATGACCGAAATAGGTCTGCATCCACGACCCGAGATTGGCCTCCATCCAAGCCTGGTCGCCGTTGCGTACCGCGGTGACCGCATCGTCCCAGACACTGACGCTTTCCTGGTCGTGCGCGATGCCGGCGCGCAGTTGCGACAGCACCAGGTTGACGAGGTTGAGCTGGCGATTGTCGGAGACGCGATCGGCCTGGTGGGTCGCCCACATCATCAGCGAGGCGGCCGCCATCGACAGCAACATGACGATGACGAAAATCGGCGCGACGGTTCTCAGCATGAACCTGCGACGGCTTGGCTCGGAGAACGGACGGACCATGGTGCGTTGCGATCTGTTGCGCTCGGACGATCATGCCAGAGACTCGTTAAAGAAGCGGTTTCGGACGAATTGCCCTCGCAGGCACGGCGCTTGTAGTTCCGGCTTTCAGACGACGCGCACTTTCCACGACGCCACCGCGTGCTATCTGGTTAGGGCGTCGTCATCGAAGGGGGCAGGATGGCCGCGCATTCCGGATCGAAAGGCGTCATCTATGCGGCGATCGCCGGCAACCTCCTGATCGCGCTCACCAAGTTCGCGGCTGCGTTCTTTACCGGCAGTTCGGCGATGATGTCGGAGGGTGTCCACTCGCTGGTCGACACCGGCAACGGCCTGCTTCTGCTCTACGGCCTTCATCGGGCGAACCGCCCGGCGGATCTGACCCACCCATTCGGCCATGGTCGCGAACTCTATTTCTGGAGCTTCATCGTGGCGCTGCTGGTGTTTGCGCTTGGCGCCGGCGTCTCGTTCTACGAAGGCGTCAGCCACATACGGCAGCCGCATCACGCATCGAACCTCACCGCCAATTATATCGTGCTCGGCCTCGCCTTCGTTTTCGAATTCTATTCCTGGGCGGTCGCGCTCAAGGAGTTCCGCACGGTCAAGGGCAAGCTGAGCTATTTCCAGGCAGTGCGGGCGAGCAAGGATCCGAGCGTCTTTACGGTGCTCTTCGAAGACAGCGCCGCACTGCTCGGCCTCGTCGTGGCGGCGGCCGGGATCACCGCCGCAAGCTATTTCGACATCCCCGAACTCGACGGCGTCGCCTCGATTTGCATTTCGCTCATTCTGGGGGCTACCGCCGTGCTTCTGGCGCGTGAAAGCAAGGGGCTTCTGCTCGGCGAGTCAGCGCTGCCCGAGGTGCAGCGGGCGCTGCTCGCGATTGCCCGCAGCGAGGCGGCAGCCGACCGTATCAACGGCATCATCACCGTCCACATCGGGCCGAGCCAGATCGTCGTGGCGCTCAGCCTCGAGTTCCGCGACCACCTCACGACGCCGCAAATCGAGGAGGCCATCGAGCGCATCGAAACTCGAATGCGGGCGAGCTACCCGCAGATCGCGTTCCTGTTCGCCAAACCGCAAAAGCGCGCGGTCTGGGAAGCCTGCCGGGCGCTGCTCGACGACTGAGGCCCGGCGTTCAGCCAAACTTCGGGTCGAGACTGCCGGACTTGTAGCGCTTAGCCATTTCGAACAGGGGAATGGGCTTGATGCTGGAGGCATTGCCAGCGGTGCCGAATTCCTCAAAACGCTGCTTGCACAGCTTGGTCATCGCCGTCATCGCCGGCTTCAGGTACTTGCGCGGGTCGAACTCGCTTGGGTCCTCGCTCAGCACCTTGCGGATCTGGCCGGTCAGCGCCATGCGGTTGTCGGTATCGATGTTGATCTTGCGCACGCCGTGCTTGATGCCGCGCTGGATTTCCTCGACCGGCACGCCCCAGGTGGGCTTCATCTTGCCGCCGTATCTATTGATGATCTCCTGCAGTTCCTCCGGCACCGACGAGGAGCCGTGCATCACAAGGTGGGTGTTGGGCAGCTTGCGGTGAATCTCCTCGATGACGTTCATGGCCAGCACCTTGCCGTCCGGCTTGCGGCTGAACTTGTAGGCGCCGTGGGATGTGCCCATGGCAATCGCCAGCGCGTCCACTTTGGTCTCGGCGACAAATTTCACCGCCTCGTCGGGGTTGGTCAGCAGTTGGTCATGGCTGAGCTTGCCCTCGGCGCCGTGTCCGTCCTCCTTGTCGCCCATGCCGGTTTCCAGCGAGCCGAGCACGCCGAGTTCGCCTTCCACCGAGATGCCGCCGAGATGGGCCATGCCGACCACGGTGCGGGTGACGCCGACATTGTAGTCCCAGTCGCCCGGGGTCTTGCCGTCTTCCTTCAGCGAACCGTCCATCATCACCGAGGTGAAGCCGGACTGGATCGCCGTCATGCATGTGCCGGGCTCGTTGCCGTGGTCGAGATGCACGCAGACCGGGATGCTCGGGTAGATTTCGGTCACCGCGTCCATCATGTGCTTCAGCATGATGTCGTTGGCGTAGGCGCGGGCGCCGCGCGACGCCTGCAGGATCACCGGCGCATCAGCCGCATTCGCGGCCTCCATGATCGCCAGCGCCTGTTCCATGTTGTTGATGTTGAAGGCGGGGACGCCATAGCCGCGTTCGGCGGCGTGATCGAGCAGTTGTCTGAGCGTTATGCGCGCCAAGGGATACTCCCTGTTTTTCTTTGCGTGAAATGCTGATGCCCGGCTAGCATCAAATCGCCCACAGCGGAAGCGGCTCCCTGAACGGCGCTAGACGGCGGAGCATTGGACGGTCGCCCACTTGCCCGAGAGACGGGGTGGGACATCGTGCAGCGACAACGAGGAAATTTGACAATGACATCCGAAGCGGCCGCGCTCGCCGCGGTCAGCCCATCCTGCGGGGCCATCAGCCTTGCATGGAGAACCTGCGGGCCGATGGATGCGTGAGGGATACTTCGACAGACCCGCGCTCGACGTGGCGCCCGAACTCATCGGCGCATCGTTGACGGTGAACGGCGTTGGCGGGCGGATCGTGGAAACGGAAGCCTATGATGCGAGCGACCCGGCCTCGCACAGCTTTAGGGGACAGACTCCGCGCAATCGCGCGATGTTCGGCCCGTCGGGCCACGTCTACATCTACCGCTCCTACGGCATCCACTGGTGCCTGAACCTGGTCTGCTCGGCAGCCAGCGCCGTGCTGATCCGGGCTATCGAGCCGGTATCGGGCATCGCGCAAATGCAGGGTCGGCGGGGAACAGACATTCCGCGGCTGCTCTGCTCAGGACCGGGACGGCTCTGCCAGGCGCTCGGCGTCGACATTTCGATGGACGGTCTGCCGCTCGCGCAGCCGCCCTTCGCCTTTACGCCGCGCGTGGGCGTGGTTCCCGTCCTGACTGGACGGCGGATCGGCATTTCGAAGGCGGTCGAACAGCCGTGGCGCTTCGGCCTGGCAGCATCGCGTTATCTGAGCCGGGCGTTTTGAGGCACTTACAACAAAAATCGCCGGCCGAGTTGATCGGCCGGCGACAGGTGCGCCTGTTCAGGTTGCGCCGATCACCGGCGGATTATGACGGTATCCTCGTCATCGTCGCGCTGCCGGCCGCCAAGGGCAGCCGCGGCACTGGCTATGAATGCGCCCACCGCCAGCGACAGTGCGCTGAGCAGGGCGAAGGTGGCCCCGGCTTTTCGAGCCGAATCGGCAGCTTCCTTGGCCTGCGTCTTTGCCGCTTCGACCCTGGAAAGCACCGCGTCGACGCGCGCCTCCGCATCGGCCGGGGAGAGCCCGGTACGGGCAGCGACCAACTGGGAGAGATAGATGCGGTCTTCCGCGCTCACCTGACCCGCTGCGACGCTTTCAGCCAGTATGCGCGCCGCCTCACCGGAGGCGGACGCATTGTCGCCAGCCGGCGTGGCAAGACGCGCAGGGTCGGCGGGGCGGAACAGCGTGTCGACGAAATACGAGCCGCCGGCGGACGCCGTGTCGGAATCAGCAGCCGCGGATCCGGCGGCTGCGGTGGCACCCAGCGCTACCCCCGAAGTAACCGTCGCGGCAGCCTGGCCTCCGACGCCCACAATCGAAGACAGGGCCGAGCCCAGCACGCCCACCACCAGCAGCGTGGCCAGGGCCCAGGCCAGGAAGCCGTGCGCGCTGTCGCGAAAGAACACTTCGTCCGTGTGTACGTTGACCCAGCGTGTTCTCAGCCGCCCCGCAAGATAGCCGCCGACGCCGGAGGAGAGCCATTGGACAACGACCAGCCAGACTGCAGTCGACACCGCAACCGCGGTCAGTCCCGCGCCGCCACTCCACGGAGATACCATCGAAAGGCCAAGTCCCGAGCCGAGAAGCACTAGGACGACGGTGAGCGTCGCAGCCGCGAACGCACCTGCGACAATGGCAGCCCAACTGACGGCGGTCTTCGCCGACTCAGTTGGGGCTACCTGGGCTTCGGATACCGCGATCGCCATTTTGTCCTCGCCTAGTGATAAAAGAGAGCGATGAGCAGGATGATCGGGATCGGCACTCCGAGCAGCCAAAGAAGAATTCCGCGGCCCATGTGAGACTCCTGTCGCTGTTGCCTAGTCTCTCACAATGCGGACAGGAGAATTCCGTTCCGTCTGGGGCTGGAGATTCGCGGTGCGCTATTGCCACCGCGTTTGAGGTCGTGCCGTTCACGGCGCCACGGGACGGGGAACGTCGGTCCACTAATCAGGCGCGATGGGCCGAGCCGGGTCATTTCGCGCGTCAGCGGCGCGAAAGTGGTCTCGGCCGTTCACGGATCCGGTCAGAAGCGCCGCAACGCGCCCCGCACGACGCCGCCAATAATGCGGCCGACCTGCTCGGCGTCGCCCCGGGCGCGGCCGCTGTAGGATCGCCGGCCGCTGCTGTGCGTCTTCTTGGTCGTGCCGCCTGCCGGCGCCAGGTCGGGATTGCCCGGCTCGTAGGATGCGTACTTCAGTTCGGTCTGCGCCATCAGCAGTTCGTATTGCGGCTGGTTGAGGTAGCCGGTCGGCGTCAGTCCGCGCGAGGTCTGCCACGACCCGAGAGCGTTCCTGGTCTTGCGGCCGAAAGCGCCGTCATGGCCGCCGGTGTCGAACCCGGCCAGCGTCAGCCGCACCTGAATCTCGGTGCGCTTCTCGCGGTCGAATTCGAGGTCGGCTTCCGTCAGTTCGCTTGATTCCATCGCCCGGACAGTGTCGGTGACTGGCAGGTCGATCACCTCCGTGGTGACGCTGCGCGCCACCGGCTCTTCCGGCGGCGTGATGACGGCGCTGGCGACGCCCTTCTTTTCTTCCTTGTCTTTGGCTTCCTGGTCGAGGCGCTCCAATTGCTTGCGCGCGTTGACGGCATAGAGTCCGTCCGGAAACACCTCCAGATAGGCCAGATAGTCCTCGCGCAGGCCGGAATCGCGGGCGAGGTTGTAGAGCGCGGTTTCGCGCGCCAGCGTGTCGGTGCTGTCGGCCGGCACGTCCTTCGGCTTGTCGGCGGTGGTCTCGGTCGCGGCGGGCCTGGACTGCGGGTTGAGGATGACCTCGCCGGTCAGCGACGCGTTGATCCACGGGCGCTGCTGCTGGTTGGTGGAATTGTAGACCTCGCCCGTGATGCGCGACATCACGACCGGCAGATCGGTGTCGGGCAGGTCAATATTATGGAGCAGGGCAGTCGTGAAAGGCGAATGCTCGCCTTCGCCGTCGAGCGCGACCTCGTCCGGGCTGGTCGCGAAGATGATCGCCGTACCCTCGCCGGCGTCGCCGAGCTTCACTTCCGCCAGGCCTTCGGCGATCGCGGCCGAGCGCGTGGTGCCCGCAAGCGATCTTGACAGCGTCTTCGACAGCGGGTTGTCGCGGCAGGCGTCGAGCACCACGAGCCGCACGGCCACGTCCTGCTGCATCTGCTTGGTGACCAGATCCATGCTGATCGCCTCGAAGTCGAGGGCGCTGATGTCCTGGAATGCGGCGTCGATCGGCACAAGGTAGTTGCGGCCGTTCACCTGCATACCGTGGCCGGCATAGAAGAACATGCCGATGTCGGCGCCGCGCACGGCGATCGAAAAATCCTTGATCGCGTCCTCGAAGCCGTCGTGGTTGAGGTCGTAACCCTCGACCACCACGAAGCCGAGCTTGCGCAGCTTTTCGGCTACCGCCTTCGCGTCTCGCTCGGGATTGGGGAGCCGGACGGCATTCTGATAGTCGCTGTTGCCGATAACGAGGGCGACGCGCTTGCCGAGCGGCGCCGCCGCGTTTGCCGGCAGGGCGAAGGCGACAACCGAAACCAGCCAGAGCAGGATCAAGAGGAACGAGCGGGGCATGGCTGATCTCCTTCGGCGCGGCGAGGATCGGTCAGGACGACAGCGGCGCGAGATTGATGATCTCGACGCGGCGGTTGGCGGCGGCCTTCGGGTTGGCGGGATCGACCAGGCGGGTCTTGCCATAGCCGACAGGCTTTAGGCGGTCGGCGGAAATGCCGTAGAACGACACCAGGTGCGTCACCACCGCCTTGGCGCGGCGTTCGGAAAGCTCCTGGTTGTATTCCACCGTGCCGACATCGTCGCAGTGGCCTGCGACCTGGAACTGCATGCTGGCCAGCCGCTTGTCCGAGAGAGCCTGGCCGAGCGCCTTCAACGTGAGCATGCCGTCATTGGTGAGCCGGGCGGAATTGAACTCGAAATTGATCACCAGGCTGACGGACGGCAGATCGAGCTCGGGCGGCAGTTCGCCCTCGATGTTGATGCCGCGCGTAACCGCCTTCGACATCGATCGCGTCACCGGTCCCGTCTTTTCTGGCAAAAGCTGCTCCACGATCGCGTCGACCGACAGCGATCCTGCCCATGCCGTTCCGTGACCCGAAATGACCAGCGGCAGCGCCAGCAGGCCGGCGAACAGGACGGCAAGGCCAAGCAGCAGCGGCCGTCCTCCAACCGTCAGAAACCGAAGCATTGCCTCATCGCCTCCGTCAGTTCGCAGATACCGTCAGGTGGACAACATCGGCCGTTACCTCGCGCGCGGTCTGTGCCGGGTCGGGATTCTCGGCCAGTGCCGCGCGCAGTTGGCTGAGATACAGCCGGTCCTGCGGGTCGGCTTCGCCTTTCTTGCGGTCGCCGGCAGATAGCCGGAACTGGCCGGTGCCGCTGGTCTCGAGTGCCTCGATCTGGCCGAGCGGGCTGCGCGAAGCGATCGCCACGATCGCTTCCGGCCCCGCGGGTGCCGCGGCGCGGAAGCGCTGCCGGCCTTCCTTGCCGTCGCCGAACTTCAGCACCGTGCCGGGCGGCAGCTGCTTGCGCAGCGGCCCGCGGCGCGGGACCAGGTTCACCACCTGACCGTCCGCCTGCAGGTAGACCACATAGAGGAACGACGGGAAGTTGGGCGACGTTACGCTGAAGCCGACGAGATCGCCGAACTTCACCTTGTCGCTGCCACTGTCCAGCGTGATGCGCGGCCGCGAGGAAACGCCGAGCGGCTGGTCGAGTGTCAGCAGCGCTTCGCACACCGGCCACGGACGCACGGCCACGTGATCCATCGAGGCGTCCGGGAATTCCTTCTTCAGTTCGGCGAGCTTCTCTTCACTTTCGACGAAGCCGTCATAGGTCGAGCCCACCTTGAACACCTGGCCGCAGTCGCCTGCCTTGGTGACGCTCGGCGTATCGCGTTTGGGCTGCACGGGCTCGGGTCGGGGCGGCGTAATGCCGGCGTCGATGACGGCAGCCTCGTTGATGTCGGCCTTGAGCGCGCCGTAGGCGACCCAGCCGTAGCCACCATCTGCCCAATCCGTTCCCCACGAATTCTGTACGCGAAAAGCCTGGCGACCATCGTCGTAGCCCACAATCGCCAGTTCGTGGCCGGTGTTCATCTTGCCGAAATTTTCGCCCAGCGAGCCGCGATAGACGTCGTCCTTGCCAAGAAACTGCAGCAACGCGGCTTCGGAATCGGCCTTGGCCTTGTACATGTTCATGCCGATGACGATCGGATTGCCGGCCGCCAGCAGTTGCTTCATCTTGTCGATGTCGGTGTCCGTGAACGGCTCGTTCTCGCCGAGCGGGAAAAGGATGTCGCCGCCCTTGATGGAGAACTCGTTCTTGCCGACCTGCGTGGAGGTGACGTCCGGCGCGCAGATCTTCGAGATCGGTACGTCCTGGTTGGTCATCGAGCCGTTGTCCATCAGGTAAAGCATCGTGAGAAGGGCGTTGCTGCCGCTCTTTTCGCAGAGCTCGACCGATGGCGTACGCGGCTTGTCGTATTCCCAGCCGGCGACCTGCGTATGGATATAGGCCGGGCTCGGCGTGTTCTTCGGATCCCCGGGCGTGCTGGAATGTTCGATCGCGGCATAGTAGCCGCGCACCGCGTAGCCCATGGCGTGCGCGACGCACGACCCTTTCTCCTGCTGGACCGGCGGCGGCATTCTCGGGGTCAGGTCGATCGCGGAGGGGATGTAGGCGCGCTTCAGCTGCACTCGAGGGAATTTCGCTGCCAGTGCCGGATCCGGAGGCGTCGCGCCAAACAGCCCATCCCACCGATCCGGGTCGGCGGTCTCAGCGCCTGCGGGGCTCAGATGGACCGCCAACGCGGCGACGCCAAGCGCAGCCGCCACCATCGAAACATGACGAAATCCAGACCCCACGCTCCGCTCCCTCCAATTCCGGCATCGCAATCATTGACGTGACGGACGGGACCCCAAGCAACTCCAAGTCTAGACCCGGAAGGCGGATTTGAAAAGTTAACGAAAGCCGTCGACGGATAGTGGCCCGGTTCGTCGGCGTTCCAAGGCGTCGCGGGGTGTTGGAGTTGGGTCAGTCAGAGGCGGAGGCATGGATTCGTCAAGGATTTTCCGACGTTGCGGCAGGCTCCTGAAGCCGGATCGACGGCAGTATGCGCACATACCGTAAGTTGCGTGCGCGAATCGCGTGCGGTTCGCAGGCATTCACATTTCCGAGAGCAGCCGCCCGGCGAAGTTTGGTCCATTGGTCAACGCGAAAAAATCCGGGCTGCACGGACGCGGCTCGAGCCTGAAGCCAGGAACACCAGCACCCGTGGCCGCGACGGAGGCTCAATCCGCGTGGAGCTGCCGTGAAATCGGCGGGCCGACGAAAACATCCTCGAAGCGTGCCTCAAAGCCGGCGCGCTGCGGCGAGCAGGCCATCACCCCGACCCGCGCATCGGCTGCCGAAAACGGCGCCAGTCGCGCCATCCGCCAGGCGCCGCCGCCTATGGCGTACTGCACCCGCACCGCGTCGTCGTGGCGGGTCAAGCGGGCGCCCACACGGTCGGCGGGCGTGGCGTCCGGCAGCGGGATCACCGACCAGTCCGAGACCTCGCGGGTCACGACGACGGAAAAATGCATCAGCCCGTCGGTGTATTCGATTCCAGTCTTGATCCAGTTCCGCGCATCGATGCGAAGCATCAGCCCGGCCTGGTCGTAGAGATGTTCGTATTTCCCGACGATCACGGCGGAGGCCGAGAAATCGCCGCTCACCGGCTTCAGCATCGCGTGCCCGTCATCACGCCTGAAGCCATAGAAGGTGCTCTGCCAGAAATCGGTATCCTTGCCGGTCGTCAGGCTGACGCCGCCCTCATGCGCCTGCCAGTGCGGCGGCTCGTTCAGCCATTCGAACTCGGGCGACATCGCTTGCTGCTCAGCGGCCGGCATCGGTGAGCAGCTTCAGGTCGGCGGCCGAAAGCGTTAGCTGCGCGCCGCGCACCAGGCTTTCGAGCTGGCGCACCGACGTCGCCGAGGCGATCGGCGCGCCGACGCCCGGCTGCGCGTTGATCCAGGCGAGCGCGATCTCGGCCGGTGTAGCGTCAGTAGAGGCCGCGACCGTGTCGAGGGCGGCGAGGATGCGCATGCCCTTCTCGTCGAGGTATTTACCGATGCCGCCGCCGCGCGGACTCTGCCCAAGATCGCCCTTCGAGCGATATTTGCCAGTGAGAAAGCCCGACGCCAGCGAGTAGTAGCAGATGAGGCTCAGCCCTTCCTTCACCACGATGTCCTGAACAGCGCCTTCGAACTTGTTACGCGTGTAGACGTTGTACTCGTTCTGCAGCGTCTGGTAGCGCGGCAGGCCGTTGGCGGAGAGCCGAAGCGCCTCCGAAAGGAGCGCCTCATCATAGTTCGAGCAGCCGATGAAGCGCACCTTTCCGGCTCGGATCAGCCGGTCGTAGGCGCCCAGCGTCTCCTCCTGCTTGACCCGGTGGTCCGGCCAGTGGCTCTGGTAGAGATCAATGTAGTCGGTCTGCAGGCGCTTCAGCGACGCCTCCACGGCTTGTTCGATCCATTTCGCCGAGAGGTCGGTGTGCCCCTGGCCCATGTCGGAGCCGACCTTGGTGAAGATGTGGACCCTATCCCGGTTACCGCGGGCCTTCAGCCAGCGGCCGATGATCTTCTCGCTGTCGCTGTCGTTGCCCGGCACCCAGCGCGAGTAGACGTCGGCCGTGTCGATGGCCGAAAAGCCGGCCGCAACGAATGCGTCGAGAACCGCGAAGGAGGTCGCTTCATCGGCCGTCCAGCCCACCACGTTGGTGCCCAGCACCAGCGGCGCGATCTCGAGGTCGGTGCGGCCGAGGCGTCGTTTCATGGCGGGATCTCCGGCGTCGGGGTGGGCGCCATGGTTATAGGGACTGACCGCCGTGACGCAAGGCTGTAGGCGCGAACGGCGCATCGCGAAATCAGCGGTCGAAAACGCGTCCGATCATGCCCACCGCCATTGCGGCTCGCCTCGCAAGATGATGAATACTGCCGCCCGTCGAGCACGGAGCCACGAGTCCAAAAAATGCTGAGAATTCCGACCTACGTCGCCGCCAGTGCCATCGAGGGGGTCGGCGTCTTCGCCGCCGAGCCGGTCGCCGCCGGAACGACGATCTGGAGGTTCAACCCGGATTTCGACCTGTTGATCCCGATCGAAAAATACCGCGCAGCGGAGCCGCATGTGCGCGACCTGCTCGACCGCTACGCGTATCCGAGCCCCGACCATTCCGGCCACATCGTCTACGAAACCGACAATGGCCGGTTCATGAACCACGATGCGGAGCCGAACACCGATTTTTCTGTTCATGGCGGCGGCACGGCGACGCGCGACATCGCCGCCGGCGAGGAAATCACCTGCGACTACGGCGAGTTTTTTCCCCAGTTCAGCTTCCGGCACAGCCACGGCTAGGCGAAGGCCCGCCTCCAACGACAGGTCGTGACGGCTGGCCCATCGCCGCCGATTCGTCTAGGTTCCGGCACGTGCCGCGGGGGCATGTTCGCGAGAGGACGTATCGATGCGGTTCGCCGGTTTGGTTCAACGGGTTGCCCCTGCCGCGGCGACGATTGCAGTGCTGCTGTGCGGTTCGGCCGGTGCGCAGGACGCGCCGTCTGGCAAGGCGCCGCCGGCGGTTGAAACGGCCGCCGTCACGCTTCAGCCGATAACGCGGGAAGCCGAGTTCCTCGGCACCGTGCAGGCGATACAGCAGGTCAACCTTTTGGCGCGCGTCGAGGGGTTCCTCGAATCGGTCAATGTCAAGGAAGGCAGCTTCGTGCCCGCCGGCACCGTGGTGTTCGAGATCGAGAAGGATACGTATCAGGCCGCGCTCGACGGGGCGCAGGCCACGCTGCAAGCCGCGCAGGCATCCGAAGCCGGTGCGCAGGCGACCCTGACGCAGGCCGAGCTCAATCTGAAGCGGCAGTCTGCACTGGTCAAGACGTCCGCTGTGTCGCAAGCGACCGTCGACGACGCGACCGCGAGCCGCGACAGCGCCCAGGCCAACGTGAAGCAGGCGCAGGCGCAGATCGCCCAGGCCCAGGCACAGGTCGAGACCGCACAGCTGAACCTCAACTTCACCGACGTGAAATCGCCCATCGCCGGCCGCATCGGAAAAACCTTCGTCACCGACGGCAACCTCGTCTCGCCTTCGACCGGTCCGCTGGCCACCATCATCCAGACCGATCCCATCCGCGTGGTGTTCTCGATCTCCGACCGCGAGTATCTGCAGGTCGTCGATGCGCTCAAGCCGAACGACCAGGGATTTGGCGCCGATGCGGCGAACTACCGGCCGAGTCTTCGGCTGTCCGACGGCACCGAATACAGCCAGCCGGGCCGCATCTCCTTCATCGACAACTCAATCGACTCCAGCACCGGCACGATCGCCGTGTTCGCCGAGTTTCCCAATCCCGACCTGAAGCTGGTGCCAGGGCAATACGTCACGGTCACGGTCAAGGCCGGCAAGCCGCAGGAACTGCCTGTGATGGCCGCGGCCGCAGTGCAGCAGGATCGCGAGGGCAACTACGTCTTCGTGCTCGGCGAGGGCAACCGCGCCACCGTGCGCCGTGTCGAACTCGGCACAAGGGTCGGCACCGACTGGGCGATCAAATCGGGTCTGGCGAACGGCGAGGTGGTGATCGTCTCGGGCGTGCAGAAGGTCGCGCCGGGAATGGTCGTCAATCCGCAACCCGCGACCGCCGGGAACTGAACCGATGTTCGCCGAGATCTTCATCCGTCGTCCGCGGCTGGCGATGGTCATCGCCGTGCTGATCACGCTGGCCGGCAGCATCGCGCTGATCAACATACCAGTGGCGCAATACCCCAACATCACGCCGCCCACCATCCAGGTCAGCGCCAGCTATCCGGGCGCAGACGCCGTCACGATGGCGGAGACCGTGGCAGGCCCGATCGAGCAGCAGGTCAACGGCGTCGAGGGCATGCTCTACATGGCCTCGACCTCGAGCTCGAGCGGCAACTATACGCTCACCGTCACCTTCGCGATCGGCACCGATCCCGACATCGCCCAGGTCAACGTGCAGAACCGCGTCGCGCTGGCGACGCCGCAGCTGCCCGACGCCGTGAACCGGCTCGGCGTCAATGTGCGCGCACAGCAGCCCAACTTCCTGATGATCGCCAACGTGTTCTCGCCGAAGGGCACGCATGACGGGCTGTTCCTGTCCAACTACGCGCAGATCAACGTCGTCAACCCGCTGTCGCGCGTGGCCGGCGTCGGCCAGGCCTCGCTGATGGGCGCGCTCAACTATTCGATGCGCATCTGGCTCGACCCGCGCCGCATGGCAGCGCTCGGCATCACATCGGACGATGTCACCAACGCAATCCAGCAGCAGAACGTACAGGCCGCCGCCGGCCTGATCGGCGCGCCGCCGATCGGCGACAGCCAGGTGCTGCAATATTCGGTCACGGCGCTCGGCCGGCTGGCCAGCACCGACCAGTTCGGCGAGATCATCGTGCGTACCGGCGCCAATGGCGCGATCGTGCGCGTGCGCGATATCGCCCGCGTCGAACTCGGCGCCCAGTCCTACGGCTCGATCAGCCAGCTCAACGGCAATCCGGCCGCTACCATCGCCATCTACCAGTCGCCGGGTTCGAACGCGCTCGGCGTCGCCTCGTCTGTTCGTTCGCAGCTCGACTATCTCAAGGCGCGCTTCCCGGCGGACGTCGAGTACCAGGTCATCTACGACTCGACCGACTTCGTGAAAGCGACGATCGAGGAGATCATCTACACGCTGGCGCTGACCGGCTTGATCGTGCTGATCGTGGTGTTCGTCTTCCTGCAGGACTGGCGCGCCACGCTGATCCCCGCGCTGACGATCCCGGTTTCGCTGATCGGCGTGTTCGCGCTGCTGCTTGCGCTAGGCTATTCGGCCAACACCGTCACCCTTTTTGCACTGATCCTTGCGATCGGCCTCGTCGTCGATGACGCCATCGTGGTGGTGGAGAACGTGCAGCGTGTGATGGAGGACGAGCCCGGAATCTCGCCGCGCGAGGCGACTTCGGTGGCCATGCAGCAGGTGACCGGGCCGATCGTTTCGACCACGCTGGTGCTGATCGCGGTGTTCCTGCCGGTCGCGTTCCTGCCGGGCATCACCGGCCAGCTCTACCGGCAGTTCGCGGTCACCATTACCGTGGCGGTGTCCATCTCGGCGCTGAACGCGCTGACGCTGAGCCCGGCGCTCTGCGCCGTCATGCTGCACCGTCCCCACCCGGCGCGGGGACCGTTCCGCTGGTTCAACCTCGGCCTCGACCGCACCCGCAACGGTTATTCCTGGATCACCGGCCTGCTGGCGCGGCGCGCGATCATCGCCGGCCTGATCATCGTCCTGGTCGCCGGCGGGGTATACTGGCTGTTCGGGCGCACGCCGACCGCGTTCATTCCTACCGAGGATCAGGGCGTCCTTTTCGTGAACGTCCAGCTTCCGGACGCGGCGTCGCTGCCGCGCACCACGGCCGTCCTCGACAATGTCCGCGAGATCGCGGCAAAGACCGACGGCGTGGCGAATGTCGTCACCGTTTCCGGCTACAGCCTGCTCTCGGGCGCGCTGCAGCCGAACACCGGCCTTGCGCTCGTCGTGCTGAAGCCGTGGAGCGAGCGCACGACGCCACAGACCGGCCTGCGCGGCATTTACGGCGCCTTGAGCGCGGCGTTCTCGCAGATCAGCGCGGCGAACGTGATCGCCTTCCCGCCGCCGGCCATCCCGGGCATCGGCAACGCCGAGGGCTTCGACTTCCGGCTCGAGGCACTGGGCGGGCAGTCGCCCGAGGACCTGTCGCAGGTGGTGCGTTCGTTCATAACGTCGGCAAACGGAGATCCGCGCATCGGCTCCGCCTACACGACCTTTTCCGCCGAGGTGCCGGGCCTCTATCTCGACATCGACCGTGTACGCGCCGAGCGCCTGAACATCCCGATCTCGACCATCTTCAGCACGCTGCAGGCCCAGCTCGGCTCGGCCTATGTGAACAACTTCGTCATCATGGGCCAGACCTACCAGGTCAATGTCCAGGCGGATTCGTCGTTCCGGGCAAGCAGCGAAGACATCATGAACCTCTACGTGCGCAGCAATACCGGCACGATGGTACCGGTGCGCGCGTTCGCCACCGTCTCGCGTACGCTGCAGCCGACCCTGCTCAACCGCTACAACCAGTTCACCGCCGCGACGGTCAACGGAACGCCTGCCGTCGGCGTATCCTCCGGCCAGGCCATGCAGGCTCTGACCGAGGTCGCTGGCAAGTCTCTGCCGGACGGCTACGCCTTCGAATGGTCGGGCCTGTCCTACCAGGAGGCGGTCGCGAGCAGCCAGACGGTGATGGTGTTCGTGCTGGCGCTGGTGTTCGGCTACCTTTTCCTTGTCGGCCAGTACGAAAGCTGGGCGATCCCGTTCGCGGTCGTCACCTCCGTGTCTGTCGCCGTGCTCGGGGCGCTGATCGGCATCAACGCCGTCGGGCTGGCGCTCAACGTCTATGTCCAGATCGGCCTGGTGCTGCTGATCGGCCTCGCGGCCAAGAACGCGATCCTGATCGTCGAATTCTCGAAGGAGCAGCACGAAGCGGGCAAAGGCCTGGTGGAGGCCGCCATCGAGGGCGGCCACATGCGCTTCCGCGCCGTGCTGATGACGGCGATTGCCTTCATTCTCGGCTCGGTGCCGCTCATCCTGACGCATGGCGCAGGTGCGGCGAGCCGTTTCTCGATCGGCCTCACCGTGGTGGCGGGCATGACAGCCGCGACCGTGCTGGGCATCCTGGTTATCCCGGCGCTCTACGTGCTGTTCGGCTGGTTCGGCGACCGCTCGGGCAAGGCCGCGGGCGAGGGCGCCTCGAACGAGGCGGACGGCAACGCTTGAGCGACACCCCGGCGGCGATGGACACGCCTCGCCGACGCATGCATTGATGAACCCGGCCGGCAGAATCGGACGCGCCTGCCGAAAGAGGGAGGTTCCATGTTCGATGGTCTAGCGTATTTCAGGCCGATGCGGATCGGCCTCGCCGCCGCGCTGGCGGCATTCGCGCTCGCCGGCCCGGCAAGCGCCCAGGGAGTCGATCCGGAAGCCGAAAAGCTGCTGCGCTCGATGACAGACTACGTCTCCGGTCTGAAGAGCTTCAGCGCTTCGTTCGACGTGGACGACGAGATTGTCAGCACGGCCGGGCAGAAACTGCAGTACAGCGCTTCCGGCACCGTGGCGGTCGAGCGCCCAGGCAAGCTGCACATGACCCGACAGGGATCATTCTTCGACTTCGACCTCGTTTTCGACGGTAGGACCATATCGTTCCACGGCAAGGGTTTCGACGTCTACGGACAGGTCGAGAGCCCCGGTCCGACAATCGACGATGCGGTGAACGAGTTCCGCGCAGCCACCGGCCTCGACGCCGCCGGTGCCGACCTGCTGATCGCCGATCCCTATTCGGCGCTGATGACCGACGTGGAAAGCGGCATGCATGTCGGCACAGGCATCGTCGGCGGCGTGGAGTGCGAGCATCTCGCCTTCCGCGGCCCGACCGTCGACTGGCAGATTTGGATCCAGACCGGCGACAAGCCGCTGCCGATGAAATACGTCATCACCACGAAGTGGGTCACCGGCGCGCCGCAGTATACGATCCGCCTGCATGACTGGAACGTCGCGCCCACCTTCGATCCGAAGCTTTTCGTCTTCACGCCGCCCGCAGGGGCAAAGAAACTTGACAGCCTGGCGCCAGATCAGATCGGCGCCCTGTCCGGGGAGCCGGTGCAATGAAATCCGTACGCAAGCGCATCAAATTCGTGGCCGTCCTGGCGCTGGCCGCCGCCGCTGTTTTCGCCGATGCCCAGTTCGAGGGCCTGCGGCCACTGGCCGTCACCTTCGCCGGCAAGGCGGAGGCGCGGGTCGGGCATCCGATGACGCCGGTCAGCGTGGCCGGTACCGCGCGTCGCACGACGCGGCGCGTGATCCGCCGTTCAACGATATACGTGAACACCCTGCCGGCCGGCTGCGCCCGGGTCACGATCAGCGGCGCCGTGGTGTGGAGTTGCGGGGCGACCTACTACCAGCCCTACGGCAACCGCTACGTGGTGGTCTACATCGACTGACGGCGACGTGTGCGCCTGCGGGCCCCGCGGGCGCATCGCCGGACGGCCGGAGCAGTCCTCAACTGCGGCGCACCTGCCAGGCCAGCCATGCCATTGCCGCGCCGGTGCTGATCAGCTCGATACCGAGAAGCAGGCCGATCAGCCATGTCGCCGTGCCGGGCAGGCTCGCCCACAGGATGACGGCCAGCACGATGCCGACCAGGCCGCTGGCGAGCACCCAGATCCAGTTGGGAAACGGGCGGATCGTCAGCGCGAACACGACCTTCGAGATGCCCTCGATCATGAAGAACACGATCAGCAGCAGCGTGATCGTGAGCAGGCCCTGTTCGGGATCGCGCAGGAACAGCAGGCCGATCAGGATCGCCAGGATGACGGAGATGAGCTGCAGCCAGTAGTGCGGCACCTTGCCGGCGCCGATCAGGCCGAACGCCTGCAGCACGCCGCTGGCAATCAGCAGCCAGCCGAGCAGGGAGATCACGGCCACCGAGGAGATCGCCGGATAGATGACGGCCAGCACGCCGGCAACGATCAGCAGCACACCCTGGACCAGGTACCATAGCGAGTATTTCTTGACGGTCTCCCGCATCGCCTCGCGGAAGACTTCCGCGGCTGCGTCCAGCGACATTGGCATGACGATCCCCTCCAGATGCGGCCTCACCATCAGGCCGGCGCGCCGCAGATTGCGACGAATGCGCCGAGTTCACAACAGCGCGACGAACAGAATCTAGCGGCCCGGCTTTTCCGCGAAAGCCTTGAATGCCTCCCCGAATTCGGGGTGCCAGCGCGAAAGCGGCGGCCTGTTTTCCACGATATCGCCTGCCGCCCACAGGATACGGCGCTCGTCGAGCGAGCGCGGCACGTCGTTGTCCGGGCACAGGATATAGAAGTCGCCGGCCTCGATGCTCTTCATCATGAAATCGGCCGTCTGGTCCGCGGTCCAGGCGCCGGCCGGTTTCTCGATGCGGCCATGCGCGGTGAGTTCGGTGAACACGAAGCCGGGGATCAGCAGGTGCGCCGAGAGCTTGCCGCCGGCGATGTTGCGCAGTTCGTGCTGGAGCGCCTCGGTGAAGACCTTTACCCCGGCCTTGGCGACGTTGTAGGCCGGGTCGCCGGGCGGCGTGGTGATGCCCTGCTTGGAGCCGGTGTTGATGATGAGCCCCGGGCGGCCGCGCTCTATCATTGCCGGTGCGAAGGTCCGGCTGCCGTCGATCACGCCCCAGAGGTTGACGGCAAAGACTCGCTCCCAGTTTTCCTTCGGCCCGAAGATGGCGCTCCCCGGCTGGATGCCGGCATTGTTCATCAGCACATCCGTGCCACCCCAGCGCTCGCGCACCGTCGTTTCGAGTCGGGTGAGATTCTCCAGCCGGCTGACGTCGGTTTCGAGCGCCAGCACATCGTCCTTGCCGCCCTTGGCGGCTGCGGCGATCTCGGCGGCCGCGCCGGCGAGCCGCTCGGCGCCGAGATCGGCGATCGCAACGCGCATGCCGAGTGCGGCGAAGCGTTTTGCCGCGGCGAGGCCGATGCCGGCGGCGCCACCGGTGATGACGGCAACCGCGCCGGGCACGAGTGCGGGATGGCTCATGAAATCTCTCCGTTTCCGACGAGCCGGCAATCTAGCAAAGACCGGCGCGATCGCCAGCGCGCGCGTGGAACCGGGAGGTCGCACGCGCGGTTGGGCCAATCGTCGGGCGCTGCTGGCCCGGCGCCAAGGATGGCAACCGCTGTCGCGGCATCCCATCTCCAAGAAATCATTCGAGGAAGAGCATGAGCCAGGCCTCTCCGTCCCCGACCCGCCGCGTCACCACCGAGCCGTTTCGCGGTTCGGTCACTGTGACCTTCGGTGAGGCGACAATCGCTTCAAGCAACCGGGCGCTTCTGCTGCGCGAGGGCACCTACGCGCCGGTGTTCTACATCCCGTTCGAGGATATCAACTTCGAGCTGCTGTCGCGGACGGAAACGGCGACCCGGTGCCCCTACAAGGGTGTTGCGAGCTACTGGAGCGTGTCTGCCTCGGGCGAGGCGGCAAAAGACGCGATGTGGGCCTATGAGACGCCGATCCAGTCGGTCGCGGAAATCGCCGGCCACGGCGCGTTCGACCGGCGTTTTGCCCGCATCGATGCGATTACGGAAACCGGCGAACGATTTTCCGGCTGAGAGAGCCCGTCAGCCGCCCGCTTCCGGCAAAGGGCGGGCGGCCTTTCGGAAATCCGCCCAGGGATCGCCGCTCCGGGCAATGTGGGCAGGCGCGTCCGTGACCGAAAATGCGATCCGCTTCGGCCCGAGGTCGTCCCAGGCGAGAGGCATGGCCACCGGTGCGCCGGCGCGTGCCCGCGTGGCGTAGGGCGCCACGGCCGTCTGGTTGCGGCCGTTGCGCAAATAGTCGACCAGGATTTTGCCTGTGCGCTTCGCCTTGCTCACGGTCGCTACATAGGCTTCAGGCTGGTCGGCGGCCATCGCCTCGGCAAGGCGGTGCGTGAAGTCGTGGACGGCATCCCAGCCCGCCTTCGGCTGAAGCGGCGCGACGACATGCAGACCCTTGCCGCCGGTGGTTTTGACGAAGGAGGCGAGGCCGACCGCCTCGAGCCGTTCGCGAACCGCGCGTGCGGCCTCCACCAGCGTCGGCCACTCCACCCCTTCGCCGGGGTCGAGGTCCATGACGATCTGGTCCGGATGTTCCAGGTCGGCCAGGCTCGATTGCCAGGGATGGATCTCCAGCGCCGCGCCCTGCACCAGGCCGATCAGCCCATCGAGCCCGTCGATCGCGACCAGCGGTTCGTCGCTCTTGTCGAGTAAATCATCGAAGGTGAGGATAGCGTCGCTCAAGCCCTTCCAGGCATGCTTCTGGAAGAAGCACGGTTCGGCCGTGCCCTGTGGGCAGCGCAGCAGCGCCAGCGGGCGGTTGGCGACGAAAGGCGCCATGCGCGGCCAGACGGCGGCGTAATAGTCGGCCAGGCCCTGCTTGGTGACGCCGGCATCCACCCAGTAGACGCGTTCGGGATGCGTCAGCTTCACCGAGCTTCGCCGTCTCGAGCCGTCTCCCGGTCCTGTCCTGGACGCCATGGCCTGCCTTTCGCGCCGCCCCGCCCTTGCGAAGATGGGGCGGGCAGGCCGTGGCGTCCAGCGGTGTGCCGTCGCCGCCGCTACGCCAGCGTGTAGGCGGTCTTCACCGTGGTATAGAATTCGGCCGCGTAACGGCCTTGCTCGCGGGGGCCGAAGCTCGAACCCTTGCGGCCCCCGAACGGCACGTGGAAGTCGACGCCGGCGGTCGGAAGGTTGACCATCACCATGCCCGCCTCGGCGTTGCGCTTGTAATGCGTCGCGTGCTTCAGGCTGGTGGTGCATATGCCGGACGACAGGCCGAACGGGGTGTCGTTGGCCACAGCAAGCGCCTCCTCATAGTCCTTGACGCGGATGACCGAGGCCACTGGCCCAAAAATTTCCTCGCGCGAGATGCGCATCGCGTTGGTCGCGTCGGTGAACAGCGCCGGCTGCAGGTAGAAGCCAGGCGTCTCCCGGTTCAGCCGCTCGCCGCCGAAGGCGAGATTCGCGCCCTCGTCGCGGCCGATCGTGATGTACTTCTCGTCCTGGTCGAGCTGGCTCTGGTCGACCACCGGGCCGATCTGGGTGCCGGCCTTCACCGCGTCGTCGACGACAAGCGCCTTCAGTCTGTCGGTGACAGCCGAGACGAAACGGTCGTGGATGCCTTGGGTGACGATCAGCCGCGAGGAGGCGGTGCAGCGCTGGCCGGTGGAGAAGAAGGCGCCGTTCACCGCGCAATCGACCGCGATTCCGAGATCGGCGTCGTCCAGCACCACCAGCGGGTTCTTGCCGCCCATTTCGAGCTGGAACTTCCGGCCGTGCTCGACGCTAGCCAGCGCGACGCGTTTTCCGGTGCCGACCGAGCCGGTGAAGCTTATGGCGTTGAGGTCGGGGCTGTCGAGCATCGCCTGGCCGACCACCGAGCCCTTGCCCATCACCAGGTTCAGCACACCCTTCGGCAGGCCGGCACGGTGCAGGATGTCGACGATCGCCCAGGAGCAGCCGGGCACGAGGTCTGCCGGCTTGAGCACGACCGTGTTGCCGTAGCAGAGCGCCGGGGCGACCTTCCAGGCCGGGATGGCGATCGGGAAATTCCACGGCGTAATGATGCCGACCACGCCGACCGCCTCGCGCGTCACCTCGACGCCGACGCCGGGGCGCACCGACGGCACCGTCTCGCCGGTCAAGCGCAGAGCCTCGCCGGCGAAGAAATCGAAGATCTGCGCGGCGCGGATCGTTTCGCCGATGCCTTCCGGCAGCGTCTTGCCTTCCTCGCGCGCCAGCAGCCGCCCAAGCTCGTCCTTGCGCGCAAGAATCTCGTCGGAAGCCTTGCGCAGCACGGCATGACGCTCCAGCGGGCCGGAGCGCGACCATTTCGGGAACGCGGCCTTGGCCGCCGCGATTGCATCCTCGGCCTGCGCCCTGGTGGCGCGGGCATATTCGCCGACGACGTCGTCCGTGTTGGAGGGATTGATGTTGGGGATGGCGTCGCCGCCCACCCATTCGCCGGCGATGAGGTTGCGGTGCAGTTCGGCCATGGAAGAATCCGATCGGTCAGAGAAGGTTGGCGCGCGACAGGTCGCGCATGAGATGGCTGGCGCCATAGGTCCATGGCGCGCATTCGGGCGAAAGCCGTACGCGGTTCGTGAGGCTGCCAAGCTTTTCCGACGCTATGGTGACGATGTCGCCCGTCTTGTGGGTAAAGCCCTTGCCGGCCTCGCCGCGATCCTTCGACGGCACGAACATGGTGCCGAGAAAGAGCGCCAGCCCGTCGGGATACTGATGATGCGGGCCGATTGCGGCCGCGACCAGCTCTTCGGGCGAGCGGCTGATCTCGGCCATCGAGCTTGCGCCTTCGAGAGAGAATCCATCTTCGCCGGCGACGGTCAGGGATACCCGCGCGCGCTTGACGTCGGCGATGGAAAAACCCGCATCGAAAAACCGGATGAACGGCCCGAGCGCGGCCGAGGCGTTGTTGTCCTTCGCCTTGCCCAGCAGCAAGGCGGAGCGGCCCTCGACATCGCGCAGGTTGACGTCGTTTCCGAGCGCCGCACCGACGATCTTGCCGGCGCTGGAGGAAATGACGGCGATCTCCGGCTCGGGATTGTTCCAGCTCGACACCGGATGCAGTCCGACATCCGCCCCGTAGCCCACCGAGGCCATGGGCTGGCATTTGGTGAAGATCTCGGCGTCGGGGCCGATGCCCACTTCGAGATATTGCGACCAGGCGCCGCGCGCGATCAGCTTCTGCTTGATCGCCATAGCCTCCGGCGAGCCGGGCTTCAGTGCTGAGAGGTCGTTGCCGATCAGCCCATTGATGTCGGCGCGTATCGCGTCCGCCTTCTCGGCAGAACCCCGCGCCTGCTCCTCGATCACGCGCTCGATCAGACTGACCACGAAGGTGACGCCCGAAGCCTTCACCGCCTGCAGGTCGACCGGCGAGAGCAGCCAAGGTTTCGACGGATTCCGTCCGTCCTCGAAGCCGTTCCTCGCAATTGCAGCCACGCTGCCGACCGGTTTTCCCGCGGCGTTGCGAACATAGGCGGCGGGATCCGCCATCTCGCAGATGTCGCGCACGGTCGGAGCCGCCTTCGCGGTGATGTCGACGACGTCGCCGCCGCGCACGGTGACGATCAGCGGGTGAGGGGTTCCCGGGGCGTAGGCGCGGCCAAGGAACGTGCCTTCGCTCGGCAGGGAGATTTCTGGCGGCATGCGATCCTCCGTTCGAGACCGGTCTCTATCAAATGAGATGCCGCGGGCGCAATCTAAGGCTTTTGCCCGTGGCCATTCCGACAGGCCTCCAAGCTCAGTCCGTTGGTCGCATTGCGGCCAATATCGCAGGATCTTTTTGCAGCGAAGGAACAAGGCGACCTACCCGCGACTCGGCGCGTGGTTTCCGCCCGTCCGAAAAGCCCACGCCAGAGGCGGTCTGCGACGATTGACTTCGGTCCGATGTTCGGCCATCGCGGTTACGCTTTGCGCCGCACCGACCGCGGCGCACCGAAATGAGGCGTCAGAAATGCCCGAAGCCTTCATCTGCGACTACGTCCGCACCCCGATCGGCCGTTTCGGCGGCGTTCTGTCATTGGTGCGGACGGACGATCTCGGCGCGGTTCCGCTGAAGGCGCTGATGGAACGCCACGCGACGGTCGACTGGGCGGCGGTCGACGACGTGCTCTACGGTTGCGCGAACCAGGCCGGCGAAGACAACCGCAACGTGGCGCGCATGGCGCTGCTGCTGGCCGGGCTTCCGAGGGAGGTGCCAGGCGCGACGATCAACCGGCTGTGCGGCTCGGGAATGGACGCGGTCATCACCGCGGCGCGCGCAATCAGGGCAGGCGAGGCGGAATTGATGATCGCCGGCGGCGTGGAGTCGATGAGCCGCGCGCCATTCGTGCTGCCCAAGGCCGACAGCGCATTTTCGCGCAACGCCGAGATCTACGACACCACGATCGGCTGGCGCTTCGTCAACCCTCTGATAAAGAAGCAGTACGGAATCGATTCCATGCCGGAGACCGGCGAGAACGTCGCCGAGCAGTTTTCCGTCAGCCGCGCCGACCAGGACGCCTTTGCCGTGCGAAGCCAGGACAAGGCTGTCGCCGCGCAGGCCAGTGGCCGGATGGCGAAGGAAATCGTGCGGGTCGTGATCCCGCAGCGCAAGGGCGATCCGGTCGCGGTGACGAAGGACGAGCATCCCCGCGCCGGAACCACGGTCGAGGCGCTCTCGCGGCTGCCGACGCCGTTCCGTCAGGGCGGAACCGTGACGGCCGGCAATGCGTCGGGCGTCAACGATGGCGCCGCGGCGCTTATCGTGGCGTCGGAGGAGGCAGCGCGTAAGCACGGGCTTACGCCGATCGCACGAGTGCTGGGCGGCGCCACCGCTGGCGTCGAACCACGCATGATGGGCATCGGCCCGGTGCCGGCGACGGAGAAACTGTGCGCGCGCCTCGGGCTGAAGCCTTACGACTTCGGGGTTGTCGAGCTCAACGAGGCTTTCGCCTCGCAGGGGATCGCCGTGCTGCGGCAACTCGGCATTGCCGAGGATGCTCCGCACGTCAATGCGAATGGCGGCGCCATCGCGCTAGGCCACCCGCTCGGCATGTCGGGCGCGCGCATCACCGGCACAGCGGCGCTGGAACTCGCCGAACACAACGCCCGGCTAGCCCTTGCCACCATGTGCATCGGGGTGGGGCAGGGGATCGCAGTGGCGCTGGAGCGGGTGTAGGGGCCCGGCTTGCTGCAGCGGACTGAATCGCTCCGGCAGGACAGAGGGGGGTGCGAGAGAGCGCCAAGGGTCGAGGTCGCCAAGGAACGAAAATGGCGCGCGCGCAAGCTGATGGTGTAGCGACCCAAGCGGCCCCTGGGCCTCACCCCATGAAGCTGCGGATGCGCTCGACCAGTTCCTTCGGCACCACCACGCCCTCCTTCTCCGTCCGCAGGCGCTTCGCCTCCTTGGCCTCTCCCGGCACATGCACGCCGAACTCTTCCGACAGCCGCCGCAGATATGCATCGAGCCGCGCCGGAAAATCCGGATCGAGCAGCACCGGGTCGATCGCCAGCACGAACAGCCCCGTGCCGGGGCCGGTGTCGCCGGTGCCGAACGGCGGCGCGTCGGCCGACCAGTTGGCGCCCGATAGCCCGGCGGCGAGCACTTCCACCATCAGCGCGATGTTGGCGCCGCGTGTCCCGCCGAAGGCGAGCAGCGCGCCCTGCATCGCCGCGTGCGGATCGGTGGTCTCCCGGCCGTCCGCATCGACTGCCCAGCCGGCCGGAATTCGCTCGCCGGCTTCGGCCGCCGCCCGGATGTTGACGAAGGCGGTGGCGCTGGAAGCCTGGTCGATGAGCAGCGCACGCCCTTCACCGCGCGGTGCGGCGAAGGCGAGCGGATTGGTACAGAAGATGGCCTTGCCGCCTCCGGATCCCGCCAGCATCGGTGGGCCGTTGGTGGCGGCCAGGCCGATCAGGCCGCGAAGGGCCAGCCGATGCACGAAGGCGCCGAGCGAGCCGCAGGTGAACGCGTTCTTCTGCGCGAACATCGCCAAGCCGAGGCCGTGCGCCGCCTCTACGAAGTCGTCGAAGGCGAGTTCGAAGCCGGGATGGGCCAGCCCGCCGCCGGCATCGACCAGAAACATGGTCGGGCGTGGCCGCGTGATCGTCGGGCGGGCATCGGCTCGGATGCGTCCGGCGCGGTAGGCGTCCAGATAGTCAACCAGGTGCGCCAGTCCCACCGTCCGCTGGCCATCGGCTTCGGCCGCGGCCGTCGCGCGCGCAAGCGACCCCGCGGCGACATCATCCGCGCCGACGGCCCGCAGGGCGTCGAAGGACAGCTTTTCGATATCCAGGAGCGATAGCACGGTGGACACTTGCTTGGCGTCGCAGCAATTTTCGCGCCGGTCAACCTGTCTTGCCCGGGGTCTTGCCATTCGACGCAATGACGCCATCCGGACAATCCGGGGGGCACAAAGGACATAGCCTCACTGCAAGATCGGCTAAGCTCCGGTCGTTCGTTCGCGGAGTGCATCATGGAAGCGATAGAAGCCACCGACGCCCCAACCGCGCCAAAGCGCGAGCGCGGCGGCGGAAGGCTGGCGCGGCGCGAACTGCGTTCGCATGGCAGCCAGGGCCTCGGCCGGCCCTACATCGTGCGCAACATCCCGACCTATGACATCCTCTCCGAAGAAAATCTGGTCCGCATCGAGGAGACGGCCGACCGCATCCTGGCCGAAATCGGCATCGAGTTCCGCGACGACCCGGTCGCGCTGGACCACTGGAAGCGCGTCGGCGCCAAGGTCGACGGCGTGTTGGTGAAATTCGAGCCGGGCCTGCTGCGCGACGTGCTGAAAACCGCGCCGGCGAGCTTTACGCAACACGCGCGCAACCCGCAGAAGTCGGTCGTCGTCGGCGGCAAGTCGGTGGTGTTCTCACCGGCCTATGGCTCGCCTTTCGTGATGGATCTGGACAAGGGCCGGCGCTACGGCACGATCGAGGATTTCCGCAACTTCATCAAGCTGGCGCAGTCCTCGCCGTGGCTTCACCATTCGGGCGGCACGATCTGCGAGCCGGTCGACGTGCCCGTCAACAAGCGTCACCTCGACATGGTCTACAGCCATATCAAGTACTCGGATCGCGGCTTCATGGGCTCGGTGACCGCGGAAAGCCGAGCCGAGGATTCCATCGACATGGCGCGCATCGTGTTCGGCGAGGAATTCGTCGATCGCAACTGCGTCATCCTGGGCAACGTCAACGTCAACTCGCCGCTGGTCTGGGACGCCACCATGACGATGTCGCTGCGGGCCTATGCGCGCGCCAACCAGGCGGCCGTGATCGTGCCGTTCATCCTCGGCGGCGCGATGGGCCCGGTAACCAATGCCGGCGCGATCGCTCAGTCGTTGGCGGAGACCATGGCAGGCTGCGCCCTCACGCAGCTCGAACGGCCGGGCGCGCCGGTGATCTTCGGCAATTTCCTGTCCTCGATGTCGCTGCGCTCAGGCTCGCCGACCTTCGGCACGCCGGAACCGGCGATCGGCTCGATGGTGGTCGGGCAGCTCGCGCGCCGTCTGAACCTGCCGCTGCGCTGCTCCGGCAACTTCACCACCTCGAAACTGCCCGACGCCCACGCCATGAACGAGGGTACGATGTCGATGCTGGCGGCCGTCCACTGCGGCGCCAATTTCATCCTGCATTCGGCCGGCTTCCTCGACGGGCTGCTGTCGATGTCCTACGAGAAGTTCGTCATGGACGCCGATTTCTGCGGCGCGCTGCATACCTATCTCGACGGCGTAAAGATCGACGACAATCAGCTGGCGCTCGACGCCTTCCGCGAGGTCGGGCCGGGCAGCCATTTCTTCGGCTGCGGCCACACGATGGCGAACTACGAGACCGCCTTCTGGGACTCGGAGATCGCCGATAACGAGCCGTTCGAGAAATGGGAGGCAGCCGGCAGCGAGGACGCGGCGGTGCGCGCCAACCGGCGCTGGAAAAAGGCGCTCGCCGAATACCAGGCGCCGCCGCTCGACGAAGGAATAGACGAAGCGCTGAAGGACTTCATCGCCCGTAAAAAAGCCGCGATGGCGGACGCGTGGTACTGAGCGGAGCCACAAATTGCCGGAAACCGCTGTGCCATGCGCGCCGCAGCTCTCTTCGTCGCGCTTCTGACCAGCGCCAGCGCTTTCGCCGGAACCCCGACGGAGGCCGTGAGGCCCTTCTACGAGCATCTTGGCATGGAAGCCGATCCGAAGGAGCGCTACCGTTTCGTGGATCCTGCCAGGCATGTGCTGGATGCCGGCGACAGGCTGAGGGCCTCGGGCGAGGGGGACTGCTTCGACCCGAACCTTGCGCTGGACGGCGCCGCTGCGGACAAGGCCGAGATCGACAAGACGCTGAAGATTGCGGAAGCGGTCCGGGGCGAGACGGCCATCGTTGTCGTTGCCTTCAGCGAAGCCGGCGAGCCGCATCGCATGCAGTGGAAGCTGAAACGCGTCGGCGGCGAGTGGAAGATCGAAGACCTGCTTTCCGTCACCAACGAATGGGCGCTAAGTCAATACCAATGCGAGTAGCCGGCCGATGAAGATCACGAACATCCGCGTCACCCATGTCAATGTGCCGCTCGACGCTCCGTTCTGGTGGACGGCCGGGCTCTATCACGGCGCCTCCAAGTCGATCATCGAGGTCGAGACCGATGAAGGCGCGGTCGGGCTCGGCGAGGCGCCCTGGTGGCATTTCGGCGAGGTGATCAAGGCCGAGATTGCGCCCGCCCTCATCGGCGCCGATCCGCTCGACCTCGCCGATTGTGAACTGCGCTGCGTGCCGCCCTGGCAGATCACCGCCAACACCGGCGAGAACGCCGCCTCCGTCGCCTTCGGCTCGGTCGAATTGGCGCTGTGGGACATCCGCGGCAAGGTTTTCGGCATGCCGCTGTACAAGCTGCTCGGCGGCGCCGTGCGCAAGGAAATCCCGTTCTCCGAGTACTTTGCGTTTCGCCCCGAGCATAACGGTGCGGGCGGCGAGATGACCCCCGAGGCGATCGTCGACTACTGCCTGCGCATGCGCGAGGAGCATGGCTCCACCATCTTCGAGGGCAAGCTCATCATGGGTGATCCGGCGCTCGAGATCCGCACCGTCAGGGTGCTGCGCGAGGCGCTGGGCGAGGGACCGCAGATCAAGCTCGATTCCAACATGCAATGGTCGCTCACCGCAGCCAGGCGCGTGCTGCGCGAGATCGAACCCTACGACATCCGCAACTACGAGGACCCGGTCGCCACCTTCGAGGAGATGGCGGCGCTGCGCCAGCACTCGGCGATCCCGTTCTCGACCCACGTGATGGACCTGCGCCGCGCCGTCGCGCTTGGCGCGCCCGACACCTTCGTGTGTAATTTCGCGGCACTCGGCGGACTATCGAAGACGCTGAAGTTCATCGCCGCCTGCGAGGCGATGGGCAAGGGGTTCTGGTGCTATTCCAACGACCTAGGCATCATGACCGCGGCCTATCTCCACGTCGTCGCCGCAACGCAGTGGATCACCGAGGCCTCGCAGTCGCTGTTCCGCTGGCAGGTCGGCGACGTCATCCGCGACGGCCCGTTCCGGCAGAAGAACAATGTCGTGCCGGTGCCGGAAGGGCCGGGCCTCGGGGTCGAACTCGATCCGGCAGCGATGAAGCGCTGGGCGAAACACTTTGCCGACAACGGCCCGATGGGTCACTTTTCCGACCCGCGGCGGCCGGGCCGTTACAGCCGCCTGCCGATGAACTGAGGTGCGGTTGCGGGCCTGGCTCTTCAAGCAGCGAGCCGGGCTAGCCGCGGCCGCGATAGGGCGCGACGCCGGTGTCGGGGAGCCACGCGCCTTCCGGCGGCAGGCCGGTCTGCCAGAACACGTCGATCGGAATGCCGCCGCGCGGATACCAGTAGCCGGCAATGCGCAGCCACAAAGGCTTCGTCGAAGCCACGATGCGGCGGCCGATCTCGATCGTGCATTCCTCGTGGAACGCCCCGTGGTTGCGGAACGACGTCATGAACAGTTTTAGGGACTTGGACTCCACCAGGAGCTTGTCCGGCGCGTAATCGATGACGATGTGCGCGAAGTCAGGCTGGCCGGTCACCGGACAGAGCGAGGTGAACTCCGGACAGGCGAACCGGACGATGGGCGGCGGCCCGTCCACGCGCGCGAACGGCACGGTTTCGAGCACCGCGGCTTCAGGCGAGGCAGGGGCTTCGGTACGGGCACCGAGCTGGGTCAGGTTTTCGGTCGAGGTCATGGCGGTCCTTCTGGTCGGGCCACCGGCTCAAGTCAACCGGGAGTGCCGATGGAGCGCCCGCGGCCGGCCCCGCAGCCAGCAAAATGTGCGATGCAGGACCCGAACACGCGCCCACCAGACATCCTTACGGCGAATTCATCGTTTCCAGTTCGAGCGCGCGATCGCGGGTGAGGCCGAACATGCAGGCATTGCCCTCGATCGCGGCGATCGTGCCTTCGCCCATGCGGTAGAAAAGGCAGTTGGCGTCGCGATAGGCAATCCAGGCGCGCTGGACATCGCGAAGCTCGTCCGCGCGGTCGCCGTCAAGCTGTCCCATCGCGGTCTGGTAGGCGGCATTCAGGCGCGCGTCCCACTTGTCGTGAAGCTGCGTCAAGCATTCGACGATGGTGGCCGTGCTCTCCTGGTCGCAGCTCTGGTATTCCGCGTCGTACCAGTCGCTCGCTACTGCCGGTGCCACATAGCCGAGCCCGAAGGCGAAACCGATCGCGGCGGCCGGAAGGAGGGGGATTGACCGCAGGCGCATCGGAAAGTTCCTTCGACCGGAGTTGCGGCGAGCCCGCAGCCACACAATAGTCACCTCGATCAAGCCGCCGCAAGCATCCGGGAAAGACCAGCGATTTGTCGACCGATCCTCTCCTCCAGCCGTTCCAGCTGAAACACCTCCGGCTCAAGAACCGTGTCATGTCGACATCGCACGAACCCGCCTATTCGGACGACGGCATGCCGAAGGAGCGCTATCGCCTCTACCATGCGGAGAAAGCGAAGGGCGGCATGGCGCTGACCATGACTGCTGGCTCGGCCATCGTCAGCCGCGACAGCCCGGCCGCCTTCGGCAATCTGCAGGCCTATCGCGACGAGATCGTGCCGTGGCTGCGCGAACTGGCCGACGCCTGCCACGAACACGATTGCAAGGTGATGATCCAGGTCACCCATCTCGGCCGCCGCACAGGCTGGAACAAGGCAGACTGGCTGCCGGTACTGGCGCCGTCGCCAGTGCGCGAGCCGGCGCACCGCGCCTTCCCGAAGACCGCCGAGGATTGGGACATTGAGCGCATCGTGGCGGACTATGCGAGTGCTGCCCAGCGCATGCAGGCCGCCGGCCTCGACGGCATGGAGTTCGAGGCCTACGGCCATCTGATGGACGGCTTCTGGTCGCCGGCCACCAATTTTCGCGACGACGAATGGGGCGGCGCGCTCGACAATCGCCTGCGCTTCACCTTTCGCGTGCTCGACGCCGTGCGGGCGGCGGTCGGCGAAAACTTCGTCGTCGGCATCCGCATGGTCGCCGACGAGGACTTTTCCGCCGGCCTGTCGAAGACGGAGGGCGTCGAGATCGCACGCCGGCTTGCAGGCAGCGGCAAACTCGATTTCCTCAACATCATCCGTGGATCGATCGAGACGGATGCGGCGCTGACCAAGGTCATCCCGATCACCGGGATGCGCTCCTCGCCGCACCTCGACTTCGCCGGCGAGGTGCGCGCCGAGACCAAGTTCCCGGTGTTCCACGCCGCGCGAATCCAGGACGCGGCCACCGCGCGCCACGCGATCGCGGCCGGAAAGCTCGACATGGTGGGGATGACGCGCGCGCACATCGCCGAGCCGCATATCGTCGCCAAGGTCATGGCAGGGCAGGAGCATCGCATCCGGCCCTGCGTCGGCGCGACCTACTGCCTCGACCGCATCTATGAGGGCGGCGAGGCGCTGTGCATCCACAACGCGGCGACCGGCCGGGAGGCGACGATCCCGCAGGTGATCGCCAGGGCAAAGGGACCGGCGCGGCGCGTCGTCGTGGTCGGTGCCGGGCCCGCCGGGCTGGAGGCGGCGCGGGTGGCAGCCGAGCGCGGCCATTCCGTCACCGTACTGGAGGCGGCATCGCAGGCGGGCGGGCAAATCCGGCTGGCGGTAAAGAACCCCAGGCGCAAGGAACTGATCGGCATCGTGCAGTGGCGGCTGGCCGAACTCGAGCGGCTTGGGGCGGAAATACGCTACGACGTTCTGGCGGAAGCCGAAGACGTGATCCCGCTTGGGCCGGATATTGTCGTGGTGGCCACCGGCGGCCTGCCGCAGAATCCGCCGCTTGCCGCAGGCGACGACCTCGTCACCTCGACCTGGGATATCCTTTCGGGCGCGGCAAAGCCTGGTGAGAACGTCCTGCTCTTTGACGACAATGGTGGCCACCAGGGCATGGGCACGGCCGAACTGATCGCCAATGCCGGTGCCAGCCTGGAACTCGTTTCGCCGGAACGATTCTTCGCGCCCGAAATGGGGGGCATGAACCACGTGCCCTACGTGAAGACTTTTCACGAGAAGGGTGTTCGCGTCACCATCAACACGCGTCTTTCCGCTGTCCGGCGCGACGGCAACGCGCTGGTGGCGACGCTGTCCTCCGATTTTGCGCCCGGCTGGCGCGAGGAGCGGCGTGTCGATCAGGTCGTGGTCGAACACGGCACCGCGCCGCTGGAGGAACTCTATTTCGCGCTGAAACCGCTGTCGAAGAATCTGGGCGCCGTGGACTATGAGGCGCTGGTCGGCGGCGGCTCCGTTTTCGCGGATCGCAATCCGGACGGGGCGTTCCACCTGCTGCGGATCGGCGACGCGGTCGCCTCGCGCAACATACATGCCGCCATATACGACGGCATCCGATTTGCGGTCCGCTTTTGAGCGGTCAGAAAGTGACCTTTACTCCGAGCTTCGCGGAGATGGTCGAGGCATCGTCCGACCACTTGCCGCGCACTTCCGAACTGACGGTGAACTGGCTGGTGGTGCGCAGGTTGAAGCCCGCTGCGAGCCCGCCCGAGAAATTCGAATCCTCGAAATTGTAGTTGACCGTGTCGATCGTGCCTTCGTTTGTGTAGGAAAAACGTTCCTGGAGTTCGCCGCGCAGGTACGGGCTGAACACCATGCCGTTATCCCATTTGTAGTCGGCGTAGATCCCCGGTTCGAACTTTACCGCACCGAACGAGACCTTCGATGAGCCGTAGTTGATGCCGGCGCTGTCGGTATAGTCGTCGCCTTCGAAATGAACGCCCAGGATGCCGCCGCGCAGGTCGAAGCGGACGCGGTCGTTGAGCGCGAAGATGCGGCCGACCGAAGCGGTCACTGCGTAGCCGCTGGTGTCGTAGCTGCCGTTGGAGTCGAAAACGTCGTTGTGGATGTCGGTGTTGCCCCAGAAGCCGGTCGCAGAGACCAGCAGGTAGTTCACGTCCTGGCGGAACAGACCATAGGCGCCGAACATGCCGCTTGCATTGGTGGCGTCGCCGACATGCGAAAACCCCTGGAACGAACCGAGATCGACGTCGGAATTGGTGTAGCCGCCGAACAGGCCGAGGTTCAGGCCGTATTTGGTGTCGAAGCCAAAATGCTTGGCGGCATTGAAGTCAAGGCTTGCTGCTGCCGAGAAATCATTGGCGGTGAAGTCGGGGCCGGTGCCGACGAAGCTGTCGCTCGACACCGTGAAGCCGTCGTGGTCGACGCGCGCGAACTGGCCGGAGGCGAATACGGCGAAGGTCGGCGTGATCGCTATGCCGCTGTTGGCGCCGAGGCCCATCGCTGAATCGATGGCGTCGCCGGTGAGGTCGTTCACCGTGTCGGTCACCAGCACCGGCACCTGCGAGTCGATCGCGATATTGGTGGTGGCGCCGAGGCCGATCCCGCTCGGCTCGGCGCGCAGCACGAAGCCGCCCGCGCCGTCCGGCACGATCGAGTAGTTGTAAAGCGCCGCCGCCGAGTCCGGAATGCCGGTGACCACGAAGGTGCCCGTGCCGGTCTGGTCGCCGGATACGATGACCGGAATGTCGGTGGCGGTAGACAGCACCGGCGTGCCGAGCAGGTTGACCGCAATCGTGTTGGTGCCGTTGGAAACCAGCGCCGCAGCCGTGAGGCGATCCGAAAGACCTTCGGTCTGGTTGACGTCGATCGCGAGCGTGGCGCCGTTCAGCGTCAGGTTCTGCACCCGCAGCACGTCGTTCGGATCATTATCAACCAGATTGATGGTGGCGCCGCTGACGTTGAGATTGCCGAGGCCCGGGCCCTGGGCTTGGATGCTGAAATCGCCGTTCGAGAAAAGCGTCGAGCCGCCCAGCACGCTCAACTGATCGATCTCGGCGAGTATCCCCGGTCCGAACGCCAGCTGCGAATTGTTGAGCGTCAGGCTCGAGAAGCCCTGGAAATTCCGGGCCCCGCCGGTCAGGTCGGTATTGGAAATAGTGCCGACAGCATTGGTGCCGGAAAACAGCACGCCGTCACGGAGGTTAAGGTTGCCGTCGGGATCCTCGATCACCAGGGTGTTGCCCGACAGGCCTATGATGTCGCCTGTTATGGTGCCGCCGAAAAGCGATACCGACTCCGCGTTGATGCCACCCCCGATTGAGCCACCCGTGACGGTTACTTCGTCGATACCGCCGTCACCGGTTACATCTCCAGCAATTGAACCGCCTGAAATCAGGAACGTATCATCGCCGATATCGCCGAAGACAAAGCCGCTGACGCTGCCGCCCGATATGGTTATCGCGTCGTCACCGGTGCCGCCGCCAACCTGACCAATTATTGTGCCGCCAGAAACGTTGATGACGTCATCGCCGCTGTCACCGAAAAGGCCCGTGAAAAAGCCGGAAGGCGGGGTCCCGGTTCCGATCACTGCGTCGCCAGATACGTTGATGGTGTCATCGCCATCGAGCGCTGCGACCCACTGCCGTAAAATGCCTGACGACATCGAAAACAGGTCGTTCCCCTCATCAAGGTCTATCTGGCCGCGTATATCCCCTCCTGCAATCTCGACAGTATCGTCGCCTTCTCCCATCGCCACGCCAAAATCGAAATTTGGTGTGGTTTGGCCCGTGCCGATTTGTGCCGAACCGGAAACACTGACAAGGTCATTACCACTTCCGGCGTCTAACTTGCCGACAATCGTCCCGCCGGTCATGTTGAAGACGTCGTCACCGTCTTCCAGGCCGACTGCTGTTGGGTCACTAAATCCATTCACGCCGCGTATGATCGCATCGCCCGATATGTTGACCGTGTCGTCCTGCGAGCCGGCAAACAGCTGGCCGTTGATGACCGCGTCGCCGCTCAGATTGTAGGTGTTGCCGCCGCCGAGGCCGAACACGCCGCCCCAAACGGTACCGCCGCTCTGGTTGAACACGTCGGCGTCGTTGCCCAGTCCGCTCGTCGCCTGGTCGCCGAGCGCGATGCTGACCGGATCGAGTTCGGTCCCCAGTTCGCCGCCCGTCATGTTGACGGTGTCGTTGCCGTTCAAAAGTTCGATGAAGCCGGTGCTGGTGTCGAGCTCGCCCTGGATGTCGACGTATTCGGGGGGCGACTGGTTGTCGAGGACGAGCACCGGGGGATCGAGCAGGGGATCGTTGAGGATGCGCCCGTCCGCCATGTTGAAGACGTCGTCACCGGCGCCGTCGTAGTTGATCGGCGTGAGGAAGGGCGGCCCGCTGCCGTCATCGACGAGTGAGTCGGCGCCGGTCGCCACGCTGGTCTGGAAGGTCTGCGTGTCGATTGGCAGCACACAATCGACCGTAACGGAGTTGACCTGGCCAAGCGCCGTGCCGAAAGTCGGGGTCGCATTGCAGGCGAGGGCGGTGGTGGGGCTGACGACACTCGCAACCGAAGCGGCGGCGATGGCAAGCAGCGAGACGCCACCCAGCTGCACCAATCTTGTCGACTTGCTCATATACCGCCCCACCCAGTCGTTACGGCGCCTGCCAGGTCGCCTCGATCCGTTGTTTCAACGCTGCACGCGGTTCCGGTTTGGGCCCTCTCCCGCACCAAGGACTTCAGTTGGCCCTGATCGGCGGGCACAATTCGAAGCCAACCATCGACCGCGCTGACGCTCGAATCAATGACATTCCTGCCACTATGGCAAAAAAAGAGGCTGGATCTATGCGGATTTGACCGATGCCATCCGCACGGACATCGCCGAAGGTGCTTCCCGAGGCTGGCCGTTCTCCTTGGGGTAGCCGACGGGGGCGGACACGTGCTGTCGCCAAGCGCCGCCGCGTTGCCGTGCGGGGTGCCGTTGCGGAAGTTCCGCCTATCGTACCGACCGAAACTGCTATAGGATTTTCGCGACCGATCCGATCGTGGCGGGCATGTTGGGGCGGCTTGATTGGATGTCGGCCGATCGTGGTTCTATGGTGATCGCCACCCGGACAGTACAGGACGCACACCGAAATGGGACTTCTGAAAATCATTTCCGGTATCTTGGCGGCGCTGCTTTTCGCGAGCGCCGCCGGTGCGGTCGGCAATCCGCAGGAGGACGCCGGGCCGAGCCGGCTGGCAATCGTCATCGGCAATTCGAACTATCTCAGTGACCGCTATCAGGACCTGCCGAACGCCGCCAACGATGCGCGCAGCATTTCGGCCGCGCTGAAGGAGCTCAAGTTCGAGGTGATCACCGGCGTGGATCTGACCCAAGAGGCGTGGAAAAAGATCCTCGACGACGTCAGCAGCCGGCTCGACAGCTACGACGCAGTGGTGGTCTACTATGCCGGCCATGGTGTGCAGTTCCAAGGCGAGAACTTCCTTTTGCCGGTCGACGCGCTCGACCCCGATTCGATGGAAAGCCTGGTCAGCAAGGCGATCAAGCTCAACGACATCATCCGCGCCTTCGCCAGCCGCGACCACCAGACGCTGATTTTCCTCGACGCCTGCCGCAACAATCCGCTCGGCTCGGGCGCCGATGCTCCGGCCGGTCTGGCCCAGCTCGATGTCGGCGAAAACACCTTCGTGGCCTTCGCGACCGAACCGGGGAAGGTAACCGCCGATGGCACCGGGTCGAACAGCCCGTTCACGACGGCGATGCTGAAATACCTCACCAAGACAAACACGGGTACGATCTTCGACACGATGCTGAGCGTGAAGAAGGAAATCGACGCGCTGACGGCAGGGCGGCAGCAGCCCTGGATCCAATCCAGCCTGATGGACAATTTCCGCTTCAACGAGTTCAGTCGGGCCGAGATCGATGGGCTTGTGTCGCAGATCCTCGCCAACCCCAAATGGCGAGACCGCTTCCGCACTGAACTCGCGGCCAGCGATCTCACGACCGCGGCACTGATCGTGGGCGAGCAGATGCGCTCCGTCAGCGTCGACACGCCTATGGGCGAAAGCCCGCCGGCCGAATCGGAAATCCAGGTCGCCTCCCTACCGGTAGCCAATAGCGAAGGCGGTCGCGACGCCGTGGTCTCCGACCTCAAGACGCTGATTGTCGGCACCAGCGGCTCGCAGGAGCAGGCGACCCTCCCCGAACTGCCGATGCTCGTCCAGAGGCAGTTGTCGCGTCTCGGCTGCTACCGCATGCCGGTCGACGGCGACTGGGGCGCCGGCTCGAAACGGGCTCTGACCGACTATTACCGCTTCAGCAAGAAGACGGCGCCGGATGAACTCGAGCCGACCGCTGATATCTACGCCGAGCTCGCCTTCCTTCCTGAGGGCCGACGGGTCTGCAAGTGGAGGGAACCCGTCAAGCCGCCCAAGCCGGTACGCACCACTTCAATCTCGGCCGACGACGAACCCGCTGTCGGCCAGACGAAAGGCGGCAAGGGAAAAACCAAGGGAACCAAGGCCGCCAAGCGCCCGGCGGCCCCGCCTCCGGACATCAGCTCGGGCATCGGCATCGGTGGCGTATTCTGATCCGTGCCGCGCGAAAGGTGGGCACAGGAAACCTTGCGAGATCGTGGCCGGCGGGAGGATGCCCTCGGCCTGAGTGGTGGGGGCAGGCGAGGGGCGTAGGTGCATCTATCGACCGTCGACATCGCCGTGTTCCCGGTCAGCCGCGGCGCCGCGCTGGTTGGGCCACGCGCCGCATTCGGCCTGCGTAGGGTCGGCGACATGCTGCGCACCTACCAGGAGGTTCGCAGCATCTTCGACAGGCTGACCATCCGGGAAACCTCGCAACTTCTGCTGCGCTCCTATTTCCGCCGCTGGGGCCTGGAGCCGGAACTGCGGATCGGCCGCGACCACGCCGCGATGGCGAAGTGGCTGACCGACCAGACCGTGCGGGGCCGTCTCGGCGTCCTGCCGGTTCCGGATTCGGCCCTCGCTTTCGCCGGGCGTTCGCAGTCGCAGAAACTCGCGATCGCGCATGCGGAGGCGGCGGCGGATTACGAGGCCGATGACGAGGAGCCGCTGCCCCATCCCGTGGAGGCGCGCTTCGTCGGCGTGCTGTTCCTCGTGCCGCAGCACATGAACGGCGCCATTCGCGTCGAATATGATGACATCGTTCGCAAGCTGGGAAGAGCCAAGATCTCGGGCCGGCTCCTTGCCTGGATCGGACCAAGCTACATGCAGGGTTCGGACCTTTCCGTGCTCGCCGCGCTATGTCGCACCTTGACCGCTGAACTGATCGAGGCGATGGACGACCTCGTCGAGGCGATCGACGAGACCGCGCACGCCGTCAACGCCCAGGACCTTGGCCGCATCGCGCCGAAGGTGGCTCGCGCGTTCTCGCCGATGATCGAGCACAGCGTGTTCGAGCGCCTGCTGGAGCCGCGCGAAATCCTCGGCAGCCAGGGCCGGCGGAAAGCCGGCGACGGCGGCAAGCCAGACCTGGCGAAAAAAGCGCCGCGTGCGGTGGCTTACGGGCCTGTCGCAAAGCCGGTGCAGAAAAAGACGGAGGAGAAGAAGAAGCCGCCGGCGAAGGATGCCAATGGGGGCCAGAGCGGCGGCGGGTCGGGTTCCTCGACGCCTCCGGCGTCACCCGTTGCCAGTCGCACCGGGTCGGCCGGCGGAAGCCCCGAGAAGGGCGGGTTCTTGCCGAAGAAGGTCGACGAGACCGAGCCAGGGGCAGTGCCGATGACCAAGGCGCTGAAAACCGAAATTGATGGCGCCGATCCGGTGAAGAACGGGCCCGGGATGGCGCAGCCCGGCTGGCCCGGTCTCAAGCCTTCCGATCACGCCAACTTCCTCGGCGACCCGGTGGCCAAGGATCTGGCGCCGGGCACCAAGATCTACCGCATCATCGGCGAGCCGGGAAAAGCGAACGGTGGCTATTGGAGCCTTGAGCCTCCGCCACAGGACGAGGGGAGCTGGCGTGCCGGCAGCGCCGTGCAGAACAATTGGAACGGCGACGGAATGTATGTCGAGCACGAGGTAGGCAAGGATGGGCTAAAGGGCTGGGCCGGGCCGGCGCGTGCACAAATGTCGTCGGATGGTCAATCGGCACTTCCAGGTGGCGCTGAGCAGTTTTTCATTCCGCCGGGCAGCCTCGACCCGAAGACCATCGCCGCGCCAAAACCCACGCCGTGGAACAGCTGACATGACCGAGGCTCAACAAGCAGCGCTACAGCAGGTGTTGGCCTTGTCGCGTGCATTGATCAAGGCTCTTCAAAACGCATCGCCCGAGCGGCACAGGGGCGCCGAGCAAGTCGCCGAACTCGTTGCCAAGGACGAGGGGCGTCTGCGCAAGGCCATGACGACGGGCCAAGACAAGGCGATCCTGCTTGCTCTGGTGTATCCCTCGCTCGACACCCGTGCCGCCGATAGTCTCGGCGGCGTCGATTTCGACGGCGATCCCTTTCTCCACGTGCCTTACCTCGCCTTGGTCAACAGTCGCGTCGCGGCGCGTGAACTCTTTGTCTGGCCGGATGACTGAAACGGAACAATGTCCTTGAAATCACATGCACCTCCGTTCGCGCTGATTGTCGCGGTTGCGACTTTCCTCTGCTCCGGTGCCTTCGCCCAGGACGAGGGACCGGCGGATTCGCCGCCGGACGCCGCCGCGACCGAGGCGCCGAAGATCGCTTGGCCAGTGACGTGCCGCAGCCGCGAGGGGCAGGAAAAGCTCACCTGTTCGATGAGCCAGGTGATCGCCACCAAGAAGACGGGCCAGCGGGTGATCGCCGTCACTGCGCTGCGCGACAAGAAGGGGGAGGCGCTGCTGCGGCTCAATCTTCCCCACGGCCTGTTGCTGCCCAAGGGCGTGTCGATTTCGATCGACGCCGGGGAACCGAAAAAATACGCGATCCTGACCGCCGACAAGAACGGCAGCTACGCCTTCATCAAGCTCGACGACAAGATCATTGCCGCGCTCAAGGGCGGAAAGGAGCTCAACATCACCGTGGTCCGCTTCTCCGGCGGAGACGTTGTCTTCAAGCTGCCGCTGGAGGGATTCGCCGCGGGTTTTGCCAAGCTCTGACGGTTTGGCCGCTTTCCCAGTTGACGTAAGGGCTTCCCCAACGTCCGATACTGTTCCCTTTGTCTGACTGTTGCTCTACCATTTGACCCGGGACCGGATCCCAAGGGAGGCCTTCGCGAACGATGTCCTGGTATAGCAAGGTTGCTTGGTCCGAAGGCCTGTTTCTGCGGCAGCACCACCTGCAGCAGGGCGATCGCTACTTCGAGCACCTGCTCGAAAGCCGCGTTCGCCAAATCTCGCCCTATCCGTGGGGCTTTGCGGAGATCGAGATCGACCGCGACCTTGCACAGCAGAACAAGTTCGCGCTTCGTCGCGCCACCGGCGTATTCCAGGACGGCACGCCTTTCGACATGCCGGGCACCAGCCCGCTGCCGGAGCCGGTCGACGTGCCGGAGGGAGTGGACCGCCAGTTGGCGTGGATGGTGCTGCCGGCCGCGACCACCAACGGCCGCGAGGTCGACATGGTCGAGTCGCCCTCCGGCAGCCGCTATGTGCTGGATCTGGAAACGGTGGTCGACTCATCCTCCGCAATGTTTGTGGAGCAGCAGATCGAGGTCGCTCACCCGCGCATCGCCTTCGAGATCCGCAAGACGCCGAAACCCGGTTTCCATTGCCTCAGGGCCGCGCGCATCCTCGAAGTGCGCGACAAGACGATCGTGTTCGACGAGACCTTTGCGCCGCCGGTCCTGGTCACCCACGCGCATCCGGTGGTTGCCGGCTGGCTTGATCGCGTGGTGGGCTGGGTCGACACCAAGCTCGAAACGCTGGCGCGATATGCCGCCGACCCCAGTTCGGGCGGCGGCTTACAGACGTTCGACTATTTCACGCTGCAGATGCTCAACCGCGAGGTGAACCTGCTGAAACATTTGCGCGCCTCGAAGTTCGTCCACCCCGTCGAGGTCTACAAGGAGCTGCTGCGGGTTTCGGGTGAACTCTGGACCTTCTCGCCGAAGCGGCTGGCGCCCGACTATCCCGAATATGACCACGACGCGCCGGACACGGTGTTCGAGCCTGTTCTGGCCGATATCCAGCGCCTGCTCAGCCTCGATGTCGGCCGCGCCATCCGCCTCAATCTCATCGAGCGCGCGCCCAATGCCTACATCGCGCAGGTTACCGACCGGGCGCTGTTCCGGACGGCCACCTTCGTCATCGAGGTCGCGGCCAGCAAGCCGCTCACGCAGATCCAGCAGCAGTTCCCGGCGCTCTGCAAGGTCGGCCCCAACACCCGCATGAACGAGATCGTGCAGACCCACCTGCCCGGTATCGAACTGGTGCACATGCCCACGCCGCCCCGGCAGATCCGGGCCATATCGGACCACGTCTATTTCTATCTCGACAAGTCGTCGCCGTTGTGGCCAGAATTCAGCGCGGCGAGCGGCATGGGGTTGCACTTCGCCGGTGAATGGCCCGGACTCCAGCTCGACCTGTGGGCGATCATGGAAGATCGGCGATGAGCTCCAAGGACGATCCCTTCGGGTCAGGCGGCAAGACCGTCATACGGCCCAATCCGGGCGGCGCCGTGCGGCCCGACCAGTTGCGCCCCGCGCCGCTTCCAGGCGCGCCTGCGCCGCAGCCGCAGCCGATCCCTCCCGCCCCCGGTGGCTACCAGCCGCCGCAGGCACCGCAGCCGCCGCCGCTGCCCTACGCCCCGTCGGCTTCGCCCTTCGGCCCGCAGTCGGCCACGCCTTACCGCGCCGACCAGGTCAACCGCTACGGCATGCCGCAGCAGGAGTCGGACGCCTGGATGCGCGGTGCCGACCCGGCCAAGGCATTCTTCCCTAACGCGGGCGAGCCGGCACCGCAGCCCGCGCAGCCGATCAACAAGATCCCGCTCGAGATCGCGCTAAACGCGCGCGACGGCACCGAATATTCGGCTGCGAACCCGATCACGGCGGCGGCGGCGCCGCTGCTCATCCTGCTCGGCCGCCTACGGCTGATGATCATCGACATGCACGCAGTGCCGTTGATGAACCACGTCGCCAATTCCATCCGCGAGTTCGAGAAGAAAGTGCTCGAATCCGGCGTTTCGAAGGAAGACGCGATGGTGGCCAAGTACGCGCTGTGCGGAACGGCCGACGACATCGTGCAGAACCTGCCGGGCACCGATCGCGCCGTCTGGCTGCAGTATTCGATGCTGGCGCAGTTCTTCCAGGTCCGCACGTCGGGCGTGGGCTTCTTCGAGGAGCTGAACAAGATCCTCGCCAACCCGGCGGCGAAATACAACCTGCTCGAACTGATGCATGCCTGCCTCTCCCTCGGCTTCGAGGGACAGTATCGCGGCATGGCCGGCGGCGACCGCGAACTGCAGAAGATCCGCCGCGACGTCTACGAGGCGCTTCGCCACATCAAGGCGCGGGCCGACGACGACATATCGCCGCGCTGGCAGGGCATGGCGAAGCTGATGCGCAACATGGGCCAGCAGATCCCCCTGTGGGCGATCGCCGCCGGCCTGGCGGGCCTGCTCATCGGAGCCTATTTCCTTTTCCGCTTCCTGATCGGCAGTGACGGCGACGCGCTGGCCGACAAGCTGCTTGCATTGAACCCCGACGGCCAGATCACCATCGAGCGGGCCGCCTTCGTGCCCTTCGTCGGACCGGATCTTAAGCAGACCCCGCAGCTCGACCGCGTGCGGGATGCCCTGGCCACCGATGGGTTGAACGTCGCGCCCAAGGGCGACTCGATCGTCATCGAGATCAACAACCTGCTGCTGTTCGATTCCGGCAAGGCCGACGTGAAGCCCGAGTTCCAGGCGCTCGCCGACAAGATCGCCGCGGCGCTCAACGCCGAGCCCGGACCGATCAACATCACCGGCCACACCGACAATGTGAAGCTCAAGAAGTCGAACGCCTTCAAGTCGAACTACGACCTCTCGGTAGCGCGTGCGAAAGCTGTCGAGGCGATGATCGCAACGAAGATCACCGACCCATCGCGCATCAAGGTGGAAGGCAAGGGCGAGGACGAGCCGATCGCGGACAACAAGACCTCAGAGGGTCGCGCCAAGAACCGCCGCGTCGATATCTCGATCCCCCGAGAGGCGCTGTGAGCATGGTGCCTTCCGGCTTTTCAGACACGGTGAGCCGATGAAAAGGTGGCTGATCCGCACCGTCTCGAGCGTCGGCCTGGCGATCTTCGTTTTCGCCCTCTGGTACGGCGGGCCGATGATCGGTTTCGCCGACACACGGCCGCTCGATTCGATCTGGGTCCGGGCGGCCATCATTGCGGTCGTGCTGCTGGCGGTCGGCGGCTACTACGGCTTCAGATGGTGGCGCAAGCGCAGCGCCCAGAAAAAGCTCGAGAAGGCGCTGGCAGAGTCCGAGGCCGAGACCAGCGACGCCAAGGTGCTTGGCGAGCGCATGACCGAGGCGCTTGACACGCTCAAAAAGTCCAGCGGCAAGAGCAACTTCCTGTACGAACTGCCGTGGTACATCATCATCGGCCCGCCGGGAGCGGGCAAGACGACCGCGCTGGTCAATTCGGGCCTGAAATTCCCGCTCGCGGGCAACGAGGGTGCCCAGCCGGTCGCCGGTGTCGGCGGCACCCGCTATTGCGACTGGTGGTTCACCGAGGAAGCCGTGCTGATCGACACGGCCGGCCGCTACACCACGCACGATTCCGACGCCGAGTCCGACAAGAAAAGCTGGCAGGCGTTCCTTTCGCTCCTGAAGAGCACGCGCGCCAAGCAGCCGATCAACGGCGTCATCGTGGCGATCAGCCTCGAAGACCTGATGAAGCTGAACGGGCAGGAACTCGCCGCCCATTCGGTCGCGATACGCAAGCGGCTGCTGGAGATCCACGAACAGCTCAGGATCGACTTCCCGGTCTACACGCTCTTTACAAAGGCCGATCTGATCGCCGGATTTGCCGAGTTCTTCGGCAATTTCACCGAATCGCGGCGCCGCAAGGTATGGGGTGCCACCTTCCAGACGCAGGACCGCAAGAAGAATATGGTCGGCCAGGTGCCGACCGAGTTCGACGCGCTGGTGCGCCGTCTCACCGAGGAGACCACCGACCGGCTGCACGAGGAGCCGGACCCCATTGCGCGCATCGCCATCTTCGGCTTCCCGGCGCAGTTCGCGACGCTGAAGGACCGCATCGCCGATTTCCTCAACCGCATCTTCGAGCCCAACCGTTACCAGGTGAATGCCAACCTGCGCGGCTTCTACTTCTCGTCGGGCACGCAGGAAGGGACGCCGATCGACCAGGTGCTGGGCGCGATCGGCCGCAGCTTCGGGGATCCAGGCGCCGGCGCGCACATGTCGGGTACGGGCAAGAGCTTCTTCCTCCACGACCTGATGTCGAAGGTGATCTTCGCTGAGTCGGGCTGGGTTTCTCGCGACATGGCGGCCGTGCGCAGGGCGGCCATCATCCGCTACGGTGCCATATCGCTGATGGCGCTTGTCTCCATCGGGGCGCTCAGCGCGTGGGGCGTCAGCTACGCGACCAACCGCGGCCTGATCAGCTCGACCGATAATGCGGTGGAAACGTACCGCATCAATGCCGACGAGTTCCTAAAGGCCGACACCGTATCGGACACCGACGTCGACAAGGTCGTCGGCGTGCTGACTGCGCTGCGCAACCTGCCGGTAGGCTACGAGAACCGTGACGCGCCAACCCCGGTGCAGGAGACTTTCGGGCTCAGCCAACGGGGACGGCTGCTCTCGGCCTCGGAGTCCACCTACCGCAAGGCGCTGGAGCGCATGTTCCGATCGCGCCTCATCCTGCAGCTCGAACGCAGCATCGAGACCAACATCAATGAGCCGATCTATCTATACGAGGCATTGAAGGTCTATCTGATGCTGGGCGGCAAGGCGCCCAAGACGGACAACGATCTGATCGTAGCCTGGATGGCGCAGGACTGGGAGGATCGCTATCCCGGGCCATCGAACCGGCCGCTACGGGCCGAACTGGCAGGCCACCTGACCGCTATGCTCGACCTCAGCGAGTCCTACGACCCGCTGTTTGATCTCAACGGGCCGCTGGTCGAGTCAGCGCAGCGCTCGATTGCGCGCATGAGCATGGCCGACCGCGCCTATGCGCTGATCAAGTCGGCCTCGCATGGCGAGGCGATCGAGGACTTTTCGGTCGCCGACCGGGGCGGTCCGGACTCCGCGCTTGTGTTCGAGACGATCGATGGCAGCGACCTCGCCAACGCCAAGGTTCCGGCGCTCTATACCTATGCCGGCTTCAACGATTTCTTCCTAAGCCAGCTCGCTGCCGTCGCCGAGCGGCTGGCCGACGAGCAATGGGTCATGGGCGAAGTCGGCCAGCAGCAGGCGGTGGAGGAGCAGTTCCAGCGCCTCGGTCCCGAACTGCTCGACCGTTATGGCAAGGATTTCGTCGAGGCATGGAACACGGTGCTCGACAACCTCAAGCTCAAGGCGATGTCGGCGGACAAGCCGCAATATGTGGCGCTGTCCGCCGCGTCGTCGCCGACCTCGCCGATCAAGCTCCTGTTCGAGGCGATCGCCCAGGAGACGATGCTGACCGAGGATCGCGAGGAGGACACGGGGCAGCAGTCGGCCTCCGGCGGTAGCAACGACACCTCGATCACCCAAGATGTCACCCAGATCATCGCCCAGCGGCTCGAGGCGCGCACCAGCGGCTTGGCGCGCATCGGCATCCAGCTTGCCCGCAAGAAGTCTCAGAGCCGGGCCGGCAGCGGCGTGGGGGGTGGCGGCAGCGCCTCCAACCAGATCCCCGGCGCCAACATCGAGGCGCAGTTCAAGCCCTACCAGATGCTTGTCGAGGGACAGCCCGGCAAACGCCCGATCGACGCCCTTGTGCAGAATTTTTACGAAGTCTACCAGAGCCTGATTCTGGCGGCCACGAACCCCTCGCAGACGGAGCGCGCCAACGCGAATCTTCAGCTGCAGGTCGTCAACCTGCGCGCCAACGCCTCGCGGCTGCCGCGGCCTTTGGCGCGGATGGTGAACTCCGCGGTCGACGACTTCGAGGGTGACGCGGCGGGAAGCTCGATCGCGCAGCTCAACCAGATGCTGGCCGCTACCGTTAGCCGGCCCTGCGAGCAGGTGATCGCCAATCGCTATCCCTTCTCGCGCGCCAGCGACCGCGACGTGCCGATGGCCGATTTCGCACGCCTGTTCGCGCCCAACGGGGTGATCGACCGCTTCTTCGCCCAGAACCTGTCGCAGCTCGTCGACAGCAGCGGCTCCACCTGGGTCTGGAAGCAGGACAGCCGGCTCGGCCGGGAGCTCTCCAAGGGCACGTTGAAGGAATTCCAACGCGCCGCCGAGATCAGGGATGCCTTCTTCCCGCAGGGCGGCGCGATGCCGGCGGTGACAGTGACCGTCACGCCCTTCTCGCTGCATGGGCAGGCTGACATGGCGCTTCTCAACGTCAACGGCCAGGTCGTGCAGAGCCAGCAGGTGGGCAGCCTGCCGGGCACCCTCAACTGGCCGGGCAGCATGGGGTCGGGCTCCGTCAGCCTCAGCCTGCATCCCGAGATACCGGGCCGCAGTTCCGAACTCATCATCAACGGCCCATGGGCGTTCATGCGGCTGCTGGATTTCGGCTCGGTGTCGAAGAGCGGCGACGCCATCCAGGCGCGGTTCGTGATCGGCGGGCGCGACGTCGCCTACACCCTGCAGGTCGGGTCGCTCGCCAATCCGTTCTTCCTGCCCGCTCTCTCAGAATTCAACTGTCCTTCCGGTCTCTGACATGGGCTTCGGACTGTTTGGGAAGCTGCCGCAGAAGCGCGATTTCATCTCCTTCGGCATTCCCAATGCCGTGCTGAACCCGCTGGAAACCTGGTTGCAGTCCGCGGTCGCAGCCAGCAGGGCTGAGCTCAACCGGGACTGGCAGGACCTCTATCTGGTGTCGCCGATCTGGCGCTTCTGGATCGGGCCCAAGATTCTCGGCCAGGGCTGCGCCGGCGTCCTGATGCCATCCGTCGACCGCGTCGGCAGGTTTTTTCCGCTGATGGCGATCTACTGCACGGCGCCCGGCGAACAGCTGCCGCCGCCGCCATTCGCGCCGCAAAGCGAATGGTACGCCGCCCTCGACGGCAGGCTGCTGACTACGCTGCATGAAGAGTCCTCCGACATCGAGGTCGACCGGCTGCTCGACGGCCTGCCGGTCCCTTCCGTAGAACTGTCGGCCCCGGCCGATGGGCTCGGCCTGTTCAAGGGCGACCCGCTGTGGCGCGGCCAGCCCGCTACGCCGGCGGCCGGCCTGCTGACCAGTATCGTGGAAGCCGACTATCGCGAAATGGCCAAGGTCCGCAGCTACTGGTGGACGGCGGGAAGCGCGGCCCACGGGCCAATGCTTCACGCCAAGGAAGGGGTGCCCGATCCGTATTTCTATACTCTGATGCTGAAGGTTGTGGCAGACTGATTCGAAAACGAAAATTCGCCGGACGGGCCGGCAGGGCGCGCGTCGCCTTGATGCCGTGATCGCGGGAGGTGTGCAAGATTCCGCTCGTCGTGGACAGTTTCGGCGTCAGCGACAAGGGTCGCGTCCGGTCGTTGAACGAGGACGGCTACCTTGTCGAACCGCAGACCGGGCTGTGGCTGGTTGCCGACGGCATGGGCGGCCATGATGCCGGCGAGGTTGCGTCGGGAAGCATCATCGAGCACCTCGCCACGATGGGAATCGCGAGTTCCGCGCCCGACCTCAGGGCGCGTTTCGAGGACAGGCTGGGGCGCGCCCATTCCGAAATCCGGGCCCTGGCGGCGGAGCGCGGCGCGACGATCGGATCGACGGTCGCTGCGCTGCTGGCATTCGACGGCCAGTACGCCTGCATGTGGTCGGGCGACAGCCGCATCTATCGCATCAGGGATGGGGCGATCAGCCAGATGTCGCGCGACCACACCGAGGTGCAGGAACTGGTGGACCGCGGCGTCATCAGCAGAACGGAAGCTCTGAGCTGGCCGCGGCGGAACGTGATCACGCGGGCCATCGGCGTTACGGACGATGTCCTGGTGGATGTCGAGCAGGGACAGACAAGGCCCGGGGACGTGTTCGTGATCGGCACCGATGGTCTCACGGCGCATGTATCGGACGAGGAGATCAAGGCCGCGGCCGCGGGCAACAGCGCGCGCGCGGCCTGCGAGAAACTGCTTGAAACCGTGCTGGCGCGCGGCGCAACCGACAACGTCACGGTGGTGGTCGTTCGCTTCGACGATTCCGACGCTACTGTCGTCGGCGACGCGCGGGCGGCTTGAGAGACGAACGCGCGATGGCATCGAACGAAAACACCCGTATCCTTCCCGAGATTGGCGGCGCAACCGTCGGAACGCGGCTAAGCGGCATCTACGAACTCGACGAGCGCATCGCTTCCGGCGGCATGGGCGAGGTCTATCGCGGTCACAACATCGAGACCAACGATCCGGTGGCGATCAAGATCGTGCTGCCGGAGTTCGCCCGCGATCCGACCATTCTGGCGCTGTTCAGGAAGGAGGCCTCGATCCTCTTCCACCTCTCGCACGACGCGATCGTACGATACCATGTCTTTACCGTCGATCCGGGGATCGGCAGGCCGTACATGGCGATGGAGTTCGTGAATGGCGTCTCCCTGGTCGACCTGATGGATGGCGGTCCGATGGCTCTGGAGGACGTGCGCAAGCTGTGCATACGGCTTGCCTCCGGCCTCGCCACCGCGCACGAAGCCGGCGTCATTCACCGCGACCTGTCGCCCGACAACGTCATCGTGGTGGGCGGCAAGGTCGATCGGGCGAAGATCATCGACTTCGGCATCGCACGCTCCGCCAATGTCGGCGGCGAGACGCTGCTCGGCGGCAAGTTCGCCGGCAAGTACAATTATGTCTCGCCGGAGCAGCTCGGCCTCTATGGCGGCGACGTCACCGATCGGTCGGACATCTACAGCCTCGGCCTCGTGCTCGCGGCGATGCTTCTCGGCAAGCCGATCGACATGAGCGGCTCGCAGGTCGACGTGATCGACAAGCGCCGCAAGGTGCCCGACCTTTCCGCCGTGGACCCCTCGTTCCGGCCGCTGCTCGAGGCGATGCTGCAACCCGATCCCGCAGACCGCCCGAAAAGCATGAATGACGTGGTGGCGCGGGCCGCGAGGTCCAAGCCGGCCGATCCCAACGATATGCGCACAGTGATCCAGCAGCGTCCGCTGACCATGCCGCCGACGACGCAACCGCCCACCACCCAGCCGCCGGCGAGCCCTCCGATCGTAACGCAGCAGCCGATGGCGTCCACTCAGCCGCCGGCAGCACCGCCTCGACCCGTGGACACCTGGGCGATCGACGCTTCGACTCCCGCGGGTCCCATTCCTCGGCACTCGGCCGGCTCCGATGTTCCGGCGCAAGGCAATGCGCCTCAACGACCGGCACAGGCGGCTGCGCCCGCTGCACCGGCGACCGTCAGCGAGAGCCCGTTCGGACCCTATGTTCCGCCGCCCGAAGTGCCATTCACGAAGGGTGTAGCAATATCGCCCCCTGCGCCGTCGGCTACGATCGCTACGCCCGGCGTTGGCGGGGGTTCGCGTCCGCCGCGCGGCAACACAGGCCTCATAGCCGCGGCAGTTGGCGTGATTCTTGTCCTGGCTGGCGGCGGCCTCTATTTTTCCGGGATCCTGGGGCCTTCGGAACAGTCGAGTGTTGAATCGCAGGGTGGCGATTCAGGGACCGGAGGCGGCTCTGGGACAGAGACCGGCGGCGGCGCCACAGGCGGCGGTGGCACTGAGGCGGGCGGCGGTTCCGTCGGGGGGGCGACCACGACGGGCGGCGGCACTGAGGCGGGTGGCGGTACCGGTGGGGGTTCGACCACGACCGGCGGCGGCACCGAAACGGGTGGCGGTACGGGCGGAGGGTCGACCACGACTGGAGGCGGCTCGACTACGACAGGCGGTGGCACAGAAACCGCTCCGCCAGTCGTCATCGACAAGATGGCGCAGATCATCACCTGGCTGAAGGATTATCCCGGTGGTGCCTGTTCGTTTGCCACCCCCACGTCGGTGTCCGACAAGGCGACCGACATCGAGGCCTTCGGATCGAGCGTCGAACCGTTCGAGGTCATGATGCAGCAGTTCCAGGAAAAGTTCGGCATAGAGCCGAACATCAGCGTCAGGCAACTGGAGCCGAACCAATGCATCGTGGCGGATTTCCTGCGCACGCTGAGCAATTCGCGCGGTAGGCCGCCGCAGCTTACCCTAGCGCAAACCACCATCCCCAGCGGCGGTACGCTGACAGGCGAAATCAAGACCGAGAACGGACGCCACACCGACCTCATCCTCGTCGATCACAAGGGCGTCGCCTACAATCTGAACGACCGGCTGATCGAGGCCGGCGACGGCCAGACATTCAGCATCAAGCTCGGCCTGGGCGCTGCGGATCTGGCCCGACAGGACGGCGTGCCGCAACTCGTCATCGCGATCACCAGTGACAAGGGCATACCGGCCGCAAGCTTCACGGGTCGCCTCGAGGCCTCGGAACTGTTCTCGAAAATCTCCGAGGAAATGGGAAAGGCTCCAAACGCGAACGCGACGGCCAAGTATTTCCGGCTCGGCGGCTGATTTATTCGAGGAGGCCTTTCGAGGGGCCGTCGGCTGCAAGAAAGTGTAGCCGCCCGGCGGCCGTGAATACCTGCATCCGCTCCGCTGCAAAGGGCGACGACCGAAGATTTGCGCCGGGGTCGGGAGTTACTTCGCGTGGGCGGCAAGTTGGACAGCCTGCCGGTCGGAACCATCAAGGTTCCCTTAGTACGAATGATGTCATCCCGAACTCGATCGTAAGGCCCCTCCGCGCGATCTCGTCCGCCAAAGCCGCGAAGAAGACGTTGGCCTTCTGCCCATTTCGTTCATTGATCGTGTCCAGTTCCTCCTCGCTGCCGATCGCAACAAGCAATTGTTCGGTGCTGACTGGGCCGTCCGTGAGAGTCATCGGCGCGCTGAAGCTGATCGAACGATCTTCATTGACCTTAAGGTCGTCTTCCTTGACCTCCTCGACCTTGCCGTCGTCGTCGACTACCAGCAGCGACACCCACGACTTGGTAAAGCCAGTGAGTCGGCCTTCCATCAATTGCCCGCTGTCGATCGTAGCCTTAGCCGGGGTCAGCACAAGCGGGGCTGCGCCGGGATCAACCACAGCATGGACGAAGCCGAGCACGCCGCATTGATCGGCGGAGATCGGATGGGCGCGGGTCAGGATGGTGAGTCCGGTCGCCTGGTCGATTTCGTTGGCGAGCTGATCGACATCGGTCGGCTCGTCGGCGTAGCCGTCGACCTTCAGCGTCTCCGGCCGGTCGCCCTCCATCGTGGCCAGCATGCAGCCGCCCCCCCGGTAGCCTGCCACGAGGTCCCGGATTCGCCCGACGGGATCGCGGCCCGGCTGTCCCGGTGAACCGAGAGACGGTCGTTCGGGCGGGGTGACCATCGCGACGTCCTGCGAAGTCTCGTCGCTCTCGGTGCCGGCAACGGACTGGCCGGTGATGACGGGGCTTGCCGTCGGTGTCGCGGCGGCCGCCGCCGGCGCAAGTGTCGTTGTAACGGGCGCTGCTGTCCCCGCGCCAGCGACCGTGCCGGCCACGATGGCGGCTGGAGACCTTGCCGACGGCGCCGCCGACGTCGTGGCAACTACCGACGCGGATGGCCTTGCCGCCGACGGCGCCACAGGCGTCGCGGCCACACGCGGGGCGGTAACGGCGGAAGCCGACGGGACAGCCTGCGAGGTCACCGGAGTTGACGTTGCGACAGGTGCCACGGCTGTCGGCGCGGCGACCGCCTGGGATGCCGAAGACTGCGCTGCCACCCATGTCGTGGTAGGCGCGGTCGCCGAGGGCACGATTGCCGGTCCCGCCGGCGCTACTGTCACCGCGACGGTCGGCAGACCGGGCACGATCTCGGATGCCGAAGGGGCCAACACCACAGGTACGGGCGGCGCCTCCGCCGGTTGCGCGACCGAAGCCGCGGGCGCTGGCGACGCGACGGCGGCGTCGATTTCCGTTGGCGGCGGCGCGGTCGGCTCGGGTTCGACGGCCGCGATGACGCTCTGCTCTTGACTGCTGGCGGCGGTGACCTGCTCGACCGGCGCCGCGGGCGCGGCGGTGTCGGTTTGCGTCGCCGCCGGCGCGGCCGCCGATTGCTCTTCAACGGCAGCCACCGCCGTCGATTCCGATCTTGGCGCAGCCACCGTTGTCTCCGGCCGCACCGTCGCGGCGGCGACTTCAACGCGGTCTGCAGCGGCCGCCGTCTTGTCTGTCGCGATCGGCGTCACCGCGTCGGGCGCGTGATCGACCGGTGCCAGCGCCGACGCCTCTTCCGCCGGCGGCGGGGGGACATCCGCGGTGGCATCGGCGGCGGCGAGCCTGGTCGCCTCCACCTCCGCCGGTTTCGCGGCCTGCGCATCCTTTGCGGCCACGGCTATTTCCTCGCTGGCGGCGGGCCGCAGCGCGGCGCCCCTTTCCGTCACCGCCGCAAGCGCGCCGCTTTCACTGCTTGGCGCGAGCACGGAAGACTCGCGTCCGGGGGTCGCGGCCACTGCCTTTGCCTCGACCGTCTGCGCCGCAGTCGTGGGCGGCGCGGAGCCGGCGACAGCGCTCGCCATCGACTCAATTGAGACCACGGTGTCGAATGGCGCCGGCGGCTTTGCCATCGGAACCAGCAGCAGCGTCGCCGCCAGCGCGCCATGGATGGCCAGGGACCCGCCGATGGCGACCGGCCACAATATCTGGTCGCTCGCGGGCATCAGTGGGCCGGTTCCTCCTCGAGTGGCCGGCGCAGCGTGACGATGCGCAACGGCAGCCCGCTTGCGCCGACCGAGGCCATCACCTCCAGAAACGTGCTGGCCGGCATCGAGCGGTCGGCGAGCACGTTCAGGAATGCCGCGCCCTTCTGCTTCGAAAACGCATCGCGCGCCGCCGCCGCCACCTCGTCGCGCTTCACCGGCCGGCCATCGACGAAGAGCTCTCCGCGCACGGTGACCAGGAGCAGCGGGCGCGGCAGCTTTTCCAACGGCAGCGCCGAGGTAACAGGAACGTCGGTCTCCAGTTCGTTCTGCTTCACCATGCTGCCGGTGGTCAGATAGAACAGCAGCAGCAGGAACACGATGTTGATGATGTTCAGCGAAAAGTCGGGCCTAGGCCGTTTGCGCGGAACCGGAATGATGCTCATGGCTCCGCGCTCCGGGCATTGAGCAGCGTCACCTCGCCGCCGGCATTGCGCAGCGCCTCGAGCACGGAGACCACGTCCTGAACCGTCGATGTCGCAGCCGGGATCAGCAGGAACCCGGCGATGCCGTCGGACCTGAACCGCTCGGCATGGGACGACAGGTCGGCGATCGCGATCCGCTCGCCGCCTGCTGACACGAAGCCGCGTGAGAGCCGCACCGTCAGTGGTGGTGTGCCTGTAGGCGCCGCACTTGCCGGTCCGCCGGTTCCGGCGGCGGCGATCCGGCCGATCGGCATCAGCGAATAGGGCGCAATCTGCGACGACAGCATGAAGAAGATCAGCAGCAGGAAAATGACGTCGATCAGCGGCGTGAGAATGAACAGGATACGGCGGCGCCGGGGCGGGGTCAGCGTCATCGTCGTCAGACTATCCGCGCGCCGGGAACGGTCCGGTCGTTCTGAGCGGGGCTTCGACCAGCGTGCTGCGCGCCGGCTCGAGGCCGGGTTCGCTGTAGAGCACGGCGCCGATCGCGGCCTCCATCGTGGCGCGGTCGTCGTCGACCCGCGACTCGAGCCAGATCGAGACGAAATAGAAAGGGATCGCCACGGCAAGTCCGGCCGCGGTGTTGAGCAACGCGGCCCAGATGCCAGTCGCCAAGGCCGACGGATCGATGGCGCCGCCCGCCGCCGAAAGCTCGCCGAAGGCGGTGATCATGCCGATGACCGTGCCGAGCAGGCCGAGCATCGGAGCCGCCTGCACAACCGCCTCCAGAATGCGCAGGTGCCGCGACAGGGTGGTGAGTTGGTCGAGCGCGGTCTGGGCAGCAAGCTCGCGCGCCCGCTCCCGGTCGCCGGGGTTGCGCATCAGCGACACCATCGCGCTGGTCACCGCGGCGGAGGTCGGCGAGGTCTGCAGCCGCACCTCCTGCAGCGCGCGCGCCTTGTCGCCACTGGTCCAGATGGCGACCGCGCTGCGGGCGGCAGCCGAGCGCCCCACGCCGAGGCGTGAGAACTGCCCGACCTTGAAGATGGTCACGGCCGTCGCCGCGATCGACACGACCAGCAGTGAGATCAGGACCGGTCCGCCTGGTCCGCCGAGCTGTGCTATGAGGACTTCGAACATCGTCGCTCAGAGCCCGAAGCCGATAGCCGTGCGTGTGGTGGTCTTCAGCGCGTCCAGGCAGATGGTGGAATCGGCGCCGTCGACCTGGCATTCGGTCACGTCGTTGATGAGCAGCCGCGAAATCCCGGAGCAGGGCTGGCCGGCAAGGTCGAACTGCACGACCTTGGTCTTGCCCGCCGGGAAGGTGCCGAACTGGAAAACCAGCGACTGGCCCACCTTGCCGTCCGACTTGAAGGTGAAGACATCGTACGAGGCCTTCTGCAGCACGGAGCCGGTGCCGTTCTGCGCGACGTAGATCAGCCGGCAGCCGCCGCCCACGTCGACCGCGTCATTGAGTTCGATGGCGAAGGATTTTTCCTGCGCCGCGGCGCCCGCCACGGAGGCCAGCACTCCGGCAACGGCAATTGCTGCTGCGATCCGAAAGGTCATCGATGGTTCTCCCCAAGCCCGTCCTGGTGCGTGAATGCGTCATTTTCGGCGCCAAGTGTAGCGTTCGCGGAAGCGTCGCGGAACGGGCTATTTTGCGGCGAGGTAAAGCGTTGCGTCGCAGGGGCGGGTGCGGCTCGCTTTGCCGCCGGCCGTGTTCAGCGCAACCGGGTTCTGGTATGATATGGTTAGAAACCGGGAGCGGCGCGTTTGGCCTCGCGAGGCGGCAGGTTTGGCTGGCAAATCGGGTTCGGGCTGGTGCTCGGCGCGTTCGCGCCTGTTGCCGCCCGGGCCGAGTTCACCGTCTGCAATCAGACGCTCGACGTGGTGAACCTGGCGGTGGCGCATGATGTCGGCGATCCTGCGATGCAGGACGGCGTCTGGACCATGCAGACCGAGGGCTGGTGGACGATCGGCGCCAACCAGTGCGTCAACGTCATCCGCGAGGAGTTGGAGAACCGCTACGTCTACGTCTACGCCACCGACGTGTTCGGCCAGCCGATCATGACCGGCACCGACGAGATGTGCGTGGAGCCGAAACGGTTCGTCATCCACGGCATCCGCGACTGCTGGCAGCGCGGCTATATGGTGGCCAAGTTCTCGGAGGTCGATACCAAGGAGCAGGAGCGGTGGACGTTGTTCCTGACCGCGCCGCTCACCCGATAGCCAAGGCGAACCGGGCCGGCATTGCGCTTGCTTTCTGGCGGCGGTGATCTCACAATCAGGCACTTCGCCTGACGGGCAGATCTTCCCTCCGGCGCGGCAGGCAAGCCATGCACGACATCGACGCGAGCTTCCGGGGCAGGAAGGAAGCGCTCCAGGCGAGGCGGCGGAAGCTGCGCGGACGCCGGATCGTGGCCGCTCTGGTCGCGGTCGCAGTCGCCGCCGTCGGCGTGTTTTTCTACCTGACGGCCGACCAGTGGTCGATCGAAGGCCTCGACCAGGAAATGGTGCAGGTCGACCCCGGCGTCGAGACGATCCCGGAAGATGCGCCGGTCTATGTGCCGGCGATCGTGGACCTGGCCGGCGACCCCATGGTGATCAATTTCGCCAACGACGGCGCTGCGGGGCAGAAGGTGCGGCTCGTGCCGCGTCCGACCGACCTGCTCGAGCCGGGCATTTCGGAGCGCGTATCGATCCTTTCCGACACGATGCTCAGTGCCAGCGAGCGCTTCATGACCACCATCCCGTCGAGCCAGGAGGACTTTGCCTTCTTCCAGGCGCAGCGCGCGGCACCGCCGATCCCGAGCGGGGATCCAGCGCCGATGGAGCCCGGCGCCGACGCTCCCGCAACCGATGCGCCCGCGGGCGGCGGCGCGCAAGCGGACGGCGGCGGCGACACCGACGTCGACATGACCCCGGTCGATCCTGGGGCGACTCCCGCCGCAGCGCTCCCGGCCCTCGATGAAGGCGCCGGCTGGGGCGAGACGATCGACCAGGGCGAGGCCGCACTTCCCGAGTTCAAGAAGACGCAGATCGAGGACACGACCACGATCGGCATCGTGACGCCGGAGACACAGCGCTTCCAGGCGACCGACGACATCTTCGTGCGGGTGAAGAGCAGCCGCACCCTGGACAGCATCGTGCAGGAGAACCGCTTCGGAACGGAGGACAGCCGGCTGGCGGGCGAGGCGCTGAAGACGCTCTACAAGCTGGATGCGCTGGAAGCCGGAGCGGTGGTTGCGCTTCGCGGCTATCGCGAGCGCCAGCAGGAAACCCAGATGAAGCTGATGCAGGTGTCGGTCTATGCCGGCGACAACTACATCGGCACGATGGCGCGCGACGCCTCGGGTGCCTTCGTGCAGGGCGTCGACCCGTGGGTGCGCGAAGACCTGTTCCACTACTCCGGCGAGGACGACGTCGCGGAACCGCAGCGCCAGTACCGCCTGCTCGACGCGATCTATTCGACGGCGGCGCGCAACAACGTGTCGACCAGCGTCATCGGCGAGGCGATCATGTACCTCTCGCGCGGGCAGGATCTCAACGCCTTCGTGGCTCCCGGCGACAAGCTCGTTCTGGTCTTTTCCGATACGGGCCGCGGCACCGACGGTGGCGGCGGCCGTGTGCTCTACGCCGCAGTGCAGGGCGCGCAGAAGAACATCGAATGCTTCGTCTATCCGCAGAGCAATGGCGAATATGCCTGCGTGACCGATCACGACGCGGTGCAGTCCGTCACTGTGGTCAACGGCATGGTGACGCCCGTGAACGGCGTCATGACTTCGACCTTCGGCCCGCGGATGCACCCGATCCTGAAGACGGTGCGCGTTCACAAGGGCGTCGACTGGGCAGCACCCGTCGGCTCGAAGGTGTTCGCTGCCTTCGATGGCGAGATCGCCTTTGACGGTGACGGCGGCGAGTACGGCAACCTGGTTCGCATATCGCATGCGGGCGGACGCGAGACGCGCTATGCGCACCTCTCGAAGTTCGCGCCGGGCCTCGAGGTGGGCTTGCAGGTGAAGGCCGGCGATCTGATCGGCTTCGTCGGCACCTCCGGCCTTTCGACCGGACCGCACCTTCACTTCGAACTTTATGCCGGCGGCCAGGCGATCGACCCGCTCGGCAGCGTGACGGAGACCGCCGATGCTTCCGATCCCGACGGATCGGCGGTCGAGACGCTGACCGACGTGATCATCCATGTCGAAAGCGGCGGCAAGTCGAACGCGAAGAACCCGCTGTCGACCGCCACCGGGCTCGGCCAGTTCATCGAGTCGACCTGGATCAGGATGATGAACACCTACCGGCCGGACCTTGCCCGCTCGCTGTCTCGCGCCGAGCTCCTGGCCCTGCGCTTCGACCCGACGATTTCGCGCGAGATGGTGAAGAACCTGGCGCGCGAGGGCGAGGCCTATCTGCGCGCCCGAGGCCACCAGATCACCGCTGGCCGGCTCTATCTCTGCCATTTCCTAGGCATGGAGGGCGCGCATGTGGTGCTGTCCTCGCCTGCCGATTCCAGCCTCGCCGACGTGCTCGGCAGCGGCGTGATCAGTGCCAATCCGTTCCTGACCGGCAAGACGGTCAGCTACGTGATGACATGGGCGGAGAACAAGATGAACCGCCGCGGTGTGCGGCGCACAGCACCCGATGCACCAGCGACCACCACGGTCCAGAAAGCCGTGCCGCCGTCGCCCGAGCTTATCAAGTACAAGGCCGCGATCGTGGCGCTGCTCAGCGGCGACGACAAGACGGCGGCGCCAACCCCCGCCGCCGCGGCGTCCACCGACGCCGCTCCGGCGCCCGAGCCGCCGAAACCAGAAAGCCCGGAACCGGCGACCCCGGCATCGCAATCGTCGGATTCGGCGGCGGACTGACCGCACCGCCGGCAGCGCGGTGGCGATCGCCTGGTCAGTTCACCTCGTAGTCGAACTTTCCGTCCTTGATGTCGACTTTTGCGCTGGTCACTTCCTGCTTTTCCATCGCACGGTTGAGGAAGTGGCGCGACAGTTCCGGCAGCAGCGTGTTGGTCACGATGTTGTCGATCATGCGCCCGCCGGAATCCGGGTCGTTGCACTGGGCCACGATGTGATCGACCACGGCGTCGGTATAGCTGAACTCGGCATCGTGATTGTCTGCGATGCGCTTCTTGATGCGGTCGAGCTGCAGGCGCACGATGCCTGCCAGCATCGGCCCCGAAAGCGGAAAATAGGGGATGGTGACGATGCGGCCGAGCAGGGCGGGCGGAAACACCTGGGTCAGGTAAGGTTTCAGCGCGGCGTTCAGCGCATCCGGGTCGACCGCCGTCTTGCCCTCGTCGGCCATCTTCATGATCACCTCGGTGCCGACGTTCGAGGTGAGGATGATCAGCGTGTTCTTGAAGTCGATGCGGCGGCCGGTGCCGTCCTCCATCTGGCCCTTGTCGAACACCTGGAAAAACAGCTCGTGCACGTCCGGATGCGCCTTCTCGACCTCGTCGAGAAGCACCACGCTGTAGGGCTTGCGCCGCACCGCCTCGGTCAACCGCCCGCCTTCGCCATATCCGACATAACCGGGAGGGGCGCCCTTGAGCAGCGAAACGGTATGCGCCTCCTGGAACTCGCTCATGTTGATGGTGATCATGTTCTGCTCGCCGCCGTAGAGGGACTCGGCCAGCGCCAGCGCGGTCTCGGTCTTGCCGACGCCGGACGGGCCGCACAACATGAACACGCCAATCGGCTTGTTCGGATTGTCGAGCTTGGCGCGGTTGGTCTCGATGCGCTTGGCTATCATCTTCAGGCCGTGCGCCTGGCCGACCACCCGTCGATTCAGGATCTCGGCCAGCTGAAGAACCGTCTTCACCTCGTCCTTGACCATGCGGCCGACGGGGATTCCGGTCCAGTCCGACACGACCGAGGCGACGGCCTGCTCGTCGACATGCGGATATATCATCCGTATCTCGGGGTTGATCTCGTCCAGCGCGGCCAGCCGTGCGCGCAGGTCGCTGCGCATAGCGTCGGAGTTGGCCGCCGGCGGCGGCGTTTCGGCGGTGGCCGCTGCAGGTGCAGCCGCGGTCGCCGGAGCAGCCGCCGGCGCCGCGCTCGCGGTCTCGTTGTCCGCCTCCTTGTCGCCGCTGGCCTCCGCCAGGAGCTTGGCGCGCAACGTATTGATCTCGTCGATGATCGCCTTTTCCTTGGCGTAGTCGCTCTCGTAGGCGGTGAGCTTCTCCTTGGTCGACGTGATCTCGGTCTTCAGTTCGGCGATGCGCTCGTCATCGGTGGACCCGAGTTCGGCCTCTCGCACGAGACCGTTGAGTTCCTTTTCGCGGGATTCGATAGCCACCTTGAGGTCCGCGATCGCAGCCGGCGTCGTCGACTGGCTGATCGCCACCCGGGCACAGGCCGTGTCCAAAAGGCTCACAGCCTTGTCCGGCAGCTGGCGTGCCGGAATGTAGCGCGCCGACAGCGTGACGGCGGCAATGACCGCGGCGTCTGAAATGCGCACCTGGTGGTGCTTCTCCATCGGCCCGAGCACGCCGCGCAGCATGTAGGTGCATTTCTCGATCGACGGCTCATCGACAGTGATCGGCTGGAAGCGGCGCGTGAGGGCGGGGTCCTTCTCGATATACTGCCGGTACTCGCTCCAGGTGGTGGCGCCGATGGTGCGCAGCGTGCCGCGCGCGAGCGCCGGCTTCAAAAGGTTGGCGGCGTCGCCGGTGCCGGCCTGGCCGCCGGCGCCGATCAGCGTATGCACCTCGTCGATGAACAGGATGATCGGCTGCGGCGAGTTCTGCACCTCGTCGATCACCGAGCGCAGCCGCTGCTCGAACTCGCCCTTCATCGAGGCGCCGGCCTGCATCAGGCCGATATCGAGCGCGCAAAGACGAACGCCCCTGAGCTGCGGCGGTACGTCGCCCGAAGCCAGGCGCTGCGCGAAACCTTCCACGACCGCCGTCTTGCCGACGCCAGCCTCGCCGGTGAGGATCGGGTTGTTCTGGCGGCGCCGCATCAGCACGTCGATGATGCGGCGGATCTCGTCATCGCGGCCGACGACGGGGTCCATCTTGCCGGAAGCGGCCTGAGCGGTCATGTCGTTGGAGTAGCGATCGAGCGCGGTCTTGCCGCGCGGCTTGCCGTCCTCGGCGGGCGCGGCCGCCTGCGCGCCGGCCAGGCCCGAACCGTCCATTGGACGCAGGTTCTCTTCGTCCGACTGGCCCCACAGGCGGCGCGGCTCCGACGCGATCGCGTCGGCGTCGAGCTGGGCGAGTTCCTTCGAGATCTGCGACAGGGCGCGCTTCAGCGTGTTGTCCTTCAGCGCCGCGACCAGAATGTGTCCGGTGCGGATCTGCGTTTCGCCGAAGAACAGCGTCGCATAGTGCCAGCCGCGGTCGAGGCAGTCGGTGATCTGGTTCGAGATGCCGGGCATCTCGGTCTCGTTCTTGCGGAAGCCGTTGGTGGTGTCTGTGAGTTGCTTCAGCAGCTTGGCGCGGTCGATCTTGTAGTGATCGAGCGTTACCGAGATGTCGGATCGGTCGTTTGACAGCATGTGGAGCAGCCAGTGCGCCAGTTCCACGTTTCGGTTGCCGGCGCTTTTGGCGTGGCGAAGCGAGCGCATGAACGCGTCGTAGCCGACCCTGTTCAGTTTCCCGGTGACGGTCTCAAGGCTGATGTCGCTCACTGGATTCCCCCGCTGGCTTGCTCTGCGAAGCTTTCCTTCTCGCCGGACGCGCCGCTGCGCGCCGCCGCTCCATCGGACTGAAGCGCGCGTCGCGGATGTAGGTCACCTCGCCTTCCGCAGGCTTCTGCGGCGCGATCCAGGCGGTCCATCCGAGTTCGCCGGACTGGCCGAGGCGCACCGGCGGCGCAAGATCGGCCCTGAGGCCCAACTCTACGTCGAAATCGAAGCGGTGACCAAGATAGAAAAACACAAGGTCGGTAAGCTTTTCCGAAAGGTCGCCGGTCGGCAGGAACCGCTTGTACTGCTCGAGCGTCGTGGCATCGATGCGGATGCGAATCTTGTCGTTGATGCTGTAGGCGCGCGTGCCGAGCACCGCGTCTGAGCCGAGCGAACCGCCATGCGAGCCCAGCGCCATGCAATCGCTGGGCTCGAACACGAGCCACATGCCGATACGCTCGAGAATGCTGACGGCTATGCCGAACACGCCGCTGAGAAGTTGAGCAAGACGCGACGCGCTCTTGACCTGGGCGCCTATCAGCCCGGCGAAGCCCACCTTGGCGATGTCGTTGACGCGGTCGCGGTCGCGGAAGGCCTCGGTGCCGATGCCGGCCGCGGTGCCGACATAGCGGAAGAAGCGGTCGGCGGTCGGCCGCTCGTACTGCGCGATGGGCCGCGCGTCGGCCCAGGCCCTGTAGAAGAACTGCTGGAAGCGGTTGCCGAAAATGTCGGTGAAGCGCGCGAAGGAGGGGTCGTGCTGCTGCATCCACGTATAGGCTTCAACCGTCGTGGTGAGCGGCAGTGCGCCCTGCGGGCCGAAGAAGCCGAGGAAGCGCGTTCGGATCTCCGGAATGCCGTCGTCATGCGCGATATATTCGCTCAGATTGGAGGCCGGAAATTCCAGGAACGGGTCCTGGCCGAGGCGGACCACGTCCTCCGGCGAGACCGTACTGGTGCCGATGCGGGGCTTGTTCTGTGCGGACCGCTCCAGTTCGCGCATGGTCACGAAGAAATCGTGGCGCCAGGGCTCCGTTTTCAGCCCGTCGCGGTAGCTCACAGCGACTTGCCCTGGCCGTCGCGCGGCGGCCACCGCTTGATCAGGCCGCGCTGCGTCGAGGTGATAACGGTTTCGGTGAAGCAGTTCATCGAGGAGTACTCGGCGAAGAAGCGTTCCAGCACCGCGCCGAGCAGCATGACGCCGTTGCCTTCGAATGCCTTTTCGTCGACCAGCACTGTAATCTCGATGCCTCGCGCGGCATTGAAGCCGTTTTCCTGCCGCAACCGCCGCACGATCGCACGCGAGGAAATACCGTGGATGCCTCTTATGCGCCGCTCCGACACGATGTCGGACAGGTCGGCGAAGAGGCCGAGCAACTCGCGCACGCCCCCGGCGCGATCCTGCGGGCTGCGGTCGGTGAGACCAAGATGGTTGAGCGCCAGCAGGTTGATCAGCTTCCAGGCGGTTTCGCCGGACGGCACGACGCCACGGTGGCGGCGCTCCAGGTGGATGATCGACTCGCGCGGCAGGGTCGGGCCGGCGACGCAGCGCAGCGGCAGGCCAGTGTCGTCCGTCAGGAAGAAATCCGCGCCGGCCTCGCCGACGGGCAACTGTTCGGTCAGGTGACGGTTGGAAACCAGCGCGCGCACACTCAGTTCGTTCACCCGGCGTTCGTCATCGATCGTCGACGGTTCGCGCAGCGATACGAACAGCTCGGTGCCGACATACTGGCTGCGCTGGCCGTAGCGTCGCTCCAGCAGCGTTTCCTTACGCGGCGCCCGCCGGACAGTGTAGAACAGCGCATCCTCGAGTCGCATGTCGCCGGGCGGCAGGCTGTAGAGCGGGGAAACGCGAACCTTTTCGCGCACCCCGGTATAGTGGGCGAACACGTCGATGATGCGATGCGCCTCGAAGTCCAGCCAGCGGCTGCGGTCCGGCACGACGTGATGCTCGTGCTGGCGCGCGTCTATCGGGATGCGGCTGCACTGCATCTCGAACAGGTTCACGGCGGCCGCGGCATAGAGCGAGAACATGTCCTTGCCGACCACCGACCCCAGCCTGGGCACCGAGGAGTCGAATTCGAACAGCAGTTCGAAGGCCGGCACGTCGATCGCGGCGAGCGCCTTCCTCAGCTTCTCCAGGCGAAAGCCCATGAATTTTTGCGGGAAAGCGAAAAAGTCGCGCAACAGCGCAAAGCCGCTGAAGACGCGATTGTCGCGCGGCAGGAGCGCGTCGTCGGCTTCGAACCCGACCTGGCGCAGCATGTCGGGAGGCGCGGCGACGAAATGCGGATCGCCGAACTGGTCGAGGTAGCGGATGGTTATGCGGCGGCAGTTGGCGAAAAGCTGCTCGTAAAGCGCGGTGGTGTCGACCGCGGTGCCGATCATGTAGATCGGCAGGCTCTCGACGGTGAGCTGGTTGACGGGTGCGCCGGGCGGCACGATGCCCGGCCGGTCATCCTCGAGCTTGGCAGTGCGTCGGCGGAACGCAAGCCGGAGACCCGCGGCGGTGGAGGACTGGATCTCCAGGCCGAGCGCCTGAAGCGGGGCGGGCACGGCGAAATACTGCGCTGCCTCGAGGTGCAGCGGCCAGATCTCCAGCAAGGACGACAGGCGGTAGCGGCATTGGATGCGGCGCTCCTGCTCAATATAGACGGCGTCGAGATAGGAGCCGGCGGGGAACCGCTTCCCCGCCGAAAGATTCTTGTCGTCGAAGGGCGGAGACACCGACACCAGGATCGCGGAGGGTATCGGCGCGAGGTAGTCCGGCAAAAGCTGGTCGAGCATTGCCGCCGTGAATTCCGAGAACTCGGACCGCAGTTTCAGCTGTACGCGCGCCGCCATAAACGCGCTGCCCTGCAACAGCGCCTTGATGCCAGGATCGACAGTCGCTTCGGTCAGGCCTCCGAGCCGGTCTGCCACGCCGGGAAACTCCTCGGCGAACTCGCGCGCGTGCTCGTAGAAGTACTTCAGTTCCTGGTTGTAGAGATCGAGGAACTCGCGATTCATCGCTCAGGTCGGCAGGCGCGAGAGCAGGATCTTTCCCGACCCGATCTCGACTTCGGCGACGAAATCGACGGGCAGGTTGGCGGGGGTGCAGAACATTTCGGCTGAAACGGAAAAGCGGACGCGCTGGTTGACGTCGTCATTCAATTCCGACCGTTCGATGACCAGCGAACTGGCATCGAGCCGCGGTTCGAACTCCTTCAGGGCGGCGGCGAGATCGTCGGCGATCGCTTCGACGCCGACCTCCTCGCTGACCAGGTGGGCGACGTCGTAGAGGCCGAAATTGAGGATCGATTCCCGTACGAAGGGGAAGTCGGCGAGGTCGATCACCGACCCCAGGTCGGTGGTATTGAGCAATGCCGTCAGGTCGATCGACAGGTCGCGTTTGAGCGAGGCTTCATCGCCGCGCCCCTGCGATTGACGTCCGGCAATGACCCGTTCGCCCTTGAGAGTCTTCACCTCGCGGTGACGGGAGTCATGGGCCTCGAATGACTGCCTGAACGCAGACATGATCGGGGCCTGGAACTGTGTTGCCTTGAGATCCCGTTGCACGGCCAGTTTCTATCGCCCACGCGCCCAGAAAAGCCGCGAGCCGGCCACGCAGAGCGTTCGCCGGCCCGGGCCTGTTACTTGCCTTTTAGGCTCAGCTCGCCTCGTTGGTGGCGATGTTGTAGGTGACTTCGTCGTCGCCGTCGGACTCGCCGGTCTTGCTCTGCTTGTAGTACTTCAGCTTGTATTCCTTGTAGTCGAACGTGACGTTCTCGGTGGTGCGGTCTTCGCCGCCGCTGCCGCCGGTCGACACACCGGTCACGATCGCGTCCTTGAAGTCCAGTTCCATATAGACGAACGGCGTGCCGCCGGCCTTGCGGGCGCGGAACTTGATTTCCGGAATGTGCGTGCCCTTGCAGAGGTGCTGCCAGAGCTTCGGCGAAAGGATGTCGGTGAACTTCGTGAACGAGAAGTTCTGCATGTTCACCTTGCCGCCGCCCATGCCGCCGCCCATGCTGGCCGTGCCGCTCTGGCTGCCGCCCCAAGACCAGGCAAGCACGTCGACCCATTGGGTGAACTGCTTGTCCTCGGACTCGCCGATCCAAGTGTCGATCTGGATAAACAGATCCATTGCCATGTTGAAAATCCTCCTGTGAAAGGCGGACGGCCCCGGGCCTCCGCGCTCGCTTTTACGATAGGCCCGAAACTCAGCCGGCCTTTGCCGGCAGCTTGGAAACCAGGCTCAGCCCAATATCCATGCCTTCAAGTTGGAAGTGCGGACGCAGGTAGAACTTCGCCCCGTAGAAGCCGGGATTCTCCTCGTCCGCGAACACCTCGACCTTGGCCGCGGCAAGCGGCTTGCGGGCCTTGGTCTGGATCGACGAGTTCCTGGGATCGACGTCCACATACTTGTTGATCCAGCTCTGGAGCCACTTCTCCAGGTCGGCTCGTTCCTTGTTCTCGCCGATCTGGTCACGGACCATGCACTTCAGGTAGTGCGCGAACCGCGACACTGCGAACATGTAGGGGATGCGCGACGACAGATTGTCCGAGGCGGTGGCCTCCTCCTTGTCGTACTTCTTCGGCCGGTAGAGCGACTGCGCGCCGATGAAGGCCGCCTTGTCGGTGTTCTTGCGATGGATCAACGGCAGCAGGCCGGACTTCGAGAGTTCGTTCTCGCGACGGTCGCTGATGGCGATCTCAGTCGGGCACTTGAGATCGACGCTGCCGTCGTCGGTCGGGAAGGTGTGGGTCGGCAGGTTGATGACCTCGCCCCCAGACTGGACGCCGCGAATGCGCACCGTCCAGCCATATTCCTTGAACGCCCGGTTGATGTTGGCTGCCATCGCATAGGCTGCGTTGATCCAGCCGTATTTCTCGCCCTTGTGTCCGTCCGTCTCTTCCTCGAAAGCGAACTCGTCGACCGGCAGCGACTTGGCGCCATAAGGCTGACGGCCGAGCACGCGCGGCATGCAAAGGCCAATGTAGCGTGAATTCTCGGAATCACGCAGCGACTTCCAGGCGGCGTAATCCGGCGTGTCGAAGATCTTGCCGAGGTCACGCGGGTTGGTAAGTTCGGTCCATGCGTCCATGCCCATCAGCGACGGCGCCGCGCCGGCGATGAAGGGGGCGTGGGCGGCCGCGGCGATCTTGCCGAGGTTGCGCAGCAGGCTTACGTCCACCGCCGAGTGGTCGAAGTGGTAGTCGCCGATCAGGCAGCCGTAGGGTTCGCCGCCGAGCTGGCCGAACTCGTATTCGTAGAGGGCCTTGAACAGCGGGCTCTGGTCCCACTTGGCGTCCGGATAGAGCCGCAGATCGCGATAGAGCTCCATCTTCGAAACGTTCATCACCCGGATCTTGAGCGAGGAGTCCGTTTCGGAGTTGTACACGAGGTAGCTGAAGCCGCGCCAGGCGCTCTCGAGCTTCTGGAATTCCTCGTTGTGGAGGATTTCGTTCATCTGCGCCGAGAGCTTCGCATCGAGCCTTGCGATCATCTCGTCCAGCGTGTCGAGCACGTCGTCCTTGATGACACTCGTGTCCGCCAGCGCCTGCTGGATCAGGGTATTTACGGCATTCTCGACTTCCGTAGCCGCGCGCTCGCTGCGCGGTTTGAAACTCTGCTTCAGCAGGTCGGAGAAATCGCTAACCTCCTGATAAGCGGCCAATCCGCCTACGGAGCTTTCCTGTCTCGTCTCGGTAGCCACGTTACGTCCTCGCCAACTGTGTGGGCACTAAACCAAATGCTCGGATAAGCCTATTCGTCCTCTTTCGAGGCCCCGTCCCCCGACTGCCCGTTCTGCTCGATCGACGCAGCCCGCCGTTCTTTGAGCGCCTGCATCATTTCCGGATTTGCCAGCAGCTTCTTGAGTTGATCCTCGGCGGCGACCTTGCCGTCCATGTAGCGCTGAAGGTTGGAAAGCTGCTCGCGCGCCTCGAGAAGCGCCCGCATGGCCGGCACCTGCCTTGCGATCGCGCCCGGCGAGAAGTCGTCCATCTTCTTGAACGACAGATTGATGCTGACCTGCTCGCCGGCCTCCTCGCCCAAGACGTTCTTGGCCCGGAAGGTCACGGCCGGGTTGATGCTCTCCATGTAGTCGTCGAAATTGTCCATATCGACGTTGGAGAACTTCCGCTGGGCCATCGGCGGCTTCTCGACCGGCGAACTGTTTCCCGACAGATCGGCCATGACGCCCATTACGAAGGGCAGTTCCACCTGCTTTTCGGCGTTGTAGGGATCCTCGTATGAAATCTGCACACGGGGAGGTCTGTTTCGCTTGATGAATTTCTGACCACTATCCGACGACATCGTATTCCCCTTCCGTTACGTTAATGGAATACCGCGGCCCCGGCTTTGTCAAACCAATTCGCCAGCGCGCCGCACAAGCTAGGCCGTCTTCGGCGCCTCCGCCTTTATCAGATCCGCGAGGATGCCTGCGAAGTCCCTGTTCATGTAAGTCTTGGCCTTGGCCAGCAGCATGGGAATCGGACTGGACGGTTCGGTGGATCGGAAGAAACCGTCGACCCCGAGCAAAAGGCTCTGTGCTTCGGTGCGGGTTGTTATCACGAAGCCGGCATGACCGTTCAGGCCATTGGGCGCCAGTTTCGCCTCCGCCGTCGCGGTGTCCGAGATCGACTTCATCTTGGGCATGCCGAGTTGGAAGCGCACGCCGGCGTCGAAGCTGATCAGCGCCTTCTCCGCAGCCTCGGGCAGCAGGATCTGCAGGGCTTCCACCAGCGACTTGCCAACCAGCATGCGCGCCTGGTGGATGAGGATCAGCGAGGGAGAAGAAGGCTCGGTGGTCAGGAAGTAGTGCTCGACAGCGAGCAGCGCGGCCGTCGCCTCCGCATGGCTGCCGACCGGGGTGGCGACGATCGGAACGCCGTCGGCGGCGCGCGGCGCCGCGACCGAAGAGTCGCCGCTGGCGTCCGCGCTGTCGGCATCCGCGCCGCTCGCGGCGTCCGACGGTTCGGCTGGCGTGAGTTCTGGTAGGGCGGTCTGGAACATCGTCCGCAACTGGGCGAAAACTTCGCTCACGCCGACGAAATCGGGCACATATTCATAGCCGGCCGATTCCACGAAACGTGCGCGGATCTGCGCGATGGCCTTCTCGCCGTTCAGGATGGCCGCGTGTATCGCCGTTACCTCGGGGATGTTCTCGGGCTGTCTCAGGATGTCGATCAGTTCACCCGCCGTACCCTTCGCCGTTTCGTTAGCCGATTTCTGCACCACGCCGGTTGCAATCAGGTAGTCGCGCAGCGCGATCGTGCCGATCTTCTTGTCGCGCGACACCGGAGCGTACTGTAGCGGCAGGATGATCGTCGTGCGGTCGTCGAGCGCGCTCAACGTGTTCTGCCGCATCGTGTGGTCGTTGTCGGGCGAAGCCGGGTGGACGTGTTCCCAATGCCGGTCGAGCAGGCCCGCCATCGCCTCGAGACACTCGGCAAACCCGACGATCTGGCCGCCGAGGCACTGGAAGCGCGACTCCAGCGTCAGCAGCCGCAGATCGCGCGAGCGATCGAGCAGCGCGCCGATCGCCTTGGTCTCGCCGCGCAGGTCGACGCTGACGCGATCGAATGGTGCACCGGTCTCATTGTGGTAAAAGCGCGAGGGCAGCTTGTCGGTGGCGGGCAGGACGTAGTTCAGGTAGTCGGGGTCACCGCTCTCGTCCAGATCTGGACCGCACGGCGATGACTCGGAGACGGCTTCCAGCAAACGGTCGTAGCGCATCACCGAACCCAAACAAATCCGAGCGCCCCGGGCGGACGCTCAAGCAGCAGGCCGAACAAGCCTACTGGATCTTGATCCGCATCTCCACGCGCCGGTTGACCGGATCATAGGGATCCGGAACCCGTGGTGCGCTCTCGCCCACCCCGATCGCCTGAATGCGGGTGCTGTCGACACCGTTGGCCAGCAAAAACGCCGCCACGGACTGTGCACGGCGCTGCGAGAGTTGCTCGTTATAGGTTTCCGATCCGGATGCGTCCGTGTGCCCTTCGATGACGAAGCTGCTGTGGCTCAGGCGGTTGTCCTTCAGCGCCTTTGCAAATTCATCGAGCTTCATCCGCGCTTCCGACGTCAGGTCGGCCGAATTGAGGTTGAAATTGATCAGCATGTCCAAGCCAGTGGGCACCTTTTCCAGCTTGGCCTTGCGGTCGGCGTCGCATTTCTCCTGCGTACCCACGCAGATGCCGCGGCTGCTGCCGAGATCGATTGCCTCCGAGTAGAACTTGATGATGTCGTCCGACGTCTGGAGGGAATCAGCATAGGCGACTGCCGAAAAACCGGCTGCCGCCGAAAACATGGCTGCAAAGACCGCGGCGCGCATGAGGTCTGCTCCGTTGATGGCATCGTCCGCGAGCGACCCAAATCCGCGCGACAAACGAGCCTTTACAGATTATGTCTGCCGTTACGGCATGTCAAGAAAAAGCGCCCCGAGGGCCGATCGGCGGCCGGTTGGCAGGCCGCCGCCGGCGTGAAAATCCATCATGGCCGGGATAGCCGGCAAATTGAGCGACGATGGCTGAAAATGCTTGCGATAATCTTGACCGTCATCTGCCGCCCGCCTCGGCGCAATGACTTTCGCAGCATTTGGTATAATCTGCGCGTTGCGCGCAGGTGGACGCCCGAGCCGTGCGGATGTTATCACCCGCATGTCCTTCAGCATCAGGTGAAGCAGAGGATTTCCTCGAGATGCCCTACACTCAGGACAAACGGATCGGCGAATTCACCACGCCGTTCGGTTCCAACAAGCTGGTCTTGCGCCGGTTCGACGGCATCGAGGGTGTCAGCGAACTGTTCGAGTACAGGGTCGAGGCGATAACCGAGGACACCAACCTCGACTTCGACAAGGCGATCGGTCTCAATTGCACCGTGACGATGAAGTCGATCGAAGGTCGGGACCGCCATTTCGACGGGATACTGACCGAAGTGCAGTTGCTTGGCGCCGGCACGGAGGGACTGGTCTACCGTCTGATCCTGCGGCCGTGGCTATGGCTGTTGTCCAGAACCAGCAACATGCTGATCTTTCATGAAAAGCCGGTGCCGGAGATCATTTCGGATATCTTCTCCGAGCATGCGGGCATCGCTCGCTACGAAATGCAACTCACGTCCTATCCGAAGCTGGAATACACGGTTCAGTACCGCGAGAGCGACATGGCGTTCGTTTGCCGGCTGATGGAGCAGCACGGTATCAACTTTCACTTCCGCCACCAGAAGGGTCGCCACGTCATGCACATCGGCGAGGGCCTGTCGGCTTTCCGCCCCATCGAAGGCACGACGCGGCCGTACATCTCGGTCGAAGGCCGCTACGAGCGCGGTAAGGAACACATTTTCCAGTGGACGCCCGAGCGGCGCTTCACCTCCGGCAAGATCGCCTTGATGGACTACAACTTCAAGACGGTCGGGGCCAACATGGCTTCGAACGCGGAGGGCGACGCCAAATACGAGAACGGCAAGCTGGAACTCTACGACTATCCCGGCAAGTATCCGGCGCAGGGCACGGGCGAGCGATACGCGAAGTGGCGCATCGACATGGAACGGTCGGGCGACGGCCGGTACCTGGCGGCCGGCGACTGCGTGAGCATGGTGCCCGGCGACCTCGTCCAGCTGACCGAGCACCCCGACAAGACGCAGAACCAGCGGTATGTGGCGGTCCGATGCATCCATTCCTTCGGCGGTCAGGCCTATCGGGCCACCGGAGCCGAGATGGCGGCATACCAGGGCAACTACGAGTTCGCGCTGGCGAGCAAGCCTTTCGCGCCGCCCGTCGTGACGGAAAAGCCCTACGCGCACGGACCTCACACCGCAGTCGTCGTGGGCGATGGGGAAATTCATACCGACGAGCACGGCCGGGTCCGTGTCCGCTTCCACTGGGACCGCAAGGGCGACCAGTCGATGTGGGTGCGAGTGGCGCAGATGTGGGCCTCGCAGAACTGGGGCGGCATCTATATCCCGCGTGTCGGCATGGAGGTGATCGTCAACTTCCTGGAAGGTGACCCGGACCAGCCGATCATCGTTGGCTGCGTTTACAACAGCAAGAACAAGCCGCCCTACGATCTGCCGGGAAAGAAGAACATGTCCGGCATCAAGTCGAATAGCACCACGGGCGGCGGCGGCTACAACGAGCTTATGATGGATGACAGCGCGGGCAACGAGCTGTTTCGCGTCCATGCCCAGTACGACATGGAGACCAAGGTCGAGAACGACGAGCGCCGCCATGTCGTCAAGAACCGCACCACCGACATCGACGTCGACGAAAAGCTCACGGTCGGCAACAACCGGGATACCACGATCGGCGTCAACGATACCCTCACTGTGGGACAGGAGCTGATGATCAAAGCGGGCATGAAGATCACGCTCATGGTCGGCGCAAGCAGCATCGTCATCGACAACATGTCCGTCACGGTTACGTCGGCGACCGTCGACATCAAGGCGATGAGCCTGTTCCAGTCGGATTCGAAGATGATCTCAAGCCACAATGCCACCGGCGCGATGAACATCACGGGTGGCATCGTGAAGATCAACTAGCAGATCCGCGCAAACAAGCCTCGCCCCTGCAACAGCGGAAGCGTCTCCAACCATGACCAGCAAGCTTCGCTTCAACACTGCGAAGGAACTTTTCGAGGCTTTCCCGTCGGCTTCCGCGGATATGAGGGCGACCCCAACCGACCAGCCATCGATCGAGTTCTGCCGCTCCCTGCTGGCCGGCAAGATCCCGGAGGAGGCTGTTACGTTCTGCGCCTACCTGCTCCCGCGGCGCGTCGCGGTTTGGTGGGGGCACCAGTGCCTCAGCCACATCCCCAATTCGCTCGACGAGCAGGATCGCGAAATGCTGCAACTTGCCGAGGATTGGGTGCGCGATCCCGAGGAGGAGCGTCGGTACGCCGCCCTCGACCAGGCGATGGCCGCGGAAATGAAGACGCCCGGCGTGTGGATTGCGCTTGCCGCCGGCTGGAGCGGCGGCAGCCTGTCGCCGCGCGGGCTTGCGCCGGTGACGCCCCAGCCGTTCCTGACCGCGCGCGCCGTCAACGCCGGAATCCTCGGCGGATTGGCGCGGCTTGGCACGCATCAGCGCGGGCAGATGCTGAGCGGCTTCGTCGAGATGGGCATTTCGCTGGCCGAGAGCTGAACGGGTGCCGTTGCGGAACCCGCTCAAATTTCGCTAGGCTCCGAAGCATGACGGCCGACTTCGATCGTGGAAGACGAGCATGACGATCACGCTGAAGATCGATAATCTGGATTCACTGCCGGACGGGGGCCCGGTCAGGTTCCAGGCCCGCAACAGGGGTTTCGAGATCGGCCGCGACCAGCATCTCGACTGGACGCTGCCGGACCCCAGCCGCTATGTCTCGGGCCGACATTGCGAGGTTCGTTTCGAGGAGGGCGCCTATTGGCTCTACGACGTGTCGAGCAACGGCACCTATCTCAACGGCTCGATGCAGCGCATGAAAAGCCCCTACCAGTTGGTGGACGGCGACCGCCTGGCGATAGGCAACTACATCATCGCGGTCGAGGTGAATCTGCCACAGCAGGAGCAGGAGGCGCAGGAGAGGTATTCCCAGCCGCCGCCGCCGGCCAGCGGTGACAATATCTGGGACGTAGGCGGCGACGTACCTTCGCCGGTCGACCGGCGGGAGTTCATGCCGCCGCCGGATCGGCGCCGGGCGGCTGACTTTTCCGAACAGTTCCTCGACTTCCCGTCGATGACACCTGCGCCTATGCCCCCCGTGGTCCCGGGCGCTTCGCCGTTCGACCTGCCTGCGGAAGCGCCTGAGGCCTTCACCGCCGCGCCTCAGCGTTTCACCACGCCACCGGTCGCTCCGCGCCCTGCGGACATGCCATCGGCCCAGGAACTGCCGCGTTTCACGGCGGCGCCGATCCCGGCGTTCTCACCGCCGCCCGAGCCGGCACCGACTGGCGCCGCGCAGGACTACGCGCCGACCCCGGCGCCGCAATCGCCGTTCGGTCCTGCCGCGGCTGGTCCGGCGATCGCAGGGGAGGGGTTCCCGGCCCCGCGTGCCGCTCCGGTTCCCGAATTCGTACCGACACCCACAACGCCGCCGATCGCGGCACCCCGCGATGTGCCCGCTTCGCCGTTCGGGGTGAGCAGCCCGCCCGCCATGCCGGCGGAAGCGCCGATGTTCGCGCCGGTGCGGCCGATGCCCCAGGGCGCCCCTCCGGTCGCGCCACGCCCCGCCGATGGCGGTTCGCGCGCCTTCATCCAGGCGCTGGCCGCCGGCGCCGGCGTGTCGCCGGACGCCTTCGGCAACCGCGACCCGAACCAGATCGCCTACGAGGTCGGCGAGTTCGTCAAGGCCGTGGTCGACAATCTCGCCCAGCTGCTTCGGGCGCGCGCGGCGGCCAAGACCATGGCCAAGAGCTCCAGCCGCACCATGATCAGCGCGGCCGACAACAACCCGCTCAAATTCATACCGGTGAGCGCCGAGGCAATCGACATCATGTTCGCACGCCGGCGGCCCGGCTATCTCGACGCCCGCCGCAGCGTGGAGGAGGGGTTCGAGGACCTGAAGCGGCACGAGCTCGCGACCTATACGGCCATGCAGAAGGCGCTCGGAAAGCTGCTTGACGATTTTTCGCCCGAGAAGATCGAGGCGAAGGTCGGCACGTCGACTTTCTCGTCGAAGAAGGCGCGGGCATGGGATCTCTTCGTTCGGCGCTGGGAGGAGCGCAGCGTCACTGACAACGGCCTGCTCGACGTTTTCCTCGCGCATTTCGCCGAGGCCTACGACGAGGCGAGCCGGAAGAAGTAGGCGCCGTCAGCCCGCTGCCTTGTCGGCATTCTGTGCACCGAGCGCCGCCAGTGCCGCCTTGAGCAGAACGGCGGTGGGCAGTCGTGCGTCGAGGCGGATTGCGCTTTCGTCCGGCGTTGGCGGCTCGAGGTCGGCGAACTGGCTGTCCACCAGGCTTGCGGGCATGAAATGGCCGAGCCGCGAGGCGACGCGGGCCTCGGCCGCGGCCGGGTCGATGTCGAGATAGACGAACACCGCGCCCGGGCATAGGCGGCGCAGTCGATCGCGATAGGCGTGCTTCAGCGCCGAACAGGCGGCGACCGCGTTCTCGCCGTCGGCAATCGCGGCTGCCAGCGCCGTGCCCACGGCGTCGAGCCAGCCCTTGCGGTGCTCGTCGGTGAGCGGCAGGCCGCTCGACATGCGGGCGACGTTTTCCGGCGGCTGCAGTCTGTCGCCCTCGACGTAGCGGGCTGCCAGCGCCCTTGAGAGGATCTCGCCGAGCGTCGTCTTGCCCGATCCGGCAACCCCCATGACGATGATGGCCAGCGGCTCCGGCATCGCTCAGCGGCTGGCTGGGGCGCGGCCGTAAAGCAGCAGCATGGCCACGATGACGACGCCGTAGATGACCTGGCGGCCGGCTTCCGGCATCTGCATGACCGACAGGATAGACTGAAGCAGCGTGATCAGGATCACGCCCGCGACGGTACCCAGATAGGAGCCCCGTCCACCGAGGATCGAGGTGCCGCCTAGAACGACAGCGGCGATCGAGGGCAGCAGGTAGGCGTCGCCCATCGACTGCGCCGCCTTCGAGGCGTAGCCGGCAAGCAGCACACCGCCGAAGGCGCTCAGCCCGCCGGAAATGGCGAAGGCGATCAGCACCACGCGGCGCGTGTCGATGCCGGACAGGTAGGCGGCGCGCTCGCGGTTACCGATAGCATAGACGGAGCGCCCGAAGGTGGTGCGCGTCAGCAAGAACACCGTTGCCGCACCGAGGATAGCCCAGATCACCACCGCGTTCGGCACGCCCGGCAGCAAAAAGCCCGTCGCCAGCCAGCGGATCGATTCCGGCGCCGAATCCTGCGGCGAGAAGCCGCCAGTGTAGACGACCATCAACCCTTGGGCGACGGCGTTGGTGGCGAGCGTGATGATCATCGAGGGAATGCGCAGATAGGCGACACCGATGCCGTTCACGATGCCGATCAAGATGCCGCACAAGATGCCAAAGGGGATCGCAAGCACCGCGCCGACCGGTCCGAGCGCGGCCGCCGCGCATGCCATCATGGCCCCAGTCGCCACGACCCACGGCACCGACAGGTCGATCTGGCCGAGCAGGATGACGATCATCATGCCGGTGGCGATGACGCCAAGGAAGGACGCGACCTTCAGTTGCTGCAGCAGATATTCCGGCGACAGGAAGCTGGTCGAATAGATGCTGCCGAACACCAGCAGAAGCACAATGCAGGCGAACGCGGTAAGCACCGCCGGATCGGCCCGCTTGAGCAGCGCCGGAAACCGCCTGGCGGATTGCGTGGTGGTGTCGGTCATGCGAACCAATCCAGCCGGTTGCGTACCCTGAACAGGGCGAAGGCGCCGAGACTTACCGCAATCAGCAGCACTACGCCCTGGAAGAGCGGCTGCCACAAAGGATCGAAGTCGAAGACGAACAGCAGGTCGCCGATGGTGCGGAAGGCGAGCGCGCCGAAGATCGCCCCGATGGCGCTGCCCTTGCCGCCGAACAGCGAGATGCCGCCGAGCACGACCGCCGCGATGGAGAACAGCGTATAGGCGTTGCCGCTGGCAAAGGCCGCCTCGCCCGTATAGGTGAAGAAGGTGAGGAACAGCCCGCCGATGGCGGCGAGCAGTCCCGAAAGCGCATACGCCAGAAACTTGGCGCGCCGGATCGGCACGCCAGACATGTATGCCGCGACCTCCGAGGAGCCTGCGGCATAGGCCGCGCGCCCGAGCACCGACCGACGGAACGGGACCCAGATCAACAGCACCACAACCGCCAGTGCGACGAGGCTGGACGGTATGAAGCCGAACAGTCTTGAGGTCAGCGCGTCGGCCAGATCCTCGTTCACGCTGCCGCCGGGGAACGGACGCAGCATCAGGGCAATGCCGAAATAGATCGCTCCGGTCGCGATGGTGGCCACGATCGGCTGCAGCCGGCCGTAGATGACGATGGCGCCATTGAGCGCGCCGCAGAACAGTCCGACGAGGAGTACCACGACCACGCCGAAGGCGGTTTCGAGCGGCGTTCCGACCACCAGCCAGGACGCCAGGCAGTTGGTCAGCACGAAGATCATGCCGACGGAGAGGTCGATGCCGGCCGTGATGACCACCAGCGCCTGCGCCATCGCTATGAAGGCGAGCAGCACGCCCTTGTTGGCCGCCGTCTGTACCACGTTGGCGGTCAGGCCTGCGGGGTGGTTCGAGGTATAGACGATGAACATCAGGGCGAAGATGCCGATCGCCAGCAGCGTGCCGCGGTGTTCGGCGAACTTGTAACGCCAGTCGTTCATGCCGCCGCTCCGGGTCTGGCCTGCTCGGGCTGGATGTTGAGAGCGCTGGCGATCAGGGCGCGGTCGGTGATTTCGTCGCCCACCAGTTCGGTCTTTACCGTGCCGTCGTAGAGGACGAGCACGCGATCGCAGCAGCCGATCAACTCATCGTAGTCGGTCGAGTAGAACAGGAGCGCGGCCCCGGCATCGGCCAGCCGCCGCAGCAACTGGTAGATTTCCTGCTTGGTGCCAACGTCGATGCCGCGCGTCGGGTCGTTGAGCAGGATGATGCGCGGGCCGCGCATCAGCCATTTGGCGATCACGACCTTCTGCTGGTTGCCCCCCGAGAGCGAACCAACGGGGACGTCGGCGCCGGCGGTCTTGATCGCCAGCAGTTCCACCATCTCGTCGATCTTGCGGTCCTCGACGGCGCGATCGATGACGCCGCGCGGGGCAATGCGGTCAAGCGCGGCGAAAGACAGGTTTTCGCGCACCGTCATTGGCAGCATCAGGCCTTCGGTCTTGCGGTCCTCGGGGATCAGCGCCATTCCGATGCCGTCGGCGCGCGCCGCGGCCGGGCTGGCGATGCGCACCGGCTTGCCGTCGACGCGGATGTCGCCCGTCAGGCCGCGCAGCACGCCGAACAGAGCGAGCAGCAGTTCGCGCTGACCCTGGCCGTCCAGGCCGCCGAGGCCAACGACCTCGCCCGCGCGCACCGAGAACGAGATTCCGCGCAGGCGGTCAGTCCAGCCGAGGTCGCGGCATTCGAGGACCGGCTGCGCGTTTGTGTCGACCTTGCCCTTCGGCGGGAAGATGTGCTGGTACTCGCGGCCGATCATCATCTCGACCACTTCGTTGTCGGTCTTGGTGCCTGCTGCGTAGGTAGCGACATGGCGGCCGTTGCGAAACACCGAGCACTCGTCGGCGAGTTCCGCGATTTCGTGCATGCGGTGGGATATGTAGAGCAACGCCAGGCCTTCCTCGCGCAGCCGCTTCAACACCGCGAAGACCTTGGTGACGTCGGCCGCGGTCAGCGCCGAGGTCGCCTCGTCGAGGATGAGGATGCGCGGCTTGCGGGCCAGCGCCTTGGCGATTTCCACCATCTGCCGGCGCGAGAGAGGCAGGTCCTTGACCAGCGCGAGCGGGTGGATGTCGGCCGCTCCCGCGCGCTTGAGCGCCTCCTCGGCCATGCGGCGCTGCGCCTTGCGGTCGATCAGCCCGAAGCGCTTCGGCGGATCGGAGATCATGATGTTGTCGGCGACGCTGAGGTCGGGGATCAGCGACAGTTCCTGGAAGATGCAGGCGATGCCGGCGGCGTTGGCCGCCGCCGGCGAATCGAAGGAGACCTCGCGGCCGTCCATGACCATCCGACCTACGTCGGGCGCCACGACGCCGGCCATGATCTTGATGAGGGTGGATTTGCCGGCGCCGTTCTCGCCGAGAATGGCGTGGATGCGGCCGCCCGCCACCGAAAGGTCCGCCTTCTCGATGGCGCGAACGCCGCCGTAGCGCTTGGAAATGCCCTCCATGCGGAAGAGCGCTCCGCCGGTGTCCGATGCTGCCGCGGCCATGTGCTGTCTGGTCCGGATGAAGAGGCCGCGGGATTTCTCCCGCGGCCCGACGCGACTACTGGTTTTCCTTCGTCTGCCCCATGATTTCCTGGGCAGTGAAGTTGATCCCACAGGTCGGGAAGGAATTGCCGACGAAGAAATTGTCGGACTGGTCGGGATAGTAGTCCTCGCCTTCCTTGAAGTTCGGGTCCTCGACGATCGCGGTCGGCAGCTTGACCGACTGCGGAACGACCTCGCCCTCAAGGGCGGCGATGGCGGTCTTGATGGCGACGGCGACCTGCGCCGGGCCGGTGCCGGCCGACGAGCACTTCAGGCCGTCGCCGGCAAACTTGGCGCAGAACTTGCGGAAGCCGTTTTCGGTCTCGCCGCCGAATGGGACGAAGGGATGGTTGGCGTCGATCATCGCCTGGACGACGCCCGTATCGCCGCCCTGGGCGGTGATGCCGTCGAACTTCTTGTGAACGGCAATGGCGTCCGCGGTCGCCTTCTGCGCCGTCGGATCGTCCCATTTGCCGACCACTTCGACGACTTCCCACTTCTTGCCGGTGGCGTCGAGCGTCTCATGGATGCCGTTGTGGCGGTCGGTGTCGACCGAGGTGCCGGCAACGCCGCGCACTTCGAGGATCTTGCCGCCGTCTGGCAGGTGCGAATCCAGCCACTTGCCCCACAGTACGCCGAGACCTTTCTGGTCGACGTTCACATTGATGGCGTCCTGCGTGTCGAGAATGTTGTCGAAGGCCACCAGGATCACGCCGGCATCCTTGGCGCGCTTGATGACGGGCGCGAAGGCGGTCGGGTTCTGGGCGTTGACGACGATGGCGTCGTAGCCGGAGTCGATGAAATTGTTGATTGCCGAGATCTGCGCCGGCACGTCCTCGCCGGTCGACACGACCTTGAATTCCTTCAGCTTCGCGGCCACTTCGGGCTGTGCCGCATAGGCCTTGGCCGTCTGGATCATCTGGATGCGCCAGGTGTTGGCGATGTAGCCGTTGGCGAGCGCGATGCGATAGGGACCTTCCTTCTTCGGAAACTTGAAGAACTTGGTGTCCTGCGCCCACGGCGCAAAGCAGTTCGGATCGGCCGCGGGGCCGGACACGATTTCCGGCTCGGCGAAGGCGGTGGTGGACAGAAGCACGAGCGTCGCGGCCGCGCACACGCCGCCGACGATTGACTTGATCATGGAATTCCTCCCGTTGTTGCGATGCCTTGGATCGCGGGGAGGGGCTCGCGCGCAGGCTCCAAAAACCGCACGGCACGGCGTGCCGAACGCTGGGCCTTTGCGTGGGTCTCCTCCTGCGAAAGTCAGGTCCAGGCGATGGCCGCGTTCTCCTCCCGCAACCATCTAACAGTGATTGGTAGCGCTACCAATCCTCGCTGTAAAGCGCGATTCGCTCCCCCCACGGTGTATCGCGATTGTTTCACGGTTGCTTCCTGTGCTTTCGGTTACGGTATTGACGCCATGCGCGCGCTCGGAAACCGGTGCGCACTTTTTGAAGTCAAGCGTCACCGCGGCGACCGCGCCGTGCTTTCGCGCGACATCAGTTCGAAACCCACGTCGACGCTGCGCTCGCCGGCATCGTCGCCGGCGTTGCGGGCGATCGCCATCGCCACTGCCCGCCGGCCGATCTCGTAGCGCGGCGTGCGCACGCTGGTGATCGGCGGAAATGCCACCCGCATCATGTCGAGGTCGTTGAAGCCGACGATGCCAATGCGTTGCGGCACGGGCATCGCGACGCGCTGGCATTCGAACAGCACGCCGAGTGCCAGGTCGTCATTGTTGCAGAACACGGCGTCGAGGTCGCTGGCGCGGCTGCGCGCCTCCCGGAACAGTTCGCGGCCGAGCGGGACGCTGGAGGGCGTCGGCGTCGTCGTCACCAGGCGCGGATCGTAGAGGCCGGCGGCCTCGAGCGCCGCGCGGTAGCCGGCAAGCCGGCGCTGCGAGCGCGGATCCATGCGAGCGCCCACGAAGCCGATGCGGCGGTAGCCGGCCTCGATCAGATGGCGCGCGGCGGCCTGCCCGCCCTCGAAATGCGAAAAGCCGACCATCATGTCGACCGGGTCGGGCGCGAACTCCATGATCTGCACCACCGGGCAGCCCGCGCTTTCCAGCAAGCCACGCGACGTCGGCGTCTGGTCTATGCCGGACACGATGAGGGCAGCGGGCCGCTGACCGAGGAAGACGCGCAGCAGTCGCTCTTCCTCCAGTCCGGAGTAGTGTGTGTTGCCGATCTGGACCTGGTGGCCGCTATAGGCCAGCCCGTCATAGATGCCCCGCACCACCTCGGCGAAAACGTTGTTGGTGAGCGAGGGCAAAAGCACGCCGATGACGTCCGCACGCGCGGTGGCGAGAGCGCGCGCATTGTGGTCCGGCACGTAGCCGAGTTGCTTGATGGCGGCGTTGATCTGACGGCGGAGATCTTCCGAGACCCGCTCGGGGTCGCGCAGCGCCCGCGATACGGTGATGGCGCCGACGCCCGCGAGTTTTGCAACGTCGGTGATGGTCGGCCGGCCGCCACCGCGGCGCGCGCGCGGCCTTGTCACGGCCGCCGTCCCCGGGTCATGCGGATGAATGGATAAGCCATCGCTTGCAGTCCCGTCGATTCACGTCGCCCGGACTGTCGCCGGGCTGGGGCCGACAGTAGAGCCGTCGCGGGTTGCCGCGCAACCGCGCCGGCTGGCTAACGATAGCCTGTCTGGCGTGGCCGAGCCACGCGTCCTGAGGCCCGCACCCCCGGCCAAGCAATGCACCCACCGCATGGAAAGCAGATACCGGCGCGTCAATGGGTGTTTTCCGGCACTAAGCGGAGAAATGTATTGACGATAATTTCTTCGAGACCCCACCTAAGTTTACATTTACGTCCTCTCTTGTAGCTAGGAATAGTATACGGCTTGGATGTGTGTCGGTTTTTTCGCAGGAGTCGTTCCCCGAGAAGAATCTTTATTGACAATAACTCCGAAGCCGAGCCAGATGCGACCCGACGAATTCAGAAGCGAATTAAATCACGGGCGCATCTATGCGTAACGCTCGTATTGTCAGGGTAGCGGCAGGCGTTGTGATCCTGCTTATGGCGCTTAATTTTAGCGGTTTCTCATATAAGAACGGTTCTTGGCTCAGTGATAGAGATTTAATCCGAATTGCTGCGGACGAAGAGGCCTCCAGTAAGAGGGGCACTTACAGATACTCGTCCGGCGAAGATCTCATTGCAGGAATCTCGGATGCTGTCGCCTAAAAGGTGAGCAATACGTATCCAGGCTGTTTGGCTGGTACATTGATCGCGTCGAGGTAATTTATCGCATTTCTGATGATAAGTACAAGTACTACCATGCGTATTATTCAATGAATACGTCAGGAAAAATAATGGACTTCGAAGGTATAGAAAGCGAAATGAAATCGAACTGAAAATACTTCTAAGTATTTGAATCATTGGCACAATGATCAAAACACATTCAGAAGGAAGGCTCCAATGCCAGAGATAGAATTCAGCTATTCTGATGCTAACGACCTGATTGCTGCGGAGGCGGTGAGTATATTTGACCGTTCCTGAGAGACTATACGATCCGCTGTTTGAGCTGTGATGGCAATCGGTCCGTTCGAAGTCATATGATGGTTGGCTAGAGGCGCGTCGGCACCGGCAGGTGCTCGAAGTAATCCTGATGCTCGCGCGCCTCGCGCGCGGCGCGCTCGGCATCGCCGCTGGCAATGGCGTCGATGATCGGCTGGTGGCTGTCGGCGATCTCGACGAGGTCCAGCCCCTCGGCCAGCATGGTGATGGTGGTGCGAGTCTCGATCTGCAGCGACTGCCAGATGTTCAGAAGCAGCCGGTTGCCGGCCGCCGCCATGATCGCGCGATGGAAATTCACCGAGTGCTCGACAACGCCGGCGCTGTTCCCGGCTAGCGCCGCTTCGCGCATTCGGTCGACCTCCCGCTGCAGCAAAATGAGGTCGCAACTGCGGTTGCGCGTGGCGATTCGCGTCGCCTGCTCCTCCAGCGCGCCGCGCACGGTGTAGATCTCGCGCAGGCCTTCGCTCATGACATCCGATACGTAGGTGCCGCGGCGGGGCAGGTTGGTGACGAGGCCCGTCGCCTCGAGGTCGCGCAGGGCTTCCCGCACCGGTCCCTGGCTGGTGCCGAACTCTTCCGCTATACGCAGTTCGACAAGACGCTCGCCGGGGTCGTAATCGCCGCCGAGAATGCGGCGCAGCATTTCCTCCTTGATGTTGCGGCGCAACGGCGCGTTCGACCGGGCAGGATCGCTGGCAATCGCTGTATTTGTACGGCTATTCCGTTTATCAGTCATTGCTTCGTTCCCAAGGGATCGGCCGCAAGCCTCTGTCTTTCAAGCACTCTTATTTCGCGAGCCGGTGTTGACAAAGCGATTTTCGATTATCGATAATAGATAATCAAGAGGCGGCAAGCCTTGGTTTCAGGGAGGAGACCATGCTTCAGTCGGTAGCCGTGCCGGATTCCCTGTCCGAGGTGCACCGCGTGCTTTCGGGCAAGGACGCGTCCGCGCTGATTGCCGGCGGCACCGTGCTGATGCCGGTCGTCAATGGCGGAACGGACGACATCAAAAACCTCGTCAGCCTGCGCCGGGCAGGCCTTTCGGGCATCGCCATCGAGGGCGGCAAGGCGACCATCGGCGCCGCGACGCCGCTCGCCGCAATCGAGAACAACGATGCGCTCGCCTTCCTGTGGCCGGCGCTCGACGCGATTGCCTCGCCGACCATCCGCAACATGGCGACGGTCGGCGGCAACCTTTTCGCCAAGGCGCCGTATGGCGATTTCGCTGCCTGCCTGATTGCGCTGGGTGCCGCCGCCACCATCTCCGGCCCCGGCGGCGAACGCATCGAGCCGGTCGAGCGCACAGTGGCCGGCATCGGGACGGGCGAGGTGGTGACCCATCTGTCGTTTGTGCTGCCGGCGGCCGGAGCCTTCCGTTTCGCCAAGGCCGGCCGCAAGGCGCTGAACTCGGCCGCGGTGGTCACTGTGGCGGCTGTGGTCGAGGTCGCCGGCGGTTCAGTTGCGGCCTGCAGGATCGGGCTCGGCGGGGTCGCAAAGCATGTGGTGCGCGCCGTGTCGGCCGAGGCCGCGCTCAACGGAAGACCGTTCGACCGGGCGCATGTCGAGGCGGCGGCCGAAGCCGCGCTCACCGATATCGACCCGGCCGACGACGCCTATGCCAGCGCCTGGTACCGCCGGCGGGTGACGCCGGTTCACATCCGCCGCGCGCTGCTCGGGCAGTAGCGGCGGGCGGGGCCGGGAGGGGCCGCGCTGTGAAGAAAAAAGCCACCAGGAGGTAGCCATGAAGAAGTCGGTCGTCTCGCTCACCATCAACGGTGTGGACGAGGAGATGCTGGTGCGGCCGGGCACAACGCTGCTCGACCTCCTGCGCGAGGGCCAGGGCCTTACCGGCACGCGGCGCGGCTGCGAGCAGGGTGCCTGCGGCACCTGCACCGTGCTGGTCGACGGCAGGCCGATGATGTCCTGCCTGTTGCCGGCCGAGACGATCGAGGGCGCGCGCGTCGAGACCATCGAAGGCCTGACGCCGGCGCAGGACCTGCACCCGATCCAGCAGGCCTTCCTTGAAGGTTTCGCCACCCAGTGCGGCTTCTGCACCTCCGGCATGATCATGGCGACCGCCGGCCTGCTGGCGAAGAACCCGAACCCGACTCGTGAGGACGCGGTGCGCGCCATCTCCGGCAACATCTGCCGCTGCACCGGCTACGAGGCGATCATCGATGCCGTGCTCGACGCCGCCGTCCGGATGCGAGCGGCCGGTGCCCAGGCGAAGGCCGCGTAAGGGGAAGAAAAATGGAAAAGATCGACACCTCCTTCTTCTCGCGCGAGCGTGCCGCCGACCTCAACGTCGTCGGCGAGAGCGTGCAGCGCGCCGACGCGCGCGGCCACGTCACCGGGCGCACGCAGTTCTACGAGGACGTGACCTTCCCCAACACTCTGCATCTGAAGATGGTGCGCTCGGCCCGCCACCACGCACGGATTGCCCGACTGGACGTCGAGCCGGCGATGAAGGTGCCGGGCGTCGTTCGCGTACTGACCCACAAGGACGTGCCCAACAACTGGTACACGATCCTGAAGCTGATCGGCGTCGGTCCGGACGACGAGCCGGTGTTGCCCGAGGATCGCTTGCTTTTCATGGGCGAACAGATATGCGCCGTGCTGGCCGAAACGCCGCAGGCCGCGCTTGAAGGCGCGCGCCGCGTCGTCGTCGAGTACGAGGACCTGCCGGCGGTGTTCGACGTCGAGGAGGCGATGACCTCGACGCCGTTCAAGCACCACGGCACCAACTACTTCGTCTACGAAGGCCACAATTGCCGCCGCATCCGCTTCGGCGACGTCGACAAGGCCTTTCCGCAGGCAGACCACATCATCGAGCACCGCTACGATTCAGCGCCGATCGAGCACGCGCCGACCGAGACCACCGGCTGTACGGCGAAGCCCGAAGGCAATGGCCGCGTGACCATCTATTCCAACACGCAGGCGCTTTACTTCACGCTCGACAACATGGCGCTGATCCTCGGCGTGCCGTTCAACAAGCTTAGGCTGGTCGGCGGCACGGTGGGCGGTGGCTTCGGCGGCAAGGTGGACGTCATCGTCGAGCCGATCGCAGCACTCGGTGCCATGCTGACCAACCGGCCGGTGAAATACGCCTACTCGCGCGCCGAGGAGATGCAAGTGTCGTCGCCGCGCGCCTCCGAGCGGCTCTACATCAAGGACGGCGTGATGAACGACGGCAGGATCATCGCGCGCAAGATCACCCTTTACGTCGACGCGGGCGCCTACTGCCGCCATTCGACCTACGGCACGACCAAGGCCGCCGCGCACATGCCAGGGCCGTATTCGATCCCCAACGTCCATGTCGACGCCTACTGCGTCTACACCAACCGCACGCCGTCCTCGGCCATGCGCGGCTTTGGCGTCACCATCGGCGATTTCGCGCTGGAGTCGCAGATGGACCAGGTCGCGCGCCATTTGGCCATGGACCCGATGGAACTGCGCCTGATCAACGCCTATCGCGACGGCGACACCAAGGCCCACCGCAAGAAGGTGGAGGGTGCCGCACTCGTGGAGGTGATCCAGGCGGCGGCGCGGCAGGTCGGCAAGGAGCTTCCGCCGCGATTTGCCGCCATGTCCTCGATGACGCGGGAGGGGTAAGATGGCCTGGCTGAGGGGACGCGGCGTCGCCGCGGTGAACTATCCGACCGGCATGAATCTCGGCGGCGATCCGAGCCAGGCGCTGATCCACGCCACCACCACCGGCAGCTTCGTGATCACATTGTCTTCCGTCGATCTCGGCCAGGGCATCAAGACGGTGGGCGCGCAGATCGCGGCCGAGACGCTGGGCGTGCCCTACGACACCGTGATGATCGACACCGCCGATACCGACACCGGCCCGCACTGCATGGGCACGTTTGCCAGCCGTGGCACCCATCGCATCGGCAATGCCATCATGATGGCAGCGCGTGAGGCCCGCGAGGTCATGCTCGACGTCGCCGCCACCGAGCTCGAGGTAGACGCCGGCGACCTCGTCACCGACGGCAAGGGCCGCATCCATGTCAACGGCGCCCCGGACAAGGGCATGTCGGTGCTCGATGTGGCGCTCGCCGCCCACTTCAAGCTCGGACGCACGATCTCGGGCCGCGGCATGTTCATGAAGCCGAAGAGCGAGGTCGTGCCGGAGACCGGCGAGATGGACCCGGATTCCTGCCAGGCGCACGCCTGCACCGTGGCCGACGTCGAGGTCGACGACGAGACCGGCGAGGTCCGCGTGCTGAAGATGACCAACGCCTACGAGATCGGCCGCGCCATGAACCCGGCGCTGGCCCACCAGCAGATTGTCGGCGGCGCCTGGATGGGCATCAGCCACGCGCTCTACGAGACGACGGAGCCGTACTATCCCGACCGCAGATGCGGCCCGACCGATTTTTCGCAGTACCTGATGCCGGGGCCGGGCGATATCGCCGAGATGGATTCGGTCATCATCGAGCGCCCGGCCGCCAATGGCCCGTACGGCGCCAAGGGCATTGGCGAAATGACGGCAAACTCGCCGATCCCGGCGATCGCCAACGCCATCTTCGATGCCTGCGGCGTGCGCGTGACCTCAATGCCGATCACGCCCGAAAAGATCCTGCGCGGGCTGGATGCGCTGCGCGGCCGCGCAGCCTGACTTTTCTCCCAACCGGAAGGATTTTTCTCGATGATCAAGGTGATGTCGCTGATGAAGCGCAGGAACGACATGAGCTTTGCCGATTTCCGTCAGTGGATCCTGGAGGACCACGTGGCCTTCGCCCGCAAATTGCCGGGCATGAGGAAGTACACCTCGAACGTGCTCAGGGCCGAGAACGCCGACGCGCCGTTCGACGGCGTTTCCGAGATGTATTTCGATGACGAGGCGGCCATGGCAGCGGCTTTCGCGACGGATGCCGGCAAAGCAGCCGGCGGCGACGCCGCCGCGCATTGCTCCAACCGGTTTCGCATGGTGGTGGACGAGAAGCTGCAGTTCTGAACTTTCGTCAGCTTCTAATGCCGAGTACCGCCGCACCCCCCTCTGGCCTGCCGGCCATCTCCCCCGCAAGGGGGGAGATTGGCTGTCGTATCGGCCTTCGCCGACCTTCACCGTTGAAGGGTGGACGCGGTCGCCGAAGCTGCCAATCTCCCCCCTTGCGGGGGAGATGGCCGGCAGGCCAGAGGGGGGTGCGCAAGAACGAGGCGTTTGCCATCTGCGAGGCAAACCCCAGCCACCACTTGGGCCGATCATGCCTTCCCCGCTGACCCAGGACGAACTCGACGCCGCGCTTGCGGCGGCCGGCTATCTTGCCGACGACACGCTGGTGACGGCGCTTTACCTCGCGCTCGAGCTTGGCAAGCCGCTGCTTCTGGAGGGCGTGCCGGGGGTAGGCAAGACCGAGGTCGCCAACACGCTGTCGCGAATCCTCGACCGCGGCTGCATCCGCCTGCAGTGCTACGAGGGCATCGACGCTACCCGTGCGCTCTATGATTGGGATCACGCGCGCCAGCTGCTGCACGTGCGCGTGGCCGAGCGAACCGGCACGGTCGAGACGTCGGACCTTTACGCGGAAAAATTCCTGGTCGAGATGCCGTTGCTCAAGGCGCTGCGCAACGCCGGCACCTCGATCCTGCTGATCGACGAGATCGACCGCGCCGAGGATGCGTTCGAGGCGTTTTTGCTCGAGTTCCTGTCCGACTACCAGATTTCGATCCCCGAGATCGGCACGGTGCGCGCTGCCGAGCCGGTCATCACCATCCTCACCTCCAACCGCACGCGCGAGCTGCACGACGCGCTGCGCCGCCGCTGCCTCTACCACTGGATCGACTATCCCGAGCCGGCGCGCGAGCGGGCGATCATCGAGCGCCACGTGCCGGGCATCGCCGCCGAGGCCGCCGAGCGGCTGATCGAGGCGGTGACCAGCGTGCGCCGGCTGCCGCTGATCAAGAAGCCCGGCATTGCCGAGTCGATCGACTGGGCGCGCGCCGCCCAGGTTCTGGCGCGCGACGGCGCCGCCTGGCCGGACGCGCTGCGCCGCTCTCTTGGCCTCCTGGTCAAGGATCAGGAGGATTTTGCCGTGATCGAGAAGGCGGAGGTGCTGTGAGGCAGCAGCAGCCCCAGCGGTCGGCGGCCATCGCCGAACACCTCCTGACCGGTTTTCCGGCCGCGCTGCGCGAGGCCGGCTTGGCGATCGACCCCGGCCGCAGCGCCGATTTTCTGCGCGCGACAAAGGTCTGCCGGCTGGACAGCGTCGAGGATCTGGCCCGCATCGGCCGCGTCACGCTGACCGGCTCGCCCGAAGATTTCCCTGCCTACGACGCGGTCTTCGGTGCGTGGTTCGGACTGGCCGAGGGCCGGATCTCGGCGCCGCCCTCCGAGGACGAAGAAGCGGCGCCACCGTCCAATCGCCCGCGCAGGCAGGACCGCGAGGTGCAACTCGCCGAGGGTGACGGCGCAGGCAGGACGGCCGCCGACGACCATTTGACTGGCCGCCGCGCCTTCCCGGTGCTCGGCACGGCGGACCGCGCCACGCTTGAGCGGCTACGCCGCGGTCTCGCGGGGCTGCCGGCGATGGCCAGCCGGCGCTGGGCACCGGCCCATCGCGGACCGCGCATCGATGTCGCCCGCACCGCACGGGCGGCGCGCAGAACCTTTGGCGAGACGCTGCGCATCCTCGAGTCGGACCGTCCGCCAAGGCCGCGCCGGCTGCTTCTGCTGGTCGATGTTTCCGGCTCGATGAAGGCCCATTCCGAGGCGACGCTACGCTTCGCGCACCTCATTACCCGCAGCCGACCGCGGGTGGACAGCTTCTGCTTCGGCACGCGTCTTTCGCGCGTCACCGCGGCGCTGAAACACCGCGACGGCGAGGAAGCGCTCGCGCGGCTTGCCGGCACGGTCTTCGACTTCGACGGCGGCACCCAGATCGGCGCTTCGCTGGAAGCGTTTCTCTCGACCTCCCGGCATGCGGCGCTGGTGCGCGGCGCCGTGACGCTCATATTTTCCGACGGGCTGGAGCGGGGCGATCCGGCGCGCATGACCGCGGCGGTCGAGCGGCTGGCGCGGCTCAGCCATCGCCTGGTCTGGGTGACGCCACTCGCCGCCGATCCGCGCTACCGGCCGGCCACGCGCGGCATGGCTGCCGTCCTGCCGTCGCTCGACGCCATCGAGAGCGGCGCGGGGCTGGAGGCACTGGCGCGGCTGCCGGACCGGCTGGCTGCGCTGGAGCATCTTCCGCGCAGGCAGGCGGCGCGCAGATTTCAGGGTCCATCCTTCGAGGCTCGCAACGCCCGCGGGTAAGTCAGCGCGGCGAGGCGGCCCCTCAAGCAAACGCCGAAGCCATTGGAGCCATCCATGATCCCGATCGTCGACGCCCATCACCACATCTGGCGGCAGGCCGATCTTCCCTGGCTGCAGGGGCCGATGGTGCCGCGCATCTTCGGGCCTTACGAGGCGATCCGGCGCGATTATCCGATCGAAGAATTTCTGGCCGACATCGCCGGCAGCGGCGTCGAGAAGTCGGTTTACGTCCAGACGAACTGGGCAAAGAGCGGCGCTGTGGACGAGGTGGCGTGGGTGCAGAGCGTCGCCGAGGCACACGGCTTTCCGAGTGCGATCGTCGGCTATGCCGACCTGATGGCGGAGGATGCCGGCGAGACGCTGAAGCGCCAGTCGAAATTTCCCCTGATGCGCGGCATCCGCATGCAACTGCACTGGCATGAGAACGAGATGTACCGCTTCGCGCCGCGCCCGGACCTGATGAACGATGCGCTGTTCCGGAAGAACCTGCGCCGCATCGCCGAACAAGGCTGGTCGTTCGACCTGCAGGTGTTCGCCTCGCAGATGGCGGACGCGGCAAAGCTCGCCAACGACAACCGCGACATCACCTTCGTGCTGCAGCATTCCGGCATGCTGGAGGACACGTCCGCGGCCGGCCGAGCCGCCTGGCGCGATGGCATGAAGCGGCTCGCCGGCGAGGAAAACATCGTCAGCAAGACCTCCGGGCTGGGCACATTCATCCATCGCAACGATCCCGCCCACATAGCCGACGTGGTGGGGGCCGCGCTGGAACTTTTCGGCCCCGATCGCTGCATGTTCGGCAGCAACTTCCCCATCGAAAAGCTCTGGACGGGCTATGCTGAGCTGATCGCCGCGCATCGCGCGGCGCTGGCGGCCTATCCGGAGGCGACGCAGCGCGCGGTTCTGTCTCAGACCGCGAAGCGCGTCTACCGGCTCTAGGAGGCCCCCGCCGTCTTGCGCCGACTTGTCGCGTGATGCATATATCGCATCCATCGAAACCACTAAGCCGTTGATTTTCAACGGATGAGCAAAGACGCCGCGGCCCGGACCGCGGACGGAGTAGCGACCATGGCGGCGACGGCGGACCTCGCACGGAAAGAATTCGTTCGGCTCGACCCGCGCGACAACGTCATCATCGCAACCAAGGCGCTCGCCGCGGGATCGCGGCCGACCGGTAACGGCATCGCGCTGGCAAAAATGGTGCCGCCGGGGCACAAGATCGCGACGGCCGCGATTGCCAAGGGCGAGCCGGTGCTGAAGTTCGGCCAGATCATCGGCTATGCGATGGCCGACATCGCGCCCGGCGAGCACATCCATACCCACAACCTTTTGTTCGGCGCGCATTCGCAGGACTACCGCATCGGCGAGGATTACCGGCCGGTGGACATCGTGCCCGAGGCCGAGCGGCTGACCTTCATGGGCTATCGCCGCGGCGACGGCCGCGTCGGCACACGCAACTACATCGCGCTCTGCGCCACCGTGAACTGCTCGGCCACCGTCATCCGGCACATTGCCGATGCCGCCAACCGCTCCGGCATGCTCGACGCCTATCCCAACATCGACGGGGTGGTGGCGCTGGCGCACGGGACCGGCTGCGGAATGGCCTCCTCGGGCGAAGGCTACGATATCCTGCAGCGCGTGCTGTGGGGTTATGCGACGCATCCGAATGTCGGCGCGGCCGTGTTCATCGGGCTCGGTTGCGAGGTGATGCAGATTTCCCGCATGAAGGACGTGTTCGGCGCCTCGGGCGAGGAGCGCTTCCACGGCCTCACCATCCAGGAGACCGGCGGTACGCGCAAGACGATCGAGGCGGGGCTGGCGCGCATCCGCGAGCTTCTGCCGGCGGTCAACGTCGTCGAGCGGGTACCCGTTCCGGCAAGCGAACTGGTGGTGGGCCTGCAGTGCGGCGGCTCCGATGGCTTTTCCGGTATCACCGCCAATCCGGCGCTGGGTGCGGCGACCGACCTTCTGGTCCGCCAGGGCGGCACGGCGCTGCTTTCGGAAACCCCCGAAATCTACGGCGCGGAGCAGCTTCTGGTGCGGCGCGCCGCCTCGAAAGAAGTCGGCGAGAAGCTGATCGACCGCATCCGCTGGTGGGAGGATTATACCGCCCGCAATGGCGGCTCGATGGACAACAACCCGTCGCCCGGCAACAAGGCCGGCGGGCTGACCACCATCCTCGAAAAGTCCCTCGGCGCGGCTGCCAAGGGCGGCACGCTGGCGCTTTCCGACGTGCTGCTCTACGGCGAGCCGGTGAAGCGGCACGGCTTCGTCTTCATGGATTCGCCCGGCTACGATCCTGTCTCGGCCACCGGCCAGATTGCGTCGGGCTCGCAGATCGTGGTGTTCACCACCGGCCGCGGCTCGGCCTTCGGCTCGAAGCCGGCGCCGACGATCAAGATCGCCACCAATTCCTACTGCTACCGCACGCTGGAGGAGGACATGGACATCAATTGCGGAGATATCATCGACGAGGGAGTCTCGATCGAGGCCAAGGGACGGGAGATCCTCGACAAGATGTTGGCGGTGGCGTCGGGACAGCACAGCAAGAGCGAGGCGCTCGGGCTCGGCGACAACGAGTTCGTGCCCTGGCAGGTCGGCGCGGTGATGTAGTTCGCAGCGGGTAGGTTTTGCTATGGCACCCCGCTACGCCGCCCGGCTGAACGCATTCCGCATCGGCGCCGACCGCTATTGGCCGGGCCGCAACCGCATCACCACGCTCGACCTTCTCGCGCGGGCGGCGACGGTGCCAGGGCTCAACGCGGCCGACCTCAACTATCCCGACCATTTTGCGGACGCGACCCCGGCGGAGCTGTCGGCTGGGCTCGGTCGCCTTGGCATGACGCTCAACGGCGTTGCGATGCGCTACTATACCGATCCCGGCTTCAAGATCGGCGCCTTCACCAATCCGGACCCGAAGGTGCGGCGTGCCGCCATCGACATCACCAGGAAGGGCATCGACGCCTTGGCGGCCATGGACGGACGCCTGATGACGCTATGGCTCGGCCAGGACGGCTTCGACTATTCCTTCCAGATCGACTATGGCCGGCTGTGGGACGAAACCATCTCCGCATTGCAGGAGGTGGCCGCGCACAACCCAAGTGTCGACATCGCCATCGAGTACAAGCCGAACGAGCCACGCTCCTACGCCCTCATGCCGGACGTGGCGACGACGCTGCTGGCGATCCGGGAGACCGGCGCTAAAAATCTCGGCGTGACCCTCGATTTCGCGCATGTGCTCTATGCCGACGAGATGCCAGCGCACGCGGCGGTGCTGATCGCCCGCCATTCGCGCCTGCTGGGCGTCCACCTCAACGACGGCTACGGCAAGCGCGACGACGGGCTGATGGTGGGCAGCGTCCACCCCATACAGACCGTGGAACTGCTGGTCGAACTGCAGCGCATGGGTTATTCCGGCGCCATCTACTTCGACACCTTTCCGGACCATTCCGGCCTCGACCCCGTCGCAGAAGCGCGCACCAACATTTTGGCGGTAGAGCGCCTGCGTGCAATTGCCGTGCAACTCGCCGGCGAAAGCGAACTCGCGGCGGCGATTGCCGCGCAGGATGCGCCTTCCAGCCAGCGCATCGTCAACGCCGCGCTCTTCGGCGCGAGCCGCCGCTGATGCGGCCGGTCGTCGTCGTCGGCTCCCTGCATTTCGACGTCGTCGTCGACGCGCCCCGCCTGCCGATGCTGGACGAGACGCTGCCCGGCACGGCCGTGCGCTATGCCTGCGGCGGCAAGGGCGGCAACCAGGCCGTCGCCGCCGCCCGGCACGGCGCCGGGACTTTCTTCGCGGGCTGCGTTGGCCATGACGATGCTGGCACTCAACTGATCGCGAACCTGAGGACGGCCGGCGTGGACACCAGCGGCATTGCCACCATCGCCGGTGCGAGTTCGGGCATGAGCGTCGCGATCGTCGACGCCAGGGGCGACTACGGCGCGGTCATCGTGTCGGGTGCCAACCAGAGCATCGATCCGTCGCGCATTACTGTGCCGGATGGAGCGCTGCTCGTGCTGCAGAACGAGGTGGCGCAGGCGGTCAATGTGTCGGCGGCCGAGCGGGCGAGAGCGGCCGGAGCCACGATCGTTTTCAATGCGGCGCCGTTTCGAGAAATGCCGCGCGAACTCCTCGCCGAGTTGGACTGGCTTGTCGTGAACCGGGTCGAGGCCGAAATGCTGGCGGAGGCCGAGCGGATTCTGCTTGGCGACAGCCTCGAACTGGCGCGCGGATTGGCGGAGAAGTGCCGCGCCGTGATCGTCACGCTCGGGGCAGGCGGTATCGTGATGTGCCGCAATGGCGGCGAGCCGGTCGCGAAAAATGCGCCGCAGGTGCAGGCGATTTCCGCGCATGGCGCCGGAGACGTGTTCGTCGGTGCGTTTTCCGCGCGCCTCGCGGCCGGTGACGAACCCGAAGAAGCCGTCGCTTATGCGCAATGGGCGGCGGCGCTGCATGTCTCCACGCCTGTCGACCGCCGACACCTGCTGGGGCCTGCGGAGATGCGGGCAGCCTTGGCTGCGACCTGATCGCGCGTCAGCCGGTTGGGGCGTCCTCGCGCAGCAGTCCCTCGGCCTTCAAATCCGCCCACAGGAAGGCGGGTATCTCGCGGTCCAGATTGGCACGGTTGCTTTCCACCTCGCCGACGCTCTGGCCGCCGGGGATGACCGAGACCACCGAGGGGTGAAGCAGCGGGAATTGCAGCGCTGCCTCGATCAGGCGGACGCTGTGGCGGCGGCAGACGGCCTCGATGCGCGCGACGCGGTCGAGAATCTCCTGCGGCGCCTCCGAGTAGTTGTAGAACGCGCCGGGCTTGGGGCCGGTCGCCAGGATGCCGGAATTGTACGGCCCGCCGAGCACGATGCCGATGCCGCGTTTCTCGCAGAGCGGCAGGAAGCTGGTCAGCGCCTCCTGCTCCAGCAGCGTGTAGCGGCCGGCAAGCAGAAACAGGTCGAAGTCGCCGCGCTCGGCCAGCCATTGCGCCGCCTGCCACTCGTTGATGCCGGCGCCGAACGCCTTGATCACGCCCTGGTCGCGCAGTTTCACCAGCGCGGAATGACCGCTGGCCATGAACTGGTCGAGATGCGCCTGCATGGCGGCGTGGCTGCCATGCGTATAGACGTCGAGGTCGTGGGCGTAGAGGATGTCAATGCGGTCGACTCCCAGCCGCTCCAGCGAAAACTCCACCGAGCGCAGCACGCCGTCGTGGCTGTAGTCGTAGATTTCACGGCGGCTCGGCGTATCGAAGAACTTGCCGATGCCGGTACGTTCCTCCGGCGCGCAGACGGTGAGAAGCCGACCGACCTTGGTCGACAGCACATAGTCGGCTCGCGGCTTGCCGCGCAGGAAGTGGTTGAGACGCGTCTCGGACAGGCCGAGGCCGTAGAGCGGCGCGGTATCGAAGTAGCGGCAGCCGACCTCCCAGGCCTTGTCCAGCACAGCTTGGGCATCCTCGTCCGAGATCGCGCGATAGAGGTTGCCGAGCGGGGCGGTGCCGAAGCCAAGTTCGGTGAAGGTCAATCCGCCATTGTCGATGCGTTGCCAATGTCTCGTCTTCATCGCCTTGCCGTTCCGTCCCTTTTCGCGCTTTTCGGGGAGTCTAGCGGCTCCCGGCAAAACTTGCCACATGCGGTTGAACTGCAATCGGAAAACGGCGATAGAACCGATGGCCGAGATGCCGCCGGGAGGACAGCCGCCACATGACCAAGACGTTCCGGGCCGTGTTCGGCGAGAAGAAGCCGGTCATCGCCATGGTCCATTGCGGGGCGCTGCCGGGGTCGCCGCTCTACGACGCCGAAGGTGGCCTCGAAGCGCTGGTCGAAGGCTGCGCGCGCGACCTCGATGCGCTGCAGGCGGCGGGCTTCGACGCCGTGATGTTCGGCAATGAGAACGACCGGCCCTACGAGTTCAGCGTCGATGCCGCTTCCACCGCCACCATGGCCTACATCATCGGGCGCCTGCGCGGAAAAATCACCGTGCCGTTCGGCGTCAACGTGCTGTGGGATCCGATAAGCTCGATCGCGCTCGCGGCCGCCACCGGTGCCGCGTTCGTGCGCGAGATCTTCACCGGCACCTATGCCTCCGATATGGGGCCATGGACGCCGGATGCCGGCAAGGCGATGCGCTATCGCGACCGGCTCGGCCGCAAGGACCTGGCGATGCTCTATAACGTCTCGGCCGAGTTCGCCGATTCGCTCGATCGCCGCAGCCTGCCCGACCGAGCACGTAGCGCCGTATTCTCGAGCGTCCCGGACGCAATCCTGGTCTCGGGTGCGATCACCGGCGAGGCGGCGGCGATGAGCGACCTCGAGGCGGTGAAGCGCGTCCTGCCCGCCACGCCGGTTCTCGCCAATACCGGCGTGAAGCACGCCACGGTGGCGGACGTGCTGAAGGTCGCCGACGGCTGCATCGTCGGCTCCTCGCTCAAGGTCGACGGCAACACCTGGAATGCGGTCGACCCGGAACGGGCGCGCGAATTCATGGCGCTGGCGCGCGCCGCGCGCGGCGGCTGAGCCGGGCGCCGGGGGAGGGGCGGATGCGCGAGGCGATAGGCGATCTTCTCAGGGAACTGATGCTCATCCCCGGCCTCAGCGGCCATGAGGGGCGCGTGCGACGGCGGCTGCGCCAGGCGCTCGACGGCATCGGCCTTGCCTCCCGCACCGACCGGCTCGGCAATCTGATCGCGACGCTGCAAGGCACGCCCGAAGCGCCGTCGGTGATGCTGTTCGCGCATATGGACCAGCTCGGACTGATCGTGCGCAAGATCGAGGCCGACGGGCTGGTGCGCGTGGAACGGCTGGGTGGCGTGCCGGAAAAGGCGCTGCCGGCGCAGGGCGTGCTGTTCTGCGTGGGCGAAGGGCGCGACGTGCCCGGCCTGATCGCCAACAAGAGCCACCATGCCACGCAGCCGGAGGAGAAGTACCGGGTTCTGCCCTATCCGGAACTCCATGTCGACGCCGGCTTTTCCGACGCCGAGGCGGTGCTCGCGGCCGGCATCGATGTCGGCACGCCGATCGTCTACGAGCCGGTGGTGACGGAGCTTGCCGGCGGCCGCATTGCCGGCACTTCGGTCGACGACCGCGCCGGCTGCGCCGTCATCGTCGAGGTGGCGCGGGCGCTGAAAGCCGCGGAGCGGCACCCGACCGTGCATTTCGTGTTCTCGGTGCAGGAGGAATTCAACTTGCGCGGCGCGCTATCGGCTGCGCAGGCGCTGTCGCCGGACATCGCGATCCAGCTTGACCTTACCCTGGCGATGGACACGCCGGACATGCGCTCGCGTGGCGACGTGCGCCTCGGCGGCGGGCCGTGCATGAGCCTCTATTCTTTCCACGGTCGCGGCACCCTGAACGGAACGCTTCCGCATCCGGCTCTGGTCAGGCTTTTTGAGGAAGCCGCCGCCCTCGAGGTGCTGCCGCTGCAGCGCAGCGCGCAGATCGGCGTGCTGACCGATTCTTCCTATGTCCAACTGGTGGGTTCGGGCGTGGCCGCGATCGACCTCGGCTTTCCCTGCCGCTACACGCATTCGGCGCGCGAGGTCTGCGATCTCGCCGACCTCGAAGGCCTTGCGCGGCTGCTCATTGCCGGCATTTCGGCCATCGGCCCCGGCTTCAGCCTCGACCGCGACGACTTCGTCACATGAAATATTTCATCGGCATCGACATCGGCACATTCGAATCGAAGGGCGTGCTGGTCGACGCCGCGGGTGCGATCGTCGCCAGCGCCTCGAAGCCGCACAGGATGCTGGTGCCCCAGCCGGGCTGGGCCGAGCACCGCCCGCGCGAGGACTGGTGGGACGATCTGTGCTTCATCAGCCGCAAGCTGCTCGCCGACAGCGGAATTCCGGCCGCGTCCGTTCGTGCCGTCGGGCTGTCGGCGATCGGTCCGTGCATGCTTCCGGTCGACGCCGACGGCGAGCCGCTGATGAACGCGGTGCTCTACGGCGTTGATGCCCGCGCGGCGGCGGAGGTGGACGAACTGACGGTCCGCATCGGCGAGGACGCGCTGCTCGACCGCTGCGGCAACGCGCTGACCTCGCAGTCGGTCGGCCCGAAAATTCTCTGGCTGAAACGCAATCGCCCGGACATTTTCGCCCGGGCGGCGAAAATCGTGTCGTCCACCACCTTCCTCGTCCAGAAGCTCACCGGCGCCTGTGTGGTCGACCATTATACAGCCGCGAATTTCAGCCCGCTCTACCTGGTCGACCAACTCGGCTGGAGCACCGAGTTAGCAGACGACATCATCGAGCCGGAACGGCTGGCGGCGCCGGTGTGGACCACTGACGTTGCCGGCGGGGTGACGGCGAAGGCGGCGGCCGAGACCGGGCTCGCGCCGGGCACGCCGGTAATTGCCGGCACCATCGACGCGGCGGCGGAGGCGCTCAGCGTCGGCGTGCTATCGGCCGGCGACATGATGGTGATGTACGGCTCGACCATCTTCACCATCATGCTGTCTCAGGGGCGCATCCGCGACCCGCGCCTGTGGTACGCGCCATGGCTTTTTCCAGGCCAGCACGCCTCGATGGCGGGGCTGGCGACAAGCGGCACGCTGACCCACTGGTTTCGCGACCAGCTCGCCCGCGACCTCGACCCAGCGAACGCCTTCCAGGCGCTGGCGAAGGAGGCCGAGGCCTCACCGCCCGGCGCCAACGGGCTGGTGATGCTGCCTTATTTTTCCGGCGAGCGGACGCCGATCCACGATCCGTTCGCCAAGGGCGTGCTGTTCGGCCTCAACCTCACCCATACGCGCGGCGACATCTATCGCGCGCTGCTCGAGGGCATCGCGCTCGGCACCAACCACATCTTCGAGGCCTATCGCCAGATCGGCCAGCCGCCGAAGAGCGTGTTGGCGGTCGGCGGCGGCACCAACAACCGGCTGTGGGCGCAGGCTACGTCCGACGTTTCCGGCCTGACGCAGATCCTGCGGCGCTCCAGCGTCGGCGCTTCCTACGGCGATGCATTCCTGGCTGCCGTTGCGGTGGGCGATGCCGGCGTGGGCGACATCGCGAACTGGAATCCGACACGCGAGGAGATCGCGCCTCGCCCCAAACTGGCGGAGCTCTACGCCGAGCAGTTCGCGATCTTCCGAGGTGTCTACGACCGGACGAAAGACCTCATGGCACGGCTGCCGGCCGGCAGGGGAGGACAGGCATGAGCTCGCTCTACCGGACGGCGCTGCGGGAACTCGGCGCGGTCTTCGACGGCATCGACGACGCCCGCGTCGACGAGGCCTGCCGCATGATCGCCGTCGCCAGGCGAGTCATGGTCTATGGCTGTGGCCGCGAGGGCCTGCAGATCCGCGGCTTCGCCATGCGGCTGCATCACCTCGGCTGCGACGTCTCGGTGGTCGGCGACATGAGCGCGCCGCCGCTCGGCGCAGGCGACGTCTTCGTGGTCACCGCCGGCCCGGGTTATCTGTCCACCGCGTCGGCGCTTTGCGGCATTGCCAAAAAGGCCGGCGCAAACATCCTGTTCCTCACCGCCCAGCCAGCCGGCGAGACGGCCCGCTTTGGCGATCTCGTGCTGGTCATCCCGGCGCAGACCATGGCTAGCGACCAGGGGCCGGCCGCGACTTCGGTGCTGCCGATGGGCTCGGTCTACGAAGGTGCGCTGTTCGTGCTGTTCGAGGTGATGGTGCTGAAGCTGCGCGGCCTGCTTGGCGCGACGCCGGAGGCCATGCGGGCGCGCCACACCAACATGGAGTGAGCCATGCGCTACGAGCTCATGCTGCCGCACCAGATCCGCCGCGCCATCGACGAGCATTGGCCTGTGGTGCTGCCGCTTGGCGTGCTCGAATACCACGGCGAGCACATGGCGGTCGGCATGGATACGCTCGCGGTGACCAGGATCCTCGAGATCGTCGAGGCCGACACAAACATCGTCGTGCTGCCCGCCTTCTATTATGGCGCGGCGAGCTATGCGGTGGAACCGCCCGAGCGTAACGGATCCCTTCAGGTCGATGCCGGCAGGATCGCGCCTTTCGCCGAAGAGATGTTCGTCGGGCTGCTGCGGGTCGGTTTCCGCAACATCCATGCCTTCATCCATCACCAGACGGAAAATTTCGCCGCCGGCATGCCGACGGACCTGGCCTTCAAGTTCGCCGCGCGGCAGGCGATTTTCCGTATGCTGGAGAAGGAGCGTGGCGAGGGCTGGTGGGGCAGCGAGACGATGGCGAACTATTATGCCGCCCATGCCGAGGGCGATAATCCGTTCAACTGGATCCGGGTGCATCCGCTGATGAGCGCCGACATGCTCGGCAAGTACCCATTCGACCATGCCGGCAAGGGCGAGACGTCGCTGATGCTGGCGCTCTGCCCGGAGGCGGTCGACACCGCGCGCTGCGGCGAGAACAAGGGCTGGTACACGGCAACTGCGAAGGAAGCGTCAGCCGAGCTCGGCCGCGCCGGCCGCGACATGATCCTTGCCCATGTGCGGGCGGTGCTCGCCGGCTGAGGATCCCACATTGCGGGGGCGCTGGACCCCGCGACGGCTCACTTGATGGCGCCGGCCGTCATGCCCCGGATCAAGTAGCGCTCCAAAAGTACGCCGATGATGATCAGCGGTATGATTGCCGCGAAGGACAGTGCTGCCATCGACCACCAGTTGATGCCCTGGCTGCCCGTCTGCGACGCGACCATGACCGGCAAGGTGTTTGCGTGCGTGGAGGTCAGCAGCGCGGCGAAGAAATATTCGTTCCAGGTCAGCACCAGGCTGAGGATGAAGGCCGCGATCATGCCGGGCAGGGCGATCGGCAGGATAACGGTAGAGAACGCGCCCCAGATCGACATCCCGTCGACAAGCGCGGCTTCCTCCAGTTCCGTCGGGATCGATTCGAACTGGTCGCGCATGATCCAGATGACGATCGGCAGCACGCTCAGCGTGTAGAGCAGGATCAGGCCGATACGCGTGTCGAGCAGCGCCAGCTGCTTGTAGAGCACCAGGAAAGGAAGCGCCAGGACGACTGGCGGCAGGATCAACTGCGACAGGAAGAAGAAGGATATGTCCGCGTTCCGCATATAGGTGAACTTGTAGGAGAAGCGCGAGAGGCCGTAAGCTGCCAGGGATCCGAGCATGACGGCCAGCGAAGACGAGACGATGGAGACGATGCCGGAGTTAAGGAAGCGCTTGAGGAACTCGTCGCGAACCGTGCTCTCCGCGCCGATCGTTTCCGGCGAAAGGCCCAGCGAGCGCCAGCCGAGCCAGGCGGGATTGTAGTCCACCCACGGGATCAGCGCGCCCTGCATGACGTTGGGCGCCATCTTGAAGCTCGTCGTGATCGTCCAGTAGATCGGGAAGATGCACACGATCGTCCAGGCGATCAGCAGCACGTAGATGGCGGCCTTGCCGGCGAACCGCTTGGCACGGAAGGTGAGGTCGGCTTCGCTGTCGTGGAAGATCGCTTCGCTCATGTACGGGGCGTCGCGTAGCGCTGAGACAGCTTCATCAGCATCGTCATGACGATCACGATGATCACTAGGTAGACCATCGCCAGCAGCGTCCCGTAGCCGACATTCGATCGGTCGCGGTACTCGCGGAAGATGAACGACGTCACCGTGTCGGTGGCGCCGCCCGGGCCGCCGGACGTAATCGTGATGATGATGTCCGCCAGCTTGAGCTTGAAGATGAGGCGGATCAGGACCGCCGTCACCGAGATCGGCAGCATCAGTGGGAAAGTGATCTCCCAGAAGCCTTTCCAGGGACCGGCGCCGTCGACGCGCGCGGCTTCGTTGAGTTCCTTCGGAATGGCCTGCAGGCCGGCAAGGATCATGATCATCATGAAGGGGATGAAGGTCCAGGCATCGAGGATCATCATCGTCGCCTTCGCGACGCCCGGCGAGCCGAAGAAGGACGGCGTGTCCCACCCCAGCCAGCGGAAAAGCCGCGCGATCGGACCGAAGCGCAACTCCAGCATCGACTTGCCGATCATCCACGACACGGCGACCGGCGACAGCATGAGCGGCAACAGGAAAGCGATGCGGAAGAATTTGCGGGCGCGGATCTCGGCGTTGAGGAGCAGCGCCAGGCCGAACGCGATCGCATATTCGGGAAGGATCGCCAGGCAGTACCAGATCATGTTGCGCAGGGCGTTCCAGTAGAACGGGTCCGCCCACATTTCACGGATGTTGGCGAGGCCGTTGAACTTGCGGCCAGTCAGCGACGCCAGGTTCCAGTCGGAAAAGGCGATCAGCAGGCCGAACAGCAGGGGAAACACCGTGAGCGATACTACAAACAGCGCCGCCGGCAGGATGAACAGCGTCCGCTTGCCGTGCTCGCCGCGGATCAGCACCTGGCTCCAGCACAGGCAGACGGACCACAGGATGTAAGCGTAGAGGGTCGGCCGCCAGTTGGTGAAACCGAAATCGGCGATACCGCTTTCCTGGAGAATCTGCGCGACCACGACGGCGGCCAGGATCGCGGCCGAGCCCCAGACGATGCCGCGACCGGTGAGGCGCCGTCGATCCGAAATATCGTCATTGGTGACGACGTGGAGGAGGTCGCCCTGGCTCATGATCCAAGACTAGCCGTTTATCCCTTGAATGTAAGGCAAAAAAGGGGGGCGCGGTCCGCGCCCCCCTTGAAATTCTGCGTCACATCCCGAGCGATGCCTTGTAGAGCTTGATCTGGTTGTCCCGACCGATCTGGTCGGTGATCTTTTCCCAGGCGGCAGCGATGGCGTCCGCCGTCTCCTGTGCGGAGCCGTACTGGCCCGCGATACCCTTGACCAGTTCGTCCTCGGCAATCGAGTAGTACTGGAAGATGCCGGGGATGCGCGGTTCGATAGCGGCGTTCGGGTGGTTGTAGCTGTCGGCGTTCGACCCGAGATAATCCTCGACGAATTCGCGGTCGTAGCCGGCGGCAACCCACTCGTCGTACTGGAAGTGCGAGTTCCGGTACGGCTGGAAGCCCGACGGGTAGGCCGCCGTCCACAGCGAGATGTCCTTGCCGCCGAGATGGGCCGCGGCCGACCACGCGGCCTTGCGCTTCTTCTCGTCGGCCGACACGCGGCTGGTCACGTAAACGCCCCAGCCCAGATAGGCCATGTTTGGAGCAAAGTTCTCGGTCTCCTCCCAGGCGCCGGACTTCGAATTGTAGACCCGCTTGGCGCCGGGGTTGATCGAGAAGCCGACTACGTCGCCGACCACGGAGGTGTCCGAAGTGCGGGCGTTCGAACCGACGTCGCCCCACCAGGTCAGCGCCGCGCCGGTGCCGCCGAGGAACTGCGAGAATGCGGTGGCGTTCGGGTCGGCATTGAGCTGGTCCGGCGGATAGGCGTTGGCCTTGACGAGATCCATCACGTCCTGGATGGCCTGCACCCAGGCAGGGTTGTTCACCCGCGGCTTCATCGTGTCTGGATCGAACAGCCAGGCCGGATCGCCAGGGTGCTTCGCGTAGGCGGCCGCGCGGTCTTCCAGGAAGTAGAAGCCGAAGCCGCCCCACTGGTACTTCAGCGGATCAAGGAAGCCGTAGGCCGGGGCGCCGGTCAGCGGATCGGTCTTGCCGGCAAGGCCAGCCGCGAGCGCCGGGAAGTCCTCCCAGTGCCGCGGCACTTCGGCCATGCCGCTAATCGAGCCGTCGCCGAAATAGTCCTTGCGGTAGGCGAAGGTGTGGCAGTCGCCGTCGATGGTAATGCGGTAGGTCTTGCCATCCCAGGTGCCGACCGGCGGCTTGAGATAGTTCACCAGGTCATCGGCATCGATCTGCTTGGCGACCCAATCCGGCATCGGATCGAGGAGGCCGCGGCCGGCGGTGTCGCCCTCGAACGGGGCGCCCATCTCAATAATGTCGAAGTCGACGGTGCCCGTGGCAATGGCCTGCTGCAGGCGCGGATTGTAGTCGGCCTGTGCGAGGTCGATCCAGTTGATCTTGGCGCCCGTGTAGGCCTCCCACGGCTTCAGGAAGCCGCGGAACAGAAGGTTGTGCAGATTCTGGTTGTTGAGTCCCATGAAGGTGAGCTCGACACCGGCGAATTCGCCCTCCGCCACATTGGCCTTGGTGGCGCCGAGGCACAGTTCACCAACCTTCTGCCAGTCCGCATCGGTCGGCGATCCCTTGCCGACACCTGGGATCTGCAGGATCTGCGCACGCAAGTCCGCCTGGGCGCTCGCTTCGCGCGTCAGCGCAGCAAGGCCGGTGCCGGAAGCGGCTGCAAGGGCGGCGACGCTGGCGGCCCCCTTCAGTATGTCGCGGCGGGTTGCGCCCGCGCGCGAAAGATACTCGTAGTGACTGACTTTCATGGTTCTCCTCCCGGGTGATAGTCGTATGTGGTATGACCAGCTGAACGCAACTTTGGATCGAGCTTGGTCCTCCGATCTGCAGCAGCGGCGGCAAATTACCCCACCGCGCAGCGATCCTTGTTAGAAATCCGGCGCATGGATGCGCGTACCTCACTATTCTCGCAAGTTTCGATGGTGTCAACGAGGCCCGCAAGCTTGGTGTCCGGCCAGTTTCGGCTGTGGACAGCCCTGCGATGGTTGGCTAGCTTCGGCAAAGAATGCGGCTCCGGCGCGGGGCAGTTGGGGAAGAGATGGCCGAGGTCGCAATCCGGAATGTCGCCAAGTCGTTCGGCGCCGTCAAGGTTCTGCACGAGGTCAGCGTCGATATCGCCGACGGCCAGTTCGTCGTTCTCGTCGGCCCTTCCGGTTGCGGGAAGTCCACGCTGCTCAGGATGATCGCCGGGCTGGAGAGCATCACCGGCGGCACCATCTCGATCGGACCACGCGTGGTGAACCACCTCGAGCCGGCAAAGCGCGACATCGCGATGGTGTTCCAGAACTACGCGCTCTACCCGCACAAGACCGTCGAACAGAACATGGCTTTCGCTCTCAGGATGCGGAAGACCGATCCCGCCGTGATCGCCAAGCGCGTCAAGCAGGCGGCAGAGATTCTCGGACTCACCGCTTATCTCAAGCGCTATCCGCGCCAGCTTTCCGGCGGCCAGCGCCAACGTGTGGCGATGGGCCGTGCCATCGTGCGCGATCCGCAGGTGTTCCTCTTTGACGAGCCGCTCTCCAACCTCGACGCCAAGCTGCGCGTGCAGATGCGGACCGAGATCAAGGAACTGCACCAGCGCCTGAAAACCACGACGATCTACGTCACCCACGACCAGATCGAGGCCATGACCATGGCTGACAAGATCGTGGTCATGCGCGACGGCGTCATCGAGCAGGTTGGCGCGCCGCTCGAACTGTTCGACAGCCCGGCCAACCTGTTCGTTGCGCAGTTCATCGGCTCGCCGTCGATGAACCTCGTCCAGGGAATTGCGGGCGACGAGGGCATCGATGCGCAAGGCGCCATCCTGCCCATCACCGGCAAGCATCAAGTTAAGATCGGCCAGTCGGTCGTCTACGGTATCCGGCCCGAACATCTCGACCTGGCGGACGACGGCATCGAGTGCACCGTGGCCGTCGTCGAGCCGACGGGCTCCGAAACGATGGTGGTGGTGCGGTTCGGCGAGCAGGAGATGGTGGCGCTGTTTCGGGAGCGCCACGTGTTCAAGCCGGGCCAGGTCGTCAAGCTCAGGCCGCGCGCTCGCGACGCCCATCTGTTCGACCGAGGAACCGGCAACCGCATCTGAAAAGGGGGGGCGATGACGAAGACGGTTCTCTGCTTCGGTGATTCCAACACGCACGGCACGCTGCCGCTCCGGCACATCCAGGATATGCGGCGCATGGCGCCCGACGAGCGCTGGCCAGGGCAGCTGGCGGCCAGGCTGGGAAGCGGCTGGAAGGTGATCGAGGAGGGGCTGCCGGGACGCACGACCGTGCATCCCGATCCGATCGAGGGCCTGTTCAAGGAAGGGCTGCCGGCACTCAGAATGGCGTTGGAAACCCATGTTCCGTTTGACCTGATCACCATCATGCTCGGCACCAACGACCTCAAGCCGCGCTTCTCCGTCGGTCCCGAGGACATCGCGTTTTCCGTGCAGCTTTTGGTGCTGGCGGTGAAGGCCAGCGTCGCAGGACCGGGCGGCAATCCGCCGGCAATCCTGGTGATCGCGCCGCCGCCGATCCTGGAAACAGGGTGCCTGGCGCAGATCTTCGCCGGCGGCGCCGAGAAGTCGAAGCATCTCGGCCGCTACTATGGCGAGATGACAAAGCGGAACGGCGTCGATTTCCTCGATGCGGGCCAGCACATGGTGTCGAGCCCGGTCGACGGCATCCACTTCGATCCGGCCGAGCACGCCAAGCTTGCCGCCGCCGTCGCGGCCAAGATCGCCACCATGCCGCTCTGAAGCGCAAGAGAGAGGAGAAAAAATGCTCAAAGGCCTTAGTCCGCTGCTCAACGCGGACGTGCTCTACGCGCTGAAGGCGATGGGGCACGGCGACGTGCTCATCTTGAGCGACACCAATTTTCCTGCCGATTCGATTGCCCGGCAGACCCGCATCGGTAAGCTGCTGCGCATCGACAACACGACAGCCGCGCAGGCAGCCGCGGCGATCCTCTCGCTGATGCCGCTCGATATCTTCATCGACGACGCGGCCGCGCGCATGGAGATCGTCGGCAAGCCCGACGAGATTCCGCCGGTGCAGCAGGAAGTGCAGAAGGCGATCGACGCGGCCGAGGGCAAGTCCTGGCCGATGGTTTCCGTCGAACGCTACGCCTTCTACGAGCGCGCCAAGCAGGCCTATTGCGTCGTCCAGACAGGCGAGCGCCGCTTCTACGGTTGCTTCTCTTTCACCAAGGGCGTGATCCCGCCCGACGCCAAGCTGCCCTGAGCCCGCCATGGCCACGCAGGGCAAGGTTGTCATCCTCGGCGTCTTCGTCGCCGACACGGCGTATCGGGCGGCGCGCCAGCCGCGCATGGGCGAGACCATTCTCGGCTCCGGCTTTGCGCTGGGGCCGGGCGGCAAGGGCTCCAACCAGGCGGTCGCCGCGGCCCGGCTCAGCGCCGACGTGACCTTCGTGACGCGGCTTGCCGGTGATGCTTTCGGCGACATGGCGATGAAGACCTGGACGGACGCCGGCGTCGAGCCGTCGATCACCTGGGTCAAGGACAGCTACACGGGTGCCGCCTACATCTTCGTCGACGAGAAGACCGGCGACAACGCCATCATCGTGTCGCCGGGCGCGGCGGCCACGATCTCGGTTGCAGACATCGACGAGCGGGCCGATCTCATCCGCGGTGCATCGGTCTTCGTGACGCAGCTCGAGCAGCCGATCGCGGCGGCGCAGCGCGCGCTGCAGCTCGCGCGATCGGCCGGCGTGCGAACCGTGCTGAACCCGGCGCCCGCGGCGCCCCTGCCGGACGGCATTTTTGCGCTGTGCGACTATCTCACCCCAAACGAAAGCGAGACCGAGGCGCTGACCGGCATCAAGGTGGATTCGGTCGACGGTGCGCGCCGCGCGGCGGACGCGCTGCTCGCCAGGGGCGTCGGCGCCGCGGTGATCACGCTCGGCGAGGCCGGCGCGCTCTACCATGCCCCCGGCATTTCCGAGCTGGTGCCGGCATTCAAGGTCGGGCCTGTGGTCGAGACGACCGGCGCGGGCGATGCCTTCAACGGCGGCTTCGCAACGGCGATTGCGCGCGGTTCGGAGCCGGTCACGGCAGTGCGCTTCGGCTGCGCGGTCGCGGGCATCTCGGTGACGCGGCCGGGCACCGCGCCGTCGATGCCGACGCTGGCCGAGGTGGAAAAGGTGCTGGCCGGCCGATAGTAGTTCGCTCGGCGCGATGATCGGTGAGGAGGCGGGTTCGCCCGAGCGCCTCAGCCGAGGCTTTTGCGCATTGCCTCGATGACGACGACGGCCGATGCTGCGCCGGGATCGATATGGCCGACCGCGCGCTCGCCGAGGCGCGAAGAGCGGCCCTTTCCGGCGATCATCACCTTGGTCGCCTCCGCGCCGGCACTGGCAGCGGCTGCCGCGACTGCCAGGCAACCGCCAAGAGGCTTTCCGGCCGCGAGCGCCGCGCCGGCCGCGTCGGCGGCGGGAACCCAGGCGTCGACCATCGTCTTTTCACCGATCTCGGCCTTGCCGCGATCCTGGATGCCCTTCGCCATCGCCTGCAGCATGGCGACCGCGTCGGCATCGGTAAGCGCCGGCTTCCCCTTCAAGGCTGCGCCCGCGCGCATAAAGGCGGTGGCGTAGAGCGGCCCGGACGAAGCGCCGACGGCGTTGAGGAAGGATTTCGCCGCCGTGTTCAGCACCAGCGTCGGTTCGGCGACGGCGATGTCCAGCCCGGCCAGTGCATTGCGCACCGCTGAAAAGCCGAGTTCCATCGCGATGCCGTGGTCGGCGTCGCCGATGACGCCGTCGAGTTCGCACAGGCGCTCCTTCTCGGCGGCGATGTCCTCCGCTATGGTCGTGAACATGGCCCTGAGACGGGCCGCGTCGATGTCACCCATGCATCGTCTCCAGAAGATCAGCCAGCACGGAACATGGCGCAGTCGCAGGGATGGTCGAGCATCGCCTGCAGTTCGCCGTCCAGCCGATGGAGTGTGATCGAGGCACCGGCCATTTCAAGCGATGTGCAGTAGTTGCCGACCCAGGTGGCGTGCACGACGACGCCGAGATCGTCCAGCCGCCGCTTCAGCCGGCGGTTAATGATGTAGAGTTCCATCAGCGGCGTCGAGCCCAGCGAGTTCACCAGCACGGCCACCCGCTCTCCGCGCGAGGGCGCCATCTCGTCGAGGATGCGGTCGAGCATCGCGTCGGTGACCGCATCGGCGGGCTGCAGGGTGCCGCGCGCGACGCCCGGCTCGCCGTGGATGCCCATGCCGATCTCCATCTCGTCGTCGCCGATCGAAAAATTCGGTTTGCGCGTCTGTGGCAGCGAGCACGGTGAGAGTGCGACGCCCATCGTGTAGGTGTGGTCGTTGGCCTTGCGGGCGATGCGCTCGCATTCATCGAAGGAAACCATCCTGTCGCAGGCCGCACCAGCGGCCTTGAAGATGAAGAAGTTGCCCGCCACGCCGCGGCGCTTGTGGCGCTGGTCGATCGGCGCGGACGCGACGTCGTCCGTCGAGAGCACGGTGCGCACATCGATGTCTTCCATGGCAACCATCTCGGCGGCCATGTCGAAGTTCATCACGTCGCCGGCATAGTTGCCGTACATGAACAGCACGCCGGCCCCACCGCTCGCGGCCTTGGCGCATTCGATGATCGGGTCCGGCGGCGGCGATGCGAAGACGTTGCCGATGGCCGCTGCGTCCGCCAACCCCTTGCCGACGAAGCCGAGGAAGGTCGGCTCATGGCCCGAGCCGCCGCCGATCACCAGCCCGACCTTGCCGGCTCTCGGACCGTTCTTCGCGACGATGGAGCGCGGGCTGCCGTCGACGGCGTAGAGATGGTTCGGATGGGCGGCCAAAATGCCTTCCAGCATCTCGTCGACGGCGCGGTTGCCTTCATTGATGAGCTTCTTGGTTTGCACGGCGGTCCTCCCGCAATCCACTTGCGCAGCCGATATGGCAGGCAGACGCGCCGAGCGCTATCGGAAATCTAGGCCGAAGCATTGATCCGCGCCCAAGTCGCCGGCGGTCGGCTCAGGTCCACCAGTAGCGGGTGATGTGGAAGAAGATCGGGGCGGCAAAGATCAGGCTGTCGGTGCGGTCGAGCATCCCCCCGTGGCCCTCGATCATGGCACCCCAGTCCTTGATGCCGCGGTCGCGCTTGATCGCGGAGGCCACGAGCCCGCCGAACACGCCCATGACGCAGCAGATGGCGGCGATCAGGCCGGCCTGGACCGGGGAGAACGGCGTCAGCCAGTTGAGCGCCGCGCCCAGCAGGCTCGCGCTTACGACCCCGCCGGCCAGCCCCTCCCAGGTCTTCGACGGCGACACGTTCGGTGCCATGCGGTTCTTTCCCAACAGCTTGCCGAAGACGTACTGCAGCACGTCGCTGCCCTGCACCGTGATGATCAGGAAGGCGATGAGCAGCACTTGGCGGTGGTCGAAACCGATGACGGGCAAGGTCAGCAGCGCCGGGACATGGCTGATGCAGTAGACGGCCAGCATGATGCCCCACTGCTGCAGGGAAACGCGCTCCAGGAAGCGCTGGGTGTCGCCGCGCGTCACCGTAAGTGCAGGCATGATCAGGAAGCAGTAGACCGGGATGAAGATCGAATAGAGCCCGTACCACTCGATCCAGATCAGGTAGTACTGGACCGGCAGCACCACTGCGAACATGGCGAACAGCACGCGGTGATCGCTGCGGCGCGAATAGGTGATGGTCACGAACTCGCGCAGCGCCGCGAACGAGACCAGGGCGAACAGGATGATCACGGCGGTCTTGCCGGCGAGCATGGCGCCGCCGATCAGGATCACCATCACCCACCACGCCTTGATGCGCGATTGCAGGTTGTCGAGCGTGGGGGAGGGGTTTTCGCCGGCGCGCCGGCGCAACAGCATGCCCGCCGCGCTCGCCAGAACCAGGACGACCAGCAGGCCGACGCCGAGCCATTCGGTTTCCGCGATCATGCGGAGGCTCCCACGGACGGCTTCGGCGCAAGTGCGAGCAGCGTGTCGCGCGCGCGGTCGAGGAAGGCGTGGCGCTCCTCGCCCGGCTGAAGCACGACCGGCGTGCCGAAAATGACGCGGCAGAGCAGCGGCACGGGCAGGATCTCTCCCTTGGGCAACACCCGCGAGATGTTTTCCAGCCAGCAGGGCACGAGTTCGACCTCGGGCCGCGCCAGGGCCAGGTTGTACAGCCCCGACTTGAAGGGCAGCAGCAACTCGTCGGTCATGTTGCGCGAGCCCTCTGGAAACAGGATCAGCGAATAGCCCTGGTCGAGAACCGCGATCATCTCGGCAAGCGGATCGCCCTTGCGGTTCTCACGGAGGCGTTCGATCAGGACCGCGCCGAGCAGCGTCTCGGCCACGAAGCGGCGCAGCGCCGTCTTGCCCCAGTAGTCGGCAGCGGCCACGGCGCGCGCCTGGTTGCGCTGGCCGCGCGGCAGGCTGGCCGACAGGATGATGAAGTCGCCGTGGCTGGAGTGGTTGGCGAAATAGATGCGTTGCCTGTCCGACGGCCCGGTCCCCTGCCAGATCGGCCGCACGCCGGTGATGGCGCGCGCCAGCGCGGCAAAGCCGGTCGCAGCAGCGGCGCGAACCAGCGGTTTCAGGTCAGCCATTTCAGTTCCCCAGCCTGCCGCGGCTGATGCCGGGCGGCGCTTCGACCCGGCCTGTTATCGCCGTGAAGGTGTCTTGGGGCAAGACAGGCGATATTGGCTCAACGCTCGCGCCTACCTCCGCACAAGCGGTAGGGAGGGCGCCTTAAAACGGTAGCCCGAATCCTACCCGTGCGCGACCATGACGTGGCGCACGGCGGTATAGTCCTCCAGCGCGTAGAGCGACATGTCCTTGCCGTAGCCGGACTGCTTCAGTCCGCCATGCGGCATCTCGTTGGTCAGCATGAAGTGCGTGTTGATCCAGGTGCAGCCATATTGCAGCCGCGCGGCGGTGGTCATCGCGCGGGACACATCCTTCGTCCACACGGACGAGGCAAGCCCGTAGTCGCTGTCGTTCGCCCAGGTCACGGCCTCGTCGACGTCGGAGAAGCGCGTCACCGACACGACCGGCCCGAAGACTTCGCGGCGCACGATCTCGTCTGCCTGCAGCGCGCCTGCGACGACCGTCGGCTGGTAGAAGAAGCCGCTGCCTTCGCCGGGCTTGCCACCGGTGGTGATCTCGATGTGCTTCAGTTCGGAAGCGCGTTCGACGAAGGAGGCGACACGGTCCCGCTGCCGCCTGGAGATCAGCGGGCCGATCTCGTTCTCAGTGTCGTCGGGACGGTTGTAGCGGATCGTCGACACGGCCGAGGTGAGGTCGGCCACCAGCCTGTCGTAGACCTTCTCTCCGGCATAGATGCGGCAGGCGGCAGTGCAGTCCTGGCCGGCGTTGTAATAGCCGAAGGCGCGCAGTCCGTTGACGACGGCGTCGATGTCGGCGTCGTCGAACACGATCACCGGCGCCTTGCCGCCCAGTTCGAGATGCGTGCGCTTGACCGACTTGGCAGCCGCCTGCAGCACCTTCTTACCGGTGGCGACGTCGCCGGTGATCGAGATCATGTTAACCTTCGGGTGGTTGATCAGGGCGTTGCCTACGGTCTCGCCGCGGCCGAGCACGACGTTGACCACGCCCTCGGGCAGCACCTCGGCCAGGATCTTCGCGAGCTTCAGCGCGGTCAGAGGTGTCTGTTCCGACGGCTTGAAGACCACGGTGTTGCCGCCGCCGATCGCCGGCGCGAGTTTCCAGGCCATCATCATCAGGGGGTAGTTCCACGGCGCGATCGAAGCGACGATGCCGACCGGATCGCGGCGGATCATCGAGGTGTGGCCGGGTAGGTATTCCCCGGCGACCTGGCCGGGCATGGCGCGCACAGCACCGGCAAAGAAGCGGTAGCAGTCCACGATCGCCGGGATCTCGTCGTTGAGCACGGCGTTGATCGGCTTGCCGCAGTTCTGCGCCTCGAGCGCGGCGAACGCCTGCGCCTCGGCCTCGATGCGCTCCGCGATCCTGAGAAGATAGCCCGAACGCTGCGCCGGCGTCGTACGTGACCAAGTCGCGTAGGCTTTTTCGGCGGCGGCGACGGCGGCATCGATCTGCGCCTGGTTCGCTTCCGGCAGGTTGAGGATGGTGGCGCCGGTGCGCGGATTGAGGATGGTCTCCTCGGCCTCGGTTCCGGCCTCGAATTTCGAGCCGATCAGCATGGCGGTGTTCATGGGCGTCTCCGGTCAAACTGAGCGAATAGCGAATAGCGAGTAGTGAGTAGGGAGTACGGAAAGTAAGAAACAAGCACTCGAATAAGCGCTGAGTTTCTGTGACCCATCACGCTTCTTTCCCTATTTGCTATTGGCTACTCACCATTCGCTTCTTTTTCATTTTCCCGATCCGGCGACCTGATCGCCGTCGCGCGTGAGGTAGTAAGCAAGCAGGATCGGCAGGAAGGTGGCCAGGAAGACGACCATCGCGACGACGTTGGTGACAGGACGCTGGCGTGGGCGAACCAGTTCCTCCAACATCCAGATGGGCAGGGTCTGCTGCTGTCCGGCGGTGAAGGTGGTGACGATGACCTCGTCAAAGCTCAGCGCGAATGCCAGCATGCCGCCGGCGAGCAGCGCCGTGCCGATATTGGGCAGTACAACGTAGCGGAAGGTCTGGAAGCCGTCGGCGCCAAGATCCATCGAGGCCTCCACCATCGAGCCCGAGGTGCGGCGGAAGCGGGCGACGGCGTTGTTGTAGACGACCACCACGCAGAAGGTGGCGTGGCCGAGCACGATCGTCCAGGTGGAGAAGGGAATCTCGGCCAAGCTGAAGGCCGAGCGCAGCGCGATGCCGGTGATGATGCCGGGCAGAGCGATCGGCAGGATCACCAGCAGCGAGATGGTCTCGCGGCCGAAGAATTTCGAGCCGGAGACGGCGGCGGCGCAGAGCGTGCCAAGCACCAGCGCGATTGTCGTCGAGATCGCCGCGACCTGCAGGGATAGGCGCAAAGCCTCCCATACGTCGGGCCGGTTCCAGGTCACCGCGAACCACTGCGTGGTAAGGCCTGGCGGCGGCCACTGGTAGCTCTTTTCCTCGGTGGTGAAGGCGTAGACGAAGATAAGGAGGATCGGCAGGTGCAGGAACAGCAGTCCGGCGCCGGCAGCGATCTTCAGGCCAAGCGGGGCGGTCGTCTCGCGGTCAGAGCGCACGGGGCGTAGCTCCCGGGGACAGTTTGCTTTCCTTCCGCAGAAAGGCGCGGCAGCTCAGACCTTGCGCGGGCGGAAAAAAGCAAACTGTCCCCTGTGGTCTACAGCGCATCGAACGCTCCCAGGCGCTTGGCGCCCCACAGGTAAAAGGCCATGACGACGATCGGCACTACGGCAAAGGCGGCGGCGAGCGGGATGTTGCCGGCCGTGCCCTGCTGCGCATAGACCGCCTGCCCGATGAACAGGCGCGAGGTGCCGACGATCTGCGGGATGATGTAGTCGCCCAAGGTCAGCGAGAAGGTGAAGATCGAGCCCGCGACGATGCCGGGCAGCGCCAGCGGCAAGAGCACGTTGCGGAACGTCTGTCCGGGCGAGGCGCCAAGGTCGGCCGATGCCTCGATCAGGTTTCCCGCCACACGCTCGAGTGCGGCCTGCACCGGCAGGACCATGAAAGGCAGCCATACGTAGAGGAACACGATGAAGGTGCCGGTGGCGCTGACGGACAGCGAGTTGCCGCCAACGCCGGGCAGCGACAGCCAGGCGTCCAGCAGCCAGGTCAGGTGCAACCGCTCGAACAGCCAGCCTAGAATGCCTTCCTTGGCGAGGATCAGCTTCCAAGCGTAGACTTTCACGAGGTAGCTCGACCACAGCGGCAGCATGATGCCGAGGTAGAACAGCGCCTTCCATTTGCCGGCGGCGTAGCGGGCAGCGTAGTAGGCGATGGGGAAAGCAACGAGCGCGGCGCCCAGCGTCACAAGCGCCGCCATGGTCACGGTGCGCAAGATGATGTCGAAATTGGCCGGCTGGAAAAGCTCGCCATAGGTCTTCAGAGTGAACTCGCGGTTGATCAGGCCGGAGAACTCGTCGATCGAGAAGAAGCTCTGCAGCAGCAGCGCGAACAGCGACCCGAGATAGATGATGCCGAGCCAAAGCACCGGCGGCGCGAGCATCAGGAAGAGCAGCAGGCGCGGCTTGCGCCAGAACAGGTCCGACAGCGCCCCGCGCATGCCACCGCGCGACGGCATGATCGCGCCGGCCGGCGCGGCGATGGCGGCGGCCGAACCCATCACGCGCCATCCTCCATCAGATGGAGTTGGTCGCGGTTGAAGCTGAGCACGATGCTTTCGCCCTCCGCCGGGAGCGGGGCGCCGGCAGGCACGGTAACGTTGAGCCTCAGGCCTTCGGCGTCGACCGCCACGCGGGTCGATGAGCCGTGATAGGCCATCGAGACGACACGTGCCGGTACGCCGTCGCCGCTCGCCTGGCGCAGGATGCGGATCGATTCCGGCCGCAGCGATCCCCAGCGGCGCTGGCCGGAATAGCGCTGCACGAATTCCGGCGGCAATACATTGGACGAGCCGACGAAATCGGCGACGAAACGCGAGCGCGGATGCTGGTAGATCTCGGTCGGGTTGCCGACCTGGACGATCTTGCCTTCGTTGAACACCGCGACGCGATCGGCCATCGACAGCGCCTCGCCCTGGTCATGCGTGACGAAGACGAAGGTGATGCCCAGCGCCTTCTGCAGCGTCTTCAGCTCCTCCTGCATGTTTTCGCGCAGCTTCAGGTCGAGCGCACCAAGTGGTTCGTCGAGGAGCAGAACCTTCGGCTGGTTGACCAGCGCGCGGGCCAGCGCAACGCGCTGCCGCTGGCCGCCTGAAAGCTGGCTGGGTCGGCGGGCGCCGTAGCCGGGCAGACGTACCAGCTGCAGGGCTTCCTCGGCCGCGGCCAGCCGCTGCGCCTTGCCGACGCCCTTGACCATCAGGCCGTAAGCGACGTTGTCCAGCACGTTGAGGTGGGGAAACAGCGCATAATCCTGGAACACGGTGTTGACGTTGCGCCGGTACGGCGGAACGCCGTCCGCGCTTTCGCCAAAAATCTCGATGTGGCCGGAGGTCGGGCTCTCGAAGCCCGCGATCAGTCGCAGGCAGGTGGTCTTTCCGGAACCGGACGGGCCAAGCATGGCGAAAAATTCGCCGGGGCGGATCTCCAGGTCGACTGCGTCGACGGCGCGCACGCTGCCGAAATGACGCGACACCTTCTGGAAGGAGACGGCTGGGGTCATGTGGACGGACTGCGCCCGAAAAAGATCATGGGCACGACCTCACCGACCTTCTGGCCGGGGGATGGGCCGGTGAGAGTGTTTCGGCGCGGGCATGCCCGCGCCGATCGCAAGAAAGCCTAGCGGCCGCCGATCACGCCGATGTAGTCCGACACCCAGCGATAGTACGGCACGCAGGCGTCGTTCTGGGTGGCGCATTTGGAGGTCGGCGTCTTCCAGAACTTGATCTTGGCGAAGTCCTCGAAGCCGTTGGTCTTGCAGCCTTCGTCGGTCAGCAGCTCGTTGCCCTTGCAGGCGGCGGGAACGGCCGGCACCGAGCCGAACCAGGCGGCGAGGTCACCCTGCACCTTCGGCGACAGCGAATGCTCGAGCCACAGGTAAGCGCAGTTCGGGTTGGCGGCGTCGACGTGCATCATGGTCGTGTCCGCCCAGCCGGTAGCGCCTTCCTCGGGGATGGTGGAGCCGACCGGCTGCTTCTCGAAGGCCAGCAGGTTGACCTGGAACGGCCATGAACCGGAAGCCACGACGCCCTCGGTCTTGAAGTCGTCGATCTGGATCATGGCGTCATGCCAATAACGGCCGACCAGCGTACGCTGCACGCGCAGAAGGTCGAGGGCCGCCTTGTACTGATCCTCATTGAGCTCGTACGGATCCTTGATGCCGAGTTCCGGCTTGTGTGCCATCAGGTAGTTGGCGGCGTCGGCGACGTGGATCGGCCCGTCATAGGCCTGGACTCGACCCTTGTTCGACTTGCCGTCCGGCAGTGTCATCTCCTCGAACACCACGTTCCAGCTCTTCGGAGCTTCCTTGAACACGTTGGTGTTGTACATCAGCACGTTCGGGCCCCACTGGTAGGGAACGCCGTAGTGGGTGCCATCAACGGTGAACCACGGGGCATCCTTGAGGCGGTCGTCAACGGTCGACCAGCTCTTGACCAGGTCGGTGTTGATCGGCTGGACCCGCTTGCCGGCGATCAAGCGCAGCGATGCATCGCCGGAGGCGGTGACGAGGTCGAAGCCGCCTTCGTTCATCAGCGCGACCATTTCGTCCGAGGTCGCCGCGGTCTTGACGTTGACCTTGCAGCCGGTCGCTTTCTCGAACTCCGTGACCCAGTCATAGGCCTTGTCGGTCTCGCCGCGCTCGATATAGCCGGCCCATGCAATAATGTTGAGCTGGCCCTCGCCCGCGCCGACCGCGGTTATCTGCGCCATTGCCTGGCCGGCGAACGCCAGCGAAACGGTAAAGGCGGTACATGTCCTGAGGAAAGACTTCATCGTGGTGCTCCCATTGTTCAGGGGCCGCTCTGGCGGCGGCGACGATCCCTGTATGAAAGGTGAAGGGAATCTTTAGCGTTCGCAAATGCATTTATCAGAAAGGCGATATCGGTTTTTCCGATATGTGCCGGTGAGATCGGAAACGTCGATCGAGACCAACCCAAAGCATGCTCGCCGAGGGTGCGAGGCAGACTAAGCCCGAAAGATGAGCCACGCGCACATTCGTCTGCTATTGTCGCAATCCTCCAAGCCGCCGCCATGGGTTGTCGCGATGTTGGAAGCAGACAAGCTGTTCGGGGGCTCGATCCCGGAAAACTACGACCGCTACATGGTCCCGCTGATCTTCGAGACGTTCGCTGCGGATCTCGCGCAGCGAGCCGCGTCGTTCTCGCCAATGGACGTTCTGGAGATAGCCGCCGGCACTGGGGTCGTCACGCGCGCACTGGCACCGAAACTGTCGCCGGAGGCGAGCTACATCGTAACCGACCTCAACCGGCCGATGCTGGACCATGCCGCCTCGAGGCAAGGTTCGGACGATCGCATCCAATGGCGTCAGGCGGACGCCATGGCGCTGCCGTTTGACGATACTGCCTTCGATCTCGTTTGCTGCCAGTTCGGCGCGATGTTCTTTCCCGACCGCCCATCTGCCTACCGGGAAGCGATGCGGGTTCTGAAGCCCGGCGGAATTCTGCTGTTCAATGTGTGGGATCGTATCGAGGAGAATGTGTTCGCAAATGATGTGACGGAAGCTCTGGCGATGCTATTTCCGGCCGATCCGCCGCGCTTTCTGGCACGAACGCCGCACGGCTATCATGACAAGGCTTTGATCCGGGCCGATCTTGAGGCCGCAGGTTTTTCCCGTGTCGTGATCGAGACGAGAGCCGAACAAAGCCGTGCATCCTCCCCGCGCATCCCGGCCATTGCCTACTGTCAGGGAACCGTGCTTCGCACCGAGATCGAAGCTCGGGAGGCAGGAACGCTGGCCGCCGCAACCGACTGTGCCGAAACACTGATCGCAGGCAGGCATGGCAGGGGAGCGGTCGCCGCCAAGATTCAGGCGCATGTGATCGCGGCCACAGCGTAGCTGCCAAGGACTCATTGCCGCTGGCGGATGGCACGCTGCCCCTGTGCGACGCCGATGAAGTCGCGCGCGCTCTGCGTGAGGCCCGAGCCGCGCCGCCAGACCATGCCGACCTGTACGACCGGCAGGGCGCCGGAAATATCGCGCGATTCGATGCGGTCGCCTTCCAGCGACCACGGACGGTAGACGAGGTCGGGCAGCAGGGCGACGCCGGCGCCGGTGGCGACCAGGCTGCGCACGGCTTCCACCGAGCGGGTGCGGAAGGCGACGTGCGGGCGCGCGCCGAGCGCGGTCAAAAGCTTGCCGGTGTTCTCCTCGATCTCGTCGATGGTGAGCATGATCAGCGGCTGGCCTATGATGTCCGCCGGGGCGATGATCTCGGCGCTGGCGAGCGGATGGCCGAGCGGCAGCCACAGGCGGTAGGGCGAGACCTCGAGGATTTCCGCCTGCAGGGCCATGCGGTCGCGCAGGTTGGAGATGACCATCACCGCGACGTCGAGCTCGCCGCCGATCAGGAGATGCTCGAGGTAGTCGCCATTGTCCTCGATTGCCGTCACCTCGACGGTTGGATGGGCGCGCCGGTAGCGCGCCAGCAGATCCGACAGCACGTAGCCGGCGACCAGCGAGGTGACGCCGAGCTGCAGGCGGCCGCCGGCATCGCTTTCCCCATAGAGCGCGCGTCGCGCGTCGGACACGTCGGCCAGAATCTTTGTCGCGTGACGCAGGAACTGGTGCCCCTTCTGGGTGATGGTCAGGCCGCGCGGGTGGCGCTCGAACAGCGCTACGCCGAGGTCGGTCTCGAGCTCGCGGATCGCCTCGGTCACCGCCGATTGGGAGATCGACAGGTTCTGCGCGGCACCCGAAACGGATCCGCGCTCGGCTGCCGCGACGAAGTATTGCAGTTGGCGGATGGTGAAGGCCATGGGGCCCGCCGCTAACCGGCCGGCCGGAACGGTTTTGCCAACGAGGCAGGAAAATGCAGCGCCAGCATCTGGCGGTTCTGCGAGATGATCACCAGCACGACGATCGTCGCCAGGTAGGGCAGCGCGGACAGCAGCTCCGAGGGTACCGCCAGCCCGATCGCCTGGCCTTGAAGTTGCAGGATGGTGACGCCGCCGAACAGCCAGGCGCCAAGCAGCACGCGCAGCGGCCGCCACGTCGCGAAGACGACCAGCGCCAGCGCGATCCAGCCTTTTCCGGCGGTCATGTTTTCCACCCACAGCGGCGTATAGGCGACCGACAGATAGGCGCCGCCGAGGCCGGCCATGAGGCCGCCGAACAGCACGGCGAGATACCTGATCCTGATCACCGGATAGCCGATCGCATGGGCGGTCTGCGGCGACTCGCCGATGGTCCGGAGCACCAGCCCAGCCTTGGTGCGATACAGAAAAAAGGTGATGGCGACGAACATCGCCAGCGCCAGGTAGACCATCGGGTCGAAACGGAAGAGCATCGGGCCAAGCAGCGGGATGTCGGACAGGCCGGGAACGTGGACGCGGTCGAGCGCGTCGATCGGAGCGCTGCCGAAGCTGCGGCCGAGAAATGCCGAGACGCCGGAGCCGAAGATCGCGAGCGCCAGTCCGGCGGCGTACTGGTTGGTGAGGAAGGTGAGCGCCAGCACGCCGAACAGCAGCGAGGCGGCGGCGCCCACCAGTCCGCCGGCGAGGATCGCGACCGGCATCGGGTAGCCGGCCACGACGGCGCCGAAGGCGATCGCCGCGCCCATCAGCATCATGCCCTCGATGCCGAGATTGAGCACGCCGGATTTCTCCACGACAAGCTCGCCGAGTGCCGCGAAGACCAGCGGCGTCGCGGCTATGATGGTGCCGGCGAAGATGGCGACGAAGAGGTCCATCAGTGTACCCCGCTGCGGCGCAGCCGGTAGAAAATGAAGAAGTCGCAGGCGAGCAGGAAAAACAGCAGGATGCCCTGGAAAATGCGGGTCAGCGCCGAGGGCAGGCCCAATGTCATCTGCACCTGCTCGCCGCCGAGGAAGAGCAGCGACATCAGCAGCCCGCCGAGCACGATGCCGAAGGCATTCAGCCGGCCGATGAAGGCGACGATGATTGCGGCAAAGCCGTAGCCGGGCGAGATTTGCGGCGAGAGCTGGCCAAGCGGGCCGGCGGCTTCCGCAACACCCGCGAAGCCCGCTGCCGCGCCGCCGGCGAGCAGGCCGATCCACACCGCGGAGGACTCGCGAAAACCGGCATAGCGTGCGGCGAGCGGGGCAGCGCCCGAGACCGACATCTTGTAGCCGAGGAAGCTGCGGTCGGTGAAGAGCCACATCGCTATGACGGCGACGACCGTGAAGATGATCGAGGTGTTGAGACGGTAGACCGGATCGAAGTACGGAAACATCGCGGAAGGCGGCAGCAGCGCGGTCTGCGGATAGTTGAAGCCGGCCGGATCGCGCCACGGCCCATGCACCAGCCACGACAGGAGCAGCGTCGCCACGTAGGTCAGCATCAGCGTGACTAGGATCTCGTTGGTGTTCATGCGGGCCCGCAGGAAGGCGGGGATCGCCGCCCAGGCCATGCCGCCGAGAATGCCGGCGACGATCATCATCGGCAGCATCAGCACGTCGGGGAGGGGGACGAACAGGCCGACGCCTGTGGCGGCGATGGCGCCGACGATCAGCTGGCCCTCGGCGCCGATGTTCCAGACATTGCCGCGGAAGCCGACGGCCAGGCCGCAGCCGATCAAGATCAGCGGCGAAGCCTTCAGCAACCATTCGGACAAGCCGTTCATGTTGGCGAGCGGCTGCACGAAGAAGGCGTGCAGCGTGGCGACGGGGTCGTAGCCGAGTGCGGCGAAGAAGATGGAGCCGGCGACCAGCGTCAGCACGGTGGCGATGACTGGTGCGGCGATGCGCATCGCCGGCGAGGGTTCGGGGCGCTGTTCAATCCTGAAGTGCAACGGCCACCCCTTCGCCAGATCCCCTATCGGCGCCGCCGGTCATAAGCAGGCCGACTTCCTCGCGGTCCGTCTTCCTTCGTTCGAGCGGACGCGAGACCCGGCCCTGGCAGATAACCAGCAGGCGGTCGCATATCTCGAACAACTCGTCGAGTTCCTCGGAAACGACGAGGATCGCGGTCCCCGCGCGGCTGAGGTCGACCAGTGTCTGGCGGATGAAGGCCGAGGCGCCGACGTCGACGCCCCAGGTCGGCTGCGAGACCAGCAGCAGCTTGGGGTTCAGCTCGATCTCGCGCCCGACGATGAATTTCTGCAGATTGCCGCCCGACAGGCTCTGCGCGGCGGCGCGCGAGCCGTTGGCCTTCACCTTGAAGCGGTCGATAACGCGGTCGGCGAAGGAGGCGGCGCGGCTGCGATCGACCATGCCGCCGCGCACTAGCCCCATTCCGTGCGCGGTGAGCATGGCGTTCTCGCGCAGCGAATGCGGTGGCACGGCTCCGCGGCCGAGCCGCTCCTCGGGCACGAAGGCGAGGCCGAGCCGACGCCGCGCGCCTGCGTCGAGCCGGCCGGCGGGCCGGCCGTCGATGCGGATGGCCTCCGCGTCGGCGTGGCGCAACTCGCCGGAGAGATGCGCGATCAGCTCGGCCTGGCCGTTGCCGGACACGCCGGCGATACCGACGATCTCGCCGCCGCTGACGGCGAAGGAGATGTCCTTCAGCGCCGTACCGAAAGCATGCGGCGGCTCGGCCGACAGGTTTTTCACCTCCAGCACAGGCGCGCTGCCGGGGCGGGCCGGCTCGACATGCATCTCGGGCAGGTTGGCGCCGACCATCATGCGGGCCAGTTCCAGCGACGTGGTCTTGCGCGGGTCGGCCGTGCCGGTGACGCGGCCGTTGCGCAACACGGTGGCGCCCTCGCAGAGCGCCTGAACTTCGTCGAGCTTGTGGCTGATGTAGAGGATGGAGCAGCCTTCGGCGGCCAACTGGCGCAGCGTCTCGAACAGCTTTTCCACCGCCTGCGGGGTCAGCACCGAGGTCGGCTCGTCGAGAATCAGCAGCTTCGGGTCCTGCAGCAGGCAGCGCACGATCTCGACGCGCTGGCGTTCGCCAACCGATAGATCGTGGACGATGCGGCGCGGGTCGACCGGCATGCCGTAGCGGTGGGACAGTTCGATCACCTTCTTCGACAGGGCGTCGAGGTCGAAGGTGGAACGCATCGACAGCGCGATGTTCTCGGCCACCGAGACGGATTCGAACAGCGCGAAGTGCTGATAGACCATCTCGATGCCGAGCGCGCGCGACGTCGCGGGATTGTGTCGCTCGATGAGGTTGCCGTCGCAGACGATGTCGCCGGAATCGGCCTCGACCGCTCCGTAGATGATCTTCATCAGCGTCGACTTGCCGGCGCCGTTCTCGCCCAGCACGGCATGGACTTCGCCCGGCGCGATCGCCATCGAGATGCCGTCATTGGCGACGACGCCGGGATAGCGCTTGGAGATGTTGCGCAGTTCGAGGCGAGGGGTCATTGCCGGTCGTTCCGGGTGCGGCGGGGTTCCTCCCTTTTGAGGGAGGGCGTGGAGCCAAGCGAGACGGGTGGGGTTGCTGCGGCAGTGCTCGACGCTCGAATTGCGCCGCGCGCTGATGATGGACCCCACCCGGCCAACGCGCCTGCGGCGGTCGGCCACTCTCCCCTCGAGGGGAGGGAAACGCCGGCGCTACGCCAGCTTGCCGATCATGCCGGCTACGAACCAGTTCATGCCGCGGATGTCGGGATCGGCCAGAACCGAGCCGGCCGCGACCTTGACGTTGCCGTCCTGGTCCTTCAGTTCGCCGGCATAGGGGTGCACCTTGCCGCTGCCGATGTCGGCTTCGAGCTGCTTCAGCTTGGCGATCGTGTCGGCCGGGATCTGCTCGTTATAGGGCGCCATCTTGACGATGCCGGCCGCGAGCCCGTCCCAGCGTACCTCGGCCTTCCAGTTGCCGGCCGCGACCGCCTTGGCGGGCTCGACATAGTCGCGCGACCAGTCGAGCGTGAAGGCGGTGAGCTGCTTGCCCGAGCCGAAGGCCGCCATGTCGCTGGCATAGCCGATCGACCAGGCGCCGCCCTCGCCGGCCGTCTGCACGCCGGTCGCCGTGTCCGTCATCGAGCAGATGACGTCGCAACCTTGGGACAGCAGGGTATTGGCCGCTTCCTTTTCCTTGCCCGGATCGAACCAGGAGTTCAGGAAAATGACGTTGCAGGTGGCGGCCGGGTTGACGCTCTGCGCGCCGAGCAGGAGGGCGTTCGCCGGGCCGACGATGTCGGGGATCGGGAAGCCGCCGATGAAGCCGATCTTGCCCGATTTCGACATGTAGCCGGCCGCCGCACCAGCGACGAAGGTTCCCTCGTAGTATTTGGCCTCGAAGGTGCCGAGGTTGGGCAGGTGCACGATGCCCGAGCAGTGCTCGAATGCGACGTCGGGGAAGCGGGGCGCCACCTTCTGCATCGGCGTGCCGTGCGAGAAGCTGGTGCCGAAGATCAGCTTGTTGCCGCTGCCGGCGAGCTGGGTAAACACGCGCTCGGCGTCCTGCGGCATGAAAATGTTGTCGATGATGGTGAGTTCGACCTTGTCGCCAAGCGCGTCCTTGATCGCCTGCGCTCCGAGGCTGTGCTGCTTGGTCCAGCCGACATCGGCGACCGGTGAGACGTAGACGACGCCGACCTTCAGCACCTCCTGCGCACGGGCAATCCCGGCAAAGCCGCCGGTGGCCGCTACCGCGCCGATCGCGCTGGAATATTGGAGAAATTGGCGTCTCGTCGTGTTGTTCATGTTGAAGCCCTCTGGTTGTGGTTGCCTTAGTTTTCCGGCCCGGTCGCGAGCGCCGGGTCTTTTTTTCTGTCGTGGGCATGGCGGTGCGGCGCGGTGCCGCTGCCATGTCCATGTCCCGTCGATGATATGGTCGCCTCCGCCTGGCCGTTCGTCGCCGCGGCGCCGCTGGTGAGATAAGCCTCCAGCGCCTCGCGCGGCGTCAGCTCGGGAAACACCTGCCGGTCCATGATATAGCCGCGCACCACAGCTCGGTGGTGGGTATCGATCAACTCCAGCGCCTTCTTCAGCCGGCCCTTTTCCAGAAGGTCGATCAGGCGCGTGTGGTCGTCGAGCAGGTTGCAATAGTCGAAGTCGGCGGTGATCAGGGAGCGCAGCAGGGTGGTACGTCGCACCAGCTGCGCGTGGATCTCCTGCATCACCTTGTTGCGCGACAGCCGCACGAAGACGGTGTGGTATTCCTGGCCGAGCACGTCGGCCAGCGCGTCGTTGCCGGCCGCCACGGCCTGGCGCTGGCGCTCGACATGCTGGCGCAGCTCGGCCCAGCCGGCCGGCCCGAGCCGTTCGGAGAGTTGCGCGGCGACGCCCTGCTCGACCAGCGTCAGCGCGTCGTAGATCTCGATCGCCTCCTGCATCGAGGGACGGGCGACGAAGGCGCCGCGGTTGCGTTCGATCTGCGCCAGGCCGTGGTCGGCCAGCCGGATCAGCGCCTGGCGGATGACGATGCGGCTGACCCGGAAAATCTCGGAAAGCTCGCGCTCGCCGAGCTTGCATCCCGGCACAAGTCGGTGATCAATGATTGCGCGGGTCAGGATGTCTGCGATCGCCTGGGAACGGTTGCTCATCGATTGCGGCTTTTCCACCCGGAATGGCTAGATTTCGCGCGGTTTGCCCGCATTTCAGGCAAGATTCGGCGTCGGCATATCCCAGATTGCGACTTGCATATATCGGAATGCAATGTCCCAAATCTGTCAATCCACAAATGCGCTTTGTCAGCCAGAAAAACGTTGATTGGTATCCAATCTTGTGTTTGCAATGACGCTGAACGAACCAAGCAGACTCGTCCGAGAGCCGGCCAGGTAGGGAACAGATGGCAGTGCCTTGCAGCGACCGCATTCTTCTCGACGACTGGCACATCGTCGCTGACCGCGCCGGCCTGACCGAGGGCCGGCCCTTCGCCTCTGGGCTGCTGGGCGTCGACCTCGAGGTGACGAAGCACGGCGACGACGCCAAGGTCGTGCGGTCGGGCGGAGGTGCGCCGGTGCGTAGCCAGCAGCTCTACGGGTATGTCTGGGCCTGCCTGGGCACGCCGGCCCGTGACATAGTGCACCTGCCGGAAGCCTTCGAGGACGATCGCTACATGGTCACCGGGGGGTCGATCGCCGTAAAGGTTTCCGGACTGCGCGCCGTCGAAAACTTTCTCGACATGGGCCATTTTCCATTCGTGCATACGGGCTGGCTGGGCGACGAGCCGCACACGGAGGTGCAGCCCTACAAGGTCGAGATCACCGAGGCCGACGAGATCTTGGCCACCGACTGCAAGTTCTTCCAGCCGGTCGCCTCGCCGACGGCGAAGGGCGGCATGATGGTCGACTACATCTACAAGGTGATCCGGCCCTATACGGTGGCGCTCTACAAGAGCAATCCGCTGCAGCCGGGCCGGCTCGATTCGATCACGCTGTTCGTGCAGCCGGTGGACGAGGAGAATTGCATCGCGCATCCCTTCCTCTGCTACATTAAGGAGGGCATCGACGAGCCGACGATCCGCTGGTTCATGCAACTGATTTTCGCGCAGGACAAGCCGATCTTGGAGAACCAGGTACCGAAGCGCTTGCCGCTGGATCCTCGCGCGGAAACGCCGATCCGTGCCGACGCGGTGTCCGTCACCTACCGCCGATGGCTGCGCGAGCGGGCCGTCACCTATGGCGCCATCCCCGCCGCCGCCTGAAACGAAGCAAAAATCCTTCCGCCGAAGGAGGAACAAATATGACCAAATGCACCGACCGCGTCGTTCTCGATCTCTGGCACCCGTTGCAGGCCATCGCCGAGACGCCGGCGGGCCGCGTGCACGAGACGGTGCTGCTGGAGGATCGCCTCGGTTTTGCGCGGAACGAGGCGGGCAATGCGGCCGTCTGGCGGGCCCGGCCGGACCTGCGCGTTGGCGATGCGGTCGACATCGCCTCCATCAACGACAGGGTGCCGGCAAAGGTCGCCTACGGCTATGTCTGGGCCTCGCTCGGCAATCCGCCGGCCGACATCTTCCCGATTCCCGAGTTCGCCGAGCCGGACCGGCGCCGGCTCAACGCCGCGACCATGGGCGTCAATGTCTCGGCCCCGCGTGCCATCGAGAATTTTCTGGACATGGGTCATTTCCCCTATGTCCACACCGACATTCTGGGCGCCGAGCCGCACACCGAGGTGAAGGAATACGACGTCGAGATTTCGGCCGACCGCGACGAGATTCTCGCCACCCGCTGCCGCTTCTTCCAGCCGATGGCCTCGACCGTATCCACGGGCGGCGCCGATGTCGAATATGTCTACCGGGTGCCGCACCCGTTCTGCTCGGTGCTCTACAAGTCGAGCCCGGCCGACGAGAAGCGCATGGATGTAATCGCCATCTTCATCCAGCCGGTCGACCAGGAGCACATCCGCGCGCACATGATGCTGTGCGTTCTGGACTTCCAGAACGAGGACAAGATCATCAAGCGCTTCCAGCAGACGATCTTCGGCCAGGACAAGCCGATCCTGGAAAACCAGTTCCCGAAGCGGCTGCCCTTGGACCCCCGCGCGGAAACGCCGATCCGCGCCGACAAGTCGGCGATCGCCTACCGCCGCTGGCTGAGCCAGAAGGGCCTTACCTACGGCGTCATCCCGGCCGCCGCCTGACTTCTCTTGGAGACGACGATGTCCGAACCCGACCGGAGCCGGTGGCACCCTATCGCCGCCTCTCACGATCTGCCCTTCCGCCACGTCTACCATGCGCAGCTTCTCGGACGCGAATTCGCGGTCTGGCGAGCCGATGACGGCTACGTCAACGTGTGGGAAAACCGCTGCCTGCATCGCGGCGTGCGGCTCTCCATCGGCATGAACGACGGGCGCGAGCTGAAATGCCAGTATCACGGCTGGCGCTACGCCAACCGCACCGCTGGCTGCACCTACATCCCCGCCCATCCGGCCGATGCGCCGGCGCGAACCATCACCAACCGCACATTTCCGGCGGTCGAGCGCTACGGGCTGGTCTGGTCGGCCGAGGAGCCGGTCGGCGAGGTTCCGGCAATTGCCGGTGTCACGGAAGGGCGCGAACTAGTGTTGCGCGGCATCCCGGTCAACGCGCCGGCCGAAGACGTGGCGGAGCGGCTGAAGTCCTACCGCTTCCAGCCGAACGGCGCGCTCGACGGCAAGGACGCCGAGGTCGCGCTCGAGGCGGCGTCGGACACGTCCGTGGCGCTGCGCTCCCGCGAGGCCGGCGCGGATACGCTGGCGGTCTTCTTCGTGCAGCCGGTTGATGCCGGCCGCTCGGTGATCCGCGGCGTGCTGGATGACGATGCCGAAGGCCCACAGCGCATCGCCGTGCTGAAGCACCACAACCGGCTGCTGTCGAAGCTGCGCGATGAGGCGGAGCGCGAGGCTGCCGCCAAGCCTGCACCGGCTCCGCTCGAGCCGGTCTACGAACGCGTGTCGGTTGAGCTTGCCGAGATGCCGGAGCTGACGCCGCACGGCCGCAGGGCGGCGCTGCGCGTCGAAGTCGCGAGAAAATTCGCGGCGGGCGACGGTATCGCCGGCTTCGAGCTGAAGCCCATCAAGGGGCTGCTGCCAACCTTCCAGCCCGGCGCGCACATCGACGTGCACATGCCCAACGGCGCGATCCGGCAGTATTCCATCACCAACGGGCCGGGCGAGAGCGCCAGCTACGTCATCGGCGTCAAGCTGGAACCCGACTCCAAGGGCGGCTCCAGGTGCATGCACGAGACCGTCCGCGAGGGCGACGTGCTTGCGATCTCGGAGCCGCGCAACAATTTTCCGCTGCGCCGTGACGCGCTGAAGACGCTGTTCATCGCCGGCGGCATCGGCATCACGCCGGTGCTTTCCATGGCGCAGGCGCTGCGGAACCAGCGGCTGGCCTTCGAGCTGCATTACTTCGTGCAGAACGAGAGCCAGATGGCCTTCCGCGACAGGCTTGCGGCTCTGGGGTCGTCGCTGAAGCCACATCTCGGCCTCGACCCTGCCGCAACCGGCGCGGAGTTGCGGCGGCTGCTTGCCGGCTACGAGGCGGGATGGCAGGTCTATCTCTGCGGGCCGGGGCCGATGCTGGAGGCGGCGCGCTCGATCGCGGCCGAACTCGGCTGGCCGGATGCTTCGGTGCATTTCGAATACTTCAAGAACACCAACACGATCGACGACAGTTCGAGCTTTGAGGTCGCGCTGGCGCGCTCGGTCATGACGCTGCAGGTGCCGGCCGGCCGCTCGATCCTTGAGGTCATCCGCGAGAATGGCATCGACATGCCGTCCTCATGCGAGCAGGGCGCCTGCGGCACGTGTCTCTGTACCGTCATCGAGGGCGAGCCGGACCATCAGGACGTCTATCTCAACGATGCCGAGCGGCGCGCAGGGACGAAGATACTCACCTGCGTTTCGCGCTCGAAGTCGCCGCGGCTGGTGCTGGATCTGTGAGGGCGGCGACGATGAAAAGTGATCACCACCGCCTCATTCCTTCGCACCCCCCTCTGTCCTGCCGGACATCTCCCCCTCAGAGGGGGAGATTGACTGGCAGGTCTGCCTTCGCCAATCGCCACCGTTGCCGGACTGGCGCGGGCATGGATGAAGGCCAATCTCCCCCCCTGAGGGGGAGATGTCCGGCAGGACAGAGGGGGGTGCGCAGGAGCGCGACCGTTGGGTCGGCTGTTCGCCTGTCCTGCGAGAGGCGATGCACTCGTCGCCTCGCCCCCATCTCCGGAGCCGCCAGATGATCACGCTCTACGATTACGAGCTCTCCGGCAATTGCTACAAGCTGCGGCTGCTGATGAGCATGCTCGGCGTGAAGTACAAGGCGGTGCCGGTCGACTTCTATCCAGGCCGCGAGCACAAGTCGGATTGGTTTTTGGCCATCAACCCGCTCGGCCAGTTGCCGGTGATCGACGACGACGGTCTCGTGCTGCGCGACGCCCAGGCGATCCTGGTCTACCTCGCCGCGAAATACGATGCGTCGAAGACATGGTACCCCGTCGACGACCCGAAAATGCTGGGCGAGATCGGCCAGTGGCTCGCCTTCGCCGACGGCATTACCTCAACCTCGTCGGCGGCGCGCCTGCATGACGGCCTGTTCTATGATTTCGACGTCGACGCCGCCCGTGCCGGCGCGCACCGGCTCTTCCGCATCCTCGACGAGCATCTGTGGTTCGGCGAGCAGAAGGGGCGCGACTGGATATGTTCCGCGCCACACCCGACGATTGCCGACATAGCCTGCTTCCCGTACATCATGCTATCGGAGGAAGGGGGAATTTCGAGGCAGGACTACCCCGCCATCCGCCGCTGGTGCGACCGTTTCCGGCGCATCGACGGCTTCGTGGTGATGTCCGGCGTCTTCCCCGCGAGCCCGGCCCGGGCCGCCTGATTATTTCGACCCCAGAACGATGGGCGGGCAGCGACCCGCCAACGCAGACCTTGGAGGAACGCCCGATGAAGACCCGTGCCGCCGTTGCCGTCGCCGCCGGAAAGCCGCTGGAGATCATGGAGGTCGACCTTGACGGTCCGAAGGCCGGCGAGGTGCTGGTCGAGATCAAGGCCACCGGCATCTGCCACACCGACGAGTTCACGCTGTCGGGCGCCGATCCGGAAGGTCTTTTTCCGGCGATCCTCGGCCATGAGGGCGCGGGCATCGTGGTCGATGTCGGCGCCGGCGTCACCAGCGTGAAGAAGGGCGACCACGTCATTCCGCTCTATACGCCGGAATGCCGGCAGTGCCCGTCCTGCCTGTCGCGCAAGACGAACCTGTGCACCGCGATCCGCGCCACCCAGGGCCAGGGCCTGATGCCGGACGGCACCAGCCGCTTCTCGATCGGCAAGGACAAGATTTTTCACTACATGGGCTGCTCGACCTTCTCCAACTTCACCGTGCTGCCCGAGATCGCGGTGGCGAAAGTCAACCCCGACGCGCCGTTCGACACGATCTGCTACATCGGCTGCGGCGTCACCACCGGCGTCGGCGCCGTGTTCAACACGGCCAAGGTGGAGCAGGGCGCCACGGCCGTCGTCTTCGGCCTCGGCGGGATTGGCCTCAACGTGATCCAGGGCCTGGCGCTTGCCGGCGCCGACATGATCATCGGCGTCGATGTGAACAACGCCAAGAAGGAGTGGGGCGAGAAATTCGGGATGACGCATTTCGTCAACCCGAAGGAGATCGAGGGCGACATCGTCCCCTACCTCGTCAACCTGACGAAGCGTGGCGCCGACCAGATCGGCGGCGCCGACTACACTTTCGACTGCACCGGCAACACCAAGGTGATGCGCCAGGCGCTGGAGGCCAGCCACCGCGGCTGGGGCCAGTCGATCATCATCGGCGTGGCTGGCGCTGGCCAGGAAATCTCGACCCGGCCGTTCCAGCTGGTCACTGGGCGCGTGTGGAAGGGCACTGCCTTCGGCGGCGCGCGTGGCCGCACCGACGTGCCGCGCATCGTCGACTGGTATCTCGACGGCAAAATCCAGATCGACCCGATGATCACGCACCGGCTGAAGCTCGACGAGATCAACAAGGGTTTTGACCTGATGCACGCGGGCGAGTCGATCCGCAGCGTGGTGGTCTACTGACGGATGCCGGTACGGGTCAGGATAACCTTCCTCGACCCGGAGCAATCGAGTGTCCATCGCATCCGCAACTTTGGCGAAGACCTCTGGAGGGTGCTGCACGAGAACAAGCGAGTCGAGATCGATATTGGAGAGATCGACCGTGCCATCGATGAAATCACCTACACCGTGCGCGGCAAGTTCCTGCGCAGGACCCTTGCCGAGGTGCGGCATCGTCTGAAGCTGCACTTCATGGAAGACGAAGCGGTTATTTCGACTGAGGAAGCATAGGGAGGAATACGCATGGCAGAGAAACTGCACCCAAGTATCGACAACGGCGTGAAGAAGGGCAGCGCGAGCTTTGCCGGCGGCACGCTCGTATGCCTTTGCACCAGCAAGCCGGTGAAGGTGAAGATCAAGGGCAACGTCGCGCACGACCACGCGTGCGGCTGCACCAAGTGCTGGAAGCCCGCCGGTGCCGTGTTTTCGGTGGTGGCGGTGGCGGCGACCGCCGACGTCACTGTGACCGAGAACGGCGACAAGCTGAAGGTGGTCGACCCGACCGCTCTCATCCAGCGCCATGCCTGCACGGGCTGCGGCGTGCACATGCACGGGCCGGTCGAGCGCGACCATGCCTTCAAGGGCCTGTCCTTCGTGCATCCGGAGCGCTTCCAGGAAGCCGGCTGGGCCGAGCCTGGGTTCGCCGCCTTCGTCTCGTCGGTGATCGAATCCGGCGTCGACCCGAGCCGCATGGACGGGATCCGCGGGCGGCTCAAGGAACTGGGGCTGGAGCCCTACGACTGCCTGAATCCGCCGCTGATGGACTACCTGGCTACCTTTGCGGCCAAGAAGTCCGGCGCGCTCAAGGCGTAGCCGGCCTTTCCACCACTTTCGGCGCTGCCGGGTCACTTCCCGGCAACGCCATGCCGTACGCGGTATCGGCGGCGCCCTCGGCAACGTCGCTCGGCACGCGATAGCCCTTGTTGGCGCGCACCTCGCGCGGCGACATTCCGAACTGCTGCGTGATCTGGCGCGAGAAGTGGAACGGGTTCTTGTAGCCGCACTGCCAGGCGATCTCCGACAGCGTCAGCCCGGTCTGCAAAAGCAACACATGGCCGCGGGCAGCCCGCACCTGCCAGAGGTAGCGCACCGGCGTGATGCCGAGATGCCTGCGGAAAGCCGAGACCAGATGCTGCGGCGTCACGCCGACCAGCCCGGCCAGGCGCTCGACCGTGATCTCCTTCTCGAAATTCTCCTCGATGTAGAGGCGGGCGCGCAGTACGGAGCGCGGAATCAGGCGCTCCTGCTCGGAAAGCTGCGCCTCGTGGAAATAAGCAAGAAAGATCGACTGGCCGAGAGCGTTCCGGAGCGCGTTGAGGTTCGAGGACGAGCCCGAGCCCAATTCGACGCCCAGCCGCTGGAGCGTTTCCAGCCGCGGCGACAGCGCAACCGTCGGAGGCAGTGTGGTCAGCCGCGTCGCCATCGGACTTGGCGCATCGCCGGCCTGGCCTTCGCACCAGCTCACCCGCGTGCGGCGACCCTCGGTGTATTCGATCAGCAGGCTGCGCTCGTTGGGAAAGAAGCCGACGCTGCCGCGGCCCAGCACCGTCTCGACCCCGTCGCAGATTACGCGGGCGCCGCCCTCGTGGATGATCAGCAGCGTCAGATAGCTGTTCTGCAGCGGGCCGTAGAGCCCGCCATTGGGGTAGATCGCCTCGCCGAAGGCAAAGCCGCGGGTGGGATCGAGGAATATATGCGTTGCAGCATATGGCACGGCGGCCGGCCTCCGGTAGCGACGCCACCAGCTTAGCCGGCATCGACCTTAATTCAAGATATGCATTGGTCCGTTCGAGGCATTCCGCACACGGTAAGCCTGGAACACACTTGGTCCATGGTCGAGCCGCCCCGCGCGGCGGACGGCCCGCCAGCAGGTACGTCGCCGGGGAGCGCCACGTGTTTTTGCCAGCCGATCATTCGAAGGTGAGGAGCGAACTGCCACGCGGCTGCACCTTCGATGCCAGCGACTGGCATATCCTCGCTGGTTTCTGGCATCCGGTCGCCTTCGCCCACGACGTTGGAGACAAGCCGGTGCGGGCGCGGTTGCTGGACGTGGACCTCGTCGTCTACCGCACAAGCCAGGGCATCACCGTCGCGCACGATCTCTGCCCGCATCGGGGCACGCGCATCAGCGCCGGCTGGATGAACGGCGACAACCTGGTCTGCCCGATGCACGGCCTGCATTTCGGCCATGGCGGCGGCTGCACGAAGATCCCCTCGGTGGCGAATTCCGAAGGCCGCATCCCGCCCAAACTCAGGCTGCAGACCTGCCGGTCCGAGCTTCGCTACGGTATCGTCTGGGCCTGCCTGAAGGGCGAGCCAATCTGGCAGTTGCCGGAATGGGAGGGCATATCCAATCCCGATTTCCGCAAGGTCTATGTGCCGAGCGGCACCTGGTACGCCTCGGCCAGCCGCCATGTCGAGAACTTCAACGACGTCGCGCATTTTCCGTTCGTGCATACCAAGAGCTTCGGCGGCAGCCCGGCCGAGCCGATCCCGCCCTACGATGTCGAGCAGACCGATTTCGGCCTGCGCTTCGCTTTTCCCTATCATGAAGGCTTCAACCGCTTTCCGGACGGCGTACCCGGCACCGAGCGGGACGTGGTCTACACCTACGAGCTGACCTTCCCGTTCTCGACCATCATCAAGATCGCGCCGGTCGACTCCAGCTACGTCAACTACTTCGCCGACACGGTCTGCCCAGTCTCGGCGCGCGAGACGCGCATTTTCCAGCTGATGACCGACACCACCGGCGACCCGGACGACGCCTACTGGACGCATGATGCTCTGCTGATCAACGACGAGGACAAGCCGATGGTGGAGGAGCAGCGGCCGGAAGAACTGCCGCTCGATCTCACCGAGGAAATCCATATTCCGTCGGATCGCATGTCGCTCGAATACCGCCGCGCGCTGGTCCGAAAATTCGGCCTCGGCGCGCCGATCTCGAGCTGAGCCGCAACCGGGGATATTCGCGATGCTGGTCGAGACGAAACCGCTGACCCCCGCCGCAAGGGCGCCGGAAGGCGGATTTGCCGGTACGCCGTTCCATGCGGCTACCGCAGCGCACAATCGCACCACCTGGTGGTATGCCTGGGACCGCTACGTCATCCCGGACGTCTATACGGACATGCCGTCGGAGCTGCGCGCGATCCGCGAGGCGGCCGCGCTCATCGACATGTCGCCGCTGCCGAAGATGGAGATCGCCGGCCACGACGCGCACCGGCTGGTCAACCGGCTGATGACGCGCGACCTGTCGGCCATCGCGGTCGGCCAGGCGATGTATGCGGCGTGGTGCGACGAGCACGGCCTGCTGGTCGGCGACGGCCTTGTGTTTCGCGTCGAGGAGCAGCGCTTCATCGTCTCCGGCGAGGCGAGCCATGCCTGGTTCGCGGCGCATGCCGGCGGCCTCGACGTCGCGCTGCGCAACGTTTCCGACGATTTCGGTATTCTTTCGCTGCAGGGGCCGCGCGCCTTCGACGTGCTTGCCGCTGCAACCGGGCGCGACTGGTCGGGATTGAAGTTTTCGACGATGGCACAGACAGAAATCGCCGGCGTCGAGCTGTTCGTCGCCCGTCAGGGCTTTACCGGCGAGCGCGGCTTCGAGCTGTGGGTGCCGCGCGAAGGCGGTGCGGCGGTGTGGAACGCGGTCCATGCGGCCGGCGAAAAACTCGGCGTCAGGCCGGCGGGCGAATATGCCGTCGACGTCGCGCGCATCGAGGCCGGCCTGCTCCTGGTCTCGGCCGACTACACCGGCGCCGGGCCGGACCAGCGCTGCGCGCATGTCGAGGTCGCCGCCGACCTGACCGTCACGCCCTTCGAGGCGGGCCTCGGTAAATTCGTCGACCTCGGCCGCGATTTCGTCGGCAGCGATGCGCTGGCGCAGCAGAAGCAGAATCCACGGTCCGACCGGCGCTTCGTCGGCCTGCGCTACGATGCCGGCCAGATCCTGCGGCTCGCGGCCGAGCGCAGCGCGCTGGGAACGGCGCTTTCGCGGGTTTATTGGGGCTCGATGACGGCATGGAAGGACGGGGCCGTCGTCGGCCGCGCCTCCAGCCTGTGCTTCAGCCCGACGCTCAGGCAGGCGATCAGTTTCGGCTTCCTGTCCGGCGCGCAGGCCGAGGCCGGCACCCGCCTCGAGGTCGCGCTGAAAGACGACACCGGCACCGGGCTCGGCCTCGTCGACGCCGAGGTCGTGCCGCTGCCATTCGTCAACATCAGGCGGTCGGCGCCGTGAACGCCCACGCCAGTCCGTGCGGTATCGCCATGGCCCCGCCTCACGATCGGCTCCGCCTGCGGCTGGCCGGCAAGGTCGATTGTGCGGAAGGCATCGCCGCCTTCGAGCTGGTCGATCCGGCCGGCGGCGAACTGCCCGCCTTCAGCGCCGGCGCGCATCTCGACCTGCACCTACCCAACGGCCTGGTCCGGCAATACTCGCTGCGCAACTCGCCCGCCGAGCGGCATCGCTATTGCCTCGGCGTGCTGCGCGAGCCGGCCGGCCGCGGCGGCTCGGCGGCGATGCATGCGCTGGCGCCGGGAGCTATGCTGGAGGTCAGCCGCCCGCGCAACAACTTTGAACTCGACGAGGCCGCGCCGTTTTCGCTGTTGCTCGCCGGCGGCATCGGTGTCACGCCGATCCTTTCCATGGCGCACCGGCTCTCCGAACTCCGCCGCGACTTTTCCTTCCACTACGCGGCGCGCACCGCCGCCCGCATGGCGTTTCGCGGCGAAATCGAGGCCTCGGCCTTCGGGGATCGCGCCCGCTTTCACCTCGACGATGGTGCCGCGACCCAACGTCTCGACCTCGACGGCATCGTGCAAGCGTACCGGCCAGGTGCAAAACTCTACGTCTGCGGGCCGGCGGGCTTCATGGACGCTGTCATCGCCGCGGCGCGCAAGTGCTGGCCTGAAGACGCCATCCGCCGCGAATATTTTTCCGCCGCGCCTGTCGTCCCGCACGACGCGGACGGCCCGTTCCGGGTCAGGCTCGCGCTTTCGGGCCACAGCGTCGACGTGCCGGCCCGTTGCTCGATCGTCGAGGCGCTGGCCGGCATCGGCGTCGAGGTGCCGACATCCTGCGAGCAGGGCATCTGCGGCACCTGCGTGACGAAGGTGCTGTCGGGCACGCCCGACCACCGCGACCTCGTGCTGACCGAACGCGAACGCGCCGACCGCATGACGCTGTGCTGCTCGCGCGCGCTCACCGAAGAACTCGTGCTGGATCTCTAGTATGGTGACCGTTCCGCGCACCGGAGGACGATGTTGGATCTGAGCCGCTTCGCCAGGGCCATCCCCAAGGCCGAACTGCACCTGCACCTCGAAGGCGCGGTGCAGGCCGACACGTTTGCGAAGCTGGCGCGCAAGAACGGCATTGCGCTGCCGGGCGGCAAGAGCGCGCGCGAACTCTACGACTACGACAACCTCGTCGACTTTTTGGAGGTCTATGACCTTGTCTCGCGCTCGGTGGTGACGGCCGACGATTTCCACCTCATCACCTACGAGGCGCTGGCCGATTGCGCGCGCAGCGGCGGACGCTACGCCGAATTCTTCTTCAGCCCGATCATCCACCTCGTTTCCGGCGTCACCTATCCGACCATGCTTTCCGGCATCCTGCGGGCCATGGACGACGTCGAGACCGAGTTCGGGCTGGTGTCGCGCGTCATCCCCGCCCACAACCGCGAACTCAGCGTCGAGCGCGGTCTGGAACTGCTCGATCTGATCCTCGCGCATCGCGATGAGCGGGTGATCGGCATCGGGCTCGACTATGACGAGGAGCCGTTCCCGCCGGCGCCGTTCAAGCCGCTCTACGACCGGGCCGGAAAGGCGGGGCTGCGGCTCACCGCCCATGCCGGGGAGGGCGGGCCGGCGAAGAATGTCGAGGATGCGCTCGACGTGCTCGGCTGCGAGCGCATCGACCATGGATACCGCGTCATGGAGAACCCGGCACTGGTCGCTCGCTGTGCGGCCGAGCGGATCTTCTTCACCGTCTGCCCGAGTTCGTGCGAGATTCTCACGCCCTGGCGCGACCTTGCCGCGCGCGACCACCCGATCCGCCAGATGATGGACGCCGGCATTCCGGTGGTCATCGACACAGACGATCCGCCGATGCTGCGCACAAATCTCGCCAAGGAATACAGGCTGGTGGGAGAAAGGATAGGCGTCGGCGCCGGCGGGCTGAAGGCGCTTGCCCTGAACTCGCTGGAAGCCGCCTGGCTGGACGATTCCGTCAAGCGGAGCTGGCGGGCTGAGTGGAGTGCCGAAATCGACCGGCTGACCGCGGAGGAGGCGGCGGGCCGGGCCTGAACCAAGGCGGCCGCGAAGGTCGCCGCTGAATAAAAAAACGACGGGAAAACCGACGAACCAACCAGAGGGAAAGGTCCAACCGATGCTTTCGAGACTGTTCAAACCACTTGCCGCGTTCTGCGCGGCGCTCCTGCTTGCGGCATTCGCCGCGACACTGCCTGCCAGCGCGCAAAAGCCCGACCGGCTGAGCGTCGCCGTCATCCTCTCCGCCGGCATCGAGAACGGCTGGGACGGCACCTTCATCCACGCGCTCGAGAAGGCGAAGGAAGCAGCACCGCACGGGCTCAAAATCTCGTGGAAATACACCGAGCCGCTGTGGGGCGACGACGCTGGCGATGCCATGCGGCTGTTCGCCGAGAGCGGCGAATACGACATCATCTGGGCCCACAGCACCTATTCCGACCAGGTGAAGAAGCTCAAGGACGAGTTCCCGGAGATTCTGTTCGTGGTCGTCGGCTCGGGCAATGAAGGCCTAGGCGGCAACCAGTACTGGGTCTACAAGCGCGTCCACGAGGCGGCCTATGTGCTCGGCACCATCGCTGGCAAGATGACCAAGTCGGGCGTGCTCGGGGCCGTCGGCACCTACCCGGCCGATGACGTCAACGACGAGATCAATGCCTTCTTCGCCGGTGCGAGGTCGGTGAGGCCGGACGTCAAGCACTCCGTTGCCTTCATCGAGTCCTGGTACGATCCGGCCAAGGCCGCCGAATACACCAAGGCGCAGATCGCCACCGGCGCGGACCTGATCTTCCAGCTCGCAGGCAACTTCCAGCCTTGCGAGGAGGCCAAGATCTACTGCTTCGGCAATTTTTCCGACCAGAACTCCTTCTCGCCCTCGACGGTGCTGAGCAGCGCGGTGGCCGTGTGGTCGCCCGATCTCAACTGGATCATCGACGAGTGGTACGCTCACAAGGTCGAGGGCAAGCCCTATGACGGCAACAAGGAGAAGCACTGGTTCTCGATGGCGCAGGACGGCGCGGCGGTGGCGCCCTACCACGACCTGGAATCCGCCATTCCGGAGCCGGTGCGTGCCGAAGCCAAGGCGCTGGAGGAGAAAATCCGCAGCGGCGCCTTCGAAGTGCCGCTGGACGTCGCCGATCCCAAGAACTCCCAGTGATCAACACCGCGGCCGCGCCTTGCATGGCGCGGCCGCGGACGGTCCAGGCAACCGGGGAGCAACGCGATGTCACTCGCCTTGCGCGTCGAAGGGCTGACCAAGCGCTTCGCCGGCGTCACCGCCAATGACGGCGTCGATTTCGACCTCAGGACCGGCGAGATCCATTGCCTGTTCGGCGAGAACGGCGCCGGAAAGTCGACGATGTCCTCCTGCATCTTCGGCTTCTACCGGCCGGACAGCGGCCGCATCTTCCTGCACGGGCGCGAGGTCTCATTCGCCTCGCCGAGCGATGCCATCCGCAACGGCCTCGGCATGGTGCACCAGCATTTTGTCCTCGTGCCCGAGTTCACGGTGCTGGAGAACATCATCGTCGGTACCCAGAAATCGGGCTGGCGGCTGAATGCGCGGGAGGCCCGGCGCAAGATCGAGGGTATCTGCGCCGAGTACGGCATCGAGATGAATCTCGACACCTATGTCTGGGAACTGGCGGTCGGCCGCCAGCAATGGGTCGAGATTCTCAAGGCGCTCTATCTCGACGCGAAAATCCTGATCCTGGACGAGCCGACCGCCGTGCTGACGCCGGCGGAATCGCAGGCGCTTTTCCGCATCATCAAGGCGATGTGCGCGCGTGGCCTGTCGATCGTGCTGATCACGCACAAGCTGGTCGAGGTGATGCAGTCCGACCGCGTCACCGTGCTGCGCAAGGGCAAGGTCGTGGCGACGCTCGACACGCCGGGCACGACTCCAGACGAACTGGCCCGGCTGATGGTCGGGCGCGAGGTGTCCTTCACGGTCGACAAGCCAGCGCTGGCGCCCGGCGCCACCGTGCTCGAGGTCGCCGGTCTTTCGGCGATCGGCCATTGGGGCGAGCATGTGCTGAAGGACGTTTCGCTGAGCGTCGCCAGGCACGAAATCCTCGGCATCGCCGGCGTTGCCGGCAACGGCCAGAAGGAACTGTTCGAGGTGCTGTGCGGCGTGCGTACGCCGGGCGCCGGCACGATCCGGCTCGCCGGCGAGGACGTCACCGGCATGACGTCGCGGGCGCTGATGGACCGCGGCGTCGGCCACATTCCCGACGATCGCTTTCGGGAGGGGCTGGTGCGCGAGTTCAGCATCGCCGACAATCTCGTGCTCGGCTGGCAGCGTGATGCCAAGTACAGGTCGGGGCCGCTGATGAACCGCACGGCGATCGGCGAACTGTCGAAGACCATGATCTCCGAATACCAGATCGCCGCGCGTGACGCCGCGGTGCCGGCCGGCAACCTCTCCGGCGGCAATGCGCAGAAGGTGATCATCGCGCGCGAGTTCCTGCACGCCTCCGGCCTGCTGCTGGCCAACCAGCCGACCCGCGGGCTCGACGTCGGCGTCATCGAATATGTGCAGGCGCGACTGCTGCAGAAGCGCGCGGAAGGCTTTGCCATCCTGCTCGCCTCCGAAGAACTTTCCGACCTGTTCAACCTCGCCGACCGCATCGCGGTGATGTTCAAGGGCGAGATCGTCGGCGTCGTCGACCCAAAGCGCGCCAGCGTCGAGGAGGTCGGCATCCTGATGGCCGGCAAGCGCCTGGGGGCGGCAGCGTGATCGCCTTCGAGCGGCGCATGGAGAAGAATGGGCTGTGGACATTCGTGGCGTTCGCGCTGGCCGTCGTGGCCTGCATCGCCGCCACCGCGCTTCTGCTCGCCTCGACCGGTGCCGACATCGGCCAGGCCTTCTCCGCACTCTGGAAAGGCGCTGCCGGGTCGCGCCGCGCCCTGATCTCGACGCTGGTCAATGCCACGCCTCTGATCCTCACCGGCCTGGCGACGGTCGTGGCCTTCCGTGCCCAGATCTGGAGCATCGGCCAGGAGGGCCAGGTTTTTGCTGGCGCGATGGGCGGCTATCTCGGTGCCCAACTGCTGGCCGGGCTGCCGCCGCTGTTGCTGCTGCCCGGGGCGCTCATCGTCGGCGTCACTGCCGGCGTGCTGGTCGGCGGGCTCTGCGGCGTGCTGAAGACGCGCTTTAGCGTCAACGAGATCATCTCAACGGTGATGATGAATTATCTGATCTCCTATTTCATGTCGTGGCTGCTGGCCGGCGGGCCGTGGTCGGAGGTCGGCACCGTCGCCTACCACCAGTCGCCCGAGGTGGCGGACGCGGCGAACCTGCCGATGCTGTTCGGCGTCGGCCGGCTGCATGTCGGCGTGTTGTTGCCGTTTTTGGCGGCCATCGCCTGCTCGGTGCTGCTCGCGCGCATGCCGCTCGGCTACGAAATCCGCGGGCTGGGCTACAATCCCGAGGCGCTGCGCCACAAGGGCGTGAACGTCGCGCGCACCGTGGTTCTGGTGATGGCGATCTCGGGCGGATTGGCGGCACTTGCCGGCGCCATCGAACTGCTGGGCGTCAGCCACCGGCTCCGCGCCGACAATTTCGCCGGCCTCGGCTATTCTGGGATCATCGTCGGCATGATCGGCGGTCTCAATCCGCTCGGCACGGTCGTCGCCGGCCTGTTCTTCGGCGGGCTTGCCAGCGGGGCGGTGTCGATGCGGGTGCTGTCCGACACGCCGGCCGCACTTGTGCCGGCAATCCAGGGGCTGACGCTGTTCTTCTTCCTCTGCGCCGGCGTGCTGGCGCGCTACCGCATCGTGAGGAGGGCGCCGTGAACCAGCTTTTCACCGAGGCGATCCTGATCAGCGTCCTTGCCTCGACGGTTCGCATCATGACGCCGCTGCTGTTTTCGGCGCTCGGCGAACTGGTCACCCAGCGTGCCGGCATCTGGAACATGGGCGTCGAGGGCACGATGCTGATGGGCGCCTTCACTTCCTACATCGTCGCCACCGCGTCCGGGTCGCTCTGGCTCGCCGTACTGGCGGCTATCCTCGCGGGCGGCGTCATGGGCGTGATCATCGCGTTCATGACGGCAACGCTGCGCGTCGACCACTTCATCGCCGGGCTCGGCCTCAATTTGCTCGCCGCGGGGCTGACGCTCTACTGGTTCCAGAGCTACATCAAGGGCGGCGCGCAGCCCACATTTTCCAGCTTCGAGAACGTGCCGATCCCGCTGCTCGCCGATATTCCTGTCCTCGGGCCGGTGCTGTTCTCGCAGCGGCTGCTCACCTATGTCGCCTTCCTCGCCGTGCCGGCAGTCTGGTTCCTCCTCTACCGTACGCGCTACGGGCTCGAGCTGCGCTGCCTCGGCGAGAACCCCAAGGCGCTCGACGTCAAGGGCCTCAGCGTCTCCGCGCGCCAGTATGCGGCCGTCATGTTCGGCAGCGCCATGACCGGGCTCGGCGGCGGCTTCTTGATGCTTGGCTTCTCCGACCGCTTCCTCGCCGATTTCAGCGCGGGGCGCGGCTGGATCGTCGTGGTGGCGCTGATCGCCGGCAACTGGATGCCGCGCGGCGTGCTGATCGCGATTGCCGCCTTCGCCTTCCTGGAGGCGCTTGCCACCCACCTGCAGGTTCTCGGCGCGCCGGTGCCGCACCAGTTGCTGCTGGCGCTGCCCTACCTCGCCTCGATCGTCATCCTGATGTTCGTGCGCTTCCGCTCCGGCCAGCCGGCGCGCCTCGGCGTCGCCTACATGCGCGAGTAGGCTCACCGCCGCGAAAATCCTCCGCTATCGCGGGCTGCCGGAAATTCTCGACCTGCTGTCGGGAAGGCCCTATCTCCTGCGTCCTCTGACCAAAGGAACAGCCATGCAATACGCCATCCTCTGCTACAATTCCGAAGACGTCGTCGGCGCCTGGACCAAGGACGAGGACGACGCCGTCATGGGCCGGCTCGCGAAGGTCACCGACAAGCTCGCCAAGCAAGGCCGGCTCGGCCCGGTCGCCCGGCTTCTCCCCACCACCGCCGCCACGACGCTTCGCAAGACGCGAGAAGACCCGATCGTGCTCGACGGCCCGTTCGCGGAGACGAAGGAGCAGTTGCTCGGCTTCTACCTTGTCGAATGCAAGGACCTCGAGGATGCGCTCGACGTGGCGCGCGAGCTTGCGGCGGTCAACCCGGCCGTCGGCTCCTACGAGATCCGCCCGGTCGGCGTCTACTTTCCGGCTCCGGCGGCATGAACGACCTGGACTTCATCGAGACTACCCTCAGCTCGGCCCGGCCCAAGGTCGTCGGCGCTCTGCTGCGCTATTTTCGCGACCTCGATGCGGCCGAGGAGGCGTTCCAGGACGCCTGCCTCAGGGCGCTGGGCAACTGGCCGCGCAACGGCCCGCCGCGCGATCCGGCGGCCTGGCTGATCATGGTCGGGCGCAATTCCGGCATCGACGCCGTGCGCAAGCGGTCACGCCAGGAGCCGATGCCGGACGAGGACAAGGTTTCCGACCTCGACGACGTCGAGACGCCGCTGGCCGACCGGCTCGACGGCGCCGACTACCGTGACGACATCCTGCGGCTGATGTTCATCTGCTGCCATCCGGATCTGCCGGCCACGCAGCAGATCGCGCTTGCCTTGCGTATCGTCTCCGGTATCCCGGTTCGCCAGATCGCGCGCGCCTTCCTGGTCAGCGAGGCGGCGATGGAACAGCGCATCACGCGCGCCAAGGCTCGCATCGCCGATGCCGGCGTGCCGTTCGAGACGCCGGGCGCGGTGGAGCGCGCCGAGCGGCTGGCGAGCGTGGCCGCCATGGTCTACCTCATCTTCAACGAGGGCTATTCGGCCGACCGCGCCGATGCCCCGGCGCGCGCGCCGCTCTGCGACGAGGCGATCCGCCTTGCGCGCCTGCTGTTGCGGCTCTTTCCGGCCGAGCCGGAGATCATGGGGCTGACGGCGCTGCTCCTTCTCCAGCATTCGCGCGCGGCAGCGCGCTTCGACGTGGAAGGCGCGGTGGTGCTGATGGAGGACCAGGACCGCGCGCTGTGGAATCGCAAGATGATCAACGAGGGGCTGGCGCTGATCGACAAGGCGATGCGCCACCGCCGATCCGGCGCCTACCAGATCCAGGCGGCGATTGCGGCGCTGCACGCGCGCGCCGAGCGCCCGCAGGACACCGACTGGGCCGGCATCGACCTGCTTTATTCGGCGCTGGAGCGCATGACGCCTTCGCCGGTGATCACACTCAACCGTGCCGTCGCCGTCTCCAAGGTGCAGGGACCGGAAGTCGCGCTCGCCATGATCGACCCGCTCGAGCCCAAGCTCTCCGGCTATTTCCATTTCCATGGGCTGCGCGGTGCGCTGCTCAACCAGATGGGCCGCAGCGACGAGGCGCGGGCCGCCTTCGGCCGCGCCATCGGCCTGGCAAACACGACGGCGGAGGCCGCCCACATCCGCATGCATCTCGACCGGCTGGAACGCGAGTCCGCAGCGGTCAAGGCCGGCCGCGCATCCTGATTTTTTCGACCGACACGTCGGCCCGGAAACGTCCCGCGCGTCTTACGGGCATCGAACGAAAACCCCTCGAGGAGACCTGAAATGGCCAACATCGAAGCCCCCGCGGCGGCCGGCGATCGCGAACTCGTTCTCACCCGCGACATGGATGCACCGCGCGAAAAACTATACCGCTGCTGGACCGAGCCGGAGCTGTTGAAGCGCTTCTTCACGCCGCTGCCATGGACGACAGTCCACGCCGAAATCGACGTGCGTCCCGGTGGCTCCAGCTACGTCGTCATGCGCGACCCCGACGGCAAGGAGTATCCCAACCGCGGCGTCTACCTGGAAGTCGTTCCGAACGAGAAGATCGTCTTTACCGACGCGTTCTGTCGCGCCTGGGTGCCGTCACAGAAGCCGTTCATCGTCGCCACGGTCATCTTCGAGGACATCGGTGGCGGCAGGACGCGCTACACTGCGGTCGCCCGCCACTGGACCGTGGAAGACTGCGAGGCCCACGCGAAGATGGGCTTCCATGAAGGCTGGGGCCAGGCCGCTGGCCAGTTGGAGGCGCTGGCAAAGACGATTTGAGGCTGGCGCCGCTATCCGGCCTGAGGACGGGTGACCGTCTGCTCGATTGCGCCGAACACCGAGTGGCCGGCGTGGTCCTTCATCTCGATGCGGACGGTATCGCCGTAGTGCAGAAACGGCGTCGCCGGTGCGCCGCCGAGGAGCGTCTCGACCACCCTTATCTCGGCGATGCAGGAATAGCCGGCGCCGCCCTGGGCGATTGGCTTGCCCGGGCCCCCGTCGAGCTTGTTCGACACCGTGCCCGACCCGATGATGCTCCCGGCGACAAGCGGCCGCGTCTTTGCCGCGTGGGCCACCAGCGCCGGGAAATCGAACACCATGTCGACGCCGGCGTTGGCGCGGCCAAACGGCTTGCCGTTGAGGTCGACGGCCAGCGGGAGGTGGATCTTGCCACCGTCCCAGGCGTCGCCGAGTTCGTCCGGCGTCACCGCGACCGGCGAAAAGGCCGACGACGGCTTCGACTGGAAGAAGCCGAAGCCCTTTTTCAGTTCGGCCGGCATCAAGTTGCGCAGCGACACATCGTTGACCAGCATCAGCAGGCGGATGGCGTCGCGGGCCTGGTCGACCGTCGCGCCGGCCGGCACGTCGCCCACCACCACCGCGACCTCGCCCTCCATGTCGATGCCCCAGCCATCGTCGGCCATGACGATCGGGTCGCGCGGCGCAAGAAATGCATCTGAGCCGCCCTGGTAGATCAGCGGGTCTGTCCAGAAACTCGCCGGCATTTCGGCATTGCGCGCCTTGCGCACCAGTTCCACGTGGTTGACGTAGGCCGAGCCGTCCGCCCACTGGTAGGCGCGCGGCAACGGCGACAGCGCATCATGCTCGTGGAAGCGCTGGGTAGGAACCGCACTGTGCTCCAGGCTCTCGGCGAGGGCGGCGAGGTGCGGCGCGATCCGCTGCCAGTCGTCCAGCGCCCCCTGCAGGGTCGGCACCAGGAACGAGGCGTCCGTGCACCGCGTCAGGTCGCGCGACACCAGCACCAGGCGACCGTCGCGCGTGCCGTTCCTCAGCGAGGCAAGTTTCATTCCGTTCCCTCCAAAGATGCTTTTTGTCAGAAGGCCACAACAAGCCCGTCGCGCGCCACGGTCAAGGGGCCGGACCAGGTGTTGCGCACCGCTTTTTCCCAGTCCTCCGTGCCGATCGCGGGGTCGTCCGCCGGAATCAGGTGGCTGAGCACCAGCCGGCCGACGCCGGCCTGGGTGGCGATCCGCCCCGCTTCCTCGGCCAGGCTGTGGCTGGCAAGCAGATGTTCCTTCAATCGCGCGCCGTTGCCGGTGCGGGCAACGAGGCGGTCGACGCCCCCGGTGAGCATCGCTTCGTGGACGAGAATGTCGGCACCCCTGGCGAAGTCCGCCAGCGGCTCGAAATACGCGGTGTCGCCCGAGAACACGATTGCCCGACCGGCCGCCTCGAAGCGCAGCGCGAAAGCGTCCGTCACCGGCGGATGGAGCACGCGGAGCGCGGTGACGTTGAGCCCGTCTTCCGCGAACACCGGCCCGTCGGCAAATTCCTCCACCTCGACCAGGTCGCGCAGATCGGGGCGCCCCTCGTCGGCGATACGGGTCTCGATGTCGAACTCCACCGATTGCAGGAAGCGGCTCCAGAGATGGCCGGTACCGGCCGGCCCGAAGACGCGCACCTTGTGCGCCAGGCCCGCCGTCCAGGCGGTGTGGAGCAGCGGCCCAAGTTCAAGCACATGGTCTGAATGCAGGTGGGTGATGGCGATGAGGTCGAGGTCCCGCAGTTGCATGGCGGTCTCGACCAGCCCGCGCGTCACGCCAAGGCCGCAGTCGATCACGATGCGCCGGCCGCCGATCACCAGCAGGGAGGCCGTGGGAGAGGGGCCGCCCGGCCGGATCGCCGGACCGCCCTTCGAACCCAGGATCACCAGGCGGTCGGTCAAGACCAGTCGCCCTCGACGCTGCCGTTAAAGCGTTTCTTCAGGCCGGCCCAGCAGTCGATGTAATTGTCCTGGCGCGTCTCAAGCTCGGCGCCGTAACGCGTCAATAATTGCGGGAAGCGCGTCTCGAACATGAACGCCATGGTGTTTTCCAGCTTCACCGGCTTCAATTCGGCCTTGGTCGCCTTGTCGTAGCCGTCGGCGTCCGGCCCGTGCGCCAGCATCATGTTGTGCAGGCTCATGCCGCCGGGCACGAAGCCCTCCTCCTTGGCGTCGTATTTGCCCTGGATGAGGCCCATGAACTCGCTCATGATGTTGCGGTGGTACCAGGGCGGCCGGAAGGTGTTTTCGGCCACCATCCAGCGCGGCGGGAAGATGACGAAGTCGACATTAGCCGTGCCTTCCTCGCCCGACGGGGCGGTCAGCACAGTGAAGATCGACGGGTCGGGATGGTCGAACAGGATCGCGCCGACCGGCGAGAAGGTGGCGAGGTCGTATTTGTAGGGCGCGTAGTTGCCGTGCCAGGCCACGACGTCGAGCGGCGAATGGCCGATCTCGGTGACGTGGAAGGCGCCGCACCATTTCACCGTCAGCCGGCACGGTGTTTCCTTCTCCTCGAACCATGCGACCGGCGTCTTGAAGTCGCGCGGGTTGGCCAGGCAGTTGGCGCCGATCGGCCCGCGGTCGGGCATGGTGAACTTGGCGCCGTAGTTTTCGCAGATGTAGCCGCGCACGGGGCCGTCTATCAGTTCGACCTTGAAGACCAGGCCGCGCGGCAGCACGCAGATCTCGCCCGGCTTCACCTCGATCACGCCCATTTCGGTGACGAAGCGTACGCTACCCTGTTGCGGCACGATAAGCAGTTCGCCGTCCGAGTTGAAGAAGTGGTCGTCCACCATCGAGGTGTTGGCGACATAGACATGCGCCGCCATGCCGCTCTGTCCGTAAACGTCGCCGGCGGTGGTCATGGTGCGGATGCCGGCGATGAAATCGGTGGGTGCATCCGGGATCGGCACCGGGTTCCAGCGCAATTGTCCGAGCGCGAGTTCGTGGTCGCCGACATTGGGCGCGCTCTTCCAGTGCGGAAGGCTCGCGGTCTTGAAGCGGGAAGTGTGCTTCACGCTCGGGCGGATGCGATAGAGCCAGGAGCGCTCGTTGGTACCGCGCGGCGCGGTGAAGGGCGAACCGGAAAGCTGTTCCGCATAGAGGCCGTAGGCGGGGCGCTGCGGCGAGTTGCGGCCCTGCGGCAGGGCACCGGGAAGCGTCTCGGTCTCGAAATCGTTGCCGAAGCCCGGCATATAGGAAAGCGTCATCGGTCATCTCCCGCCGTCACAGGGTCGGACGGCAATTGGTTGCGTTCGTAACCATCGATTTTGTAACCATCAAGGGTCGGAACTGCCGGATTTGTATCTGACGATACAGACTCCCCTCGGCCGGGATTTGAGCGGTTCTCTCGAAGATTGGAGCTGCGCCTGCGCTTGCCTTCCGGAGGCTAAGGTCAATCGCGCCTGGTGGCCTGCTTCGCCGCGAGCTCCGCCAGCACTTCGTCGGTATGCTCGCCGAGCTTTGGTGAGCGGCGCGAAGTGTCGAGGACTGCTTCGCTCATCCGGATCGGCGTGCGCAGGCCCGGCACGCCGTCCGCCTCTATCTGCATGCCGCGGTGGATGAATTGCGGGTCGACGAAAACATCGGCGACAGTGTTGATCGGCCCGGCGGGCACCACGGCCTTTTCGAGGGCCGCTAGAAGGTCGTCGCGCTTCCAGGTTTTGGTGCGCTCCGTGAGGATCGCTGACAACACATGGCGGTCTTCGACGCGGGCGCGGTTGGTCGAAAACCGCGGGTCGGTAGCCAGTTCGTCGAGGCCCAGCACCGCGCAGAAGCGCGAAAACTGCTGATCGTTGCCGACGGCAACGATGAGGTGGCCGTCGGCCACGGCGAAGGTCTGGTAGGGCGCGATGTTGGGATGTGCATTGCCGAGCCGCTTCGGCGCGGTGCCGGAGGCCAAAAAGTTCATCGCCTGGTTGGCGAGCACGCCGGCCATGGTGTCGAACAGCGCCATGTCGATGTGCTGGCCTTTGCCGGTGCGCTCGCGCTGCAGCAGGGCGGCCTGGATCGCTACCACGCCGTAGACGCCGGTGAAGACGTCGGCGAAAGCGACGCCGATCTTTTGGGGCGCGCCGTCCGGCTCGCCGGTCAGGTCCATGATGCCGGCCATGCCCTGGATCATGAAGTCGTAGCCGGCACGCTGGGCGTAGGGTCCGTCCTGGCCGAAGCCGGTGACCGAGCAGTAGATCAGGCGCGGGTTGAGCTTCGACAGCGAGGCGTAGTCCAGGCCGTATTTCTTCAGGCCGCCGACCTTGAAGTTCTCAATGAAGACATCGGCGCCCGCAGCGAGTCGGCGGATGACGTCCTGGCCTTTTTGCGTCGAAAAATCGACCACGACGGAGCGCTTGCCGCGATTGCAGGCGTGGAAATAGGCAGCCGAGTGGTCGTCGTCGACGTCGATCCAGGGCGGACCCCATTTGCGGGTGTCGTCGCCGTCCGGGCTCTCCACCTTGATGACGTCGGCGCCGAGGTCGGCCAGCGTCTGGCCAATCCACGGACCCGCCAGGATGCGGGCGAGTTCGATGACCTTCAGGCCGGCGAGCGGGGTCTCGGCCACGGCCGTGCTCAGAAGAAGGCCTGGATGCCGGTCTGCGCGCGGCCGAGGATCAGCGCATGCACGTCGTGCGTACCCTCGTAGGTGTTGACCGTCTCCAGGTTTTGCGCGTGGCGCATCACGTGGTAACCGATCTGGATGCCGTTGCCGCCGTGCATGTCGCGGGCCTGCCGGGCGATGTCGAGCGCCTTGCCGCAATTGTTGCGCTTGACGATGGAGATCATCTCCGGCGCCAGCCGGCCGTCGTCCATCAGCCGCCCGACGCGCAACGAGCCCTGCAGGCCGAGCGCGATCTCGGTCTGCATGTCGGCGAGCTTCTTCTGGAAGAGCTGGGTTGCGGCGAGCGGCTTGCCGAACTGCTTGCGGTCGAGCCCGTACTGGCGGGCGCGGTGCCAGCAGTCCTCGGCGGCACCCATCGTGCCCCAGGAAATGCCATAGCGGGCGCGGTTCAGGCAGCCGAACGGACCCTTGAGGCCGGAGACGTTGGGCAGCAGCGCGTCCTCGCCGACTTCGACGCCCTGCATCACGATCTCGCCGGTGATCGACGCGCGGAGGCTGAGCTTGCCCTCGATCTTCGGGGCGGATAGGCCGGCCATGCCCTTTTCCAGCACGAAGCCGCGAATCTGGTCGCCATGCGCGGCCGACTTCGCCCAGACGACGAAGATGTCGGCTATCGGCGCATTCGATATCCACATCTTCGAACCGGTGAGGCGGTAGCCCGACGCGATCTTCTCGGCGCGGGTCTTCATGCCGCCCGGGTCGGAACCTGCGTCCGACTCGGTCAAGCCGAAGCAGCCGATGAACTCACCGGAAGCGAGCTTCGGCAGGTATCTTTTCCGCTGCTCTTCCGAGCCGTAAGCGTGGATCGGGTACATCACCAGCGAGGACTGGACGCTCATCATCGAGCGATAGCCGCTATCGACGCGCTCGACCTCGCGCGCGACCAGGCCGTAGGAGACATAACCCGCGCCCACGCCGCCATACTCCTCCGGAATGGTGACGCCGAGCAGGCCGGCTTCGCCCATTTCGCGAAAGATTTTCGGATCGCTTGTCTCGTCCAGGTAGGCCTTTTCGATGCGCGGGGCGAGGCGATCGGTAGCGAACGCCGCCGCCGCTTCGCGGATCATCCGCTCGTCCTCGGTCAGTTGGTCGTCGAGGAGAAAGGGGTCTTCCCATGAAAAGGCGGCGCGATCAGCCATGCGTCTTGTCTCCCGATCCGAAGGCCCGGCTTCATGGCGCCTGCCGTAGTGCCAATCGGGAAGGCGGTCAACTCGCCAGAAACCGCAGGATTAGAGAAAATCGATTGCATTTTTCTGCAATCGATTTACCACCGAACCATCCTGTCTGCACGAGGGAGCCATGACAGCACGCCCCGACGTTTTCGCCTTATACGACAAGCGGACCTTCTCGCTGCAGTATGTGGTTAGCGATCCGGTGAGCAAGGCCTGCGGCATAATCGATCCGGTGCTGGACTATGACGAGAAATCCGGCTCAATCGCGACGCGCAACGCCGACAGCATTCTCGACTACATCCGCAACGCCGGCCTGTCGGTGCAGTGGATCCTCGATACGCACCCGCACGCGGATCATTTTTCCGCTGCACGCTACCTCAAGGAGAAAACCGGTGCTCCGACTGCGATCGGGGAGAAGGTTGTGGACGTTCAAAACCTTTGGAAGGCGATCTACAATTGGCCGGATTTTCCGGCGGACGGCTCGCAATGGGACAGACTGTTCGCCGATCGAGAGGAATTTGCGATCGGAAGCCTGCGCGGCAGCGTGATGTTTTCGCCTGGCCACACTCTGGCCTCTATCACCTATGTGGTGGGGGACGCAGCCTTCGTGCACGACACTCTGTTCCAGCCCGATAGCGGCACGGCGCGCGCCGATTTTCCGGGCGGCAGTGCCGCGCGATTGTGGCGCTCGATCCAGGCGATCCTTTCCCTGCCGCCCGAGACACGGCTTTTCACCGGCCATGATTATCAGCCGGGCGGACGTGACGTGCAGTGGGAGAGCACGGTTGCCGAGCAGCGGACCCGCAACAGCCATATATCCAGATGTGCGACCGAAGCCGACTTCGTGGGCCTGCGCGAGGCGCGCGACCGCACCCTGCCGATGCCGAAGCTGATCCTTCACGCTCTGCAGGTGAACATCAACGGCGGGCGCCTCCCGCCACCCGAAGACAATGGCCGCAGCTACCTCAAGATTCCGCTCAACGCACTGCCGGGAGCCGCCTGGGAATAGACCATGCGGATCGAACCGACCGAGCCCGTTTCCGAGATGTTGGCAAATGCGTCCGCCGCCACGCAGTTTTTGAAGAAGCTCGCGCACCCGCAGAGGCTGATGATCGTTTGCGCGCTGGTCGACGGCGAGCGCTCGGTGCGCGACCTCGAGGACACGCTCGGCCTGCGGCAGCCCGCGCTCTCGCAGCAACTTGCCGAACTGCGCCACGCAGGGCTGGTCGATTGCCGCAAGCAGTCAAAGTCGGTCTTCTATTGTCTCGCCGACGAGCGCGCGAAGGCGATGGTCGGGCTGATGTACCGCCTGTTCTGCAAGCCCAATGCAAATGAGATCTTTCACGGTGGCGCCGCTACCGCGGTCGCCATCCCAGCATCGAGAGAAAATCCATGACCGAGTTCACACCGATTTCCGCACTCGCGGGCGGAGCCATGATCGGGCTTGCCGCCGTGCTGTTCATAGCATGGCAGGGGCGGATCGCCGGCATCAGCGGCATCGCAGCCGGCATCCTGCCGCCCTGGCGCGATGGCGCCTTGCCGGCGCGGCTCGGTTTCCTGGCCGGCCTGGTCGCAGCGCCGCTTCTCTGGATGGCCGTGACCGGCAGCGCCATCGTCCAGACCGTGTCGCCGAACGTCGCGATGATGGCCGGCGCCGGCCTCCTGGTCGGTGTCGGCACAGCCGTCGGTGGCGGCTGCACCAGCGGTCACGGGGTGTGCGGCCTGGCGCGCCTGTCGCCGCGTTCGCTGACCGCAACCCTGGTCTTCATGCTGACCGCGGTGATCACCGTATTCCTGATGCGTCACGTGGCAGCGGTCTGAAAGCGATGTCGTTCCTGATCAACCTGCTGATCGGCCTGCTGTTCGGCATCGGCCTGGTCGTGTCCGGCATGACCGACCCGGCAAAGGTGCAGAATTTTCTCGACGTCACGGGGACGTGGGATCCGTCGCTGGCCTTTGTCATGGGCAGCGCCGTCGTGGTCGCCTTCATCGGCTACCGCCTCGTGTTCCGGCAATCCCGGCCCGTGGCCGACACGCGCTTCCACATACCTGCGCAGACTGCCATCGACACGCCCGTCATCGTCGGGCCGGCGATTTTCGGCATCGGCTGGGGCCTGAGCGGCTATTGCCCCGGCCCGGCGATCGCGGCGATTGGCCTCGGCGCACCGGCAACGGTGGCTTTCGTTGCGGCCATGATCGTCGGAATGGCGGCGACGCGCCTGCTTCCGGCATCGCAGATGGCTGTCGAGGCGGACTGATATATCGACGGCGCCTGCCGTCGCTCAGGAACAATTTTTCCGGTTCTATGCTATTGTCGGCACGAAAATGCCTGCGAGGGGCTAATTTTGGTTCGGGGGCAGCATCTTCAATCTCTATCAATCCGATAGAGTATGCTTGTTTTCGACCAGGAGGCGCCCCATGACCCTACCTCGCAGATCGGTACTCTTCGCCGCGATCCTTGCAGGCACGATGCAGATAGGCGGCCTCGGCTTCGCCTTCGCTGACACCACCATCCTTAACGTTTCCTATGACCCGACCCGGGAACTTTACAAGGAATACAACGCCGCGTTCGCCAAGCACTGGAAGGACACGACCGGCGAGACGGTCAACATCCAGGTTTCACATGGCGGCTCCGGCAAGCAGGCGCGCGCCGTCATCGACGGGCTCGACGCCGACGTCGTGACCCTGGCGCTGGAGAGCGACATCAACGCCATCGCCAAGAACACTGGAAAAATCCCCGCCGACTGGCGCGGACGGCTGCCGCACAACTCCTCGCCCTACACCTCGACGATCGTCTTCCTGGTGCGCAAGGGCAATCCCAAGGGCATCCACGACTGGGGCGACCTGGTGAAGGGCGACGTGCAGATCGTCACGCCCAATCCGAAGACATCGGGCGGAGCGCGCTGGAACTACCTCGCAGCCTGGGCCTGGGCTCACAAGCAGTTCAACGGCGACGAGACCAGGATCAAGGAATACATCGCCGACCTCTACAAGCGCGCCCCGGTGCTGGATACCGGCGCCCGCGGCTCGCTGACCACGTTCGCGCAGCGCCAGATCGGCGACGTGCTGCTGGCCTGGGAAAACGAGGCGGCACTTGCCGGCGCGGAATTCGGCGCCGATTCCTTCGATATCGTGGTGCCGCCGTCCTCGATCCTCGCCGAGCCCCCGGTCACAGTGGTCGATGGCAATGTCGATGCAAAGGGAACCCGCAAGGTAGCGCAGGCCTATCTCGACTACCTCTATTCGGATGAAGGCCAGCAGATCGCGGCAAAGCACTTCTACCGCCCGTCCAACCCGGCGGTGGTGCCGGCCGACGTGCTGCAGAAGCTGCCGAAGCTTGACCTGATTTCGATCGACGATCCGATCTTCGGCGGGTGGGCCAAGGCACAGCCCTACCACTTCGCTGACGGCGGCATCTTCGACCAGATCTACAAGCCGACCAACTGATGAGCATAGCCCCCGCTAACCCCGGGTGGCATTTCAGGAGGCCGAGCGTCATCCCGGGTTTCGGGCTGACGCTCGGCTTCTCGGTTGCCTACCTGACGCTGATCGTGCTGATCCCGCTCTCCGGCGTCGCCTGGCGCTCGGCGTCGCTGGGATGGTCGGATTTCTGGGCCATCGCCACCGACCAGCGAACGCTCAAGGCGCTGCAGACTTCGTTCGGAACAGCCCTCATTGCGGCTCTCGTCAACGTCGTTTTCGGCGCCATCGTCGCCTGGGTGCTGGTTCGCTATCGCTTCCCCGGCCGGCGAATCGTCGACGCCGTTGTCGACCTGCCGTTCGCGCTGCCGACGGCGGTGGCGGGCATTGCGCTCGCCGCCATCTACGCGCCGAACGGCTGGATCGGCCAACTCCTGGCCCCGCTCGGCATCAAGGTGGCGTTCACGCCGCTAGGGATCGTCGTGGCGCTGATCTTCATCGGCCTGCCCTTCGTCGTGCGGACGGTCCAGCCGGTGATGGAGGAGATCGACCGCGAGGTCGAGGAAGCGGCGGCCACGCTTGGCGCAACGCGCTTCCAGACCATCTCGCGCGTGCTCCTTCCGGGGCTTGCACCGGCCCTGCTCACGGGTTTTGCGCTCGCCTTCGCGCGCGCGGTCGGCGAGTACGGCTCCGTCATCTTCATCGCCGGCAACATCCCTTATGTGTCGGAAATCGCGCCGCTGCTGATCGTCATCAAGCTCGAGGAGTTCAACTATGCCGGCGCCACCGCCATCGCCGCGGTGATGCTGGTCATCTCCTTCCTGATGTTGTTCGTCATCAACCTCATCCAGGCATGGAGCCGGCGGAGGTATGGCTATGGCGGTTGAGGCGGTGAGCGAAACTTTGCCGGTCGGCGGACGCTCTGCTACCGTCAATTCCGTGAGCGGCGTAAAGCATACCCCGGCGACGACCGAAAGCCCTGCGACCCGGCTCGTGCTGATCGGGATCGCGCTGGCCTTCATGGCGCTTTTCCTGGTCCTGCCGCTGGTCTCCGTCTTCGTCGAAGCCTTGCGGAAGGGGCCCGCCGAGTTCTTCCTGGCGCTCGGCGAGCCGGATACGGTGTCGGCGATTCGGCTTACCCTGCTGGTGGCGGTCATCGCGGTGCCGCTCAACCTGGTTTTCGGCGTCGCCGCCGCCTGGGCGATCGCCAAGTTCGAGTTCAAGGGCAAGGCGTTCCTGACCACGCTGATCGACCTGCCGTTTTCGGTCTCGCCGGTCATATCCGGCCTGGTCTACGTGCTGCTCTTCGGCGCCCACAGCTTTCTGGGCCCGTGGCTGAAGTCGCATGGCGTGGAAATCCTGTTCGCGGTGCCGGGCATCGTGCTCGCCACCGTGTTCGTTACCTTTCCGTTCGTCGCGCGCGAACTCATCCCGCTGATGCAGGAGCAGGGGACGGGCGACGAGGAGGCCGCAATCTCGCTCGGCGCCAATGGCTGGCAGACGTTCTGGCATGTCACGCTGCCCAACATCAAATGGGGGCTCCTCTACGGCGTGCTGCTCTGCAATGCGCGTGCGATGGGCGAGTTCGGCGCCGTCTCGGTGGTGTCCGGCCACATTCGCGGGCTCACCAACACAATGCCGCTGCACGTCGAGATCCTCTACAACGAGTACAATTTCGTCGCCGCCTTCGCGGTGTCGACGCTGCTCGCTGCGCTGGCGCTGCTTACGCTCGTGCTCAAATCGGTCCTCGAATACCGTTACGGCGACGAGATCGCCGCCTCGGCCAAGCACTAGGAGGCCCCGATGGACGTTTCGATCCGAAGCGTGCGCAAGGAATTCGACCGCTTCCCTGCGCTTCACGACGTCTCGCTCGACATCCGCTCGGGCGAACTCATCGCGCTGCTCGGACCGTCGGGGTCAGGCAAGACGACGCTGCTGCGCCTCATCGCCGGGCTGGAGCGGCCGACCAGTGGCGCGGTCTTCTTCGGCGACGATGATGCCTCGCAGAAGAGCGTGCGCGAGCGCAATGTCGGTTTCGTGTTCCAGCACTATGCGCTCTTCCGTCACATGACGGTGGCCGAGAACATTGGCTTCGGCCTGAAGGTTAGGCCGACGGAGACACGGCCCACCCGCGAGGAAATCCGTCGCCGGGCAAGCGAACTGCTCGACCTGGTCCAGCTTTCGGGGCTGGAGGGCCGCTATCCGAACCAGCTTTCGGGCGGCCAGCGCCAGCGCGTGGCGCTCGCCCGCGCCATGGCCATCGAGCCGCGCGTCCTCCTGCTCGACGAGCCATTCGGCGCGCTTGACGCACAGGTGCGGCGCGAGCTGCGTCGCTGGCTGCGCGAGATCCACGACGCCACCGGGCACACCACGGTGTTCGTCACGCACGACCAGGAGGAGGCGCTGGAACTAGCCGACCGCGTCGTGGTGATGAGCCAGGGCCGAATCGAGCAGGTCGGCACCGCCGACGAGGTCTACGACCGGCCAAACTCGCCCTTCGTCTACGGCTTCATAGGCGATTCCAGCGCGCTGCCCGTGCGCGTCGAGGGCGGCGAGTTGTGGCTCCAGGATCGCAGCCTCGGCCTCAGCGTCCACGACGTGCCGGAAGGCGACGCCTCGCTCTATTTTCGTCCGCACGAGATCGACCTCATCGAAGGCTGCGGCGGATGCATCGCCGGTACCGTGTCAGCCAGCCGGCGCGTCGCCGGCAGCCGGCGCGTCGAACTCGAGATCGGCGGTGCCCAGCACCGCGTCGAGATCGAACTGCCGATCGAGCATCCGGCCGCCAACAAGACGCGCATCGCATTCAGGCCGCGTCGCTGGCGGGTATTTTCCGCCGCGGGCAAAGGACAGCTGGCGAGGGCGGCATAGCCTCCCACACCCTGCTGGCGGTCAGCCGCGGCTCAGCTGAACAAAAAGTCGCTCTGGTCGATCACCCCGGCCTGGTCGATCAGCTTGACGCGGTCGTTGCCATACCAGACGAGCGCGTCGTCGCCGGTCGAACCGATGATGAGGTTGGCGAAGGTCAGCCCGGTGCCGCGGAAATCTAGCCTGTCGAGCCCGTCCTCGAAATCGGTGACGACGTCGTGGCCAGCGCCTGGGGCGAAGACAAACTGGTCGGTGGCGGCGCCGCCGGACAGGGTATCGTCGCCTGCGCCGCCGTTCAGAATGTTGGCCACCGCATTGCCGATCAACTCATTGTCCTCGGCGTTGCCGATGCCCTTTTTCGCCAGGTTCGCGAGAACCAAGTTCTCGAAATTGGCCCCGAGCGTCCAGTCGACGGTGGAAATGACCGTGTCGGTGCCGCCCTGGCCTACCGCTGTCCATTCGGTGACGACATCGTATTTGGTGCCGACATAGTAGGTGTCGTTGCCGTTGCCGCCCGCCATGTTGTCGATTCCGGCTGCGCCGTTCAACGTGTCGTTGCCATCGCTGCCGAGGAGCGTGTCGGCCCCGGCTCCTCCGGTGATCAGATCGTTGCCGCCCTTGCCGTCGATGTAGGTCGGCGCGCCGGAGGCGATCGAACCCAGGCTCAGCGTGTCGTTGCCCTCTGTGGTGTTGACCACAGTCACGGCAACCTGTCCCTGGCCCGACCCGCCGTTGGCATTGGACGCCGTGTACGCGAATCCGGCGCTGCCGAACGCCGGCGCCTTGAAGTTGACAACGTCGCCTATGATGCCTGCCATGCCGCCGACCGCGGGCCCTACGGATGTTATCGCGGTCGCTCCGGTATCGTTTGCCAGCAACGTGGCTACACCGATCTTTGCGAAGGTATTGTTGCTGATGACCCAGCGATCGTCCGTCGCGGTCACGGGTGCGGCTACCCGCAACGCAAACGTGTCGGTTTCGACACCCCACTGATCCTTCGCGGTGACGGTAACGTTCAAGGCGCCGACGTCACCGGAATGGGGTGTGCCTGAAAACGTTCGCGTATTCGCGTCGAACGCCAGCCAGACAGGCAATGCCGACCCGTCGGCCAGCTTTGCCTGATAGGTCAGCTTTGCGCCCTCCGGATCGACGAAGGCGTTGGCCGGCACGACGAAGCTGAAGGCGGCATCGAGGGCTGCGGTCTGGTCGGCTAGCGGCGTGACGAGATCGGGCCGGAACTGGATCGCGGTCCTTGCAAAGCCGCTGATCTGGTTGCCGGTCGCAGTGTTCCCGTCGCTCTGCGGGTCGCGTTCCTCGATGCCGAACCGAAGCCGGATGCTGGTCGTCTGGAAGATCTCGTTGTCTTCGATCACCACGCCCTGCGTGCCCAGCACTGCGCCGGTCGCCTGGTCTGTCCAGTCTTTCATCAGGATTCCACTGTAGAGGCCGCTCCCGGCCTGCGAATTGTCGAAGATCCGATTGTCGTGGATGTGGACGTCTTTGGTGCCGCCGATGTTGATGCCGTTCTGGCCGTTGCCGTATATGTCGGCGCCTTCGATCTCCACGCCGCCCGAACCGCGCGCGTAGATTCCGCTGCCCGCGTTGTCGTGGTAGGCGCCGCCGATGACGTGGGTGTTCTGCGAACCGCTGGCGATCGTAAGTCCGCTGCTGCCGTTGCCGTATGACACGCAGTTGACCAGCCTGACGTCGTCGGAAGTGGTTACAATCAGGAACCCATGCACGCCGTTGTTGTAGGCGACGCAGTTCTCGACGACCGCGTCCACCTGGAAGTCGAGCGTAAATCCGTCCAGCCCGTTGCCGTGGGCGACGTTGTCGCGCATCACGAGATTCCTGGTGATCTCGTGCGGGTCGAACCCGTAACCCGAACAGTTCATGATCTCGACGCGCTCGACCGTGATGTTCTCGTCATAGAGCGGGCTTCCTGGCGAAACTCCGCAGAAAAAGCCGTTCTGCTGGTGGGTCTGGTTGTCGCGGTTGCCGTCGATGGTGAGGTCGAGCACCGTCACATCGTGGTTGACCTTGCTCGATGGCGTGCGGAGGATGCCGCTCAATGCGCCTTGGTTGTCGGCCAGCTTGATGATGGTCTCGCCCATCCCGTCGCCCTGCAGGGTGATGTTATCGACGAGTTCGATCGCGCCTTTCGAAGAACTGCTGGGGGCGGTCACCAGATAGGTGCCGCCGGGCATGTAGACGGTGCCGCCACCCGCCACGCTGGCCGCGTTTATTGCGAGGGCTATCGCTGCCGTGTCGTCGTGAATGCCGTCCCCAAACGCGCCATAGTCGAGTACGTTGAAAATTGCCATGGTGAGCTTCCCGTTCCAGAACAACCCCTCACGAAACGCTAACCACGGTAATGATGCGCCGCAACATCAAATATTATTTCATAATATGTTGCCCTGTATCGCAAAAATGTTATGCAATTTAGGGGTATCTAATTTGATCAATATGCAAGCAGTAGCAAAATAGGCTCGCAGCTCGAAAAATGGCTGGCGCGTAAATCCGGCAAATTCTGATTTGTCTGGTCACTGTGAGTCGGTGTTAGCCAATAAAATGGCCGGTTTCGTGCCCATTGCGCGGGCAGGAGGCGCTACAAGTGGCAGCCGGGCGTGCGCTTCGACGCCAGGTACTCGTCGATGAGCTGGCGATAACGTATGCGGCCGAAGCTCGGAAAATGGCCGCCATGCACGACCGACACCGGCAGGTCGCGCATGCGCTCCAGCGTGGCGACGTAGTCGTCTACCAGCGAGTGATAGGCGTCGTCGACGAGGGGTCCGTCATAGACGATGTCGCCCGACAGCAGGATGCCGCTCGCCCGCTCGTAGAGCGCGATGCCTCCGGGCGAGTGGCCGGGCGTATGAATCACCTCGAAGGCGCGGTCGCCGAGGTCGACCACGTCGCCGGCTTCGAGGATGCGACCGGCCGGCGCGGGCAGGATGCGGTAGCGCGACGCATCCCACCCCTCCGGAAAGCCGTCGAACATGGCGTCGGTGGCGTATCTGTCGGCGACGGTCCACTCGTTGCGCGGATCGGCCAGGATTTCCGCCTCAGCCTTGTGCACGCATCTGTCCGCAAACTCGTGATGGCAGCCGATATGGTCGAAATGCGTATGGCTCGCCACGCAAGCAGGCGTTCGCTCCGACACCAGCGCCACGTGGCGCCGCAGGCTGACATGGCCGAGGCCGGTGTCGAACAAAAGGTCCCGGTCGCGCCCGCGCACATGCCAGATGTTGCAGCGGAAGAACGGCTTGATCCATGGCTCGTGGATGAGCGTGACGCCGTCCGCCATCCGAATTGTTTCGTACCAGTCGGCGTGGGCGATGGTTGGCAGTGCCATGCGGATCAGCCGGGAAGCATGATGATGTCGCCGGCATGGCAGGCCAGCGGCAATGTCGCGCCGGGTGTCACGGTCGCGTTCGCCGGCGTCTTGACGATGAAGGTCACCTCGGGGTCGATCACGGAGGTCGCAAGCACGCGCTTGAAGCTGCCCTGGAAGACGACGTCGATCACCTCCGCCGCGCCGAGCGGCATGCGCCCGATCCCGCTGCCGAACAAAAGGTGCTCGGGCCGCAGCGCCAGCACCACGCTGGCGCCGGTGGAGTAGTCACCCGGCAGGTCGAGATGGCCGAGCCGCGTCTCGATCCAGGCCCGGCCGCCGCCGGAAGTCGTGACGGTGCCCTCGATCAACGTGCTCTCGCCCATGAAGGTGGCGGCAAAGCGCGTCGCGGGGCGCTGGTAGACGCGCTGCGCAGGGCCTTCGTCCTCGATGCGGCCCTGGTTCATCACCACGCAGTGGTCGGCGAGCGCCATCGCCTCCTCCTGGTCGTGGGTCACATGCACGAAGGCGGTGCCGACGCGCTTTTGCAATGCCTTCAGCTCGTCCTGCATCTGCCGGCGCAGCTTGAGGTCGAGCGCGCCGAGCGGCTCGTCGAGCAGCAGCACCGCGGGCTCCACCACCAGGGCGCGGGCGAGCGCAACGCGCTGGCGCTGGCCGCCGGAAAGCTGATGCGGCTGTTTTTCGGATGCGTCCGCCAGCCCCACCAGCGCCAGCGCTTCGCGCGCCCGCTCAGCGCGCGTCGCTGCGTCAACCCCCTGCATCCGCAGGCCGAAGGCGACGTTCTTGCCGACGCTCATGTGCGGAAACAGTGCGTAGTCCTGGAACACGGTGGTCGTCGGCCGCCGGGCAGGGGGCATCGCGGTGCAGTCCTCGCCGCGGATGAAGACCTGGCCCGCGCCCGGCCGGATGAAGCCGCCGAGAATGGAAAGCAGCGTCGTCTTGCCAGAGCCGGACGGCCCGAGCAGCACGGTGTAGCTGCCTGGCTGGATCGCCAGCGAGACGTCCCGCAGTACGGCGACGCTGCCAAAGCTGTGCGAAACACCCCGGATGTCGACCAGCGCCGTCACGCCTGCCGCCTGCGCAGGAGAACCAGCTCGAAGACCAGCACCAGCGCGATCGACACGGCGAACACCAGCGAGCCGACGGCGTTGGTCTTGGGGTTGAGGCCGGAGCGCAGCAGGTTCCAGATCTCGACCGGCAGCGTGGTGTCGAAGCGCGTGAGCAGGAACGAGATGACGAACTCGTCCCAGGAAAAGGTCATCGACAGGAAGAAGGCGGCAAACAGCGCCGGCGCCATAACCGGCACTGTGATCAGGCTCATCACCTTCAACTCGCCGGCGCCGAGGTCGCGGGCGGCGCGCTCGATGTTGATCTGGTGGTCGCCCATCTGGCTGTAGATGATCGCGAAGCAGAGCGGCAGGTTGATCACGACATGGCCGATGCCGGCAGCGACCAGCGACTTCGGCACGCCGGCCCAATTGAACATGATCAGCAGGCCCATGCCGATGATGAGGTAGCTCACCGTCAGCGGCAGCGTGATTATTCCGCGCATAAAGGCCGAGGCGGGGAGGTGGAAGCGGGCAAAGCCCCACGCCGACAGGAAGCCGAGCACGGTGGCGGCAAACGACGACAGCCCGGCGACCATCAGGGAGTTGCCGAGTGCCGAGGTGAGTCGTGCATCGGAAAGGACCGCGCCGTACCAGCGCAGCGACGGTCCGGTGAATGGCGGGATCGGGAACGAGGTCGCCTGCAGCGAAAACAGCACCAGCACTGCGACCGGCAGGAAGATGAAGGCATAGACCGCTAGCGCATAGAGGATGGCGACGAGGCGGGCGGCAGTGCGCATCAGGCCCGCTCGATCTTCAGCCAGCGGGCGCAGGCGAGGTAGGCGATGGTGACAACGACCATCAAGATGATCGCCAGCGCCGAGGCGAGCGGAAAGTCGCCGCGCCGGCCGATCTGCATCATGATCAGCTGTGGCATCAGCAGTTCGTTGTTGCCGCCGAGAATCTGCGGCGTGATGTAGTCGCCGATCGCCAGCACGAAGGTGAGGAAAGCGCCGACCATGATGCCAGGCAACGTCAGCGGCAGGATGACGTGGGCGAAGGTGCGCACCGGGCCGGCTCCGAGATCGGCCGCCGCCTTGCGGTAGCTGGGCGAGAGCTGCTTCAAATTGGCAAAGATCGTCAGCGTCAAGAGCATGACGAAGAAATGGACGAAGCCGACGACCGTGGCGAGCCGGGTGTTGGCAAGCTGCGCCGGCTCGGCAAGCAGGGCCGAACCGGTCAGCGCCTTGTTGACCACGCCGTTTTGCGACAGCACCAGCAGCCAGGAGTAGGAGCGCACGACGTAAGACGTCCAGAACGGCAGCACCGCCAGCATCAGCGCCAGCCGCTGCCAGCGCACCGGCACCACTTCTGCCAGCACCCATGCGAAAGGATAGGCGAGCAGGATGGAGACGACGGTGACGATGGCGGTCACCTCCAGCGAATTCACCATCGCCTGGAAATAGGACGGGTTCAGGAAGAACTGCGCGTAGCTGGTCAGCGTGAAACCACCGCCCTCGATGGTGGTGAGGCTGACCAGCGCCATGGCCACGAACGGCAGGACGAAGAAGACAAGCGTGAAGGCGAGCGCAGGTGTGACCAGCGCCCATCGCATCGCTCCCGCGTCAGTGCCTGTTCCCGTCACCGCGTCCCGAGTCTCTTCGCCGGCCAAGCTTCGAGACTATGCCACATATGGTTTCCCACTGCTTACGCGGCTGGGCGATTTCGTCCTGCATCCGGCGATGCGCTCACTGCGCCTGCAGCATTTCCGTCCAGAGATCCTGCATCTTCTTGTCGAGGTCGGAGTCCGGCGCCGGATAGGGCTGGGCGCGGGCGAGAAAGTCCGGCTGCTCGTCGAAGCGCAGCGTCCTCTTCTCCTCCGGCGACAGCGCGGCCTGCATGCTTGCCGGCATGCCCCAGTAGCAGGACGATGTGGCCAGCCGCGCCTGGCCCTGCGGGCTCATGATGTACTGGATGAACTTCAGCGCCAGATCCTTGTTCTTGGAATCCTTGAACATGGCGAGCGACTGCGACCACAGCACCGCGCCTTCCTTCGGAATGGAGAAGTCGAGCGCCGGGTTCTCCTTGGCGAGACCGGCGGTCACCCACTCGCCGCCGCCCACCAGCACGTCCACCTCGCCTGTGGCGAGCGCCGTCTGGCTGGCCACGACTTCGCCGACAAGCTTTGCGTTGGCCTTCATCTTCATCAGCACGTCGCGGATCGCGGGCAGGTCCGCTTCCGTCAGCTCCGACGTCTTCTTGCCGGCGGCCAGGGCCGCCATGCCGATGACGGGCAGATAGTAGTCGTAGATCGCGATGCGGCCCTTGTACTTGTCGCCCGTGAGCGACGCCATCGACTGCATGTCGGCCGGGTCGACCTTGGTGTTGTTGAAGCCGATGGTGTTGTAGCCGAACTTTTCGGTGACGCCGTAGCGCTTGCCGTCGACCACCGTGTAGTTGTCGAGCTTCACCTCGGGGAAGAGGTCGGCGAAGGGCAGCTTGTCCTCGGGCAGCGGCTCGAACAGGCCCTTTTCGACGCCGCGCGGGATGTCGACGGAATCGATCACCATCACGTCCCAGTCGCCCGGCTGGGACTGCTCGACGATCGCGAGCCCGGCGCCGGTACCCTCGAACTCCTTGACGTTGACCTTGACGCCGTTCGCTTCCTCGAACGGCTGCAGCAGCGCCGGATCGGCGTGATCGCACCAGATCAGCGCATTCAGCTCCTGCGCCGTTGCCCCGCCGGAGGCCAGCGCCAAAAGCGCCGCGGCGCCGGCGAGCCGCGCCGCGTGCTTCCCGAAAATTCCGTTCATGCGAGTGTTCTCCCTGCCTTTGGCTCTTTGCGAAAAAAATGAACCAGTTCTAAAATTGAGTCAATTCGGATTTCGTGGCAAACAGGGGCAATGAGCGGACTTAGAGCCAGGCAACGGGCGGATCGGCAGCAGCGCATTCTCGACGCTGCGACCGGGCTTTTCCGCGAGGCCGGCTACGAAGGCACCAAGATCGAGGCGATCGCGGCACAGGCCGACGTCTCGGTCGGCACGATCTACAACTACTACCGCAACAAGGGCGACATCCTGGTCGCGATCGTCTCGATGGAGGTCAACGAGGTGATCAATGCCGGCCGCGGCGTGGTGGCCAACCCGCCCGCCAATGTCGGCGACGCGATCGACACGCTGCTCGGCATCTACATCGAGCACTCGCAGATCTATCTGAGCAAGGAGATGTGGCGGCTGGCAATGGCGATATCGACCAGCCAGCCCGACAGTCCGTTCGGCAAGACCTACACGGGGCTCGACCGCGACCTGACCGACCAGATCTGCGCGCTCGTGGCACGGTTACAGGAGCTTGGCCTGGTCCGCGCCGACATCGACGGCCGGTCGGTCGGCGAACTCGTCTTCAACAACATGAACATGATGTTCATCGAGTTCGTGAAGGACGAGGCTGCCACCATGCAATCGCTTCGCGCCACCATCCGCCGCCAGAACCGGGTCCTGGTGCGGTCGATCGCGCGGTGATCAGCGTTTGCCAGGCCGATGCGGGAGGGGGAATCGCTGACCGCGCGTCTCCAACGCAGGCCTGTCCTTCAATTTCTTGTCACGGGCTTGGAACGCATGCGCGAAACCGTTTCGCGCTCGGCGCGCTTGCAGCGCATCGGCGGCAGGCCGCGATCGACGAGGTCCATGTCCTCCAGCACCATGTCGCCCATGCGCTTGAAGGCGATGTCGAGCGCGCCCGCGCGATGCGCCGAGCGCAGAAAGCCTCGCAGCCCGCGCACCGGGTGATCCTTCGCCAACGGCTCCTCGGGAAAGACATCGCTGGCCGCCACGATGTGGCCGCTCCGCACCGCCGCCATCAGCGCGTCGAAATCCACCACGCCGGCGCGGCTGAGCAGAATGCAGGCCGCGCCCCTGCGCATTTTCGCGAAGGCGTCGGCGCCCAGAAAACCCTGGTTGTCGCTGGTGACCGAAGCGACCACGAAGACGAAATCACTCTGGGACAGCACAGTGTCGAGCGAGGCCGGCTCGGCGCCATGCTCGATCAGCACCGAACGCGGCAGCCACGGATCGAACGCCCGGATCTTGGCGCGAAAGCCGGACAGCAGCCGGTTCAGCGCCTTGCCGAGGTCGCCGAAGCCGATGAGGCCGACCTCCGATCCGGAGATCAGCCGAGCCTTGGCGTTGCCGTCGCCGCCCCACAGTTCGCGGCCCTCGCGAAACGCGTTGTCGGCTTCGATCAATTCGCGCGCGAGGCTCAGCGCGAAGCCAAGGCCGATCTCGGCGACGGGTTCGGCGAACACCAGGCCGGTGGTGACGACATGGATGCCGCGACCGAACAGAAAGTCGTAGGGCATGTTGTCGAAAAGGTTGCTCTCGACATTGAATATGCAGCGCAGCGCCGGCATGCGCTCCAGCGTTTCGTGCGAAAGCGGCGGCTGGCCGATGATGTAGCGCGCCTGGGCCAGTACCGCGGGATCGAGGTCCGAAATCCGGGCGGGGTCGGCTTCGCGAACATCGTACCTGGCGTGCAGTGTCTTGCGCGCCGCCTCGGTGAAGACGAGGTCGAGCGTGCGCGGTTCGGGCGCACTGATCACCAGCGGCAGATCCTGGGCCATCCGTTCCTCCTCGGCGTACTAGTTTTGTGCGCTCCGTTGCGGGAGGCATCTGAGCGCGCCCACTATCGCCGCAATCGAAAGCCGTCGGCAAGGCGAAGTTCGGCGGCAAGCAACCGCATGCGAGGCCGTTTCGACAGCCCCGAAGGGCAGCTTACAAATAGTGCGCGGACCGTTGACGAACGCCGGCGGATACAGTGATGGTAGCGCTATCAGGTCGATAAAGTGCCGGGCTCCGCAGACCCGGTCACCAAAGGGAGGAAACATATGGCGGGGAGCGACTACGAGGTTCTCGACAAGCGATTTGCGCGGCTGTTCAACGGCACCGGCAAGGTGGAACGGCTCTACACCGGTTGCCGCTGGGCCGAAGGCCCGGCCTGGTTTGCCGCAGGCCGGTACCTGATCTGGTCCGACATCCCCAACAACCGCATCATGCGCTACGATGAGACCGACGGCAGCGTCAGCGTCTTTCGCCAGCCCTGCGGCAACACCAACGGCCACACGGTCGACCGGCAGGGTCGGCTGGTGTCGTGCGAGCATAGCGGCCGCCGCGTGAGCCGAACCGAATTCGATGGCAGCATAACAACCATCGCCGACCGCTGGAACGGCAAGCGGTTGAACTCGCCGAACGATGTGGTGGTCAGGTCCGACGCCTCGATCTGGTTCACGGATCCGAGCTACGGCATCGACTCCGACTACGAAGGCGACCGCGCCGAGAGCGAAATCGGCGCCTGCTATGTCTATCGCGTCGACGGGAAGACCGGCGCGGTGACCGCCGTCATCACTGACATGGTGCGCCCGAACGGGCTCGCCTTCTCGGCCGACGAGCGGCAGCTTTATGTCGTCGACACCGGCCGCACCCATGGCGACAACCATCCGGCGCATATGCGCGTGTTCGACGTCGACGAGGCCGGCAGGGTCTCGGGCGGCAGGGTGTTCGCCGACTGCACGGCCGGGCTTTTCGACGGGTTCAGGCTCGACGAGGACGGTCGCATCTGGACCAGCGCGGCCGACGGCATCCACTGCTACGAGCCGGACGGCACGCTGATCGGCAAGGTGCTGGTGCCGGAAGTGACGGCGAACTGCGTGTTCGGCGGCAACAAGCGCAATGTGCTCTACATCTGCGGCACCACGTCCCTCTACGCGGTCCGGCTGATGGTCAACGGCCTCAAGACCTACTGATCGATATGGCCGCTGCCGGACATCTGGCGGCGGCCAGCGGGCGCGCTATATTGGCCGCGAATTTCCGCAGGGAGCGCCGATGATGTTGCGGTTTGGCAAGCTGTTGATGATGGCCTTGTGGCTGGCGCTGGCCTCGGCCCCGTTCGCGGCGGCGCAGGAGAGCGTCGAGACGCTGCGGTTCAGGCCCGGCAGCGAAACCACCACCGTTCGCGGCATCGTTGCCGGCCGCATCGGCGTTTCGTATCGCGTCGAGGCCAGGGCCGGCCAGAGGATGAGCGTGACCTTGCGGGGGAGCAACAAGTTCCTCTACTTCAACGTGATCGATCCGCGCGGCCGCACCATTGCGCGCGAAGAGACGCGCTGGTCGGATCAGCTGCGTGCGTCGGGCTCCTTTCGCATCCAGATCTACCTTCTGAGGTCCGAGGCTCGCCGCAACACCTTCGCGCCGTTCACGCTCGAGGTCAGGCTCGGCGGGCGCGGCATGCCGCCGAAGGACGGCCCTGGCCGCCTCACCTATCGCGTGGTCGGCGTGCCCTTCGACGACGTCCTGAACATGCGCGAGCGGCCGAACCCGCGTTCCTTTCCGGTCGGCGAAATTCCGTTCGATGCCACCGGCATTCGCGGCCTCGGCTGCAATGAGGACAACACCTGGTGCCGCGTGCGGTACGGCGGCCATGAAGGCTGGGTCAACGCACGCTTTATCCGGCCCGAATAGGCCTTCGGCAGGAAGCGTCGCGACCCGGCTACTTGCCGAGCGCGGCCTTCAGTTGTCCGATCAGATCGGCGATCTGCGGGTTGCCGGGCTGCAGGCGGTCGAGCGCCTCGGCATATTGCAGCACTTCCGGATAGCGCCCCAGCTTCAGCCCGAACTGGATCGCGGTCTGCAGGAGGCTGACCTCGGGTCCGCCGCCGACGATCGACTGGTGGAGCAGGCCGAGCCCTTCCTCGGTCCGCCCGACCGAGTCGAGCGCGATCGCCAGCGTCGTCATGTAGCGTGAATTGCTGGGTTCGAGCCGGACGGCCTGCCGCAACTCGTCGATCGCGCCGTCTATTTGCCTGGCGCGCACCAGCGCCAGCGCGTAGCCGAAATGCACGCCCGCGTCCTCGGGCGAGATCGCGATGGCCTCGGCATAGGCGGCCTGCGATTTCTCCTCCTGGCCGGTGGCGCGGTAAAGCTCGGCCAGGTTGATGCGTGCACCGGCAAAGCCCGGATCGAGCTTTATTGCATGCTGCAGCGCCGCTTCGGCGTCGTCCGGGCGCTGCTGGTCCATCAGGAACAGCCCGTAGGTGTTCTGCGCTTCGGCGACGTCGGCATTGGCGGTCACATAGTCGCGCAGGGCGCCGACGGCGGCTTCGAAGGCGGCGCGCTGGTCGCCCGGCAACTGCGCAGCCTGCATGCCGCTCAGCGCGCGGATCGCGGACAGCCTTACCGCCTGCGTGGGGTCCGATAGCAACGGACCGACGGCCTCCAGGCGGACTTCCGGCGGCAGGGAATTCACTGCTTCGGCGGCCCCAAGCCTGACCAGGGGGTCTGCATCCGCCGCGGCGGCCTTGATGTCGACCACGACCGGCGGGCCGAACTGGCCGAGCTCGGCAACCGCGCTGCCTCTCACGATGCCGGACAGGTGGGTGTCCGCCACAAGCTGGCGCAGGGCCTCGACGGCGGCCGCGTCGCCGCGTGCGGCGGCGTTGAAGGCATGCGCTGTTGTGGGGCGTGAACGCCATCCCTCGCCGTACCAGCCGTCCATGGTCTCGCTGGCCCAGGCGTCGCTCTTGCCGGTATGGCAGGTCGTGCAGGCGTTCGGCGTGCCGTAGAGCGCCGAGAGGTCGGGCCGCGGGATGACGAAGGAATGGTCGCGGCGCCGGTCGAGCTTCATGTAGGTGCGCGCGGGCATGTGGCAATTGGCGCACTGTGCGCCTTCCGAACCCATCGGGTGATGGGTGTGCGCCGGCGTGTCGAAATCACCGCCCGGCTTGAAGTTCGCAAAGCGCTCCAACGGTTCGGGCGTGTGGCACTGGGTGCAGAGCCCGTTGCCCTCAGCCTTGACCGTCGCCTCATGCGCGCGGTGGCAATCGAGGCAAATGACGCCCGCGCGCGCCATCTTGCTCTGCATGAAGGAGCCGTACTCGAAAACCTCGTCCTCGATCTGGCCGTCGGGGAAGTATAGGTCGGACCTGAGCAGGGACGGCGAGAAATGGTCGAAGAAGGGTTTTCCGGCCGTGTATCCCTCCAGCACCTTGGTGCGGCGCGAATGGCAGGCCACGCACATGTCCATGCCGGCAGGCGCGAGCCCGTAGCTCGCCGGCGGTGCCGGCCGCGGTTCCGAGTTCGCCCATGCCACGTGCCCTGCCCCCGGCCCATGGCAGGACTGGCAGCCGATGCTGGTTGCAACGTAGGTCGAGGTGTAGCTGTTGGTGGCAGCGTCGAAGCCGACCTTCGGGTCGGTCGAATGGCAATCGATGCAGGTGCGGTTCCAGCGATAGAAGGCGCCGGTCCAGTGGAGCGTCGATCCAGGCGTGGCCGGATTGCCCTCGCCGAGCCAGAACCACTCGCGCTTGTTGACGTCCCACGCGATATCCAGCGCCTGAAGCCGCCCGTCGCCGGTGTCGACGAGGTACTGCTGCAGCGGGTCGTAGGCGAAGGTGTACTTCACCTCGAACTCGCCTGCCTTGCCGTCGGGTCCCTCTGTCCGGACGAGGTACTTACCGTCGCGCATGAAAAAGGTCGTGGCGATGCCGTCGTGTTCGAACCGGGCATCGTTGAAGTCGGCGCGGACGGTGGCGGGTCCCGCGACCTCCATCGCGCGCGCATGATGGGATTTCGCGAAGGCGGCGGCCTGGTCGGCGTGGCAGGACAGGCACGCGCCTTCCGGCGCAAAACCTTCGTGGATCACGATCCTGGGATCGGCGGCCGGCGCCGTGGCATCCTGCGCCGCCGCGGGCAGGCCCATCGCGAGAAGGAAAAAAAGCAACGGGCCGGCCGTGAGCAGGCCGGCCACGCCTTGCCTGGCTGTAGCCGCCCGCCGCATCGAGGCGGGACGGCTCTGGCTATGGACTGGCGGCACTACGCGATACTCCGTGGCCCTCGTGCCGAGACCGACGCGAGGTCAGTTGGGGTACGGGCAGGGCGGATACGGATAGTAGCCGCAATACGGGTGGTCGTCATAGTATCGCGAGCCAATCGCGGCGCCGGCGATCGCGCCAGCGGCGAGGCCGGCTCCGGGCAACCAGCCCGGGTAATCGGCGCCGCGGTACCAGGCGCCGTGATATTCCGGCGCGTGCCAGTAGGTGCCGCCGACATGGGCGACGGTGGTGTCGCCGACATGCGCGTAGGTGCCGTGGAAGCGGTCCACCCCGCCGTCGAACCCGCCGACATGGCCCTCGAAACCACGGCCGCCGCCGAAGCCGCCGCCGCCGAAGCCGCCGCGGTCGATGAACAGGGCGGCCGGGCCGGAACCGGCGAGGCTGCCTTCGAGCACCTTGACATCGAAGGTGAGCGTGGTGCCTTCGAGCACCGGCTTCATCAGCGTCACCACCGCGTCGCTGACGTCGGCACCGACACCACCCAGCACGGAAATGGTGCCGTTCGGGGGCTCGACGACGAAATTGCCCTTGTCTTCGTCCCACTGCTGGACGAACTGCGCCGTCATCACGTGGCCGGCGGCGCGCACGGGGCGGTCGGCGAAAACGATCGAGTTCGGCGAAACGCCGGTCATCGTCAGCTTTCCGTCCTTCAGCGTCGCCCCGTCGGAGTTGAGGACGAACAGTGACGGCACCGGGCCGGTCGGCGTGACCGCTCCGATGGTCTTCTGCAGCGGTATGTGAGGCTTCGGCGTGGCGTCCTGGGCGCTGGCGGCGCCGGCCGCGAGCGCGAAGGTTCCGGCTATCAGGCCAAGGCGGGCAAGCTTTGTCATTGGGCTTTCCTATCTGTCATGAACTGAAGTTGCGGATGCGCGGCTCCGGCGGCCGAGATTTAGGCGAGCAACTCCAGCGCCCCTTTCCCTGCGCTTCGCCACTTCGCAAAAACCCGAAGCCGGCCGCTTCGTATCAACCGTCCCCTTCGGTCGGACGGTCTGCCGTCGGCGCCTTGTCGCCTGCCGACGGCAATCTTTCCGGGACGCTACGGCGATCGCGATTGCGTCGCCCTGCGCCGGACAATCACGCGCGGCGACGGCGACCGGCAACCGTTTTCCGGGCTCCCGTCCGCCGATCGAACTGTCAGGGCGCCGGCTTGAGGGTGACGGTGGTCACGCCGCCGGCAATGTTGATGCCCTGTTGGTCCTCGACCGAGATGGGCTGCAGGGAAATGGCGTTGTCGCCACCGCCGACCAGCACGTTTGCACCCGCGCCGACGCCGATCGAGGCGTTGGCGCCCACGCCGGCGTAGGTGCCGGCCAGCGCACCCTTTGGCAGCCCGCTTATCGCCGCGACGACGCCCCACACGAGGTGACCGTTGTCGACCTCGCCGAGGGCGACGCCGAACTGGTCGATCGACCCGATATAGTCGTCGGTCGAGCCGTTCTGTTGCGTGAAGACGCAGGTGAGCTTCTGCTTCTCGACCACGAACAGTCCCAGGCCCTTGGAGACGTCGCAGGCGAGCTTGCCGACCTGCGTGCTGTCGGCCATCGCGGCCATCGGGGTCATCGCCACGATGGCAGCGAGGCCTAGTTTGGCAAGAAAAGTCATTTCGTATTCTCCATTCGGGCCACTGATCCGGGCTCGTTGCCGTTCCGGAACCGCGCGGACCCTTTCATTACATCTGTGGTTGACGTTAACGATATTATCCCCTTGGGAATTGGTGTTCCTCATTGCGGACCGCCCCCGTTTTCCAAAGGCAACGCCTTGCACTAGCAGGTTGTCAGCTCAATGGCGCCTGTCAAGGCGTCGGTTGAGTCACACGGGCCTTATTGCCCGATTCGATCCGGGGTCGCTTGTCATTTCGGGACTCGGCGCCGTGCTGGATTGCAACCATGCGACCATGCATTCTCCGGTTCGGCATTGACTCGTTTTTCACCCGTCGGTATTGAACAAGATTATACAGGTTCATTGAACAGGTATGACGATGACTCGTCGTGCAACGCTTCCTTCGCCCGGCGCCGGCAAGCCGGAGCAGATCGCTACCGCGATCGAGAAGGAAATCCGCTCGGGCGCGTTGAGCTTCGGCGACCGCCTGCAGAGCGAGAACGAGCTCGTCCAGCGCTTCGCCGTGAGCCGCAACACGGTGCGCAAGGGGCTGGAGGAACTTTCCAACCGCGGCCTCATCACCACCAGGGTCGGCATCGGCTCCTTCGTCACCTTCGACGGCAAGACCATCGACGATGCGATCGGCTGGTCGAAAGCGCTCGCCGACGCCGGCGCAAACGCCGAAACACGCACGCTGCGGCTCGAAGTGACCGAGGACGCCGAGCTCGCCGCGCGTCTCGGCCTGGAAAACCACGCCTTCATCGCCGTCGATCGCATCCGCACCAATGCCAGCGACGGTCATGCGATCTCGATCGAGCGCAGCCGCATCCCGCTCTCGCCGGAGCTCGAGGACGTGCCGCTGCGGGGCCTCCGAGAAGGCTCGCTTCACCAGACGCTGCGCGCTGCCGGCCTTGTGCCCGACCATGGCGAGGAATGGGCCGACATCGAGATGCTGAACGCCGCGGATGCCGCCCTAGCCGGCTGCGCGCCGGGCACGGCATTCCTGCGCACACGCCGGCTGACACGGACCGCTGACGGCCGGCCGATCGAGCACGTCACCAGCCTGCTCAACCCCGCGCATTTCGCGCTTCACCTGGAGTTTTAGGCGATGGCCGGCGCCCATGTCGATGGGATGGACAGGGCGCTGGGCGCACTCGTAGGCGGCGCGCTTGGCGACGCGCTCGGCATGCCGACACAGTTGCTTTCGCCCGCCGAGATCGCCGCGACCTACGGCTTCGTCGACCGCTTCGTTGCGCCGTCGCCCGACCATCCGGTTTCGCGCGGCCTGCCCGCTGGCGCGATCACCGACGACACCGAGCAGGCGCTGCTGCTCGGCCGAAGCCTCCTTCAGTCTGGCGAGCGCTTCGACCACAAGCGCTGGGTGAACGCGCTCGTCGAGTGGGAGCGCGACGTCAAGGCGCGCGGCAGCTACGATCTGCTCGGCCCGTCCACGAAGCGCGCGATCGACGCCATCAATGCCGGCACGTCGGCCGAGGAAGCGGGGCGCTGGGGCGACACCAATGGCGCGGCCATGCGGATCGCGCCGGTCGGCATCCTGATGCGCCCGCAGCCGCTCGAGGCGCTGGTCGGGCGTGTAGCCGAAACCTGCCGGGCGACGCACAACACGGCGATCGCGATCGCCTCCGCCGCGGCGGTGGCGGCCGCGATCAGCGCCGGCGTTGCAGGGCAGGACTGGCGCGCCGCTAGCGCTGTGGCGATCGAAGCGGCGCGGCTCGGCGGCGGCCAGGGCCACTGGGTCGCCGGCGGCGACATCGCCGCGCTGATCGAATGGGCCTGCGGATTGGTACGTGGCAAGCCGCGAGGCGATGCGCTGCGGCTGATCGCAGACCTCGTCGGCACCAGCGTCGCCAGCCGCGAATCCGTGCCGGCGGCCTTTGCCGTCCTCGAAGTCGCGCAGGGCGACCCGTGGGGAGCCGCGGTCATCGCCGCCAATCTCGGCGGCGACACCGATACGATCGGCGCGATCGCGGCCGGCATGGCCGGTGCCTGCGCCGGTTTTACGAACCTCCCGGCCGGGCGGGTCTCAGAACTCGTTGGCTTCGACCTGGACGCTGCGCGCGAACTCGCAGCCGGCCTGCTCGCCGCGCGCCAGCACGCATCGGCCGACAAGGACGCGGCGGCATGACGGCGCGGCTCGTCCATGTCGGCAGTGCGGTGGTGGACTATGTCTACCGCATCGACCGACTGCCGACGCCCGGCGAAGACAAGCTGGCGGATACCTATGCGCAGGTGATCGGCGGCGGCTTCAACATGATGGCGGCGGCTGCCCGCACCGGCATGAAGGTCGCCTTCGGCGGCCAGCACGGCACCGGACCCGTCGGCGATTTCCTTCGCGCGGCGCTCGTTGCCGAGGGGATCGAAATCCTGACGCCGCGGGCGCCTTCGATGGACACCGGCAACTGCGTCGTGCTGCTCACCGCCGATGCCGAGCGGACTTTCGTTTCCTGGGGTGGTGCGGAGGCTCACCTCTCAGCCGCGTCGCTGGAACCGGTGAAGGTCGGCGACGGCGACTGGGTGTTCACCTCCGGCTACACGCTCACCTATCCCGGCAGCCGCGACGTGCTGGCGGACTGGATCGCCGCGCTGCCCCCCAAAATTCCGTTCTCGCTCGATCCGACCTCGGTGGTCACCGAGATTCCGCGCGGCGTGCTATCGAGCGTGCTGCGCCGGACCAACTGGCTGAGTTGCAACGCCTTCGAGGCCGAGGCCATTGCCGGGCATGGGAGTATTACTGCCAACGCAGTTGCCCTGCTCGATCGCCACTGTCCTGATGCCGTCGGCGTGGTCATCCGCGATGGCGAGCGCGGCTGTCACCTGCGGCTCGCCTCTGGCGAGTCTTTCGATATTCCCGCCTTTCTGGTCAACGCGATCGACACCAACGGCGCCGGCGACACCCATGTCGGCACCTTCGTCAGCGCGCTGTCGCGCGGCTTCGCGCCCGCTGAGGCGGCCCGCTACGCCAATGCCGCCGCCGCCATCCTGGTGACCCGCCACGGCGGCTCCTCCGCACCGACCGACGCCGAGATCAGCGACTTCCTGGGCCGTCAGGCGGCCCCAACCAATGCCGGGAAAACCCGGCGAGAGCCGATCCACGCAAGTTGACGCCAAATCGAGAGGAACGATCCATGCGCGTACATGACTTTGCAGCTTTGCTTGCGGCGACCGCGATCGCCGTCACCATGTCCTTCGCGGCGATGGCCGACGAGGTCCACGTGCTGAACTGGAAGGGCTACGGCGCCGACGAGCCCTGGGCGGTCGAGGCCTTCGAGAAGGCGACCGGCCACAAGGTCGTCAACGACTTCTTCAACTCCGAGCAGGAGATGCTCACCAAGCTAAGGACCAATCCCGGCACCTACGACGTGGTGATGATCAACGCCGCCTTCACCGGGCAAGCGATCGCCGAAAACCTGATCCAGCCGATCGACGTCTCCAAGATCCCGAACGCCGCCGATGTCGGTGCCGAGAAGATCAACTCGCCGATGCTCAACCAAGACGGCAAGCAATTCGGCGTGCCATGGGTATGGGGCCTCACCGCCATCGCCATCAACGACAAGGCGTTCCCGACGCCGCCGACCAGCATCTCGGTGATGTGGGACGAGGCGCACAAGGGTCGCGTGGTGATCCGCGACGACGCCGTCGAGGCGATCCAGTTCGGCGCCATCGCCACCGGCCAGAACATCAATGACATCAAGGACATGGACGCGGTCAAGGCGAAGCTCACCTCGCTGATGCCGCAAATCCGCGCCTTCTGGAGCTCGGAGAACGACTGGAACCAGATGGTCGCGTCCGACCAGATCGACGTCGGCACCTACTGGTCCGGCTCGGCCGACCGCGCCAAGACGCATTTCAAGCTGCCGGTTTCGCTGGTGATCCCGGACGAAGGCGCCGTCGCCTGGCTCGACGCCTGGTCGATCCCGGCCGGCTCCAAGAACGTCGCCGGCGCAGAAGCCTTCATCAACTACATGATCGACCCGGGGTTCTACGTTGAGTGGGTCACGAAGGTGGGCGCTCCGGTATCGGCCAACGACAAGGCGCTGGCCGGCCTGGCGGAGGACAGTTTCAACCGCAAGGTTATGGGCAGTCCCGAGGTCGCCAAGCGCATCCAATTCCAGGCGCCGATCACCGACGCACAGCGCGAGGCCTACCTCGCCGCCTGGCAGGAGCTGAAGGTGAACGTGAAGTAGGGCCGTCGGGAAACTGGAACCTTGCTCGCGGGACCATAGCGCTTGGCCGGCCAGCCCCCTCTCCGTATCGCCCTACGATCCCTCGACGAGCTCGGGGATCGGGGCTCGCCACCTCTCCCCCACTTGGTGAGGGGAGAGGATGGGCGTCCAGCCCGGCCCCCATCCGCTCCCCCGGAGCGGGGGAGAGGTGTCGCGCATAGCGCGACGGAGAGGGGGAAATCTTCGACGATTGCGGTGGCGTCTCGGAGGCGATCTGCCAAATGAGCACTGTCGGTTCCCGCGTAGGAATCGGACCCGCCCTGCCTCTGCTCGCGCCGGCCTACCTATGGCTGACGGTTGCGATTTTCTTGCCGCTGTCGGCCATGGCCTTCTTCTCCTTCATGACCGACCTGCCGCTGGGCGGCAAAGCTTGGGCCTTCACCCTCGGCAACTACGTCGCCTTCTTCTCCACCGATCTCTATGCGCGGCTTCTTCTGGCGTCGCTTCGCCTCGGCCTCGAAGTCACGCTCTGGTGCGTGCTGATCGGGTTTCCGGCGGCCTACGTGCTGGCAAAGGTCATTCGCGGCCGCAGCCGCGAGGCGATCTTCCTGCTCGTGATCCTGCCGTTCTGGAGCAACGGGCTGGTGCGCATCTTTTCCTGGGCGATGGTGCTCAGGCAGGGCGGCATCCTCGACACGACGCTGAATGCCATCCTGCCGTTCGAGGTCAATATCGACCTGATGTACTCCTACCCGGCGGTCGTCATCGGGCTGGTGCACTCCTACGTGCCCTACATGGTGCTGACCTGCTACCTGACGCTGCAGGCCATCGACGATTCCATCATCGAGGCCGCCCGTTCGCTCGGCGCCTCGCGCCTCACCGTGCTGCGCCGCCTGATCATCCCGCTGTCGATGCCCGGTCTGGTCGCCGGCGCCGTGCTGATCTTCGTTCCGGTGGTCGGCTCCTTCATGGAGCCGCGCATCCTCGGCGGGCGCACCGGCACCTTCTACGGCACCGTCATCGAGGACCAGTTCGTCGCCGTGTTCAATTGGCCGCTGGGCGCCGCGCTGTCGTTCATCCTGCTCGCGGTGGTCCTGGTGATCCTCGGCGTCGCATCGCCGATGCTGCGGAGGGCGGCGTGAATCCGACGACGCGACTGCTCAATGCGCTCGGCCGCGTCTATGTCGGCCTGCTGCTCGCCTTCCTCTACCTGCCGATCATCATCATGGCGCTGATGTCGTTCAACGTCTCGCCCTTCTACCGGCTGCCCTTCGAATGGACGACGAGCTGGTACGCCGACCTTTTCGGCAACGACCAGCTGCTCGCGGCGACCTGGAACAGCCTGGAGATCGCAGTGCTCACGACACTGATCGCGACCGCGCTCGGTACCGCCGCTTCGATCGCGCTCTACCGCTACGAGTTTGCCGGCAAGCGGCTGTTGCAGGTGCTGCTGTTTCCGCCGATCGCCATCCCCTGGCTAATTACCGGCACGGCGATGCTGATCTTCTTCTTCGGTATCGGCATCGGCCGCGGGCTGCATGCGATCCTGCTGGGTCACGTCGCGTTGGCGCTGCCTTATGTGATCGTCGTCGTCTCCGCGCGGCTGCAGACCTTTGCGCCGGAACTCGAGGAGGCGGCGCGTTCGCTCGGCGCCAGCCAGTGGCAGGTGACGCGGCGCGTGACGTTGCCCTGGATCATGCCGGGCGTGATCGCCGGAGGGCTGTTCGCCTTCGCCGTCTCCTTCGACCAGTTCGTGGTGTCCTATTTCCTTGCCACGCCCGGCCAGGCGACGCTGCCGGTCGAAATCTACGCCGCCATCCGCAAAGGCTTTACGCCCGAGATCAACGCCGTTTCGACCATCATCATCGTCGTGTCGATGGGGCTGATGCTGGTCACCGCGCGCTTCTTCAGGTTCGGGGGAGAGAAATAATGGCCGACGTGAAGGTGCGGAACGTTTCGCGCAGCTTCGGCGCCCACAAGGCCCTGGACGACGTGTCGATCGACTTTCCCGACGGCGGTTTCTATGCGCTGCTCGGGCCCTCCGGCAGTGGCAAGACCACGCTGCTGCGCCAGATCGCCGGCTTCGATTTCCCCGACGCCGGCCGCATTTCGATCGGCGGCGAGGAGGTCGAGCGCGTGCCGGTCGAGAAGCGCCACATCGGCATGGTGTTCCAGAACTACGCGCTTTTCCCGAACATGAGCGTCGCCGACAATATCGGCTTCGGCCTTTCGGTGCGCGGCCGGCCGCGGGCGGAGGTCGCAGCCGAAGTGCAGCGCGCACTCGACCTGGTGCAGTTGGGAAAGCTCGGCGAACGGCGCCCGCACCAGCTTTCCGGCGGCCAGCGCCAGCGCGTCGCGCTCGCCCGCGCGATTCTTATCAGGCCGCGCGTACTTTTGCTCGACGAGCCGCTCGGCGCCCTCGACAAAGCGTTGCGCGTCGACATGCAGATCGAACTGAAGCGCATCCAGCGCGAGGTCGGCATCACCACCATCTTCGTCACGCACGATCAGGAGGAGGCGCTGACGATGGCCGACCGCATCGGCATACTGCGCGATGGCCGCCTCGTCCAGGAGGGGCCGCCCGAGGAGATCTACAACCGCCCGATGAGCGAGTTCGCCGCGACCTTCCTTGGCGATGCCAACATCCTGCGCGGGCAGGCGACAGGCGAAGGGATCCGGCTGCCCGACGGCACGCCGATCAGGTGCGCCGGCGGCGGGGGGGGAGGCGGGACGAATGCCAGCTGCGCCGTGCGCCCCGAGCGCATCCGCATCTCGGCAAGCGCTCCGCCGCCGGCGAGCCTGGACGCCAACGTGGTCTCGGGCCGCATTTCCCGGCGCATCTTTGCCGGCAGCAGCAGCACCTATTTCGTCGACCGTGATGGCGCCACGCTGAAGGTCATCGTCCAGAACGACGGCGATCCCGCGCTGGGCGACGGCGCCGACGTGGTGCTGTCCTGGTCCCCCGCCAGCACCGTGCTCATCGCCGACGAGGCGCGCTGAGCAGCCGCCACTGGTCGAGACCGTCCGCTTGACGGCGCACGGCGACGCGACCAGCATCCGCGCCGATTGTGCCCCGGAGCCCTATGATGGACGAAGTTTCGACCGCCCAGACCTTCCTCGAGATCGGCGTCGGCTTGCTGGTCCTCGTGCTGGTGATCTTTGTCCACGGCGCGGGCATCCGTTGGATCAGCCGGCGCTTCAACCGAAAGTGGTCCCGACTTGGTGCAGATGCTACACATTGGCGCGCCGATGCGATCCTTGCCGTAGCGGTCGCCTCGCTCGCCGCGCTGCATCTCGTCGAGACGCTCCTTTGGGCGGTGCCGATCTATTCCGCTGGGCTCATCCCCGGCCTGCGCGACAGCTACTATTTCGTGCTCGAATGCTACACGACGCTGGGCGAGGGCAATGTGAGGCTGCCGGACACCTGGCGGCTGATCGGCCCGATCGTCGCCATGTCGGGCCTGTTCACCTTCGGCTGGACCGCCGGGGTGCTCGTCAGCATCATGAGCGACTTCGGCAAGCTCGAACGCCTCCGCGCCGAGCAAAAGGAGAACGGGCCGGCCACCGGCTCGAAGAAGTGACGCGGGCCGGTGAAGACTGTGCTTCTTCGGTGGGCTGCGCTCAGCCCTTCTTGAGATCCGCGATCGTCTGCCGGATCACGGCCTCGACCCGAGCGCGCTCGTCGCCTTCGATCGGCAGGCGCGGCTTGCGGACGTGCTCCGGCGCGCCGTACACGAGGTGTTCCGCCAGCTTGATGTACTGCACCAGCTTCACGTCCGTATCGAGGTGGAAGGCCGGCGTCATCAGCCGGTAGAGCGGCAGCGCCTTCCTGAAATCGCCGGCGCGGCCGGCGTCGAACAGCGCCACGCATTCCTTCGGCCAGGCATTGGTCATGCCGGACACCCAGCCGACCGCGCCGAGCGCCAGGCTTTCCAGTATCAGGTCGTCGACGCCGCAGAAAATGTCGAAGCGGTCGCCGAATGCGTTGAACAGGTCAGTGACGCGGCGGATGTCGCCGGTCTCCTCCTTGATCGCCACGATGCCCGGCACGTCGACCAGCGCCTTCAGCGTCTCGACGTCGACGTCGACCTTGTAGGCGATCGGATTGTTGTAGATCATCACCGGCAGGTCGCTCGCTTCGGCGACCGTCTTGTACCAGGCGGCCGTCTCGCGCCGGTCGGTGCGGTAGGCGAGGCTGGGGAAGGTCATCAGCCCTTGCGCGCCCAGCTTCTGGTAGTTGCGGGCGGCGGCGATTGCATTGTCGGTCGAGAGTTCGGCGAGCCCCGACATCAGCGTCACCCGGCCGGCGACGACTTCCTTGGCGGCGCGCACCACCGCGTCGCGCTCGGCCTGCGCCAGCGTCGCGTTTTCGCCCAGCATCGGCAGCACGATCAAGCCCGACACGCCGTTCTTGATCAGCCGGTCGATGCTCGCCTGCGTTGCCGCGAGGTCGATCTCGCCTGTTGGCTTCATCTTGGTGGTGACAGCGGGAAAGACGCCGCTCCAGGTCATGTCTCGTGCTCCGTTGATTGCGATGCGTGCGGATAGTCGGCGGTCGCTCGCGCGACCGCGATCTTGCCGTCGGCGATGTCGGCCGCAACCTTCTTTGGATCGCGCGCTGCGGGGTCGCCCCAGCCGCCGCCGCCCGCCTGCTCGTGGCGTATCACCGTGTCCCTCGAAATCTCCAGCGTCACCTTGGCAGGCAGGGTCTTCCAGCCGTCGCCCTGCTTCAGGAGGTTACGCGAACTGGCGCCTGGCCCACCGCCGAAAAGGCCGTAGGGCGGGTGTTCGTGGCGGTCGGCGCGTAGCTGCAGGACGGCGCGCTCGGCCAACAGCCGGTACTGGCGCGTGAGGCCGAGACCGCCCCGGAACTGTCCCGTTCCGCCGGAATCCGGGCGCAGCGCGTATTCCTCCATCAAGATGGGATAGCGCGCCTCCAGCGCCTCGATGGGCAGGTTGGACATGTTCTGGCTGGGATTGGTTATGCCCTCCACGCCGTCCTTGTCGGCGCGTCCGCCCCACGCGCCGTTGATCATGTCGACCAGCACGAACGGCTTGCCGTCCTGGTAGCCGCCGATGGCCACGACCGTGTTGCCGCCTTCGCCCGCCGCCATTAGCCGCGCGGGTGCTATGTGCGACAGCGCGCCCAGAACCGTGTCGGCGACGCGGTAGCCGGTCAGTGCGCGCGCCGCCACCGGCGCCGGCATCTTCGGGTTGAGTATGGAGCCTTCCGGCGCGGTCACGGTGATGCAGCGATAGACGCCGGCATTGTTGGGCACGTCGTGGTCGAGCGCGCAGCGGATCGACAGGTAGGTGGCGGATTTCACGAAGGACAGCGTCGAGTTGATCGCGCCCTTCACTTGGCGCGACGACCCGGCGAAATCGACCCAGAGGTGGTCGCCTTTCACGGTGATGCGGCAGCTGATCGGGATCGGATCGGGCGAAAAGCCGTCGCCGTCGATGTAGTCGGTGAAGGAATAGTCGCCGTCCGGCCACGCCGAGATGGCCTTGCGGGTGAGTTCCTCGCCATAGTCGATCAGCCGGTCGAAATAGACCTCGAGTTCGTCGCCATACCGCTCGAACAGGCGCAGCATCTCGCGCTCGCCGATGTTGCAGGTGGCGTACTGGGCGTCGAGGTCGCCCAGCACCAGAGCCGGGAGGCGCACGTTCTTCTCGATGATCTTGAGCAGCGTCCTGTTCGGCTCGCCGCGATCGTAGAGCTTCATCGGTGCGATGCGGATGCCTTCCTGAAAAATCTCCGTCGAATCCGAGGCGTTCGAGCCGGGCACGCGCCCGCCGACGTCGCAATGGTGGGCGATCACCACCGAGAAGCCGAGCAACCGCTCGCCGGAAAAGATCGGCTTGAACATGAAGATGTCCGGCAAATGCATGCCGCCGTCGTAGGGATCGTTGAGCACGATCACATCGCCCGCGAAAAGGTCGCCGGCGAAGCGCTCGACGATCACGTCCATGGCGTCAGGCACGGCGCCCAGATGCAGCGCGACGGTCTTTGCCTGGCTGAGGATACGGCCCTTGGCGTCGCAGAGCGTGACCGAATAGTCGAGCACGTCACGCACGATCGGCGAGCGGGCGGTCCGCATCACCGCGTAGGCCATGTCGTCGACGATCGTGTCGAGGCCGGATTTTATCACCGCGAAGGTGATCGGGTCGATCCCGATCATGGCGCCGCCTCCAGGGTCGCGACGAGGCTGCCGGTGGCATCGGGGGCCACGCGCGCCCGCGGCGGGATGACGATGGTAGTGTCGGCGCCTTCGATGATCAGCGGCCCGGCGATTTCAGCGGTCACCGCCTCGCGCCGCAGAATCGGCGTTTTGACCGGCTTTTCGCGGCCGAAGAACACTTTTCGCACGCCGGCGCCGGAGATCGACAGCGCTGGCGCGGCCTTCAGCGCGGTAAAGTCGAGTGGCTCGGAAGCAAGGGCGGTCGCGTGCAGCCGAAGGGCAACCGCCTCCACCGCGTCGGTCGGCGTGTAGCCGTAGGTGTCGCGATAGGCGGCGACGAAGGCCTGCCGCAGCACCGCCGCGTCGAAGTCGCCCGCGAACGGTATCTGCAGCGCCGCGTCCTGTCCTTCGAGCCGCAGGTCCATTTGGTCGGTAAAGTGCAGCGTTTTCGAGGTGTAGCCCTGTGCTGCCAGGGCGGCGGTCGCCGCAGCCCGCATCTCATGCCGCAGAGCGGCGATTAGGCCCTGATCGAGCCTGTCGAGCGGCGCTTGGGCCGAGCGCAATTCATGGTGCTCGACATGGCCGGCCAGCATGCCCATCGCCGTGAACACGCCGGGTGCGGGCGGAAAGACCACGCGCGCGATGCCGAGCGTGGCGGCGAGATCGCAGGCGTGCACCGGCCCCGACCCGCCGAAGGCCAGCAGCGTCAGTTCGCGCGGATCGAGCCCGCGTTCCACGGTGACGGCGCGGATCGCGCGCACCATGTTGGCGTTGGCGATGTCGCGGACGCCCGCGGCCGCCGCCTCCGCCGACAGGCCGAGTGGCCGCCCGAGCGTTTCGGCGATGGCGCGACGCGCCGCCTCGACATCGAGGCGCAACGCGCCGCCCGCGAGCGTCGGCGGCAGGTAGCCCAGCACGACGTTGGCGTCCGTGACCGTGGGGCGCGTGCCGCCGAGGGCGTAGCAGACCGGCCCCGGATCGGCGCCGGCCGAGATCGGGCCGACGGTCATCAGGCCGGCGGCGTCGATCGCGGCGATCGAGCCGGCGCCGTTGCCCACCTCGGCGACGTCCACCGTCGGCACGCGCATCATGTAGCCGCCGGCCTTGATGAAGCGCGAGGGAACCGACATTCCGGCGCGGAACTCGTACTCGTGCGTGCGGCTGAGCACGCCGCGATGGACGAGCGCTGCAGATGCGGTTGTGCCGCCCATGTCGAAGGCGACGAGGTTGGGTTCGCCGAGTGCGGCCCCCAGCCGCGCCGCGCCCGCCGCGCCGGACGAACGTCCGGACGAGATAAAGAACACCGGCTTCTTCTGCGCGGTCTGCGAAGAGGAGAGGCCTCCGTTCGAATTGCCGATGAGCAGCGGCGCGGTCACGCCGGCGGCGCGCAGCTTGTCCTCCAGCCGCGACAGGTAGCCACGCAGCGGCGGCAGCACATAGGCGTTGACCGCGGCGGTGGAGGTGCGCTCGTACTCGCCGGCTTCGGGGAGCACGTCCACCGATGCGGTAACTGCAAGGTCCGGGAAGGCGCTGGCAAGAATGTCCGCCGCCGCGCGCTCGTTGGCGGGGTTGCGATAGGAGTTGAGGAAGCAGATCGCCACCGAGGCGATGCCCTCGGCGGCGAAGAACGCACCCGCCGCGCACACGCCGTCGGCGTCGACCGGAATCGCGATCGTGCCGTCGGCAAAGGTTCGCTCGGCGACCTCGAGCCGGTAGCGGCGGGCAATCAGTGGCTCGGGCTTGTCCCAGGTGAGGTCGAACATGCCGGGCGTGCGCAGCCGGCCGATCTCCAGCACATCGCGAAAGCCCTTCGTCGTGATCAGGCCGGTGCGGGCGCCGATTTTTTGCAGCAGCGTGTTGGAGCCGACGGTGGTGCCGTGCAGCACTTCGGTCAGGTCGCCCGGCCGCACGCCGGACGCGGCGAGCACCTCGTGCATGCCGGCGATCATGGCATCCTCGGGCGCGGCCGGCGTCGAGCTTACCTTGGCGGAAAAGGTGAGGCCGTCGCCACGGAGAAGGACGAGGTCGGTGAAGGTGCCGCCGATGTCGACGCTCAGCCGGGCAGTCGCGGTCATCGGCACGCTGTCAGCTGTCGGCGGCGAGCTTTCCGCCGTGCGCCCAGTCGTGCTTCTCTGTGTCTTCGAAAATGATATCGACCGCTTCGGGCGTGCATTTGAGGATGCGCACCGTTTCACGCGTCACGACGTCGGCGAATTCGCGCTTCTGCTCCACGCTGCGTCCCTTGAACAGTTTTACGGTGATCGTCGGCAATTCTGTCTCCTATAGCCAGGCGTTGACGTGCCACGGCGCGAACTCGTCCTCGCCATAGCCGAGAAGCTCGCTCTTCGTCGGCCTGCCGGACGCGGTGTCCAGCATCGTGCGAAAGACCTGTTCGCCCATGTCCTCGATCGACAGTTCGCCGTCGAGGATGGCGCCGCAGTTGATGTCCATATCCTCTTCCATGCGCCGGTACATGGCCGAGTTGGTAGCGAGCTTGATCGACGGCGCCGGGCGGCAGCCGAAGCAGGAGCCCCGGCCCGTGGTGAAGGCGATCAGGTTGGCGCCGCCGGCGACCTGGCCGGTGGCCGACATCGGGTCGAAGCCCGGCGAGTCCATGAACACCAGCCCGTGCTTTTCCACCTTCTGGCCGTAGCCGTAGACCTCGACGAGGTTGGTGGTGCCGCCCTTGGCCACGGCGCCAAGCGACTTCTCAAGGATGGTGGTCAGCCCGCCCTCCTTGTTGCCCGGTGTCGGGTTGTTGTCGAAGCCGAGCGGCTCGTTCTTCGTATGGTCTTCCCACCATTCCAAAAGGCCGACGAGCCGCTCGCCGACCTCGCGGCTGACGGCGCGTTCGAGCAGCAGATTTTCGGCGCCGTAGATCTCCGGCGTCTCGGCCAGGATCGCGGTTCCGCCATGGGCCACCAGCCGATCGACCGCCGCACCGAGCGCCGGATTGGCGGAAATGCCGGAAAAACTGTCGGATCCGCCGCACTGCAGGCCGACCATCAGTTCGCTGGCCGGCACCGTGGTGCGGCGTGCCAGCGTTGCCTTTTCCAGCATGGCCTCGACCATCTCGACGCCGCGCGCGATGCTGGTGCGCGTCCCGCCGGTCTCCTGCATCACCAGCTTTTGCAGGTCCTCGCCCAGTTCGAGGTTTTCCTCGTCGACGAGCTGGTCGATCTGGTTGTCCTCGCAGCCGAGACCGACCAGCAGCACACCGGAAAAGTTCGGATGCTGAGCGTAGCCCGCCAGTGTCCGGCGCAGCATGCGCATCGACATCGAGCCGTCCGCGACGCTGCAGCCAGATTTGTGCGTGAGCGCGACAACACCGTCGACCCCGGGGTAGGGCGCCAGCCGCGCGGGGTCGCGAAAGTGGTCGGCGATCATGCGAGCGACCATGGCGGAGCAGTTCACCGAGGTCAGCACGCCGACATAATTGCGCGTGCCGACGCGGCCGTCGGCGCGGACATAGCCGTCGAAGCTGGCGATATCGGCGGGGCGCGGCGCGGCGTTGGAGAGGCGGGTGCCGATCGAGCGCTCGGCCATCGACGCCTCGAAGCCCATGTTGTGCAGGTGGACATGCGCGCCGGCGCCGATCGGCGCGGTGGCAAGCCCGATTGGCTGGCCCAGCCGCTGGATGACCTCGCCACTGTTCAGCGGCCGCAGCGCAACCTTGTGGCCGAAGCGGATGTCGTTCGCGGCAACGATGCCGAATTGCGTAAGCGTTTCACCGGCACGAATATCGCGCAGCGCGATGGCGACGTCGTCGCCCGCCTTCAGCTGCAGCAGTGCCTGCCTGTCTTCGGCCATCACAAACCCCGTCCGGTGGCCATGAAGCATGGATTGTCAGCAATCAGCAAATGAATTCGGTTGCGCCAGACTGCTCTCCCGTCAATTGTCAGCAATCGCCGTTGCACCCCTACGGAGGGCGGCATATTTAGGATATCACCGCACCGCGAGTCGCTTTATGACGAAACTGACGAGCCTCAAGTCGGAAAAACGCCTGCTCGACCGCCGGGCGGCCGACCAGATCCGGTCGCACATCCTCGAAGGCGTGCTGCCGGCGGGTGAGCGTCTTCTGGAGACTCAGCTTTCGGAGGAACTCGAAGTCAGCCGCGGCACCGTGCGCTCGGCGCTGGCGCAGCTCGCCAATGAAGGGCTCGTGCAGCAGGTGGCATTTACCCGCTGGGAGGTTTCCGACACTTCCACCGTCGATGCCTGGGAGATTTACACGCTGCGCGGCGCCCTCGAAGGGCTTGGCGCCCGGCTCGCGGCAGCCAACGTGACCGAGGCGGACGGCGCGCGGCTCGCCGCCATGGTCGAGGATCTACTGAAGGCGATCCGCGAGGGCCGCTTCCGCGACGCTACGGATATCGACTTCGGGCTGCACGCGGCCATCGTCCAACTCGCGCGCCACAAACGGCTGGCAGAGCAGCATCGCTTCATAGTCCAGCAGGTGCGCTTCCATATGGTCCAGTCGGGCTTCTTGCCGAACGACTATGAGGAGCTGATCGCCGAGCACAAGGCGCTCGTCGAAGCGGTTGTTGCCCGCGATGCCGACCGGGCCGAGAAACTCGCCCGCAGCCACAACGACGCCGAGGTGAAGCTGCTCGCCGAACTGGTGAAGCAGGGCGGCAGCGCACGGATCGTCCGAGAAAAAGCTTCGTAAGCGTCAACTTACTTTTTGTCAGCGCCGCTGCCCAGTGCCTTCCTCAGGTTTTCGCTGAGGTGAACGGCCTCGCCGTCAAAGCCGGACAGGGCTGCGCGGATCAGGCCCAGGTCGACATCGCGGCTGTGTTCGCGCGCATACCCGTCGACCGCACCATCCTCGCCTGGATAGCGCCCGGAAGCGTGGCGATAGAGATCCATTCCGGCGATGACGATTTTCTCCGGCCGCAGTGCAGCCGCGACCGCGATCATAAGCGCGCCGTTGGTTGGGATCACCGGGCCGGAAAGTTCGGCCAGCGCAGGATCGAATTCGTCGAGGAAAGCGTAGCCCGAGGTCGGCGGTCTGAGCATGAGCGTGTGTCGCAACAGGATCGGCCGACCGGTAGCCGCGGTCGGAAACACGACGATCGGCCGCCGGCGCAGGGGCGGGAGGTCGGCATCGGCGGTGAAGACCACATGCGGGGCGGTCATCCAGCGGCGCCGCCTAAAATTCCAGTTGACCCGGAACAGTGTCGCACCGTGGTAGGCCGCGAGTTTCGGATCCTCCGATGACGGCCCATTGCCGAGGCAGACGATGGTGCGCGGGTCGCCGAGCCTCGCCTTAAGGTCCCCGAGCGAGCGGATCGGACGGCCGCCCAGCAAATCGACGAGGAAGGCGCGGACCGGCGGAACGGCGTTCTGGTCCAGCAGCGGCAAGGCTTGCGCCATCCGTGCCGGCAGGATCGCAGCGCCGCCGTCGACGAAGGCAATATCGCCAGCCAGCCATTTCAGGCGTTCCGAGCCGATAACCAGCCGGGTGTCGAGCCGTCGGCGCCAGCAGCCCGCCGCGATCGGATGCGGCAGCGGCAGCACGGTTTCGTGCAGGTAGCGGCGTCCGAGCGTGGCCGCATCGGCGGACGGCGCTGCCAGCACAAGCCGATAACCGGGCCGCAGCCTCAGCGCAGCGTCGGTGGCGGGATACAGACCGCCGACTTCCTCCGCGGTGCCGGCAAGCACCACCGACGCCCGGCGCTGGGGCGGCAAAAGAAGTCCGAACCTTTGGAGACCCTCGGTGACCGTCATCGCGCCGCCTGCCGCTCACCGCGAACGCCTGCCATGGGCTTTGCCTTCAGCGGAAAGCCGCTCAGGCGTAGTTCACATAGATGGTCTTCTTCTGGAAATAGGCGTCCAGCCCGTACTTGCCGTCCTCGCCACCGATGCCGCTGTCGCGCACGCCGGCATGGTGCGCGTGCACCGCGTCGCCGCCCGGCCGGTTGACGTAGATCTCGCCGAACCGCAGTTCGCGCACCAGTCGCATCACGCGGCGCATGTCCTTGGTGAAGACGTAGGCGGAAAGGCCGTAGCGCGACTCGTTGGCAAGCCGCAGCCCTTCGTCGAAATCGCCCACGGCCATCACCGGCACCACCGGTCCAAACACCTCGTCCTGCATGATGCGCATCTGGTTATCGGCGACGGTCAGTACGGTCGGCTCGTACCAGTGGCCGCGCGAGAACTCGCCGTCGGTCAGCCGGCGCCCGCCGGTCAGCACCTCGGCGCCGGCGCCGCGCGCAGCCTCGACCATGCGCTCGACCTTGTCGAGCTCGGGGCCGCTGAATTTCGGCCCGACATCGACCATGGTGGTCGGGTCGCCGACCTTCAGCGCCTTCACGGCGCGGGTGAATTTTTCCAGGAACTCGTCTGCGATCCTGCGGTGCACATACATGCGCTCGTTGCAGATGCAGATCTGGCCGCAATTCTCGAAACGCGACAGCACGGCGGCCCGAACGGCCGCCCCGATGTCGGCGTCCTCGGCGACCACAAACGGCGCCTTGCCGCCAAGCTCCAGCCGCAGCACCTTCAGGTCCTCGGCGGCGGCGCGGAAAATCTCCTTGCCGGCGCGCACGCTGCCGGTCAGCGTGATCAGGCGCGGGATCGGGTGGCGCACGAGCGCTGCGCCTAAGCTCTCGCCGGTGCCGCTCACCACGTTGATGACGCCTTTGGGGAAATCGACTTGGGAGGAGAGCTGCGCGATCTCCAGCGCAGAGATCGGCGTGCCCTCGTGCGACTTAATCACGATCGTATTTCCAGCGATCAGCGCCGGTCCCATCTTGCGGCACATCAGCGCCGCCGGATAGTTCCAGGCGGTGATGCCGACGACGACGCCGTGGGCGACGCGCTGGATCCAGATCTGCTCGTCCGGCATGTCGGAGGGAATGATGTCGCCGGTGATTCGGCGCGCCTCCTCGGCTGCGTAAGTAAGGTAAAGCGCGGCGCCCTCGATCTCGCCACGCGCCTCGTGGATCGGCTTGCCCTGTTCGGCCACGACGATGCGGGCGAGCCGCTCGCGGTTTTCCAGGATGAGCCGCGCCAGGTCCTTCAACAGCTGCCCGCGACTGGCCGGCGGCATGGCCTCCCAGGCTGGCTGCGCAGCGCGCGCCGCGACAAGCGCACGGTCGGCGTCGTCCTCGCCGCCCTTCGGCACCGAGGCGATGACGGCGCCGGTCGCCGGATTCTCGACCTCGATCCACTCCTTGATGGTGGAATCGACCCACTCGCCGTTGATGTAGTGGCGGTAGCGGTCCGTGCCCTTTACGAGTTCCTTCATGGCCGGCATCTCAGGTTCGATCCTTCGGTCGCAAGGTCAGGAGGCGGGCAGCCGCAGCGGCTCGTAGCCCATCAGTTCGGGCAGCCAGAGCGTGATCTCGGGCACGAACACGAGCACGAAGAGCAGGGCGATCAGTACGAACAGGAAAATCCAGAGTTCCCTGGTTATGTCTACGACCTTGATGCCGGAGACACCGGCGATCAGGAACACCAGTTCGCCCATCGGCGGCGTCACCAGGCCGATCATCATGTTGACCACGGAGGTGACCCCGAAATGCACCGGGTCGATGCCGAGATGGGTCACCGTCGGCATCAGGATCGGCACGATGATCAGCAGCATCAGCAGCGTGTCGAGAAAGGCGCCGAGCACCAGGAACAGGATCGTCACCATGAACAGGAACATGTTCGGGGACAAATCGAGGCCGGACATCCACAGGCCCATGCGCTCCGGAATCTGCTCCGCCGCGACGATCCAGTTCATCACCAGCGCACCGGCGATGGTGATGGCGACGATGCCGGTGGCTCGCGAGGATTCCACCAGCACCTTGAAGAAATCACTGAACGCGAAGGAGCGGTACCAGAGGAAAGCGAGTAGCAGGCCGAAGCCGGCGCAGACGGCGGCCGCCTCGGTCGGCGTGACCGCGCCGCTGTAGATGCCGCCCAGCATGATCGCCGGGATCATCAGCGCCGGCAGCGCGGTGAAGGTGGCGTTGACGGCGTGCCGAATGGTCGGTGGCGGCTCGGTCGGGAAGTTGCGCCGGCGGGCCAGATAGACAACGACGCAGGACTGCGCGATCGCAAGCAGCAGGCCGGGGATCACGCCGCCCATGAAGAGGTAGCCGATCGAGGTGTTGGTGACGACACCATAGAGTATCATCGGGATAGACGGCGGGATGATCGGTCCGATGATGGCGGAGGTGGTGCTGAGCGCTGCCGAAAAGCCCGGCGAATAGCCAGCCTTCACCATCATGTCGACTTCGAGCTTGCCCGGTCCGGCGGCGTCGGCGAGCGCGCTGCCGCTCATGCCGGAGAAGATGACGCTGGCGACGATGTTGACGTGCGCCAGGCCGCCACGGAAGCGGCCGACCAGGAGGTTCGCGAATTCGAACAGTTTGTCGGTGATCTTCGACTGGTTCATGATCTCGGCCGAGAAGATGAACAGCGGCACCGCCATCAGGACGAAGCTGGAAAACAGGCCGTTGAGGCTCTGCGAGGCGACCAGCCCGATGTCCTGGCCCGTCAGAAAAAGGTAGACGATCGCCGCGCACAGCATCGCGTGGCCGATCGGCATCCCGAGAAACGACCACAGGAAGAACAGGCCGAACATCACGTAGGCCGAAATGCTCATTCCGGCCTCAGAGGTGTTTTTGCCAGGAATTCCCGGACAGGCGCCAGATGCGTATCGCGCCGCCGATGATGACCGCCAGCATGAAGACCACGAAGCAGGAATAGACAAGGTCCATCCTGACCTTGAGCAGCATGGACGAGCGCCGGCCGAGGAACATCACATAGTCCAGCACGCCGGGAAGCGCGGCCAGGAAAACGAGGGAGAGCGTAGCCGTGTTGACGATGGCCAGCACCCGCCGCCTGCGCGGCGGGAACATGTTGTAGATAAGGTCGAAGACAATCTGCTGGCGCTCGCCCGCCAGCAGATTGCAGCTCCAGAACACTACCCAGACATAACCGATGGAGCAAAGCTCGAGCGACCACGACACCGGCATGTTCAGCACATACCGGCTGATGATCTGGATCACGAAGCCGGCAAACATCATAGCGAACAGCGCCGCCGCGACCCCCTCCGTGAAAAGGGTCCAGAGCTTCGTCGAGCTTCGCGCCGGCGCCTCGTCCTGCGCCGCGCCGGCCAAGTCCATGCTCAGGCGGCCTTGATGCGGTCGAGCAGCCCGGCGGGCCAGGTCTTGGCGAAATCGGAGTTCTGGAAGGCGTCCAGCACCCGCGTGCGGAAGGCGTTGACATCCGGCGTGGTCACGCTGACGCCCTTGCCTTCGAGGAACGCGGCGGCATCCTTCTCGCCGGCCAGCACGTTCTCATCGTTGAATTTTTTCGCCTCGGCTTCCGCGGCCTCGATGGCGGCCTGCTCTTCCGGCGTGAGGCTGTCCCAGAATGCCACCGGCACGGTGAAGAAGGTGTTCGAGACCTGGTGGTTGGTCAGCACGATCTGCTTGGCGACCTCGTAGAACTTGCTGGAGATGATGTCGGTCAGCGGGTTCTCGAGGCCGTCGATCGTGCCGGTCTGCAGCGCGAGGTAGATTTCCTCGAAGGCGAGCGGCGTGGCGTTGGCGCCGAGCGCGTTGCCGAGAAACTGCCAGGCTTCCGACCCGGGCATGCGCAATTTGATGCCCTTCATGTCCTCCGGCGTCTTTACGTCCTTCTTCTCGCGCAGCATCACCTGGCGGCTGCCGAGATACTGGCTGCGGACGATGTGGAGCCCTAGGTCCTTGGCGACCCGCTCCTTGTATTCCTTGCCGATGTCGCCGTCGTAGACGGCGTCGAGATGCGCGGCGTCTCGCATCAGGTAGCCGGTGGTGAAGATCGAATATTCGGGGATGAGGGCTGCGATGTCCTGCGGCGACACCATCGCCACCTCGAGATTGCCGCGCTGCATGGCCTCGATCTCGGTGCCCTGGCCGAACAGCGTGCCGTTGAAGTGGATCTGTACGTCGAAGGCGCCGGGCATCGCTGCCTCCAGGGTCTCCTTGAACTTCACCAGGCCCTTGGACTGCCATTCCTCGGCCGAGCCGGGGGTGGAGATACGGATCACCTTCGGCGCGGCGAAAGCCATCCGGGTGACGAACGGAACAGACATGGTGCCGAGCACGCCCGCGAGAACGGCGCGGCGTCCGACGCTGCGATTTAGAAACGAATCAAGCTGCTTGCCCATGGAAAAGACCCTCCCGCGTCGCGTGTTCCCTCGCCGCTTGGCGGCGCACGGCATGACTATGCGATGCTTTCATCCCCGATACAAATCGTCAAGCCGAATGTTGACAATAGGCAATCAATCATCATTTGTGTTGGGACGAGGGGCGAGGCCTGCCTGGAAACGATCCTGTGAATGCACCGATGACCAGCAAAGCGGACTCGTTGCCGGCGACCGATTGCCTGATGGTTGCGGCGGCGACGCCCCTGACGACCGATCTCCGCCCGGACGCGGCGCTGCTCGCTGCCCATATCGAAATGCTGAGGCGGAACGGCTGCGACGGCGTCGCGCTGTTCGGCACGACCGGCGAAGGCACCGAGTTCGCCACCGAGGATCGGATGACCTGCCTCGAAGCGATCGTGGCCGCCGGTGTCGCGCCTAGCCGTGTGATCGTCTCGGTCGGCGCGCTTGCCATTCCCGACGTGGTGCGCCTGGCGGGCCACGCGCTCGATCGGGGCGTCGACAGCGTCATGCTGATGCCGCCCTGCGTCTACCGCGGCGGCATCACCGAGGACGGCACGTTTGGCTACTTCGCCAGCGTGATCGAGCGCATCGCGCGCAACGACTTGCGGCTCTGCCTCTATCATTTTCCCGACATCTGCGGCGTACCGATCACGCCGCGCGTCGTGCGCCGGCTCGACGAGGCATTTCCCGGCACCATCAGCGGGGTCAAGGACAGCGGCGGCGACCTCGATTTCACCGAGGCGCTGATCCGCCGCTTCTCCCATCTGTCGATCTTCACCGGTTCGGAGACGCACCTGCCGCAGGCGCTGGCCGCCGGCGCGCGCGGCACCATCTGTGGCCTGGGCAACGCGATGCCGCGCCTGATGCGGGCGATGTTCGACGGCCGCACCGCCTTCGACCGCCGCAAGCTGGTGCCGGCCCTGCTCTCGGGCGACTACATCCTGTCGCGGCTGCCGTTCCCGGCATCGGTCAAGGCGGTGCTGGCGTCGGCCTATGGAAATCCCGCCTGGAATCGCGTGCTGCCGCCGATGGCGGAAGTGCCGATGCCGGAGCGGGACTGGCTGCTTCGCGACTTCGCGCGCTGGGAGGAAAGCCTCCCGCCCACGTGGCGGACCTTTTGCGCGCCGGTGCCGGAGGCAGGCGCCAAGGTGCTCAAGCTGCGCGCCTGAGCAAATTCCCGCACCGTTCCTTTGATCCGGATCAATGCTGTCGGCCGGCCCGCCATCTAACCAATGATGAGCATCAAGGTTCAGCGAACAATGGTGAAGCACGTTCTTCAAAGCCTGGCCGTCATCTTCGCCGTCGCATCGCCGGCTGCGGCGCAACAGACCGACTACGGCGAGGCCGAGTATCTGAACTCCTGCGCGGTCTGCCACGGATACTACGGCAAGGGAGACGGTCCGCTCGCCGACGAACTTCGCAAGAAGCCCGCGGATCTGACGACGCTCTCGGCGCGCAATGGCGGCGAATTCCCGTACTGGCGCGTTTTCGAGACGATCGACGGTCGGTCGGCGCTGCCGAGCCACGGTCCTCGCGAAATGCCGGTATGGGGCAAGCAGTTCCTCGGCGACGACCAGAAGGCCTATGGCGAAATCGGCGGCGAAGCGGTAACGCAGGAGCGCATCCACGCGCTCACGGATTTCGTGCAGACGCTTCAGAAGTGACGCATGATCTTTCTCGGCGCGTCGCGTCGACCGGGGAGCAAGGGAGGTCAGTGACGGCGCCGAATGCGCATCGCAATCCTGTCCGACATCCATGCCAACCGCGAGGCGTTCGAGGCCGTGCTGGAGGCCGTGCGCGACCTCGCGCCGGACCAGACCGTGCTACTCGGCGACATCGTCGGCTACGGCCCGGACCCGGTCTTTTCCGTCGAGACGGCGGCGGAACTTGCCGAGCGCGGCGCGGTCTGCATCCTCGGGAACCATGACGAGGCGGTGGTCAAGAACCTCGCGGACATGACCGCGGATGCCCGCGCCGCGATCCGCTGGACCCGCGAACAGCTGTCACCCGACCATCTCGATTTCCTGGATAGCCTGCCGCTATCGGCCACGGAGGATGGCAGGCTCTATGTTCATGCGAGTGCGGACCGGCCGGGCAAATGGAGCTATGTGACCGATGCGGAGATGGCCGAGGCATGCCTGGCTGCCTGCGACGCCGCAACGATCTTTTGCGGCCATACGCATTTTCCGGCGATCTACTACAAGCGCGGGGAGCGTCGGCCGGTGCATTTCCAGCCTATCGACAACGTGGCGGCTCCGCTGACGCGACTGCATCGGCATTTGGTGGTGGTGGGCGCCGTCGGTCAGCCGCGCGACGGCAATCCGGCCGCCTGCTTCGGACTTGTCGATGCCGACAGGCGCGAGGTTACGATGATGCGCGTGCCTTACGACCACGAGGCGACTGCGCGCAAGATTTCGGCTTGCGGCCTGCCGGCGTGGCTCGGCACGCGCCTCGGCATCGGACGATAGGGGCGGCTCATGCGGCGGTTCCAGCCCGGAACGGTCATCGACGGCTTCACGCTCACGGAGAAGCTGCCGTCCGGCGGCATGGCGGAAATCTGGCGCGCGACCCATCCGGAGTTCGATTTTCCGCTGGTGCTGAAAATACCCTTTCTCGATCCCGGCGAGGATGCCTCGGTGATCCTCGGCTTCGAGGCGGAGGAGTTGATCCTCAAGCGGCTTTCGGGTCCGCACGTGCCGCGTTTCGCTGCCGTGGGCAGCTTGGCGCGCACGCCGTTCATCGCCATGGAGTTCGTCGAGGGCACGAGCGCCGCCGCTGTCGCCAAAGGCGCGCCGCTCGAACCGGACGAGGTGGCGCGGGTCGGCATCGAGACGGCGAAGGCGCTCGGAGCCCTGCACCAGCAGAAGGTCGTGCATCTCGACCTCAAGCCGGAGAATATCATCCTAGCGCCACGCGGCGCGGTGCTGCTCGATTTCGGCCTCGCCCGGCACGAGGAACTCCCCGACCTGCTCGGCGCCGAAAGCTCGGCCCCGATGGGCACGGCAGCCTATATCTCGCCCGAGCAGGTGCTTGGCGAGCGGTCGGACCCGGCGAGCGATATTTTTGCCTTGGGTTGCATCCTCTACCAGCTTGCGACCGGCACCGAGCCGTTCGGCTGGCCGTCGACCACGGCCGGCATGAAGCGTCGGCTCTACCACGCGCCCAAGGCGCCGCGGGAGGTTCATCGCTCGATCCCGCGCTGGCTGGAGGCGATCATCCTGCGCTGCATGGAGGTCGACCGCGCAAGACGCTACGCCAGCGCTGGCCAACTTCTCACCGACCTCCGCAACCCGGATCAGGTGGTGGTCGCGGCTCCCTCGGAGCCGGTCGGCAGCGGGCTATGGGGCATGATCCGCGCTTGGTTCCAAAAGCCGTCGGAGAAGGCATTGGTCGGCACCGTGGCGGCGCGGGCCGTGCGACATGGCCCGGCGATCGTTCTCGCGGCGGTCGACCTCTCGCACGGGAGCGACGCGCTGGCGCTCGAAGTGTTGCACGAGACGGCACGCGTGCTCTCCGCCCGCGAGGGATCATGGCTGGCCTGCGTCACCGTGCTGAAGACCGAGATCATCGGCGACACGCCCGATGCCGACGAAAGCGGCCGCTCGGTCTACCTGAAACGCCTCGTCGCGCTGAAGGACTGGGCGCGCCCGCTCGGCCTACCGGAGGACCGCATCAGCTACCACGTGCTGGAAGCGGTCAACCCCGCGGACGCCATCCTGAACTATGCGGAGCACAACGACGTCGGCCACATCATCGTCGGCGCACGGTCGTCCTCGGCGCTCCGTAGGCATCTGGGCAGCGTCTCCACCAAGATCGTGGCGGAGGCGCTCTGCTCGGTGTCGGTGGTTCGCCTCAAGTCGGCGTCCCACAGTGGGCCGGCGCCGGCCTGAAGCGCCGGCTCTTCCTCTGGCCCGAGAAGGCGGGTCAGCGCGGCTTCCACGACCAGTTACGGATCTCGGGCATGTCCTGGCCGTGTGCCCGGATATAGGCGTGGTGCTCCAAAAGCTTGCCGGACATGGCTTGGTACAGGCCGACCTCCTGGTTGCGCAATCCGGGCACCCAGTCGAGAACGCTCTGTACGAGATGGAAGCGATCAAGCCCGTTGAGCACCGTCATGTCAAAGGGCGTTGTCGTGGTGCCTTCCTCGTTGTAGCCGCGGACATGGATGTTGTCGTGATTGCGCCGCCGGTAGGTCAGCCGGTGGATCGTCCACGGATAGCCGTGATAGGCGAAGACGACGGGTTTGCCTTTGGTGAACAGGGCGTCGAAGTCGCGGTCGGAAAGGCCGTGCGGGTGGAAATCCTTTGGCTGGAGGGTCATCAGGTCGACCACGTTCACGACCCTGATCCGCAAATCGGGCACATTTTCCAGGAGAATCTGCACCGCAGCCAAGGTCTCCAGGGTCGGTACATCACCGGCGCAGGCCATGACCACGTCCGGGTCGTCGGAATCGGGGCTGGTCGAGGCCCATTCCCAGATGCCGATGCCGGCGCGGCAATGCACGATCGCCTGATCCATCGGTAGCCACTGCAGCGACGGCGGCTTGCCGGCGACGATGATGTTGATGCGGTTCCAGGTCCGCAGCACGTGGTCGGTGACGCAGAGCAGCGTATTGGCATCCGGCGGCAGGTAGACGCGCACGACGTCGGCCTTCTTGTTGAGCGCGACATCGATGAAGCCTGGATCCTGGTGGCTGAAACCGTTGTGCTCCTGGTGCCAGACATGGCTGGACAGCAGGTAGTTCAGCGAAGAGATCGGCCGGCGCCACGGTATGTCCTTGCACGCATCGAGCCACTTGGCGTGCTGGTTGAACATGGAATCGACGATGTGGATGAAAGCCTCGTAGCAGGAGAACAGGCCGTGGCGCCCGGTCAGCAGGTAGCCCTCCAGCCAGCCCTGGCAGGTGTGTTCCGACAGGATCTCCAGCACTCGCCCGTCGCGACCGAGGTGCACGTCCTCCGGCAGGATCGGCTCCATCCAGGCGCGCTCCGTCACCTCGAAGACGTCCTGCAGCCGGTTGGATGCGGTCTCGTCCGGGCCGACGATGCGGAAGTTGCGCGACGTGGCGTTCAGCTGCATCACGGCACGGAGGAAATCGCCCATGCGGCGGGTCGACTCCGCCCGAATTGTGCCCGGCTGGTCCACGGCCACCGCGTGATCGGTCAGCGCCGGCAGTTCGAGGTTGGCGCGTAGCAGCCCGCCATTGGCGTGCGGGTTGGCGCTCATGCGCCTCGCACCCTGCGGCGCGGCCGCGCGGATCGAGGCGAGCGGCACGCCGGCGGTGTCGAACAGCTCTTCGGGCCGGTAGCTGCGCAGCCAGTCTTCCAGTTGCTTCAGGTGCTCCGGATTGTCGGCCAGCCCGGACAGCGGCACCTGGTGCGAGCGCCAGAACCCTTCCGTCTTCAGCCCGTCGACCTCCTTCGGGCCGGTCCAGCCCTTGGGACTGCGCAATATTATCATCGGCCATCGCGGGCGCGCCGCCGGCTCGCCGCTGCTCCCGCGCGCCTCGGCCTGGATGGCGCGGATCGTGTCGAAGGTCTGGTCGAGCACGCTCGCCATGCGCTGGTGCATGAGGGCAGGGTTGTCGCCCTCGACGAGGATCGGCTCGTAGCCATAGCCGACGAAAAGCGCGCGCAGTTCTTCGTCGGGGATGCGCGCAAGGATCGTCGGGTTGGCGATCTTGTAGCCGTTGAGGTGAAGGATCGGCAGCACCGCACCGTCGTGGCGCGGGTTCAAAAACTTGTTGGAGTGCCAGGCCGTCGCCAGCGGGCCGGTCTCGGCTTCGCCGTCGCCGACGACGCAGGCGACGACAAGATCCGGGTTGTCGAACGCCGCGCCGAACGCATGGGAAAGCGCATAGCCGAGTTCGCCCCCTTCGTGGATCGAGCCGGGAACCTCGGGTGCCGCGTGGCTGGGAATCCCGCCCGGAAAGGAGAATTGCCGGAACAGCTTGCGCAGGCCTTGCTCGCCGAGCCCGACATCGGGATTGAGTTCGCTGTAGGTGCCCTCAAGATAGGTGTTGGCGACCATCGCGGGGCCACCATGACCGGGCCCGCAGATGTAGATCACGTCGCCGTTGCGCTGGCGGATGATCCTGTTGAGATGCGCATAGACGAAGCTCAGGCCGGGGGAGGTGCCCCAATGGCCGAGCAGGCGCGGTTTGACGTGTTCCAGGCGCAGCGGCTCGCGCAGCAGCGGATTGTCGAGCAGGTAGATCTGGCCGACGGTCAGGTAGTTGGCCGCCCGCCAGTAGGCGTCGATCTCGTCGAGTTCCCGGCCGGAAAGCGGTCCCGACCCGGGATTGGATGCCTTGCTTGCAGCCATTGCCATTTCCCCGATTGTGGTGGCGGCGCCCGCCGGGAGGAAGAACGCGCAGAGAGGTATTTCGATGCTGCCGTGATGTCGGCCGTGCAAAGAACACGCCGCGGCAGGCGAATGCGTTGACCCAAGTCAACGCCCCCGGCTCGGTGCGAGTCAACCGCATCGAAACGACCGATCCAATCGCGTATCGAAGAGTTGCTACCGCCGGATGACAGCGGCGGCGACGGCATGGCGGGGCAGATGCGCCGTGCCGGACAAGCGCCCGGCACGACCAGAGATCGGCGCGCTACAGCCTTTCGAGGCTGAGCTGGCCGGGATCGCCGCGCCAGGCTTTGGCAAGTTCGCCCGCCGCCTGGCTTTCGGCCGAGGCGTCACCCTTAGCCTTCGCCGCCTGCTGCAGCCCGTAAAGCGCCCACGCGCTGCCGCGCGCCGATTCCAGCGCCGCCTTGAACTGGGCTTGGGCTTCGTCGGCCTTGCCTGTCTTCAGTAGTGCCGCGCCGAGCGACTGCCTCACCGGATAGTACCAGAACGGCGGCTCCATGTAGGGGATGGAGTCTTCGGCCTCGGCAGCCTTCTGCCACTGGCCGATCGCGGCGTCGTCGTCGCCCTCGGCCTGCGCGATGCGCGCCTGCACCACGGCCTGCGCCACTTCGAGGATAGGGCGGACGGGAATTCCCCACGCATCGAGCGTCGACCAGTCCGTTTCCTGCAGGATCTTGTGGATCGCCGCCGCTTCTGCCAGGGCACTCGCCTTGTCCTTCTTCCCGGCGAAGGCGACGCCTCTTGCGTAGTGCCACATCGCCTTGATGTAGGGCGGGGCTCCTGGCGGGTCGGGCAGGGCCAGGATCGTGTCAGCGTCGGCATATTGCGCCCAGGCGAAATAGGGCGCCGCCTTCACCGGCTGGGCGATCGGGATTGCAGTTGCGACCTCGTTGCTCAGCCACTTGTCGAGCTTGTCGGCGGTGGCCAGCACCGTCGCCTTGTCACCGAGCAACTGCGCAGACACCAGCACGAAGTGGATGTTGTGCGAGTAGTAGCCGATCGGATAGACGCCCAGCGCTCCCGTCTCGGTGATGTATTTCTCGTCGACCAGCGAGGCGTCCTGGTTGGACTTCAGCGAGTCGCCGTAGCGTCCGACACGGTAGTAGATATGGCTCGGCATGTGGACGATATGGCCGGCGCCGGGCATCAGCGCGGCGAGTGTGTCGGCATACGGCTCGGCGCGTTCGGGGCGGTCCGACGCCTCCACCAGGTGTATGTAGAGGTGGATCGCCCACGGATGCGTCGGCGCCTTGGCGAGCACGCCCTCCAGCCGCTTCTGCACATCGGCGGTACGGCCCTTCGGCTCCTTGCCGCCCGGCTCCCAATAATCCCAAGGCTGGGTATCCATGCCGGCCTCGGCGGCGAGCACCGCGAGTTCCAGGTCGTCCGGATACTTGTCCGATAGCGCTGCGGTCGCGTCGGCAAAGGCCTGGTCGAGCTTCGGCCGCTCCGACGCCGGGTCGAGCGAGTAGCGGGTCGCCGCGGCGGCCACCAGATCCTTCGCCTTCTGCGGTGCACTGGCCGACAGGCGTTGCGCCTTCTCGATCGCGGCGAAGGCGACGGCGTTTACCTGCGGGTCCATCGGAACGTTTATGTTCGGCCCGAGCGCCAGCGCCTCGGCGACGTAGCAGATCGCGCAATCCGGATCGAGCTTTTGGGCCTTGCGGAAGGCGCGGATCGCCTCGGCATGGTTGAAGTTGGCGGTGAGCCGCAGTCCCTGGTCGAAATAGGCCTGCGCCTCGGCGCTCTTGCTGCCGGTCGGATAGCTCAGCGTTCCGAGGTCGCGCCACAGCGGCGGATCGGCCTCCTCATAGGCCTTGATCGCCTCCGGCGACTGCACCTGCGCCGGAATGTCGGCGAACCGGCATATCGGCGTCGATGGTAGCGATTTTGAAGCATCTTGGCTGCCGAAGCTGGCGATTGCCGCGCCCGCCCCGAAACCGCAGAAAATCAGAACAGGAAGTCCTGCCATGTGCAGGAGATCACGCGCCTTCATGCGAACCTCCACGCTCCCGCCCGGGCCGTGCGGACCGCAAAGCCCTTGACAGGTAATTATCGCGCCAAATGGAAATTTAGGCGAGTCAAATATAAAGGCTCTGTAGCGAACAACTTGCGGCAACCCTTCCGAAGCTTGCCGGCTTCGTCGACTGAGCCGAGGTCAATTCGCCGGAGGCGCTGCGCTCGAGCGTGCCGGCTCCTCGATGCGGTACAGATCCGCGCGTGGCCGGCAGCCCGCTCGGTCCCCGTCTGCGGCCGGTCGCAACCGTCTGGTAGACGAGCATCGAACCGCGATCGAAGGCGATCGAGCAGCCCGTCAGATAGAGGAGCCATAGCCGTGCCTTCGGCTCGCCCACTTCGCTGATCGCCTCGTCGAACCGGGCGCGAAGCCGCTCCGCCCAAAGCCGGCAGGTACGAGCGTAATGCTCACGCAAATCCTCGACATCATGCACCTCGAAGCGATGGGCTTCGAGGTTTCCGATCGTGTGACCGATGTGATCCAGTTCGCCGCCGGGGAAGATATACTTGGTGAACGCCTTTGCCACGGAACTCTTCTGCTTCCAGGCATTTCGCCCGCGCCGGTTGCGCCGCGTTATCGCGTGATGGAGGTAGATGCCGCCCGGCTTCAGCAGCCTCCGGATAGACTCGAAGTACTCGTCGTGGTGCGCGATGCCCGTGTGCTCGAACATCCCGATCGAAGAAATCTTGTCGAAGCTCCCCTTGAGCTCGGTATAGGATTTGATCTCGATGGTGATGCGGTCCTCCAGACCTTCGGCGCGAATGCGCTCGCGTGCCAGGGCTGTCTGCGCGTCCGAAAGCGATACGCCATGGCCGACGACGCCGTAGTGCTTGGCGGCGTAGATCAGCATGGCGCCCCAGCCGCACCCGATGTCGAGCAGCCTGTCGCCGGGCTTCAGCCTGAGCTTCCTGCATATGTGCTCAAGCTTGTCGGCCTGTGCACGGTCGATGTCGTTGGCGAAGTCGGTGAAGTAGCCGCAGCTGTAGACCATGCGCTGGTCGAGGAAGAGGCGATAGAAATCGTTCGAGATATCGTAGTGGTGGGTGATCGCGGCCTTGCCCGAGCCGCTCGCATAGGGGTCCTGGCCGGCGAGTTCGGCGTTTGCGCTCGGGTCGTTCCTTGAGAGCGCAAGCGCCGGGATGTCTCGCAGAAGCTGCAGCTTCGGCAGCGTCGCCCAGATCGAGCGCGTCGGGACGTCCGGACGCAGCGCGACGATGTCGAAGAGCGTGCCCTCTTCGACATCGACGGCCTTGCTGATCCACAGTTCCACCAGCGTTTCGAAGGTCGGGCGGCGGGCGATCTTGCCGATGACGCCTCGATCATTGATCTTCAGCACCGGCCCGCTGGAAGGCCCGATGCGTTCGCCGCTCCAAAGTTCGACCGCAAAACCGGGCCTCAGTGCGCCTACGACTGCGCGAACAACCCGTTCGGCTCTTTGCGAAAGATCCAAAACCCACGTCCCTGCTGGTTTAAACGGCGGCCGGCGGCCACCATCCGGAGCCAGACGAGGCATGTCAACGCCGCTGGCATGCTGAATGGAGTTGCGACGCTAGAGATGCCGGCGCCCAGTTAGCCGGTTCGGGCCGGGAACCGCGATGTTTCGACCCCGTCTCAGTCGGGGAAGATCGTCTTCCAGTCGTCCTTCATGCTGACTATGGTCCAGCCGAGTTTGGGGCCCTCATCGAGGCCCTTGTCGAGCTGGCCGATTGCGGAGTGGCGGTCGTATGCCACCTCGCGCACGGCGTCGTCATGATGGACGATGAGCCCGAACCGGCGGCCTTCGCCGGCTGTCGTCCACTGCAGCATCTGGAAATCGCCATCCGAATTGCCGAAAGCTGCGATCGGACGCTTGCCGATATGCGAATTGATGCCGAGCGGCTTGCCGTCCTTGTCGTCTATGAAATCGACGGCCGGCAGGCGCATGATCACGGGCTTGCCATCGACGATCTCGTATTCGGTCTTGATCGACGAGCCGACCACGTTCTGCATCGGGACGCCGTAGACGGCTTCGGTCCAAGGGCGCATGAACTCGATGCCCCCTCCGGACACGATGAATACCTCGAACTTGTTCTCGCGCAGGTAGTCCATCAATTCCAGCATCGGCTGGTACACCATCTGCGTGTAGAGCTTGCCGGTCCTGGGGTTCGTCGCAGTCGCCATCCAGTCGGTGACGATCTTGGCGAATTCCTCGTTCGTCATGCCGGCGTGGGTTGCGCCGATGATCTCGGCGATGCCGTGCTCGCCGCTCGCCAGGGCGCCCTTGAGATCGCCCGCAATCACCGACTTGAACGGTTCGGTGTCCTTCCACTCGGGATGCTGGGGTGCCAGCGCCTTGACCCGGTCGAGCGCGAAGGCGAGTTGCACGTACATCGGCTGCTCGCTCCACAGCGTTCCGTCATTGTCGAACGTCGCGATCCGATCATCGGGGGCGACGTAGTCCGGCCCGCCCTCCGTCGTTACGGCGTTGACGAAGTCGACGATGTTCTTCTTGGTCGCGGTATTGTTCCAGGACGGCAGGTCGTCCGCCGCCGCCGACAGCATCGGCGCCGCCACGAGGAATGTCGCCGCGGCGAGTTTCGCGATCGAATGTCCGAAATGAAACATCAGGCTCTCCATCCTGGAAAGGGTCCGGCCGCCGGATTCGTCCGGCAGCCGGGGGCAAGACAAGCGCTTAGTTGCCTGTCGGCAATGAGATAGTCACGCCGTCCTTCATCAGTTCTTCCCGAATATATTGGAAGCGCTGGTAGTTCGTCAGTGTCAGAGGTCCGGTGTAACTCTCGCTCTGCAGCTTGCGCGGCGGGTACTTTACGTAGGTCTTCATGAGCTGGTTGATGGCGTCGCTGATGCTCACCATCGTCCAGGTGCGCTCGGTGTAGTTGTTCATGAAGATGTCGTAGCGCTCCTGCGGATCCTGCAGCAGGTCGAACACCTGAGGCACGGTCGCGACGTAGGAAGAGGCGCCTTTCCACCCCAGGTTGGAATCCACCGCCAGGCCGCCGGTCTGGGCGCCGTCGTCGCCGCGCAGGTTGAACACGGCCTTGTAGTTGCCGACGCGCGCCGCGCCGGGGCTGAGTTCGTCCTCGGTGAAGTAGAACCACGAATTGCGCTCGGAAGGCCCGGTGCCGAACCAGACCGGGGTCATGTCGTAGCTGTCGAAATAGATAGGCTTGCCTTCACGGTCGTCGGCCGGTAGCGAAACGCCTGCGACCTTCGCAAAAGTCGCCATCAGGTCGAGCCCGCCGACGATTGCCGCGCTCTTGGTGTCGGGCTTGATCTTGCCGGGCCAGCGGACCATCGCCGGAACGCGGTTGCCGCCCTCGCGGACGGTACCCTTTGTGCCGCGGAACGGGGTGTAACCCGCGTCAGGATAGACGTCCTGCCAGGCGCCGTTGTCGGTCGTATAGAACACCAGCGTGTTGTCCCGCAGGCCGAGATCGTCGAGCTTCTTGAGGATGTCGCCGATGCGCGTGTCGAGTTCGACGATTGAGTCGGCATACTTGGTCTTTGAGATCGACTTCAGCTGAAACTCGGGCGCTGGCAGGTTGGGCTGGTGCACCTTCATGAAGTTGACGTTGATGTAGAAGGGTGTGTCCGGCTTCTTGGCGGCTTCGTCGAGGAATTCGAGCGCGGCCTTCTCGACGTAGGAATCGACGAACGGGATGCCGACGACGCCCTTTTCCGGCGTGTTGACGTACTGGCCGTTGACCTTGAAGTCCTGCGTGACCGGCTGGCCCGCATCGCCCGAAAGCGACCCCTTGGTGACCTCGTCGAACATCTTGCGCAACGCCGGGTCCATGTCCGGGAACCACGTCGGATCGCCGTAGGTGTAGGCGTTGAGATGGTAGAGGAAGGCGTACTTCATGTGGTCGTAGCCCTGCGCGTTGGGCAGTGCGTAGTCTGCCTCGCCGAGGTGCCACTTGCCGGTGAAGTAGGTCTCGTAGCCGGCCGTCTTGAGGACCGAGCCGAGCGTCCATTCGGCCGCCGGGAGGCCGCCGCCCTGGCCTTGGAAGGCCACCGTGGTCATGCCCGAACGGTTGGGGATGCGGCCCGTCTGCATGGCGGCGCGCCCCGGGGTACACGAGGGTTGGGCGTAGAAGGACGTGAACATCATGCCGTCCTGCGCCAGTTGGTCGATGTTGGGTGTCGGCATGCCCCGCGCCTCGCCGCCCAGATAGGGCCCGAGGTCGCCGTAGCCGGTATCGTCCGAGACGATGAACAGGATGTTCGGCTTCTTCTCCTGCGCCATCGCCGGCACGGCGATGGTCAAGGCTGTCGCGGAAGCGAGCAGCAACGTGGCAACATGACTACGGTTCACGATCTTCCTCCATTTCGAAGTGAATGGGCGGAGAGCTGGATTTGGCCGACGCCTTTTGCGCTCGGCCCGGAGATCGACTGGACGGTCAACCCTCAAGGGCTGGCGTTTTCGCCTCGTCGCCGTCCGTCCACTTCACGCCGCGACCGTATACCGAGATACTCGATCGCGCCAAGTGCGCAGCCGCTGAGCACGCCGGATTGGGTTGATCTTTGGTTGCTGTCGCCTGTGGAGATCGTGGGGCGTAGCCGAGCAAGAACGGGCCAGGTGCCGCCTCGACGGCGGCACTCGTCGATCGCCCGGTATCAATGCCAGGCGATCAAATCCTCGATGCGAACCGGAAAGCGGCGGATTCGGACGCCGGTTGCATGCCAGATGGCGTTGGCGATCGCGCCAACGGTGCCGGTAACACCGATCTCGCCGACACCCTTGATGCCGAGCGCGTTCACATAGGGGTCGTCCTCGTGGATCATCAGTGCCTCGAGCTCCGGAATGTCTGCGTGCACGGGGATGTGGTAGCCGTTCAGGTCGGCGTTCATTGGCCGGCCGGTCCGGCGGTCGTGGATCGCCTCCTCGTGCAGCGCGAACGACAGGCCCCAGATCATGCCGCCCAACAGCTGGCTGCGCGCCAGCCTCGGGTTGATGATGCGGCCGCAGGCGAACGCGCCCACCAGGCGGGTCACCCGGCACTGGCCGAGGTCGGGGTCGACCTTGACCTCGGCGAAGACCGCACCATGCGAGAACATCGCGCGTGCTTCCATATCGGCCGGGCTCCTGGCGCCCGTGCCGTTGCCTTCCAGCGAGTTGATCCCGGCCCGGCCGAGGATGTCGGCGTAGCTTTCGCTGCGGGTTGGATCTCCGCGGTGGTAGAGGCGGCCGTCACGCGCCTCGACACCGGCATTGCCGGCGCCGAACAGGGGCGAGTCCGGATCGTTGGTGGCGATGTCGGCAAGCCTGGCGATGACGTCCGCGCCAGCGTTGTGCAGCGCCACGCCGGCGGTCGCCGTGTGGCCCGATCCGCCGGCGACGCCGCCGTCGGGCAGGTCGGAGGTGCCCGACCGGAACTCGACCTTGTCGATGTCGAGGCCCAGGCTGTCGGCCGCGATCTGCGCCAGCGCGGTCCATGCGCCCTGACCCATGTCGGCGCCGGAGGTTTCCACCAGCGCGGTGCCGTCACCCCGAAGCGTGGCTCGCGCCTGCGCCTGGAACATCGGGTTGGGAAACAGCGCACTGCCCATGCCCCAGCCGACCAGATGGCCCCGGTCGTCGCGCATCTGGCGCGGGGCGAGCGGCCGCCCGGCCCAGCCGAACAGCTCCGCCGCCTTCGCGTAGCATTCGCGCAGCGCCTTCGACGAAAACGGCCGGCCGGTCGCCGGATCCGTCTCCGCATAGTTGCGCAGCCGCATCTCCAGCGGATCGAGCCCGCAGGCCGCGGCCGCCTCGTCGATCGCGCATTCGAGTGCTGCCGAGCCCGAAGCCTCGCCCGGTGCCCGCATCGGGCCCGGGGTGCCGACATCGGCGCGGACCGCCTGGTGTCGCGTCGCGATCGCCGCGCTGGCGTAAAGGTTGTGCGAGGCGTTGCCGGCGGGTTCGATGAAATCCTCGAAGCTGCTGGTCGCGGTGACCACGTCGTGTTCGAGCGACGTCAGGTGCCCGTCGCCGTCGAGCCCAAGCGTGAGGTGCTGCCGCGTCGGCGCCCGATGCCCGACCGGACCGAACATCTGGTCGCGCGGAAACACGAGCTTGACCGGACGTCCGAGCGTCCGCGCGGCCAGGATGCAGAGGATATAAGGCCCGGTCATGATCGCCTTCGAACCAAAACCGCCGCCGAGGAATGGGCTGCGAATCGTCACGTTCTCGGGCGGAATCCCGAAAAAGCCGCCGAAGCCCGCGCGCGACATGACGATTGCCTGGTTCGGCGTGTCGAGGATCAGATGGTCACCGTCCCACTCGGCGACCATGCAGTGCGGCTCCATCGCGTTGTGGTACTGTCGGGGCGTGTCGTAGCTGGCCACGACGTTGTGAACCGCCGTGGCGCGCCCGGCGGCGAGGTCGCCATGCGTTAGGTTCGTCGGCATGCCGAAGCCGACCACCGGCGGAACATAGCGCGTTTCGTCGAGGCTGATGCGCGCGGGCTCGGCCTCGTAGGTTGGCGCGAGCAGGCGGGCGCCCTCGGTCGCGGCCTCCAGCGTCTCGGCGATGACCATCGCGATCGGCTGTTTGGCATAGCGCACGCGGTCGTTTTGCAGCGCCTCGAAGCGGAAGCTGAACATGCCGTGCTTGCCGTCGGGGTCGAGCGCCAGGGCCGGGCGGTTGGCGGGCATGAAGACTTCCACGACGCCGGGGTGCGCCCGGGCCGCCGCCTCGTCGAGCGAGGTGACGCGGCCGCGAGCGATCGCGCTGGTGGCCACAACCGCGTGCAGCAGGCCTTCGCGGCTGTTGTCGGCCGCAAAGGTGGCGGCGCCCGTGACTTTCAGGAAGCCGTCGCGCCGGGTCAGCGGCTGGCCGCTGTTGGAACCGTGGCGGACATGCGCCGCCGGGAACGGAAGGGTATCAGGCATGGGCGAGAACTCCGGTTCTGGAGCTGAAGACGGAAGCTGGTAGGGCAGGGATGCGATCCGGCATTCCCTCCGCAGCCAGCGCCAGGGCGCGCTTGGCGACGCGTTTCGCCAGTTCGATCTTGTAAGCGTTGTCGCCGGACGGCGCCGCGCCTGCGAGGGCGGCGTCGGCCGCGCGGTCGATGGCATGGCCGTCGACCGCCTCGCCGACCAGCAGTTCCTCCGCCTTGCGGGCACGCCAGGGCTTGGCGGCGACACCGCCCAGCGCCAGGCGCGCGGCCGTGATCCTGCCGTCATCGACCTGAAGTGCTGCCGCCGCCGAGACGAGGGCGAAGGCGAACGAGGTCCGCTCGCGAAGCTTCAGGTAGCGCGACCTTGTCGCGAAGGCCGCCGCCTGCGGCGGCAGCCTGAGCGCGGTGATCAGTTCGCCCTGGGCAAGCACGGCCTCACGCCCCGCCGTCGATCCGGGCAGGAGGTGAAACTCCTCGAGCGGCACCTCGCGACGCCCGCCCGGTCCCTCCATCTCCACGATCGCGTCGAGCGCCACCAGCGGCACGCAGAAATCCGATGCATGCGTGGCGATGCAGGCATCCGACCAGCCGAGGATCGCGTGGTGGCGGTTTTCGCCCTCCAGCGCGTCGCAACCAGCGCCGGGGTCGCGCCTGTTGCAGGCGCTGGCGGTATCCTGGAAATAGGCGCAGCGCGTGCGCTGCAGCAGGTTGCCGCCGACCGTTGCGGCGTTGCGGACCTGCGGCGAGGCGCCCGAGAGCAGGGCTTCGGCCACCGACGGATAGGCGGCGACGAATTGCGGGTGGCGGCCGAGGTCGGCGTTGCGGACCAGCGTGCCGATCCGCATGCCGCCGTCGGCCAGCGGCTCGACGCGGTCGAGACCGGGCAGCGCGGTAATGTCCACCAGCCGGCCGGGCCTAAGCGCGCCGACCTTCATGAAGTCGAGCAGATTGGTACCGCCGGCGAGGTAGGCAGCCCCGGGCTCGGAGGCTGCCTTGACGGCTTCGGCCACCGATTTCGGCCGGATATAGTCGAACGGGTTCATGCGACCCTCCTTTGTTCCGCGGCAAGGCGCTTCTGGGCCTCGAGCACAGCTTCGATGATGCCGGCGTGGGCGCCGCAGCGGCACAGGTTTCCGCTCATGCCCTCGCGCACCCGCTCGGGATCGTCGCCGGCTTCGCCCTCGCGAATCAGTCCGACGGCGCTCATGATCTGCCCCGGCGTGCAGAAGCCGCATTGAAGCCCGTCGTGCTCGATGAAGGCGGCCTGCACCGGGTCGAGCCGGTCGCCATCGGCGAGGCCTTCGATGGTGAGCACGTCGGCGCCGTCCAGGCTGACAGCCAGCGTTAGGCAGGAGTTGATGCGCCGCCCGTTCGCCAGCACTGTGCAGGCGCCGCACTGGCCGCGGTCGCAGCCTTTCTTGGTGCCGGTCAGGTGGAGCCGTTCGCGCAGGAGGTCGAGCAGCGTCACCCTCGGGTCATCGATGTCCACGTCCCTACGAGCGCCATTGATGGTTAGGCTGATGGACAGAGTCATGTTCGCTCCGATCGGTGATGTCATTGATTTGTATCGACGTCGTCGGCCGGCTGTGCCACGGAAGCGAGCAGGGCTTCCGTCGGGCCGGGCAGCGCGTCGTATTTTTTGTTCGCGCCTGACGCGCAAAACACGTTATACGGAGGCTGCCTCCGTTTTGCAAGACGCGAAACAAGGAGAATGACGAAAAAGATGGGAGAGGTGTCCGAAAAGGCAAGCCGCAAGCCGCGCGCGGATTCGGCACGCAACCGTGACCGCCTGCTCGCGGCCGCGCGCGAGGTGTTCAGCGCCGGCGGGCCGGACGCCAGCCTTGAGGCTGTGGCGCGCAAGGCCGGCGTCGGCATCGGCACCCTCTACCGGCATTTCCCGACCCGCGAGGCGATGTTCCAGGCAGTCTACCGGCGCGAGGTGGACCAGCTCGTCGAGCTCGCCAACTCGCTTGCGTTGGAGACGACACCACTCGAGGCCCTGCGCCTCTGGCTGCGCGCCAGCGTCGGCATGGTCGCCACCAAGAAGGGCATGGTGGCGACGCTGGCGCCGAGCGGCAGCGCAAGCGAACTCTACGGCGATTCCACCACCCGGCTCGCTGCGGCGGTCGGCAGCCTCATGGCCGCGGCGGTCGCGGCGGGCGCCATCCGTGACGACATCGAGCCGCCCGACGTCATGCGCGCGCTGTTCGGCATGTGCTACACGCGTGATTCGCCGGACTGGCAGGAAGTGGTCGTCCGCTTGATCGACGTCTTCGTCGACGGGCTCCGGCTGCGCGACGGTAGTACGGAAACCGCTCCAAAGGCTGCCAAAGCGGGATGATCCGCCCGTCGTTTCGGCGCCCGCTGTGCGGCCGGGACTGCGACGGCGGGCTCTCCATCGAGCGGAAAGCCTCCTCGGCGCGAAACCCCGGCGCCCGAGTCAAGGCAGGGCGTCGGCTTTCCGGCGCAGTCAGGCGCGCGGATTTCGCGATTTCCCTGTCGACGTATTGAGGCCAACTGCGGCGCGGATGAGCGCCCTGAACGCGTCCTCGTCGATTTCCTCGCCTTCTCGGATGTCGATTGCGCGTCTCGTGCCGCCCTCGAGGCTGGCATTGAACAGGCGGGCAGGATCTTCGAGCGAGGCGCCCTTGGCGAAGGTCAGCTTGACGACGCCCTTGTAAGTCTCGCCGGTGCAAATGATGCCGTCGTGTTCCCATACCGGGACGCCGCGCCATTTCCATGTCTCGACCACCTCCGGGTCAGCCTGCCTGATCAGCGCCCGCATCCTGGCGAGCGCTGCCCCACGCCAGTCGCTGAGTTCGGTGATGCGCGCATCGATGAGCCGGGCTGCGGACTCGCCCGGTTGTTCTCCATCTGGGCCCGACGTTTTCGCGATTGCCATTCACGCCTCCATTTCGTGCGGGGACAAGCGGAACAATCCGCGCTCCCTGACGCTCACATCTTGACACCCGGCAGATCGGCGGCCTGCTTCACCCACGCGACGAACGCATGCTCGTCGATCGCGTCGCCCTCGTGGATGTGCAGGTACCGCACCTCCTTCTGTTTCGAGGCTTCCGGCGGAACAGGATTGAGCGAGGCGCCGCGGAAGAACGCCACTTTGACGTATTTCGCGAAGCAATGGAAACTCAGGAACCAGCCGTCGCTGCCAGTTCCGTAGAACGGCGAGTTCCATTTGACCGCCTTGCGGACGTCCGGCACGGCCAGCGATGTCAGCATGTCGACGCGGCGCCCGATATCGCGCTTCCAGCCGGGCATCGCCGCGATATAGGCCTGCACGGGGGCATCGCCCTCCGCTTTCGCGATCTGCGGGTTGCCGCCCGAGAGCAGAACCGGAGACGACGGGCTCTTGACTCCCGACGCCGGGTTTGTCGCATCCGGCGACGCTTTCTTGGCCATCTCATTCACTCCGCCGACTTGCCCGGCAACCGAATCCGGCAGCGAAGATATTTCCATTCCTTCCAGTGACAAGGCTCCGAGGCCGGGCTCTTTCTCGCCGGGCTCCAGGCCGTGGCGGGCGCGACGGAGACTGCGCGACGTCTTGACTAGGGAGGAGGACTGCCGCAGGAATCATGTAGTTTGATTGGGAACCAGGTGGGAGTGTGAGGTAGCACTCGCGGGTGTTGGGTACCTTTCCGGCGTTAATGGCCGGGGGCGCGCCGCCACGAATTCGTGCGACGGCCCGACGCATCGGAGGAGGGGATATGTCGGACACGCTTAACCCGGCCGCCGCGCATCACCATCACATGCCGGTGTTCATAACGGCGCCTGGCCAGACCGACTGGCTGATGGTTGGTGCGGGGCTGTTCTTGCTGCTGATCGTCGTTCTGATTGGCGTCTTCTATTTCAAGCTGCACGCGCTGCCCGAGCAGGTGACGCACCGCGCCAACAAGATCCAGCTCGAAATTGTCGGTGTGCTGGCGCTGCTCGCGCTGTTCACGCACAACCACCTCTACTGGATCGCCGCGCTGCTGCTCGCGATGATCACCATTCCGGACTTCTCGACTCCGCTGAACAGCATCGCGGAATCGCTGGGCAAGCTCGCCGGCCGAGACGAAAAGGACAGCGAAGCCGCGCCGTCCGGACCGCCGGCGGAGCCGAAGCCTGCCGCGCCGCCCAGTGCCGTGCTGCAGCCCGCCGCGGCCGCGGCCGCACCTGCTTCCGATGCGGCGGTGGTCGCGTTCGAAGCCGAGGAAGGGAAGGCCTGAGCCATGTTCGAGCTTATGTTCTGCTCGCTGCTGACCATTTTTCCCGATTACCTCTACCGCCGCTATGCCCAGGGAAAGCGCATCGGCCGCGAGATCACGCTGTTCTCGGTCTGGTATGAGCTGAGGTGGGGCATCACGCTCTGCCTGCTGCTCACGCTCGGCCTCGTCACCACGATCTTCTACTTCCATCCCGCGACCACCAGCGTGACGTCCTTCTTCCGCACGGTGACGATCCTGCCGGAGAGCGGCGGCCGGGTGAACGAGATTTATGTGACTCTCGGAGAAACCGTGACTGCCGGCCAGCCACTCTTCAGCCTTGACGATTCCGAGCAGCAGGCGGCGCTGGAGACGGCCCGCCGCCGCATCGCCGAGGTTGACGCCAGCGTCAGGCTCGCCAACACCGAACTGGTCGCCGCCGACGGCCGCATCCAAGAGGCGCAGAGCGCCTACGCGCAGGCGCGCGACGAACTGGCCACCCGCACCGAACTGCAACGGCGTAGCCCGGGAACGGTGGCGCCGCGCGAGATCGAAAAACTGCAGAACGTCGTCGACCAGCGGCAGGGTTCCGTCAATACGGCCGAGGCCAGCAAGGAGTCGGTCATCGTGCAGATCGAAACCGTGCTGCCGGCCCAGAAAGCCAGCGCCGAAGCGGCGCTGCAGCAGGCGCAGGTCGACCTCGACAAGACGGTCATTCGCGCAGGCGTGGACGGTACCGTCGAGCAATTCCTGCTGCGCAAGGGCGATTTCGTCAACCCGCTGATGCGGCCGGCCGGCATCCTGGTGCCGACCAAGGCCGGACGCGTCGCGATCCAGGCAGGCTTCAACCAGATCGAGGCGCAGGTGATGAAGCCGGGCATGCTGGCCGAGATCACCTGCATCTCCAAGCCGTTCACGGTTATCCCGATGGTGGTGACCCAGGTGCAGGACTTCATCGCGGCCGGCCAGGTGCGGGCGACCGATCAGCTGCTCGACCCGCAATCCGTCACCGCTCCCGGCACTCTGCTCGTCTATCTCGAGCCGCTCTACGCCGGCGGGACAGACGACATCACGCCAGGCAGCAGTTGCATCGCCAATGCCTACACCAGCAACCAGGACCGTCTGGCCGACGAGAATCTCGGTTCCGTCCAGCGGATCGCGTTGCACGCCGTCGATACCGTGGGGCTGGTGCATGCGCTGCTGCTGCGCATCCAGGCGCTGCTGATGCCGTTCCAGATCCTGGTTCTGGGCGGCCACTGAGCCGGTGGCGATACCGCAGGGAGACACCGGATGTCCTCGCGCTATCGGGCAGACGAAGGACCTGTGGTGCCTGCTGCCCGCCAAGCGCGATGCCACGCCGGAAAAAACCGAGGCGCGAAGGCCATGATTCGTTTCAGCAAACCCGGATTCACAGCGGTCGGCTTGCTGGCGCTTGTTATGTGCGTGTCGCAGGCGGTCGCCGATCCAAAGGTCGACGCGCGAAAACTCGACTGCAAGTCGCTGCAGCAGGCGATCCAGAAGAATGGCTCGGCGATCGTACACTACAACAAGCCCGGCGCATCCATGCCCCTCTATGCGCGCTACGTGGCCAATACGCGACAGTGCCAGTCTGGAAGCAGCGCCGTCTTCGCGCGGGTACCGACTGCCGACGGGAAATCGTGCCCGGTGAAGAAGTGCGAACAGGTCTATTGAGGTGGGTGCCTACAGTCAGGCCTTGCGGAGTGCCGCTTTCTTCTGTCCGGCACCGTCCGCCGCGGCTTTCGCCGGTGGTCGCTTCGCGTTCTCGCCTATCCACGAATTGAACAGCGTGTAGGCGACGGCCAGCACCGTCGGGCCGATGAAAATGCCGAGCAGTCCGAAGGCGATAAGCCCGCCGACGACCCCTGCCAGGATGAGCAGCAACGGGATATCCGCTCCCTTGCGGATGAGGATGGGGCGCACGAACTGATCAACCGTGGTGGCGATGATCGTGAACAGCAGCAGCACCGTGCCCCATACGAACTCGTTCGAGTAGTAGAGCCATATGACGGCGGGCACGAGCACGAAGCCCGGTCCGAGTTGGATCAGGCATAGGATGAACATGAGCGCCGTCAGCACACCGGCGAATGGCAATCCGACCACCAACAGTCCGATGCCTCCGAGGATGCTCTGGGCCAGCGCGGTCACGACGACGCCGAGAGCAACGCCCCGGACAGCTTGGCCTGCCTGCAGCACTGCCATTTCGCCGCGTTCGCCGGCCATCCGCCGCCCGAAGGCCAGCGCCTTCGCGGCCGCCACCTCGCCATAGGCATACATGACCGCCGCGATCAGCGTGGTCAGGAAGAACTGCACGAAGGTGGCGCCCACGCTGCCGGCAGCGGCTGCGATCCACTGCGTCAGGGAGCCGGCGTAGGGCACCAAGAGGGGCGCCAGATCCTTCAGGCTGAACAACCGGTATTTCTCCCAGGCGTCAGCAAGGCTCTGGCCGAACATTGGGATGCGCGAAAACCAGTCGGGAAGTGAGGGCAACTGCATGGTGAACACCTTGCTGCCCATGTCGCGGATGACATCGATGTTCGTGGCGACTGTCCCGATCGCCAGCCACAGGGGCGCGATGAAGACCAAGAGGATTGCCGTCGTCATGACGACGACCGCAACGTATCGCCGGTTGCCGGCGTAGTGCTGAATGCGCAACATCATGGGCCAAGTCGCCAGCACCAGGGTTGCGGCCCACAGCAGCGCGGGAAGGAAGGGCTGCAGGATCCAGAAGGTGATCAGCAGCATCCCGCCGATGAAAAGGACCGTCAGCGTAACCTGGCTGATTTCCTGCGAATTGGGCACCATGTGACGACTCCCTCACGCTGCGCCATCCGACTGCCGCGAGGCATAGCATCTTTCCGCGAATACAGGCGAGCGCGCGGTTCTGGCGGCCCGCCGCCGCGATCGTTCCAATGGTAAGCTTCCCACAAGCCAATCGGCCGATCTTGTCGAGGATCGATAGCCGGCCCCCCGACACGGTTGCCGGAAGGCGGAGTCCTCGAGCCGCGCATAGAGGGATCGATGCAGTCGAAATGCGGGAGGGTCCGCGCGTCTGGCCGGGCTGCTTGCGTTCTCGCCTGCCTGCTCGTCGCATCGACGGCGCGGGCGGAGGAGGAACTCGAGCGGGAAGAGGCGGCGCCCATCGCCGGTTCGACGTTCGACATCGCCATGGGCGTGGCCCTGACCACGGACTATGTTTCGCGCGGCATCACAAACACGGACTCCAGCCCCGCCATCCAGGGCTATGTGGAACCGAGCTATAGGATGTTCTACGCCAACGTCTGGTCTTCGAACGTCGACTACGGCGTCGGGTTTAGCGGCGCCGAGATCGATGTCGGCGCGGGCATCCGGCCGGTGCTCGGACCTGTCACCTTCGACTTCGGTTACGTGCACTATTTTTATGCTCCGCAGGACGTCAGCCCCGACTACGGGGAGCTCTATGCAAAGGCGACCTATGAGGTCGATGGAATGCCGACATTCGCGGCAGCCACCTACTTCGCCCCCGACTACAACCAGACCGGCTTCAGCGGCACATATTTGGAGGGCGAGGTCTCGGTACCGCTGCCGCACGACTTCACTCTTTCGGCGGCGGCGGGCTACCAGTTCTTCGAGGATGACAGCGCCTTCGAGCACTTCAACTGGAATGTCGGCGTCTCGTATGCCTGGAAAAAGCTGACACTAGACGTCCGCTACTGGGATACCGACCTTCCAGGCAATGAGTGCATCGTGCGCAGCGGCTTTGCCAATGGCTGCAACGCGCGGGTGGTCGCAACATTGTCCTTCGACGCTCCCTGGTCGGAGATCAAGCAGTCCGGGCAATAGGCCCAGCGCGCTGACCGAACGCGGCTCCCAATATCGGCGGCCAGTTACCGCGCTTCGGTGAGATAGGCCGGCATCGTGCCGGAGCGAGAGACCTGGACGCCGGCGCTCGGCGGCTCGTCCGCGAGACCCGGCTCGGCTCAGACCTTCAGAATGCGGAGGTCGCGCACGTGGGGTGCGGGAAGGCCGACACATATGGCCGCGCCGCCGGCCTTGCCGTATAGTCCAGGCCTGTGGAACAGGCCCTGGAACGGAAGTTGGTCGCCATCCTCGCCGCCGACGTGGTGGGGTACAGCCGTCTCATGAGTCTGGACGAGGCCGGAACGCTTTCACGGCTGAAGGCACTTAGGCGCGACCATGTCGAGCCTTCCGTCGAACGCCATCGCGGACGCGTCGTCAAGCTGATGGGCGACGGCATGCTGGTCGAGTTCGGCAGCGTGGTCGACGCGCTCGCCTGCGCGGTCGAGATGCAGAAGGCGGCGAGGGAGCAGAACAACGATATTCCCGAGGATTCGTGGATCGTTTCGCGCATCGGCATTAACCTCGGCGATGTGATCGTCGACGGCGACGATTTTTACGGCGACGGCGTCAACGTCGCGGCGCGACTGCAGGTGCTCAGCGATCCCGGCGGGATAGCGATCTCCGGCTTTGCCTATGACCAGGCACATAACAAGCTCGGCCTCGCCTTCAAGTCGATGGGCGAGCAGCGGCTGAAGAACATTCCCGAGCCGGTCCGCGTCTACCGGGTGCTGCTCGGCCAGGCCCCGGCGAGCGGCCAGCGCAGGCGCCGCCGCTGGCCGCTGCTTCCCGCCGCGGCGCTTCTGGTTTTGCTGGTCGCGGGTTCGGCGCTCGTCCTTTGGCCGCGGGCCACGGCGTTCTGGCGCGCCGGCGCGCCGGACGTCATGGACGAAGCCGACGGCCGCCCCTCGATCGCGGTGCTGCCGTTCGGTGACCTCGGCGACAATCCCGAGCAGGATTATTTCGCCGAGGGGCTGACCGACGACCTCATCACCGACCTGTCAAAAGTGTCCGGCCTGCTGGTGATCGCGCGCAATTCGGCCTTCGCATTCAAGGACCAGCCGCTAGATGTGCGCGAGATCGCCGACCGGCTGCACGTTCGCTACGTGGTCGAGGGCAGCGTGCGGCGCGCGGGCGAAGCCGTGCGCATCAATGTCCAGCTCATCGACGCCGAGACCGGCAGCAACGTCTGGGCCGAGCGGTACGACCGCGACTATTCCAAGATCTTCGCGCTGCAGGACGAGGTGATCGGCCGGATCGTCGAGGCGCTATCAGTTCACCTGACCGAGGGCGAGAAGACGCGGATCGAGCGGCTGCCGACCCGAAATCTCGAAGCCTACGACTATTATTCACGGGCCGAACAGAAGGTCTACACGGTCGACTACAGCTCGCTCGGCGAGGCGCTCACGCTCTATCAGAAGGCGATCTCGCTCGATCCGTCTTTCGCCGAGGCTTACTCCGGCTATGCGCGGGCGATGGTCGATGTGCTGGGCTACGACTATCAGCCGCTGATGCTGAGCGCGATCGCCCGTCAGCGCGCTTACGAGGCGGCGGGGCGTGCGTTGGGGCTCAACCCGCAGTCCGCGCGCGCCTACGCCGTGCTCGGCATCCTGCAGATGCTCGACGGGGAGACAGCGGAGGCACTGGCCTCCGTACGGACCGCCGTGGCGCTCGATCCCAACGGCGAGGAGGCGGCGCTCAACCAGGCGATCGTGCTGACCTATGCGGGCCACAACGAGGATGCGCTGGCCGACATGGAGCGCGTATTGCGGCTCGATCCGGTACCGCGCCCCCAGGTTCTCGACTACTACGCACTCGTCCTCTACATGAACCGCCAGTACGAGAAGGCGCTCGAGATCTTGGGCAACGCGCCTCCTGGCAAGCAGAGCGACATCGGTCTCGAAACGATCGCCATGGCGAATGCGCGGCTGGGCAGGATGGACCAGGCGAGCAAGGCGGCAGCTGAGATTCTGAGAAGAACGCCCGCCCAGAGCATCGAGATCCTTCGGGTGCTCTACTCACACCACCGCAGGCCCGAGGACTTGGAGCACCGGCTGGAGGCCTTGCGCCTCGCCGGTATTCCGGACCTGCCGCACCATTTTAGCGGCCGGCAGGAGGATCGGCTGCTTGGCGGCGACCTCGCAGCGCTCACCGATGGACGGACCTGGGTCGGGCACAACTACGAGGGCGCGCCCTTCCTGATGGAACTTGGCAAGAACGGCGAGTTCGCCCTCAGTTCGCGCGACATCAACAACAGCCTTATCTCCGGCACGTTCACCGTCGAGCACGGCGCGCTCTGCACGCAGACATCATCCGCCCTGCTCGGGCGAAAATTCTGCGGCCCCGTATTCCGCAATCCTGGAGGCACCTACGAAGCGCAGAACGAGTACATATGGGTCGATTCGACCAGTATCTGGCGGTTCTCTGTTGAGCCGAAAACTTGAAGCCGACCTAGTTGCCGGCGGCCCGCTCGGCGATTTCCTTGGCCTCGATTGCCGGCCATCTGTCATCCGCCTTGGCGGTGACGGCGGCCGGATCGCTGTCGAAGTCCTCTTCCAGGCCCTCCTTGCCGGAGAACAGATAGAGCTTGCCGTCGACGATGCGCCAGGCTTCCGGATCGATGTTGGCCGAGGCCTCGCCGAACGCAACGCCGAGCGCACAGAAGCCGCCATATTGCGGCGCGTAGCGGACCGGCTGCGACGCAAAGTCGTCGCGATGCTGGGTGCTGGAGAATTGCCAGGTGGTGCCCAGCCACTGCTTGGTGATGTTCGGCGAGCCCTTGGTGGCACGGCCGTCGGTGAAATAGGCGACCGGGTCATAGCCGAGGATCGCGACATTGCCGAGATAACCAGTGTTGATGCTGCCGCCGGCGAAGGACATGCCACCGGCGGCGAAGAGTACCGCGGCCGCCAGCGCTGCGCGGACGAAAGCTTTGGAGGCTAAGAAGTTCGCTGGCATCGATTTGTCTCCTTTGGTCAGTTCGGCGACGCCATGCACGCCGTGTAGGACGCGCCCATAGTCTCCCGCGGCTGGCATTTCGCCCCATGCTGCTTGAGAAACCTCATCACGTCGGCGCTCTGCATGAAGGTCGCGCGGCTAAGCGGCGTGTAGCCATATTCCTGGATCGCCTCGAGCGCGGCGCCACGGGAAAGCAGCAGTTCGGCGACTGCCAGCTGGTTCTCCTCGGCCGCCACATGCAGCGGCGTGATCTTGTGGGTGGAAAGCACGTCGACCGGAACGCCGTGGTCGAGCAGGAGCGTGGCGATCTCGACGCTGCCCGAATAAGCTGCGGCGTGCAATGCGGTGAAGCCGCGGTCATTCTTTGCGTTGACGTCGGCACCCGCCTTTATCAGGATTTCGACGATCTCCGTATTCCCCGCCAGCGCGGCATCTATCAGCGGTGTCTCACGGGTATCGTCGCGTGAATTGACATCTCCGCCTTCGGCGAGCAGGCGGCTGACGCTCGCCGCATCGCCCTGGCGGACGGCATCGTGAACAGGATCAGCGGCCGACTGCAAGGTCTGCGCCGCAAGCAGGAACAGGGTCGTCAGGACGGCAGCGGCAAATTCCCACCCGCGCCGAGCAGGCTCATCCGGCCCGGCTGTTGCCAAGCTCGTGGGCAGACGGACTAAAGGCCCCAAGCGCATCCGCCACCTCCGAAGCCTCCATCGGCCCCGACGGCAATTTGTGCATGATACTGCACTTGCAAGCCCGAAGCCATCGGGATCTCGAAGGCGGCTACGGAGACGTGCGGGTGCGGCGCCTTCGCCGATCCGCGACGGCGCGGGAAGCACCCCCCCCCACAGCCGCGGCCTATCCGCGATAATTTTCCTAAATTGCATATCCGCTCGGCAACGGCTGGGAAAGATGCTGCGGCTACCTTCGAGTTGCGAGGGGCCGTTCGAGATTTCGGATGGCTGCGATGTGGTCTGGCGAAAATCGATTCGAGTGTATTCCAGGACCGGACGGGACCTGGACTGTTTGGGACTACATGGCCGGTCGTCCGGCCTACCTGAACGGCGTCTTGATCGCCTGCAGCGAGCTTCGCGCCGATGCAGCCAAGCAGATGCTTGCCAGCGAGTTCGGGCCCTGGATCGAAAAAGTCCCGTCCCAGCAATCGTGAACCGGTGGCACCGCTCCGCGGGGAGGCATAAGCGACACACCTCCGCTGACAGTTGACTCCCCGCCGACCGAGCGCGATTGGGTGCGTATCGCGCCCTGCCGGCTGACTTGCCCGCCGACTTACGCAGCGACGACCGTCGTAGGCGAAAGCCGTCACAGGTTGGGACCCATCCGGGTCGCGCTTATGGGCGCCGATATGGTCCAGGTCAAACTGCCAAGGCCGCGGCGAAGCTGCCCCACGCCGTTGAGCGCCTGCGGGGCCACTCGCTCCAGCACCACGCTGCCGAAACCGCGGTGCTCGGTGTCCTCGGCCCCGCCGATCGTTTTGGAAGTCTCGTTCCAAGCCAGGCGGAAAGTCGGCTCGCCGTCTACGCTGTCGATCGACCACGAAATCTCGACGAGCCCGCGATCATTTGCGAGCCCTCCATACTTGCAGGCATTCGTCGCCAGTTCGTGAAATGCCATCCCAAGATACTGCACCGCGCTCGGCTGCAACATGATGATCGGCCCGGAAAGCCGGACCTGTTCGCTGCGCCCAAAGGGTCGAAGTTGCTCCTCGATCAGTTCCAGCAGGCCGGCGCCGGTCCATTCATGCGCGACCAGCAGGTCCTGCGAGCGCGACAGTGCCATGATCCGCTCCCGCACCTCCTGTTCGAACTCCTGGGGGGTCCGGGTGCGCTTCGCCGTTTCCCGCACCATCGAAAGGATGACGGAAAACTGATTCTTGACCCGGTGGTTCACCTCCCGAAGCAGCATCGATATGCGCCGCTCGTTCTCCTTGGCCGCGGAAATGTCGCGCGCAATCTTGGAAGCGCCGATGATGCGCCCGTCCGCCGCTATGATCGGGGATACGGTCAGCGAGATTTCGACCAGCGAGCCGTCCTTGCGCCGGCGTATCGTTTCGTAGCTCTCCAGCCTTTCGCCGCGGCGGATGCGTCCGACGATGTCGGTCTCCTCCGAGAGGAGTTCGTCGGGGATCAGCATGGCGATCGAATTGCCGATCGCCTCTTCCGCCGTATATCCGAACAGCCGCTCGGCGCCACGGTTCCAGGTCTGGATTATGCTGTTCAGGTCCTTGCTGACAATTGCATCGAAAGACGAGTCGACGATCGCAGCGAGACGCGACGCGGCATTCGGGTCGGGTGGCTGGGACATCGGGATCTCGCTTCGCTTGCGCGCCAATATAGCGCCGGGGCGGCCGGCAACCAGCCTTGCGACCCTTTGCCGGGCATACGAATTTTCTCGTCCGCCTTCCGATCCGATGCGTCCGGCTGCGCCGCCCTTCTAGCGCACCAGGGGATAGGTGTGCGGTGATCGGCGGTACGCTTCCCTGCAGGGCGGGGAGCAGAACCACGGCCCATCTGGTGCGGAGCGCCGGTAGGAGGCATAAGGGGCGTGCATCTTGCAGACCGGATCGATCCAGGCGGGGTCCGCCACCGGCGACAATTCGATCTCAAACAGAGGGACTTCGCTTTCGACCGAGCGCAGCGCGGTCCGGCCGAGATCCCTCACGACGATTCCCAGGTCGGCCGCGGCGTCGGCGACGGGTTTCGTCGCCATCAATTGTCCTGGCGCCGCAAGTGCGGCGATGCGTGCGGCTATGTTGACCGTCGATCCGAAGAGGTCGCTCGACCTGCGTATCACTGGTCCGTGATTCACGCCGGCGCGCGTCAGCGGCAGCCTGGGCTCGTTCCGACACGACTGCAGCAGCTTGCCGAGGGCCTGGATGGCGGTTTCCGGCTCCGCAAAAGCGAGCATCGCCTCATCCCCGATCCACTTGATCGGTGGCTCGTATCCGGTGAGCGCCTCCCGCACCATGCCTTCGAACAGTTCAAGAATGGCGAGTGCCGAGGCGTCCCCGTGCACGTCCGCGATCGCACTGAACCCCGCAAGGTCGATAAACGCGACGGTCGCGAACTCGGCAGTCGAGGCTGGGGTTTTCATCGCTGGCCTGCCCACAATGTGCAAAGCTTAGCGCATTAGCCTCGGGCGAGGAATGGTGCCAGGCGAATGCCGGAGCGCGTGGGCGGGTCCAAGCGCCGGCCCACCCGGCCTCCGCATTCTTCAGGATGATGCGGCTTGCCCTGTTTCTGCTGCGCGCGTTGAGCGCCACGTCGAGTGTGATGGCCGCTCCCGAGATGGCCATCTGCCAGAACGGCGACACGTTGATGGTTGTCCCGCATTGTTCACGATGCCGAGGAGCAGTGCCCCGAGAGTGTCGCCGGCCCGCGGATCCCGAATCTCCTGCGGGAAGAAATGTCCGCGATGACGAAGGCAGCCACCTATCGCGCCAGATATCCGCCGTCGACGGCGAGCACGTGGCCGGTGACCATACGGGCCGCCGGCGAAACGAGGTAGAGCACGGCCGCCGCGACATCGATGGTGTCGGCGAACTTCTTCAGCGGCATCAATTCCAGCAGCTTGCCCGACATTTCCGGGTTGTCGAGCAGCGCCTTGGTGAACTCGGTTCGCACCCAGGTCGGCGCAATCGCGTTGACGCGGATGTTACGCGCCGCCCATTCGACCGCGAGGCCGCGGGTGAGATTGATCAGCCCGCCCTTGCTGGCATGGTATGAGGCGATCGGATAGGTGCCGCCGCCGGAAATGCCCATGATCGAGGCCATGTTGACGATGGCGCCGCCGCCGGCTGCGGTCATCGGCTCCGCCGCCTCGCAGGAGCAGGCAAAGGCCGCGTTAAGGTTGACGTCCATCACCTCGCGCCAGACCTCTATGCTGGTTTCGGTCGCGGGGATTCTGCGCACCAGTGCGGCGTTGTTGACCAGGATGTCGAGCCTGCCGAAGCGATCGAGTGCCCGGGCGAAGGCGGCCTTCACCTCATCCACATTGGACACGTCGGCCACCAGCGCGATGGCGTGGCCGCCTTTCGCGACGATGGCCTGCGCGGCGGCATGGGCCACCTCGGCATTGCGGTCGAGGATCGCAACGGCGGCGCCGGCATCCACCAGAAGGTTCGCCGTCTCGCGGCCGATCCCCTGACCGCCGCCCGTGATTAGCGCCACCTTGCCAGCCAGCGAGAACAGCGCCTGCAAATGATCGTTCATGGGGCCTCAGTGGATTGCGGACAACGACAGGGACAACCTTGCGCAGGATGCATCCCCCCGGTCCATACTTGCGGCGGTCAGCGCCCGTTGTCGAGTCGTTGCCGTCTGGCCGCGGAAGAGAGCGGGCCAGTACGCGTCACAAATGAATGAGGTCGCGCGGGGAGGGCGCCATCACCTCGCAGCCACCGTCCGTGATCAGCAACTGGTCCTCGATGATGAAGCCGCCCAGCCCGTCAATGTACCAGGGCGTCTCGAAGGCAAGCACCATGCCCGACTCGAGCACCGCGTCCGACTGAGCCGAGATGAACGGCCATTCCTCGCTCCAGATTGAGGCGCCGAGGCCGTGTCCGAAATGCCCGCGGCCGTAGGTCTCGTAGCCGCGATCCCACATCGCGGTGGCCGTGGCGAGGTAGATGTCCTTCAGGGGCACACCGGGCTTCAACATCTTGAAGCCGGTATCGAAGGCATGGTGGAGCGCATCGAAGAACTTTTGCGCGTCGGCGGTCGGCGCGCCGAGCACGGCGGTGCGGCCGCCGTCCGAACTGTAGCCGTCGATGACGCATCCGACATCAATCTTGACGATGTCGCCCGGCTTCGCCGGTGCGCCCGGCGCGAAGCCGTCGCCCCCGACGGCGATGTAGGCCCAGGCAGATTGCGGCGCCGGCTTGCCACGGCGCGCGGCTTCGGCAAAGGCAGCGGATCGCCAGATCTCGGTCATGCGCCCGGCGTCCATGCCTTCGCGCACGTTGCGCAACAACTCGGCCAGGCCGGCCGAAGAATATTCGGCGGCGTCGCGCAGTTTGTCGATTTCCACGGCAGACTTGAGCGCGCGCAGCCGTTCGACGATGCGCGTGCAGTCCATCCATTCGACGGGAACGCCCGCAAAGACGGGAAAATCCGCCGACGAGACGAAGCCGAGTTCCAGGCCGACGCGCGTACGGAGCAGCGATTTTTCCGCGAGCACGTCGCGCAGCAAATCGAGCGAGGCGGCAAGCTCGTATTGCTGCGGTCTTGGCGCACGTCGCGGCTTGGTCGGGTCAAGCGGGAAAGTGTCGGTCTCGACCCAGATCCGATGGTGGCGCACGTCGGCGATGCCGGACTGCGCGGCGAAGGTCCTGGCCTGCAGGTCTCCGACGATGGCGGAGACTTCCAAAGTCTCGTCGGCCGGGATGACCAAGAAAGCGGCGCCGGCGCGGCGCCAGAAGCTTGCCACTCCGGGAAAGGCGCCGGCGGCGTAGGCGATCGATTCGGGTTGGGCGAGAACAAGGGCCGAAAGCCCCTGCTCCCGCATCAGCAATGAGGCGCGGCGCCGGTCCAAAAATCCCGGCACCGCGCACCGACCTTACTTGGTCGTGAGGTTGTAGTAGGTCACGTCAGCCGACGGGCCCTGCACGAAGTTCTTCACGTTGGCGCGGTCGGCCCGCTGCGAGGTCGCCTGGAACATGATGATGTAGGACCCGACGTCCATCACCTTCTTCTGCAGGTCGAGGTACATCTGCTTGCGCTTCGCCTCGTCGCGCTCGCGCACGGCGGCGGCGGTCATCGCGTTGACCTCGGGGTCGAACCAGCTGTTGCGCCAGGCCAGCGGCTTGGACTTCGCCTCATCCGAATTGTCCGGATTGTTGGCGAAGCCGTCGGCATTGGTATGCGGGTCCATGTAGTCCGGGCCCCAGTACACCATCAGCATCTGGTGCTGGCGGGCGCGGTACTTGGTGAGCATCGGCTTCATTTCCGACGACAGGATGTTCACCTTGATGCCGCCCTTGGCCATCGTCTCCTGTACCGACTGCGCCATGTTGGTGAACGGCGCGAAATTCGGCGCGTCGAGGTCGATCGAGAAGCCGTCCGGATAGCCGGCCTCGGCCAGAAGAGCCTTCGCCTTGTCGGGATCGAGCTTGTACGGGTTCTCGTCCAGCGAAGCCCAGAAGCCGGAAGCCCAGAAGGACTGGTGGACCTGCTGCGATCCCTTCAGGAAGGAATTCGCCATGCCGTCATAGTCGACCAGGTAGCGCAGCGCCTGGCGTACGCGAGGGTCCTGCAGCTCCTTCTGCTTCAGGTTGAGGCCGATGTAGTAGAGCAGCGCTTCGGGAACAGAGGTCACGACCACGTCGGCGTTGCCGGCGAGACCGGCGATCTGGTCGGGCGTGAGGTTGCGGGCGATGTCGGTGTCGCCCTTTTCCAGCATCAGGCGCTGGGCCGCGGCTTCCGGCACGTGGCGGATGACCACGCGGTTCAACTTTGCCGGGTCGCCGCGATAGTTCGGATTGGCTTCCAGCACGACGGTTTCGTTGGGCTTCCACGACTTGATGTTGTAGGCGCCCGAGCCGGCGGAGTTGGTCTTCAGCCAGTTGTAGCCGAAATCGCCGTCGGCCTGGTGCTCCATGGCCACCTTCATGTCGACGACCGAGCCGACGACCGACGACAGCAGCGCGTAGACGAGCGACGGCGCAAAGTCCTCGGTGATGGTCACCTGCAGGGTGGAGTCGTCGACCGCGGTCACCAGCTTGTCGACATTGTCTTTGTTCCAGCCGAGCTGGAGCAGCAGGAAGACCGGCGTCTTCTCGAGCTTGATCACGCGCTGCAGCGAGAAAGCCGCATCCTGCGCCGTGATCGGGTTGCCTGAGGCGAATTTCATGCCGGGGCGAATCTTGAATGTGAACGTGCGGCCGTCGTCGCTGACGGAGACGCTCTCGGCCACGCCGCCCACCAGCTTGGTGATGTCGGTCGGCTCGAACCGCATGATGCGGTCATAGGTGTTGGCCAGGATCTCGATGCCGCTCAGCTCGTAGGCTTCGGCCGGATCGAACGAAATGATATCGTCGATCTGCTTGGCCATCACCAGTGTGTCGGCCGGCGTCTCCGCCATTGCCGGTGGCGAAAAGGCGATCAGCGCCCCCGCCAGCAAGGCGTATTTCAACCAGTTCCGCATGAAGCTCTCCCACTCCTTGGTCTGCGTCACCCTGTTTTGCGGCGTTTTCCGCGCCGGTCGGGGTCATGTTGAGACCTTTTCCGGGGCGATGGCAAGATGGCGCTGGGTTATGAGACGGCGCGCGTAAAACCCTGGCTGGCGGCGATGAGCTCGCGCGTATAGTCCTCGACGACCGCCCGGTTGCGCAGCCCTTCCGCGGTGACGATTTCGACCAGCCGGCCGTGCTGCATGACGGCGATGCGGTTGCACAGATGGGCGACGACGGCGAGGTCGTGGCTGACCAGGATGCTGGTGAGGCTGTAGGTCTGCCGCAGTTTCGACAGCAGATTGAGGATCTCCGCCTGCACGGAGACGTCGAGCGCCGAGGTCGGCTCGTCGAGCAGCAGAACGGGCGGGTTGAGGATCAGTGCCCGCGCGATGGCGACGCGCTGCCGCTGCCCGCCCGAAAGCTGGTGCGGGTAGCGGAACCGGTGGACCGGCGAGAGCCCGACATCGGCGAGCGCCTTCTTCACCTTCTGGTCGATGCCGGCGATCGAGTGGATCACCAGCGGCTCGCGCAGGATGTCGTCGACGGTCTGGCGCGGATGCAGCGAAGCGTAGGGGTCCTGGAACACCATCTGCATCAGTCGCCGTTCAGAGCGGCCGCGCCGCGCCGACGCCGGGCGGCCGTCGATCTCCAGTTTTTTGCTGGTGGATTTCGTCAGTCCGGCGATCGCTTTCAAAACCGTCGACTTGCCTGACCCCGACTCCCCGACGATGCCAAAGGTCTCGCCGGCGGCGATGCTGAAGGAAAGGTCGCGCACCGCATGGACGGTGCGGCGGCCGTTGCTGAAGGTCACGTTGAGGTCCTGCACCTCGATCATAGCAGCCATTCCGGGTCGCGGCTGACTGTGGTGAGGTCGGCACGCCGGTCGTCCAGCGACGGAGCGGCGGAAATCAGCGCCCGCGTATAGGGGTGCCTGGCGTTGTGCAGGTCCTTGGCGGCGCATTCCTCCAGGATCTTGCCGCCATACATGATCAGAACTCGATCGCAGAAGCTCGACACGACGGTGAGGTTGTGGCTGATGAAGATCAGCCCCATGCCGCGGTCGCGCACCAGGTTGTCGAGGATGCGCAGCACTTCGTTCTGGACCGTCACGTCGAGCGCCGAGGTCGGCTCGTCGGCGATCAGAAGGTCTGGCTGCGCCACCAGCATCATGGCGATCATCACCCGCTGGCCCATGCCGCCGGAGAGCTGGTGGGGGTAAAGACCGTAGACCAGGTCCGGGTTGCGGATCTTGACCGCGTCGAGCATGGCAAGCGCGCGCTGCTCGGCATCCTTGCGGCTCGAGCCGAGATGCAGGCGGCAGGTCTCGCCGATCTGCCTGCCGACGGTCTTCACCGGGTTGAGCGAGTATTTAGGGTCCTGCATCACCATCGACATGCGGCGGCCGCGCAGCCGCTGCCAGTCGGCCTCGCCGTAGGACAAGAGGTTCTCGTCGCCGAAATTGATCCGCTTCGCCTCGATGAAGCCGGGCTTGGGAATGAGGCCGAGCAGCGCGCGGCCCATGGTCGACTTGCCGGAGCCCGACTCGCCCACGATGCCGAGCCGTTCGCGACCGAGGCTGAAGCTCGCATGGCGTACCGCCCGCGTGATGCCCGACCGTCCCGGAAACGAGACGTTGAGATCTTCGACTTCGAGCAGCGAGCGGCTCATGACGATTTCGGGTCGAACACGTCGCGCAGCCCGTCGCCCAGAAGGTTGAAACCGAGGCTGACGATGAAGATGGCGACGCCGGGGATGGTGGCGACCCACCACTGGTCGAGGATCACGTCGCGGCCGGCCGACACCATCGCGCCCCATTCGGCCGTCGGCGGCTGCGCGCCGAGCCCGAGGAAGCCCAGGCCCGCCGCCGTCAGGATGATACCCGCCATGTCGAGCGTGAGGCGCACGATCACCGAGGACACGCAGAGAGGCACGATGTGCCTGAACAACACGCGCCAGGTCGACGCGCCCTGCATGACCACCGCCTGGATGAAGTCGCTCTTGGCGATCGTCACCGTCTCCGAGCGCGCAATGCGGGCGTAGGGTGGCCAGGCGGTCAGCGAGATGGCGATCACGGCGTTCTCTATGCCCGGTCCGAGGGCCGCAGCGAAGGCGAGGGCCAGCACCAGTCGCGGGAAGGCCAGGAAGATGTCGGTGATGCGCATCAGCACGGCCTCGACCCAGCCGCCGAGATAGCCGGCCAGCGTGCCGACCGCGAGCCCGATCGGCGCTACCACCACCGACACCAGAACCACGATGGTAAGCGTCACCCGCGCGCCGTATAGGATGCGCGCATAGACGTCGCGGCCGAGTTCGTCGGTGCCGAACCAGTGCTCGGCCGAGGGCGGCGCCAATCGCTGTGCGAGATCCTGGTCGAGCGGCGATTTCCCCATCGCCAGAAGCTGCGCGAACACCGCCATAAGGATGAGCAGAGCGACGATGACGAGGCCGGCGAGCGCCGCCGGATTGGCGATGATCGCCCGCAGGCGGCGGTAAAAGTTGCCCAGCACGGCCTGCCGGCGCGATTCCGGTGAGTCGGCCATCAGCCATTCGGAGAGACTGGCGTTCATGCTGTCCTCAGGCGTGGATCGAAGACCTTGTAGAGCAGGTCGCAGAACAGGTTGATGCCGATGAAGACCGTGCCGACCAGCACAGTGCCGCCGAGAACCGCGTTCATGTCGCTGTTGAACAGCGCGCGCGTGATGTAGAGGCCTAGGCCCGGCCAGGCGAAGACGGTCTCGGTCAGCACCGCGCCCTCGAGCAGCGAGGCGTAGCTCAGGCCGATCACGGTGATCAGCGGCACCATGATGTTGGGGAAGGCGTGCAGCCACACCGCCCCCCAGTAGGAGCGGCCCTTGATGCGCGCGGCCATCACATATTCCTGGCTGAGCTGGTCGATCATGAAGCTGCGCGTCATGCGGGCGATGTAGGCCAGCGAATAGTAGCCGAGGATGCTGGCGGGCAGGATGAGGTGGCTGAGGGCGTTGCGAAAGACGTCCCAGTCGCCGTCGATGGCGGAATCGATCAGGATCACGCCGGTGTAGGGCGTCACGATATCCTCGTAGAACACGTCCAGACGGCCGGTACCCGACACCCAGCCGAGCTTGCCGTAGAACACGAACAGGCCGACCAGGCCGAGCCAGAACACCGGCACCGAATAGCCGAACAGTCCTACCACGCGTACGACATGGTCCGGCCAGCGGCCCTTGCGGGCGCCTGCCAGCACGCCCGCCGGAACGCCGACCAGGATACCGATCACCGTTGCGATGGTGGCGAGTTCGAAGGTAGCGGGAAACACGCGCAAAAGGTCGCTCAGCACCGGCTGCGAAGTCAGCACCGAGACGCCGAAATCGCCGCTCAGCAGTCGCTTGAGATATAGCCAGTACTGAACGATCAGCGGCTGGTCGAGGCCGAGCGCGTAGTAGGTCTTGTCGTAGACTTCCTTGGTCGCCTTGTCGCCGACGATGGTGAGGACCGGATCGATCTTGGTCAGCCGGCTGATGAAGAAGGTGACCGCGGTCAGCCCCAGGAACGTCAGCACCATCGACGCAAGGAAGGACCCGATGCGCCGCAGTACCGTATTGATCCAACTGGCCGCGCCGTAACCCGCCATCGAAGCCTGTATCGTCCCCACATGATCTCAATCGGGCTTTTTGGCGGTCGAGTCAAACCGGCTCGCGAGCGCCCAGCAGAGCCTCGCCGGAACCGGCAGCAGCGCCTCAGCCGCCGCAACCCGTTCGGCGTTGTAGTACCCCTCGGCGTGCAGCAGGTTGACAGTGGCCACCAGTTCGCCGCCGGCGGTGATCGGCAAGTTCAGCACCGATCCGCAACCGAGCGAGGCGATCAGTTCGAAGTCCGGGAAAACGCCGGCGATGTCGGCGATCGTGTTGGCAACAAAGCTGCGCCGCTCGCGGTGGACGATATCAAACCAGCGGTTGTGCACGATGGGTTTCGTGCCGGAGACCGGATATTCCTTCGGGTGGTCGGTATAGGCGCGCCGGGCAAGGCCGGCCTCCGTGTCCACCGTCATCACCGTGAACAGCCGGTGGCCGACCGTGGCCTGGGAATACTCCCTCAGCGCCGCCCAAAGCGCGTCGGCGTCCTTGGCGCTCGACGTCGCCCGGTCGAATTCAGCAAACTGATCAGGCATGTGTCAACTCGCGACATCGTTGCGCTTCGCAAGGTCATCGGTTGACGATCCCTGCCGCCGTCTCCTTAGCCGATCGGCAGATCGAAACCTGCAGTTTTTTCCTCGTGAAGTTCGGTTTCCATCAGGCCCGCGACGGGGCAGGGGCGCTCCCGGGACATGTGACAGTCACCCGTCCCGATCCGCGGAGCGCCGCCCGGCCGCGCCGCCGGGCAACCAGCTAGTTCCGCGCGCGAACGGCGGATCCGGAGATCACTCCAGGATCAGCGGCGGCAGCACCACCGTGCCTGCGAGCTTCGCTGCGGCCACGGCCTTGCCTGCGGGCGCGCTAGCATGGATTTCGACCTCCGCGCCGTCGGCCGCCAGCCCGTCGAAACGAAAATCGCCGAACATGTCGGTAATGGTGGTCGCCAGCACGGCGCCCTCCTTCGTCAGCGTCACGGACGCGCCCTCGACGACATCCTTAACGCCGGCCTTCTCGACCAGAACCGTGCCCGCCACGAAATCGCGGGTGATTCGGTGCAGGTTGCGATACCAGACGCGCGGCTTGGTGCCTTTCTCCGGTGCCAAGACTTCGAGGCTTTCGCGGGCCGCCCGTGCCTGCATGGCCTCGTCGGTGCATTTAACCGCCTGCAGGGCCTGTGTCGGGCACGCGTGACTGGCGCGCGGCTCCTTCCATCCCTGGTCGATCAGATGCGCGTCGAACGTCCAGTGCTGCGGCACGTTTTCAACGGCGTTCCACCAGATGTGGCCGTAGGGACAGGCCTCGACCAGGTCCCGGCGCCCTTTGGCTTTCTCCGGGACGATCACGACGATGCCATCCTCGCGCTTTTCCACGGCCCCTTGGCCGGCCGCGATGCAGGGTGCGTTGTCGCAATGATTGCACATCGAGACCAGGTAGTTGGCATCCACATGGTGGCCGCTGCCGCGGTTGCGCCGCGAGATGCGGATCCACTCGGCACCATGTTTAGGCATCGGCGCCGCGTAACCCGGAAAGCCCTGGCCGACATGCTCGTCCTTGTTGGTCAGCACGCAGTTCTGGCAGTTCTCGCAGAGGCCGACGTCGACGATCATGTTCCACTTGTCGGTCATGACGGCCTCCTCATTCCGCTGCCATCTGGAAGACGCCGGCTTCCGTCCATTTCTCGATCTCAACCAGGCAGGAATTGACCCCCTGTCCGGAGGTGCGCGTCACCTGCATGCGCGCCGGCGTGAGGATGTTGACGCAGCCGCCGCGGTCAATCCGGCCGTAACGCGGATCGTCGACGAAGTCGAAGACGGCCGCACTCTCATAGGCCTTGCAGACCCCCTTCGTGGTCATGGTCGACACGTCCGCCGCGCAGATCACGCTGCCGCGCTCGTTGAAGACGCGCACGAGGTCGTGATGCCGGATGCCTCGTGCCGCGGCGTCCTCGGCGCTCATTCGCATGACCCAGTAGGCATATCCGTCCACGGTCACGCGGTGATCTTCGATGTCGTTGATCGTTGAATCCTTGCCGTCGTTGTAGCTGTGGAACGAATAGCGCGAGTGGGTCGAGATCATTTGTAGCGGGTACTTCGTCGATCCGGCGGTGCCCGGACCTTCCCACTGGCGGATGTAGCGGTTCAGGATGGGGCGCTCGGGGTTTTCGCCTTCCATCTCCGCCAGACGCCGCAGCGAATTGGGCAGGAACTCGATCTTGCCGGACTGCGTCTCCAGACCGCTCAGGAACTGGCCGCCGAACTGGGCGGGCAGCGGCATCGGTTCCGGAATGTCCTTCGGCGTGCCGTTGGCGAACCAGCGGTAGGCGACGGCGGTCCGCTGGCCCTCGGGTTCCGGCGCGATGACGAAATAGCCCTTTTTGGCAAACTCCTTCCAGCTGATCCTCGTGGGCAGGTCGGAGGCGTCGAATACGCGCTTCACCCAGTCGAGTTCCCAGCATGCCTCGGAGAAAAGCATGCCCCGGCCAAGCTTGGAGAGAAGCTCGAAGAAGATGCGGTAGTCGGATTTCGATTCGCCGAGCGGCTCTATGCACTTGTGCTGCAGGATGGCGATGCGGTGGTTGGTCTGGTCGGTGTTGTGGTGGATGTAGCCGCCGGAATTGGCCATCTCAGAAATGTCCCAGCGCTCGTAGCTGGTGCACGCGGGCAGGATGATGTCTGCGAACTGGGCGTCACTCTCGTTCCAGATCGTCTGGTTCACAACGCATTCGATGCTGTCGTGGCGATACATGTCGACCAGCCGGTCCGATTGCGACACCGTGCCGAAGCCGGAGGCTCCGTAGCGATAGATCATGTGGATCTTCGAATAGCCGGGCTTGGGGTACTGGAACGGCGTCATCTGCCGCTCCATCTCGAACCCGTCCCAGAGATAGCCCTCTGCCTTGCCGTCGATGATCGCCTCCGGCAGCGAAAGCCGCGGCACCATCTGCGTCACCGGGTTCATCGACAGCACCACCGGCATGCGCTGGTAGTTGTTGGCCGCCGCGGCGGTAAAGGCCAGCTCGCCGGATATGCCGCCCTCGGCATAGCCCGGGAACCAGAAATTGTGGTCCTGCGGCGTTCCCATCTGCAGATTACCGAAGTTCACGCCGGGCTTGCCCAGCCCCTGCATGGCCATCAGCAGGATCATGTTGCGTGCCCATTGCGAGCCCGAGGCGCTGCGCACGGCGCCGCCGAGGCCGTGGCCGAGGCCGCCGGCCGCAAGGTAGGTTTTCTTCCTGCCCCAGGCGCGAGCCAGCGCGCGGGCCACATGCGCCGGCACGCCCGTCTCGGCCTCCTGCCATTCCGGCGTCTTTTCGACACCGTCGGACTCGCCCAGCAGGTAGGCTTTCCAGGCTTCGAAGCCGTCGGTGCGCTTGGCGACGTAGTCGGCGTCGTAGAGGTTTTCCTTCACCCACACGTTCATGATGGCGTGGGCCAGTGCGGAGTCCGTGCCAGGCCGGATCGGAATCCAGCGGCCGCCGTAGAGCTGCGCGGTCGGGTTCAGGTTGGGATCGATGTGGACGAACTCGATGCCGGCTTCCTTGGCCCAGAAGCGCCGTTGCGTACCGTCGAAGCCGGTCGCGTATCCATTGGTGGATTCCGGGTCGGACGACCAGAACACCATCATCTCGGCATTCTGCAGCGCGTCCTCGACCGTGGAATAGGAAGGCGGAATGCCGACGCGCATCGACGACCCGTAGTGGTGCGTCGCTCCCCAGTACCAGCCCTCCCAGCTGTCGGGATTGTGATGCACGCGGGTAAAGCCCAGCAGGTTCGCAAACCGCAGCATCGAGGAGAGGTAGTAGCCGACATTCCCCCACTGATGATGCGAGCAGTGCCACAGCGCCATCGACCCCGGGCCATGGGTGCGGTTCTGGCGCTCGATCTCTTTGGCCACCAGGTTCAGCGCCTCGTCCCACGAGATACGCACGTAGCCGGACTTGCCGCGATTCTGCGGATTGCGTTCGCCGTCCGGATCCCAGTCGACTCGCTTCATCGGGTAAAGCAGCCGCTTGTCGGAGTAGATCTGGCTCTTGGCGTTCAGCGTGTGCGGGTTGCCGATGGCCCGGCGGCGCGGCGAAAAGGTCTTGCCGCGCGCCTTGATGATGAAGCTCGCAGCGTCCGACTCGTCGAGGTCGAGCGGCGTTATGCGGACGATCTTGCCGTCCCTTACGTACACGAAGCTGACGCCGCCATTGTCGTTGTGGGTGTAGCGGGTGGTGCCGTCCGGCATCCTGGTGCCGAATTCGGTCGGCAGCATGCCCATGTTGTTGACCAGCTCGTGGAACCACTGCACGAGCTGGTCCGGGCCGATCTGCAGCACGGCGAAGTTCTTGGCCGCATGAATGACGGCGCCGCGATCCGTCGGCACCTTCAGCAGCTTGAGCGCGGTCGGCACGTCCTTGAACAGCACGCGCACGTCGACCTGGGGCAGGATTCCGGCACCGCTGCTGATCTTGCCGCCCTTGAACCGGTACCAGCGGCCAACCGCGCCATCCATGGTCTGGATCTGCACGGTCGCGTCGTGCCGGCGCATGGCTTCCGCCTGCTGCGCGAATTTCCGGGCCGATCGGGCCAGGAGCTTCGGCAGCATGAACAGCATGGTGCGCAGCAACAGTTCCTTCATGAGCCCAGTTCCTCCCGGATGGTATGGCGGCCCGCGAAAAGGCGGGCCGGGCTGCGCTAGGCCTCGACCTCGAACTGGTCGGCTTCGTAGTTGTGGAGGAAGTCCGCCGGCAGTTCTGGACCCCAGACATAGATGCCGTCCTCCGGCGGCTGGTCCTTGGCTTCCCAATCGTGGTCGAGGCTGATGTAGTCGATGTCGGCGGAATACTCCGACCAGCTTCCCCAGGGATCCTGCATGTAGTGGAAGTAGTTCGAGCCGAGCACGTGCCTGCCGAGGCCCCAGCCCTTGGTGTAGCCGCGGTCGGCCATCTGCATGGCGCCGAGGCCGATGCCGTTGATCGAACCGACGTCCCAGCTCAGGTGATGCAGCCCGGGCGTGCGTCCGTTCGACGTCACGAAGGCGATCATGTGATGGTCGGAGCCGTGGATGCCGTGCATGAAGGCGATGATTTCGCCGGTGCGGTCCGAGAGCCGCATGCCGAGCACCCGCGAGTAGAATTCGATCGACTTGGGCACGCTGGCCACGAACATCAGCATATGGGCAAATCGTAGCGGGCGAATGTCCGGCTTGGCGCGCCGGCTCCATGAGGCCACGACGTTGTTGCCCGTCGAACCGTCCAGGCTTCCGAAAGCAACCTTGCTGTTGGGGGATGTCTTCTCGGCGACCTTGATTTCGATCAGGAATTCGTTGGGATCGCGGAAGAAGATGCCGTTGGACTCGAAACCGGGTGGCGGGTCGAGAAGGCGCACGCCCTGGCCTTCGATGTGCTTGCGGATGGGTTCGAAATCCTCCTCGAAGGTTGCGAAGGAGATCACGTTCATCCGCTTCTGCGGACCCTCGCCCACTATGCCCCAGCGATGAGGATTGCCGGCCGTGTACAGGCCCAGCTCATTGCCTTCCTCGCGCACGTCGAGGCCGAAGGCGCTGTAGAATTTTTCGGCCGCCGTGAGGTCTGGAACGACCATCTTGAAATTGGTCAGCGAATGAACGCCCAACTCGCCGGGCCGCTTGGTGACGCCGATCTTTCCGGTAATCGCTGTCATGCTGGTCTCCTCCCTTGGCAGGTTGCAGGGTTAGGCATCCTTCACGGGGTTCGCGAGAAGACCGACCTCGTCGATCTCGATTTCGCAAAGATCACCCGGCTTCATCCAAAGCGGCGGCTTGCGGGCATGGCCCACGCCCGACGGCGTACCGGTCACGATCACGTCGCCGGGCTTCAGGGTCATGACCCGGCTGATGATCGAGATGAGTTCCGCCACCGGAAACACCATCTCGTCGATATTGGCGCTCTGCACGACCTGGCCGCTCAAGCGCGTCTCCAGCCGCAGCCCGCGGCAGCCGGGTGGCAGCGCGTTGGCGGTGACGAAATACGGCCCGAACGCGCCGGTGCCGTCGAAATTCTTGCCGGGCGTCCATTGCGGAGTGCGGCGCTGATAATCGCGGATGGAGCCGTCGTTGAAGACAGAGTATCCGGCCACGTGGTCGAGCGCATCGGCGACTGCGACATTCTTCGCCGCCTTGCCGATCACCGCAACCAGTTCGCCCTCATAGTCGAACTGCTCGGAAAGGGACGGTCGCAGCAAGGGTTGGCGGTGACCGACAAGGCTCGAGGCGAAACGCGCGAACAACGTCGGATAGTCCGGCTGCTCGTAAGGACCCTCGGCAGTATGGGCGCGGTAGTTCAGGCCGACGCAGATGTATTTTTCGGCTTCGCCGATCGGCGGCAGGAAGCCGATCGCGGCGGTGTCGACCTCTCGCCCGCGTGACAACACCTTTCCGGCGTCCGCCAGGGCCGCCGGCCCGGCGCGCAGCAGGGCGGGCAGCATGCCCGGGAAGCTCTCGTCGCCTCGCGTCAGGCCGCGGAAGCCCGCGGCCGTTTCGATCGCAAGCCCTTCGCGGCCGTCTTGTGAAAAGCTCAGAAACTTCACGCTGCCTGCCTCGCGTCTTTGCCGCAACGGCCCGCCGGGTTGGACCGGTCAGGCCTCTGCCACGACCTTGTTCTCGATGGCGCCGAGCCGCTCGATCTCGCAGCGCACCACATCGCCGGGCTTGAGGAAATTCGGCGGCGTCATCGCCATGCCCACTCCGCCTGGCGTGCCGGTAAAGATGATGTCTCCCGGCTTCAGGGTCATCGCCTTGCTCAGTTCGGCCAGTTGATCCCAGACATTGAACACAAGGTGTTTGGTGTTGGAGTTCTGCCGAAGTTCGCCGTTGACGAAGCACTTGATCGCCAGTCCGTGCGGGTCGCCGACCTCGTCGGCCGTCACGATCGCCGGGCCGACCACGGCATGGGTGTCGAACGACTTGCCCAGCACCCATTGCTGGGTGCGCAATTGCCAGTCGCGGACCGAGACGTCATTGCCCACGGCATAGCCGAAGACGTGTGCGTGTGCGTTCTCGCGCGGAATATGCCGGCCGCCCTTGCCGATCACCGCCACCAGTTCGACCTCGTAGTCGAGCTTCTGCGTCACCTTGGGGTGCTCGATGTCGCCGAACGGCGCATTGATGGCGCTGGGCATCTTGGCAAACCAGACCTGGTCCTTGGGCGTGACGACCCCGGCGCCGGCGGACTCGGCGATGTGGTCGGCGTAGTTCAGCCCGATCGCCATGATCTTCTCCGGCCGCGCCACCGGAGCAAGCAGTTTCACCTGCGAAAGCGGGATCGCGGCGGCGGACCCCGCGGCCCCGCCGAGACGTGGAGCGAGACTGTCCCAGGCGGCGATCACCTCGCACATGTCCGAGGGCGCGTCGGGGACGAGCGCGGCAAGCGGAACGACCGCCTCGCCAACCAGAATGCCGGACTGCCCGGGCGCCCCGGCCCTGGAAAAGCGCACAAGTCTCATGTCCGGTCCTTTCGGTTCAGTGATAGCTGATGGTGGCTGGACCCAACCCGTCGCCGCACGGCCGGCGGCAGCGTCCGGTCGGACGCGCTTGCTGGTTCAGCCAAGGGGCTTGAAGGGCTGCTGGACGGGGATTTCGGGAGCGTACTTGTTCTCGCAGATCTTCAGATCGAACGGGAACTGCTCGCCCTTCACCCACTGGCCGCCGACGACCGGCGTCGGCGAGACGTTCGGAACCGGACCGGTCGAAAAGTTCACAGGCCCAACCAGCGTATTCAGGTTGGTCGCCTTCACCGCCTCGATCACCGCGCCGGGGTCGGTCGGGTCGCTGGAACGCTTGAGCACGTCGAGAGCCACTTCCAGCAGGGCGTGCTTGAAGCCCTGCGGCTGCACCCACTGCCGGCCGGTTTCCTTCGTGAACTGTGCGGCATAGTCGGCCGAGCTTAACCCGGTGATGGAAGACTTGAAGGGATGGCCGGGCGACCACCATATCTCGGTGGAGAGGCCCACGGCCGGATCGCCGATTGCTTCCACCGAGCTCGGAAAGAGGAGCGCCTTGGCGATCGTCGCGGCCTTTGGCGCGAAACCAAGCTGCTTGGCCTGCACCCAGAACGTAGTCCAGTCCGGCGGCAGGAAGATGCCGGTTATCACGTCGACGCCGGCGTCCTTTAGTTTGCCGATCTGGGTTGAATAGTCGTTGGACAGCGGCTCGTGCAGGCCAAGGTCGATCACCTCAAGCCCGTGCGACTTCAACTGCGCGGCAAACCCGACTTCCGGGTTGGACATCGCGACGCCGTCGCTGTCGTTGGACATCATCAGCCCGACCTTCTTGTTGGTCTGAAGCTGGTCCCACAGCGAGGCGTAGGAATTGATGATCTGCTGGCCGCCCCAGAAGAAGTGGTAGGTCCAGTTAAACCCTTTCGCGGGGTCGCCGCCACGCCCGAAGAAGAAGGCATCCCAGGGAGTGTCCGCCGAAATGCTCGGCACCTCGTTCAACTCGCACTGGTCGGTCACCGGGTTCACGGTGTCGGCCGTCGAGGACGACAGCATAAGGTGGACTTCGTCCTTCAGGATGAGTTCGGAGGCGACTTCCGCGGAGCGATTGGGGTTGGACTGATTGTCCTTGCGGATCAGCCGAAGGCTGTAGTGCTGGCCGCCGACGTCGATGCCCTGATCAAGCACCGGTTGCAGACCGTTGATGACGAAATCGTCGGCCGAGCCGAAGCCGGCGATCGGGCCGGTCGTCGGGCTGACCCAGCCGATGCGGATCTCGTTGCCGGCGCCCCAGGAATAGCGCGGCGCGATGACCGGCGCAGCAAGGGTCGCGGCACTGGCGCCCAGCATGCGCCGCCGGGTCCAGAGTGACTTGGAATAGCGTGTCATGGTCTCAACCTCCCTGTTGTCCGACGGCTTTCAAAAACTGTCGGCCCCTCCGAATCCCGCCGTGCCGCATGCCGGCCAAGGGCCCCGGTCCTCCGTGCTCCCGACCGTGGCTCTGGTGCACGAAACTTGGCACAGGTTCTCTGACGAAACAATAGAAAATATATTTCCTTGCCGCAGATGCTTTTTTATCTACAATGCGCGTGGAATGGGAGGAGACTGCCGCATGGCAGAGGATGTGACGGCGCTGTCGGCCGTCGGGCTTTCGAAGTCGTTCGGCGCGCTTGTGGTCATGCAGGACGTGTCCTTCTCGGTCGCTGCCGGCGAGGCCCTGGGCATCATCGGGCCAAACGGCGCCGGCAAGACCACGCTGTTCAACCTGATCGCCGGCACGCTGAAGCCAAATGCCGGACGCATCGGCATATTCGGCACCGACATCAGCCAGCTCGATGCCCGCCAGCGCTGTCATCTGGGCATCGCGCGCAGCTTCCAGATCCCGCAGCCCTTCTCCGGAATGACCGCCTATGAAAACGTGCTGATCGCCGCCGCCTTCGGGCGCCGGCTCAGCGAGCATGCCGCTCGGCCCTACGCCGCCGACGAGCTGGATCGCTGCGGGCTGAGCCATGTCGGCGGGCGGCTCGCCGGATCGCTGACGCTGCTCGACCGCAAGCGGCTGGAACTCGCCCGCGCGCTGGCCACCGGCCCGAAGCTTCTCCTGTTGGACGAGATAGCCGGCGGGCTGACCGAGGCGGAATGCCAGTCTCTCGTCGATCTCATCATACAGATTCGCGCTGCCGGCACCACGATCGTTTGGATCGAACACGTGCTGCATGCACTTCTCGCCGTGGTCGACAGGGTGATGGTGCTGGACTTTGGCAAGGTCATCGCCCAAGGCCCGCCGCAAGCGATCATGAAGGATCCGCATGTCGCCGCCGTCTATCTCGGCCCGGACGCGGATGACCTCGAAGCGCGCGAGAAGGAGGCGGGGCATGGCTGAGCCAATTCTCGCCGTCGACCACCTTTCGACGGGATACGGTGACTTCCAGGCGCTCTTCGATGTCAGCCTGGCGCTCGAGGAAAACACCGTGCTCGGCCTGGTCGGCGCCAACGGCGCCGGCAAATCCACCCTGTTCAAGGCGATCCTCGGCCTGCTGCCGCGCAGCCGCGACATGGTAAGGTTCCGCGGCAAGCCGATCGGCGACCGGCGAACCGAGGACCTGACGCGTCTCGGCATCGCCATGGTGCCGGAGGGGAGGCGGCTCTTCCGTTCGCTTTCGGTCGAGGAAAACCTGATGGTGGCCGCTGAGAACGGCCGGGCAGGGGGATGGACGCCGAAGCGGGTTATGGAACTCTTCCCGCTCCTCGGCCAGAAGCGGCGCCAGCCGGCGACATCGCTGTCCGGCGGGCAGCAACAGATGGCGGCGATCGGCCGCGCCTTGGTCGCGAACCCCGACGTCGTCCTGTTCGACGAGATTTCTCTTGGGCTCGCGCCGATCGTGGTCAACGACGTCTATGCTGCCCTGCCGGCGATCAATGCGAGCGGCATTTCGGCCATCGTGGTGGAACAGGACGTGGAGCGCGTCCGCAAGCTCGCGCACTCGCTCGTCTGCCTCAGCGAGGGGCGCGTCGTGTTGTCCGGGCGCGCCGGCGATTTCACCAAGGCGCAGCTCACCGCTGCCTATTTCGGGGAGTAGCCATGCTGCTGGCGGACATCCTGGTCCAGGGCGCTCTGATTGGCGGGCTCTACGCGCTTTTCGCCGCCGGGCTCAGCCTGGTCTTCGGCGTGATGCGGCTGGTGAACATCGCGCATGGCGATTTCATAGTGCTCGCGGCCTATGTGGCGATGATGGTCGTCACCCTGACCGGCCTGCACCCGTTCCTGGCGCTGATCCTGGTCATTCCCTTGATGGCGGCGCTGGGTTACCTGCTGCAGCGCTTCGTGCTGCAGAGAACGCTCGGCCCGGACATCCTGCCACCGATACTGGTGACGTTCGGCATGGCCGTGATCATCCAGAACGTGCTTCTGGCAATATTCTCGACCGATTCGAAACGGCTGAGCGCCGGCGCGATCGAGACGGCCAGCATGCATCTCGTGGGGATCACCGTCGGCGTGCTGCCGCTGATCACCTTCGCGGTCGCGGTGGCGCTGATCGCGCTGCTGGAATATGTATTCTTCCGCTCGCGCATGGGCCGCGCCTTTCGCGCGACGTCGGACGATCCGGAAACCGCCAAGGTCATCGGCATCTCAACCACCCATGTCTTCGCCACCGCGATGGCCCTCTCCTTCGGCGTGATCGCCATTGCCGGCGTGCTCTTGGCGGCGCGGACCAGCTTCGATCCCTTCGCCGGCCCGGCGCGGCTCCTCTACGGCTTCGAAGCGGTGATCATCGGCGGACTCGGCAATCTTTGGGGCACCCTTGCAGGCGGGATCGTGCTCGGCGTCGCCCAGACCTTCGGCGCGCAGATTTCGCCGTCGTTCCAGATCCTGGCCGGACATCTTGTGTTCTTCGCCGTGCTGGCGCTGAGGCCGCGCGGGCTTTTCCCGAGGATGGATTGAGCATGGCGAAGTCGGCTCTTCGCGTCGCCATCGGCCTTGCCATCATAGCCGTCGCGCTCGCGCTGGCGCCGTGGTGGGGAAGCCGCGCCGATCTGCGGTTGATCGGCGAATTCATGAGCTACATGGCGCTCGCCGTGCTGTGGAACCTTCTCGCCGGCTATTCAGGCCTGGTCTCGGTGGGCCAGCAGGCCTTCGTCGGTCTCGGCGGCTACGCGCTCTTCATCGGCGTGATCTGGTTCGGCCTGCCGCCCCTGCTGATGCTGCCCGTGGCGGCGATCGCCGCCGGCCTGGCCGCGGCGATCCTGGCGCCGCTCCTTTTCCGGCTCGAGGGTGCGTATTTCGCCGTGGGCACCTGGGTGGCGGCCGAGACGGTGGCGCTGATCTTCGCCGCCATTCCCTCGCTTGGCGCCGGTGCCGGAATGTCGCTGCCGGCGAAGGCGGTCGCCGGCATCGCTTCCAGCCGCGAGATGCGGGAAATGATCGTATACTGGCTCATGCTGGGGATGGGGCTCGGCGTCCTCGGGGGCACGTATGCGCTCATCCGGTCGAAGGCCGGCCTCGCCCTGATGGCGCTGCGGGACAATCCGCTGGCGGCCGGTTCGCTCGGCGTGGACATCTGGACCACCCGATTCCGCACCTATCTCGGCGTCGCGGCCGCCACCGGTGCGGTGGGCGCGCTCATATTCCTGCAGAAGCTGCGAATTTCGCCGGATGCCGGCTTCTCGCTCAACGACTGGACCGCGATCGTGATCTTCATCGTGGTGATCGGCGGCATCGGCCGCATCGAGGGTGCAGTGATCGGCACGCTGGTCTATTTCATCCTGCGCGAGCCGTTGGTCCAATACGGAACCGTGTATCTGATCGTACTCGGACTTGTCGGCATCCTGGTCATGATCTTCTCGCGCACCGGTTTCTGGGGTCTGGTCGAACGTCATCTCGGCTGGTCGCTGATGCCGACGCGCCGCAGACGTGAGGATAGTCAGTGAAAAAGCCGGCACACTGGCAAGAATCGGCTGTCGTCTGGCCCCGTGCGCAAGAAGCGACGGGCCCGTCGCCAATCAGGAGATCCGCTCGTCGGCGATCCCGGATGGCCGGGGGGACATCGAGACCGTGATGACCGCCGAACGCGCCCACAAGAGCAGGACCGCGCTGACGCTCGACCTTCTGCGAGAAGCGATTGTCCATGCTGATTACAAACCTGGCCAGAAGCTTCGCATCGACCTCGTCGGCCAGCAGCTGAACGCCTCGATCGGCGCGGTGCGCGAGGCCCTGTCGCGCCTCACGGCGGAGGGGCTGGTCGTCGCAGAACCGCAGAAAGGCTTCATCGTGGCGCCGATTTCGAGGCGCGACCTGCGCGACCTCACCGACGTCAGGATTTCGGTCGAGAGCCATTGCATCGAGGAGTCGATCGAGCATGGCGACCTCGACTGGGAAGGTCGGCTGCTTTCCGCGCACCACAAACTGCGCGTTCTCGGCAAGGCCTACATGCATCCGGGAACGCCGCAAGCGGAACGCTGGCATGCGCTGCACGAGCAGTTTCACGATGAACTGGCGGCAGCCTGTCCCAACCGCTGGTGGCTCAGACTGCGTCGCCAGCTCTACGTCCAGTCCGAGCGCTACCGGCGCGTGTCGGGACCGATCGACATCACCAACCGCGACATCGTTTCCGAGCACAGCGCGATCGCGGACGCGGCTCTGGCCCGCGACAAGGTTGCCGCCAGCCGCGCCCTTCGGGACCATCTGAGCCTGACCACGGAAATAATCCTGCGTTCCGGCCTTCCGTTCGCGGATCAGGACGATCCGACTGGGGACGACGATGTCCGGCTTGCCGAGACGTCCGATCGTTACCGGTGAGGCCCCAGGCAGGCTCGCCGTATCCTCTCCGCAACGCCTCCGCCTCGCACATCTGCACACACTCGCGGCGAGTGGCGCATTCGTGCTTTAGTGTCTTCCGCAGCGGTCCCGTCCGACGGTTGCTGCTGCGGTTGGGGGAGGGGAATGATCGAACTTGCCGACGACAAGGCCAGTGTTGGCCCGTTCCTGGCCGTCACCGTCGGGATCATCGTGCTGTTCGTCGGAAAGGCGCTGAACGATCGCATCGGGTTTCTGCGCGCCTACAACATCCCCGAGCCGGTGACCGGCGGACTGCTGTTTTCCGTAGCGGTCGGGCTTGTCTATCTGTTCTCGGGGATCAAGATCGTCTTCGACCTGACTGCGCGCGATATCCTGCTCGTCTATTTCTTCACTGTCATCGGCATCAACGCGCAGCTCGCAGACCTGATACGCGGAGGCCGGCCGCTCGCCATTCTCCTCGCTGTCACCGTCGCGTTCATGTTGATAGAAAACGCCGCTGGGATCGGCCTGGCGAGCCTGCTCGGGGTCGACCCCGGGATCGGGCTGCTCGCCGGCAGCATCGCAATGACCGGCGGTCATGGCACCGCGATCGCCTGGGCACCCGCCATTGCCGAGACGCGTCCCGTCCCGAACGCGATGGAGATCGGCATCGTCTGCGCGACGATGGGACTGATCATGGCCAGCCTGGCGGGTGGTCCGGTCGCGCGTTTCCTGATCGAGCGCGGACGGCTGACATCGAAGCAGGAGGAGGGCTTCGACGTCGGCGTTCAGGTGGAGACGCAACACCCCCAGATCGACTATTTTTCCTTCCTTCGCGCCATCCTGGCCCTTCACATCGCCGGGATCGTCGGCATCCTCGCGCATCGATGGCTGCAGGATCTCGGCTTCAGGCTGCCGCTGTTCCTTCCCTGCCTTGCCGCCGGCATCCTGTTCACCAACGGTCTGGCGCGTTTTACGCCCACCGGGTTCTGGCCGAGCCGGACCGCCGCGCTCGCGCTGATCGCAGAGCTGTCGCTGGGCGTCTTCCTGGCGATGTCGTTGATGAGCATGCAGCTATGGACACTGGCTGAGCTTGCCGGTCCTCTCGCCCTCCTGCTGGCATTGCAACTTGTGCTAGCAATCCTGGTGGCGGTGTTCGTCTGCTTTCCACTGCTCGGGGCCAACTACGACGCTGCCGTTGTATCGGCCGGCTTCATAGGGTTCGGCCTCGGCGCGACCCCGACCGCGATGGCGAACATGACGGCGGTGACCCAACGCTACGGGCCATCGCATGTCGCCTTCCTGATCGTGCCGCTGGTCGGTGCGTTTTTCATCGATATTGCGAATGCCTTCGTGATCCGCCTGTTCCTCGGCTTCCTCTGAGGTCGATGCGACGCGCACCGTGAAACGGCCTCGCCTGGTTTCCGTTGGCTCTTTTAAACTCGGCAACCAAACGCGGCCTTTCTGGTTTCTGGTGCGCTATCATCGCCGGGCGTTTCGCCGCGGACAGCGGGGCGGACGGGCACAAGGCTCTGAAAGGAAAGAACAGTGGCAGCTGCGAAGAACACCATATGCGTCTGGTATGAGAAGGATGCCGAGGCTGCGGCCCGGTTTTACGCCGAGACGTTCCCCGACAGTTTTGTGAGTGCGGTCTACCGCGCTCCGGGCGACTATCCCTCCGGCAAGGCGGGCGACGTGCTGACCGTCGAATTCACCGTCGCGGGCATCCCGTGTCTCGGCATAAACGGGGGCACCGCATTTCGTCAGAGCGAGGCGTTTTCGTTCCAGATAGCCACCGACGACCAGTCGGAAACCGACCGCTACTGGAATGCGATCGTGGGCAATGGCGGCCGGGAAAGCGCGTGCGGGTGGTGCAAGGACAAATGGGGCGTATCGTGGCAGATCACGCCGCGTGTCCTGACGGACGCCTTGGCGATCGGCGGCGACGAGGCGAAGCGTGCGTTCGAGGCGATGATGACGATGACGAAGATCGACGTCGCCGCCATCGAGGCCGCACGGCGCGGTTGACTCCGGCCGGCGATCCGCGCCGTCGGGAGTCGCCGCACCCGCTGCTCCTGTTTCAATGAGCCCATCGCTTCTATTGGGCGCGTAATTCTTGGCCTACGCTCACACGATCTGGTCGGCGAACTCCCAGATGCCGGGCTGCGTCTCGGAAAGTCCGTTCACGAACGCCGAGCCCTGCAGGTTTTCGGCGCTCCCGGCAAACGACAGCAGAAGGTCGGCGCGGTCGAAGCCCGGGTTTGCAAGAACACCGACCCAGAAGTCGATGCCGCCCTGCTCGCCCTCGCGGTTCAGCACGTTTCGGTAGAGGACTTCAACCATCTGCAGGTCGCTTAAGGTGTTTGGATCCCCGAAAGCGTCCCTGAACTCGTTCGAGTTCAGGAAGGCTTGCGACAGGTCATGCTCGCTCAGCCCCTGCTCGCGCTTGTCGATCCAGAAGTTGAGCCCCGGCAGATCGATTGCTCCGTCGCGGTTGAGGCCCGCTTCGTAGACGTAGGCCACGGTCTTGGCGCCCGCCTCGGAGATCCGTCGCTGGTCGAAGAACACGAAGGTGTCGTCGAACTGCAGAGCCTCGACACCCTGCAGCGTGTCGGAGCCGTCCGCGCCCTGTACGGCGCCGCCAGACGCCTGGATGGTGTAGTCCGCCCGGTTTCCGGCGAAGCGGGCGGTATCGGTGCCGTCGCCGCCCTGCATCTCGTCATCACCGCCGCCGCCGATCAGGATGTCGGTTCCGCCGCCGCCGATCAGCAGATCGTTTCCGCCGTTCCCGGTGAGCCGGTTGTCTGCTGCGTTGCCTAGCAGGATGTCGTTGCCGCCGCCGCCGGTGGCATTCTCGATGACGACGCCATGGGCGATCGAATAGCCGCCGCCGATGCGGTTGCCGCTCTCGTCCAGGATCGAGGAGAAGAATCCGCCGGCGGAGATTCCTGCGTCGGTCAGTTCGGAGCGCAGCCCTTCGGACAGTTGGTTGAACCGTCCGCTGCCCTGCAAGGCGGAGACGACGGCCGTGACGTCGGCGCCCGGCGAATCGGTCAGCGTTGCCGCCAGGAGGTCGATCAGGACCTGGGCCCCGCCGTCGTAGATGATGGTATCGGACGAGCCGGCGTCCCAAATGCCATAGTAGGCGCGGCCGATTGAGATCGTGCCGTCACCGCTGTCGAGGTCGAGCGCGACGGTGCCGGCATCAGTGAGACGGTAGACCGTGTCGCCGGTGCGGGTGCCGGTGTTGGCGCCGTAGATGTTCTGCAGGGCTGCGATGTCCAGCGCCATCGGCGTGACCGGCCTGCCGTAGCTGTAGACATCGGCCGGCACGCCCGATGGCACCGTGTAGGACATCATCGTCTGGCTCTGCTGATAGGGCGGCGGGTTGGAGAAGCCGTCCCCTCCCGGCTGAAGGCCCGGTGCGAGGATTGTCCCGGCGCCGTCGTCGTGCGGATGGCCGAGCCCCAGCGCATGACCGAATTCATGGATGATGGTCTCGAAGCGGTCGGAACCACCCCCCGTTTCGGGCTGCGCCTCGTGTTCGGCGGTGCTTATCCTGAAGCCTATGAACGGCCGCGTACGGGAGTCGGTCGGAAACGTGCCCGGAAAATCCGCGACGCCGAGGCCTCCGTTCTCCTCGCCGATAAGATAATCCGCGTCGAGGCTATCGGTGAAGCTGATGTCGATGTTGGCGACTTCCATCATCAGCCTGGCCGCCACCACCATCTCGTCGTTCCAGAACGACGGGAAATCCTGGCTCATCGGCGTGAACGCCGAGCCTTCGCTCTGGGCCGAACGCTGTGCCTCGTCGTTGAACGCGCCGAGTTCGGAGGCGTTTCCGATCTGCACGATGTTGAACGTAAGAGGGCCGACCCATCTGGAGTTGCCCTCGATCGGACGCAGCACGGATGCGGTTGTCGTGTTGTCGCGGTTTTCGGCCTGCGCCATGACATTCTCCCCCAAAGATTGCGGCCTGGCTCCTTCGGCCGGCTCAACAGCACACTAGACGTACCTTATTTCGTTTCAAGGCCGGTTTGGGCATCCGCCGATCGGTCAAGATTGCCGCGACCTGTCACCTTTCCAGTCAGAGCCTGGCCATGGGTGAAAACGCCGTCGACGTGGAACTGGAAGCCGCCGAGGCAAGGCTGCGCAAATACGCCAGCAACCTCGTCGCCGGCTGAGGCCATCGAGGCCTCGCCGTTGCTCCGAGTGGCGTCTGCCTGGCGCGTGGGGCACGGGCGGAAGCGCCGGCCCCGGACCAAAATAATGCCGGGTGTGTTCCGATTGACTTGATAATTTCGCAGCGACGGTGGTTTGATGCCGGCATGGTTGCACGGGCCATTCCACGACGTCCCGCAGTTGGCGGGGCCCCAGGGGTCACCGCGGCCGGGGCTGGAGTGTGATCGCCCGCGGCCCGGAGGCGCCGCTGCGAATCGCGGCGAAGCCCAGGGCAGTGCGTGGTTTCCTTGACGGCCTGCGCTATCCAAGCCTCGAAATTGCCGTCACCGTGCGCGCCCGTCCCACCGACAACGTCTGGCTCAGGCGGGTCGACGCTCATCTGCGAGATGCGCTTCCGGGCGCGGAGGCGATCATCGCGCGGGACTCGCCCACCGCGAAGGGTGGCCCGGCGGTGGCGGCACTCCTGTTCTGGGTCCGCGAGATACAGCAGGCCGCGAAATTGCCGGTGCTGGACCTGGGAAAGATTACCGGGATAGGCCCGACCCGCACCGATATGCGCATTCCCACCTTCGTCCACGCCTTCGCTCCTACCTACGCGGTGGTGGAATGGCTGCTGGACCTGTTTGCGCTGGCGGAGGCGAGGAAGGACCTGCAGGCCCATATGGGCCACCTCCCAGGACGCATCGAGGAGCTGAACCGCCGGCTGATCGCCTCGGCGAACATTCCGAGGCTGCTGCGCACGGCGCATGGCCTGGGAATGCCGTTCGTTGAACTGCCCGGTGGTGTTTTCCAGATCGGCCATGGCAGCAGGAGCCGCTGGCTTGAGAGCACGTTTACCGACGAAACCCCGCAGATTGGCGCCAGGTTTGCTCGCAACAAGGCATTTGGCGCCTCAGTGCTGCGGCAGGCAGGCCTCCCCACGCCGGACCACTTTGTCGTGCGCAATCTAGAGACCGCGGTGAAGGCCGCCGAAAGCATTGGCTATCCGGTCGTGGTCAAGCCGGCCGATACCGATGGCGGCACCGCGGTCGCAACGGGATTGTCCACCCCGGAGGAGGTGTGCGCGGCGTTCGAGCGAGCGACCAGGCACAGCGCCGACATTCTGGTCGAGAAGCATTTCGAAGGACGTGACTACCGGATGACGGTGGTCGGCTCCGAACTGATCTGGGCGGCCGAGCGTATCCCGGGCGGGATAACCGGCGATGGCAGGAGCACCGTGGCGGAACTCGTCGAGGAGCAGGCGGCCGACCGGGCCCGGCGCGACAGCGTCTTGGGCCGCAAGCACGCGCTGGTGATCGATGACGAGGCGCGAGAACTTCTGGGCAGAGCCGGCCTTGATACCGGGAGTATACCTTTGCCGGGACATTTCGTCCGTCTACGTCGGGCGGCCAATATTGGGCTCGGCGGCAGGGCTGTCGGGGTATTCGACCGTGTCCACCCCGACAACAGAGCGCTGGCGGTCCGCGCTGCGCGCGCGCTTCGCCTCGACGTGGCCGGGATCGACCTCCTGATCCCCGACATAAGCCGCTCGTGGCTGGAGGTCGGCGCTGCAATATGCGAGGTCAATGCCCAGCCCGATCTCGGTGTCTTTTTCCCCCACATCTACGGCGAAGTGCTGTCGCGGCTGGTGTTCGGCAACGGCCGCATCCCGATCGTCGTGGTGGTTGGCGCGCCGGGCGACGGCGTGCTGGTGACGGACATCGCACGTCATCTGGCGGCGGCCGGATGGGTCGTGGGGCAGGCAGGCCCGGCAGGCGTGCTGATCGGAGCGGAGGCCCTCGGTGGTGTGAGCGGATGGCGTGACGGCGCCCGGGCATTCATGTCCAATCAGGCGGTCGACGCGGCTGTCATCGCGGTGGACGCGGACGTTCTGCAGAGCGGTCTGCCGTTCGACAGCTTCGATGTTCTTGTCATGGCGGGTACCCACATCGCACCGAAACGGGCGCCGACAACACGCCTCGATCCGGCGGAACAGATGCTCAGGTCCCTGCTTCCCATGTGCAGCGGCGCCGTGGTGACCCTCGCCGGAGCGGCGATGCCTGCTGCCTTCCCACTCGCCGATTCACCGGCGCATGTGATCGCTGAACCAATGCCCGGCAATGAACTCGCCAGGCGTGTTGCGGAGTTCGTGGGCGAGCGCCACAAAGCGTTCCCGCCGATCTTTGCGGCAGTTTAGTGTTGCGGCGCCACTGCTTCCCGCGATCATGGGCTATTTAGCGGCGGGCGATCCTCAAGGTTGCCGTGACGATCGGCCGTGCCACGTCCGCGGGCCTTTCGGCGACAGAATCGGCGAGCCGGCTTGCGAAGGTTTCCCGAAGCGCCTCGTCGTTTCCGAACAGCGAAGGCCCGAAGGCGGCGATGAAGAAACCCGTGATGCTTGCCGCGAATGTCGCCGTGTCGCCCGTCTCCCGCCAACGGAGCACGGCGGCGTTCGGCGTTGCGGCGATGATAAGCTCCTCCAGTGCAAGCGCCGGCAGTTCGCCGCGCTCGAACGGAGCGGTGAATTCGTCGCGCCGGCGCGGCCGCGCCGGGATCGTCATGGCGGCGTAGACATCGGCGCTGAGCCTTCCGTCCGCGACAACGCCCCTTAGAACGTTGTTCGCCATATCCATCAACGGCTCGAGGCCGCTCGCCCCACTGCCGTCCAGGGCGCCCATGATCAGCACCAATTGGCCGCCCGGCAGGAGCTCCTCGGCGCGATGGCGCAGAAAGGTCCGCCAGTCTGCCGCCGAAACGGCTGCCAACGCACGATCTTCCTGCTCCGTGGCGGCGATCGCCCAGATATGGGTCGGAAGGCGCAGCGGCAGCGAACTCATCCAGTGAAGCGCGAAGGATGACCACCCGAAGGAGAGGCTCCCGCCGGGCAGAAGCCGTTCGTAGAACGAGCGGCCGATCGCCGAGGCGAAGGCCTGTCTGCGCCCGCGCAGGTAGCTGTCCGGCGCGGTTTCGAGCAGCGTGAAAAGCGAGGTGAAGTCGCTGCCCGGCAAATCCGTATGCACGACCATGACCTCGCGGTCGGACCCGGTTCGTGCGGCGATCCGATCCAGGACCAGCGCCGTCTGGCGCATCGAGTTGCGCCCCTGCGACGAGCCGAAATCGGCAACCGTCAGTACGCCGCCGGGCAGGGCGACCGCCGCCAGCGCCCGCCCCAGAACGCCATCCGCTTCCTCGGCAGAGCGCGCCTGCAACTCGGAGTGGGCATTATAGTAGCCATGCCCTTCCATGACCGGGGAATGCATCCAGGAACCCTCTTGTTCCGGCGACCACGAGCGGACAGGTATCCCCCGCCGGGATGCCGCGGGCAAGGGACCAATACGGCAGGCGATTGCGTATGAACCGGGCAGGATTGCCGGCATGGATCGACCAGGCAGCCAAACGCTTGACGGTGACGCGTGGCGCCAAGCACCACCCCTTCGGCCAGGGTTACACCAGGTCCCACGAACGCCTCCGGCGCAACCCAGGTCTTAGGGCCGATCACGATCGGGCGCGCGACAAGATGGAAATGGGAGTCTTCCACGTCGTGGGCGCGGCGCACAGATATGCGCGCTGGGAGATGATGGCGTACGCACCGAGGGTGATCGGCGCCATGAAGTAGCATATGGCGCCTGGTCCGATGACCGCGTTCTCGCCGATATCCATGTTTTCCCGATACCAGATCCTCGCGGTGGCGAAGATGCACATATTCGCGCCCGCACGCGCTCCGAAACGGCGCACCTCGTTGCAACTCCAGGGTCAGCGCGACCACAAGGCGCTGCGAATTGCCAAATTTGGAGAACCCGAGAGGTTGCCCATCTCGGCGGCTGATCGGGTGCCGCACTAGATCAGGAATGTTACGTGATAGGTGTTCGTTAAGTTTGGGCAATGACGCGACGTGCCAGGCACTTCTAGCCGCGCGGCTTATCAGCCTCGTTGTCTGGGCTCTGATCATCTGGTCGGTCGGGTATTTTCTTTAATCGTCATGCGCGAGCAGCGTCGGCGTCCGCCCACCGGAACCTGGCTTCGAAGCGCGTGCCGCCTGCGAATGTATATTGGTAGGTGCCACCCAACTGCAGCATCATCGACCGGATGAGCCTGGTGCCCAAACCTTGGGAGGGCATGGTCTGATCAAACCCGATGCCATCGTCTTCGATGACTAGGACCGCCTCTTGCGACGACTGCTTCAACGAGATGCCTATCCTGCCGGTTTCCCGATCGGGGAACGCGTATTTTATCGAGTTCGTAACGAGTTCGTTGATCAGAAGCGCCAGCGGCGTGGCATTGTCCCGGTCGATCCTGACCGGCTCGATATCGTAGCGAATGTCGACCGGCCGGCCAAAGCTCTCGCGCAGCGGCTCGATCACGCTGCGAACGAGCGACGGCGCGTCGACATCGGTGAACCGGTCGAGGCGATAGAGGCTTTCGTGGACGGCCGACATCGCGGCGATGCGGGTGCTGAGGTCCTGTTTCAGCACCGCCGGCAAGGGGTGCATGCGGACCATGGACATGATTGCCTGCAGGTTGTTCTTGACCCGATGGTGCGTGTCGCGCACCAGCATCTGGTTCAGTTCGAGCGCCTCCACCAGCCGCGCCGTCGTCTGCTGATCGGCCCGGAGGAGCCGGAGGATCCAGAACGCGGCTCCCGCCAGCCCGATAGCAGTCGGCAGGGCGAACGCCAGCATCATGTATACATTGCGCCAGAATAGCGCCAGGGCGGAATGGGTACTGATCGAAGACAGCGCTATGAAGCGGGTCTCCGGCACCCGTCGATATCCCACGGTTCTCGCGATACCGTCGGCGGGTGAAATCGCCTGATAGGTGCCGACGTCCGCTTCCTTCAGGTACTTCGTGAAGAGAACATACTTGCTCAAATCGAGCGGCCCTTCGGCCAAGGGAAAACGCGCGACCAACTGGCCGTCGTCCCTGAACAGGCTTACGGTGGATTGTTCATCGAGATCGAGAGACTCCCAGATCCCGCGCAGGAGCGTCACGTCGAACGAGATGACTGCCGCGCCGACGAAAGCGCCGTTGCGGCTGAGCCTCTTGCTGAAAACAAAAATCTGGGCGCCGTCCAGACGGCTCACCATCATGGGAGACACGTACCAGAGGGCGCCGTTGGCGAGTTCTGAAAAGTAGGGCCGGTCCCTGATATCGATCGGCTTGACGTCAGGGTCGGTCGAGAAAAGGGTACGACCGTCGGCCGCGACGACATATGCCTTGACGTTGCCCGGCAAGCTCTTCGTCGCCTCGAATATCATGCCTCCGGCCACAGCTGCGTTGCGATCGACGTACGGGCCGAGCACATCGTCGATGCGGCCGAGCGCCTGCCTTGCAAGCTCGGAGATCCAGAGGGCATTGGTCGCCACCACCTGAGCGCCCGCCTGCGCGCGATCCGCCGCCCGCTGCTGCGCATCGCGATAGTCTCTGAAGATCGATAGGCCGAGGACCAGAAAGAACAATGAAAATAGCAGGACGATAAGCCCGGAAATGGCCGCGATGGGCAGCCTGACGCTCCGGCTTTGCGTCCGCTCGACTGAATTCATGGGCTGCCCGGCACTCTTTCTGCACGCGGTGATATGGTGCACGCGCCCGGCTTGCCCAGTGCGCAACTGCCATTTCGTTTGGTTAGACGGGCAATGTCCAACGCTCCAGGGGCACGGTGTCAAATGCCGCGGTTCTCGGATCGGCTCAAGGGACTGGAACCATGATCTGCGCGTCGCGCCGGAAGCCCACCGTCACTGGCGACTCTGCTGCAGGCGATGTCGACCCGTGGCCCATGCGAGGGCTTCTTCGAGCCGGTCGTCGCCCCAGAATGTCTCTCCCGCCACGACAAACGAGGGAGAGCCGAAGATGCCGTGCTGGCGGGCAATATCGGTTTCCGCCTTGAGCCGCTCATGGGCAACCGGCATGTCGGCCTTGGCGACGATGTCGTCCACGTCCTTGCCCAGCGGCGGAAGCACGTGATCGAGATGCGCCTTGTCGCCCAGCGGCATGCCAGACATGAACCACGCCTCGAAGCTTGCCCGGGTATAGGCCTCGCACCAGCCTTCCTCGGCTGCGACCATGGCCACGCGATTGGCGAGCAGGTCCGGATCGGTCGGCCAGGGCGGCGGCCCCGCGAACGGCACTCCGTGCGTTGCCGCCCGACGACCCAGGTCGCGCCACATGTAGCGAACCTTGGCCGCCTGCGTGCGAAGGGCGATGTTGTTCTCGGCCATGACGGTGCGCACATTGAACGGGCGCCAGCGGACCGCGACACCGGCGGCCTCGGCAAGCCTCTCGATGCGCATTACCGACAGATACGCATAACAACTGCCGAAGAAGTAGAAGAAGTCGATCTGCTTCATTGCCCCGCTCCCGCGAGATCAGAGCCGCCTCCGCCCACCCATACCACGGCTGCGTCCCCACAGACAGTTGTCGGGGTCTCGCAGGCCGGCGGGGCTCGGATCAACTTCGTTTCGCAGCGCGAATCTGGCCACGGTGGCCGGCTTGCAGCGTTGCCGGCAGGGTGATCGCGGCCGGTCGGCATGCCCACCCGGTCTATCGCAGCAATCTCAGGGGTAGAGGCCTGCCACGCGTCCGCGCAGTTGGACGAGCGCCAGCACTGTGTCGATCGTCGGCGTCGGCGTCCCGGTTATCCGGCCGAGTTCCTGGACCGACACGACCAGAGCGTCGATCTCCATCGGCCGCCGAGCCTCGAGATCCTGGAGCATTGAGGTGCGATGGGCACCGACCGCGGCGCCGCCATCGATGCGCCGTTCGACGTCGATCGGGAAGCGGACGCCAAGCTTCTCGGCGATCGCCTGCGCCTCCATCATCATCCGGCGGGCGACGCCGCGCGTTCCCGGATCGGTGCACAGCACGTCCAGCGTCGCATGGGTCAGCGCCGAGATCGGGTTGAACGAAAGGTTTCCCCACAGCTTGATCCAGATCTCATCGCGCAAATTGGAGCGCACGGGCGCCTTGAACCCTGCGGCCCCGAGGGCGGCGGAAAGCCTGCTTGCCCGCTCGGACTTGGAGCCGTCCGGCTCGCCGAGCGAGAACCGGTTGCCCTCCAAGTGGCGGATCGTGCCCGGAGCGCTGACCTCGGCGGCGGGGTAGACCACACAGCCCAGCACGCGGTCGGGTCCGATACCGTCCCACTGGATGTTTCCGGGGTCGACGCTGTGAAGCCGGGTGCCTTCATAGACGCCGCCTGCCTTGTAGAAATACCACCACGGCACGCCGTTGACGCCGCTGACGACGGTCGTGTGATCGCCGACGAGCGGTCTCATCCGCTCCACCACCGCCGGCACCGAATGGGCTTTCAGGGTGATGATGACAAAGTCCTGCTGCCCCAGTTGCTCGGGATGGTCGCTCGCGTGGATGTGGACCGTGCTTGTGGCGCCATCCGCTTCGATCAGCGTAAGCCCCTTCTCGCGAATGGCCGCCAGATGCGGACCGCGTGCGACAATGCTGACGTCCACTCCCGTCCTAGCCAGCTTCGCCGCGAGAAGCCCGCCGATTGCGCCGGCGCCGTAAACGCAGATTTTCATGGCCTCGCTCCGCCTCGCGGCTGTCACGCAGGATCGGTCAGGCCGAGCTTTTCGGCGAGACCGATGCGCTGCATCTTGCCGGTGGCGCCCTTCGGGATTTCCGCGAGGATGACGATCTTGCGGGGCACCTTGAAATCCGCCATTCGCGTGGCGGCAAAGTCGCGCAATTCGCGCTCGGTGGCTGCCGTTCCCTCGCGCAGGACGACCGCGGCCGCGACCTCCTCTCCAAGCTTCGGATGCGGGAGTGCAAACGTGACGACCTGCGCGACGGCGGGATGATCCATCAGGGTGTCGTCCACCTCGAGCGGGCTGATCTTCTCGCCGCCCCGATTGATGATCTCCTTCAGTCGTCCGGTCAGCTTCAGGTAGCCCTCTCCATCCAGAAAGCCCTTGTCGCCGGTGCGGAACCAGCGGCCGCCGTCGGCAATGAAAAAGCTTTTGGCGTTCGCGTCCGGGTTGCCTTCGTAGCCGGGCGTGACGTTCGGCCCGGAGATGACGACCTCGCCCGTGCCCTCGATGAACACGTCTTCGGCCTCATCGGCGATGCGGACGAGCGGTCCCGCCGCAAGTCCCACCATCCCGGGCTTCTGGGCCCGCGGGGGCAGCGGGTTGCTCGCCATCTGGTGGGTCGCCTCGGTCATGCCGTAGGCCTCGATGACCGGAGCCCTGAAGGTCTCTGCCAGCGCCTTCATGACCTGCGGGGGCAGCGAAGCCGAGGAAGATCGCAGGAAGCGCAACGGGTTCGCCTCGATGATCTCCCTGTTTCGGTCGGCTCGGGCAAGGATCGCCTGGTGCATGGTGGGAACGGCCGTATACCAGGTCGGCCGGGCATCGCGCATCCAGCCGAAGAAGCGCAGGGCGTCGAAGCCCGGCGCGCACCAGATCGACGCACCCGCGGCGAGCGAGGCGCTGACCGCCGCGATCAGTCCATGGATGTGGAACAGCGGCATGACATTGAGGCAGCGATCCCCGGGCGTCAGTGCCAGCGTTCTGGCGATGCTCTGGGCCGAAGCCGTGATGTTCGACTGCAGCAGCGGCACGATCTTCGGCCGCGAGGTCGTGCCCGAGGTGTGCAGGATGAGCGCCGTGTCTTCGGAGGCCGCCGTCCGCCCGTTGGCTTGCGCCTTGACCGTTGCAGGTCCGGACAGCTTGAACGTGCCTGCCGGAAGGGCCTGATCGAATTCGAGCCGCAGGACCGCGACGCCGCAAGACATGGCCGCCGCAAGCGCAGGCCCATCATAGCTCGCGGACACGATCAGCGCCTTTGCCTTCAGGTCACTCAGGTAGAACGCATACTCTTCCTGCTGATAGGCCGGGTTCAACGGCGCCGTGACCGCGGCTTGCGCGATGGTCACGAAGGCCGTGGCCATTTCTGGTCCGTTGGGCAGGACGATGGCGACGCGGTCCTGCTGGCCGATCCCCAGACCTCGGAGTTGGTCAGCAACGTCCGAGGCAAGCTGGCGCAGTCCGCCGTAGGTCAGCCAATCGCGGCCGGGCGATCCTATCGCGGGCGCGTCGGCCGGCGTGTGCGCAAGGAGCGCTGCTATCGTGGGCGTCATCGCCAATCTCCTCGGCCCGTTCTCATGTATGCCAACCGCCATGATTGCCGCCATAAACCTCGGCCGGTAGCCAATCCAGCCGGCGCGGCTGCCCGGCGACGCGGCTGCAGGTGCCAAATTCGCCCGCCTGAATGTCAGTGTCGGCAAGCCCGGTCAAGCGGGGATTGAAACGCCAACGTAAGCCGGCCCTTTCCTTTGGGAGGGTCGTCGCGTCCTGTAAAGGGGCAGCTGCAGAGCCAACGGCCACGTGGCCGTTTCCGACTACATCGCGGCCAGCGATTCCGGCAGAACCTGGCCGCCGTCGATGACGATCGTCTGGCCGGTCACGTAGCCGGCTTCCTCCGAGGCGAAGAACAGCGCCGCGTTGGCGATGTCGGTGACGCTGCCGAGACGCTTCATCGGGATCGAGGCCTCCATCGCGGCGATGTATTCGGGGCCAAGCCCGTCCAACCCTTCGGTGCGGATGTTCCCCGGCATCACCGCGTTGACCGTGATGTTCCACGGCGCGAGTTCGATCGCGGCGGTGCGCATGAAGCCGAGCTGCCCGGCCTTCGACGCCCCGTAGTGCGACCAGCCGGTATAGCCGGTGATCGGGCCGGTGATCGAAGAGGTGATGACGATCCGGCCTGCCCTATTCGCCTTCATCGTGGGCAGCACCGCCGAGACCGAGAGAAAAGTGCCCTTCAGGTTCGTGCCGAGCACGTGGTCGAAGTCGGCGGCCGTCATGTCGCCCAGCCTGGCCGAGGGAAAGATGCCGGCATTGGCGCACAGCACGTCGATCCCGCCGTAACGGTCGACGGCGACGGCCGCCATGGCCGCGCAGCCGTCCGGATCGGTGACGTCGGCGGCAAAGGCCGACGCGGAAGCGCCGATCTCGCGCGCGACCTTCTCGGCCTCGGCGAGCGTGCGGCTGACGACCAACACATTGAGGCCCGCTTCGCCGAAGCGCAGCGCTATGCCCCGCCCGATGCCCTTGCTGGCACCGGTGACGATGACGGTCCTTCCTTTTAGCGGTTTGAACATTGTCTTCGGGTCCCGCTTCTTGGCTGCTCGTTGCTGCGTACCACGGCTGTGGCCATGGCCAAAGGGTGCTGCCGATGGTGCGGCGCGACGTCGATGTTGTAAAGTCCAAGACAAAATGTTTAAGATCACACAAAGTCCAACAAAGAGACGCAGGGGATGGAAGCGCCGCCGGTCCGGGGAAGGCAGCGGCACGCGCATACCGGACCGCGGAATTTCGCGGAGGCGAGGGGTGCGAGAGTTCCCGCATCATCGCTCCTGACATCGGTGTAAAAACAAGGGGACATTCCAGATGGACAGCATAACCAGACGGTCGCTACTGCAGGGAATGGGCGCGGCCATCGCAGCCGCCGGGCCGCTCGCCGGCGTCGGCAAGGCGTTCGCGGCGCGCGAGAAGGAGCTCAACATCCTGTGCTGGGAAGGCTACAATTCCGCGCAGGTGCTCGACCCGTTCCGCTCCTCGCGAGGTGCGACGGTGAAGGCGGAGAGCCTCACCAATGACCCCACCATGATCAACCGCCTGCGCGCCGGCGAGATCAACACCTGGGACCTGATCAACGTCAACAATCCCTGGGCGCGCAAGATCATGCTGCCGGAGGGGCTTATCAAGCCGCTGCCGCGCGACGAGTTCGAACCGTTCTTCGACAAGATGCTGCCTGCGTTCAAGCCGCCCTACAAATGGGCGATGAGCGACGACGGCAGCGAGCTCATCGGCATGGCGCAGCGCTTCGGTCCGTACAGCTTCGTCGTCAACACCGACAAGGTCAGCCGCAAGACCGCCGAGGACGAGGGCTGGGACATCTTCAACGACCCGTCGATGGCCGGCAAATACGGCATTCTCGAATCCGACGATTGGAATGTCTTCAATATCTTCGTGCTGGCCGGCATCGACCCGTTCAAGGAACACACTCCCGACGAGATGGCGAAATTCGACGAGACGGCAAAGCGCATCTTCACGGGCGCCAAGCTGATCGGCGACATCGCGGCGATGAACCAGGCGCTGATCTCGGGCGAAATCGACGTGCACCTCACCGGCGGCACCTATTCGGTCTCCCCGGCGCGCGCCGACGGCAATCCCAATTTGCGCGGCATTACGCCGATGAAAGGCCCGATGGCCGGCGGCAAGGGCGGTATCGCCTGGATCGAAATCACCTCGACGGTGAACAATCCGCAGCTTTCCCCGCTGGCGCACGAATTCCTCAAATACGTGCAGGCGCCCGAGATCGCCCATACCGTGGCTTTCGCCGAAGGCACGTTCAACCCGGTTGCGCAGATGGGCAACAAGGAGTGCTTCGATCTATTCACCGCCGAAGAACTCGACGCCATCCAGTGGGACAGCCTGGAGGAGGAGATGGCCCGCTCGGTCGAGTACGACATCGTCCCCGACTACGAGAAGGCGCTCGACCTGATGACCGCCGCCAAGCGGTCGAGGGGTTGAGGCATCGGATTCGGACTCTGGTTTTGTTGTTGTTGTTTGGTCGCATGGCGATCGCATATCGGCCTGACGGATTTGTTCGTCGCAGCGCCGTCATCCTCGGGCAAAGCCCGAGGATGACGTGAAGGATATGCACACAGTGAGCCGAGCATGCTTCAGATGACCCAAGCCGCGGCGGCGGGAACCCAGCCCAAGCCGATCCTGCAACTCGTCGGCGTGCGCAAGGTGTTCGGCAACCTCGCCGCGGTCGAACGCATCGACCTCGACGTGCGCGAGGGCGAGTTTTTGACCATCGTGGGGCCGTCCGGCTCCGGCAAAACGACGCTGCTGCGCATGCTGGCCGGCATGGATACGCCGAGCGAGGGCAACATCACGCTGCATGGCGAACTCATAAACGACGTGCCGCCCAACAAGCGGCCGACCTGCATGGTCTTCCAGTCGCTCGCGCTGTTCCCCCACAAGTCCGTCGGCGAGAACATCGCCTTCCCGCTGAAAGTGAAGGGCGTCGACGCCCAGGTGCGCAAGGCGCGGGCGCTGGAGTTGATGCGGGTGGTTCGGCTGCCGGAAAACTACCACGACAAGAACGTCACTAAATGCTCCGGCGGAGAACGTCAGCGCGTCGCGCTCGCCCGGGCGCTCGCCTACGACCCGGAAATCCTGTTCTTCGACGAGCCGCTGTCGGCGATCGACTACAAGCTGCGCAAGGCGCTGGAAAAGGAGCTGAAGGACCTCCATCGACAGACCGGCAAGACATTCGTCTACATCACGCACAGCCTCGAGGAGGCGATGGTGATGTCGGACCGCATCGGCGTCATGCGCGCCGGCCGTCTGGTGCAGGTGGGTACGCCGGAGCAGATCTACAGCGCGCCGGTCGACCGCTTCGTTTCCGAGTTCGTAGGCGAGGTCAACACGATCCGCGTCAGGCGAGGCGACGACGGTTTGTGGGACGGGGTCGACCTCGCCGGCCGGTTCCGCGTGCGCCCGCCCGACAGCGGCGCCGCGCTGGATGAAGCCTTCGTGGTCGTCCGGCCCGAATTCATGCGCTTCCTCGCCGACGGCGATACGGCCGACAACCGCGTCGAGGGGGTCGTCTACAACGAATACTCGCTCGGCTCGCGCATCCAGTACCAGGTGCGGGTAGGCGAGCGAGTAATGCTGCTCGAACTGTCGCGTGCGCGCGCTTTGCCGCCCGGCGCCGACAGCCACGTCGTGGTCGGCTGGGACGCGGCCGACGCCTTCACGCTCGCCGGCTGACGCGATGGCCGACGCCGTGCTCGCCACGTTCCCGGAAAGTGCCGCGCGGCGCAGGCGCGACCGCATGCTGTCGCTCGGCGCGCGCTGCGCCATCCCCGTGGCGGTGCTGCTCGGCATCGGCTTCCTGGCGCCGCTGGTGGCGATCCTCGGCTATTCCTTCGCCACGCCGCGCAGCTTCGACGCTTTCCGCTCCTTTACGCTGGAGAACTATGCGACCATCTTCGACCCACAGAACACGGTGTGGATGTCGTTCGCGTGGTCGTGCGGCTTTGCCGTCTGCACGGTGGCGATTCTCGCTTTTGTCTCCTATCCGATCGCGTACGGCCTCAACCTGATATTCGGCCGCTGGGCGCCGCTGATCAGCGTGCTCTTCGTCTTTCCGCTGTTCATCTCCGAGAACGTGCGGCTCTACGGCTGGTCGCTGTTCTTCATCAAGAACGGCGTGCTGGACGGCACGCTGAAATATCTCGGCCTCGGCAACGGGCCGGAATTCCTCTACAGCCAGGGCGCGATCCTGTTCGGCATGGTCTACACTTACCTGCCGTTCATGCTGTTCCCGATGACGCTGGGGCTGGCGCTGGTGCCACGCGACCTCGTTGACGCCGCCCGCGACCTCGGCGCTGGCCGCCTGTACATCTGGCGCGAGATCGAACTGCCGCTCGCCATGCCCGGCATCCTGATCGGCATGCTTCTGACCTTCGTGCTCGGCATCGGCGCCACGGCCGAGGCCAAGATCCTCGGCGGGCAATCGGTGATCGTGATCTCGCACGACATCGAGATCGCGTTCACCTATTCCCAGAACTGGCCGCTGGGTTCGGCGCTGTCGGTGGTGGTGACCATCTTCATCGCCGCGCTGACCTTGTTCGCGCTGGCCAGGCTGGATCTCGACCGCATGCTGGGGAGGCGCTGAGCCATGCGCCTCGCCAGGGACCGGACCAACGCGGCGATCTGGGCGTGGACCCTGTTCGTGCTGGTCGTCGTCTACCTGCCGATCGTCTGCGGCGCGCTCGCCAGCTTCTCCAAGAGCCGCTACTTCGGCTTTCCGGTACGTGCGTTCTCGACGGAATGGTGGGGCAAGACCGTTGATTCCATCGAGATCGGCATGATCGTAAAGACCTCGATCCTGATCGCCCTGCTGGTGACTCTAATTTCGGTCGTCATCGCCACTTTCGGGGCGCTCGCCTTCGCACGGTACGACTGGAAGGGGCGCCGGCTTTACCAGAAGCTCATAATCCTGCCGATCTTCTTTCCGCAGCCGGTGCTCGGCCTGGCGCTGCTGCTCGGCTTCAGCGCGCTGGGCATCCAGACCAGCTGGATGACGGCGGTGTTCGCCCATCTCGTCTGGATCGTGCCGGTGGTGACGCTGGTCATCGCCATCCAGGTCTATGGCTTCGACCCATCGCTGGAAGAGGCGGCATTCGACCTCGGCTGCTCGCGCCTGCAGGTGTTGCGGGAAATAACGCTGCCGCTGCTCTGGCCGGGCATCTGGTCTGGCATGCTGTTCGCCTTCCTTTTGTCGTGGAGCAATTTCCCGCTGTCGCTCTATACGACCGGCGCCGACAGCACGGTGCCGGAATGGCTGTATTCCAAGATGGTTGCCGGCTACACGCCGATGGTGCCGGCGCTGGGCACGATGGCGACGCTCGCCGCCGCCACGCTGCTGCTCGCCGGCGGAGTGGTCGGCAGGCTTGCCGGCCGGCGGCGCGCGACATGAGCGACGACGGACGCGGGCCGATGACAAGTACTCGGGATGATAGAGAAGTGCGCCGGCCGCGGCTCGCCAAGCGCCCGAGGCAGGAGCGCATCCTCGCCGAAATGATGGCGTCGGCAACGCTGCGCGTGGGTGACCTCGCCGCCGAACTCGAGGTGTCGACGGAGACGATAAGGCGCGACCTATTCGAACTGGAGGAACGTGGTCTGCTCAATCGCACCTACGGCGGCGCAGTGAGGCCCTTCGGCTCTGAGCCGTCGGTGACCGAGCGGCACCGGCACATGGTGCCCGAGCGCGAGGCCATCGCGGCGCGCACGGTGAAGTTCATCAAGCCGAAGGAGGTCATCGCCATCGGTGCCGGCGCGACGACGACCCATGTCGCCCGCCGCATGGCCGCCGAATGCCGCGACATCACGGTGATCGTGCATTCCTTCTCGGTCGCCACGGTTGTCGCCGCCAACCCGACCATCGACGTCATCATGTGCCCCGGCCGCTACAACGCGCGCGAGGGCATGATGGTCGGCGTCGAGACCGTCGACTTCCTGCAGTCCTACAACATCAACCGCGCCATCCTCGGCATTTCCGGGATCACTACGGACGGGCTCGCCGACGCCGAGGCGCCGGCCGCCTGGGTCTACAAGGCGATGATGAAGCGGGCGGCGGAGACCATCGTCGTTTCCGACCACAAGAAATTCGACGTGCAGGCGCTCGCCATCTGGGCGCGTATTCCGGACGTGCAGCGCCTCGTGGTCGACCGGCCGCCAGGCGGCGCCGTCGCCCGGGCTTTGGCGCGGTCCCATGTCGAGATCGTGGTAGCGGGGAAATAGCATGTGGGAGCAGCGCACCGCCGATCAGCGCATCGAGGTCGACATCGGCGGCCACAGAGTGGTCGCCTATTCCTATGGCACGGGCGACGAGGTCGTGTTCCTGCTCAATGGCGGGCCGGGACTGCCATGCGACTATCTTCGCGATGCGCACAGCTTCCTCACCGGCCACGGCTTTCGCGTCGTCGCGTTCGACCAGCTTGGCTGCGGCGCGTCCGACCGGCCGACCGACAAGGCGCTGTGGACGATCGGCCGCTACGTCGAGGAGACGGAAGCCGTCCGCCGGGCGCTGGGACTCGGCAAGGTGCACCTGCTCGGCCATTCCTGGGGCGGCTGGCTGGCGATCGAATACGCGCTCACTCATCCGGAGGCGCTGAAGACGCTGATCCTGGAGGATACGGCCGCCGATCTGCCGCATTTGATGGAAGAAATGCACCGGCTGCGGGCTGCGCTCGGCACCGAGACGGTCGAGATGCTGATCGCTCACGAGGCTGACGGCAGTTTCGACCACCCCGAATACCAGGCGGCGATCACGTTGCTCAACTACCGCCACGTTTGCCGCCTGCAGACCTGGCCGGTTCCGCTGCTCGCCTCGCTCAACGCCTGGAATATGGCTCCCTACATGGAGATGCAGGGGCCGAACGAGTTCCTTTACATCGGGAATCTGAAGGACTGGAACCGCACCGCCGACCTTCACCGCATCGCCTGTCCCGTCCTGATCACTGTCGGCCGCCACGACGAGATCACGCCTGCCTGTGCGCTGCGCATGAAGCAGAATCTCTCGCAGGCCGAACTGGTCGTCTTCCCCAATTCCAGCCACATGCCCTTCTACGAGGAGCCGGCCGCCTATGACCCGGTCCTGCTCGCTTTCCTGGGCAAACATTCGGCTGCCAAGGTCGCGGCGCAATGAGCTGGAAGACGGAAAACCGTTCGCTCTACTACGCGCTGGCGCCCGAGCCTGACGATCCGAACCTCGATCCGGCGACGACGGCGCTGCTCGTCATCGACGTCCAGAACACCTATTTGGCGCGGCCCGCGCGGACCAGCCTTGCCAACGAAACGGAGCGCGCGCATTTCGACGCCTGGACGCCGTTCCACGAGCGCATGCAGGACACGGTAATCCCCAACATCGCCGATCTGCTGTCGCTGTTCCGCCGGCGAGGCATCGAGCGCCTGTTCGCCCGCATCGCCTGCCACACCAGGGACGGCCGCGACCGTTCGCTCAGCCAGAAGAAGCCCGGCTTCAACAATCTGCTGCTGCCGAAGGACGAGGAGGCCTCGCAGTTCGTCGCGGCGCTGGCTCCCGAGGGCGACGAGATCGTCGTCACCAAGACCACCGACAGCGCGCTGACCGGCACGAACCTCAGGCTCATCCTGTCGAACCTCGGCATCCGCACCGTGGTCTGCGTCGGCATCTTCACCGACCAATGCGTGGCCTCCACGGTGCGCAGCCTCGCCGACGAGAGTTTCGATGTCGTGGTGCTGGAAGACTGCTGCGCGGCGGCGACCGACGACCTGCACAGGGCCGAACTCGCCATCATCAACATGATCTACTGCAACGTCATGAAGCTGTCGGACCTGAAGACGCTGATGGGCTTGGACAGGCAACACCGGAACCACCGCAATGGCTGAGAATACACTCTACGACGCCAGGTTTCTCGACCGGCTGGAGACGAGCCTGCGCGGTGCGCTGCCCCGCTGGGGGCTTTCGCCACGCACCGACCTGCGCCTTCTGACAATCTCGGAGAACGCCACTTTTCGCGCGCACGATCCGGCAAGCGGGCGCGACCTGGTCTTCCGTGTCCACCGTCCTGGCTACCACACGAAGGCCGAGATCGCCTCCGAACTCGCTTGGGTCGAGGCTCTCGGACGCGAGGGCGTCGTCGCCACGCTGACCGCTATCCCGCAGACTAGCGGTGAGGTGATCGCCGACCTCGATGACGGCGGCACCGTTCGCCATGCCGTCGCCTTCGGCCTGCTTTCCGGCAAGGAACCGGCCGAGGGCGACGACCTGCCAGCCTGGTTTCGCGAGCTCGGCGCCATCAACGCGCGCCTCCACGCCCATGCGAAGGCCTGGCAGAAGCCGGACGGCTTCGTGCGGAAGGTGTGGGATTTCGACGCCATGCTGGGCAAAACCCGGCTCTGGGGCGACTGGCGCGCCGGGCTCGGGCTCGACACGGAAGGCCGGCAGGTGCTGGAGCAGACGGCCGCGCTGCTCCGCGACCTCCTCGAAGCCTACGGCAAAGGCGAGGATCGCTTTGGCCTCGTTCATGCCGATATGCGCGTCGCCAACCTCCTGGTCGACGGCGACACGCTGTCGGTGATCGACTTCGACGATTGCGGGTTCTCGTGGTACCTCTACGATTTCGCCGCCGCGATCAGCTTCACCGAACACGAGCCGTACATTCCGGCGCTGCAGAAGGCATGGATCGAAGGCTACCGGACGGTCGCGCCGCTGTCGGACGAGGAGTGCGCCATCATTCCGGTCTTCATCATGCTGCGGCGCATGCTGCTGACCGCTTGGATCGCTTCGCATTCCGAGACGCCGACGGCGCAGGCGATGGGCGAGGCCTATACTCAGGGCACCGTTGCGCTGGCGCGTGCCTTTCTCCAATCCTACGCGCCGGAAGGAAAGAGGCTGGCATCATGACAAGCGCTGCACGCCAGATCCTCTCCCTCAACGCCTTCGGTGATAAAAGCGCTGCGGGCCTGCAGCCGCAGGTCGCCGCCCTTGTCGAACGCCGGCGCAAAAGTTTCGGCGCCGGCTCGGTGCTGTTCTACGACGAGCCGCTGCACATCGTGCGAGCCGAAGGCGCCTTTCTCCACGCCTCCGACGGGCGCGCCTATCTCGACTTCTACAACAACGTGCCGACGGTCGGGCACTGCCATCCGAAAGTAGTGGCGGCGGTGCAGAGGCAGGTCGCCACGCTCAACATCCACTCCCGCTACCTCTTCGATGTCTCGCACGATTATGCAGAAAAGCTGCTCGCGACCTTTCCGGCCTCGCTCTCCAACCTTGTGCTCACCTGCACCGGCAGCGAAAGCAACGACCTGGCGCTGCGGCTCGCCAAGCAGGCTTCTGGTGGCAGCGGCTTCGTGGTTACGGAAACCGCCTATCACGGCAATACGGCCGCGGTGACGGAGGTCTCGCCGTCTTCCTATAAAAAGGGGCATCCGCCGCGCCATGTGCGCCTGGTGCCGGCGCCCGACCCGGCTGAGTTCGGAAACGACCTGGCGCAGGGATTTGCGGACGCCATCGACGGCGCAATCAAGGCGATGGAAGCCGACGGCATCCGCTTCGCCGGCCTGTTGGTCGACACGATCTTTTCGTCGGACGGTGTGTTCGCCGACCCGAAAGGCTTCCTCGCGCCGGCGGTCGAGGTGGCGCGGCGTGCCGGCGGACTGTTCATCGCCGACGAAGTGCAGCCTGGTTTCGGCCGAACCGGCGACGGCCTCTGGGGTTTTTCGCGCCACGGGCTGGAGCCGGACATCGTCACGCTGGGCAAGCCGATGGGCAACGGCTACCCCGTCGCGGGCGTGGTCACGCGGCCCGACCTGCTCACGGCCTTCGCCGCGGAGTTCGGCTACTTCAACACCTTTGCGGCGAGCCCGGTCGCGACCGCCGCGGCTTTGGCCGTGCTGGAGGCGATCGAGGAGGACGGGCTCGTCCGCAACGCGTCGGTGGTGGGGAGGCATCTGTCGGCGCGGCTGAAGCGGCTCCAGGCGACAGCGCCGATCACGGCGGTGCGCGGCACCGGCCTCTATCTCGGCGTCGAGTTCGGTCGCGGCGGCGAGCCGGCGCCCGACATCGCGACGGCGCTGATCAACGGACTGCGCCAGCGCGGCATCCTGATAGGCGCGGCGGGAAAATTCGGCAACATCCTGAAGATCCGGCCCCCACTCTGCGTCACCACAGAACATGCCGACCGGCTGGTCGATTCTATGGAAGAGTTGCTGCGCGGCCTCGAATAGGGGCCGCCTCAGCGCAGCCGCCCGGCCAGCCAGCCATGCAGCGCTGTGCGGGTGGCGTCGAGCACGCAGGCGCCGACCGTCTCGCCAATCGCGGTGTGCATGCCGGCAAAAGCTGCCGGCGTTGCCCCGACGGGCGCAGCCATCACGATGCAGTCCGTGCCTGTGCCCGTCACCGACCCGGCCAGTCCTGCCCGGCGGTATCCGGCCTCGACCAGGGCGACGGTGCGCGCCTGCGCGACGATCGAGGAGGCTTCGAGCAGCGCTCCATCGGTGAGAGGTGTCGACACCTGGCACAGGATGTTTATAGTGCCGGCGCGCCTGTCTGGCGACGCGCCGTACGGAGCAATGCGCCTGCCGACGTGCTCGCCATTGTTGAGGCCGAGCGTTACGATGCATTGCGCCTCGACGCCTTCGGACCGTGCGGTGTTGCTGACGAATGTCGAGACGTTTCGCGCCGTCATCATGCCGACCGCATCTTCCAGGTCCGCTTCGGCAAGCATTTGCCGAAACCAGTCAGCCGGATCGCGATCGGTCGGAAGTTCCTGATCGCGAACCTCCAGCCAGGCCACCGTCGACGCGTCGACAAACCCCGGCCGGTTTAACGACCAGCTGACAATGCGCTGGAGGTTGGAAAATTCTCCCACGAGCCACGGGCGCGCGCATCGGATCTGAATTGGCATCGGTCAAAGAACCCGTGCGAGTCGCGGCCTTTTAGGCGGTTCAAGGACATCATCTTCCGACATGCCTGTACCCAACTGGCGGCCGCAAGCCTATCATTGGCAGACATTGGAGTGAAGGAAATGCCGGAACTGGCGGTTCGACGCGCGGACTTCCTCATGGCTCTCGCTTACGCCACGGATCTGGCCACAGGCCATTCGCGAGATTTCGCGCTCCGGTCGTGCGTTCTGGCGATGCGCTTCGCCGAGGCCCTCGGCCTCGACGCAAGCGTGCGGCGCAAAATCTACCACCAGGCTCTGCTGCGCTACATTGGATGCAACGCGGACACCCACCTGCTCGCCACGGCCTGGGGCGACGAGATCGCCTTGCGCCGGGAGCTTCATTACATCGATATCGGCAACAGGCACGAATTCATCGAGATTTTCGTCCGGGCCATCACCCGAAAGCTGCCGGGCGCTTCCCCTGAAGAACTGGCGAAGGCCGTCGAGCGCGGCCTTGCCGCTGCACCGCAGGTCAATATCCCAATCCTGTCCGGGCATTGCGAGGTCGCGCAGCGGATTGCCGAACGGATAGGCCTCCCTGAAGACATCCGGGAAAATCTTGGACAGATCTACGAGCGCTGGGACGGGAAGGGATTGCCGAACGGTCTTTCGGGGGAGGCCGTGAAGTTTCCGGTTCGGCTGGTCACGCTGGCTCAGGATGCGATAGCGCTCAACGACCATGTCGGTTTCGAGGCGATGAGGGCAAAGGTCGCCGAGCGCGCAGGCGGCGCCTACGAGGCGGAGTTGGCGCAGCGGTTTCTCGCGAACTGCGAGCACTTGATGGCCAGCCTCGACGGGCCGGTCGATCGGGAGACGATCCTGGCGATCGAGCCGCAGCCTCACGCGACGCTGGACGAGGACGAGTGCGAGCAAGCCTACCTGGCAATCGCCGACATGATCGACATGAGGATGCCGCATACTTTCGGCCATTCGCGCGCCGTCGCCGCGCTGGCGGAGGCCGCCGGCAAGCGCATGGGACTTGCGGCCGCCGACATCCGCGCCCTTCGGTGGGCCGCCTATGCCCACGATCTCGGCGAACTCGCCGTTCCGGTCTCCACCTGGATGAGAAAAGGAGCGCTGACCGAACGGGAAATCGACGCCGCGAGGCTCCATCCCTATCACGGCGAGCGGGCGCTATTGCCCCTGGGCCGCGACGGAAAGTCGATTTCGGCGCTCGTTCTCAGGCATCACGAAAGGCTCGACGGGAGCGGGTATCACCGCCAGGCAAAGGCGAGCGACCTCCCGCCGGCAGCGCGCATCCTTTCTGCCGCCGAAACTTTCCAGACCGCACGGGAGGCGAGACCGTACCGGCCTGCCCTGAGCGACACTGCGTCTGCGGCAAAGCTCCGCGCCGCGGTCAGGGAGGGCAAGCTCTGTCCGCAGGCAGTCGAGGCAGTGCTCGCCTGCGCCGGTCAGCCCGCCCGCCGGGATTCGGGCGCGGGCCTGTCCGGCTTGACCCCGCGCGAGACCCAGGTGCTGCGCCTCATTGCGGCCGGACACACCGCCAAGGAAGCCGCGCGCCAGCTCGCTATCGCTCCGAAGACGGCCGACAACCACATCCAGAGCCTCTATTCCAAGATCGGCGTCGCCACGCGCGCGGCCGCGGCGCTGTATGCGCTCGAGCGGGGATTGGTTCAGGCGGGAATGTACGTAGCATAGGGAATCCACCCCATGTGCCGGCGAGATCGCGCCGGCATCCTCGTTCGCATAAGTCCGGCCCGTTGGGGGCTGGCCGCGAACAGGGGAAATTTCCATGAGCGGACCATCCATAAAGATCGGTGTCATCGCGGACCAGACCGGCCCGCTGTCAGTGATGGGCGTCGCCAACGCGAACGTCGCCCGCATGGTTGTCGACGACCTCAATGCGCGTGGCGGACTGCTGGGCAGGACGGTCGATCTTTGCCTTGAGGACGGCGCCACGATCGACAGCGTCGCTGAAGCCAAGGCGATCAAGCTCGTCAAGCATGACAAGGTCGACGTGATCTTCGGCGGCATCTTCAGTTCGACACGCCAGGCGATCAAGCGCGGCGCTGTCGACATGGGCAGGACGCTTTACATCTACCCTGAGCAGTATGAGGGACAGGAGTGCGATCCCCTGGTTTTCTGCACCGGTCCGGTCCCGGCCCAGCAGGTCGATCCACTCGTTCCATGGCTCATGCAGCAGACGGGCGCCAGGAGGTTCTACCTCCCGTCTGCGGACTACATCTGGCCACGGATCATGAACAGGAAGGTCCGCGAGGTCGTTACGGCCAATGGCGGGACGATCGTCGGCGAGGAGTACTTTCCGCTTGACCACGCGGACTACGGAATGACAGTCGACAAGATCATGTCGAGCCGGGCCGATGTCGTGTTCAACATGACCGTGCCGCCGGGCGTCGCACCCTTTCTCGAACAGCTCCACGACGCCGGCTTTGCGCGCCGCGGCGGGCTGACCGTCTGCACATATTTCGACGAGAACCTTGTCGGCCTGCTGCCTCCAGCCCACGTCGAGGGTATCTACGGTTGCCTCGACTACTACCAGGCGGTCGACGACAGTTTCAGCAAAAAGCTGCTTGCGCAGTATGATGCACGCTATCCGGGTGCCGAACAGTTCACCGGGGGCAGCGCCTGTTCGGGGCTGTATCGCGGCATGAAACTGTGGGAATCGGCCGTGGTCTCGTCCGGATCGCTGCGACAGGATGCCGTGATCGAGGCGCTCGATCGTGCAAGCATCGCGCAGGGTCCGGGCGGTCCTGCGCAGATGGTCCCGGGACAGCATCATGTCCGCATGAACATGTACATCGCCAGGGTGACGGACGGCAGCCTGAAGGTCGTGAAGAGCCTCGGCGCCATCGATCCGAAAGAACGCATGGTGCCAGCCGCGCAAGCCAAACTGGCCGCAGCAATCTGACGCGATCAGACGGCGGCTCCGACGGAGGGGCAGTCTCTGCGTAGATCGGAGATCTCGGACCGGCGCAGGCCAAGATTGCGCGGGTCCGCGATTTCATGGGTGCCACAATGCTCGAATAGAGGGGCTATACGACCAAAGAGATAGCGGGGATGCCCTACGCGAAAGGCTCGCGCCGCCAGCACCGCGCCGCGAGCCAGCCAGAAAAATCGCAGGAAAGAAACCAGACCAAACGGCGGGTAACGTCAGCCGCGCAGCCGGATCGCCAGGGCGGTTATGTGTGCGACGAAAGCCAGGCCGAGGCATGCGGCCAGTGTGGTCGCACCTGAGCCCATCAACGCCGCCCGCAGCGCCAGGATCAGGAAAGCGCCGGATAGCGCGTTGGCGACGAGATCTCCGGCCGGGCGCAGGCCCCTGGCGAGGGACACGCCGATGATGGCGACCAGCTCCAGCGCCAGCACCCCCAGCGCCAGGAGCGTAACCGTGCCATCGAGGACAAATGCTTCGAGCATCACGGCGCAGCTCCGGCCCGAATTCTATTGGAACGCCATCCGCACCAGGTGCCCGAGATCCTTCATGAAGACGCGCAGGTGGGCCAGCGGGTCCGTGCGGACGAATCGCTTGTTGAGGTAGGATTCCCACACCAGCCGCTGGACGTCCTTGTCCTCGCAGATCGCCACAAAGCGTTCGCGCCGCCTGTCGCTGCGATACCAGAACCCCTGCATGAACCCGAGTACCATGAAGACGCGGCCGTGCAGTCGCATGAAGCTCTTGCGCACCTGCGCCAGGGCTTTGGCGTCGCCGGTGTCGAGGAAGACGCCCGCGGCCTCGGCTGCCAGTTGACCGCACAGCATCGCGTAGTAGATGCCTTCGCCGGAGGACGGCGCCACCACGCCGGCCGCGTCGCCCACGAGCACGACGTCGCGCCCATTGTCCCAACGCTTCAGCGGTTTCAGCGGCAAGGGTGCGCCTTCCTCGCGAAGCGTCTGCAGGCCGGCCAGCCCCGCGGCTTCGCGAAGCAGCCGGGTTGCCTCGCGCAGGTCGAAGCCCTTCACCGCGCTGCCGACGCCGACGCTTGTCGTGTCGCCGTGCGGGAAGACCCAGCCATAGAAATCGGGCGAAACCTGCGACTGATAGTAGACGTCGCACCGCTGCGGATCGAATGAATCGTTCCGGCCGATCGGCGACCGCACGATCTCATGATAGGCGAAGACATAGGGCGGGCGGGCCGCACTGCCGAACAGACGTCGCCTTACCGTCGAGTTGGCGCCGTCGGCGCCGACGATCATGCGGGCCTTGACGGTGTCGCCCTGGCCGTCCTTGTGGGTGAAGCGTACTAGGAGCCAGCCTCCCTCGGCCCTTGTTGCGTCCTCGAAAGCGCCGGCGGCGAAGGCTGCCCCATTGTCCCGGGCCCGTTCACGCAGCCAGGGATCGAAGGCCTCGCGGTCGACCATGCCGACGAAGCCGTTGTCGATCTGCATGTCGACACTTGCCTTCGACGGCGCAAAGATCCGTGCGGAATGGATGCGGGCGGTCAGCAGGTGCGGCGGTATGCCGAAATCGCTGATGAGCCTGGTGGGAATGGCTCCGCCGCAGGGCTTGGTACGGCCTTCGCGATCCAGCAACAGGACGCTGCGTCCTGCACCGGCCAGTTCCGCGGCCGCCGTGGCGCCGGCCGGCCCGCCGCCGACCACCACGACATCGTAGCACCTTCCCCTGATCTGGGCTCCGGTCATTCGGCTGCCTGCAGGCCGAGCGGGTAGGCGCGGTCGGCAGCAGCCGTCTCTATCATCCGCGCGGTGGAAACCTTGTGCGCGATGATCGCCGCCGCGATGAAGATTACGCCTTCCAGCACGAACACGCTTGCATAGGCGAGCGGAACGGAGCCGCTGAGGGCGCGCATCAGGTCGACCCCCACGGTGCCGGCAAAACCGCCGAGCCCGAAGGCGACCGCCTGCGCGGCGCCCCACAGCCCCATGCGCAGGCCGACGCGCGATTTGCCGGCCGCCCCGGCAAGCGCCATCATCGTGGCGATCGCTGCGACGGCGAACACGCCGTTGGCAAAGCCGAGAGCGAAAACGTTGAGGGCAAGCGGCCATGCGGGCCCGATCGCAGCAGAGGATGCAACCGCAACCAGCATCGCGCCCGACAGCAGGCATCCGCCGACGGTGAAATGCTTCAGGATTCCCGGTATCCGTCGGGCCAGCAGGCTGCCTGCCGTGCCGACCAGCACCATTCCGGCGAAAACGCCTCCATTCTGGATGCCCGACAGGCCGGTGGTCTGCCCGGGCGTCATGCCGAAGACGAGCCCGGCGAACGGCTCCAGGATCAGATCCTGCATGCTGTAGCCAAGCATTGAAACGAACACGAAGATCGTGAACAGGCGCGCCTGCGGATCCTTCCACGCATCCGCAAGGCTTTCGCGGAACGACACGGATGGTGCATCGCGCTCGTTGAAAACCCCGCTCCGCGACTTTGGCTCGACACCGGCAACGGCGAGCATTGTCATGAGCACCGCAGCCGCGCCAGCAACTGCGGTCACCTCGATCAGCCGCGTCATGGAAAACGGATCGAGGAACCTGCCTGAAACAACGGCGGTCACGGCGATGCCGAAGATCATCATCAGCCAAACGACCATGGCCGCGGCCGGTCGGCGTTCGGCCGCGACGCTCGAGGCGAGCAGCGCCAGCAGCGACGTGCCCGCCGCACCGATACCGACGCCGATGAGGATGAAGTCGAGCGTGGCGAGGACAAGCCCGAGCGCCAGATTCTGCGCCATCAACGCCGTCGCCGTCGCCGCGCCGACGCCGGCCAGCGCCAGGAGGGCGACGCCGCCGACGATCCAGGGTGTGCGCCGACCGCCACGATCCGATCCGTGACCCCAGAGGGGGCGGGCGATCTGGACGCCGTAGTGCAGGCCGACCAGCGCGCCGGGAATCATGGCGGCCAGGCCCAGTTCCACGACCATGATCCGGTTCAGCGTCGATGTGGTCAGGACCACGATCGATCCGAGCGCGGCCTGCACCAGGCCGAGCCTCACAATCCCGGTCCAACCCAGCGGTGCCGCATTCATCTTTTAGCCTCCCTGCATGGATCGGATGGCAAATGCACAGGCAAGCATGCCGAAGACGAACATCGTCGTGCCGGTGGCGTTGTACCAGGCTGCGAAGCGGAGCGGCGCCCGGAGCATGTGCATCATGCAAAGCGCCTGGCCGCCGAGCAGAAGCACCACGATGATGGCATGCAGCGGAAAACCCCAGGCGAGCAGCATCACGACGACGACCGCCTGCGGCAGCGCCATGATCCAGCACGCCAGTTGTGCCGCACGATCGACCCCCAGCACCACGGGCAGACTGGCGAGACCTGTTTCGCGGTCGCCCTCGACGGACTTGAAGTCGTTCAGCGTCATTATGCCATGGGCGCCAACACTGTAGAGCAACGCGATGGAGAGCGTCGGATATCCCGGAAATGCGCCCGCGGCCGCGGCGGCCGCAGTGAACCAGGGCAGGCCCTCATAGCAGAGGCCGACCGCCGCCGGTCCATACCAGCCGCTGCGCTTGAGCCTGAGGGGCGGCGCGCTGTAGGCCCAGGCAAGCGCCAGACCCAGCAGCGCCGCGCCGAAAACCCACGTGCCCAGCCAATATGCGACTGCCAGCGAAAGAAGCGTGTTAGCGATTGCAACGAACAGCCCCCAGCGGCCCGGCATGCGCCCGGATGGAATGACGCGGTTCGGCTCGTTGATGGCATCGACCTCGCGGTCGAACCAGTCGTTCACCGCCTGGCTCGTCCCGCAGACCAGCGGCCCGGCCAGTAGGATGCCGCCGATGACGTAGGGCAGCCGATCGCCGACCCCGACGCCCGACGAGACCACGCCGCAGCCGAACGCCCACATCGGCGCGAACCAGGTTATCGGCTTCAGCAACTCGATCGTCGCGCTGACGGACGGGTAGGCGAAGCGCGATCGGATGACGGCGACGTCAGTCATGCCGAACGGTATCGTTTACAGGAAAAACCGTCAACTGAAATTGACAGTACCCGCACCGCGAAAGGCTAATCCTCGGCTTCGTCCACGTCGGAAATGCCGTAGCGCTTGAGCTTGATGTAAAGGCTCTGCCGGCTGAGGCCGAGCATGTCGGCGGCCGATGCGCGGTTGTTGTCGGTGAGCCGCAAGGCGGCCTCGATGCATAGTTTTTCGATGATGTCGGCGGTGTCGCGCACAAGATCCTTCAGGGGAACCCGCCCGACGAGATCGGTGAATTGCGAGGCCGATCCGCTCTGCATCCCCAGCCCTCCCGCCTGCGCGCCGTCGCCTCGACCCTGTTGGCGGATCGCCAGGCCGAACAACTGGCCGTCGGGGCTCTCGATCCGCGCCGCGGACACCTCCACTGCTTCGCTGCCGCCGAGTTCGTCGCGCACCACGGATGAAAAGCGCCGCACCGTGCCGCTGTCGCGCAGGTTGGCCATGAGCACTTGCAGGTCGACCCCCGACGCGCCGAGCCAGTTGTCCAGGCCCTTGTCTTCGATGCGTTCGAAGCTCACCACGCGGATCATGTCCAGAAAGGCCGGATTGGCCTGCACGACATTGCCTTCGGCGTTGACGATGACAAAGCCTTCCGGGATCTGATCGACCATCGAGATCACGGTCGCGTCCGAAGCCGAACTCGCGCTGGCGCGGGCGACGTCTTCGCTGGTGAAGCTGACCAGCAAATTGGTCTTGCCGAGCTCGCGGAACGGCGTGACGCGAATCTCCATGTGTCGGTCGCTCGTTGCCGGCCTCGCCCGGAACACGTCCGCGCGCGCCCGTGCTCCCAGGGAGGCCAAGGCTTCGACGGCCATGTTCTGGTCGGCCTTCGCGAACGCATTGGCCGCCGACGTTCCGACGAGTTTCTTCGCCGGCCGGTCGAGAAGTTGCGCGGCGCCTTCGTTGGCATCGAGAATCTTCAACGATTGCGCTTCGACGACAATCAGGGGTTCGACCGCGAGGTGGAAGAGGATCCTGTAGCGCGACTCGATATCGCGCAGCTTGCGATAGTCCTTCTCCATCTCGATCTGCGAGCGAACCAGCCGCTGCTGCATCTCGGCCATGGGACGCAGGTCGCTGCCAAGCGCAACCTTGTGCGGCCAACCGGAGAAGGAAACCACCCTGTACCCGATCGGCAGGTCGCGTCCGGATTTCGCGGGATGGTTTACCTGGCGTGCGCGGGTGGGCGACGATCTTGCCGACTCATGCAGCAGCTCGTCGATCTTGCCCTGGCTGTCGGGCTGGACCGTGTCTTTCCATAGCTTGCCGACCCAATCGTCGACATCCCATGCCTTGAAGCTGCGGTCGCGATAGGCGAGGTCCAGGATGCGGCTGTTGCTTGCGAGGACGAGGGCTATGTCCGAATTGGCTGTCGCGAGCGCGCCCAGAGCCTCCGCGCCCAGCCCTGAGAACAATTCGTCATTGGAGCGGAACGAGCGGGACACCTCGCGGGAAACCTGCTTGTCCATGGAAGCTCGCCAAATCCCTCATCACTCCGCGGACGTGCGCTGGCTGCCCTTTGCCGTGAGCGAGGTCACGACCGCTTCAGCGACCGATACCGCCGAAACGGCATCGACGGCAAGCAGATCGAACCCTGCGTCGATGGCGCCCTGAGGATTCTGGAGGACCATACTGCCGCCGGCAATCAGGACGATCGCCTTGTTGCGCGACTTCGACCGCAGCTTTCGCGTCAGTGCCACCATGTCAGGCAGCCGCCGCTCGACGCTCACCGAAATGCCGATGATCTGATAGTGGTTGGATGCAACCAACCTCAGCATCTCGTGGTCTTCGTCGCATCCGCAGCAATCGACACCCCAGCCGCCGCGCCGGAACGCATCGTCTACAACCAGCAGGCCGAAGGTGTGCTGTTCGCCCGGAGCCGGTGTCAGCAGCACGCAGCGCGACAGGTCGGGCGGCGGCGGGGGAGGCGCCTCGGCCGCGATGCGGCGAAAGAGGCGCTGCATGCGCGAGACGGCAATCGTCACCTTGAGGAAGTCGCACTCGTCGGCGCACCAGTTCTCGCCGACAATGCGCGCCGCGGGCTCCAGCAATGTCTCGACTACCTTCTGGGGATCGCCGCCATCGCCCAGAGCCGCGTCGACGACGTCCTGGCATCGATCCGATCCCTCATCGAACAACATCTCGATGAACTCGTCGATCTTCTTGCGCTGGAGAACGGTGATGTGCAGGAGGCGCGCCCGTTTGCGCTCCACGCTTTCCATGATCCATCCGTCGGAGATTTCGCGGCTGCTCCGGCGGGCGGGAGGCCTGGTCGAGGAAATCTGCCTCGCCAGATCAAGGAGGCCTTCGCCGCCTCGTTCAAGGTTCTCATATGCCTCGGACTGACCCGGCTTGAAATCGTGTTCGATGGATGAACTGCGCGAAAATCCCGTGCGTTCCTGATCCACGATTGGCGATCCCTATCCCCTTCGCCGACGAAAAATACGAGCGGTTCTTGTCGCCGCTCCGGCTTGCCCTGTGTTCCAGTGCAAGTCGCGCATTCTTCGCGCTGAAGCCTCTCTCCTGCCGAAATCCTACGCGCGGATTTTCCAGCCAGCCAGTCGCAAAAACTACCTACTCGGGAAAAATCTGTAAATAAGATTTTACGTCATGTTTGATTGACACTTTTGCGCGACTGGCATTACATTCGATGTGACAATGCGGATCGGAACCAGGGAGGCGGTCGCGAGTGGCAAAGTCTGGTCGACTGCGCACCCACGCAGCAAACCCGCTCTACACCACCGAGCAGCGCCGCCGCCGCGACGAAACCCCGTGGACGCTCGTTCAGGGCGTGCTCGCACCGCTCCAGTTCCTGGTCTTCGTCGTCAGCGTCGGGCTGATCCTGCGTTACCTAGCGACCGGCGAAGGACTGCTTGTGGCCAACGTCTCGATCGTTTCGAAGACGCTCTTGCTCTACACGATCATGATAACCGGCTCGATCTGGGAGAAGGTCGTCTTCGGGCGCTGGCTCTTCGCGGAGGCGTTCTTCTGGGAGGATGTCGTCAGCATGCTCGTGCTGGCCCTCCACACCGCCTATCTCGCCTGTCTTTTCCTCGGACTCATCGGCCATCGCGAACTCATGCTTCTGGCACTCGCGGCCTATGCTTCCTACGCAATCAACGCCACACAGTTTCTTCTGAAGCTGAGGGCGGCGCGCCTTTCGACGCAGCCGATGCCTGCCGGCAGGCTCGAGGCGGCACTATGAACGCTCCGTTCAGCGCCAAGCTTCCTGCCGCCGCCCGTGCTGAATGCAGTCCCTCCCAGCCGTTGCGCCAGCGCGGCCAGCACGAGGTTTTCTGCGGGCTGACATCGATCATCTGGCTCCATCGCAAGATGCAGGACGCCTTCTTCCTGATCGTCGGCTCGCGCACCTGCGCCCATCTCATGCAATCGGCGGCCGGCGTGATGATCTTCGCCGAGCCGCGCTTCGCCACGGCGGTCATCGAGGAGCGCGACCTCGCAGGCATGGCTGACGTGCATGACGAACTGGACAAGGTGGTCGCGCGCCTGCTCGAGCGCCGTCCCGACATTCGCCTCCTGGTGCTGGTCGGCTCCTGCCCTTCGGAGGTGATCAAGCTGGACCTTTCCAAAGCGGCAGAGCGTCAGGGCAGGCTGCATGGGCCGGCCGTTCGCTTCCTGCACTATTCCGGCAGCGGCATCGAGACGACCTTCACCCAGGGCGAAGACAATTTCCTTGCGGCACTGGTCAAGGATCTGCCGGCGGAGCCGGCTGGCGCCGGTCCATCGCTGATCGTGGCGGGCGCGCTCGCCGACGTGGTCGAGGATCAGTTCCGCCGCATCTTCGATGGGCTCGGCATCGGTCCGGTAACGTTCCTGCCGCCGCGCGAATCGACCGCGCTCCCGCATGCCGGACCGAACACGCTGCTCCTGCTCGCACAGCCATTCCTTGGCGAGACGGCGAAGGCTCTGGAAGGCCGCGGCGTCAGGCACCTGCAGGCGCCGTTCCCGCTCGGCGAGGAAGGCACGACGGCCTGGCTGAAGGCCGCAGCTGACGCTTTCGAAGTCGATGCAGGGCGGTTCGCGGCGATAACCGGTCCTGGTCGCTCCCGGGCCAGGCTCGCGGTCGAACGCTCGCGCGCGACACTCCAGGGCAAGCGCATCTTCTTTTTTCCCGATTCCCAGCTCGAGCCGTCGATGGCGCGCTTCCTGCACCGGGAGGCGGGGATGGAAATCGTCGAGATCGGCACCCCGTTCCTGCATCGGCATCATCTGGCGGCCGAGTTCGAACTGCTTCCGGACACGGTCTTCGTGAGCGAGGGCCAGGACGTCGACAGGCAGCTCGACCGCTGCCGCGAAGCGCGCCCTGACCTGGTCGTCTGCGGCATGGGGCTCGCCAATCCACTCGAGGCGGAGGGCATCGCCACAAAGTGGTCAATCGAACTCGTGTTCACACCGGTGCAGGGCTACGAGCAGGCCGGCGATCTCGCCGAACTCTTCGTGCGCCCCTTCGACCGGCGCGAGCGGCTGAGGGGGATCGCCTGATGCAGCTCACCGTCTGGACCTACGAAGGCCCACCCCATGTCGGGGCGATGCGCATCGCCGCCTCCATGAAGGGCGTGCACTTCGTGCTTCACGCGCCGCAGGGCGATACCTACGCCGATCTGCTGTTCACGATGATCGAGCGGCGCGACAGCCGGCCGCCGGTCACCTACACCACCTTCCAGGCGCGCGATCTCGGGTCCGATACCGCCGAGATTTTCAAGACCTCCTGCCGCGAGGCGGTCGAGCGGTTCCGGCCCGATGCGGTCATGGTTGGCGCTTCCTGCACTGCCGAGCTCATCCAGGACAATCCGGGCGGGCTGGCGAATGCGCTGCAGCTCGGCATTCCCGTCGTCAACCTGGAACTGCCCTCGTACCAGAAGAAGGAGAACTGGGGCGCCGCCGAGACCTTCTACCGCCTGGTGCGCGCCTTTGCGCCGGCGCCTGCCGGCCCGGTGGCGCCGAGGGCTCCGGGCGCGACATGCAACATTCTGGGACCGGCGGCACTCGGCTTCCGCCATCGCGACGATATCGTCGAAGTCACCAGGCTGGTGACCGGCCTCGGCATAGCGGTCAATGTGGTGGCGCCACTCGGCGCTACGGTTGCCGACCTCGCCCGCCTGCCGGAGGCCGCCTTCAACATCGTCCTCTATCCCGAGATCGCGGGTGTTGCCGCCGAATGGCTGAGGCGCAGCCACGGGCAGCCTTCCGTGACGCTACCGCCGATCGGCGCGCTGGCCACAGGCGAGTTCGTGGAAGCGGTCGCGAAAGCCGCGGGCCTCGACGCCGGCCCCGCGCAGGCGGAAGGCTCGCGGCTGCCCTGGTACTCGCGCTCGGTCGATTCGACCTACCTCACCGGCAAACGCGTGTTCATTTTCGGCGACGCAACGCACGCCGTGGCCGCCGCGCGCATCGCGGCGCGCGAACTCGGCTTCACGGTTTGCGGGCTCGGCACCTACAGCCGAGAGTTCGCGCGGGAAGTGCGCGCCGCCGCCGCCGAATACGGCGTCGAGCCGCTGATCTCCGACGATCACCTGGCGGTGGAGGATGCCATCATCGCGGCGCAACCGGAATTGGTGCTTGGCACGCAGATGGAGCGGCATGTGGCCAAGCGCCTGCGCATCCCATGTGCGGTTATCTCGGCGCCGGTCCACGTCCAGGATTTCCCGGCGCGGTATTCGCCCCAGATGGGGCACGAGGGCGCGAACGTCATCTTCGATTCCTGGGTCCACCCGCTGATGATGGGCCTGGAAGAACATCTGCTGCACATGTTCCGCGATGATTTCGAGTTCAACGACAGCGCGCGGCCCTCGCATCTGACACAGGTCCCCGCTGCCGCGGGGTCCGCGTCGCTCCAACCGCCCGCATCAGCCGAAAGCCAGCCGATCGAGATGCCGGCCGCCGGTACGCTGGCATGGGCGGACGAGGCGGAACGCGAACTTCGCAAGATACCGTTCTTCGTGCGCGGGAAGGCGCGCCGAAACACCGAAAGGTTCGCTGCGGACAAGGGGCTCCGTATCATCACAGTCGAGGCGTTATACGATGCCAAGGCCCATTTCAGTCGCTGAGCGCGGGCTCACGGGCGTGATCCCGATCCGCGTCGTGATCGTGACGATGGACACGCATCTTGCGAGCGCGACCGAACGCGCGCGCACGGTTCTGCAACGCGAAATGCCGGGCCTGTCGGTCGCCCTCCATGCCGCGACCGAGTTCTCCGGCAGCGCCGAGGGCCTTGCCCGCTGCCGCGACGACATAGCCCGCGCCGACATCGTGCTCTGCGCCATGCTCTTCCTGGAGAGCCATTTCACCGAGATCATGCCGGACCTGCAGGCGCGGGCCCAGGCATGCGACGCGATGGTCAGCATCCTGTCCGACAGTGCCGTCATGAAACTGACCCGCATCGGCCGCTTCCGCATGGACTCCTCGGCGGGCGGAGCGCTGGGTTTTCTCAAGCGGCTCAAGGGCAACGGCAAGGACCGCAACGCCAGCGCTGGCTCGCGCCAGATGAAGATGCTGAAGCGCATCCCGCAGATATTGCGCTTCATTCCGGGGACCGCGCAGGACGTGCGCGCCTATTTCCTCACTCTTCAGTACTGGCTGGCGGGCTCGGACGAAAACATAGCCAACATGATCCGCGCGCTCGTCGACCGCTACGCCGACGGCGAGCGTCGCGGCCTGCGCGGCACGCTGAAGGTGGCGGCACCCGTCGCCTATCCCGAAGTCGGCATCTACCACCCGCGTCTCAAGGACCGCATCTGCGAACGGGCGGACCTGCTCCCAGCGGTGGGAAGTCGAGGCACCGTCGGAGTGCTCGGCCTGCGCTCCTACATGCTGGCCGGCAATGCCGACCACTACGACGGCGTCATAGCAGCGCTGGAAGCCCGCGGGCTCAACGTCATCCCGGCATTCGCAAGCGGGCTCGATTCGCGTCCGGCCATCGAAAAGTTCTTTTTCCGCGACGGTCGTCCGGCCATCGATGCGCTCGTCTCGCTCACCGGTTTCTCGCTGGTCGGCGGGCCGGCCTACAACGATGCGAAGGCGGCCGAGGATATGCTGGCGCGCCTCGACGTGCCCTACATCGCGGGCCACCCGGCCGAACTGCAGACGCTGGAACAGTGGGGCGCTTCGGATCGCGGCCTGCTGCCGGTGGAATCGACGATCATGGTGGCGATCCCCGAACTCGACGGCGCCACCGGCCCGATCGTCTTCGGCGGTCGCTCGGACCATGCGGGCAAGCCCTGTACAGGCTGCCATCGCGGCTGCACATTCACCCCGGGTGCCGGCAATCGCGACATGCATTCATGCGGCGAGCGCGCCGAGATGCTGGCCGCGCGCGTCGCGAACATGGTGAGCCTGCGTCGAACCGAGCGCGCCAAGCGCAAGGTGGCGGTCGTTCTGTTCAACTTCCCGCCCAATGCCGGAAACGCGGGCACAGCAGCCTACCTGTCGGTTTTCGCTTCGCTGCATTCCACTTTGTCGGCCATGCGCCGCGAAGGCTACTCGGTGGACGTGCCGGCGACGGTGGACGAACTTCGCAGCCGTCTCATCGACGGCAACCGCGAACGGTTCGGAGTCCATGCCAACGTGCACGCGCGTGTCCCGGCCGATACCCATATCCGCCGCGAACGCTGGCTTGCCGAGATCGAGCGGCAATGGGGGCCGGCCCCCGGTCGCCACCAGAGTGACGGCTCGACGATCTTCGTTCTCGGCGCGCAGTTCGGCAACGTCTTCGTCGGCATCCAGCCTGCTTTCGGCTACGAAGGCGACCCGATGCGGCTGCTCTTCGAAAAGGGGTTCGCGCCGACCCATGCCTTTGCCGCCTTCTACCGCTGGATTCGCGAGGAATTCGGCGCCCAGGCTGTGCTGCATTTCGGCACGCACGGCGCGCTGGAATTCATGCCCGGCAAGCAGTCCGGCCTGTCGGGCAGGGATTGGCCGGATCGGCTCATCGGCGACCTGCCGAACATCTATCTCTATGCCGCCAACAATCCGTCCGAGGGCGCCATCGCCAAGCGGCGCTCTGCCGCCACGCTCGTCAGCTACCTGACCCCGCCCGTCGCGACGGCCGGCCTTTACCGTGGTCTGCTCGACCTCAAGGCGACAATCGAACGCTGGCGCGGCGCCGCGCCCAATGCAGAAGCCGAACGGGCCGAACTGGCCGCACTGATCCAGGCACAGGCGGCACTGGTGGACCTGTCAGCCGCCGAGCCGGCCTGGCAGGAGGACGCCGGAACCCGGATCCTGTCGCTGGGCACGCAGATCCTCGAACTTGAGTACACGCTCATCCCGCACGGCCTGCATGTCGTCGGCCAGGAGCTATCAGCCGCCGAGCGCGTCGACATGCTGCTGTCGGCAGCCGAGGCCGCGCACGGACTTCGCCTCGACCGCCATATTGCCGAAGCAGTCGTCGCCGGCGCTTCTGCCGAACACGCGCTTGCCGGCGAAGGGATAAAGGACGAGGCCACCGCCGTCGCGCTGCGCGCACTGGCCGCGACCGACCGGATGCTGGCGCGGGACCATGAGATCCCGGCGATCCTGCGTGCGCTCGACCAGCGCTTCATACGTCCGGCGCCCGGCGGCGATCTGCTGCGGAACCCGGCGATCCTGCCAACCGGACGGAATCTCCACGGCTTCGACCCGTTCCGAATTCCGAGCGCCTTCGCAGTGGTCGACGGCGCGCGCCAGGCACAACGGCTACTCGACCGGCATCTCCAGGACGGTCTGCCATTGCCGGAGACTGTCGCGATCGTCCTGTGGGGTACCGACAATCTGAAGAACGAGGGCGGCCCGATAGCGCAGGCGATGGCGCTGATCGGTGCGCGACCGCGCTTCGACAATTACGGCCGCCTGGCCGGCGCCACGCTTATCCCTCTTGCGGAGCTTGGCCGGCCGCGCATCGACGTCATCGCGACCTTGTCCGGTATCTTCCGCGACCTGCTGCCGCTGCAGATCAGGCTGCTCGCGGAATCGGCCTTCATGGCGGCCTCCGCCGAGGAGCCGGTCGAGCAGAACTTCATTCGCAAGCACGCGCTTGCGCATCAGGCGGCGACCGGCTGCGATCTCGAAACAGCCTCTCTACGCGTATTCGGCAACGCCGAAGGCGCATACGGCTCGAACGTCAACCATCTGATCGAGAACAGCGGCTGGGATGAAGATGACGAGCTGGCCGAGACCTACTCCAGCCGCAAGGGCTTCGCCTATGGCCGCACCGGCAATGCGGCCAAGCAGACGGCCCTACTCAACAGCGTGCTGTCGGGCGTCGACCTCGCCTACCAGAACCTCGATTCGGTCGAACTCGGCATAACCACCGTCGATCACTACTTCGATACGCTGGGCGGAATTTCACGCGCGGTGCGCCGTGCAAAGGGCACGGCAGCCCCGGTCTATATCGGCGACCAGACCCGCGGTGAAGGCGTCGTGCGCTCGCTGTCGGAACAGGTCGCCATCGAGACGCGCACCCGCATGCTCAATCCGAAATGGTATGAGGGCATGCTCAGCCACGGCTACGAGGGCGTGCGCCAGATCGAGGAGCATGTCCGCAACACGATGGGCTGGTCCGCCACCACCGGCGAAGTCCAGCCCTGGGTCTATCAGCAGCTGACCCAGACCTTCGTGCTGGACGCCGAGATGCGCGAGCGACTTGCGAGCCTCAACCCGACGGCCTCCTCCAGGGTCGCGAACCGACTGATCGAAGCGCACGAGCGCCACTACTGGACACCCGACCCGCAAATGCTCGACGCGCTGCGCCAGGCGAGCGAAGAACTCGAAGACCGTGTCGAAGGCATCGGTGTGGAGGCTGCAGCATGAACGTTTTCACGCATCCTAGGGTCGCCCGCGACAGCGCGGTCCAGGCCGCGAAGCTCGATGGCGAGGGCAGCGTGCAGGTCATGCTCGATCCGTCCGTCACGATCGAGACCGCCAAGGTCTTCGCCATCTACGGCAAGGGCGGAATCGGCAAGTCGACGACATCGTCCAACCTCTCGGTCGCCTTTTCCAAGCTCGGCAAGCGCGTCCTGCAGATCGGCTGCGATCCCAAACACGATTCGACCTTCACGCTCACCAAGTCCCTCATCCCGACGGTCATCGACATCCTCGAGAAGGTCGACTTCCACAGCGAGGAACTGCGCGCCGACGACTTCGTCTTCGAAGGCTACAACGGCGTCAAATGCGTCGAGGCCGGCGGCCCTCCGGCAGGCACCGGCTGCGGCGGCTATGTGGTCGGCCAGACCGTGAAGCTTCTCAAGGAGCATCATCTCCTGGAAGACACCGACATCGTGATCTTCGACGTGCTCGGCGATGTCGTTTGCGGCGGCTTCGCGGCTCCGTTGCAGCACGCCGAACGCGCGCTGGTGGTCGCGGCCAACGACTTCGATTCCATCTTTGCGATGAACCGCATCATCGCAGCCATCAAGGCAAAATCGAAGAACTACAATGTCCGGCTCGGCGGCGTCATCGCCAATCGTTCCCGCGAAACCGACCAGATCGATCGCTTCAACGCCGCGATCGGGCTGAAGCGTGTAGCGCACTTCGGCGATGTCGATGCCGTCCGTCGTTCGCGCCTGAAGAAGTCGACGCTGTTCGAGATGGAGGAAACACCCGAGGTTCTCGCGGTGAGGGCCGAGTACATGCGCCTTGCCGAGGTCCTCTGGGCCGGCACAGACGAACTCACGGCCGAACCCATGAAGGACCGCGACATCTTTGACTTCCTGGGGTTCGACTGATGTCCGACACCGCCTACACGCAACGTCGCGGCGAGATCCAGACCTACTTCGACCGCACCGCGGTCGAGGCCTGGAAGCGTTTCGCCACGCAGGCGCCGCTCGGCCGCATTCGCGCCACGGTGCGCGAGGGCAGGGCGCGGATGCGGGCGCTCATCCTGTCGCAGCTGCCTACCGACCTGTCCGGCTGGCGCGTGCTCGACGCCGGTTGCGGCACGGGCGCGATGTCCCTCGAACTGGCCCGGCGCGGCGCCGACGTGCTCGGCGTCGATCTCGCGCCGGAGATCATCCGCTTTGCCGCCGACACGCTGCCCAAGGACTGCGGCCCGGGACGCGTGGACTTCTTGGCGGGTGACATGCTTGCGGCCAGCCATGGCAGTTTCGACGGGGTGGTGGCGATGGATTCGCTCATCCACTATCGCGAGACCGACGCGGTCGCGGCGCTGGCGGCCTTGTCGGCGCGCACCCGCCGCTCGATCGTCTTCACCTTCGCGCCACGCACACCGGCGCTGGCCGCCATGCACGCTATCGGCAAGCTGTTTCCGCGGGCCGACCGCGCGCCTTCGATCGTGCCGGTACGCCCGGCCGACATCGCGAAACGGCTCGGCGCCGACCTCGACGGTTGGCGGGTTGGACAAACGCAGCGCGTTTCGCACGGCTTCTACACTTCGCAGATGATGGAGCTCGCGCGGCCATGAACATCGGCGGCAGGCGTCTTGCCAGGCAGTGGGTGAGGGTGGGCACACGCTTCCTGCCCTTCGCCGACGCCGCGAGCGAAGGACTGCCGCTGTCGCGTCTCATCCGGCTTTCGCTGTTCCAGGTCTCCGTCGGCATGGCGATGGTGCTGCTCACCGGCACGCTCAACCGCGTGATGATCGTCGAACTCGGGGTGCCGGCGTCGGTGGTGGCGTTCATGGTGGCGCTACCGATCGTGTTTGCGCCGGCGCGCGCCCTGATCGGGCACCGCTCCGACACCTACCGCTCCTTCCTCGGCTGGCGGCGTGTCCCGTTCATCTGGATGGGCACGATGCTGCAGTTCGGTGGCTTCGCGATCATGCCTTTCGCGCTGCTGGTGCTGACTGGCCAGGGCGAGGCGTCGACGCCCTATGCAGGCGAGATCGGAGCGGCGCTGGCCTTCCTGCTCGTCGGCGCCGGCCTGCACACCACGCAGACCGCCGGGCTGGCGCTCGCGTGCGACCTTGCGCCGGACCATACCCGACCGCGTGTGGTGGCGCTGCTCTATGTGATGCTGCTCGTCGGCATGCTGCTCTCGGCGTTGTTCTTTTCGGCGGTCCTTTACGATTTCAGCCATCTCCGCCTGATCCAGGTGGTGCAGGGCGCCGCCGTCATTACCATGATCCTCAACCTGATCGCGTTGTGGAAGCAGGAGGGACGCAATCCTTCCCGCACCGACCCCGGTCGCGATCGCCAGGCCTTTTCCGACGCCTGGCGCGTCTTCACGAGTTCGACGCGCGCCAAGCGCATGCTGGTGACCGTCGGGCTGGGGACGGCGGCGTTCTCCATGCAGGACGTGCTGCTCGAGCCCTACGGGGGACAGGTGCTGCACCTCGGGGTGAGCGCCACCACGATGCTGACCGCCTTGCTTGCCGGCGGCACGATCGCAGGGCTCGCGCTCGCCGCGCGTGGCCTCTCCGCGGGCTTCGACCCCTGCCGGCTGGCGGCGCTCGGCGCTCTCGCCGGCCTGCCGGCCTTTGCGCTCGTCATCCTCTCGGCGCCGCTCGCGTCGGTTGCCGTTTTCCGCGTCGGCACGACGTTGATCGGCTTCGGCGGAGGGCTGTTCGCGGTAGGCATGCTGACGGCGGCGATGGACCTGGCGCGCGACAGCGACAGCGGCATCGCACTCGGTGCCTGGGGTGCCGTGCAGGCGACAGCCATGGGGCTGGCCGTCGGCGCCGGCGGCGCCATTCGCGACATCGTCCAGGCGATGTCCGAGCGCGGTCTGCTTGGCCCCGCCTTCATCGACCGCAACGCCGCCTATGGCGTCGTCTATCACATTGAAATTGCATTGCTCTTTGCCACGCTGGTCGCGATCGGCCCGCTGGTTCGCTACACACGCGCCACTGAACAGACCCGAGCGTTCGGCCTTGCCGAATTCCCCGGCTAACGACGAAGGAGACGGACCATGGAGAAAGGCGCAATCACCGGCTACATCGATGTCGCCCAAATAACGCTCTACGTGTTCTGGGCGTTTTTCTTCGGGCTCATCTTCTGGCTGCGCCGTGAGGATCGCCGCGAGGGCTATCCGCTCGAATCCGATCCCACCGGTCGCTTCAAGGACCGCGGCGCCGGCCTGCTCTATGCTCGGCCGAAAATCTTCCGCGTGCGCAGCGGCGAGACGTTCACCGCGCCGAACTTCAAGCGCGACACGCGGCCGGTCGCGGCGCGACGTGTCGGCAACTGGCCGGGCGCGCCGCTGGTGCCGACCGGCGATCCGCTGGTCGACGGCGTCGGCCCCGCCGCGTGGGCCGAACGCGCCGACCGGCCGGATACGACCTGGGACGGCAAGGTCAAGATCGTACCCTCCCGCGCCGACGCCCATTACACCGTTGCGAGCGGCGATCCCGATCCGCGCGGCATGCAGGTCCGGGGCGCAGACGACAAGGTGGCCGGCACCGTCACGGACATCTGGGTCGACCGCGCCGAGCACGTCGTACGCTATCTCGAAGTGGATGCCGGGCCGGGCACCGGGCCGCTGCTCGTGCCGATGAATCTCGCCAAGATCGTCGGCACGCCCACCAAGGGCCGCAGCATCAAGGTCCGCTCGATCCTCGCCGAACAGTTCCTGCGCGCGCCCCGGATCAGATCGGCGGAGCAGGTGACGTTCCTCGAGGAGGACCGCATCTGCGCGTACTTTGCCGGCGGCAATCTCTATGCGACGCCGGCACGCTCGGAGCCGCTGCTGTGACGCAGGATCACGACGATTTCGCCTTCGAGCCGGTTCCAGGCCTGCCCGAACGGCTTCCCAGGGGCGAAGTCATGCTGTGGCAGGGCTCGCCGGAATGGCGCGTCCTTGCCGTCACCGGGTTCCACGCGCGCAAGGTCGCGGTCTACTTCGCCATTCTCCTTGCCTGGCAGGTCTGGCAGGCGTGGCACGCCGGCGAGAGCCTCGCCGCCATCATGGTGCTTGCCCTCTGGGTAGCAGGCCTGGCGCTCATGTCGGTCTGCATACTGTGCGGGCTGGCCTACCTCTATGCGCGCGGAACCATCTACACGCTCACGACCAAGCGAATCGTCATCCGCACCGGTCTGGCACTGCCGGTGACGCTCAACCTGCCGCTCTCGCACATCGAGACCGCGTCGGTCGGCGCCCATGCGGGCGGGACAACCAGTATCGCGCTGGCGGTCACGAAGCCGAACCGGATCGCCTGGCTGGTCCTGTGGCCCAACGTCCGACCCTGGACCTTCACCAATCCGCAGCCGCTGCTGCGCTGCCTTAAGGACGCGAATGCCTTGGCGCCTTTGCTGGCGCGCGCGCTCGAGGCGGATGGTGGGCTGCCTCATCGCGTGTCCGCCCAGCGCGGCGCCGAGGCGGCAGCGACGACCAGCCAGCCCGTTCACTCGGGCACGCCGCAGGCGGCATAGGGAGGCGAGCCATGCCAGCGACCGTCAGGACATTCCGCGACCCGCAGAGAAAGCCGGCGATGGCATGCGGGGCATTGATCGTAGCCGCCATCGCCCTGGTCGCGGTCGGCCGCCACGGCAAGACGGAAGTGGCCATCGATCCGGCTGCCGTGACCCAATCGATCGAACTGCGCTTCGTCGACCAGCCGGACGGAGCCGTGATCGCATACGACGCCGACAGCGGGGCGGAGCTGGAGCGCATCGCGCCGGGCGGCGGCGGGTTCATTCGAGTCACCATGCGCAGCTACGCCGCCGAGCGCATCAATCACGGCCTGGGCAGCGAGGTTCCCTTCACCCTGCTTCGGATGACAGACGGCGACCTGCTCCTGCGGGACCGCGTGACCGGCCGCACCATGCTGCTCAACGCCTTCGGCCCGTCGAACGAAGGCGTCTTTGCACAACTGCTCGACCACGGGAGGACCACGCAATGATCGAATCCCTGCGACTGGGGCGCGAGAAGATCGTCGTGCCATGTACGATCGAAATCGAGCACACGTGGGAAAGCCTGCATGCCCATGTCGATCTGGAGGGACTGACCGTCGAGCCCGGCGACGAGGTGCATGTCCAGGGCGGGGAGATTGTCGTTCCCTACGGCGAGCGCCGCGTGCTGCACCGCATGGCGACCGTCACTCGCGCCAGCGCGCCGGAGCGGCTTTGGGTCAAGCTGACTGGCGATTTCGAATTCATGGAACTGCTCGAGTTCAGCTTCTCGTCGGGAGAAACGCTATGACCATCGAAAAGATGTCGCTTCGCGCCTTGGACACCGACGGCATGGCGCGCCAATCCACGCTGCTTTCGCCGCGCTTTTACACCACGGACTTCGACGCGCTCGACAAGATGGACGTGTCGGCGGTTCGCGGCGAATGGGACGAACTGCTGTCCGAAATGGAGAGCGATCCGAACAAGGGCCACTTCAAGCGCACCGCGGACTGGGACAGCACGAGCTTCGAGGCGCTGCCGGAAGGGTTGCGCAACGAATTCACGGACTTCATGGTGTCGTCGCTGACCGCCGAGTTTTCCGGCTGCGTGCTCTACAAGGAGATGAAGAAGCGCGGCAAGAATCCTGAGATCGTGCGGCTTTTCTCCTACATGAGCCGCGACGAGGCGCGCCATGCCGGCTTCATCAACGACGCGCTGAAGGAACAGGGCATCGGCGTCAACCTCGGGTTCCTGACCAAGGCCAAGAAGTACACCTACTTCCGGCCGAAGTTCATCTTCTACGCCACCTACCTGTCGGAGAAGATCGGCTACGCGCGTTACATCACCATCTTCCGCCACCTGGAGCGCAATCCGGAGCGGCGCTTCCACCCGATATTCAAGTGGTTCGAAAAATGGTGCAACGACGAGTTTCGCCACGGCGAGGCGTTTGCGCTGCTCATGCGGGCAAATCCGCAATACCTGCAGGGCATGAACCGGCTGTGGGTGCGCTTCTTCCTGCTCGCCGTCTACGCTACGATGTATGTGCGCGACCACGCGCGTCCGGAATTCCACAAGGCGCTCGGCATCGATCCGACCGAGTACGACTACAAGGTCTTCCGTCTCACCAACGAGATTACCCGGCAGGTCTTTCCGCTGGTGCTCGACATCGACAATCCGAAGTTCCGCAAGGGCCTCGAGAACCTGCGCGTCATCAATGAAAAGGCGTCGGCAGTCGCGAAGGAAACCGGTTTCGTTGCGCGGCTAAAGCGGTTCGGGCTCGGCCTGTCGGCAGCGCGGATCTTCGCAGGCCTGTACATTTTGCCGACAAAGGATAACGCGCTTCCGGATACCAGCCGCATGCAGCCGGTCTGGTAGGACGGCAGCTGTGACCTATCTCTGGCCGATAGCGTTCGCGCTCTTCTTCTGGTGGTTTTCCACCGGCGCGATCATCTATCTGGACGGCCTGCCGGTCAGGACGTTCAAGTGGAGCATGCTCGGCGCCACAGTCCTTTTGTGCGCCGCGTTCTTCGGCCTTTCGGCATCGAGCGCCGACACCAGCGTCCAGGGTGCCTACATCGCCTTCGGCTCCGCCCTGGTCGTCTGGGGTTGGCACGAGATAAGCTTCTACATGGGCTATGTCACCGGCCCGCGAAAACATGCCTGCGCGGAGGGATGCTCCGGCCTTTCGCATCTCGGCCACGCCCTCCAGGTCAGTCTCTGGCACGAGCTGGCGATCCTTGTCTCGTTCGCACTCGTCGTCGCACTGACCTGGGGCAGCGCGAACGAAATCGGTCTGTGGACCTTCGTCATCCTGTGGTGGATGCACGAAAGCGCGAGGCTCAACGTCGTGCTCGGCGTTCGCAACGTCAACGCGCACTTCCTGCCGCCGCATCTCGCCTATCTCAGGAGTTTCCTGAGCCAGAAGCCGATGAACCTTTTGTTTCCCTTCTCGGTGACGATCTCGACAGTGATCTGCGCCGTGCTCGGAACCGAAGCCGCATTGGCGACTGATCCTTTCGAGCAGGCGGGATATACGTTCCTGGCGACGATAATGACGCTCGCGATCCTCGAGCACTGGTTCCTTGTGCTGCCGGTTCCCGCGGAAGCGATGTGGAACTGGAGCATGAAGTCGCGGGAGAAGTCCGCAATAGTCGCAGGACAGGAAGGCCGGCGCGAGGGGCACCGGCACGAGCACGCCCACGTGCATTCGCCGGTGCCAATCGCAAGCCTGCGCTCGGTGCACTGATTTTGGACAGCGTGAAGGCGCAGCAGACCGGCCCGGCCGGACGACGGAGGAAGACCATGGATTTCGAAGCCCATTTCGCCGCGAAGCTTGACGGCCTCCACAAGGAGGGCCGCTATCGGGTGTTTGCCGAGCTGGAGCGCCAGGCGGGCTCCTTTCCGCGTGCGACCCGCTACAGCGGCGACACCACCTCCGAGGTCACGGTGTGGTGCTCGAACGACTATCTCGGCATGGGCCAGAATCCGAAGGTGATCGCGGCCATGCACGAGGCGCTGGACCGCTGCGGCGCGGGCGCCGGCGGCACCCGAAACATCTCCGGCACCAACCACTACCATGTCATGTTGGAGCGCGAACTCGCCGACCTGCACGGCAAGCAATCCGCGCTGCTGTTCACCTCCGGCTATGTCTCGAACTGGGCGACGCTGTCGACGCTGGGCGCCAACATTCCGGGCGTGGTCATCTTCTCGGACGAGGGCAACCACGCCTCGATGATCGAGGGCATCCGCCATTCCAAGGCCGAGAAGCGCATCTTCAGGCACAACGATCCGCAGGATCTCGACCGCCTGCTGTCGGAATATGGTCCGAACGTGCCGAAGATCGTCGCCTTCGAGAGCGTCTACTCGATGGACGGCGACATCGCGCCGATCAGGGACATCTGCGACGTCGCCGACAGGCACGGCGCCATGACCTATCTCGACGAGGTTCATGCGGTCGGCCTCTACGGCCCGCGCGGCGGCGGCATTGCCGAGCGCGAGGGCCTGATGCACCGCCTGACGGTGATCGAGGGCACGCTCGGCAAGGCCTTCGGCGTGGTCGGCGGCTATATCGCCGCATCGACGGCGCTGTGCGACTTCATCCGCAGCTACGCCTCGGGCTTCATCTTCACGACCTCGCTGCCGCCGCATGTCGCGGCGGGTGCCGTCGCTTCGATCCGCCACCTCAAGGCCAGCCCTTTCGAGCGCCGCCGCCACCAGGACCGCGTCGCCCGCGTGCGCGCCGGGCTCGACCGCATCGGCATCCCGATGATGCAGAACCCGAGCCACATCGTGCCGGTGATGGTGGGCGATGCCTCGAAGGCCAAGTTCATCAGCGACATCCTGCTCGACCGCTATTCGATCTACGTGCAGCCGATCAACTACCCCACGGTGCCGCGCAAGACCGAACGGCTGCGCATCACACCCTCGCCGCTGCACACCGATGCCGACATCGACCACCTGGTCGGCTCGCTGTCGGCGCTGTGGTCGCAGTGCGCGCTCGCGCGGGCGGTGGCCTGAGCCTTCGATGCCAACCCCAGCACAGGGCGGACAGGCGTCGCCCCCGCAACCGCGGATCCGCCTCGACGAACCGGTCATTCCGGCGATCGCCGGCGACGGCTCGCTGTTTCCGATAGGGAAGATCGAGGCGCACCGGCTCGGTCAGCTTCACCTTGCGGTTTCCGTTTTCGTGTTTGCCGGCAACAGGCTGCTTATCCAGCAGCGCGCCGATGGAAAATACCATTCCGGCGGACTTTGGGCGAACACCTGCTGCACACACCCGCATTGGGGTGAGAACGCATCGGACTGCGCTTCCCGCCGGCTGTTCGAGGAACTGGCCTTCCGCGTGCCGCTGCATCCTGGCGCGGTAGTGGACTACCACGCCGCGGTGGGCGGTGGCCTGATCGAGAATGAGCGCGTCCACACATTTCGCGGCGATGTATCCATGCCGTTTGACGTCGCCGCATTCGACCGCGCCGAGGTGCAGTCGGTCGCTTGGGTCAACGAGGATGACCTGCGGCGCGCCGTCGCCGCCGACCCCGCACGCTTCACCCCGTGGCTGCGCATCTATCTCGACCGCTGGAGCGAACTGTCGCTTCGCCCGGCCGCCTGAACGGGTTCCGCACGCGGCGCGGCTGCGCTGTCGGCATTCTTCCCCTACCGAACAACAGCAGGATCCGCCACGTCGGCTCGGCCGGCCAACGGCCGTACGTGGTGGCAGTCACGCGCCGAACGTCGAGCGGCCCTCGCTGCGCTTGACGTATCACTCTCATGAAAAAACCCGGCTCTCGACAAATGAGAGCCGGGTCAGATGGGGTTGCGGAGCAATCGGGGAGGGGACCGATCGCTCCGGCCCATTCTCCGCCGCCGTAGTGATCAGACCGTGCGGCGGATACTGGGCTCTCGAAGCCTCACATCGGCGCAAGCCCGTGCTTCTGGCCCCACTCGAACCAGTTGTCGACCACGGTGCCGGTGAGCAGGATGCCGATACCGCCGGTCAGCGGGCAGAGGATGGCGAACCACCAGGCCCAGCGATGCACGGATTCCATCGTCGCGTTGAAGCCCATGGTCCACCTCCAGAACAGTGCCGCGCGTTCGGAAGCCGTACCGCGGTCGACGATCTGCTCGATCTCGCGCTCGCCGCCGAGACGGCTGACGGCGAGGATCGTGGCGCCATGCATCGCGAACAGGACCGCCGAGCCGTAGAGGAACGCGATCGAGAGCATGTGGAACGGATTGTAGAAAAGGTTGCCGTGGTTCAGCGAGAAGTTGTTCGTCCAGTCGAGGTGCGGGAAGATGCCAAAGGGCACGGCCTCGCTCCACGACCCCATCATCAGCGGACGGATGAAGCCCAGCACCAGGTAGAGCCAGATCGCCGCGGCGAAGGCCCAGGCGACATGCGTACCCATGCCGAGCGCGCGTGCCCGCCGGTACATGCGCGCCCACCAGAGCAGTATCGCGGACGTCAGGAAGAAGCCGGCCATCAGCCACCATCCTCCTTCCTTCAGCGGCGGCAGGATCTTGAGGCCATGCTCCGGAAGGGGCGGGGCGAGCTGCAGCCAGAAGAACTGCTTGATGAACTCCTGCGGGTCCCAGTTCACCGACGCCAACATGTTCAGCCCGATGATCTCGATCGCCACGAAGCCGCACATCAGCGATGCGAGCCCAAGCGTCCCGAGATAGAGCGGCCCGATCTGCGCATCGCCGATCTTGCCCAGCCAGTAGGAGAAAGCGGGCGTACCCTGCCGGTCCCATATGCCCGGGCGAAGCGGAACGCCATAGTCGGCGCCACCGCGAATCTGGACCCGGGTGAAGATGTTCTGATACTCGGCCATGGTCGTTCTCCCCTCAGCTCCAGATCGGAATGCGCTGCCACCAATCCCACCACTCGGGCCACCCCTGGGCCCAAAGCGGGCCAGAGATGACGATGCATATCGCGCTCCAGAAGGCCGCCGAGACGGCAAGGAAAAGGCCGAGCCGGTGGATGCCCAGCGTGCCGATCGAATAGCCGATCGTGTCGCGGAAATAGGTGTTTTCGTGCTCGGCCGTCTTTACGAACTCGCCCTTCTTCGGGTTGGTCGCCGACAGGATCAGCGAGCCATGCAGGGCGAGCGCGAGGCAGTTAGTGAAGAAGAAGGACACCGCGATCATGTGGACCGGGTTGTAGTGGAAGTTACCGTACTGGTAGCCGGTGTTCGACACCCAATCGAGATGGGTGATGATACCGTACGGAAACGCGTTCGCCCAGGCGCCAAGCAGGACCGGACGGATGACCTCGAGCGTGAAATACGCCAGGATCGCGAAGCTAAAGGCGAAGGGGACATGCAGCCCCATACCCAGCTTGCGCGCGATTTCGGCCTGTCGCAGCGCCCACGAGCCGAAGGCGCCGAGCGCACAGATGGTGATCACCTGCCACAGCCCACCTTCCTTCAGCGGTGCAAATCCCAGCCCGTATTCCTCGGCCGGCGGATTGATGCTGATCTGCCACAGGTTCCAGGTCGGACCGAGCGCCGCGCCATAGGCGATCAACGCGATGCCGAGCGCCGAAAAGAAGATTGTCGTCACGCCGAAGAAGCCGACATAGAAAGGGCCGACCCAGAAATCGAACAGGTCGCCGCCGACAAGGGTGCCTCCCCGGACGCGGTATTTTTTCTCAAAGCTCAGCATCGCCATAGCTTTAGACTCCCCCAACACAAGGGCATTGCGGAGCGTTGCAACACTCCGCGGGAAAAGGTGCGGGCGGTAGCCGGAACTCGCCGCCCGCGCCGTTGGTAATGATCGAACCGAGGTCCGATCAGCCGACGTTCGTCGTCGGTTCGATGGTCAGGGATGCGGCCGGCGCAGCAGCCGGTCGTGGCCCTTCGAGCCAGTTGAACCGGTCCGTGCTGAGCAGGATGAAGTGAATCACCAGCGCAAGCACGAACAGGAACGTGAACAGCGCGATCAGCGTTCTGCGCGGATCGAAGAGTAGCCAGAGTCTCCACATTTCGCTTTCCCCCTATGTCAGCATGGACACGAGAGCGCCGACTTGGGCGATGCCGTCGTCGAGCGATGCATAGCCGCCTGGTCCCGGGAGCCACGGCCGCCACATCCAGGCAAGGATGTGTGCGACCGCCGCCACCACGACAAAGATCAGGAAGCTGGTCATGAAAACGGAGTGGAATTCCCTGGCTTCCGCTTCCGAAAGTCCCGAGAGGGATCCGTCATTGGCTGCCATTTCTACCTCCTTCGTTTTGGCCTTTTGGGGCCGTTACCGCACGAAAGCCGTGCGGTCCTCACTGCCGCGGTTTGAGGCCACGGCATTTCCCGGCGGCATGCCGCCTGGAAAAGCGCGTTCACCGGAAGGCGAACGGAATGCACATGGACGCGGCGTTGCTAGCCTCGCGGAACAGCGACTGCCGGCCATCGAAGAACGGATAGGCTTCGCGTCTGGATCTCGGCATCAGCCGCGCCAGCGCGGCGACCAGCAGGCACAACGGAAACGCGACGCCGAACATCAGGCGTGCGTGGCGCCGTTCGCACCGGCGGCGCTCTTCGGCTGATATGAGCCGTTCGCAATCGGCGTGTGCCATTCTGATCTCCTCCCGTCCGGCATCACGCCGGGTTCAGTTCCGCCCGCAGCACCTGCTTTGTCCGCTTCACGGTGATGCGCTCCTCGCCGGCGCTTCGCCCCAGCGCCTCAATCCGGTCGCGCAGCCGCTTTGCTGCCGAAATCCGCACCAACACGGGGTAGGATTCGACCTCGCGATCGAGCAGGGCGAGGGCGTCGTCATCCCACGGCAGTTCGTGGTGCAGGCGCGCTGGCGTCGCCTCGACCTTGTCGAGATCCGTCCCGAGCGGGATCATCCGGAACAGTGCGTCGAACAACGCATTGCAGATTTCCTGAACCAGGTAGGTCGCGCCGGCGTAGCCCATGAACGGCGTGCCGGTGTGGCGCCGGATGATCGCGCCGGGAAACGAGACGGGTATGTAGGACGAGCGCCCGCCGGCCTCGGCGGAGTACATGCGCTCGTTGAAAGAGCCGAACAGGATGAGCGGCTGCTTCTCGTGGATCGCCTTTCGGACCTCGTCATTGTGGGTCTTCTCTCCGGCGCGCCGGGCAAATGCGAAGGCGCAGGGGAAGCCCATGTCGGCTTCGAGAAAATTGCTGATACCGCGTGCATAAGTCTCGCTGGCGACGATCCCGAAACTGGCTGTGGCGAAAAAGTCTTGCGTCACCGAACGCCACAGGTCCCAAAGCGGCTTGATCGTCGTCATCTTCTCGCGCGCGATGAACGGCTCCGGGTCGAGACCGGTCAATTCGCCGAGCTTGCGCAGGAATGCCGTCGTCGAGTGAAGACCGATCGGTGCCTGCAGATACGGCTTGTCCAGCACCTCGCAGAGCTTGCGGCCGAACTCGCGGTAGAGGCAGATGTTGACGTCGGCATCGCTGAGCTTCGGCACGTCGGCGATGTCGGTGCCGAGCGGGAAGACGAAGTTGACCTCGCAGCCGATACCCTCGACTAGGCGCCGCACCTCGGCGAGATCGGAGGGCATGTTGAACACGCCATAAATTGGCCCGATGATGTTTACACGGGGCTTGGCACCCTCGGCTTTCGGCTTGTCCTTCTTCGCTTTCTTCGGCCCGAATTCCTTCCAGAGCCAGGCCAGCGCCCGGTCGGCACTCTGCCACTGATCCTCGTCAATGGTGCGCGGCAGGAAGCGCATGATCCGCGTTCCTTCCGGCGTGACGCCGCCGCCGATCATCTCGGCGATCGAGCCGGTGACGACGACACTCGGCTTCGTGGGATCGAGCACGGCATGGGCGCGCTTCATCGCGCCCTCGGTGCCCTTCTGGCCAAGCTCTTCCTCGGCCAGGCCCGTCACCACGATCGGCAGTTCGTGCGGCGGCAGCGCGTCGGTGTAGTGGAGCACAGACGTGACGGGGAGGTTCTCGCAGCCGACCGGGCCGTCGATGATGACCTGCAGGCCCTTCAGCGCGGAAAAGACATAGACCGAGCCCCAGTAGCCACCCGCGCGGTCGTGATCGAGCACCAGCATATCAGAAGTCCTGCATGGTGACGGATGATTTAGCGGCGACCAGCGGCTTCTGGACCTTCGGCTTTCCAGGCAGCCTTTGGGGGTCGTGCCAGATGCCGGAAGTATGGTCCTTGCCGACGCCTTCGAAGAAGGCGGTCATGGCTTCGAAGCGCGATTTGTTGCCGACGGCGGCGTTGATGACCGCTGCCAGCGAGCCGGCGCCGGCGGGGCCCATCAGAGGCCGCGCGGAGATCAGGTTGGTGAAGTAGAGCGCGGGGATGCTCTTCTGCTTGGCGTGCTGGACCACGGGCGTCGTGCCGATGGCGACGGCCGGCTCGAAGCTGTCGACGGCCGAAATGTCCTTTTCCAGCGAGGCGCGGAACTCGACATGAACGCCGTTGGCCTCGAGCCAATCAGCGTCGCCCTCGTTCCACTTCGTCTTCGGGCAGGCGGTGCCGACGTAGCGCAGATCGGCTCCCGATTCCTTCAGCAGCCTTCCGACGATCAGCTCGGACCCTTCGTAGCCGGATAGCGTGATGCGCGAGGTGATCGGCGCGTTGGCGAGTGCCGCACGCGTGGCCGCGAGGATGGGCGCCTTGGCCGCATCGACGGTGCGGACCGGAATGCCGCAGGCCTCGCCGATCGCGTCGAACCAGGCCGCAGTGCCCGCCACACCCACCGGCGCGGAGCCGACAACATCGCGCCCGGCGGCATGGAACTCGCGCACCGAGGCCGTGTAGAAGGGGTGAATGGCGGCTACGGCGGCGCAGTCGAGCGCGGCGTAGAGCTCCCGCCACTCCCGCGTTGGCACGACCGGTCCCGCCGCCAGGCCAAGCGGTTCCAGCATGCGCCCGATCGTCACCGGATCAACCGGGAACATCTCGCCAAGTAGCGTGATGGTCGGCCGGCCGGATTTACCGCCTTTCGGCGCGGGCACCGGCCCTGCAGCGGCCTCCAGCCGCGCATAGTTGAGCATGGCGCCGGCCAGCACGTCCTTCGCCTCGGCATGGGTGGGCACGCCGAAGCCCGGCACGTCGATCCCGACGATGCGCACGCCGTTTATCTCTTTCGGCAGTGCCCGCAGCGGTACGCCGGAAGCCGTCGGCACACAGAGATTTGTGACGATGACGGTGTCGTAGAGAGCCGGGTCCGCCAGCTTGTGCACCGCCTCCCGGATATCCTCGTAGAGCTTGCCGGTGACCAGCGTTTCCGAATTGAATGGAACGTAGCCGACCGTGCGCTTGGCGCCGTAGAAATGCGACGTGAAGGTCAGCCCGTAGACGCAGCAGGCCGAGCCCGACAATACGGTCGCGGTCCGGCGCATGCGCAGGCCGACGCGCAGCGACCCAAAGGCCGGGCACATCGATTGCGGCTGGTCGTGAGGGCCTTGCGGATAGTCCGTCCGCAGTTTCTGCATCAGTTCGCCGTTGCCGGCGGCTTCCGCCGCGCGCGCCAGCTCGGCCTTGCCGCCATGGCACCCCGAGCCGTCAGGTCGAAACGGTGCCAGACCTGCCGCCGGTGCCTGCGCCACCGCCCGCTCGGGATTGTCGATGCGGGCGTCGGCTGCCCTGTCGTAGACGGCTTCGGTGGAAGCTGCCTGCTCGGCCCCGACGATGGTTGCGCGCTCGTTCATTGCATGATGCCGATCAGACCGCGTCGTAGATCACTTCGAGAGAAGGTCGTGCCGCGACGACGCCGCCACGCATGTCCGCCTGGCTGGCCGGCTCGAGAACGACGTTGCCGCCGACGTCCTGCGCGGCGAAGAGGGCGAGCAACTGGTCCTGCGTCAGCGGGGTTGGCCGCTGGGGGCCCGAGTCCGTCACGTTCTGCGCAAGTTCCGCGAACAGGGAGCCCCATTCGCCACCCGGGTAGCCGATGATCTGGTAGTTCGCGCTCTTCTTGCGGATGTCGTCGTTGGCGGGGATCGCGGCCAGGACCGGGATGCCCACCTTGGCAGCGAATGCGGCCGCCTCGCCTGTCCCGTCGTCCTTGTTGATGACCATGCCGGCCACGCCGACATTGCCGCCGAGCTTGCGGAAGTAATCCACGGCCGAGCAGACATTGTTGGCGACGTAGAGTGATTGCAGGTCGTTGGAGCCGACGACAATGACCTTCTGGCACATGTCGCGGGCAATCGGCAGGCCGAAGCCACCGCAGACCACGTCGCCCAGGAAGTCGAGCAGAACATAGTCGAAGCCCCAGTCGTGGAACCCGAGCTTTTCAAGGAGCTCGAAGCCGTGGATGATGCCGCGCCCGCCGCAGCCACGCCCGACTTCGGGTCCGCCGAGCTCCATCGCGAACACGCCGCCCCTCTTGAAGCACACGTCTCCGATCTCGACCTCCTCACCGGCGGCCTTCTTGCGCGCCGACGTTTCTATGATCGTCGGACAGGCACGCCCGCCGAACAGCAGGGAGGTGGTGTCGCTCTTGGGGTCGCAGCCGATCAGCAGAACGCGCTTGCCCTGCTGCGCCATCATGTGGCTGAGGTTCGCCAGCGTGAAGCTCTTGCCGATGCCGCCCTTGCCGTAGATCGCGATGATCTGCGTTTCCTTCTTCACCTCCCCGATATGAATGGGATCCGGCTCCACGGCCGCTTCGGCTCGGACACTTTCGACCAGCGCCAGCAGACCGCCTTCGGGGTTCCTGAGCGGCGCGTTCATGCGGCGTTCCTCCAGTCGAGAACCATCTTCAGACAGGTCGGGTCGGTGAATGCGGTCGTATAGGCGTGCTCGAACGCGGTGGGCGCGCTGCTATGCGTAATCAGCCCGTCGAGTGACAGCCGGCCATCCGCGATCATGGCCTCGACGGCTCTCAGGTCGTCCGCGCGCCATTCGGCGGCGATCCTGAACGTCGCCTCGCGCATGAAGGCGGCGGGAAAGGCGAAGGCCATCCGCTGATCGTAGAAGCCCGCGAGCGTGACCTCCCCGCCGCGCCCCAGCCGTGCAACCAGGGCGTCGAGAATTTCCGAGTCGCCACTGACGTCGCAGATGCGCGCGTAGTCGCGGCGGCTGTCGGCCTCGGGGTGCATCACCGCGTAGCCTTCGCAACCGGACTGCCGTAGCGGGTTGGTTTCCCAGACGGTCGGCCCGCCACCCTCAGCCACGACGATTCGCGCGAGGAGCCGGCCGAGAACCCCATGACCGACGATCAGTTCGGGAAGCCGGCGGGAGGCAGGCGATACGGCGTGGTAGGCTGTCGCAGCCAGGGCCAGCAGAACGGCGCGGTCGCCCAGACGCTCGGCGACCGGTATCGCCTTGGCGCCAGCCAGGACAACGCGGGAGGATGCTCCGCCGAACAGGCCGCGGGCGGACTTGTAGCAATTGGCGCCTGGGACAAAGACGCGCTCGCCGACCGTTCTTCCCGAAACCGGTCCGGCGTCGACTACCCGCCCGATCGACTCGTAACCGGGCACCAGCGGGTACCCCATGCCAGGGAAAGACGGCATGCGGCCCGACCACAGCAGCTTTTCGGTGCCCGTGGAAATGCCGCTCCACTCGATGTCCACCACCACGTCGCCGGGCGTCGGCTCGTTCAGATCAAGGTCGCGCAGTGCCAGCCTGTGCGGCTCCAGGAGGACGATCGCTGTTGCATTCATCGAACCCTCCTCTCGCCCCTCAAGCGAACCATCGCCTGCGATGTCACAATATCTTTACACTGTTAGTTGTCAATTAAAATGTACATTCTGGGTGAGGGGCTGTGGAGTTGTCCGTCACTCACTCGCCCGCCGGCCTGGCAGTGATGACCCGGGCGATCAGCGGCGTGTTCGTCGCGATCTCCCGGACCGCGTGAAAGCCAGCCCGTCCGAGCATCGCGCCGATCTCGGCGACGCTGCGGGGTCGTCCCTGCCCCATGGCGAGCAGGTAGAAACCGAAATAGGCGTCGCCGCTGGCTCTTGCACCGACGGTGCCGGCCATGGGCTCGGCGATGAGCAGGGTGCCCTGCGGGGCAATCGCGTTGCGGACAGCTCCGAGAAGCGCCTGCGCCGAACGGTCGTCATGGTCATGGAGCACACGGTTCAGCGTCACCAGATCGGCGCCCCGCGGCAGCGGGTCCTCGAGAAAACTGCCGTCATGCACCTTCGCCCGGCCGGCGAGTCCGGCCTCGTGGAGCCGTTGCCGCGCTATGACGGCGACCGGGGGCAGGTCGAATAGGGCCAGCTGCAGGTGAGTCGCGGCCTGTCCGGCGGCGATGAGAAACGTTCCGTCACCGCCGCCGACATCGAGCAGGCTGCGGTGCCTGACAAGCGGGTAAGCGTCCAGGATCTCGGCCGTCACGAACGCCTGGGAAGCCGCCATCAGCCTGGTGTAATCGGCATGGCGCCCGCCCTCCTTCGGCGTTTCCGTTCTGCCGCCTGCATAGGCCCAGTAGCGACTGAGTTCGGCGCCTTTCCTGCCCTGCAGCAGGGCCAGCGGATCGCGAAGGTCGCCGTACAGAATCTCGTGGTGCCGGATCATCTCGACGACCCCCTTATTGCCGACAAGCGCGGCGCCGAGCGGTCCGAGCGCGTAGCGGGCATCGGCTCGCGCTTCGACCAGATCGAGCGCGACGGCGGCCTTCAGTAGGCGTTCGGCGCCCTCTCGTGGCAAGGCTATCCGAGTTGCGATTGCATCGAGGCGAATCGGACCTTCGGCGAGCAGTTCGAACAGGTCGACGCGCACGCAGGCGGCAAGGACCTGCGAATAGACGAAGCCGGCGGTCAGGTCGAACAGGGCCTTCGCCTGTCGCCGTGCGATCGGCCTGGTGAGGGCGAAGCGAGAAGCCCAGCGGCGAAAGACGGGGTCGGAAACCTTGCGGTTGCGGATGTCGCGGATACGCTCGAACAGCGATGACAACATATGCGCGAACCGCGCCCGGTCCTCCCCGGTGGCCGAACTTCAGGCCGCGTGCTGAGCGGCTTCCTTTGGCAGGAAACGACTTGCCTGAGCGCGGATCTGTGTTTTCAGCGAGATCGCGCCGGCGCAGTCGGGCACCGAATCCGCGGCGTCTTCGACCAACGCCATCAGCTTGCGAGTGGCGCCGCGCAGCCCGAACTCGTGGACGGCATTCGGCCTTCCGAGAGCCTCGTCCTGGCCAACCGGCTTGCCGATGTCGGCCGGGCTGCACATCACGTCGCGGATATCATCGGCCACTTGATATGCCTCGCCCAGCCGGTATCCCAATGTTCCCCACGGTTCGGCCGCATGACCGGCGGCGGCGGCGCCGGCCATGGCAGCCCCGGCAAAGAGCGCTCCGGTCTTGGCGCGCTGGTAGAGGACGAGGTCCGGATCTGTCTCGCTCTCCCAGCCCTGGCCCGCCACGATTCCATGCGGCATGCCCACCGCACGCGCCACGATCAGCGACAGGCTTGCCGAGCGCACCGGGTCGGCGACTGCGGCCAGCGCCGCAGTTTCGAACGCAAGCACGATCAGCCCGTCGCCGGCCAGCAGCGCCAGGGCCTCTCCGTAGGCGGCATGCACGGATGCGCGACCGCGCCGGGTGCCGGCATCGTCGAAACAGGGCATGTCGTCATGCACTAGCGAGGCGCAATGCAGCAGTTCGATCGCCGCCGCGGCCGCGTTGGAGATGACAGGCTGGTCGTCGCCGCAAGCAAGAGCGACAGAGAGCGTCAGTCGCGGCCGGATGCGCTGCCCGGCCGGGAACACTGCGTGGGAAATGGCGCCGGCCAGCCGCTGCGGGGCTGACGATCCGGTTGCCCGACCGAGCGCCCGCGCGAGTGCGTCCTCTATTCTCTGCGATAGGTCCTCGCCTGACATGCCGGCCGCTCCGTGTCCCCGGCGCCCTGCATCCGGGCGCACCCGCGTCAGCGCATCCTGGCCTGCGGACTGCCCTGGCCATGCCGACGCGCAGCTCTGGACGAACATGCATGTAAATGATAGTTTACACAAGAGAATGTTGAGCAAAGTTTACGGAGAACGGAAGGGCGTCGCCCGTTGCCCACATGTCATCGTCGTGGGCGCAGGCATTGGCGGACTCGTGTCGGCTTTGTTGCTGGCCGCGAGGGGCTTTGCCGTCACGCTGGTCGAGAGCCACGCGCGGCCGGGCGGCAAGCTGCGAGAAGTGGTCGTGGATGGCAACGGCATCGACTCCGGGCCCACGGTCTTCACCATGCGCTGGGTCTTCGACGCGATCTTCGCGGCCGCCGGCGCGCAGTTCGACCGCCAGGTCCACCTCACCCGCGCGGATATCCTGGCCCGGCATTCCTGGGAGGACGGGTCGACGCTAGACCTGCATGCCGACCGGGCGGCGGCGGCCGATGCGATCGGCCGGTTTGCGGGCGTCTCGGAAGCGCGCGGTTACCTTGCTTTCTGCCGGCGGACCGAGGAGGTTTTCCAGTCGCTGAACGCGCCCTTCATGGAGAATGCGTCGCCGAGCCCGATCGGTCTGGCGCGATCCGCAGGGCTGGGCGGGCTGGCGGCGCTGGCGCGCATCAAGCCGTTCACGTCGCTGTGGAAAGTGACCGGGAGCTATTTTCGCGACCCGCGGCTGCGGCAGCTCTTCGGCCGCTACGCGACCTACTGCGGGTCGTCGCCCTTCGAGGCGCCGGGACCGCTGATGCTGATCGCGCATGTCGAGCAGACCGGCGTCTGGCTCGTCCAGGGCGGCATGATGCGTATCCCGGAGGCTCTCGAGAGAGTGGCGCGAGCGAAGGGCGCTGTATTCGACTATGGCGCGGCAGTGGCGGAGGTGATCGTCCGTGACGGTTCCGCGCACGGTGTGAGGCTGGCCTCGGGCGAGGTGATTGCGTGCGACGCGGTGGTCTTCAATGGCGACCCGGCCGCACTCTTTTCCGGAATGCTGGGCGGCGACGCACGGCCGGCCGTTGCGCCATGGAAGGCGAAGGATCGCTCCCTTTCGGCGGTGACGTGGTCGTTGCGGAGCCGTGCGTCGGGCTTCCCTCTTTCGCGTCATACCGTATTCTTCTCATCCGACTACCGGCGTGAGTTCGCGGACATCCTCGGACGCCAGCAATTGCCGGGCGATCCGACCATCTATGTCTGCGCGCAGGACCGTGGTGCCTCCGACTCGTGCCCGGCCCCCGCGGGCCCGGAGCGCCTGCTGCTGCTGGTCAACGCGCCGGGACGGGCAGACGAGAAACCCTTGAGCGAAGCGGAGATCGCCTCATGCGAAAGGCGCTTGATGGAACGGCTGGGCCGTGCGGGGCTGCACCTGTCGGCATCGCCCGAGCGGAAGGTGTTGACGACGCCGGCGGACTTCGCGGCGATGTTTCCGGGTTCGGGCGGAGCCCTGTACGGACGGGCATCGCACGGCTGGGCGTCGTCGTTCCAAAGGCCGAAGGCCCGGACACCGATAAGGGGGCTGTACCTCGCGGGCGGCGCGGTGCATCCGGGGCCGGGGATCCCGATGGCGGCGCTCTCGGGGCGCCATGCGGCGGAGGCGGTGGCAGCGGATTTGACTTCGGCCGCCACGTTGTGCCCGATGGCTACGCCTGGTGGTACATCGACGCGATCAGCGCAGACGGCAACGATGCGCTGACGGTTATCGCCTTTGTCGGCAGCGTCTTTTCGCCATACTACGCGGCGGCGCGCCGGCGCGGACCGGCTGACCCGCTCAACCATGTCAGCCTCAACGCCATCCTCTACACGAAGCGCGGCAAGCACTGGGCGATGACCGAGCGGGGCCGGTCGGCCATCGCGCGTTCGTCGAACGATCTGGAGATCGGCCCCAGTCGGCTGAGTTGGGACGGCAGGAGACTTCAGGTCGATATCGATGAATGGACCGTCCCGATACCCGCGCGGCTGCGCGGCACCATTGCTATCGAACCGGGACCGATCTTCCAAGAAGGCTACGATCTCGACGAACAGGGTCGCCACCTATGGCGTCCGATCGCCCCGTGTGCCCATGCCGCCGTCTTTTTCGACAAGCCGGGCATAAGATGGCAAGGCCGGGCCTATGTCGACATGAACGCCGGCTCCGAGCCGCTCGAAGCCGGTTTCCGGCGCTGGAACTGGTCACGCGAGGAGGCCGGCAACTCGACCCGCATCCTCTATGACGTGGAACAGCGCGACGGCTCGCGGCGCGGTTTGGCGCTCGACTATAGCGCTGACGGCGCCATCGCGCACATCGAGCCCCAACCGGAGCAGATCCTGGCCCGAACCGGATGGCTTGTAGGCCGCGGCACGCGCGCTTCCGCCGGGCAGCCGGCACGCGTGCTGCGGACGCTGGAGGACACGCCCTTTTACAGCCGCTCGATACTCGGGTTCGGCGCCGGCGATACACGGCGGGCCGTCCACGAAAGCGTCGACCTCGACCGCTTCTCCGCGCGCTGGGTGCAGTTGCTGCTGCCGTTCAGGATGCCGCGTCGGGCGGGCTGAGGCGCTTGACCTCCTGCGCAGCCTTGCGAGCGGCGCGCTCGCGGTCGTACCTGCGAAGATTGCGCAGTTCGCGGACGCCGAAAACCAGCGCCAGACCCAGCACCAGCGAAATCTCGAAGAAGATAATGACGCCCGAACTCATCGGTCCGAACCGGAATACGGTCCCGGTTGCAGGTAGAAGCGTTCGCCGCGACGTGACATTTCGGCGGCGTTCCGGACGGAAAATCCGTTGAGCAGTTCAATCATCCTTTCGGACCGCGCCTTTACGTCCCACCAGGGCGGGATCGGAACCGGGCGGCGCGGCTGTGGCGCGCGTGCGACCGCCTCGACGAGGAAATGCGCCTGCGCGATGCATGGCGCCGCGAGACCAGCGCTCGACTGGTAGCGTGCCATGATAACACTGGCGATCAGCCGCAGCTTCGTACGCTTCGAGGTGACAGCCCGCGTCCTTACCGGGTCGACGCCGCCTAGCACTTCCTCGCCAATCTCGCGATAGAGCAGCCGCGCGGCGTTGATACCCAGACGACATGTGGGCGGCAGCGCGGCTACACCGGAATGCGAACGCCGATAGAGCACTTCCGCTTCGCCGAGCAGTTGCTCGACGATGGATCGTATCGGCTGATAGTCCGGCGCCTCCAGCCATCTATGGACGTCCACGCCGTCGCGCTTCAGCCAATCGAGTGGCATGTAGACCCGGCCATTGGCGGCATCCTCGCCGATGTCGCGGGCAATGTTTGTGAGTTGCATGGCAACGCCGAGGTCGCAGGCGCGTGCCAGCACCTGCGGCTCGCGCCTGCCCATCACCAGCGTCATCATCAGACCGACCGTGCCGGCGACCCGCACGGCATAGGCCTTCAGATCGTCGAGCGATCGATAGCGCCTGCCTTCGGCATCCCAGGCCAGCCCCTCGATCAGCGCCTCCGGCAGCGCGCGCGGCATCGCGAACCGCGCCACCACGTCAGCGAAACCGCGCTCGACGAAATTCGAGTCGGGACGGCCGGCATAGATGCGGTCGAGCATCTGCCCGAGTTCGCGGATCGCATCCTCGCCGCCGTCATTTCGATCGATGAGGTCGTCGGCGTTCCGGCAGAAGGCATAGACCGCGTAGGCGGGCTCGCGGATGACGATAGGCAGCAGCAGCGATGCGAGGTGGAAAGACTGCGACCCTTGCCGGATCGAGCGCCGGCACGCCGCCCGATTGGCTGGCGTCGAGAACTCTTCATGATGCGAAAGCGGAAGCATGAGGTACGACCTTGTCGAGGATTTTGGCGGAGGACAGCACCCCGGGCAGACCGGCGCCGGGATGCGTGCCGGCTCCCACCAGGTACAGTCCGTCGATCGACGCGCACCTGTTGTGTGGCCGGAACCATGCGCTCTGGGTGAGCACCGGCTCGAAGCTGAAGCCGGCGCCCTTTTCTGATTGCAGCGCGTCGCGAAAATGCAGCGGCGTCACAAAGGACGAGGTTACGATCTCTCGTTCGAGGCCCGGCAAAAGCGTTTCGGACAGCCGCCGCATGATCGCCTGCCTGCGACATTCGCCTTCTGTCTCCCAATCGATGTTGCCGTCTAGATTGGGAACCGGACAAAGCGCATAGAAGGCATCGCAGCCGGGTGGCGCGACGCTCGGATCGGTTGCGCTCGGCCGGTGGAGGTAGATCGAGAAGTCTCTCGTTAGCAGCTTCCGCTCGAAAATGTCGTTCAGGAGGTCGCGGTATCGCGGCCCAAGCAGGATCGTGTGGTGCCCGACCGCTTCGTAGCGCTTGCGGGTGCCGAAGTACCAGACAAACAGGCCCATGGAATAGCGGGCGCGCCTGATACGCCCCTCGCTCCAACCTGTCTTCTGGTCCGGTGCCAGGAGTTTGCCGTAGGTCCACGCAGCGTCCGCGTTTGAGACGACGATGTCGGCAGCTATCGTCTCGCCGCCGGCAAGGACGACGCCAAGGGCTCGCTGGTTCTCGCAGATGATGCTTTCGACGTTGGCGTTATAGCGCAATCTGCCGCCTTGCCCTTCGATCAGCGATACCAGGCCGCGCACCAGAGTGCCGACCCCGCCCATCGGATAATGCACGCCCCAGCGCCGCTCGAGATCGGGGATCAGGCAGTAGATTGCCGGCGCGCGGAAAGGATTGCCGCCGATCAGCAGCGGATGGAAACTCAACGTCACCCGCAGTTTCGGACTCTTGACGAAGCGCGAGACCAGGCCGTGGACGCTTCGATAGCCTTCGAGGCGAAGCAGGTCTGGTGCGATCCTCAGCATGTCGAACGGCGAACCAAACGGTTGGTCCCCAAGCTGCTCGAAGCCTATCCGGCAAATTTCGCGTGCCTTGACAAGGAACCGCTCGTAGCCGTCGAGGTCGTCGGGCGAGATGCGCAGCACCTCGTGGCGCATCGCCGCATCGTCGCCAGAACAGGCGATCTCCACGCCATCGTCAAAGCGGATCCGGTAGAACGGGTCCATCGGGCGCAGATCGACGTGGTCGGCCATCCGCTTGTCGCAGAGCTGCCAGAGTTCGTCGAACAGGAAGGGTGCGGTCACGATCGTCGGGCCGCGGTCGAAGGTGAAACCGTCCTGCGCCAGCACACCGGCGCGGCCGCCGGCATAGTCGAGGCGTTCCAGAACCGTGACCCGGTAGCCCCGTGCGCCCAGCCGGATCGCGGCTGCCAATCCGCCGAAGCCGCTGCCGATCACGACCGCATGGGGTCGCTTTGGAGGCGACGACGCCGACTGAGCGGGACGATCGAGAACCGTCAACATATGTTGACAGTATAGCGGTCAGTTTGTTTTGACAAACGATTGCTTCGCATCTTTCGTCACGCCGTTCTCCTCGGCTGCCGCGAGGATCAGGGCCGCCACCTGCGCTGGCTGCTCTTCGTGCACGAGGTGCCCACCGGTAGAGAGCGCGACGATCCGCGCGGCCCTCGCCCGCGCCGCCGTTACGAGGGCATCGCGGGGCGTGACGGCACGATCGTTGGCGGCTGTCACGAGAACCAGAGGAACGCCGAGCCCGCCGATCCGGCGCTGCAGCCCGTCCAGGTCCCAGTTCGCCATCATGCCCAGCGTGGCGGCGACATGGCCCGGGCTGCGGAACAGGCGTTGATAAAGCTCGATGCCGTGCGGCTCGATGCGCGAGCCCGTGCCCTCCAGGACGCGTCGTGTCGCGTCGTGGCTCAGCGCACGCCAGGCGAAGAGTCTGGGTGCGAGCGGGTTCAGAAAGAGCAGCTTGGCAAGCGGGGAGAACAGCGCCGCACCGCGGATCGGCAAGAGCGCGGCGTTGACGCCCACGATCACCTTCGGCCGGATCATTCCTGACAGAGCCATCTCGATCAGGATCGCTGCCCCGGCTGAATGGCCAACCGCGATTTCGGTTTGAAAGCCGACCTGCTTCAGCAGTCCGTCCGCCAGCCGCGCCATTCCCGGTAAGGATAGACCGCTATTCGCCGGCATGTCCGTGAAGCCATGGCCGGGCAGGTCGGGCGCAAGCAGGTGGAAATCGCGCGCCAGCAGGGGCGCGATGTCGCGGAAGGAGTGCGTGGCCGCACCGGTGCCGTGCAGAATCAGCATTGCCGGGCCGCTGCCCATTTCCTGCACGTGCCAGCGGAGGCCACTGGCCGACACGAAACGGCTGTGGGCACGGTTCGGCCAATCCCGGGCGTCGCTCCGCCAAGCCGGAGGACCGGACTGCGAGACGTCCTCCGCGGCGGCACCGGCGCTGATCACGCTTCGGCTCCCATGCGGGCACCGATCTCACGCGCGACCTGCTGCGACCCGCCCCGCGGCAGAGCCAGGTACTCGGCGCCCAGCTCCCGCGCCAGCGCCTCGGCCCGCGCCTGCGGACGTTTTGCGGTGTCGATCACGATCGCGCGCGTACCTGTCGCGCGGAAGCGCGCGGCGGCCTTCGCCGTGTCGTTTGCGACCTGGTCCTTGGCGATGCTGCCATCAAGTGCGACGTTGCCGCGACCGTCGGTGAGGAAGACGGTCACAACGCTCTGGCCCTTGGCGCGGACATTCATCGCCATTGCGAGGGCCGCCATTATCCCTCCGGCGAGCGGCGTGCCGCCGCCGCCCGGAAGGGCCGAGAGGCTCCGCTTGGCGCGCACCAGCGAGCGCGTCGGCTCCAGCAGCGTTTCGCTTCCCTTGCCGCGGAATGCGATCATCGCCACGCTGTCGCGCCGCACGTAACATTCGGCAAGTAGCAGTTCGACCGCCCCCTTGGTCTCGGCCAACCTCTCGATGGCCGCTGATCCGGAGGCGTCGACTGCGAAAATGGCCGTCGTGCCCGTCTTCTCGCGCAAGCGCGGGTAGCGGAAATCGCTCTTTCGGATATGAAGCCTTCGATCAGCTTCGGTCCGTCTCTCACCCCCGACGTTGGCGCGGATGCGTTGCCAGGGCGCGGCCTGGCGCAGCGTGGCCAGCACGTCGAGGCGCGCGCCGGGAACCGGCGGCTTGTCGCTGGTGCCGATCGACCGCCCGCGCCTCGCCCGGCTGCGCACGAAGCCGGCCTTGCCTGCCGCCCCGCGTTGGTGCCCGAGCGGCGCGGCCGAGCCGAGTCCGGCCAGGAGATGCTTCGGCAGTACGGCGGACACCGCCTCGACGATCATGTCGCGCAGATCTTCCGCCGATAGCTGCTGGGTTTTCTGGTCCGCCGGGGGCGGCGGGTCCGGCTCGGCGCTCTGCTCCGGGGCAGGCTCATCGTGCTGCGGCGTGGCCGGCTGCATCCCGAGCACCAGGCGTAGCGCGGTCGCCGCATCGGCAACGCCTGCGACCTCGTTGCCGCGCAAGGCCGCCGCGGCACGCGCGGCGCGCACGAGATGCAGGGACGAGCGCATCGAGCGTAGGCCCGCCGATAGCCCGACTGCGCACAGCGCCTCGATCAATTCGCCGGAAACTGCCACGGATGGAAGCAGTACGCGGGCCTCTTCGACTCCGCTGCCGGAGGGAGGTTCACCGTCCATGTCGTGAAGTCCGATCGCGTTGAGGTCGACGCGAAGCCCGAGCCGATCGGCCAGCGGCACGGCCAGCCTTTCGTCGTCGATCCCCTCGTCGAGCGCGATCAGCGCGAACCGCGCCGCCTGGATGGTCGATATGCCGTCCCGTTCGATGCTCACCGAGCGGTTGTCGAGCGCCATGCCGATGACCGCCGCCGCCGGGCTTTCCAGCCGCTCGGCCATTGACAGGATGACCAGGCCGCCATCGGCGCTTGCAAGCACGCCGCGCTCCACCACGGGTCGGCCGAGTTCAAGCGTCCGGCCAATGTCGAGTCCACCGGTGAGCCGCATCTCGGGAATGCCGGCCGCGATCCTGCGGATCGGCACGCCATCGCTTGCAAGGTGCGTAGCCGCTTCCAGCCACCTGTCACGAACCACACCCGCCCGCGCCCTCACATGGACGCCGCCGAGCCCGTCCGGGTCAATGGCCAGAAGTGCAGCGGCGAGGAGCGCGTCCTCCCAGCGGCTGGGCAGGGCCTCTGGTCGCGCGCTCACGCCGCGGCCATCTCCGACAGGGCGCGCGCGACGCGCGCGCCTGAGTCGGCCTCATCGAGCGGATCGCGCCGGAGGCGGTGGCGCAGCGCCGATACGGCGATGGAACGCACGTCATCCTTGCAAACCAGCGGCCTGTCTTCGAGCGCGGCCAGTGCCCGTGAGGCGCGGATCAGCGTGAGTTCGCCGCGAAGGCCGTCAATGCCCAAGGCAATGCAAAGTCCCGATGCGAATTCGAGGACGCTCTCGGGTGCCTCCACGGATGGCAGCCGGGCGCGCCCCTTGGCGATCCGGGAGCGCAACGCCAACTCCTTGCGCTTCCACTTGCCGGCAAAGCCGTCCGGATCGCGATCGAACGCGTCGCGACGCTTCACTACCTCGACGCGCGTCGCCACGTCCTTCGGCGAGACCACATCCACTGAAAGCCCGAAACGGTCGAGTAGCTGCGGTCGCAACTCGCCTTCCTCCGGGTTGCCGCTGCCGACCAGCACGAAACGTGCCGGGTGCCGCACGCTCAATCCCTCGCGCTCCACGATGTTGACGCCGGAGGCGGCGACGTCCAGCAGCAGATCGACGAGGTGGTCTTCCAGCAGGTTGACCTCGTCTATGTATAGGAAGCCGCGGTGGGCGCTGGCGAGCAGCCCGGGTTCGAAGGCCTTCTCGCCCGACACCAGCGCCTTTTCCAGGTCGAGCGCACCGGCGACTCGATCCTCCGTTGCCCCAAGCGGCATGTCGACGACCGGTACGCCGACCTGTCGATGCTTCAGTGTTCCGGCCGCAGCCTGGCCACGACAGCGGCTACAGTAGCGTTCGCGATCGTCAGGGTCGCAATTGTAGCGGCAGTCACCGGCGACTTTCATCAGCGGCAGCAGGCTCGCCAATCCCCTGACCGCGGTCGACTTGCCTGTCCCCCTGTCGCCGAACACCAGTATGCCGCCGATCGAGGGGTCGACTGCGGCGAGCAGGATCGCACGCTTCATCTCATCCTGGCCGACGACTGCGGAAAATGGATAGCTATGGGCCATGCCGTATGTTTGGATTTACACTGCCAGATGTCAATGCTGATAGTTGTTCGCAGTTCGCCCCGGGGGAAGAGCCCTGCTGTGATTTTCAGCCGTTTTTCCTTTCGATGGCTATCCGGATGTCCATTCGATTTTACAATGGCATGCTTGACACCCTACGGCGGGCGACTAGTTTTCTGCGCAACACGCAAGCCCAAGGGAGGAGCTGAACATGGCTCGGGTACTGAACTTTCTGACTGTTGCCGGTGTGGTCCTGATTGCTTGTTCTCCGACCCGGGCGGCGGAAGGAAATGCGGAGGCGGGCAAAAAGGTGTTCGTCAAATGCGCCGTTTGCCACGGCATCGGCGATACGAAGAAGCCGATTGCGCCGAACCTCAATAACGTCATAGGGCGGACCGCAGGCACACAGCCCGACTATCTCGCCAAGAAGGGTGCCGGGTATTCCAAGGCAATGATCGCGGCGGGAGCTGCCGGTCTGGTCTGGGATCAGGCGCAGATCGCCGAATACCTCATCGATCCCAAAAAGAAGGTCCCCGGCAACAAGATGGCCTTCCCTGGCCTCCCGAAAGAGCAGGATCGGCTCGACGTAGCTGCATACATAGCGACTTTTTCGAACAATTAGCGCCGGGCAGTTGAGACGCCTCGTGTCGGAATCAGCCGGAGCGGCGGATGTGCGGGAGGCGAAGGTTCTTCCGCGCGTCGGCTCCTTCATCGATGTCCTGAACGGAGCCACCGCCTACCCGCCACCGATCTGGATGATGCGCCAGGCCGGCCGGTATCTCCCGGAGTACCGGGATACGCGCAAGCGTGCCGGCAGTTTCCTCGACCTCTGCTACAATCCCGACCTTGCCGTCGAGGTGACATTGCAGCCGATACGGCGATTCGGGTTTGATGCTTCGATCCTGTTTTCCGACATTCTCGTGGTTCCGCATGCGCTTGGCCGCGATCTTCGCTTCGAAGAGGGGCGGGGGCCCCTGATGACCCCGATAGGGCCGGAGGAGGTCCAAGCCATCGACGGCACGGGCTTCCATGAACATCTCGCTCCCGTCTACGAAACGGTGAGCAGGCTGCGCAGGGAACTGCCGCTCTCGACCGCGCTGATCGGATTCTGCGGCGCGCCCTGGACCGTGGCGACCTACATGATCGCCGGGCACGGCACGCCCGATCAGGCGCCGGCAAGGCTATTCGCCTATCAGTACCCTGAGGTAATGGCTCGGTTGCTCGACCTTCTGGCCGATCATTCCGCCGATTATCTTGTCCGCCAGGTATCGGCGGGCGCCGATGCCGTGCAGATATTCGATTCCTGGGCAGGGGTCCTGGATGAGGCGTCATTCGAGGCGTTTTGCGTCGCGCCGGTCACTCGAATGGTGAAACGCCTGCGTGCTGTGCATCCCCATGCGCCGGTCATCGGCTTTCCCAGGGGCGCCGGGTCGCTTTACGACACGTTCAGGCAAAAGACGCGGGTCGACGCGCTCGGCCTCGACTGGACAGTGCCGCTTTCGCACGCGGCGCGTTTGCAGTCCGGGGGCGCTGTCCAGGGCAATCTGGATCCGCTTCGGCTGGTGGCCGGCGGAAGGGCCTTGCGCGATGGCGTCGACGCCATCCTGACGGCGCTCGGCCACGGGCCTCTCGTCTTCAATCTGGGCCACGGCATAGTGCCCGAGACTCCGATCGAGCATGTCGAGACGATGATCCGTCAGGTCCGCGCTGCCGCTTGATACCGGGTTTGATCGAAATCTGGCGCGTCGCATTCGAATTCCGATGAAGCGAATGTCCGCATAAAATCCATCGACATTGACACTTCAGTGTGTAAATCTGAATTTACACACACGCTGGTCGCTCCCCCAGATTATTTGCGGTGGGTGCCGGCGCAAGAAGGCAGCTAGGTTCGGCGTTGTGAGCCGCAAGGCGCATTCGCTGACCCGCGCATCGGGAGGCAGCGCCATGAAACCACAAGACCGCAGCGTTCTCGACCGCGTATCGTGTCCCGCGGACATGAAAGGGCTGAGCAGTCGCGAACTCGAGCAGCTCGCGCGGGAGTTGCGGCAGGAGACAATATCCGCCGTGTCCGTGACCGGCGGCCATCTTGGCGCCAGCCTTGGAGTCGTGGAGCTTACGGTCGCGGTTCACGCCGTGTTCGATACCCCGCGCGACAAGCTCATTTTCGATGTCGGCCACCAATCCTATCCGCACAAGATTCTCACCGGCCGGCGGGACAGGATCCGTACCTTGCGTCAGGGTGGCGGTCTGTCCGGCTTCACGCGCCGTGTTGAAAGCGAATACGACCCGTTCGGAGCCGCGCACTCGTCGACGTCCATCTCGGCGGGCCTGGGCTTTGCCGTCGCGCGTGACCTCGACGGCGAGCAATCCCACGTGGTCTGCGTCATCGGCGATGGGGCGCTCTCGGCCGGCTTGGCCTATGAGGCGATGAACAATGCCGGCCATCTCGGCAAGAAGCTAATCGTCATCCTGAACGACAACGATATGTCGATATCGCCCCCCGTCGGCGCCATGTCGCGATACCTCATAAAACTGTATTCCGAGCCGCCGTTCCAGGATTTCAAGGCGCTGGCGAAGAGTACGGTGTCGTTGCTGCCGCCACCGCTGCGCGAAGGAGCGGAGAGGGCACGTGGGCTGGTGAAGGACCTCTTCATCGGCGGGTCGATGTTCGAAAATCTCGGCTTCTCTTACGTGGGACCGGTCGACGGACACGATCTGAGCCAGTTGACTCGAGTCCTGCGTACCGTGCGCGAACGCGCCAACGGTCCGGTCCTCATCCACGTGCTGACCGAGAAGGGCAAGGGCTACGCGCCGGCCGAGAACGCCGCCGACAAGTTTCACGGTGTCTCGCGCTTCGATATCGTTACCGGTCAGCAGCAGAATTCGGTCCCAAAGGCTCCGACCTACACCAGCGTCTTCGCCGAAAGCCTGATCCGCGAGGCTGAGGCGGACGATCGCATCGTTGCCATAACGGCTGCGATGGCTACCGGTACCGGCCTGGCAAAGTTTCAGAAGCGGTTTCCGAAGCGGTTCTTCGACGTCGGCATTGCCGAGCAGCACGGCGTCACCTTTGCGGCGGGATTGGCGGCGGCCGGCATGCGGCCGTTCTGCGCCATCTACTCGACCTTCCTGCAGCGAGGCTACGACCAGATCGTCCACGACGTGGCGCTGCAGAAGCTGCCGGTGCGGTTTGCCATCGACCGCGCGGGGCTGGTCGGTGATGACGGGCCGACCCATGCTGGCGCATTCGACGTCGCCTATCTCACCAATCTGCCGGGCTTTGTGGTGATGGCGGCCGCCGACGAGGCCGAACTGGTGCACATGGTGGCGACGGCCGCCGCCATCGACGACGGCCCGTCTGCCTTTCGCTATCCCCGAGGCGAGGGCCTGGGGCTCGAACTGCCGGCGCGAGGCACCGCGCTTGAGATCGGAAAGGGTCGCATCCTACGCGAGGGGACCAAGATCGCCCTGCTATCGTTCGGTGCGCGGCTTGGTGAATGTTTGAAGGCGGCGGCTTTGCTGGAAGCCAAGGGCCTTTCCACGACCGTGGCCGATGCGCGGTTCTCCCGCCCGCTCGACCGGGACCTCATCCTTCAGCTTGCCCGTCACCATCAGGTCGTCATCACGATCGAAGAGGGCGCGTCCGGCGGATTTGGCGCGCATGTACTGCAATTTTTGGCGTCCGCCGGTACGCTCGATCGCGGCTTGCGAATCCGCACCATGAACCTGCCCGACGTTTTCCTCGACCACGACACCCCACGCGCCATGTACGACGCGGCGGGTTTGAATGCTCCCCACATAGTCGAGACCGCGCTCGCCGTGCTCGGTATCGAAGCCGACCGCGAACCGGTGCGCAGCGTCATTCGCATGGTCACCTCGTGAGCGTGCCTTCGATCGCGCGGGGAGCGATGTGACAACCGTCGGAATGCTCCGGATCGGGACGCGCGGCAGCCCGCTTGCGCTCGCGCAGGCCTATGAGACGCGGGCGAGGCTGATGGCCGCGCACGGCCTGCCGGCAGAGGCCTTCCCCATCGCAGTGATCTCGGTGATGGGCGACCGCATCCAGGACCGACCGCTTGCCGAAGCGGGCGGCAAAGGCCTGTTCACCAAGGAGATCGAGGAAGCGCTGCTGGCAGGCAGCATCGATATTGCCGTGCATTCGGCCAAAGACATGCCGACCGTGCTTCCGCGCGGGCTCTCTATCTCCGCCTTCCTGCCTCGCGAAGACCCGCGCGATGCCTTTGTCGGGCGTGCCGCGCCGCGCATCGCAGAGTTGCCGGCGGGTGCGATCGTCGGGTCCTCGTCGCTGCGGCGTCAGGCGCTGGTCCGGCGCATGCGCCCCGACATCCGTGTCGTCACCTTCCGCGGCAACGTGCAGACCCGGTTGCGCAAGATCGAAGAGGGCGTGGCCGGGGGCACCATGCTGGCGATCTCGGGCCTCAAGCGCCTTGCGCTGCAGGACGTGGTCACGGAGATGCTTCCGCTCGACGTCTTTCCGCCCGCGCCCGGCCAAGGCGCGATATGCATCGAGGCTCGCGAGCGCGACGAGCAAGCGAGGTCCCTGCTGGCCCCGATCCACGACCACGCAACTGGGCAGGCGCTGGCCTGCGAGCGGGCGTTTCTGTCCGCGCTTGACGGTTCATGCCGTACGCCGATCGCCGGGCATGCGCGGGTTGAGAGTGCCAGGCTGCGCTTCACCGGAATGATCCTGACGCCGGACGGCTCCGAATGGCACGACGTGCACACCGATGGACCGGCGGAAAACGCGGCGGAACTGGGCCGCACCGCCGGCGAGGAGGTCCGCGAAAAGGCGCGTCCGGGCTTTTTCTCGGGCTGGGAACCGCAGATCGGTCTCGTCCCCGGCGAACGGACGGTGGCGGGACCTCAGGCGGCGGACGAATTCATCCGCCACACCGTCCAGTTGAGCGCGCCGGCGATCGAAACCCAGATCAGGTAGGGCGCGAAGAGCAGGGCGGCGGTGGTCGACGTCGCGGCCGCCGTGACGATAAACCCCGCCACCAAGAGCCACAGAAGCCCGATCCAGTAGAATGCAAGGTCCATGCGCCGCAATCCGAAGAAGATACCGGACCATGCGGCATTGACGAGGAGCTGCAATCCCCAGATCCAGATTGCGATGCTCACCGGCTCCGCTCGCCAGACCAGCCAGCCCGCCACGGCCATCATCAGATAGAGCACCGACCAGACCGGACCGAAAGCCCAGCTCGGCGGTGTCCAGCTCGGCTTTCGCAAGGATTTGTACCACTCACCCGGCTTGAAGAAGACGCCGCTGGATGCGGCCAGAACCACCAGGACAACGAAGACGGCGAGCGACCAGTCCCAGGACACAGGCATTTATCTCCACGATGCTCCCAGCAAGACGCGCGCCGGGCATAAAGGTAAATAGGTCGGCTTAGTTCCATGTCACGCGGAAGGCGCGGAAAGATCTCGGCGAAATCGCCTGCAAACTCGCGCGGCAGGACGATAGCGGCTCTGGGCTTTGCGCTAATCGTCATCTCCCTCCGCAATCCCGAGGCGATCCATCTTCAGGTAGAGCGCCTGCCGGCTTAGTCCGAGCACGCGCGCCGCCGAAGCGCGATTGTTGCCGGTGAGTTTCAGAGCGGCCTCGATGCACATGCGCTCGATGACATCCGTTGTGTCGCGCACCAGGTCCTTCATCGGGACGCTGCCGATCATCTCCACAAGTTTCTCGGCGGCACGCGCCAGGTCGCTGTTGCCACCGGCTCTCCGTGCAACGTCCGCCGACTGGGCGCGCATGACGAACCCAAAGCCCGGCAAGGTGCCTTCCGGCATCGCCACCGCCGAAAGTTCAACTTGGGTGATGCGGCCCCCGGCCCCCCTGATGGCGGCCGAAAAGGCAGGCACGCGACCGTGTCGGCGCACATTTTGAAAGAGCATTTGCTGATCGACAGCGCTCCACTGCAAAAATTCCTCGAGCCCCTTCCCATACACATGCGAAGCAAGCGCGATGTCCGCGAGTTCCAGAAAGGACTCGTTCGCCCACACCACCTTGCCGTCCTCCCCGGTAAGGACCACAGCCTCCGACGCGCTGCGCACCAGATGCTCTATGCCGCTTGCCGTGGCGCCTTGGGTGTCGGCGTCCGCATCGGACCCCGAGATGCGGATCATGATCAGCTTCATGTCGCCAGCCCGGAAAAGCTCGGCGGAAAGGACGAAGGGCGGTTCGCCGTCCACGCGCACGATCGCCGGACTGCCGGAGGTTGCCGTGGCGGCCAGCAGGGCCTGGATTTCGCCCTGCCGCGCCTTGTCGAACAGGGAGGCGAACCTCCTGCCGCCGGCGCCCGCCGGACCAAGGCCGAGCAGGATCGCAGCCCGCGGGTTGGCCTCGCGGACTTTTCCCGTCGTCGCATCGACGATCACCGTCGCCTCGGCTCCTGTCTCGAACAGCAGCCGGTAGTGCGCTTCGACTTGCTTCTGGCTCCTGGCATTTTCCAGGAGTGACTGCCGGTTCTCCAGCAGCCTAGACTTCAATTCGGCGACCAGACTGAGGTCCCGCCCCATCAGCATCACACCGCCGTCGGCTCCCAATGCGAGAGCTGCGTATTGCATGGGCAGGTCACGCCCACTCCGCATCAGGTGATTAACGTCGAAACGCTCGGCTTGCGCTCCGGCTCGTGCCAGGTGCAGCGCCTTTTTCAGGACCGGGCGGCTCGAGACGCGAACGACCTCCTCGATCGGCAGTCCTCGCCAGCCGAGGATGCCCGAATCCGGCGCGACGGCCAGATTGTGCGCCAGATCTCGGATAATGCCGCCGCCGTCCAGCACCAGGGTAAGGTCTGATGCCGCCACCGCCAGCCTGGCAACCGCGCGGGCGTCGGCTTGCGCCAGGTTCAGTTCCGGGTTTTGGAGATTGCGTATCATGAAGCGAATGCGCCGATCGGTCGTTCGGAACGAGATGCGGCGTATGCTGCCGCCCGCCGGAGCACGCTTAGTTCGTAAACATGAGCGTGGACCGTGAGGCGGTTTTGTCGGGTCCGGCTCGTTTTGTCCAGTGCTGCGTTGCCGGATATGTAACAATGGCGTTACACTACGACTGTCGCGTGGGGAGGTCAGAGGCCGGGCGCGATGGAGGAGCCGGGATGAGCGCAGCATTCGCCGTGGAGGAAAGTTCGGGCCGAGAACCCTTTCGCTTCGTGCTTCGGCGCGAGACCCGTGCCGGGCACGCTGCTCTGGACGGCCATCCCGCTTTTTCCTCTTTGCTGGATGGCACGTTGGACCTTTGCGGCTACCGTCGACTGATGGTTATGCTGCACGGCTTCTACGCCCGCAACGACGCGATACTGGCGGAGGCATGCCGACGTCACGCCCTCGGTTCGCTTGGGTATGTCTACGCGCCGCGCGCGGGAATCCTCCGTGGCGATCTCACCGGTCTCGGCACGCGGTCCGTACCGGTCTCTTGGGAAGCACCCGAACCGGCGCCTCTCGCCTATTTCGATTCGGCCGGGACATTGGCGGGGGTGCTGTATGTGCTCGAGGGTTCCGTGCTGGGCGGCTCGGTGCTCTGTCGCGCGGCAGAGACGCTTCTAGCTCACACTGGCGTTTCGGGACTCGCGTACTGGCAATGGTGCCGTGAGGCCGGTGGTGCTCGCTGGGCCATGACCTGTGCGATGCTGGAGGGACTTGCTTCGAGTGAGAGTGAGAGGCGTGACATGATAGCGGGAGCGCATGCGGGGTTCGCAGGTTTCGAAGCGTGGTTTCGTCGATGGAGTTCTGATCTAGTTCGCGAGATGAGCGTGGCACGGTGCTGAAGCGCCCGGTCGATCTGACATCCTGCGACACGGAGCCAATCCACATGATCGGCGCCATTCAGCCGATCGGCGTGCTCGTCGCCGTGGACGAAGCCACTATGACCGTCGAGTTCGCCAGCAGCAACGCCGACGGCATGTTCGGACATAGCCATGGCCAATTGCTCGGCAAGCCGTTGAACTGGCTGCTGGGGGACCACGAGTGCGAAAGTCTGCTCTCCCGGAACCTGCGTCCGACCATGCCTGACCTGTTGCGGCCGTGGTTTCCCCGCATTTCACACCCTGCCGGAGGCAACGTCGACCTCGAATGCTACCCACACCGTCATGAAGGCTGGATCATTCTCGAATTCGTCCCGATACAGGCCACCCCTGCCGTCATGTGGGAGGAAGATCTCGTTCGCCAGCGCATCATTTCGGAGTTGATCTCGCCCGAAACCCTGACGGAGCTTGCTCAGGTGGGCGCACGTATCGTGCGCGAAGTGACGGGTTTCGATCGCGTCATGATTTATCGCTTTGCCGAGGACAAGCACGGCCAGGTAATTGCCGAAAGCACGGTTCGCGACGACAGTTTTCTCGGTCTTCACTACCCGGCTTCCGACATACCGGATCCGGCCCGCCGGCACTTCCTGCTCAATGTCATCCGCGCTATTCCAGACATCAACGCCGTGCCGGTTCCGATCATGGCGCGATCGGGCGACATTGCCGATTCGGTGTCGGCAACCCCGCTGGACCTGACCTATTCGAAGTTGCGGGCGGTTGCGCCGGTGCATATCGAATACCTGAACAACATGGGCGTCGGCGCGAGCATGTCGATTTCGCTCACGGCAAATAGCGCGCTGTGGGGCCTTGTCGCCTGCCACCACTACGCGCCGCTGCATTTGACCTGGAGCAAGCTTCGCTTCTGCGAACTCGTCGGCGGCACTGTCTCGGCGCTGCTGCAAAGCCTGGAAAACACGATCAAGCTGCGCCATAGCATCCGCGCCGAGAAGACGGCCTTTGGCATCGAGCGCGAAGCACGGCTTGGCAAGCCGCTGCGCGATGTCATTCGGGAACAGGCTGAAGTCCTGATGGAACAGGCCAGCGCTCAAGGGATCGCGCTGGTGCTCGGCGAAGAAATCTTCAGTGCCGGCGCCGTGCCGGCATCGACCGCGAGCTACGCGCCGCTCAAGGAGGCGCTGGTGGAAGGCATCGCAACATCCGATCAGCTGCTGCCGGTCGACAGCCCATTCCAGGCAGAAATGAACGGCATTGCGGGAGCCGCTATGTTGGAGCTTTCCGAGGACGGGCACGATTGGCTCGTCCTGTTCCGCGAAACATATGAGCAGACCATCCGCTGGGCGGGGAAGCCGGACAAGGTGGGGCGGCGGCTCGACGACGGTTCCCTGCGGCTTTCGCCACGCGGCTCGTTTGCCCTGTGGAGCGAGGAGCGCCGTGGACGCAGCAAGCCCTTCACCGACACCGACCGGGAGATCCTGCGCATCACGCGCAGGGCGCTGTTTGCCATGAACAGCCTTGATCGCGAGCGTGGAGCCGTGGCGGCCCAGATCGAGGCGGAGGCGGAGGAGGCGCGCCTGCGCCTGGTTCTTCTCGACGCGGCGCGCAACCGCTCGATGGGCGAACTCGCCGCCGCGCTGGCGCACGAACTGAACCAGCCGCTTTCGGCCATCACCAATTACGTCAACGCGTGTCGCCAGGAGCTGAAGAACTACGGTCTTGCGATACCTCGGCAGGTCGACAGGCTGATGGAAAGCGCAGTGGCGGAGTCTTCGCGCGCGGCCGACCTCGTCCGGCGTTTGCGAAACTTCATCGATCAGGGCGAAATTGCGCTCGAGCGCATCGATCTCCACGCGGTCATCCGTCAAGGGGTCGAACTGGCGCTGGTGGCGACGGGTGACGACGGCTGCGAAATCGTCTTCCGCTTCGATGACGGCATAGAGCCGATCCTGGCGGATCCGATCCAGATCGGCCAGGTCGTGCTCAACCTCGTTCGCAATAGCCTGACTGCCATGCAGGGCAGCCAAACACGCATCTTGACCATCGCGACGCGTTCGCAGGGGGCGTTCGTCGAAGTTTCCGTGAAGGATACGGGGGTTGGCCTGGCTCAGGACATCATTCCGAGCCTGTTCGAGCCGTTCCACAGCTCAACCACAAGCGGTATGGGCATCGGCCTTTCGCTCTGTCGCTCGATCGTCGAAGCCCATGGTGGGCGTATTTGGACGATCGGTTCAGGGCCTGATACCGAGTTCGTATTTACCCTCCGTGAGAACGGAGGCCGCGATGACTGAACATGCGGAAAAGACCCTTGTATATGTCGTCGACGATGATCAGTCCGTAAGGGATTCAATGTGCGCGCTGTTGTCGGCGCACCGCCTGGATACTGTCGCGTTCGCAACAGGCGAAGAGTTTCTGGAACAGGTAAAGCCGGACCTTGCGCTTTGCGCCTTTATAGACCTGAGGATGCCGGGCCTGAATGGCATTGAAATTCAGCGTATCCTGGAGACCAAGGGAATATACGTGCCCGTGGTTATACTTACAGCTTACGGCGATGTCCCGCATGCCGTCGAGGCAATGAAAGCCGGGGCCATCGACTTCATCGAAAAGCCGGGAGCGGAGACACAACTGCTTGCCGCCATCGAAGCCGCCGGCAACCAGCTCGCCAATCGCCCGCAGCCGACGATATCGCGCCATATCGTGGCTGAGCGCCTTGCTCGCCTGACCGGGCGGGAGCGCGAGGTCCTGAACCATCTCATCCTCGGCATGACCAACAAGCACATCGCCGAGAAGCTTGGAATCAGCCAGCGCACGATCGAAATCCATCGCGCAAGGATCAGGGAAAAGATGGAGGCAAGAGGCCTTGCGGACCTGATCCGCATGATGAAATAGCCCTCATCGCACAGGTTTTGGCCGGTATACGGGTTTATACGTAGCGGATTATCCGAAATAGCGGTGCTCGGAATTTTGCCGTTAACCTGTTCACCAAGGAAGCGCATGTGGGTAAGGACAGAAATAGTCCGCTCGCAAAGGAGGGGACGACGCCGTGGCTATTGGCCAACCATCCGACGGCGAACCTTGGGTAAGCGTGGACCGCGAGACGCAAAAGCGGCGCCATAGCGTACTTGTGGTTTTGAACGACGAGCAGATGGCGGCAGCGGAGGGCTGGCGTTCTGCACATGGGATAACTGATCAGGCGGAAGCCTTCGGTGAGCTTATCCGGCTCGGTCTGCTGAGCGAAATCGCCAAGATATACCGGCTCGTTTCCGACAAGCGAAAACTGCCGTCCGCGAACTGATCACCATACCCGCTCACCATACCCGCCCGCGGTTCCTTATCGGATATTGCCGCGAACAGGATGGAGCTGCGCCGCCGCAACTCACTCGGACGGCGTCGTCTGGACGGAATTCGTCATACCGAACTGGTCTGCAAGCGCGACCATCGCAGCATACTGCCGCTGAATGGCGGGCAGCTTCAACGCGGCAAACCGGCCGAGATTGTCGGCCTTCTCGGCATAGCCACGATAAAGCGCGATCGCACGCTGATAAGCGTAGAGCTGGGCCTCGACGTAGGAGCGGTCGAACTCCGCGCCTTTCAAAGCCTCCAGCTTGGACAGCATTCCCTTCTGTTCCCCGTCGACGGACGGCCGTGCGATCTCGATCTTTTCCTCGGTCCCGGCCGAACGCAGTTCCTGCATGTTGGCCGCATGAAGAGCTGCGAGCTCGGCGGCAAGTGCCTTGACCTCGGGCGATCCGGCCAGCGTACCGGCAAGCGCGCCGGACTTGACGAAAAAATCGTCGACCGAGGTCGCCGCAGACAGGAACTCGAACGGAGAAGACAGCGGTGCGGGTGCCAGCTGCGTCTCGGGGATGGTGGGAGAAGTGGATTCGGGCTGGGTCTGGGCCAACGCTGCGAACGGGGTCAAAAGCATCGCGAATGGCATTGCAAGCAAGCTTTTGCGGATCATATTGGCACTCCTGCGGCGGATTGTGGGGAGATCCGTCAAACGGGCTTGACGCCGAGTCTGTGGACACCGCGTCACTAACTCGCCAGTGCTGTAGCGGTTCCCCCACTCGGGCCGCCGTCTTCAGGCGGCCCGCTGGGCAGCCGCGTTAGCGCCAGCGCGGATCGCGGAGATGTTGTCGCGGTAGGACGCGACCGAGCCGCCCTTGAAGATGGCCGACCCGGCGACCAGCACGTTTGCACCGGCCGCGGTGAGCAGGGGTGCCGTCAGCGGCGTCACCCCGCCGTCGATCTCGATGTCGATCGGTCGATTGCCGACCATCGCCCGCACTCGCCGGACCTTCTCGATGACCGCGTCGATGAACGCCTGCCCGCCAAAGCCCGGATTGACCGTCATCAGCAGGATCAGGTCGAGCCGGTGGAGTACATATTCGATCGCGCTCTCAGGTGTCGCCGGGTTGAGCGATACGCCGGCCTTCTTGCCGAGATGGCGGATCGTCTGCAGCGAGCGGTCGAGATGCGGTCCGGCCTCCGCGTGCACGGTGATGATGTCGCAGCCGGCATCGGCGAACGCGGCCAGGTACGGGTCCGCGGGCGCGATCATCAGATGGCAGTCGAAAGGCTTGTCCGTCCGGTTGCGGATTGCCTTCACGACCGGCGGGCCGAAGGTGATATTGGGCACAAAGTGGCCGTCCATGACGTCGAGATGGATCCAGTCCGCGCCAGCGGCGACAACTGCCTCAACCTCGTCGCCCAGCCGCGAGAAATCCGCCGCGAGGACCGAGGGCGCAATGATCGTTTGGTCGCCCACGGCGCACTCCTATGTTGGTCGAGTTGCGGGGGCCTCAGGCGCCGTCCACCGGATCGCCGTCGAGCTTACCCTCCAGGAACACCCGGCTGCCGCGAATGTCCGGCTCCTCGATGGTGATCAGATCCTGCCGCGTCAGTTTCTCGCTGCGTCCGGCAAACAACCGGTTCGCCTGGCGCAGGCGGGCCCGGTCGAGCGCGTTGCGGATCGAACGCGCGTTGGAGAAATGCGGCAGCGTCTGACGTCGCAGGATGTATTCCTCCAGTGCGACAGACGCCTTCTCGCTCAGCCGGTAGTTTTGCCCCGCCAGCATGATCTCGGCGATCGATTTCAGTTCCCCCGCGCTGTAGTCGGGGAAGTCGATGTGGTGCGCGATGCGCGATCGCATGCCTGGATTGCTGTCGAAGAAGCGATCCATCTTGCTCTTGTAGCCCGCCAGGATGACCACGAGATCGTCGCGGTTGTTCTCCATGTACTGGAGCAGGATCTCGATGGATTCCTGGCCGTAGTCGCGTTCATTCTCGGGCTTGTAGAGGTAGTAGGCCTCGTCGATGAACAGCACGCCGCCCATCGCACGCTTGATCACCTCGCGCGTCTTCGGCGCGGTGTGCCCGACATATTGCCCGACCAGGTCGTCGCGCGTGACCGACACCAGCTGGCCCTGCCTCACATAGCCGAGGCGGTGCAGGATCTCGGCCATCCTGAGCGCCACCGTGGTCTTGCCGGTGCCCGGATTGCCGGTGAAGTTCATGTGCAGCGTCGGCGTCTCGGAGGAGATACCGAACCGGCGGCGCAGGCGGTCCACCAGCAGCAGCGCCGCGATCTCGCGAATTCGCGTCTTGACCGGCTTCAGCCCGACCAGTTCCTGGTCGAGCTTGTCCATGACGTCGTCGATGTTCGACGCCACGAACTCCGCCTGCAGGTCGACGACATCGCCGTCGCCCAGAACATCCTGTCCGATGCCATGCATCATGGCGCCACCCCGCGGGTTCACTGAATCGTCACGCCCGCTCGCCCTCCGGACGGTCGGTGGCGTAGGGGAGGATCGAATAGCCCTGGCTGCGGCCGTCGCGCTCCTGGCGCACGAGGCGGAAGCCCGGTTCGCGCGGCGGCCTGTTGACGATGTAGGACATGCGCGGCGTCTCCCACCCCTTGGTGGAATCGAAGGCCGTCACCCGGACATACATGTTCGGGAAGGTCTTCCGGCAAGCGTTGATCTCGAGCAGGATCGCGGCCGGGTCCTTGAGGTCGAACATCGGGTTGCCGAACATTTCCCAATAGGTGTTCCGCGGGTGCGGATCGTCGGTGTATTCGACGCTGACCGCCCAGTTGTTCTTCAACGCGTAGCGCACCTGGGCCGCGATCTGGGTATCCGTCAGGTCCGGTAGGAACGAGAACTGGCCTTGCGTCACCTTGTTTCCGGGATTGGTCATCATGGCTGCGGCCCTCAGAAGCTGGTGGTGGGTGTCGGCACGAAGTCGGCCGTGTCGGTGGATTCGTAGTTGAAGGTGACGTCCTTCCAGACTTCCAGTGCCGCCTTCAGCGGCCGGCACCAGCGCGCCGCTTCGTCCAGGATCCGCGGACCCTCATGCAGGTAGTCGCGCCCTTCGTTGCGGGCGAGGATCATGGCTTCCAGCGCGACCCGGTTCGCGGTCGCGCCCGCCTGGATGCCGTCCGGGTGGCCGATGGTTCCGCCGCCGAACTGCAACACCACGTCCTCGCCGAGATAATGGATGAGCTGGTGCATCTGGCCGGCGTGGATGCCGCCCGAGGCGACCGGCATCACCTTGTTGAGCGAAGCCCACTCCTGGTCGAAGAACAGCCCGGTCTCGAGGTTCTGCGTGGTGCGCTCCTCGCGCAGCGTGTCGTAGAAACCCTTGATCATCAGCGGGTCGCCTTCCAGCTTGCCGACAACCGTGCCGGCATGGATGTGGTCGACGCCCGCCATGCGCATCCACTTGCAGATGACGCGGAAATTCATGCCGTGGTTCTTCTGGCGGGAGTAGGTCGAGTTGCCGGCCCGGTGCAGGTGCAGGATCATGTCGTTCCTGCGCGCCCACTTCGCCATCGACTGGATCGCCGTGTAGCCGATGACGAGATCGATCATGATGATGACCGAACCGAGCGACTTGGCTAACTCGGCGCGCTCGTACATCTCCTCCATGGTCCCGGCGGTGACGTTAAGATAGTGGCCCTTGACCTCGCCGGTGGCCGCCGACGCCTTGTTCACCGCTTCCATGCAGTAGAGGAAGCGGTCGCGCCAATGCATGAAGGGCTGGCTGTTGATATTCTCGTCGTCCTTGACGAAGTCGAGCCCGCCCTTAAGCGCCTCGTAGACCACCCGGCCGTAATTGCGACCAGACAGGCCGAGCTTCGGCTTGGTGGTGGCGCCGAGCAGCGGCCGGCCGAACTTGTCGAGCCGCTCGCGCTCCACCACGATGCCGGTCGCCGGTCCCTGGAACGTCTTGAGGTAGGCGACGGGGATCCGCATGTCCTCCAGCCGCAGCGCCTTTACCGCCTTGAAGCCGAACACGTTGCCTATGATGGAGGCGGTCAAGTTGGCGATCGATCCGGGCTCGAACAGGTCGAGTTCGTAGGCGATCCAGGCGAAATACTGCTGCTCGGTCTTCGTCCCCGGCCCGGTATTGGGAACCGGCTCCGAGCGGTAGGCCTTGGCACGGTATAGTTCGCAGGCGGTGAGCCGGTCGGTCCAGACCACGGTCCAGGTCGCCGTCGAGCTTTCGCCTGCCACCGCCGCCGCCGCCTCTTCATGGTCGACGCCCGGCTGGGGCGTGATCCGGAACATGGCGATGAGGTCGGTGTCCTTGGGTCGATAGCCGGGCTCCCAGTAGCCCATCCGCTTGTAGGGAATGACGCCCGACCTGTAGCGCTCCTTGCCTTCCGCGAGGGTCTGAGACTGGACGTTCATGGCCTTGTCCTTCCTTGGGCGATGGGTGGGCGGGTGTTCACGCCATGCGCCGCTTGCGCTCGATGAGCTGCAGTATGAGTGGCGTCAGGATGAGTTGCATGGCGATGTCGAGCTTGTTCGCGGGCATGACGATGGTGTTGGCGCGCGACATGAACGAGCCGTGGATCATCGACAGCAGATAGGGAAAATCGATGCCGCGCGGATTGGCGAAGCGGATCACCAGCATTGACTCGTCGGCAGTGGGGATCCAGCGGGCGATGAACGGGTTGGATGTGTCGACGACCGGCACGCGCTGGAAGTTGATGTTGGTCAGCGCGAATTGCGGGATGATGTAGTTCACATAGTCGGGCATGCGCCGCAGGATGGTGTCCGTCACCGCCTCGGTGGAGTATCCGCGCGCGGCCTTGTCGCGATGGATCTTCTGGATCCACTCGAGGTTGATCACGGGCACGACGCCGATCTTGAGGTCGGCATGGCGGGCGACGTCGACGTTCTCCGTCTTAGCGCAGCCGTGCAGGCCTTCGTAGAAGAGGAGGTCCGAGCCCGGTTCGAACGGCTTCCACTCGGTGAAGGTGCCGGGTTCAACTCCGTGGGCGACGGCCTCGTCGCTGTCGTGGATGTAGTGCCGGGTTTCCCCGCTGCCGCGCCTGCCGTATTCCTCAAACACCGCTTCCAGCCTGCCGAGCAGGTTGGCTTCCTCGTGAAAATGCGTGAAGTTCCTGCCGACCGCGGTGGCCTCGGCGATGCGCTTTTTCATCGTCTCGCGGTCGAAGGCGTGAAAGGCGTCTCCCTCGATATAGGCAGCCTTCACGCCCTCCCGGCGGAAGATCTGGTCGAAGATGCGCTTAACCGAAGTGGTGCCGGCGCCGGAGGAACCCGTGATGGAGATGATTGGATGGGTCGCGGACATGGTGCGCCTCAAGCCCGGAACAGGCCGCGATTGCTGAAGAGAGGTGCGCGTTCGCCGATCATGCTCGGCTCGGTGTGGTAGCGCGCAATGTGGGCGACTTCCCTCGCTGAGCCGAAGACTAAGGGCGTGCGTTGGTGCAAGCTTTCGGGGACCAGGTCGAGTATGTCATTGACCGTGTCGGTGGCACCACCGCCCGCCTGCTCGATAAGAAATGCGACCGGATTGGCCTTGAAAACCAGCCGCAGATGGCCGCGTGAAAGCCCGGAGCGCGCGTCGGCGGGATAGAGATAGACGCCGCCACGCAGGAGGATGCGAAACGCCTCCGCAACCAGTGAGGCGTTCCAGCGCATGTTGAAATCGCGCTCGCGCGGGCCTTCGGCCCCCTTGAGACAGTCGTCGATGTAGAGCCGCACGGCCTCGTGCCAATGGCGATAGTTGGACGCGTTGATCGCGAATTCTTGTGCGCGGGGAGGGATGACGCGACTGTCATGGGCTTGGACGAAAGCGCCCAGCCGCGTCGAGAAAACGAAGATGTGCGTGCCGCTGCCGAGCGTCAGGCAGATAGCGAGCTGCGGACCATAGACGACGAAGCCGGCTGCGAGCTGTCGCCGACCTGGCTGGAGGAAGGTTGCGTCCGAGCCGGTCGCTGCATCTTGCAGCGCGGGGAGTATCGAGAACACGGTGCCGGCTACGCTGTTCGTCTCGATGTCGGACGAGCCGTCCAGCGGATCGATGGCGACGGCGAGCGGAGCGGACGGGTCGAGGATCGTCGGGCTACCAGGCGCCTCCGACGCATAGAGCGCGACCGGTGTGCCGCGCATGGCGTCAAGGAACATCGTGTCGGCCTCGACGTCGAGTTCCTTCCGCACGTCGCCGGCGGCGTTGACCGCGTGCCCGCCCGACAAAGCGGTGTCGAGCCTTCCCTGCCTGATCAGGTTGCCGACCCTGATGGACACCGAAGCGAGCGCCCGGACAACATCGACCACTTCACTCCGCATAATGTCGCCGGAGAGTGCATGCGAATTCAGGAAGGCATCCAATGTCGAGCGTGTCATTGCTTCCCCCGGTCACGGCCAGGAGGTCGTAACAGCGGTAGATGACCAGCAGGCCGTGGATTAGTAAAATTTATTTTCTTTACTTGGTAGCTTAGAAAGATTTAGCCTTGGCGATGCGCAACATTTCGCTTCGCCAGTTGCGGTCGATCAGTGCCATTCGCCGCCACGGCAAGATCGTGTCGGCCGCAGCCGAAATGGGCGTGACGCCGCCGGCTGTGACGCTGCAGTTGCAGCAGTTGGAAGAGGAAACGGGCCTGACCCTTTTCGACCGCACGCCCGAGGGGATGCGGCCGACAACGGCGGGCCTAGCCGTGCTGGATGCCGCCCAGGCGATCGAGGAGCGGCTGCGCGTGCTTTCGGACGAGATCGACGCCATCAAGGGGGTGCGGCGCGGCACCCTGCGGCTCGGCGTGGTGTCGACGGCCAAATATTTCGCGCCGCGTATCATGGCCGCGTTCATCGGCGAATTCCCGGATATTCAGATGCGGCTGAGCGTCGGCAACCGGGCGGAGACAATCCAGAGCCTCAAGGATCACGATATCGACGTCGCGCTGATGGGGCGGCCGCCGCCGGGCGTTCCTGTCCGTGCGGTAGTTTTCGGGGATCACCCGCTGGTTATCATCGCTGCGCCCGACCATCCGCTGGTCGGCGCCCGCGACATCGCCAAGGAGCGCGTGGCGCGCGAGGCCTTTCTGATGCGCGAGCCTGGCTCGGGAACGCGGATCTCCATGGAGATCTTCATGCGTGAGGTCGAGGGCTGGCTCGAAAGGCCGGGCATCGAGATGGATTCCAACGAGACCATCAAGCAATCCGTCATGGCGGGGCTGGGCGTCGCATTCATCTCGGCGCACACGGTCGGCGCGGAACTTGAGACCGGGCGGCTTGCCACGCTCGACGTCGTAGGTATGCCGATCCGCAGGCAGTGGTTCGCGGTCACCCGTAGCGACCGTGCCATGACGCCGGCGATGACGGCCTTCCACGATTTTCTCAGGCGTCAGGCCGCGCGCTACCTGCCGTTCTTCAAACAGCTTTATCCGCAACCGGGCAGTTAGTAGGCCGGAAGCGCGTCGCCAGGTCGCCGATCTGAGGCCACACCCCCTTGCTATTGTGTCGATTTTAGCGCTCCGCCCGCCGTTGCAATCGGCGGGCCTTTTGTTAGCGCCCACCTGTTGGATATGCCGGGGCGTCCGAACATGTTGCAAATGCGTTGCACGGAAAAATCGCCGCGCTCGACCCATCGAAAACGTTGGCTTTTCTTGGAACGTGTTGCATCGGGGTTTCCCGCCGGTGCCGGTAGCTCTTGCTATTCTAAACAATTGATTTTAATACCGATTTTTAGTATATGGCTGGGCGCTGGGATCCACCTTCTCCGGGTCGCAAGCTGCCGATTTCATTGGCCTCACACTGGAGCACCAAACGGGCTTGTACCTCGACACAGCAGGCCTGGCATGTCGTGGTGCCGTCGGGGGTGAGCGGCATCCACCCCATCTCCGCAGGTCGAGCAACTCGTTGGACGTCGAGCGACTTATGGCTTTGACCCTCTTGGGCGGCGCCTGCGTACCACTAACTGCTGAAGATGTTCGTAGCCCGCCGCACGATCTCGGCAGGCTCCAGCCGCCAGAGCGAACCCTCCAGTGCTCCCTCGAAACGTCCATCGTCGGAGAAGACCTCCACATCGTAGAAACCGCGGAACCCGGCGGCATCCAGCCGGTGGATCAATGCGGCGACGTTCATGACGCCTTCACCGGGAAAGGCACGGTCGAGCCAGCTCCGGGTTGGATCGCGCCAGTCGTTGACATGGACGCCCGCGATTACGTCGATGTTCTCGTCGATGTGCCGGCAGATGTCGGGCGTATCCCAGAGGTGCCAAGTATCGAACAGGATCTTGAAGGACGGATGGTCGACGCGGTGCACGATGTCGAGCGCGCCGGGCATGTCCCAAATCAGCGAAAGCTTGTCCCGCGTCGACCTGTGGATCGGTTCGAGCGCTATCGTCACGCCGAGGTCGGCCGCTGCCCGCGCGATGCGCCCAAAACCTTCGAGGCAGAGGTCCATCGCCTCCTCTTTGCCGCGGTCGCCCTGCGGCCCGGTGATGACGACGATCGTCTCCGGATTAAGCTTGGCCATTCGCTCCATGTTGGGCAGGAAGGCCTCGACCCGGTCGCGGGGGTCAATGGGCTCGGGCGAGAGAATATCGGGCAGAATGGAGTTGCCCAAGGGAATGCAATTGGCGGCTTCGAGGTTGTGGCGATGCATCAGGTCACGGGCCTTCTGCCAGCCGACCTCCTCCATCTTGAAACCCCAAACCCCGATGCCGTCGCAGCCCCCCGATGCGTAAAGCTTCACATCCTCCTCGAAGCTGCACGGCATTGTCGTGACTTCGCTGATGGCGAATTTTCGGCGCGTCGCTGGTCTTGCGCTAATGTTTTCCTCCATGCGCCGAGCGTGGCGCGGTCGTGGCGTTGCCGCTCCCGGTCGATCGCGAGGATCGATTCGCAGCCCCAGCAGCGGCGGCCAGCACCGGCAATGTCCTCATGCGAAACATAGCACTTACATCGCATTCCTGGGTGCAAAGAAGCAGTTTCCGTCTTCTTCAGTCGGATGGAGGCAGATGTGAAAGCTGTCGTCGCCGGATGGAAAGACGACGTCATAGGGAACGAAGTAGCGGTTCTGATGCGTGACCTTCTTGTGGTCCCCAGGACGAAGAATGACAACATAACCCTCGGCTTGCGGCGTCACGGCACTCGCGGGGATTTTTCCACAGTCGCCCGTCACCGGGTCGCCGTGGCAGCAGGCCGGCGGATATCCCCAGTTTCGGCTGGCGCTATGGGCGAGAGCCACGCCGCTTTCAAGGGAGGCAGCCGTCGCTAACACGCTCGCCAGAACCGCATGGACACGCCTGCCGACCGTCAAGGCAGCAAGTGCACCGCCAACTGATCTCTTAGTCACGAGCGCCTCCTCTCGCCGACCACCACGGCAGCCTTTGAATAGTCGGTAGAAGTCGGTCGCGTCCTTAAGCCGAGAGGAATGTTTCCAAAAACTTCGGAACCCGGTAACGTGACTGCGTGTCAGGACGAAGTCTTAAATTCGGGCCTTTCGTCTTTGCTCCGGAGGCGGGGACGCTTCTCAGGGGCGGTGCCCCTCTCGCGCTCGGCTACCGGGGGATGCTTCTCCTGACGGCGCTTGCCAAATCCCCGGGCGAAATCCTCTCCAAAGCGGACCTGATGCGGGCGGCGTGGCCGGGCGTGACAGTCGAAGACAGCAACCTCACGGTCCAGATCGCGAAACTGAGGCAAGTGCTTGGCACCGGGCCCGACGGCGCCGAATGGATCACCACCGTGCCGCGGCTTGGCTACCGTTTCACGGCGACTGTTGAGAGCCTCGATGGCGTGACGACCGCCGGTGACGGAAGGCCTTCCGTGGCCGTTCTCCCCTTCGAGAACCTGTCAGGCAAGCCCGCACAGGCATACGCTGCCGACGCCATTACCGATGAGGTCATCACTGGTCTCGCCAGGTTTTCCAATCTCGACGTGGCCGCCCGCAACTCCAGCTTTGCCTACAAGGGCACTGCCGTCGATGTCCGCCAGGTGGCGAAGCAACTCGGTGTCAGGTATGTCCTGGAGGGAAGCGTTCGCAGCACGCGAAAGCGCTTGCGCGTTGCCGGAAGACTTATCGACGGAACTGCCGGGACGCATATCTGGGCCGATCGGTTCGAGAGTGAAATCGACGGTGCGTTCGAGACGCAGGACCGGTTGACGGACGGCATCGTGGGCGCCGTGGAATTGTCTGTCCGGCGAGCCGAGATCCTCCGAGCCGCGCGCAAGAGGCCAGACAGCCGTGAGGCAAATGATCTCTTCCTGCGGGCTCTGCCGCAAGTCTATGCGAACAAGCCGGGTGGTACCGAGGTAGCCCTTCACCTGCTCGGACAGGCGTTGGAAGCGGAGCCGGACCATTCTCTCGCGCGTGCCTGTGCGTCATGGTGCCACGAGCAACGTTACTTTCGCGCCGGTTTTCGCTCCGAGGACAAGACAGCAGCGCTGGAATACGCACGCGCGAGTATCACGAGCGGCGATCCGCAGGCGATGAGCATCGGCGCCTTCGTGCAGGCAAACATCACCCGCGATTTCGACACTGCCGCGGGCATACTTGAACGCGCGCTGAGTTTGAATGGCAATTCGGCTTTGGCTCTGGGGTTCAGCGCCCTGGTAAATGCCCAAGGGGAGAACTACGACCGCGCTGAAACAGACGCCCTCAGGGCGCTGAGGCTAAGTCCCTTCGACCCTTTGAACTACCATGCCTACGGAGCACTTGCCCTAGTCTACCTTTTTACAGGACGTTTCGAGCAGGCGGTTGCCTTCTCGGGCCTTGCAGTCCAGTCAAATCCGGGCTTCAGCGTATTCCACGCCCTGCTCGTATCAAGTTCGGGCCTCGCGGACCGTGCAGATGCCTCAAGTTCCGCGGCCCGCCGATTACTGGAAGTGGCGCCCGATTTCTCCATCGCCGCCTTCGTTCGAATGGGTGTCTACCCGCGGCGCAGCATGGAACAGATCGCCGAAGCGCTATACCAGGCTGGATTGCCTGAGTAGTGGACGCCTGCAGGATCTGGCGCCGCCTTAAACAGTTCCTGGCCAGTTCACCACGGCAACCAATCGTCGCGCTGGCGTCACCAGCCGATCCCGCAGACATTAGCGGGTTGGTCGGACCTTGATCTGTAAAGGCGCGCGAGGTCTACGACCGGCTTGCCGGAGCTGGCTGCGAGAGCTCGGTAAGTCGGCAGTGCATGGGTCACGACGATTGCGTCCGCCCTGGCCGCCGCCTCGACGGCGCTGGCGACGAGCATCGAGCGGAGACCCGAGGCAAGACGCCGCAGCCCAGGGGAGGCATGCTGGACATAGGCAAGCTGCGATTCGATCCGTGTGTCGGGGGTGATCGCGGTATCGTGGGCGACGACCTCCGACCCATCCTCGAGCAGATCGGCCATGACTTCGAGGATCGGGCTCTCGCGCAGATCGTCGGTGCCGGGCTTGAAGGCCAGTCCGAGGACGGCGACGCGCCGCGCTCCCGTCTTACGGACCAGGCGCACAGCCTCTCGGATCTGGTCGGCGTTCGAGCGCTCGAGCGCGCCGATCAACGGCAGCTTCACGCCCATCCGCTCCGCAATGTGGGTGACGGCCCGCACCTCCTTGGGAAGGCAGGAACCGCCATAGGCGAAGCCCGGCTTCAGGTAGTAGGGGGACAGGTTCAGCTTGGTATCGCGAATGAAGATGTCCATCACCTCGTGGCTGTCGACGCCAATTGGCTTGCAGAGCCGGCCGACCTCGTTGGCAAAAGTGACCTTGGTGGCATGCCAGACATTGTCGACGTACTTGACCATCTCGGCCACCTCGATCGAGGTCACGATCGGGTTGTCATCGACTTCCGCATAAAGCCGGGACATCGCATCGGCCGTTTCGTGATCGGTGGCGCCGATCACCGTCTTCGGCGGGGAGTGGAAATCCGCGACCGCGACACCCTCGCGGAGGAATTCGGGATTGAAGCAGACGCCGAAGTCCCGCCCGGCCTTCAGTCCGGAAGCCGCCTCGATCTCCGGCACCATGACGTTCATGGTCGAGCCCGGCGGAATGGAGCAGCGCATGACGACGACGTGGCGCTTGCTCTTGCGTCGCAGTCCCTCGCCGATGCCGCGCGCCGCGGCGACGATGTAGCGGTGGTCGCAGCTGCCGTCCTCGGCCGTCGGCGTGCCGACCGAGACGAAGGTGATGTCGCTCGCTTCGACGGCCGCGCAGATGTCGGTGGTGGAGGAGATGAGGCCGGCCGCAACCCCTTCGGTCAACAGCCTTTCGAGGTCCTGTTCGTGTATAGGGGCCTTGCCGGCGGCAATCGCGTCGACCTTGACCGGGTCGACGTCCACGCCAATCACCGCATGGCCAAGTCCGGCGAGGCAGGCCGTCGAAACGGCACCGACGTAGCCCAGGCCAACTACCGAAACAGTAGGACGCGCGGCGGCGAACATCGCCGGCTGGGCGGCTTTTCGTGTCAATGGGTGCGGCATGTTGGGTCTCCGTTGGTGGTGGAGCCCTTTTGCCAGTCGACCCGACGCAAAGCCCGCGCGCCCTGGGAGAGAAGTCGGGGGCGGCAGGCGATGCTGCGTATCCCCTTGGAGAGGCGCACTCGCCGTGCGGGGTCCCGCCCCGCCGCTCGGGTAGGATACCGTCCCCGAGGCGGGATGGTTGCATCGACCGGGTGGCGATGGCGGCGCGCACGTCCCAACCGCGAACCGCCACGCAGGCTACCTATCCGATTGGATATGTCCGCCCGTCCGCTCGCGCCCTGACGCTTCGTTTGCGCTGGTGTATTCAGATCTCCGAGGTCGTCCGCGTGAGCCTGCCGCCATGCGGTGACCGCCGGGAAAGCCTGGTACCCCATTGCCTAGGAGACAAGCATGAGCAGGACCATCGGAATTGCGGCGACATGCTTCGCTTTTTTCGCTGTTACGCTAGCGACCCTCGCGGGCGCGAAGGCGCAGGATTTGCCGATGCCGACTGGCGACGTCATCTTGACGGTGTCCGGTGCGATCGGCGCGCGCAATGCCGGGGATATGGCCAAGTTCGATCTCGCGATGCTTGAGGCGTTGCCGCGCCATGAGATCAAGACCGGGACGCCGTGGACCGACGGAACCACCACCTTCCAGGGGTTCGCGCTCAAGGACCTGCTCGCGTTGGTCAAAGCAGGCGGCGAAACGCTGCACGCAGTCGCACTCAACGATTACGCGACCGATATCCCGGCGAGCGACGCCGACCGCGGCGTGATAATCGCATACAAGGTGAACGGCGACTACATCACGGTACGAGAGAAGGGCCCGTTATGGGTGATATACCCCTTCGATGAACAGCCGGATCTCAAAACCGAGACGATCTACGGCCGCAGTATCTGGCAGCTGACTCGCCTCGAGGTGCTCTGATCGCCGGGCATCGTGCAATGCACAGCGCATCCGTTGCGGGGGCCCTTGCTGGGCTCGAAACTGGGGACGTCCGAGATGGCGCAGACCTCGCGCGATCATGACGGGGTCACCAGAGCCATCAGCCGGTGACGTAAAGATGCCGGGAACAGTCAGACAACATGGCATGTGGTATCTGACGGCCGCTGCCGTCGCCCTCGTGCTGCTGATTGGCGCGCTCGGCTACCGGGTATCCACGGAACTTCGGCTCCTCGTCGAAGAGCCCAAGGACAGCCTCCAATGGGCGGCTTTCCAGTTCCAGAACGAGTACAATCGCTTCTACCAGACAGTCTTGGAGTACGACCCGACAGATCCCTCGAGCGTCGCTACGGTTCGGCTCCGCTATGACATCCTCTTCAGCCGCATAGGCCTTCTCGAGGCTGCGCCTTCGTTCGCCAAGGCGCGTCAGGATCCCACGCTCGGTGGTGGCTTCATGGCAATCGCGGTACCGCTGAAGGACCTTGCCTCGGCAATTGACGGCGATGTGCAGGCTGCCCTCGACGACGGCAGGATCCGCGACGAGCTGCAGGCGATGATGCCGGCAATGCAGAAGGTGATGGCGGAGATCGTCCAGTTTGTCGGCAGGGAATCCGACGCCACGCGACGATCGTTCAAGGAAGCCCTCAACTACCTCTTGCTGGCCCTGTTGCTCTTCCTCGCGTTTCTGATGCTGGGTGTCGGCGCACTGCTGCTCCAGCGACGGCGGCTCAACCAGAGCGAGACAAAACTTCGCCAGAGCGAGCAGGATCTCGCGATGGCACAGGATATTGCCGGTGTCGGAAGCATGCGGTGGGACATCGAGACGGGCAAGCTCTCGGCCACTCCGGTACTCAAGAAGATATTCGGGCTCCGGGAGGACCAGGAGCCCACGCGCGAACTTCTGCTCGGCCTGATCCATCCTTACGACCGCGGCAGAATCGTGGAAAAGTACAGGGCCGACGTGCTTGAGCGTATGCCTGCCGGCACCGTACGGACCAGCGAGGTAGAGTACCGCGTGCTCCGGGCGGATAACTCCGTGCGTCACGTAAGAGACAGCGCGAGACTTTTCTTCGGGCAGGACGGGCGCGCCAGAACGATTTCGGCGGCGGTCCTCGACCTTACGGAGGAGTCGACCCGCCGACAGGCTCTCGCCGACAGCGAGCGTCATCTTCTCATGGCCCAGGAATTGGCGAAGGTCGGCAGTTTCTCGTGGGATCTCGCGTCCGGGCGCATAGCCTGCTCAAGGCAGTTCCGCCAGATCTATGACATCGGCGACGCGGAAATGACGGGGACACGCCTGCTTCGCCGGTTCCATCGGGCGGATTGGGTGACGGTGAAGGAAGAAATCAGACGTCTGCTGCGCAAAGGCACTGAGGGCTCAGTAACGGCACCTATTCAATATCGGATCCGGGTCGCCTCGGGCGCTGTGCGCACGGTCAGGAGCGTTCTCCAGCTGGCGCGCGGCGAGAACGATGCCTCGCTCAGGGTCATCGGTACCACGCAGGACGTCACGGCGGAGGAGGAGCAGGCACTCGCCCTTCAGGAGGCGCGCGTCGCGGCGGAACGGGCGACCTTGCGCGAGGAGTTGGAGATGGTCCAGCGCCGCGAGATCATCGGCCTCCTGGCTGCCGGCCTGGCCCACGACTTTAACAACCTTCTGGCGACGATCTCGGGAAGCGCGGCACTCATCGAGACCGAACTCGAGCCCCAAGGCCCCGGCGCGGCGGGCGTGGCCCGCATTCAGGCGGCATCCGAGCAGGCGGTCGGGCTGGTAAAGCGGTTGCTCAGCCTCGGTGCACGCAGGACATCCGGCATTCGCACCGATCTCAGGGTGTCTTTGCGCGAAGCAGCGGAGCTTGTCCGGTCGGGAATCACACCCCCGGCTCGGCTCGTCGTCGATCTGCCCGACCAACCCATCGAGACTGTGGCCGACCCGACCGACATCCTTCAACTCGTCCTCAACCTCGCCCTCAATGCCCGCGATGCGCTCGCAGGCAAAGCAGGCGAGATCTCGATCCGCCTCGCGCCGGCGAGCGCTAAGGATCTGCAAGGGACGTTCGCGGTGGGGGCTCCCAATCCGGCGCGCCGCTATGCCTGCATCGAAATTGCCGATACGGGTCCCGGAATGCCGCCGGACGTGAAAGATCAGATCTTCAGGCCGTATTTTTCCACCAAGGGGGACAAGGGCACCGGCCTCGGGCTCGCCATCGTCGGCTCGGTTGCGGCCGGCAACGGCTGTGCCGTGAAGCTTGAGACCGAGCCGGGGCGGGGCACGCGGTTCTCCATCCTTTGGCCTTCGGAGGATGCCGAACAGCGACCCGAGCCCCGGGGACCAGAGGGATTGACCGGGAGCCTTCGCGGCAAGTCGGTTCTGGTGGTCGACGACCAGGAAGACGTGCTTCGCGTGCTCACCGCGTTCTTGGAGTCGGCCGGGGCCGAAGTTGCCCCGTCGCCACATCCGGCAGATGCCATCGACGCGCTCCGGGAAGATCCGGAGGCCTGGCACCTTCTGGTTACCGACTACGACATGCCCGGGGTCAACGGCACCGAGTTGGCGAGGGAGGCGCGCGCGATCCGTCCCGGTCTCCCGATCCTCCTCGTCACGGCGCTACCCGGCTTCGCCGGGCGGGCTGGGACGGAGTTCGATGTTGTGCTCGGCAAGCCCGTCCAGCGTGAAGCACTTGTGGCCGCTGCCGAAAGCGCCATACTTCGCTCGACTCGGTAAGGGTTGTCTGATGCGCGTTCTGATCGCCGACGACCATGATCTCCTGCGCGACACGCTCGACCTTTGGTTCCGGCAGGACAGGATCGAGGTGACGCCGGCGCGGGATCTTCCCGGCGCGCTGGCCGCAATCGCAGCGTCCGACGCCCCTTTCGACCTGATCCTCCTCGACTATGGCATGCCTGGCATGAATGGCCTCGACGGCCTGCGGCGGACACTCGCGGAGGGCGGGGGCGCTCGCGTCGCCCTGATGTCCGGAACGGCGACGCGGGAGGTTGCACAGGAGGCGCTTGAGCTGGGCGCCGCGGGGTTTTTGCCGAAGACGCTGCCGGCAAAGTCGCTCGTCAACGCGGTCCGTTTCATGGCGATGGGCGAGCAGTACGCGCCGATAGACTTCATGACGGCGCCCGCGCAGGCCGCGCCCGCACATCCCTTGGCCGAGATGTTATCGCGGCGAGAGCTGGAGGTGCTTGAACAGCTGTGCGCCGGCAAGGCGAACAAGGAAATAGCGCGACACCTCGGCATCCAGGAGCCAACGGTAAAGCTCCACATGAAGACGCTCTATCGTAAGATCGGTGCCCATAACCGTACCCAAGCGGCAATGATCGCAAAGGACGCAGGGCTATTTTAGTGATACTCCGAGAGGCGGGCGACAACCTTGCGGCTTTCGCCGAGCGCCGAGAAAGTCCCCCGCCTCACTTTGACCAGACAGGCACTCCGGCCGGGTTGCGAAATCCGTCGCGCCGCGTCCTGTCGGCGACTATGTGATTGAACCGTTTTCCGAAGGTGTGTCCTACGCCGCCGTGATCCGCTCACGCTTGTGGCCCGGTGGCCAATGGCCGTCGTGGCGTCGTCCCGCGCGGCGCCTCTGCACTATCCGTTCGGATACCGCGCCACACGTACGCGCCGCCCCAACATCCGGATGCGGGTCCGAGCGCCAGGGCAGAACAGTCTAGTTGGAGCGCGTTCCATCAGACAGCGCTGCCGACATGAACCCGACCAGTATTCACAGCTCCGACCTCGGCGCGCCGCAATCCGGCCGGGTGGCGACGCGACCTTACGATGCAGAGAGCGATATCCAAAGCGGGGTCCGCATCTCACACGAGCGTCCCGCGCCGGAGACCGAGCCGCACATCATCGCGCCATTGATCATCACGCTGGCCGACGGGAGCAGACTGGTTGCGCGGCAGTGGTCACTGCGGGGGATCCGGGACCGCGTCCTTTCCGGTCGGGATCTTGCGCACGCTCGGCTCGAGATTCCGTTCCAGGGAATCGACGTCGGCTTTCCGGTCACTCTTGCCCCGGCGGCGGAGGGAGGCTTCTGGACGTTCGAGGGTCTCAACGGGCGTCAACGCGAAGCGCTGGGCCTCTTCTACAGAAATCTGCTGGCCGGCAAGATGGCGGCGATGGCAGACGTCATCACCGCGCTGGACACCCCTGTCGACCTGATCCCGATGGGAGAGACCGCGGCCGAAAAGGCGGCAGGCATGGCGCGGTCGAAGCCCCGCGCGCTCCGGGCGGCACTCAACGTCGTCTGGTACGTCGGGCTGTTCTGCTTGGTGGTCGGCTTCCTCGGACATTTCGTCTGGCGCCAGTTCGAAGGAATGACACTGTCGCATGCCCGGATCTATGCCGACCGCATCGAACTCAAGGCACCACGAGAGGGCTACATTCACTTCGCGACGGCAGGCGCAGGCGTCATCGAGCGCGCGTCGCCGGTCGCCTGGATTGTCGACCCCGAGATCGAAGCTGGCATCGCGGACGCCGAACGGCAGCTGTCGGTGCTGCAGACGCGCATCGAAGCGGGCCGCGCGCGGCTGGCACTCCACCTTGCCGCGCGCGACAGCTTGCGCGGGTCGATCGAAAGGCTCTACTCGCAAGCCGGGCTCGACCGTTTCGATGCGGGCATCTCGCTGCGGGCAGGTGACCTGAACGACCAACGCATGAAGCTCGAACAGGAACTGCGAGGCTATGAGGACGACCTCGCCCGGACCAATGCCGATCTACGGCGCCTACGCCAGACACAGACCTCAATGCAAATCACCGCTCCGATCGCCGGCCACCTGGCCGAGCGGATTGCGTTGGATGGCCAGTACGTCCGCGGAGGGGATACCATTGCTGTGCTCGAAACCGACGCGCCAAGGGTGATCCGGGGCTGGCTCGACGACCGGCTTGCCGGCAGCGTCCGGCCGGGCATGAGCGCCGAGATCCGGCTTGCGGGAGGCGGCCGAGACGAGCCGATGAAGGGAGAGGTGGTCCGGGTAGAAGCCGGCAGCAGCCCGGATGCCCCCGATGTTTACGGCCTCGTCGTCACCGTCGCTGCGTCCGAAATCTCGGCGGCCGCGACTTGGGCCCGTTTCGATTTCAACCGGCCGGTCGAGGTGGTGGTGAAGCGCGGACTGGCCGCCCGCTGGTTTCACGGGGGCCCCTGATGGATGCCCCGAGCGGCGACTACGCCTTCGCCAAGCACCTCAACGCTCGGCTGCGCGAACTGTCCTCCCCCGCGCCTCGCGCGCTAACGAAATGGAGGCCCCGTTTCCTGGTCAACTATGCCGCGCTTTGGTCGATCCTCGCGATGGTGGCGGTTTCCACCCCCAACCGTTTCCTGAGCCCGGATCTGCGGACCCTCACGATTACCCTCGGCGCCCTAGGCATGTGGCGGTTCGGCTGGTGGTTTTGCCACGCGACCCGCGCCGAATACTATCGGCGCTGGATGTTTCCGCCCATGCGCAGGCAGGCGTCTTCGCTGTGGTCCGGAGGCTGGCGGCCGCGGCGAGTGCATATCCAGATGACGACCTATTTCGAGGAGCCGGCGATCACCCGCGCGGTGATCGGCTCCATTCTTCAGCAGATCCGTCGCGAGGGCATCCCAACATCGCTCTGGATCGGCACGGGTTCGGCCCACGACGAACTGATCGTTCGGGAGTTTGTCGACACTCACGGTGCGGACCTGCCGCAGGGCATGGCCGACCTGATCTTCGTACGCCAGAACCAGCCGGGCAAACGGATGGCGATTGGGCTCATCCTGCGCGGCATGGCACGCCGAGGCGTCGACCCGGACGACCTCGTCATCTTCATGGACGGCGATGCCGTGTTCGGCGGCGACGTCCTCGAGAAGACGCTCTCGATGTTCGGTGCCGATATGGATCTGCAGGCGCTCACTACAGACGAAGAGGTGCTCTGCTACGGTCCGCGGTGGATCGCATCATGGCTCGAGATGCGCTTCGGCCAGCGCCGCCTTGCCATGCAATCGCACGCCGTCTCGAATCGCGTCCTCACCCTCACCGGGCGAATGAGCGTGTTCCGTGCGCGCTTCATAGTCGATGAGAAGTTCATCCGCACCATCGAGGCCGACCACCTCGACCATTGGCTGTGGGGCCGATTTCGGTTCCTTTCGGGCGATGACAAATCGACCTGGTACTACCTGCTGTCGAAGGGCGCCAAGATGACATACGTCCCCGATGCCACTGTCTACACGATCGAGGTCATCAAGGGCTCCGGCATGGAGCGCATGGTGCAGAACTTCCGGCGATGGTCGGGCAACATGCTGCGGAACGGCGCCCGCGCGATCGCCCTCGGTCCGCGCGCCATGCCCTTTTTCATCTGGTGGTGTGTAGTTGACCAGCGCATTGCCATGTGGACCATGATGGTCAGTCCAGTACTTTCGATATTCGCGGTCTTGATCGAGCCGACCTATATTTGGAGCATAATGATCTGGCTGATCGGCTCGCGCTTTGTGCTATCCACAGTACTGTTTACCTACGTGCGAAGGCCAGATCTTACCTGGCCGTTCATCCTTTACTTCAATCAGATGATCAATGCGGCAGTGAAGATATACATGATTTTTCATCTGTCCAAGCAGAAGTGGTCGAACAGGGGTAACCAGAGCGCCGGTGCCGGAAGTGGGCTCAAGGAGCATTTCGCGATCTTCCAGCTTCTGACCAGCGCAATGGCCTTCATCACCGGCCTAGCAGTCTATGTCGGCCTGCTCCCGCTGCTGTGACATGCCAATCGCAATGTCAGCGGGCGTGCAAAACTTGCACCCCGGTTCACAGGAAGGTGACCCACGGCCGCATCGTGGGTTGCTCGATGCGGCTGTGTGCCCTCCGGGCAGCTATCAGGTGGCGCCCGTTCCCGAGCGGCCGCTCGGCTTCCGCCGGGGCGGCGGTACGGCTTCTCCGGAGAGTGCGATCCGCCGTCGCTGCTCGGCGATGGCAGCCTTCGGCCGGCGTGCGGGCGTTGAGCGCCTTGATCTCCAGCTCGTCGAGCAGCCGCGCCTTCTCGCCGGACCGATCCAGGGCTCGATCGCCCGGCTGACCGCCGCGTAGGCCATCTTGACCTGCTTCTGGTCGGCGACCTTCTGGCGGGCGAGTGGGTCGTCGAGTGCGGCTTTGAGCTGCGCCTGCTGCTCCTTCAGCTTCTGCAGGGCGTCGGGGTCCGGCGTCAGGCTCCGCGTGACAGAGGCCGAACAGCATCAGAAAATCCGTGTCGCAAGGGTAGCCACCACCGTCGTCCGCCGCCACGCGCAAGATGGCCGCTTAGGCAAGCCGTCGATCGTCGCGTAGTCGGCGGATCGCCAGGGACTGCCAGCACGGCTGTTGCCACCATCGGCGACCTCGCGCGGGCCGAAGGACTGAACACCTCATATGTTTCGCACGTGTTGCGCCTGACGCTGCTCTCGCCCACGCTCGTCGAGGCGATCCTCGACGGCAGCCAGCCCCGGACGCTCCAGCTCCAGCCGCTCATGCGACACCTGCCCGACGAGTGGGTAAGGCAGGCTAGGAATGCCGGGGCGCAGGACGGGCTAAACGCAACTAGGGTTGGTGCAGCGGTGGCCTTGAGAGGCAGCCGAGCGCGCTAATTCCCGACGTTCCGCGCCAAAATCCACATGCCCGAAGGCGGTCATCCATTCGTGGAAGCGCACAAGGCCATCCGAAAGGCCGATGTTCGGCGCATTGCCGCTTGGCGACTTTCGGTATCGAGACCTGCCGGTCGGCTACCGCCCCGAATTCGGTCCGACTTTGTGGAGAGGGGTTCTGAGCTTTGTAAAGCCGCGCGCACCTGTGGCGAGGCGCGGGTGTCACAACCGACCGGTCCTGACACCTTATAGGCGCCTGCGCCTTATCAAACCGCTCTGCCGGCATCATGACGTAGAGCGCGCGAACGCTCGCATGAAAACGCCGATGCCGTAGTCTACCCGATCCGCTAACGTTTTGCGGAACTCGTCAACATCAAGGCGCGACGCAAGCTGGTAGTTGCTCACCCCCTGCCACAGGCCGATCAACGCTTCGGCCGCCTTTACCGGATCGTCGACGGCGAGCCGGTCGTTCGCGCTGGAAAGCAACTCTGCCAGATTGCGGACAGTCGCTGCCGGACCTCCGTCGAAGAAGGTGCGCGCCAGCTCGGGATGGCGGCCGAGCTCGGCGTACAGGACGGCGTTGAAGTCGATCGCGAAGTCGGTCGCCAGGAACGACATGATCCCGACCCCGAACGCGCGCAGCTTGCCTTCCAGGTCGACCTCTTCGTCCCCGTTCCGCTCGACCGCCTGCGCCGCCTCGATAGCGCGCCTCTTCCGCAGCACCGCCGCCTCGAACAGCTCGTGCTTTTCGCTGAAATGCTTGTAGACCGTCATCTTCGCCACGCCCGCACGGGCGGCGATGGCTTCGATCGACACTGCTCCGACGCCACGCTCTAGAAAGAGATCCCACGCGGCATCCAGGATCGCGTCGCCCTTCGTCTGGTCCTTCGGCCTGCCCGGTCCTCGTCTCTCCCTCATAGCTCATAATATCCGCTGGCGCCTTGACCGCCAGACGATTTACGAAATAGTAAACGATACCGTCTACTATTTCGTAGCATAGGAAATCCCATGCCGCAGCGCTCCTTGTCGTCCGCACGCCCAAACTACGGCTGGGATGCACCCGGTATCATGCTCGGCTTCCTGGCAAGCGGGGTCGGCGCCATCGTGGTGGGATGGCTGATCGCGGCGGTCGCGCCTGGATTCTGGCGCTATCTCGGGGCCGTGGTCGCGGTGCTCGGTGTGGTGCCGCTGTTCTTTGGCCTGCTGATGCTCATCTACGGCCTGGTCGGGAAGGCCCGCATGCGCGAGCGTATCCTGGACCTCTCCAGGCTAAGCGGCGGTGAAACCGTACTCGACGTCGGTACGGGGGCTGGCCTGCTGCTGGTCGGGGCTGCAAAGCGGCTCCCGCGCGGCAAAGTGATCGGTGTCGACCTGTGGGCGGCGAAGGACCTGTCCAACAACGCGGCCGAGACGACGATGCGTAACATCGCGATCGAGGGCGTAGACGATCGAGTGGAGGTCCAGACCGGCGACGCGCGGGAACTCGTGTTTCCGGACGCGAGCTTCGATCGTGTCGTGTCGCTGCTTTGCATCCACAACATCGAGGACAAGGCCCAACAGGTTGAGGCGTGCCGAGAGATCGCGCGTGTGCTCCGCCCCGGCGGGCTCGCGGTCATGGGCGATTACATCCCGACTCATTTCTATGCACGCGCCTTTGAAGAAGCCGGGATGCGGGTGATCCAGTCTCGGCAAGAGTTTGCTGTCGCCCTGTCGAACATGTGGATCGTCGTCGCCGAGAAGCCCGCGGCTGCGGGTGTGGCGGACAATGCATGAGGAATCAAAATCGAACGTTTTTGATTCCTAGCGTAGGAAGGCTCTCGACCATGCTGTTACCAAAACCCGCCATTCCCCAATCGGCCCCATTTCAGACAGTCGAAACCCGGTAGTCATGGCGAAGTTGGAACCCGCCGCCCGACGGTCGAGCGTCCGAAACTTCGGGATCTCATCCAGCAACGTCGGCCGGAATTGAACGAAAACAGGCACTTACCGAGCTGTGTGCTAAACTGGCTAGCACATGGGTTTGGAGAATATGGGCCCGCAGAGAACGGAAATCACGATTCGGAACGTCAAGCCGCGAACAGGTTGTCGCTCAAGGGCCCCGAAAACATGGGCTTTTTGACGGGTTGTGGCGGGCCGGAGGATGTTCGTTGGGCAGGGCGCTGGGATCCAACCTTCTCCAGTGACTGATCGTTCTAACGGCAAACGCAAGACGCGCTCTGCGACGGTGTATCAAAACGCGTTCAGAATTGCCGATTACCTCTCGCACCCAAGCTGCCCACTCTCGACCAAACGATGATGTAGCGTCACTGGCACGTTATTCCGCGGCGTCGGCGAACCGGTCCGGGCTGTCGTCGATCAGATGCGCCTTCATTCGTGTCCAGGTTTCGCGAAGCATGAACATCGCCGGTTCCTCGCGCTTGGCCACATAGCGGAAGACGGGCGAGCGGGTCGAAAAAAGGTTGCGCTGCTGGTTCTCGATGACAACCGCATCTTCGCCGAAGGTCTCGTCATACATCGAGATCCAGTCCTCGGCGCGCTGTCGATCGCCGCCTTTGACCATGCAGTAGTGGACGGTGAACCGGCAGGATGTCGGCCCCGTCGGCGTCATTTTCGCCATCACGACGAGATCGTCCAGCTGAACATATTGGCAGCCAGGATAGATCTGGAACGAGCGGTAGTCTGAACTCCACGGCGACTTCACGCCGGTTTTCGCCTTTTCGAATGAGAAGTTCATGAGGCCGGCTTCGAGCCGCTGGGTATAGCCTCGGTCGTTGAGACCGAAGGCTTCCGCGAACCGGGCGCTGTGGATAGTCGGACAATGGTAGCACTCGACGCCGTTATCGTACCAGAGTTTCCAATTGCCATCCTGGTCCTTGATCATCTCGCGATCGAAAGTGCAGAGATCGGGATCTTCATTGAAGCCGATCTCATTGGCCCAAGGCACCAGTTTCGGAAAAGCCTGTCTCAGCGGTGTCGCTTCGGGGTCGACATTGACGAAAACGGCCTGCGCGAATGTGTCGATTGAGACGCGGCGGAGGCCGTAGCTCGACTTATCGAATGTCTCGTCGTCCTCGGTGTCGGGCGCACGCAGAAGGGAGCCGTCCAGACGGAATGACCATGCGTGATACTTGCACAGCAGGAGCTTGCAGTTCTGCCTCTCGCCATCCGCGACCGTATAGCCGCGATGCGGACAGATGTTGACCAGGCCGTGCAGCATGCCGTCCTCCGCTCGGGTGACGACAACCGGCGTTCGCCCGACCACGCCGGTGACGATATCGCCGGGTCGCTGCAATTTCGCGATCGGGCAGAAGTACTGCCAGGTCCGCTCGAAGATCGCCGCGATCTCGAGATCGTAAACCTTCGGGTCCGAATACATATGGGTGGGAAATCCCCGCATCTCGGCGAGCTGGCGGTCGACGGCGGCGATGTCGATCCCGAGTTCCGAAGCACGGATCGATTTCATGTGTATCTCCCTGAGATCCTAAAGAAAAACCCGTTTGGGACGCCTGCTCGAAGTTTCAGAGCCTGTAAGTCGGCGATTCATACTTGGTGGGCGCGCCGAGCCCGAGGAGTGCGCGCGCCTGCGCCGGCGTTGCCACTTCGCGGTTCAGCTCGCCGGCGATCCTGACAGCGCGCTCGACCGCCTCGGCGTTGCTCTTCAGCCTGCGACCGCGCGCGTAGTAGATGTTGTCCTCGAGCCCGACGCGGACGTGGCCGCCCATCAGCATGGCGAAGGTCGAGAGCGGCAGTTGCGCCGCCCCGATGCCCGAGGTCAGCCAGACAGTCTCCTCGGGGAGCTCCTGCAGCAGGTTCAGGACATTCCATGGCGTCGCATGGCTCGCCGACTGCACGCCCATGACGGTCTGGATGAGATAGGGCGGCTTGACGAAGCCGCCCTTGATCAGTTGCTGGATCACGAAGGCGCCGCCGGAGTGATACGTCTCCAGCTCCGGCTTCACGCCGCGCTCGTCCATAATCGTCGCGAAACGCTCGATGAGGCCGTAGGTGAAGGCGAGGCAGGAGTCTATCTCGCGCTCCTCGCGCGGGAAGGGAAGCGGGGCCTTGCGCGCCGCAATGGTGAACCTGCTCATGTCGGGAGTGAGATTCAGGGATGCGATCTCCGGCCTCGCATTGAGGCAGGAGAGGCGTTCCTCCATGGTCATCTCCAGGTCGCCGCCCGTCGTGTTGTTGATGATGATATCGGGGCAGCGCGCCCGGATTTTTGCGTTGACCTCCCACCAGTCCTCGGTAGAGCGCGCCCCTTGCGACGGGTTCTTCGGATCGCGGGCATGCACATGGACAACGCTGGCGCCGGCCTTCCAGGCGGCATGGACGGAACCGGCGATCTCGTCGGCCGTCTCCGGGATGCCGTCGTGGGTTTCCTTTCCCTGGATGCCGCCGTTGACGGCAACCACGATCATGACGGGCGGAAAGCCCTTCCGCGCGCGATTCAGATACTCGAAAGTGTCGGCGTAGCGCCACACCATGTCCTTCCAGGCCGGATTGCTCATGAGTTCGCCCAAGCCGATCCATCCCGCATTGCCGTGAACATCACACTATCTCCTCGCTACTGGCGGGCCTCGCCCGGAGCGGAACGACGATGCCGTTCGCAACGTCCCAGGACAGATCGACGGCGCTTCCTGCCTGTATCTCCTCGATCCCCAGGCCATCGAGCGGGACACGCACGAGTGCCTCGCGGCCCTCGCCCAGATCGATGACGCTCTTCCTGGTCGCGCCCAGATAGACGCTGCCCTGCATGCGGCCGGGCACCGATATCGCGCCGGCTGGGACGCCGCCGTTCGTCCGCGCCGCGCGCATGGATTCCGGCCGCACGATGATTGCGGCTTCGTGGCCGGCGGCAAGTCCGGACCGACGGCACTGGCTCGGATCGACCGGCAAGGCGAGTTCGCCGATCCGCAAAGCGAAACTTCCACCGCGCTCCTCAAGTTGTCCCTTGAATGCGGTGGACTCGCCGACGAACTCCGCGACGAAAAGGCTCGCGGGACCATGATAGACCTCCTCCGGCGTCCCGACCTGCTCGATACGTCCGTCGTGATAGACGGCGATACGGTGGCTCATGGCGAGAGCCTCCTCCTGATCGTGCGTGACGTAGACGACAGTAATGCCAAGCTCGCGGCTGATGCGCACGATCTCGAACTGCATGGCTTCCCGCAGCTTGCGATCGAGCGCGCCAAGCGGCTCGTCCATGAGAAGGAGCTTGGGATGGAAGGCTAGCGCGCGCGCCAGCGCCACGCGCTGCTGCTGGCCGCCGGAAAGCTCGCGCGGGCGACGGTTGCCAAGCCCCGGCAGCCTCACCATCGCGAGCGCGCTATCGACCTTGCTCCGGATGTCTGCACGTGGGACCTTCCGCATTTCGAGCGGAAACGCGACATTCTCGGCGACCGTCATGTGGGGGAAGAGCGCATAGTTCTGGAAGACCATGCCTATGTCACGGTTGTGCGCGGGGACGTTGGTCAGGTCGCGCCCCCCGAGCGTCACGCGTCCCTCGTCGGCATCGAGGAAGCCTGCGATGATTTTCAAGGTGGTTGTCTTTCCCGAGCCCGAGGGCCCGAGCAGCGTGACGAACTCTCCCTCGGTCACGTTGAGCGAGACGCGCTTCAAGGCCTCGAACGACCCGAAGCGCTGGCTAACGTCCTCGACCTTGAGGTAACCGCTTGGCATTAGGCTCAACCCTGGGCCTGCAAAGGTGCTCGATCACCGCTCGAAGTTGGGCGGAACACCAGTATTACTAGAAGGACCAGAAGCGTTGCCGCGGTCAGCATACTGGAGGCGGCCGCGATCGTCGGATCGACGCTCTGGCGGGTCTCCTCCCACATGGTGACAGGAAGCGTACGCAACTGCGGTGTTGCAAGGAAAATGGCGATAACGACCTCGTCCCAGGAACTCGCGAAGGCGAAAATGCCCCCGATCAGGATGCTCGGCAGGATCAGTGGCACCGTTATCTTCAGGAAGCCCTTGGTCGGGGTCGCACCGAGGTTGGCAGCGGCAAGCTCGAGATCCGGGTCGACCTGCTGCAGCGCGGCCCAAACGGCTATGAAGACGTACGGGATGCCCATCACCGAGTGAGCGGCGACAAGGCCCACAAAGGAGCCGATGCCCATCCTTTGGTATGTCATGAACATGCCAATCGCCGTGATGACGACGGGGACGATCAGCGGCGAGAGGATGAGCCCGATGATCGCGCTGCCGGCCGGCGGCCGCCCGCGATCGAATCCGAAGGCGCAGAGTGTCCCGAGCGTCGTTGCGAGCGCCGTCGAGAGGAGCGCGATTTGCAGACTGGTGACGGCCGATTCAGTCCAGCGTGAAAGCGCAAAAAAGTTCCTGTACCAGTCTAGGCCGAAGCCGGGCGGCGGAAACGTCATCAGGTAGCCGGACGAGAAGCTCATGACGACGACCACAACCGAGGGCGCGATCAGGAACACCGCAATCAGCGCGACGAGACCATCCAACCACCACAGTCGCGCGCGATTTCTGACCATCGTCACCTCCTCGGTCGGCCGAAGAGATCAACGAGAGGGACGAAACGCGAGCCGATGCCCAGGATCGCGAGCACGACGGCGAGCAAGACGACGCCGAGCGTCGAGCCGAAGCCGAAGTCGAGGAGCTTGCTGATCTGCGCCACAATCAGCATCGAGAAGAAGGCAATGCGGCCGCCGAGTATGGCCGGCGTGATGTAAAATCCGACCGAGAGCACGAAGACGAGCAGGCAGCCCGCGAGTACGCCCGGCAGGGTCAACGGCACGAACACGCGCCGGAATATGGTCAGCGGACGAGCACCGAGCCCGGACGCCGCCAAGTCCAGGTCGCGATCGAAGCGCTGCATGGAAGCGAGGATCGGCAAGACCATGAACGGCAGCAGCACGTGGCTCATGCCGATGACTACGGCGGTCTTGGTCCCCATGAAGGTGATCGGCTCTGAGAAAACACCGGTCCACAGGAGGACCCGGTTGATGATGCCGGTGTCGCGCAGCAGCACTGTCCAGGCGTATGTTCTGACAAGTAGGCTCGACCAGAACGGCAAGAGTACGATGACCGACAGCAGAAGCAGCATAGCGCCCTTCGACCGTGACATTGCATAGGCATACGGAAAACCGAGTGCCAGGCACGTCGCCGTCACCACGCCCGACATCCAGATCGTGGTCCACAGCGACCGCAGATAGACGGGTGATTCATTGAATCGGAGATAGTTGGCGGGCGAGGGATCAGTTAGGCTGCGGACAACCATGTAGCCGAGCGGTACCAGGAAGAACACGGCGATAAACAGCAGGGCCGGCGCAATGAGCCACACGCTGCGAGGCCGTGCACGCCGCCGCGCTGTTTTGACGGGCGGACGCCGCAGGGATACGGCGTCAGCCATTGGTGATGACAAGGTCATGGCTGCCCATCGACCTTAGCACTTGTCACTGGACGCCCGCGACCCATTCAGCCCAGCGCTTGTTCACCTCGCCAAGGTTCTTGGCATACCAGACGTCGTCCGGGAAGAAGGCCGTGTCGATGTTGCTCGTGATCAGGAACGGCTTGACCGCCGGATTGACTTTGTCGAGGCCGTTGATGTTGACGGGGCCGTAGGGAATGTAATCCGAGATCTTTCCGTTGTTCTCCGGCGACAGTGCCCAGGCGATCAACTTCATGGCGCCGGCTTTGTTCTTTGTACCCTTCGGGACCACAAAGTATCCGGGAGCCGAGATGGCACCGTTCCAGGTGAATTCGACGGGGGCGCCTGCCCGTGTCTTGACGTCGTACCACCGGCCTGACCAGCACCCGCCCATGACAGCCTCTCCCGAGGCCACGAGTTCGGCGCAGCCCTGGTAGCTGGGCGCGATGATGAGATCCTTGCCGAGCGAGTTGAGCTTCTTGAACGCTCGATCGATGTCGAGCGGATACATGGCCTTGGGATCGACGCCATCTGCCAGCAATGCCTGCTCGATGACGTAGGAGCTCGAATCCATCATGATGACGCGCTTGCCAGGATAGGTCGCAGTATCGAACAGGTCCGCCCAGCTTGCAGGGGTCTTGCCGGCCGGCAGCTTGTCCGTATTGAAACCGAGGGCAACGGCAGCCGTGAGGTTGGGAACCCGCCACTTGCTTTGCGTGAACTTGTCCGGCTGGAGGTCGGCGCACGGGACGACCGAGCAGTCGATCTCCTCGAACAGTTCACCATCCAGGCCCATGTCGGGGGTTGCCTGGAAGACGTCCCAGGTTACGTTCCCGGATTCGACCATGGCTTTCAGCTTGGCGTAGTCGACCGAGTCGTAGACGACCTTGACTCCGGTGGCGGCCGTGTAGGGGCTGAGCCAGGCCGCCTCCTCGGCTTTCTGCAATGCGCCGCCGTAGCTGACATAAGTTACTACCTCCTCGGTCGACCCGACGGAAGAGAATCCAAAGACTGCGAGCACCAGCGTGCCGATGCCTAACCGACTTCTGTACATCCCATCCTCCAATTATGGTTCCCCTTGATACCGATCCGCTGGTATGTAAACTTAAACCGATCAACCGGTATGTAAAAATAAGGGCTTGGATCGCTTGCTTTGTCAAGGCTCAAACGTGGTGTTTACCCGATAGGGCCTAGGGAGTTGGCGTCGCCTCCGGGGAGTGCAGGAAACATATGCCCAAGTTAGGAATGGAGCCCATCCGCCGCGACCAGATCCGCAGGGCGGCCGTCAAGCTGATTGCCAAGCACGGCTTCGATGGGACGACGCTTACCCAAGTTGCCAAGGCTGCAGGCGTCAGTACCGGCGCCATCCATCACTATTACGAGAACAAGCTGGCGCTTCTCGTCGACACGCTTGTCTACGTCTCCGAGTGGTTCCAACAATCTCTCCGGAAGGCCATAGCGCTTGAGCCGACGGGGCTGGCAAAGCTACGTTCCCTGATCAGCGTTGGCATCTTTGAGGACAGCAGGCTCGCGCGCGACGGTGAGTGCGTCTGGCTGTGGGCTCTCAGCGAGGCAATTCGCTCAAGGACCATGCGCAACGCTATTCACGAGAGACGGCAGCTCTTCCAGGTCATCCTCGCCGACGTGATCCAGTCACTTGATGAGGCGGCGATGATGAGCGAGGCCGAGATCGCCGAGCTTGCCGCCGAATTCGACGCGTTTCTCTGCGGCCTTGCCTTCCATCGTGCCACTGGCGAGCGAAAAATCCAGCCTGAAGAGGTGGAACGCTCGCTGCTTGCCATGGTGACCGCGCGAACAGGAGATCGCAGCGCGAGCCACGAAAACACGGACATGCTCAGGGTGTATCCTGTAGGCGCAAACGAGTTGTCCGGCTCTTGATGCGCAGCGAGTTGATCCACTCGGCTATCGTAGGACAGCTGCTGTCCGAGGCAACCAATCGGTCTTTCGGTTCGGAGGCGACTGTTTGGTCTAAGGACGATGGCGGAGAGAAAGGGTGAACCGCCCCGGGTTTGCCGGAGGCCATATGGTTTGAGTTACGCTGCCATGGCCGGCTGTTTTAGCGTGGCGTAGTAGCGTTCCTCGGCTTCGGTCGGCGGGATGTTGCCGATGGGCTCCAGCAGCCGGCGCTTGTTGAACCAGTCAGTGTCGCGAACTCGACCGCCTCGTAGCTTCGCCATGGTCCACGGCGATGGATGACCTCGGCCTTGTAGAGGCCGTTGATCGTCTCGGCGAGAGCGTTGTCGTAGCTGTCGCCGACGCTGCCGACGGACGGTTCAATGCCGGCTTCCGCCAAACGCTCCGTGTAGCGGATGCCGACATATTGAGACCCCCTGACGCCCTTCTGTTTGTCAAGCGGCTATGCGCGAGGCGTTGATCTCCTTCTGGCGCTGTGTGATGAGGGTAAAGACCTCGCGGGCAATGACCTGCCACTGAACTGTCATCCAGCGGCGATTAGAGCCTCGACCGATTGCTCTGATCCCTGAAAACTGGATCGTTCGAAACTGGAGTTTTCCGCGCTAACATCCCCTGGCTGGGAGGAGCGGAAGACGATGAAGGCATCGAAGTTTTCGGACGCGCAGAAGGCGTTCATTCTG